>OAVG01000003.1_pt1 | contig 592799 bp, 390 predicted proteins | sample 1495271 | NCBI WGS metagenome assembly OAVG01 (sample SAMEA2580077, study PRJEB22360) | human gut metagenome | biome: human gut; feature: human-associated habitat; material: faeces | place: Denmark | collected 2008/2010 | reverse complement strand
GATAATGAATTCTTATGGGAACTTATTTTACATGATTTATAATGCGTTTTCCCTGAGGCACTGTAAAGCAACTATACCTACACTTTAATCCAAGAATAAAGGCAGGACACTTATATAAAGCCGCTTGATAACAAACAAACAACAGCTATATAACAACAAATCCCCCCTAAGTCCAAAGATTGATTAGTTTTACAACAAAGAAAAACAACGCCCTTATAGGACTAACAACGGCAAATTATAAATACGTAGTCATATAAGGCAAAAACAAGTAAATAATGGCAATACAATTTGAATTGTACAAGACTCCCCGCCCCAAGGACGAGGAAGGTAAGGAAATGTATCACGCACGTGTAGTCAACTTCCAACACATTGACACAGACTATCTGGCAAAAGAAATCCAGATAGCAACCTCTTTGACTGAAGGAGATGTGAAGTCTGTTCTCGAATCTCTAAGTCATTTCATGGGAGATCGTCTTCGGGAAGGACAAAGCGTCCACTTGGATGGCATCGGCTATTTCCAGATTAAGTTGAATAGTAAAGAACCTATCACCTCGCCCAAACAAAAAGCGAATCAGATGAAACTCAAAGCCAACATTAGTTTCAAAGCGGACGCCAAATTGAAAAGGTCTGTTAGTGTTGTTCATATGGAACGGAGCAAACTAAGACGCCACTCTGCTTCCCGCTCGAATGATGAAATAGACAAACTGCTAACAAGCTATTTCAGCAATAATCCGGTATTGACCCGTGGCGATTTTCAAGGACTATGCAATTTCACTTCTACCACTGCTTCCCGTCATATCAAACGGCTAAAAGAGGAGAAAAAACTGAAGAATATCAATTCTTATTATAATCCGATTTATGTGCCGATGCCGGGATATTACGGTAAGGAGGAAATAAAGACGAATCAAGGGTACAATATAGAAAAGGAAAATTAAAAGAAGCATTCAGTTGTTGCAAATTTTGCGACAACTGAATGCTCTTACTATTTCTACCTAACTGATCCAGAAATTGCACAAATTGATTATTACCCACGTTTCATTCATTTCTTTCCACTTTCCAATTTCCTTCCTTTGTTATTTCAATTTTCAATTTATTCTTATTGGCAAGATTAATCCAAACATTACTTTGATGAGTAGCATCCGTTTGAGCAGAAATAGCTTTCGCTATGTCTTCAGCTTTCCATAAAGCAGTGTGAGGAACAATAATAGTTACGAACGTAACAGCAGAACCGGGGATTACCTTTTGTTTGGCAAAAGTTGTAACAGGCTTGACTGTATACTCCTGTTGTTGCGCCCCAAAATGACGCCCCTTCTGTTCCTCAAAGTAAACTAATAGTTGATTTGTTTCAATATCTTTCCCCGAACGATCTTTCCACTTTTTATTCTCTCCTGTGGAATTGAACCAATTCTTACCGCTTTTATCCAACGAATAAAGTTGCCATAAACTGCCGGCGGTATAACCTTCCGTTCCTGCCCCAGGCAATAAATGATCCTGTATAACAAGTATTCCTTCTTTTGTGAGCACCATATTCCGTTGTAGGACAGATCCATCCACACATTGGTCATCCAACACAATTCGTCCATAAGAATCTCCCTCCCGCGTTTCTGCCATAGCTTCTTTTACTATGTTTGGATTAAACAATGTTCCTACTTTCTCGTGAATATATTCCTCACCCGGAAGAGAAACCTTATTATAGGCGCGTATCATAAAATCTAATACCGATTTCTTCGCTCCGCTTTTTGCCGTATGCTTCCAATCACAACCAATATACCGATAATCATTCAGACTAAAATCTGCGACTACATCCAGATTCACAAAACAGACATTCTTGTCCGGAAGAACAACTTTCACAGCTTTTCCTTCTTTACCCAAGTCAACCAAAGTCACGTTTTTACTCCAGTTCTCTAACGTGCTACAGTCATGCAACAACCTGTTTCCTGCCTTTCCAATCAACCGGACATTCTTAATATAAATCTCTTCACCCGGTTCTCCCTGAAAGCGGAATGTCATCTTTCTCATCCCCCGCATTGCAGTATCACCGGAAATCTCCGTAGACTGACTGAAATCAACACAATCTGTAAACCAGCTATTAGTGAACAACCGGCTGCCCTTCTCATCAAACGGGAATCCACTCCCGTTCTCTTTCATCAGAACGACAGTATTGCCATGACGCACATCGGTAGCATGCCTCTGTACACCATGAAACAGAGGGTTATCATCCACTTCAAAGTAATTAATCGTACCACGCAGATTTGGATGCTGATGAGTGCCGGATGCATACAAGTCACTCATTATAAACGGGGTTCCCGCTTCAGAAGAGGCTCGCAATAGCAGCTGGTCGGGTATATCCGTTTTTCCCTTCCGATTTGTACGGGTGGTGACCAGAGAAGTACGAACAGGAGAATCTGATTTTTCAAAAAAGGTAGGCAACAGGGCTACCTCTGCAAGAGCAGCCCAATCACAGGCCTGCCGAAGATTCCATCCCGGTTTGAAGTACTTAATATCTAAATTAGGGTATCCGATAGTAAATAACTTCCAGGCAGCTTTTCGAAAAGAAGCATCACCGGTCAGGCGTGCCATCTTTTCAAATACCAGTATCCAGTTGTTATAGGCAAAGAAATAATCATCTCCATATTCGGGCATATAACCGCTGGGAGCCTGTTGGTCACGATAGCGTTCGAACCACCGTCTTATTTCCGGAGTCTTCAACAACGCCACTTTATCACTCTCAATGGCAATATTGATGATGTCATTCAAATGAATGGAAGCATAGAGAGTCGCAGTTTCATCTACGTCTTTATTACGATACCAAAAGTGCCACATCTTATCAACATACTCTTTCCAATGGGAAACGCCCGGAGCATCGGGGAACAAATTACACATCCGTACAAACCCCAATGCACGTTCCTGTCCCTGATTATTATCAATTACAAAATCAGGATCAAAGTGAAGATCGGCAAAACGAATCATCACTTCATCAGCTCCCATTGGCAGACGGTCATTGTCCTGCAATATTTCATAGGCCAGCGCCAAGTTCTGCAATGCAAAGAAATCATCCTTGCCGTGCATCAGTTTCTCATTTTTCTTCCATTCACGAATGGCATTCCCAAACACCTGCTCTGACATATCCAGGTAACGCTTCTCGTGCGTTGCCTTATAGAAAACAGCAGATGCCGACATCAGATTAGTCACCCAACGGACATTTTTAGCCCTTATTTCTTTTACGATCCGTTCCTCACTGTATTTCTGCGTCAGCAAATCAAAAGCTGCAGAAGCCTTAGGGAGAAAATCCGCCCGGCATAACTCCTGTGCATAAACATTACATACCAGCAATAATCCGATAAGCAAAAAACAAGATTTCAGTTTCATAGCCTTCATAGCCGATCTATTAATTATTCACGAATTTATAAACTCTCCATTCCGAAAGACCGCACACAGCAAAGATGTCCGTGCAGCAAAGAATAGATTAAAACTATTCTAACTGTAAGTTTTCTGTTCCTGTTGCCGTATGGAATTGCACACTATTACTACCCGCCTTTTGTTGCATATAATCACTTTTGGATATGTATTCAGTATTTAAATCCACAGCCTTGCCGTTGACCTTATATTGTCCGTTATATGACATTTCCGGTGAAAAGAAAGTCAGCTCCAATACATCCCCTTGAATATTGGTGTAAGATATGGACGGGGTATCACTCGTTTCATAGTCAGCAGAAAGCTGAAGTTTTACTTTTGCAGCAATGTCACCGGCAAACTTTTTCAATTCAGCATCCATATCACCTTGAGCATCTTTGTATCGTTCAGTAATCTCTGTTGTTTCCAACACCCAAGAGCCCCTACGGCGGTTAACATCTTTAAGCGTCAGTATATGGTGATCTTTGATACCATACTTATTATCTTGCAAGCCGAAATCCCAGTCTTCAGGAGTAGCAAAGGCAAACATCATCGAACCGGTATGGCATAACACCCACCGCATACCATTAATTTCTCTAATCATTTTCGTTTTAATCCCTTTACGAGTGAAAGGCACATACATCTGATAGAACTTAGGTTGGTCCATATAATCCTCCGCCACATTATACACCCCGATAGCACTTCTTTCATACCCTAACACCCTGTGATAAGGATTTTCCCCATATCCCGGTTTATTTGATACCGTCTGATAGCTTTGCGGACGTTCGGGATTATCATGGCACACACTGAATACGGAGGCTTCAGACAGATCAGACTGCCACACCAAATGCAGATTTTTAGTTTCCTTAAAAGCATAAGTATACTGGAAACCTTTCAACTTATTAGAAAAAGCCTCTATCGTTTGTGTGGATAAGCCATAGTTTTTACTTTGATACGTATATCTGCAACAGAAATGATCGTCGTTTATACGCAAAGCCTCAAAATGATAGGGGTATTGCTTACCGGCATTGAGCGACTGAAGGTAAGGGAGAGGTTTGACATTACGTTGGTAAGCCATCCAGAAATTGAAACAGGCAAAATTATCTTTACCGGCATCCAAACGAATCTTACGCTCATTCTGTCCTCCGTAAAACAGCCAGGCCAACTGCCCAATCTGCACGTCTACACTCAAATTTCCGGTACATAAATTCGCCCAGCCTTTACAACGGGAAGGATTGGCACAATAAAGTCCCTGATTCCAAGGTAACAGCAGCTGTGCCACCATGTGTTGATAAATCGTCGCAGCGGTTTTTCGAATTTCTTCATCCCGGCTAAATTCTGCAAGCATCCTCACATACTGAAGATTTATTCCCAAATAAGTAAAAGCGTCGGCTTCAGGGCAGTTGTCTGTGAAGAAAGATTTCAAGGTTTTCAGTATTCTGCCATGCAAATAGCTTTTTAGCTGGGAAGAAGTTTGCCCGTCCGCATCCACAAAATCAGACCATTCTTCAGCACAAAGGAAACCACTTGCCTGTCGCATCATCCTCATATTCAGCGTACCTTTATCAGTTGCATACTTCCCTAATTTCATGAAATCCTTTATCTTCTTCTGCAACTGTTCCGACATCCGGGTCTTCGTAAGCATATATCCATGCATAGTAGCATGCACAAAGAACTCCAAATCGGAATCTGAATGATAAACCTCATCGATATGTTCCAACTGATATTGATAGATTTCAATCAGTTTGGCCGTTGCTTCCGCCGTTTCATGATTACTCCACAATCTGGCATAATAGAACGGAGCCAGATACTTGATACTGTAACCTTTACCCGGAGACACCCGGAGCATACAGTCGATAAGCGACTTTCCCCTTTCTTCATAAGTAGTCCCCCGCATAAAAGGACCAGCCTCTTCTACCTGCCCTTCCTCCGGAGTTGAAGGCAAAGGCTGATTACTGTTTTCCCTGGCATCGCTATCATTACAAGCCGAAGTGCAGAAGAACAACAACAGAGAGAGAACTATATATTGAAAAACTTTCGGTTTCATCTATTCTTTTATTATCAGGTTAATTAATATGTATACTAACAGGATGATTTAAATAATCGGCATACGTATCGACCAGACGAATAAATTCCTCACGTTTAGAGAAATCATCCACTCCTAGTTCCCAGCCGGCATACACCTGATAACGATATCCATTATTACCCGGTTTCAGTTTGGCACACCATGTTTTAAGAATTCCGTTTCCTTCATCGGGTGCATGGAACGTTTCCACTAATTGATCCTTAGGGATTAGCAATGCCATACCCAATTCGTAATCCTTATTCACCGTCTGTTTATCATGTGTAATCATGGAAACCCATTTTCCTGCATACTGCTTCTCTACAAATTCCTTCGTATTGTTATTGGCAACAAGTCCTGTTACCAATACCGCATTCTCCGGAAGCGGCGAAGTACGTATTTCTTCCTCATATCCGTTTTTACCTGCCCAGATAGTGACCGTTTCATGAACATCGACTTTTGTTCCCAACACATCCCATCTCGTAAAATCCAACCGGAAGACGGAACGTACAGGTCCTTCCGCTATCACCTCAAAATGAGAAGAATCAATGATGTCCACTGTATTTTTTTGCTCCACTCCCATCCGCAACAGCGTATCCTGCAACTGGATAGCAATTCCTCCCAGTCCGAAAGAATTCGCCACACTTAAAATATCACATCCCCATTCTCTCAACACCTGATAGGTATTGTCAGGATATCCATCTGCACGGAGACCTACCGTATCAAGTACCATTTCAGAAACTCTCTTACCAAATAAATCGCGACAGTTCCTACCGTCAAAATAATGGCGGAATCCCACTTTGTCATTCTCCCATGCCGGTCCATCCATCTGATAAGGATAATTGACCGAACGGGGCAGATTCTGCTTTCCATGCGTATCGGAGGATAATTCTTCCACCTGTCCCGGAGAAGTCATCTTCCCATAGCGGATATTGGTACGTCGTTCAAAAACCGGATAATCGGCAGCCGACATCCAGTCCAGCAACAGCTCTACCGTTTCATGACCGCCCAAGGTATATACAAAAGCCAGCTCATCCCATAAACCATCCTGATCCATATCGTCCACCTGACAAGGAATATATGTTCCATCCGCTTTCTTCACCACAGGAAGTAATTCGTCTCCAACTGCCCTCAACTCCATACGCGAAAGTCTGAAGCTTTCATCCACACGCTCTTCATTTATAGGATTCTTCAACACAATAGAGGTAGAGGGCTTCTCCTTGCAAGAAGAAAGAACGAACACCAACGCCCATAAAAAATATATTATTCTCATTTTATTTCTGTTATTTTAGCCCCTACCGGGCATTTTAACCGGACATAAACCGGCACGTTATTAATCAGGATAATACTTCTCCGGCGACATATTCGCAGACATATATGGAGGCATCCAGAAAGCTGATTGACGTTTGAACTTCAATGTAACAGCCGGATACCAATTCTTCCACGAAGCGGGATCTGTATTTTCAACAGGCGACAAGGCTCCTTCGCCATTTCCGTTGACAGAGGCCACTGCATATTCATACACCTTCAAACCGTGCCTGTCCTGCAAGCGATTATCCAATGAACCGGGCATTGCAAATGCCTTACAAACTCCTGCTGCTGTCTTATCAACAAAACAATTTGCTTTGCCTTCATATATCAGACGAAATTCCTGTTCCCCCTTTACTCTCCGATACAAACGGTATTTCTGTACTCCGAGCACTTTTCCCCATGATATTTCCACCTGGTTATCATCCAGTTTCATCCAGATTCCTTCCGGATAATGAGGAGCCTCACCGGTAACATAAACCGGATATTCCTTAGCGGATGAAGCTGCTCTTTTGCCATTCATAGCAACAGCACGGATATGTATTTTATCTTTATATCCATCTTTAGACAGCTTATAAGGAGAATGAAGAGTTGTCGTCACTGTTTCCCAATGTTTTCCACCATCCACAGAAACTTCCAGCCGGACGCTCTTCAACCGGTTCGGATTCTGCCAGTAAATCAAGAAATGATTCTTCTCATATTCCACATCTGTGATTTCAGCAGGCAATGGCATTGCTTTTCCGGCTGTGTATTCCAGACTATGTTGTCCCGCCGGAAGGGTTAGCACTGCCTGACCGGCTTTCACACGGACAGGTTGAGCCACTCCATCTATATAAAAAGTCCCTTTGGGCGTCACTCCGGTAAGAGTGACCTTTGTTACTTTCAGAGCCTTAAACGTACCGAATAAAGTTTCGTCAACGGCACGAGTCAAAGCAATCGCTACCTCATCCCCGGCTTCCATCGACAGACCTAACCCGTCTGCAGCAATCTTAGTACCTCGAATCAAAGCCAACTGCAGACTGCCGTCTTTCATCCGTCGAATGACTCCTGCTTTGCCTTCAAAATCTTCCTGTTCCGTAAGATATTCCAAGGTTTTTCCTGCACGAAATACCAAATCCTCACTTTGGGGAGCACGAATACCGATGACTCCTTCAGGATAAGCCCCTTCCTTTGCCGGAATAAAATCAGCTACCTCTTCAGTTCCCAATAAAGGAATATTTTTCAATTTTCCACGCAACGGAACCACTTCTCCCTTTTTATGCGAAACCAACGTAAGCAGCGAACCAAACGCATCCCGATAGAAGCCTCTGGAAGTAGCAGTTTCTGCCATAGTCCAATGGTCATCACGTGCTTTTTTAGATAGGAAAGTAATTTGGGGATATTCAAATCCTTTCCCGGTGAACCAGGAAAAACGATGTGCCGCTCTCCAATTAGTTCCTGTTTCATCAAAAATCAAGTAGTAGTCCGTACCTACCAGCAAAATGCTACGCGACTGATATTCAGGCCAACTATATAAATCTTTTCCGGTGGCAGGCAGTAACTCCGCAAACTGTGCGACACCCAAGTCATACAAGGGAGCAGTCAACTCATTCATGCCGATGGTACGGAATTCCCCGTTCTTCATGACACCGAAGTTAGTGACACCATCCAGATTATTGGTGATGTGATCTCCGGTATTCTCATTCTCATGCCCTGTAAAAATCTGTCCCTGCGCATAAAAGTAAATACCACCGGAATTTCCCTGTGCCTGATTTCCCCAACGATAATTGGGTCCCTTGTCCACCTGCTCCAAATGGATGGATAATTCTTCCGGCGTATCGACTCCCGCACGAAGCACAATGCCGTGTCCCACGTATTTACAGCTTTTCAGATGAGGATTTGTACCCCGGTTATCTACTGTATGAATTCGCTTATACACTTCAGCCCAGTCAGAGTCTTTCGGTTTATGCTCTAACTCTTTGCCAAATGTTCCTGCCCAGAATATATTCTCTGCTACTATCGGATCATAATTAAACAACCATTCACCCAATTCGAACAATGAACTGGGACGATCTACGGTTGTTCCCCCACCATGCGCACCATGAGCGGGATATTGACGGGTGAAAGATTTTTCATCCAAGGCATCTCCCGGCCTCCATCCTTCCGGATAGCCCGGCTGTGCTCCTTCTACATTTCTATAATTATACACGGGAGCGGTCAGCATATCCACCAGCCATTTTCCCCTCTCCACCATATACGAACTGGCAAAACGGTTTTTCCCGTCATATAATTCACCTGCAATGTTGGAATGCCCTGTCGGACGAAGATAAGCCCAATTATAAACACCCAGGCTTTCTACCCAACGTCCGCCTTTACCTTCGAAAGTCCTTACTTCGGGACGTGTATAAAACACTCCGTATATCTCCAGACATTTCTCGAAAAAGTCCCCCCATTCTTTTGCCATCGGATGCTCCGGAAACAAATAGGCTGTCTGCATCGGGACACACCAACCATCAGCGGCCATATTAGCGGTACCTGCCAATGAATTCCGGATGGCATTCATCTCTTCAAGCATATTCACGTAGCCTCCGAGAATAAACAAAGCGTTCACTGTTTTCCGTTGCTTTTCCGTCAAACTCCGGGCATGAAACAAGTATCCTTCTACCAACTTGGAATATACCGGACGATGTTCTATCGAATGAATCCCCGGATAAAAATTCAGTCCCATCGGATAATAAGCAAAAGCGGACGAAATCATATTCTGATAGAAACTTTCCGCTGTCTGTCCGGTATGATCCTTTGTAAACAGGTTCTCCGGTTGTTTTTTGTCATTAGCATATTCAAGTTCCCAATCTTTTATCCTATCCAGGCTTAAAGAAGCATATTGCTGATGAAGCATCTGTGTATACCGATACGACAAAAACTCTGATTTATGCGCGCCTCCGGCTTTGGCTATCTCATCGATACGTTTATTAAAACCGGCCACTGCTTTCCGTCCCTGTTCTTCGGAGAAAAAGGCGATTGCCGTAGAACGGCTTCCATCGACAAGCGGATATTTAAAGTATAGTTTGTTATCATCATACCGGAAATAAATACTCAAATCAGGAGTAGGCTGCCAGATACCATACTGCCGGTCATCCCACTTTTGATGATCGTAAACAAAGACGCCCAATTCATCCGCATTCTTTCCCTCTTCCCAAAAAGACATGACAGGAGGCTGTTCCCTGACCGAATTTCCACCAAACGGGGAAATGCGGAAGATCATCTCTTTAGAAGGGTCTTCGATCCATCCCATTCCTGTCCAGTGCGGGTCTTCCTGAGAATAGCTGGTATGTACAGGCGTATCAATGCCTATCCATTGTGAAACCTTGTCGAACACGCGGTCCCATTGTGTACCGAAGCGTTTGACCGGAGCAAAATTGTCCCAACACATATCCAGATATACCCGGTCTTCTTTTGATAATCCGTTCATCTCTTCTTCCAATATGACAAACGGATATCCTTGTACCACCTTTATCCATGCAGTATACGTAGCGTTTCCTGCCAGATAGTACTTCACCTGATATTTCACAAACAGTTCACCGACCTCCACCGGAAGCGTTTCAATCCATTCTACATTCTTACGGTGGGCATACAACCTATTATTCCCTATCTTCCGGTCGCCTTTCTGCACAGACAACACCGGAGCCGGAGCTTTTCCGGCTTTTACAGACTGTGACGCGGGAATGTACACAGTCATATCTTTATTACCTATTGAAAACTGTCCATCTTCTGATACCACTGCTAAAGGGTTGTCGACAGTAACCGGCTTCCGCCCGGTTGCGACCAGTTCATACGCATATTTCCCCCCCTGTGGCAATGCGGCAAAGAAACTGACTCTGGCGCGTTGCAGGAATCCGTTTTTTACCACTTTCTCCGATAACTGAAAAGGAACAGGTACACCCTGGCTCTTATCCGTTAACGATAGCATTTCTTCTTTTACTCCTCCATCAAATACCACTACATAACTTATCAATGTACGCGGCCAGTTATATGTAGCAAGATCAATCACATCCTGTTTTTCGAACAAGACTGGTTGCCCGGCGACCATGCGGACCTGTGCCTGTATGCACGAAGCAACTATTATCAGGAAAAAGAATATGATACGTGTTTTCATGGATTTTTTTGTTTACTTATTTGTTTTAAAATCTGTCACCAGAGCATAAGCACACCAAAGTACGGGTGCCTGTCCGTGAAGATCACCTGTCAATGCCAAACGATTGATATAGTGCTCACGACTGTTTTTTATCATCGTGCCTTCGCATACCGCCTTCACATCACCCGCTTTATCAATATAGCTACATAAAGCAATCCATCCTTTGCGGGCAACTTCGCCATACTCTTTCGCATCCAGCCAACCTTTTTTTACTCCTACAATCATGGCATACGTAAACATTGCACTTCCTGATGTTTCTTCCCACAACTCCGGATCGTCTACCAGCTGTCTCCACATTCCTTTTTCATTCTGTGTCTCTTTCAGCGTTTTCATCATTTTCAGATAAGCAGCCATTATTTCCGCATAATCCGGATTCGTTTCCGGCAAGATACGTAACAATTCTGCCATACCCACAGCCATCCAGCCGTTGGCTCTTCCCCAACAATAAGGAGCAGAAGGAGCATGATAGAACAAACCGTTGTCCAACTGGAGGGAGTCCAGATACACTACCATTTCACGGGCAGCACGGGTAATATATTTCATATCCTGCGTAACCCGGTAGGCTTGCGCCTGAACGGCTGTTATCATAAACATATCATCCATCCACAAACGGGTTTGCCAGGAATATCCTTTGTCGGCCCATGCTTTTTCTTCTTCGGTTAGTTCTTGCGTTGCAGGTGCATCCCACTGTGTATCTGCATATTTCATACCCATTGCCAGATACTTTTCATCTTTAGTCTGCATATATAATTCCAGAGGAACAGCACCAAACACATTATTATCCACATGATTGGCTTGCGGTTGCAGATAAGCCTCTGTCGTGAAGAGAGGTTGGAAGCGCGCTTCCAAGCGTTCCTCCAAGCCTCTGTTTTTTGTTGCCTGCGCGAACCACAATCCACCCAACCAAGTGCATACATCCGGATAAGTGATTTGTGTACGCGGTTCGTCTACACGTAGCGGACTGCCATACTGCGAATGCCATTGCTCCAGAAAACGATCGGCTATCTTGTTTCCAACCGTCACCGGATCAGCTTCTGCCGGAAAATCCGTCAACAAATAGTCAGCCTCTTTATGCCCTCTAAATGTGAAAGCACAAATCACCGCTACCCCGACAAACACGATCCCTATTATACCATACTTCTTCATTACTCTACCTATTAATATTCAATACCTTAAAACAAACACTTATTGTACATTCTCCAATTTAGGATGTACTAACCTGAAACCAATCAACTTATTACGTTTATCTACGGGAAAGGCAGCACGGGCAGAAACCCGGCAAGCACTCGTATTTGTATTCCATCCTCCACCACGACAGATTCGTTTTTGAGGCACATCCGACGGCAATGCGTCCGGACCTACCGGATCTACCTGATCTTCACCACTATATTCGTCGTACCAGTCGAGGCAGACTTCCGCTACATTGCCGGACATATCATAAAGTCCTAATTCGTTTGGTAATTTTTTTCCTACTTCTTCCGGCCAGAACTGCATACCAGTCTGTCCTTCCGGCAAACGGTAACAATTGGAAAGATTGTAGCCCACTTCATCAAAATTATTACTTCCGGCATAAACCGTTGAAGTTCTTTTCCTGCCTCCACGAGCCGCAAACTCCCATTGCGCCTCCGTAGGTAAGGTAAAATGTAATCCTGTTATCTCATTCAATTTATTACAGAATGTCTGCATTTCAGAGAAAAGACGATTATCCATCGGCAACCGGGTAGTAGCAAGATCTTTCCATGAGAAATTCTCCCATTTACCCATTACGTATGAATACATTTCCTGTGTTACCTCAAACCTGCAAATATAGAAATCGCTCACAGTTACTTTATGCACCGGAAGTTCGTCAATATGTACACCTTCTCCCTGTTCTGCCGTAGCTCCCATCAGGAACGTACCCCCATTGACAAATATCATATCTTCTTTCAGGAATTTCTCAAAAAACTTCACACGTTCCGGACGAATAACCGACGCCCATGTATCTCCCGGATCTAACGGATAGTATTCATCCAGGCCAGTATTCTTGTTCGAAGTGACCCGGGGAATCTTACTGGTATTTATGGTTGCGGCATCAAAGAGGGAAGGACCTTCTTCAACCGGTTCCGAACTGAAGTAGGAATCACCCGGCTCTACCGGACGTGAAGGATTGTCATATTCATCATTATCACTGCAAGAGGTCCCTGCCATAACCAGCACAGCACCCAACATCATATATCTCAATGTTTTTATCATCATAGCTTTCTTTTTTTGTGTTAACCAACGATTAATAACCATCATTCTGCCACATAATATCCTTATTTCCATAAGCTAATATATCCGACAGAGGAATAGGCGCCAATTTATTATATGACTTCATTGCATACGTAGGCTGTTCGGTCGTTTCATTATAACCTTCGTCTACCAGGGCAAAGTGTGTTGCCATCGCCTCTTCTGCTAAATCCCAACGAATCAAGTCCGGCCAGCGGATTCCTTCGAAAGAGAATTCTACAAAACGCTCTTTAACGAGATAGTCTAATACCGCTTGTTTATCGGCAAAATCACTTGACAATTTAGCAGACAGACCTGCTCTCTTTCTTACGTCATTGATAATTGGCAATATATCGGTAGATAGATAAGTAGCATAATCCAATTCGTTCAGTGCTTCCGCATACATCAACTTAACATCCGTATAACGCAGGATAGGAATATTATTTCCCCATTCGTCAACTGCCGTCGGCGCATTCTTAGCGGCTCTTAAGAACTTCCGCACCACATATACATCGGCCTGCGGAGCGCTCTTGTCAAGATACAGGTTATTGACTATTGTCAAGTCTCTTCTCTTATCTCCTGTTTCATACACTCCGTCGCCCGCAATGGACATGGAAGCACGGATGGAGCTGGAAGCACCATTGAACGTAATGCCGTTCAACTTAGCATAGTCCCCTTTCTCTTTATTCAGCGTAGAAGGAATGAACCAACCACTAAAACTTTGACTTAATCCCAAAGCCTTACCAGTAGTACCACCCAGATATTGAACTTCCCAAACCCGTTCTTTACCATTATTATATTCGTCACTGAAACAATCTTCATATTTACCAGCCAGTTCATAAAGAGTGCCTTCCTGTTCAATGACTTTTCCCAAATATTCTGCCGCCTTCGTGTAATTATGCATATACATATAAGTACGTCCCAGCATACCGGCAGCAGCATATTTCGTCACCCGGCCTGCCTCACTGCTTGCCCAACTGTCAGGCAGCCTGTTAAACGCATCTTCAAAATCAGAAATCGCCTGTTTGTAAGTATCCTCCTGACTGGAACGTGCTACCTTATACACTTCTTCACGAGAAATTTCCTTAGTAATCAACGGAGCACCACCCCAACACCAGGCAAACTGAAGATAAGCCAGTCCGCGCAATGCATAAGCCTCTCCGGTAATATATGCTTTACGATCTTCATCGGTAAAAACCACTGCATCTATCCTGCTTAATAATTGATTGCAACGAAACACCAGTGTCCACCAAGCCGACCAGGGCTTTGACCATTTGCTCTCCATCGGGGTATCCATGAAACGTCCTATCGGGGTAGAGTTACGAACCTCGTCGGCACGAGTGACAATTGCTTCCATATAATTCTTATTATAGATAGTCTGCAATTGTGCATAACAACCATTAATCGCCGTTTCAAAATCCTGCGGCGTTTTATAATAGTTCTGGTCAGTATAAATAGAGGGTTGCTCCACATCCAGATATCCTTCACAGGAAGATAGTGCGAACAGACAACTTATACTTACTATTAATTTATAAAATGATTTCATAATGGCAATAGATTAAAATGTTAAGTTAACTCCGAATATATACTTTCTCGACTGCGGATAAGTGGTATAATCCGCACCACGCACCATCGGATTATTGGGCGAATAGCTATTTACATCCGGATTACCGATATAATCTGTAAACGTATACAGGTTTTCTGCCGTCACATAGACTTTAGCTGCCTGAATATGAGATTTTCTCAACCATTTCTTAGGCAATTTATAAGTCAGGCTGACGTTCTGTATCCGCAAGAAAGAAGCATTATAAATAGCCATGTCTGTCATGTGCATTTGACCGTCCTTATTAAGAGGAGAGTTGTTGCCAAGTCCGTAAGGTAATGGAGTCTTACCATCCCAGGACATGTCTACTCCCAGACTTGTCGGTATCGGATTTCCTCCGGCATATTCTTCTTTATAAGCATGTAGCCATCTTTTCAATCCATTGTAATTTCCACGTCCCGTATCCAAACTACGACCAGCCAGATAAAGCACCTTACCACCGATTTGTCCACGAAGGAATACACTTAATTCCAAGTTCTTATAAGAGAAACGATTGGTGAATCCGTATGTCAGATCCGGATCATTCGATCCATAAGGAACCATATCGTCGGAATTGATTTCCCCATTACCGTCCATATCTACATATTTCACATTTCCGGGAATCTGGTTGGTCAGGACAGGAACACGAGGACGGGATTTGTCATACTTACCATCAGGACCAAGTTCAAAGTCGTCGTTTGTTAACAAACCATCCGTACGGTAAACATAGAATTGTGAAATCGGACCTCCCACCTTTGTGATAAAACGAGCATCATAGGCTTCTGTAATTACATTATCATTTCCTCCCATATCGAGCACCTTATTCTTATTGGTTGCCAGATTGAGCGAGCTTGACCATTTAAATGCTTTAGTATGTACATTGACTGTCGTCAGGTCTATCTCCCATCCTTTGTTTTCAATAGATGCAAGATTGGTTTTTACTGTACTGAAACCGGTCGCAGCAGGCAACTTCGTAGAATAAAGCAAATCATCTGTCTTATTTATATAATAGTCTACATTCAACTGTACACGATTATTGAATAAAGAGAGGTCAAAACCAATATCAAATGCTTTGGTTGTCTCCCATTTAAGTTTGTCATTGGCTATATTCTTTGCATACACACCCACTTGTGAAGTTCCTCCATACACGGTGTTAGTCACATCATAATTAGGAATATAATCGGCAGTACCAATACGGTCGTTACCGGACATACCCCAGGAAGCACGTAGTTTCAACAGGTTGATAACTTTGATATCTTTCATAAATTCCTCACCACTGATCTTCCATCCGGCTGATACGGACGGGAAAACAGCCCAACGATTTCCCGGACCGAAACGAGAAGAACCATCACGGCGCACTGATGCTGAAGCCAGATATTTATCTGCATAATTATAGTTCACACGTCCGAAAAGCGATGAAGTACGAACAATGGTTCTTGAACTGCTGGCTTCCGTAGGGGTAGCACCCATATTGAGGGTCGGTACACTTTCCAGCGGATAGTCCATTGCTCCCAAACTTGTCCTGAATTCATTACGTTCGTCAATACTTTGCCCCAACAGAATCTCTAAAGCATGCTTCTTATTCAGTGTTGTGTTATAAGTCAACGTATTCTGAATACCGGTACGGCTTATGCTAAGAGTAGAGGTAGTTCCTTGCGTAGTCGAGCCATTATTGGGCTGTACATTTGCCGGAAGGAAGTACTCATCAATTCTCATGTCCGAGTTATAGCTGAACAATGTTTTGAAAGTCAATCCTTTTATGATTTTTGCTTCCGCCCACAAAGAGGTATTGAAGGTTTTCTTTTCTCTCTTATCTACTACTGACATCAATCTTTCGTAAGGGTTCACGTTATTACGATAGCTTGCATTGAATCCATATTCACGGGTATTTTCATCCAAGCCAATGATAGGAGGCATGAGCAATGCATTCATGATCTGTTTATCCTTTCCTTCAGACTCTCCTTTATCCTGGTGAGAAATAGTAGGGGCAAACGTAGCGCCAGCCTTGATATATCTATTCAGATCTACCGAAGCATTCAAACGGAAGTTGAAACGTTCGAAACCTGTATTTTTAACAATACCTTCCTGATTCAGATAACCGGCAGAAAGATAGATAGAATATTTCTTTCCTTTACTGGAAACAGATACCTGGTGATTATGAGTCAGGGCATTTTGCATAATCTGATCAATCCAGTCGGTAGTCGGAATGTCATTTCTAAACGTCCAGTCGGCTACATCTGAATTAGGATTCACCAACCATTGTTCGTTGATCTGATCGCCGGAGGATCTTTTCTTATTAGGAACATACATACTATTCGTTCCTCCTTTATTCAAATACTTGGCATTGGTATACCATATATTATATGCCAGCCATTCTTTTGCTGTCATCATTTCGGGTAATCCCACCGCATTTTGTGTACCAATGTATGATTCCCAGGTAATCACCGGTTTAGACCCACTTGCCTGCTTGGTTTCAATCAGCACAACTCCCGCCGAACCTCTGGCTCCATAAATAGAGGTAGCGGCAGCATCCTTCAATACCTGAATAGAAGCTACATCTGACGGATTTACATCACTCATGGATTCTGTAATTACACCATCCACCACAATTAGCGGAGAAGAGGAACCATTAATGGAGCTTGCTCCTCTGACAAGAATCTGCATCTCTTCACCCGGAATTCCACTTGATGTTTGTGTCTGTACGCCTGCCAACTGACCGGAAAGTGCATCACTTAGACTGGTAATAGGGCGTCCATCAATCGCATCGGAGGAAATTTTAGCAACTGAAGTAGTCAGATTCGACTTTTTCACTGAACCGTATCCTACCACGATCACTTCATCCAACGTTTTAGAATCTTCTTCCAGTTTAATGGTAAGCTGTGACCTGCCGTTCACTTTTACTCTTTTCTCTGTAAAACCTACGTAAGTAATGACCAACGTTGCTTCTTTACTTACATTCAGGGTAAACTTACCATCAAGGTCGGTAATTGTACCTACAGTTTTATTCCCACTTTCCACCACATTGGCGCCAATAATGGGTTCCCCCATCATATCGACCACTGTCCCGGTGACTTTCATCTGCGCCCAAGCCATCGTGCTCAAGCATAACACAAAAAGAGTCGCCAGAAACCTTAGTTTTTCATAAGAACTCTTTTCTTGCTTTTCTTTGTCGTTCATAAACTAAATTTTACAAGGTTAATAAATCATTTACTATTCCTTAGCGGTGCAAACATAGAGAATGTTCACCCGCTCGACTTGGAAAATAGTATCAAAGACCTGCAAAATAAGCCCAGAACACTCTGTCTGGGACATTTTTACCAGAGAAACACGATTTTACATCCGTTGCTTCAGGTAATTGGCAGGTGCGATGTTATACGTAGATTTAAAAACTTTACTAAAATAAGAAGGGTCAGAATATCCGACATCATAAGCTACTTCAGAAACAGTATATTTACCTGTGGCCAATTTCTCGGCAGCCAGCTTCATGCGGACATTCAAAATAAGTTTATTAGGTGATACATCGGAAACAGCCTTTATTTTCCGGAAGAACTGCGAACGGCTCATGCCCAATTCTTCATGCAGATCGTTAACGGACAAGTTAGGATCATGTACTCTTTCACGGATTAGCTCCATCAGTTGTTGCATGAAACTATCCTGAGCACTAAGTTCAGCTACGGGAACTTCAATAGTATCCAGCTTTTCACAGAAAATCCGGCGAAGACGATTCCGATTTTTGATGAGACTATCCAGTTTTGCCAATAATACTTTCGGAGCAAATGGCTTTAATACATAATCATCTGCCATCACACTATAGCCCTCTTCAATATGCTCATTCAAGGCCTTTGCTGTCAACAAGACAACAGGTATATGGGCCGTAATCATCTCTTCTTTAATTGCCTTACATAATTCAAGCCCATCCATAACCGGCATCATCACGTCACTGACTATCAAATCGGGAATCTGTTCAACCGCTTCTTTCAATCCTTCCTTTCCATTGGAAGCTTCGTACACAATATACTGTTGGGATAGCAAAGACACAATATACTGGCGCATATCGTCATCATCTTCTACAACAAGTACACGATAACGGTTGTCATCTTCTACTGAAGCCGGTTTCTCTTCTTCGATAGGAGCAATACACTCCCTCCTTACTTTTTCCAGATAGGTATCTTCACGATTTTCAACAAACTCTACATTCGCCCCGGCAAAACACTCTTTTCCCAAGTTCAATTCCACCAAAAACTCGGCTCCATGTCCGGGTGTGCTTTCCACTGATATTTTCCCTTTATGCAGTCTCACTACATATTGCACCATATTCAACCCGATGCCACTACCAAACAGATCTGACTTGCTACCTTGCTCTACCTGGAAAAACGGATCGAATATCTTCGACAAATTCTCCTCCGAGATTCCTTCCCCACAATCTTTCACCGAAATCACAACACTGCCAGCTTTCTCCACTGAACGAACTTTTATCTGCGTGCCTTTGGGAGAGTGTTTCACAGCATTCGATAACAGATTGAAAATAACTTTTTCCATCAGGTCTGTATCCATCCAAAGATTATCCCCATAATAATCATTGTCATATCCGATTGTCAGCTCCTTCTTATGTAATAAATCCGAGAAACTATCAATCTGGCTGGTAAGGAAAGTCCCTATATTGACACGACTCAACTTTAATGTCATAGCTCCATACTCTAACTTTCGGAAATCCATTAGTTGGTTGACAAGCAAAAGCAGGCGATTCGAATTTTTATAAATCTGCTTCATCGGGAAAAGGAATTTATGAGGCAGCGTCTCATCCTGCAAAATATCTTCCGCCGGGCCGGTAATCAAAGTCAGCGGAGTACGTAATTCATGTGAGAAGTTGGTGAAAAGTTCTATCTTCATCCGATAATTACGTTCAATATTCTCTTTTTCTATTTCTTCTATCCTCCGCTGATATTTATCCGATTTCCGCTTGTAGAAATAATACAGCACGCCTCCCACCAGCATCAGTGCCAGAAGCACATAGATCACTTTAGCCCATCCGGTGAGCCAGACAGGAGGATGAACCACGACATCGATACCTGTCGCATCCCCCCAAATGCCATCGCTGTTACATGCTTTTATATAAAAAGTATATTCCCCGGCTGGCAAATGCGAATAAATGACTTCATTACGTTCAATATAATTCCAATTCTGGTCAAGTCCCTCCATCCGGTAAGCATATTTATATCCTTTCGGAAAGATATAATCCAAAGGGGAATACTTGATGAGTACGGCGGCATTCTTATAGGATAATTCCACATGTTCCAAACTGCGTGCATTATCGTATTGTACCCGGTCGGCTCCTTCGTCGGAGTCGAGACTATTTACGGAAGATACATGTACTACAGGTAATAGTCTCTCTTGACCGGCGATAATTTCCCGGGGAGCAAACTCTGCTATACCATTGTTGCCACCTACATAAATCCTCCCATCCTCTACCTGTAACAGAGTATTCCGGGAAACCTCATTCAAAGGGAACCCCGTATCTTTGGTATAATTGACAATTCTGGAATCTTTCATTGACAGTTTGGAAAGTCCGATCACAGTAGATATCCAAAAATCTCCGGTTTCTTTATCTTCGAGTACACCGCAGACAGAATTGTGTATGAGACCCTGTTCTATACCGAAATGATCGATAGTTCCTCTCTCCAAATGGCAACGATATACACCCATATTATATGTTCCCACCCAAAGGTAGTGCTGGCTATCCAAATAAAGCAGACTCACATTTTTATTTTTCAGTTCATCAAAATCAAGTTGATTGCCTTTAAAGTAATGGGCTGCATTATTGGGATGATAAGGAAAACTCCACACTCCACTCGTACGCCCGCCTACCAACATACTGGAGCCATACGCTAACAAGTCCTGCGTCAGCATAAAACGCGTGTTTCCATCTTGATTTGTCGAAAAAGAACGGCTAAGTTTTTTTGTCTTGGGATTGTAGCAAGACAGTTCATCCTCTGCAATCCAGATATTTCCCTGCACATCTTTTGCCATAGCCCGTATCTGTGCATCCGGGGGGAACATATCCATCATTTCCTTACTAATAGAAAGATCTCGAAGATTCAGCGAGTATACTCCTTTATTGAGTACATAGAAAAGTATCTCATTCTCATTATTCTGAAACATATAGTATACTTCATCTTCGCTAGCTCCTACTTTTCCTATTGGCAACCGAACTTCCTCCACTTTACCATTAGCCAGGTTTAAAGTACATATCCCTCTATTATGTCCGATCCATAATTTTCCTTGTGCCTCTATTAATTTCCCGGTTACTCGTATCGGCTGATTTATATTCAAAGTGAGCGGATGATAACGGAATAGATATTGTCTGGCATTATAAAACAGAGCACCTTCATTGAAGGTTCCCAACCATAACGATCCTTGTTTGTCTTTGTAAAGGCTCATCAAACGACGGTTAACAAGCAGTCCGGAAGGAATACATTCTTCAAATGTCCGGCTAATAACATGTGTATGTTCATTCATCACTGCTAGCCCATTATCTGTAGCTAATAGTAGAAGAGAATCGTTATACACCTTTATATCGTGCACCTGTCCTTTCCATAGACTCATGTCAGCCGGTAAGTTCACTTCAATTTTTGTTGCTGTACTGGTAGCCGGATTATAAAGTTGTAAATTATCTAGAGAAGAGGCCAACCAGGTACGTTCTTTTTCGTCCTGAAAGATTTTCAGAAATGCCGGATAATCCGGCCCTTTCAGAATATATGAGAAACGGGAGGTTCGTGTATCCAGTCTAAGGATGCCTTTGTTTGCTACATTCAAAAGAAGAGAATTATCTGCACTGGGTGCCATACTGTTTATATAAAGTCCTCTCAACGCTTCCAGACAGGTACATTTTCCATCCCGAAGGATATACACCCCCATTTTGGTAACTACCCATACTGCTCCGTCTGCTGCTATTGACAAACCAACCACCACCCCACGAGGCAATTCGCTACCTTTATATAAAGTGGCTAAATCTATATATTTCTCTTCAAAGGGATCGAAAAGTGTAATTCCATTAAAAGTTCCAATCCACATTCTGCCCTGCCTGTCTCCTGTAATACTGACAATATCATTGGATTGTCTGACGGTCTCATCGGATTCATAAAAGAAACTTTTAATTTCATAACCATCCAAACGATTCAACCCGTCTTTTGTCCCTAACCATATATATCCCATCTCATCCTGATAAATAGCTTTTACCGTACTGTTTGACAGTCCGTCTGCTACAGTATACGAACGGTAGGGATTATCGGCTAAAAGAATCAGGGTACTACTGAACAATGTAATCAACAAGAACGTAAACTTTTTCATCACCATGGTACAGACATATTCATATATGCAGGCAAAGATAATATGTCTTTTCATAAAATAATAGTCTGCATGAGGGTTTTAACTAAACTGATATATGGCATTTTCAGCTTTAACCCCTGTAACTCTAAGAAGCGATATAGATACCTGAAAATATCTTCTATTGTCTATGAAATACCTCTTCTTATACACTGTGCCCGTCTATTACTTTCGTAGCAATAGACGGGCACATAGATGTATTATTCTCCTCAAAAAATAAAGAATATAAAATCGCTTTTATTAGTTACTCTGAAGCGTTATAATGGAACGTGCCGGAATCTGAATGTTTTTTCCACTTTTCACTTTTCCTACCGGAAGCAAATTCTCCCCTTCTTTATCTGAAGTACGATAAATCTGCCATTGCGTATTTCCTACTTTTTCTTTATGAATAGAAAACTCTTTTTCTTCATTGGCATAGTTAATAACTACCATCACATACGTTCCGTCTACATTCTTATAAGCAGAACACATCAATCCTTGCTGGTCGGTGTCGCCATCAGGAATGAAAGCGTTTGTTTGATCGAAAGCCGAGACAGATAGCCGGACTGCTCCCGGACGGATAAAACGGCTATAATTTCCTAAAGCCCACATCAGTTTAGAATCTTCTATTGTACCATCCAAGAAGTTATCGTCTGTTGTATACTCACGAATCAGTCCGTCTTTGTAGTCACCGCCAATGGCACGCCACCATTGCCAGCTTTCAGCTCTGGCATACACAATATCATGATGAATGATACGTGCCACATAGAGCGCAGTCTTCATTGTACGATCGTAACCATTTCCACCACCAATTTCTTCATCATTACCCATGATGCAAGTCTCCGTTTGCCAGAAGCCAACTTGATGTTTATCTAAGGTATCCCGCAACTGGCAGCGGATATTACGTAATTCGCTTAACGGAGTCGTTGTCCAATAGCTATGACCAAGCATCAGGCGGGGAACATTCGGAGTATCTCCTAAATATGTATCTACACTATCCGGACTGAAAAAGGCTTGAATCTGATAACCCCGTTGCCAATCTGTTTCGTGAGTGCGGAACATACAGCGATAATCGGAAGATTCATTCACTAAAATCTGCGTATCCATATTCCGGCTTACAAATTCTTTGCTTAACAAACGGACAGTATGAGCTACTTCTTTGTTGGTTGCCGGACAACCTTCCTGTTTCGGTCCTACCCAATTCCAATGTCCGTCCGGTTCGTTGAAAGGACAGATGTAATTGAACTTGATGCCATCATGTTTTTCCACTCCCTGTATTACATCTGCCAGAAAACGGACGTACTTTTCATAACAATCCGGCTTCAGATTTGCCGTACCTCCACGACCGGTATTGGTTGCCAATCCATTCTGTGTATAATGTACGGGAGGCGAGTTCAGGAAAGCCAGGAATTTATTGACTCCCCGTTCCTTTGCCAGTTTCAGAAAATTGCGTTGTCCTTGTTGCTTGTTCCAGTCGTACGTTCCATCCGCGTTCAGAAAACACTCGGCTCGCATCCAGGGAGAGGCGATCTGACTAGCCTCCCCTTGTTCCGCACTGCCTGCACCGACATTGAAACGCCAGAGGGACAGACCGATACCTTTCGGCTGTCCGTTCGCATCATTCTCCGTACTGAACAGCCAATCGGCTACCTGGTTTTGTTTCTCTTCCGGCCAAAGTCCGATAAACTGCATACTCCAGGCGTCTGAAGCACTAAAATATGCCATCGTTTGACAAGGCTTATCCGTTTCTATCTGATAACTTACATCAGGAACAGATCGAGAACATCCACCCGCCACACATACAAACAGAAAACCTAAAATCACGACTCTCTTTTTACCTATAATCCTATTCATCTATAATCTTTCATTATTCAAATCATACAATACAATTCCGTCCTGAAACAACCTGACCATCTACCGAAATCAGGAAAGATATTATTAAGGAGTGGGTATTACTTGTTTAATGCTCCCATCTTTATTAAATTCCATACGATCTATACATACTTCACGATGAACACCGGGATCACTCTTCAGATAATTCTTATTAATACGATGATAAACAATATACCACTTATCAGTGCCGGGAACTTGCAAAACAGCATTATGGGCAGGACCGTATATTTCCTTTTCCGGGTTTTGAATCAGTATAACAGGATTCTTAGCTACTTTAATTGGTCCCAAAGGTGAGGTTGAAGTGCCATAAGCTACATGATAATTGGGAGACCCTGTATCATCTACCGACCACATGAAATAGTAAAGTCCGTTACGGTAGAACACATAAGCAGCTTCACGATAAGCATAATCCTGCAAAGTCCCTCCTTCGGGAGTCATCACTGTAATCGTTTCCTTCTTAATGGAAACCATATCCTCATTCAGTTCCGCACCTGCCATATAGCCATTTCCCCAATACAGATAAGACTTCCCCGAAACCGGATCGGTAAACACATCCACATCTATTTGCTGACCGTTTCCGGTGGGCGAATCCGTTACAATGGGATGCCCTAAATCAACAAACGGCCCCGTAGGAGAATCGCTCGTGGCTACTCCAATCTGTTTTCCTCCGCCTGCTTTCGGATTACCGCTGTAGTAAAAAAAGTATTTATATTTTCCTCCTACCAACTTCTCCTCTATACAAGGTGCCCATGCATTACCATCCGCCCAAGGTACCTGATCTGATTTCAAATCCAGCATTATCCCTTCATCCTTCCAATTCTTTAAGTCAACAGACGAAAAAACGGTAAAATACCAACCACCCCATCCGGGCTGTCCGTCTGTGGTGGAATAGATATAGTATTTCTTAGTCTTGTTGGAATATAAAATTTCAGGATCAGCATGGAAACCTGGTAACACAGGATTACCGGACAACGCGAAAGCAGGCAGCGTCACTGCCAACATCAAGCCGATTGCAATCAAAGTTCGTTTAATAGGTACTATCATATTTTCATGAGTTGGATAAAAAGGGGAAATATCAGGTTGTGATACTCCCCCTCCGGTATTTACATTCTTGATGCTATTTATTTCAATGCTACTTTAATAGATTGACTGTAACAATATTCCGATGATTTGTCTGATTTAACTCCGACACGGGCGTAAAGATAGGATTCATTGAGTAAGCCACTTGGAATCTCAATTTCAGCAGTGTTTTCCTGATTGAGTGAAACTGTATTACCCAACTTCAATTCTGCTTCCTTTTGTTTCTCATCCGTCAGGATACCTGTTCCCAAATAGATACCTACATTCTCCAGATTGGCATCGGCAACTACTTTATTGATAGTAAACCGTGCGGTAACCTTGTTGCCGTTTCTGGCAAAAGATACGTTTCTGACAGAGAAATACGGTGTCACAGGAATATCCTGCACAGTGTTTCCTTTCACTGTAATATAAATTGTGTCATTAGAAGGTCTTTCCCAAGGAGCATTACCCATACGCACCAATTTATAATCACCATTGAAAAGGGACACGGAATAGCTTCCGTCCTGCGCAACATACACCGGAATAGAGCCATGCAAAGCATAGCCGTCCTGGAATAAAGCAAACTCTGAACTTCCGCTTCTAACCCCTACTGCTTCACCGTCATAAATTGCTCTTCCGGTCAATGTAGCCTTAGGTTCCTCAAAGTTGTCGTAGCTGCAACTGCTTACTGCCAACAAACAACATATCATAATAAAGAAAGGTATAATCTTTTTCATAATCTCTTATTTTTATTGGAATGGATTCTTCACAATCGTCGGATTGTTATTAATTACATCATCAGCAATGAATGAATAATAGTTAGACTGCTGGAAGGTTCTTGCCACCTTGAAACGTTCGGATTTTGTCTTTACAAAAATATACTTGTCCTGATCCGATGTTCCCGGTTTTGGTTTGGCAATACGATAAGGATACAAACCGTAAACAATCGCTTTATCGTTATCTGTATTTCCGTTCCAGGTGATATCAGCTATTCTCCATCGTTTCATATCAAAATAACGGTGATCTTCGAAAGCCAGTTCCACACGACGTTCGTTCTGAATCTTTTCGATTGTCAGGCTTGTCAGGCTATTGGCCGGGAAACCGGCACGCTGACGCAAGCGGTTGATATAAGGTAAAGCGGTCGGCTCGTCATCCAACTCGAAAGCAGCTTCGGCAGCATTCAAATAGATTTCACCCAGACGGAACCAAGGCCACCAGTTTTCAGCATAGTTACGGAGAGTATAACCGGATGCCTCACTGATAAACTTACGGATATAAAATCCGGTATTGCTCACGTTAGGACTATTAGTCTGGGGACCATCCAGGCCGACAAAAGTTTTATTATCGTCATAAGCACTTCCCAATTTCGAATCTGTCAGTAAATCATAAGAACCCGTCTTATCATTCCATACCGCTACTCCTGCCTGAATATCTACATCCTGATTTCTGAACTTTGAGCCCGGATAGACAATCGTACCATACAAACGTGCATCTTTATTAGCAAAGATATCACTCGGAGTATCATATACTACATAGTCATTACCATTCTTATAATGTAAAGTACCCGAAGTTCCATCCAAATAATCAAATGCTTCTACCAATCCTAAAGACGGACCGATGCAAGAAGAATTATCATTGTCTTCTCTCAAAGAATGGACTACATTATCATAACCGAAGCTATGCACTTTCAAAGGATTCTTATAATCTTTCACCCAAATAGCCTCCTTATTCAGTGTCTTGTCCATAAACATCTTATAGAAGTTCACTCCTCTATCCGACTCTTTCTCATAAAGCTCATATCCGCCTTCTTTGATAATCTCCTGCGAAGCTTTCAATGATTTACGATAATAATCGTCTGCCATATCAGCCGGAATACCTACTTCTCCGCCAGAAGTTACAATGTTAGGAGTTTTCAGCGCATTGTATTTGGCAATAGAACCGGCATACAACATAGCACGGCTTTCCAATGCCAATGCAGTGTAATAGTTGGCACGGCTTTGACTGCCTTTATTGCCTAGTTGCGACTTGATATCTTCACACTCACTATATACAAAATCATAGATCTCATGCTCTTTAGCACGTGGATTACGCAAGTAAGAAGGATCTCCGCTAAAATCATACTCCAAAGTAGTTGTAATCAATGGAACACCACCCATACGTCTTACAAGTTCAAAATAAACGTAAGCACGGATAAAGCGAAATTCAGCTTTGAACTGCAGCTTGGCATCTGCTGAAATATCTGTTCCATATTTGTCGATATTCTCAATAGACATATTGATGTCACGTATCAATCCATAATCCCACCAACGTCCGTAGTCGTTGCCATAACGTAATTCATTACGATAATTCTGGTCCAGTGTGCCACAGTACATGGCATCGTCCGTTTCGCACATACCGCCGGTGTTGAAGTCACCGTGCAACTGCGGAATACGATTATATAAATTGGCTAGCTGTGATTTAATCATGTTCGGATCGTTCCATACCAACTCATTGGTAAGAATATTTTTGGGATCTCTTTCGAACCAGCTGTCGCCACAACCCGATAACATGGAAGTAAGGACGGCTCCCAACAGAACTATTTTTATAGATTTGCTTTTCATGATAGCGTTCATTTTTTAGTATGTAATATTAAATCCAAGAAGGAATGTACGTTGTTGCGGATATACCACTGCAGCTGCGGCAGTAATTTCAGGATCGACTCCAAACTTACCCACATTGTCGAACGAACACAAGTTAGAAACATTAGCATAAATACGTACCTTCTGTGCACGAATCGGTCTCAACAGTTGTGCTGGCAAGCTATAACCCACTTCCAGATTTTTGATACGGAGATAGCGTACATTGTGCAACCAGAAGTCACTATTCTTGTTGTTATAGCTGAATTCACCTTTACGGATGGCCGGATAACGTCCCGGTATCCATTCACTTTCCGGATCGTACAAGTCGGCACGGTGCCAACGGTCTTCCAATAAATAAACCGGTGAGTTTCCATTTCCATGATATGCATTAGCCAATTCATAGTTTTGTCTCCATCCTTGCATAGCACCACCGGAAAGGTCGATATTCAAGTCAATCCCCTTCCACGCCAAACCGATATTACCACCAAACGACATGATAGGCGCCCAGCCTTCCGGATAACCGATAGGACGCTCGTCCATACCATTGATAATACCATCGCCATTCACATCTTTATAGATAAAGTCACCAGGAAGCAGTGTCCGGTTATTATTTCCATCCAAATTTACCGGATAATTACGAATTTCTTCTTCCGACTGGAACTGGCCAATTACCTGATATCCCCAATAGATACCTCCCCAACGGCCTTCCGCAGAATTGCGGTATTCATCCCAAGAGTTATTAAAACGCGGTTTATAAGTCTCAATGCTCTTGTAACGTGAGAAAGTAAAGTTACCGCTTACGGTATAGTTCAAATCACCGATATGGTCGGTCCATGTAACCATACCTTCCGCACCGATATATGCTTGCTTGTTCAAGTTCTCATTAGGTAACGTATATCCCACTTCACTCGGAAGCAATACATCATAACGGGCAGCCGGTACACCGGTAATATCCTTGCGGAAAGCATCGGCTGTAATCTTCAAACGATTATTGAACATAGTCAGGTCAAAACCGATATTCGATGTCGTATTCTTAGTCCAGGATAAGTTAGTAATAGGCAATCCTCTCTGGTTCAGTCCGGTCACCAGTTCACCATCCAATACTGCATTACCATTATTCCACGTATAACCACTCAAGTAATCGAACAGTTTTACATCCTTCTCCGTACCTGTCTGACCGATAGAAGCACGAATCTTCAAATCATCTACAACCGGTCGCAGCTTTTCAAAGAATTTCTCTTCCGAGATTCTCCAACCTACAGACACACCCGGAAAGAATCCCCAACGGTTATTAGCTGCATAGAGATAAGAGCCGTCATAACGGGCCAATAATTCAATCAGATATTTGTGGGCAAAGTCATAATTGATACGGCCGATCCATCCGGCACGTGCTTCGTAACTCCACTCATCACCGAAACTGTTGAGTTCATCAAACTGCAATAACGGCAGATAGTCAGTAGAAGGTTCGGTACCATACGTTTTCTTAGTCCAATCATAATCGGAGGCTTCGTAACCCAAAACAGCAGAGATATTATGGTTCTTAATCTGTTTCGCATAATTCAATTGCAACTGCATATAACGCGCAGGAACACTACGATCGATTTGACTTCTCCAACGTCCTGCGGCAGGTGTTCCGTTATAAGTATCTTTCTCCTTATCATATGTATAGATGTGATAAGCATATTGATAACCGTCAAAACGACTGTTGGTGTAATTGTACGAGAACGTAGCTTTTGCAGTCAAACCGAAAGAGAAATCATACTGCGCATAAGCATTAATATTGGCATTACGAGTCAAATTATCTTTGTAACCGGCAATGTCACGACTGAAAGCAGCCGGATTGTAACCATTCTCATGTACATTATTGATATATTCCGGATTATCATTGGCATAAGGGCTTTCGATAGGCTGCATCTTGAACATAGCCAATATAGCCGAATAATAACCGTCACCACCCGGCAAACCTACGTCTTCACTCTTTTCATACTTACCACTAATCTGTGCACCTATTGTAAAACGGTCTGTTATCTTAGTATCAATATTCAACTGAAGATTGGTACGCTCATATTTAAAGTCAGGCATCATCGCATCTTGTCCAGTATGAGCTACAGAAAGATAATAGTTGGTCTTTTCAGAGCCACCTGTCACATTCGCATTGATGTGGTATTGAGGTACATTTTTTCTCATTACCATATCATAATAGTCATAGCTCTTATATCCCGGTTCGGTACCAGCTTCCCATTTAGCAAGTTCCTCGGGACTATATAATTTGCTTGGATCTTCACCTCTATTCTGTGCTGCTTCAGCCAAACCTCTTACATATTGTCCTGCATTTGCCAATTCGGGGAAACGGGTCAGATTCTGCCAACCATAGTATCCATTTACATTGATGCTTACCTTATCATTCTTTTTACCTTTCTTGGTAGTTACCAAAACTACACCATTTGATGCACGCAAACCGTAAATAGCAGCAGAAGCATCCTTCAAGACTGTGATACTCTCGATATCCTCGATATTCAGAGCATTAAACACATCGCTACCGGAAACATCCGATGCCTGCAACCAGTCACGGCTGTTCATTCCACCATAAGGAATACCGTCGATTACAAACAGGGGGCTACCCATATTACGGATTTCAAGATTGATACCTCTCCCCGGACGAGCATCCACAGCACGTGTAGACACACCTGCTATCTTACCGGATAAGGCTCCCGCAGTGGTCGTAGAAACAGAACGCGTCAACGCATCAGACTTAACATCACTGATGGCTCCGGTCAGACTTTTCTTGGTTTGTGTACCATAGCCCACCACCACAACTTCATCCAAAGTTTCCATATCTTCTTCAAGAACGATTTGAAGATGTGCCTTTTCGCCTATCTTCATCTCTTTAGTCTTATAACCGATGAACGAAATTGCCAATGTGGCATTTTTATCATCTACATTAATTGTGAAGTTACCATCGATATCGGTAATGGTTCCATTAGAAGTTCCTTTGACAGTAACATTGGCACCAATGATATCCTCTCCTCTCACATCGGCCACATGTCCTGTAACTTGTGTTTGTGCAAATGCTGCAGCTGACAGAAGCAACTGTACGACACACATGCATAAGATTCTTACATACCTCATAAATTAGAATTTAAAGATTAAACATTTTTTGTTGTTTTTTCCGATGCAAATATAGAATATTGATATAAATGAAATAAGCAAAAATCATGCAGAAGAGCTATGCAAATCGTGCAATGAACGATTTACATACTCTAAATAAAATATTTATTCTTATTTTTGAGCTGATAATTGAAACAAATAAGCACGAGTTATGAAAAAACACATTGCTTCTACTTTATTTTTATCCTTGTTGTCCATTCTTCAATTGACAGCCCAGTCTCATTCTGTAAAACGACTGGGAATAGAACAAGGATTATCCAATAATTATGTAGTCAGTATTACACAAGATAAACAAGGCTTTTTATGGTTTGCTACAGAAGAAGGACTTAATAAATTTGACGGCACCCGCTTCATTACTTATTATAAAAATGATTTGCCACATAACAATCAGGGAATCACCGGCAACGAACTCAACCGGGTGTATGCTGATTCCAAACGTCCCATCATTTGGATAGCCACTCAACGAGACGGACTAAATGCATACAATTATGACGAACAAACATTTACCGCCTACCAACATAACCCGGAAAATCCACACAGCCTGATTACCAATGATGTAACGGATATCTCTCCTTCCACCCAAAACGATGATGGTTTATGGGTCAGCACCTATTATAGAGGTATAGAATATCTAAATATTAATAATGGGCAATTCACACATTATAATAAGAGTACGGTGCCTAGTCTGCCCTCCAATCAGACATGGACAGTATTGGACGGAGGAGACAACAATTTGTATATCGGCCATGTTGGAAGCGGATTCAGTATTTTTTCTCTCAAAGACAAAAGCGTAAAGAATTTCCAGAATGAAACGGGAAATCCGGCAAGTTTGCCCGGTAATGATGTGTTTTGTATCATAAAAGATACAAACGGTAACATCTGGTTAGGAACAAATAATGGATTGGCTCTATATAATGCTGCTAATGAAAACTTTATCACATTCAGAAATAATAAGAATGACAAGTATGCTACTTTATGCAGTCGCATATTATCTATCCGGCAATTAAAAGATAATAGGCTCTGGATTGCTTCAGAGCTCAATGGTATTGCCATATTAAACCTGAAACAGGGTATGTTTCTCTCGCCAGAGGAGCTTTCTATTGAATACATACAGGAGGGTGATGATAGTCGAAGCCTCTCTAATGCAAGCGCTCGATGTATATTCCAGGATTCTTTCGACAATGTCTGGATAGGAACATGGGGAGGAGGCATCAACTTTATCAGTAGTAAACCTCCTTTATTTACCACGTTAAGTTATTCCCCGATTCCAAACAATGAAAACAGCCTGAACAACAAAGTAGCCAGCAGTCTTTGTATGGACAGACAAGGACGGGTTTGGATCGGAACAGATGGAGGAGGTATTAATGTTTTTGAAGGAGAAAAACGTATTGCCATTTATAAAAAAGAGAGTGGAGATATTCCTTCGAATTTTATATTAGCTTCTTTACAGGATTCAAAAGGGAATTTATGGTTCGGTTCCTACCAAGGGGGAATCAGCTATTATGATAGCCGGAACAAAAGATTCCGTTCCATCTCCCTCACGGGACAATCTAATCTAGACGTACGTACGATCTATGAAGATGGCCAACATAACATTTGGGTAGGATATAGTGGAGGAATTGTTGTATTGAACCCTCTAACCATGAAGATTATCCAGCATTACAATACAGATAACAGCGAACTGCACAGTGATTTTATACGTTCTATAGCTCAAGATGAGAAAGGACGTTTTTGGATTGGAACTTTCGGAGACGGACTTGGCATATATACCCCGGACTTACAGAAAATCAAGACGTTCACTCAAAGAGATGGCTTTTGTTCTAACACCATCAATCAGATCATACAGGATAAACAAAAAAGAATGTGGATAGGAACGGGGGAAGGATTAGTTTGTTTCCTGTCGACTAATGAACTGAATTACAAAACTTACCAACGAAAAGATGGCTTAATCAATACCAATATCTGTGCAATAACAGAAGATAAAAAAGGGAATATCTGGTTTAGCAATAATAAAGGTATCAGTTGCTATGTTACGGATAAAGACTGTTTTTATAACTATGGCCACTCTGACGATGTTCCGGCAGGAAGCTTCTCAAGTGGTTGTGTAACACAAGGCAAGAATGGACAGATTTATTTCGGTTCTATCAATGGAGTATGTTGTTTCAATCCTGACATTACCATGAATGAACAACCGGCCCCGGCAGCGGTTGTCACAGAGATGAAAATACTGGGACGGTTGAGTAATCCAGAAAACAATGATATGATTATCAATCTCTCCAAGGGACAAAACGTTGAATTGAGTCATGCACAAAATAGCTTCGGAGTGAGGTTCAACGTCCAAAACTATTCTCTCGTCAATCAAGTAGAGTATGTTTATATGCTGAAAGGACTCGAAAACTCGTGGTACACCGTCAATGAAAGTAACAATGTCACTTTCCGCAACATTCCCCCGGGAAAATATGAATTCTTCATCAAAGCGCGAGTACATAATCAGGAATGGCCGGAAGAAGCCACTTCCCTGACCATCCGTATCAATCCTCCTCTCTGGTTGACGTGGTGGGCAAAACTTATCTACATCCTGGCATCTATCAGTATCATTTATCTTATCTTGCATGCTTACAAAAAGAAGTTAGATCTGGAAAGTCTTTATACTTTGGAAAAGAAAAACCATGAGCAGGAACAGGAATTAAATCAGGAACGCTTGCGTTTCTATACCAATATCACGCATGAGCTGCGTACCCCTCTGACCTTAATCCTCGGTCCTCTCGAAGATATGCAGAAAGAAGCATCGCTTCCTGCAAAACAAGCCCAGAAACTATCAGTTATCCATCAGAGTGCGCTACGATTGCTCAATCTGATTAATCAGATTCTGGAATTCCGAAAAACAGAAACACAAAACAAGAAATTGTGTGTCAGCAAAGGGAACATTGCCCCTCTGATTTATGAAATAGGGCTTAAATACAAAGAATTGAATCAAAATACCAAAATTGATTTCCGGATTCAGATAGAAAAAGAAGAAATGTTTCTTTTCTTCGATAAAGAAATCATCACGATTGTTTTGGACAATCTGATTTCCAATGCTATCAAATATACGGAACAAGGGCGCGTAACACTAAGTTTGCATCAGACCATGCGTAATGAGGTAGCGTATACGGAAATTAAAGTCAGTGATACAGGATACGGAATTTCTACCGAGGCCCTGCCACATATTTTCGACCGCTATTATCAGGAAAGCGGTAAACATCAGGCATCCGGTACAGGTATCGGGCTGGCTTTAGTGAAAAATCTCGTCACCTTACATGAAGGGGAAATCCGTGCAGAAAGTGTCCAAAATGAGGGAAGTACGTTCTATATCAGTTTACTGACGGATAATATCTACCCCAATGCTTTACATGCAGATTCTACAGAACCGGTTCAAGAGGAGATGAGTCAGAATACGGAGCTGGAATATTCACAAGAAACGACATTAGATACCGGTAAACCAATCCTATTGATTGTAGAAGACAATGAAGAAATACAGAAATATATAGTTGAATCCTTCACCGACTCGTTCGAGGTAATCACGGCCAACAACGGAGAAGAAGGAACACAACAAGCCCTTAGCCGTATCCCCGATATTGTAGTCAGCGACATTATGATGCCTGTGATGGACGGTATCACTTTATGTAAGCAATTAAAAGATGATGTGCGCACCAGCCATATTCCTATTATTCTGCTGACAGCCAAAGATTCTCTGCAAGATAAAGAAGAAGGATATGAAGTAGGAGCCGATTCTTACCTGACGAAACCTTTCAGTGCTTCTCTGTTACGTAGCCGAATCAATAATCTGCTCGATTCAAGGAAAAAGTTAGTTGCCCAATTCCAGGCGCAATCTACCCCGGGAAATCAAATAGATTTAAGTGAAAAGCGTATAGTAATTGCCGAAGCTTTAAGCAAATTAGATAATGAGTTTATTGAAAAAATTACCCTTTTAATCGAGGAAAACCTTTCTTCAGAGAAGATTGATATTAACTATCTATCCGATAAAATGTGCATGAGCGGTTCCACTCTTTACCGGAAAATGAAAGCACTTACAGGACTCTCGACCAACGAATATATCCGGAAAGTGAAAATGGAGAATGCAGAACGTTTACTGCTTGAAGGGAAGTTCAATATCTCTGAAATAGCCTATAAGGTAGGAATGAACAGTACGGGATATTTCCGCCAATGCTTTAAGGAAGAATTTGGTGTCTCTCCTTCAGATTATCTGAAGCAAATTAAACAATCTTGAGAAAGGAAGATGTATCAGAAGTAGAATTTACTTTCATGTTGCTCTGTCATTCAGAACGATAATGAAAAATCTCTTCTGATACCTCCCAATAGGAAATTTAGCGACCTGTGGGGGAGGTCATTTCCTTAATTCTTCAACCATCGCTTTGAGCAATGATTTAGAATCATCCAGTGGCAAATCCGTGGCTAAATCCCAACTCATCATGCCTTTCAGTCCTTGCTCCATCGCATAACGGGTCTTAGTGCGGATATTGTCCTGTCCGTCAAACACATATTTCTCTCCCTTATATATTACTTCATTTTGTGCAGGCTCCGTAATCAGTCCCTCTTGTACAAAACTGAAATAAGCCTCTGTCTTCTTCGAATTATCCATTGTCACACCATAGAAAGGAACCCCCGCCACCAGTTTCTCTTTGGGAATGCCATACTTCAGTACCATCTGAATATCCGAATCATATTTCTCTACCGAAAAACGAACCGGTGAAGGACCGTAACATTGGAGTGAAATAAAATCAACGGCTTCAATGGCTTCTTTACTAATCTTATAACAAACAGGATGCAGAGATACACTAAATAGATATTGATCTCCCAGCACCTCCCTCATCTTCACGATAGCCAGGCTATAATCTTTGTATTCTTTCTCATTCTCCGCCCACTCAAAATCAAGATCAATGCCATCCAGCTTATTCTTTTCCAGTACAGTCTTTATATTCTTTGCAAATGCCGTACGAGCAGCCTCATCAGCCACCATCGCTTTCCATTCGCCACTGGAAGCTCCCAGACGTATTTTCGTTTTTGTACCTTTTACTTTTGCACGAACCGATTTAATCAATCCTTCCCAAGTTGTCACCCCTTTTCCTTGAAATGCACGCGGATTTTCAAATGAAAGTGTTCCATCTTTATTAGGATGAACATTCAAGAAAATAAGGTCGTCACTTGCCCGCAGACTTTCAGTTGCGACACGTCCCCGGTTGTAGAAATTTCCACGCACATAAGAACTCACTAAATAATCTTGTTGTGCAAATAACGATAATCCTACAAATAAAACAAGGAAGAATACAATTTTTCTTAGCATTAACATAATGATTGATAATTAATGAATTTAGACCACAAAAATACACATAACAAACAGGAATGGATGTTCAATAATTACTATAATACTTCCAAAAATCAACATAAAGTTTTCTCAATAACAGAAAAGCAGGCTCATAGGCTGACAAGATTCTTTTTTAGTTTTTACACTTCTGATGCTAAGCATATTTGTTCCACCATAAAGATAATATTATTCAATACCTATTAATTGTGGCTTTTGAGTAAATCCCATTTCGTTAATTCTCAATATCCGTTCAAAAAAGAATTTGCTGATAAGTGATTGAGGACACTCTTTTACTCTATTATAGTTATTTAAATTCCAATGATCATTTTGAGCTCTTTCTCCTAAACTTTGCATATACCCAATAATTGAATTAGCTGCATGATTGTTTGCTACACAGTGTTCTTCTTTAAATCTTAGTGCTTTATTTGTGGCAGTGTAAATGAGGTGATAAATTTGCCCGACAGAAAATTCATTCAATAGGTCGTTTAGTACCCCATTCGTTTTATCACCTACTTTGTAGGTAATATTGAACATCGTTTCTATGTTATGCAGGAGATATTCTAGGCATTCATTTAAGGCTATTTTTCGCCATAGACAGTATGTTTCATAGCCATTCGTTTTGGGAGTAGGATTAATAAGTGAATCTATAAGCATCACCTTTTCTAAATAAGCGCACTTAAGATTAAGTTGCCAATATACTTTATTTGAATAGAATGAATAGTTTCTATTTTCAAAATCTATATCAGTAAAACACTCAAAATCTGTCTCTGGGTATATTTTTATAATATTGTTTTGATAAAGCATATTTGTTATATCTTTCGACAGCACTGGAGTGGGGGCTATGGGGGTGCGAAATTGGCTGAATGGCTTAATAAAATTATATCCTTCATCAATTCCTTCTCGCAAAATAGCTCCGATATAGACTCTTTCTTCAAAAGATAATGTGTCTATATCTCTTTCTTGTTTTTGTTTGAAATAAAGTACTTCCCGGATAAACTGCTCTTTTTCTTGTTTTATTTTTCGTGCTTGTTCATCTTTCTTTTGTTGCTCTTTACGTTTTTCTTCCCTCGCTCTTTCCCTACAGGTATTGCAGGGACAATATTCATTTTCGGGTTCATGTCCACATTCCGGACAAATTAATTCTGTGTTGAAAGAAGAATAATTGCGGGACAAGTATTGAATTTGTAGCTTATGATTGCAATATAGACACACTTGTTCCGTTTCTATAGCAGGTAATATTTTTCTAAACGATGACGGTTGACAATCTATTTTATATATTTCTATTATATCCTTTATCTTAACGCCGTCATAGTAGTCTTTTATTAGTTTTTCTATTTCATCATCGGACAGATGACTTACCTGGTTGGGTTTTACATATTTCATGATAATTTTATATTTGTCGCCTTATTTTTTATTTACGGCAAAGATAATGCTTTCTTTAAGATTACGGGTGCAAAAATAAAAGAGAATGGACGAAAAATATCCGGAGATGCAGGAATTACCCGAAAAGTGCTATAATAGCTACCATACTCTTTTTAAAAGCCTTTCAAATTACTTTTCAACTCCTTATTTTCTCAAAGTATTCTCACCGTGATGAGAATTATTCCCCGCTGTACTTCCCTGATAATGTGAAAATAATCTTACCGATCATGATCAATAAGACCTTTTTGTTTTTCACAATAAAGTTGCAATATTTAGTTATAAATTCATTCCACTATATTTAAAGACGACCATACAAAGGCTTCTACCAAAACATAAATAGAAGAAAGAGTTCCATTTTCCGCAAAAAAAGCCTATCTTTGTTCCGTTAAGATAATAAATCACGCATAAGACTCATGCCAGGAGATTCATTTTGCATACAATATACTAACTGTACAGGATGTCCAAAAAATGTTGAGAATATCCTTGTATATAGAAACTTACCTAAAGGAGAGCATATCCCCAAGGATAAGTGTACGCAGAATTGCATGCTTTTTATGATAAAGGGCGAATTACTTATCAATAGCGAAGAGCATCCCGGAATAACGTTACGCGAGAGACAAATTGTTTTGCAAGCTATTGGCTCCAAAGTCGAAATACTGGCACTGACAGATGTTGAATACGTTGTCTACTGGTTCAACGAACTGCCTTTGCTCTGCGAAGAACGGTATAAGGAAATGATGGAACAGGCGGAAGCTCCTTTGACCTACACTCCACTGATTATGAGTGAAAGGCTTTACCACCTTGTCACTAGTATGCCCGAATTCCTCGCTGAAGAAAACCCTTGCAGCAAGTATATCGATTTAAAATGCAAAGAACTGGTTTTCTTGATTACCAACTTCTATCCGCTGCCCCAGCTAGGTTCATTCTTCTATCCAATCAGCACTTATACGGAAAGTTTCCACTATTTCGTCATACAGAATTACAGCAACGTGAAGAACGTAGAAGAATTTGCACATCTGGGAGGATACACGACCACTACTTTCCGCCGCCTTTTCAAAAACCTATATGGTATGCCCGTATATGAATGGATACTGGAAAAGAAACGGGAAGGAATCCTGGAAGACCTGCAACACACCAAAATGCGAATCACTGAAATCTGTAACAGATACGGATTCGACTCCCTGTCGCATTTCGCACACTTCTGTAAAGACTCTTTCGGCGATACCCCACGCGCTTTACGCAAAAAAGCAGCCAGCGGTGAGAAAATCGGAAAGGTACAATAAACAGTCCCATCCTACGAATGTGCCAATCAGTTGCACCATGCATATATACTGGCTGGCATATTGACACATTGGCGTATTGATCCATTATTAAGGAATTATTTCTTTAATTCCTTGCTCAATCAATCTATTTCCCCTATTTTTGCAGTCCGTAAGAGGTGTAAAACGTCGAAATTTTAGTTCTAACAATTAAATAATTTAAATTCAATCATTTATGTGGTTAAGTAATTCATCTGTAGGAAGGAAAGTGGTGATGAGCGTTACCGGTATCGCCCTTGTCCTGTTTCTAACATTTCACATGGCGATGAACTTGGTTGCGATCATCTCGGCTGATGGTTACAACATGATTTGTGAGTTCCTGGGAGCAAACTGGTATGCATTAGTGGCTACCGCAGGACTGGCTGCTCTTTTCGTAATTCACATTATCTACGCATTCTGGCTGACAATGCAGAATCGCAAAGCGCGTGGTAGCGAACGCTATGCAGTGACAGACAAACCGAAAACTGTAGAATGGGCATCTCAAAACATGTTGGTGCTGGGTCTTATCGTTATCGTAGGTCTTGGTTTGCACCTCTTCAACTTCTGGGCAAAAATGCAGTTGCCGGAACTGATGCACAACATGGGCATGCACGCTGATACATTGACATTGGCTTATGCTGCTAACGGTGCATATCACATTCAGCAGACTTTCTCTTGTCCGGTTTACGTAGTTCTTTACCTTGTTTGGCTGTTTGCTTTGTGGTTCCACCTGACTCACGGTTTCTGGAGTTCAATGCAATCACTGGGATGGAACAACAAAGTATGGATTGATCGTTGGAAATGTATTTCTAACATCTATTCTACAATCGTTGTACTCGGTTTCGCACTGGTAGTAGTGGTATTCTTTGTGAAAACACTTATTTGTGGTGGTGCTTGCTAAATAGTAAATTGTAAATGATTAAATTGTAAATAATATTATGATCAAGATAGATTCAAAAATTCCAGAAGGCCCGGTGGCTGATAAATGGACCAACTATAAAGCTCACCAGAAATTGGTGAACCCCGCTAATAAACGCCGTTTGGACATCATCGTTGTGGGTACGGGTCTGGCAGGTGCTTCTGCCGCTGCTTCACTCGGTGAAATGGGTTTCAGAGTATTCAATTTCTGTATTCAGGATTCTCCCCGTCGTGCACACTCTATCGCTGCACAGGGTGGTATCAATGCTGCAAAGAATTATCAAAATGACGGTGACTCCGTTTACCGTCTGTTCTACGATACTGTAAAAGGTGGTGACTATCGTGCCCGTGAAGCTAACGTATATCGTCTGGCTGAAGTGTCTAACGCTATCATCGACCAATGTGTAGCACAAGGTGTTCCTTTCGCTCGCGAATATGGTGGTACACTGGACAACCGTTCTTTCGGTGGTGCACAGGTATCCCGTACTTTCTACGCTAAAGGCCAGACCGGTCAGCAGTTGTTGCTGGGTGCTTACTCTGCATTGAGCCGTCAGGTAAACGTAGGTACTGTAAAACTGTACACTCGTTATGAAATGCAAGATGTGGTGATCGTTGACGGACGTGCTCGCGGTATCATCGCTAAAAATCTTGTAACAGGTGAACTGGAACGCTTTGCCGCTCACGCTGTAGTTATCGCTACCGGTGGTTATGGTAATGCTTACTTCCTGTCTACCAACGCTATGGGATGTAACTGTACAGCTGCTATCTCTTGCTACCGCAAGGGTGCTGTATTCGCTAACCCTGCTTACGTTCAGATTCACCCGACTTGTATCCCGGTACACGGTGACAAGCAGTCTAAACTGACTTTGATGTCTGAATCTCTCCGTAACGACGGTCGTATCTGGGTTCCGAAGAAGAAAGAAGATGCTGTGAAACTTCAAAAAGGCGAAATCAAAGGAAGTGATATTCCTGAAGAAGACCGCGACTATTACTTGGAACGCCGCTATCCGGCATTCGGTAACCTGGTTCCGCGTGACGTTGCCAGCCGTGCTGCTAAAGAACGTTGCGACGCAGGTTTCGGTGTAAACAACACTGGTTTAGCCGTATTCCTTGACTTCTCTGAAGCTATCAACCGCTTGGGTATCGACATCGTTCTCCAACGTTATGGTAACCTCTTCGATATGTATGAAGAAATCACTGACGTTAATCCGGGAGAACTGGCAAAAGAAATTAATGGCGTAAAATATTATAATCCGATGATGATTTATCCGGCTATCCACTATACAATGGGTGGTATCTGGGTAGACTACGAACTGCAAACCACTATCAAGGGTCTGTTCGCTATCGGTGAATGTAACTTCTCCGACCACGGTGCAAACCGCCTCGGTGCTTCTGCATTGATGCAAGGTTTGGCTGACGGTTACTTCGTATTGCCTTATACAATCCAGAATTATCTGGCAGATCAAATCACTGTTCCTCGTTTCTCTACTGATCTTCCTGAATTTGCTGAAGCAGAAAAGGCAGTTCAAGCTAAGATCGACAAGTTCATGAGCATCCAGGGTAAAGAATCTGTTGATTCTATCCACAAGAAACTGGGTCATGTTATGTGGGAATATGTAGGTATGGGACGTACGGCAGAAGGCTTGAAGAAAGGTATTGCCGAACTGAAAGAAATCCGCAAGGAATTCGAAACGAATCTGTTTATCCCCGGTTCTAAAGAAGGTATGAACGTAGAGCTTGACAAAGCAATCCGTCTGTACGACTTCATCACAATGGGTGAGCTTGTTGCTTACGATGCATTGAACCGTAACGAAAGTTGTGGTGGTCACTTCCGTGAAGAATACCAGACTGAAGAAGGAGAAGCTAAACGTGATGACGAAAACTTCTTCTATGTAGCATGCTGGGAATATCAAGGTGACGATGAAAAAGCTCCGGTGTTGTACAAAGAACCGCTGGTATACGAAGCTATCAAGGTTCAAACCCGTAACTACAAGAGCTAATCGGTGAAGTTAAACATTTAAAAGAATTAGAAGAAAATGGATAAAAATATATCATTTACACTGAAGGTATGGCGCCAAGCTGGTCCGAAGGCTAAAGGTGCTTTTGAAACCTACCAAATGAAAGATATCCCCGGCGATACTTCCTTCCTCGAAATGCTGGATATTCTGAACGAACAGCTCATCAGCGAAAGAAAAGAACCGGTAGTATTCGACCACGATTGCCGCGAAGGTATCTGCGGTATGTGTTCTCTTTACATCAATGGACACCCGCACGGTCCTGCAACAGGTGCTACTACTTGTCAGATCTATATGCGTCGTTTCCAGGATGGTGATACGATTACTGTTGAACCTTGGCGTTCGGCCGGTTTCCCTGTAATCAAGGACTTGATGGTAGACCGTACTGCTTATGACAAGATTATGCAAGCTGGTGGTTACGTGAGCGTACGTACAGGTGCTCCGCAGGATGCTAACGCTATCCTGATTCCGAAGCCTATCGCTGACGAAGCTATGGATGCTGCTTCTTGTATCGGTTGTGGTGCTTGTGTAGCTGCATGTAAGAATGGTTCTGCTATGTTGTTCGTTTCTGCAAAAGTTAGCCAGTTGAACTTGCTGCCGCAAGGTAAACCGGAAGCTTTGCGTCGTGCAAAAGCTATGTTGTCAAAGATGGATGAACTGGGATTCGGTAACTGTACAAACACTCGTGCTTGTGAGGCTGAATGTCCGAAGAACATCTCTATCAGCAACATCGCCCGCTTGAACCGTGACTTCATCATCGCAAAATTAAAAGACTAGAAATTGCTAGATTTCGAGAGCGAGAGCTTAATTTGATTAATGACAGAATCCCCTGCCGGCTAGTCCGACAGGGGATTTCTTTATATATGAATGGATCATGATTATTATTAATAATCAGTTATCATGAACGGTTTTGTCCACGCAAATTACGTGGAGAAGCGCCGAAAGATTTCTTACAGAAATTAGAGAAATGGGGTAAGGACTCAAAACCATATTTATAGCATATCTCGGAAATACTATAAGCAGAATTATTCAAGTCATCGAGAATACCCTCTTTACGGCGTGCCAGCATCCATTCATAAACTGGTTCATGAAAGACATTATTGAAAATACGACGGAATGTGCTAAGGGTATATCCTCCTAATTGGGCTAGTTCTTCTACAGTCTTTACTTTCTTATAGTTTTGAATAACAAAGTAGTGGAAACTATTGATGTACTTAGAGAGCGGATGCACCAGACTCGAGAGGTCATAATCAGAATAATAATACCCCAACACAAATGCCAACTCTTTCCGCTTGAGAGACAACAAATCCCGGCAGACTTTATTTCCTTTTAAATAAGTGATGGAACCCTGCAAAAAATATTGTAGTTCAGGAACTATCTTTATTGGGGAATAGATAAGTGGAGGCGATACATCTTTCATTATATGATTGAAACGAGAATCACAAAACAATTCCGGTTGAATAAAACGGTAATAGATGCACTCACATTCGAGCATGGCAAGCATCTCAAATGTAGAATCAATAGCTTGAAGTATAAATTCACCTTCTTTGAGCATGGTACCGGCATATTCCTTACTATTAACCAGCATTTCTCCTTTAATCAAGAAAAGAATAAAATTTTCCTCACACCTCTGAGCTGGTTTATGAAAACCACGCTGATAAATAACATGAGTAATAGCATTGCTCACTGCTTTCGGACATATTTGACAATCCCAAGTTCCTTGACAAATAGATGGCATAAGCTGGCTGTGTTTGTATTTGTTTATGCTGCCAACAAAAATATATGAAAGATTTCATATTGCCATAAAAAAAGGGAAGAAAAGTGAAAAAGAAGTTGCACGAAGAATCTAAAACATATCTAGTTTTGAAAACTGAACTAAATCTCCATATAAAAGATAAATAACCTCACAAGATCTCATACAAAGTTCTGTGTTAATAAAGAAACCCTAGCTCCTCGAAAAGAAGAGCTAGGATTTAAAATATGCTTAACCTAGAAATAATTCTCATTTATGCTAAATCATGGACAGTGCCATTTTATCATTTAGCAGTCTCCTCTTTTTCGTCTGCAGTATTCCATTCGCTAACCTCTGTATTAAGCCCAACTTTAGCAGCACCGGCAGGTAATGTTAATACATATAGCACATTTTGACCAACTGTCCATTTGGCATCACTAGGAAGAGTTACTTTTTTAGTTCCTGAAAAGACTTCCATCGCACCCTGTTTCGTTGAATATGTTATTGATATAACCTTACCATTTACTTCTTGAGGAAATAGCATCCAAGATGCATTAGTATCAGCCAAAGAATAATAATTCTTATTTTCAACCTTATCTGCTGATTGTTTAACAGCATAACTATATGATGAAGTAGCAGCAGCAGCCAAATTCCATTCACCATTATCTGCATTAAAACTATATTTACCTGTTCCACCTTTAACATCAGCTATACTAACAGCAGTCACTGCATAAGTAAGCAAAGGATCATCAGGAATAAACGCAAAATTTATACGGGTTAGAACATGTTTAAAATCTAGGGTCAGTGTACCATCAGCTACTTTACTCGACTCTGAAGTAACATTAGTTGCATGTGCAACAACCAAATCTTTTTGATCCGCAGGAGTGCCATCAACAGTGAAAGATATTGTAGGGTAGCTAGCGTCAGGAAGAGAATAGGACGTAGGATCTGTCGTTGGGTATGCAAAGAATTGTACTTTTTTTCCTGAACTTATTGATGGCCAATAATACGTTCCTTTATCGGTAGTAGTCCAAGGTGCAGCAGCATTATCTTTCGTATATGAGATTCCATCCATGTATGCAGCTCCTAAAGCATCTGTTCCATTATAGTCACCATCTGTAATATAAGAACTTACAGTGAACCCTAAAAAGTTATTACTATTTGTATCTGTAGCTCTTGTAGCTTTCCTTACTACTGAAGTAAAATCAATCTTTGTTTGTTGATTCGGCGCCTCAAATTCCTCATTTTGTGAGCAACTCATAATTGCTAAAGCAGCTGTTACTGCCAATAAAATTTTCTTCATAACTGTATTTTTTAAAAGTTTATAATATTGTTCTATTTTGTTTATAACATCTATTTTAAATCACAGGTAATTCAACATTATCTTCCGGTCCCCACCCATCAACATTGCCATCCATTCCTCCACCCCCATCAGGATTCGGCGGTAACTCTGGCTTATCAACCTCAATCTTATCATCAGACGGTAACTCAATCTCCGGTGGAGGGTCCTGTTTTCCATCATCTCCTGTTCCAGTATCTTCAAGTGTCTCTATTATTTCAGTAACATCAATTGCTGCTTCTTGCACCGTATTATCCGTTTTGATAAATCTCAAGATCAACTTTATATCGCCTACACCACGGGAAGTTGCGCTCCTTGATTCTGATATTCGTGTCGGGACTGACATTTCCTTTGCCTGCTTGAAAGCTGTGAAATACGCCACTACCTTATTACCATCTTTCTTTACCTCAAAATAGATAGGCTGCGAGGAAGATGCTCCATAACCTTTACCAATGTGGTAACAATCAGATAGTCCGTTAATACACCCTACGATTGCTGTTACGTACTCCAAACCCTTGACCTCTATCGCAAAAGAATACTTCTTCACTACCGATTCCAGTTTCCAATCCAAAGAAAGCACCTCTTCACTCTTATCTATTTTCAGTTCATCAATATTCAGCACATACAGTGAGTCCGGTGACCAAACCATCTTTTCCGTTCCTGTAATCCCTAAACCATTGCAGTTTCCTGTATAAGCCTCTATCGTTTCATAGGACTCTTCTCCTCGGATACGTATGGACTCCGTATTATAGTTGTAAGCTACAACCGAATATCGTCCCGGAGGAACTTTCATTTCTCCACCTCGTACCGAAAGGTACCTGTCCACTTTTTTACCCTCACCATCTTTCGGATAAAATATAACCCGGATACCTTCTGGTAATTTATCTGTTACTCCATCCCAGTTTAATGAAATTTCTACCCCACTTACAGGATAATCATCCAATATATCGCGACGGCTACACCCGTTTAGCACCAGCAGCGAGGACAGAAGCACAAGAAGCATGAATCTTGCATTTCGCATAACGCCCTCCTATCTCTTTGTTGTTATCAACCATACCAAAGAAACTTTTGCTTTGGTAGGACCAATAAAGTTATAACGCCCACTATTTGTCCATACAATATCCCCCTCATAAGGAGTATATTTCTTATATTCTGTTGTCAAATACCCTATGCCAAGACTGAATTCAAGGGAAAAGTGCTGTGCTAATTGCTTTGCATATCCATAAGTCACTCCAGCAGCTCCATAGTACTTACCCTGATACCCATCTCCACGTAACTGGAAATCGTATATTCCACCTTCAGCATAAAGTCCAATAAAATGTCCAGTCAATCGGTCGCGCTTCTGCCGGTTTCCCAGCCAAAAACGTCCTTCCATGCCTCCAGAAAGGAGCTGATAGCAGAAATCGTGTTTACTATTCAACCACCACGGACATTTATATTCAGTATTCAAAGACCACCTCTTACCTATCGGAATTTCTACTTCTATATTCGGTGCCAATGCCAAATCATATAATAGATTGTTCTTTACTGCAAGCACTGTTTTGCTTTTCACCGGCTCTTCTGCCTCCGACATATCGACCTCACAGGTCTGTTTATCTTCACTTTCTCCCACAGGCTTATCAGGTTGATTCTTCGGAAGCGCCTCTTCCTGATTCGAAACAAACAACCCGGAGACAGAAGATACCGGTTCAAAAGCCTCTCTATCTATTATCCCAGTTTCTCCGACAATCGTTATAACAGACCGCCTCAATTCCGGAAATACATTACGAACCATATATCGGTAGGCGGCTCCCCGATTTAGCTTACGCAACAGTTGCTTTCTTTTGGCGATATCATCCTTATGATAGTCAATCAACATCAGCACTTCTTCCCGGTCGGGTAAGTTGGTGTCAGATGCCACCAACTTACGAAACTCCAACCAATCCTCTCCCTTTGAACAGAAATGAATCTTATCAACATTATTAACTAATTCATATCGCCTCAAGAATTCCTTTATCGAGTTATTTCTCTTAGTAACCAAACTTTTATTATAAGATTCGTCACCATCAGGAGAAACAAAACTCACTACATTTAACGCTGTTATATATTTCGTATCCGAATTTCCGGACAACAAGGAATCTAATGTTATAATTGCCTCTTTATTACTCCTATAACAATGATTCACATTCGTTTCATTCGCATCGAAATATATCACCACCCGTCGGATTGTATCATTAATAACAGTAAAAAATGGTACCGCAGCATACCCACTTTCTGGAAGGCTTAACAAAGCCATAAGAATAGCCAAGATAAAGATACCATGTTTCATTGTCGTTCGTTTCTGTTGACAAATATAGAAGTTAGAAAATAAATCAAATCATACTTTCAGGAGAAAATACAGGCCCTGAAAGGTTCTGTGAAACGATTGAAACGATTTTGCAAGTTTGAGGAGTATAAAAGGCAGAAAATCATATAAAAAGAATGCACAGATAACCAATCTATCGATCGATTCTCTGTGCATTCACTAATTAAAGGCTTGCTTTAATACAAAGTTCAGTCCAATTATGCAGCCGGGTCCGGTGCTTCCCCTTTGCCATCATCGCCCGAATCAGGGTTACCCCCATTATTCCCCCCATTACTACTTCCGTCCGTATAATCCGTTTCAATTTCCGCACGGCGGGTAATACTCATATCTTCCAGCGTATTTTTGAAGATTTTTCCCGGATAGAATAAGATCTTTCTCTGAACGATCGACTTGGATGAGACCTCCTTTTCGTCATCCGTACTCTTAGCACGGATAGTAGGAGTGAAGATACCAAACTCACCCATCTGCACGCTCTTTCCATCATCAATATCCTCCGCCATCTTATCCACCAGACCACTGACGACCAAATCTACCACCTTACGATGGACACCACAAAGCTCACTTACTTTCCGACACATCTTTGCAAAATTCACCTTACCGGAACGAACCGATTTTGCCACATACTTTTCGTTTTTGTCCTTGTCAAAACCGAACACTCTTTTTGTTACTACGTACTCTAAACCCATAATTGTTAAAGTTTAATTGGTTAAAAAAATAAAGGTTATCTGTTTGTCATTCTCTTTGTTTGAATGACTCTGCAAAGGTATATCAACCGTAAAACGTCCGGTCCCCTTTTGTCTCCTTTCATCGTTTGGAATCAATTATTATCGGAAGAGAATATTGCTAGTTATCAACAGGATATATCAAAGAATTATTTTTTTCATAAAATGCGTATTTTCCATGTTCAACACTCTAACTTATCAATGGATAGCCATTGAAATTCTAACAGCTAAAAGCCTTCCTGTAACTTTTACATTGAATGTCTACAAACAAAGAAGGCTGCAACCTCATCACAGATTGCAGCCTGACCTTTTTATAAAGTAACCTATAGTCTAACTCTCATAGAAATCTCACGCAAAGATATCGCTCCGCAGAATATAACCGATAACATCTCCCTTACGTACGGTAGCGCCTTGTTGTGCACATATTTCCACCACACGTCCGGTAAATCCGGTCAGAATCTTTTCATATTCTCCCCATGGAGTAGAAAGGTAGCAAAAGACTTCGTCATGCTGATATTTACGTCCGATGAATGGCGCAATGGATGGTCCCTCTACGGAAACTTCCCAAAGTACCTGCCCGTTGTCGGGAGCAATAACCGGATCCGCCTTGGCACGTTTCAATTTCTTGATATCTTCCTCGGAATAACCACTCTTTGCCATGGATGCATCCTTAGCATGTTGTAATTCATCCTCAAAACGTTTCTTGGCAACACCGGACTTATAATCGCGATACTGACGATCGTGCATAGCCAGTTCAAAAAGTTCTTCGTCATCCTCTCCATACTCCCAGCCATTCTCATCCATTTCCTTGCGATAATCATCCAAAGCATCCGGATAATTCAACTGCGGATCAGTATCGACAAACTCATATCCTTTAGACTTCGCCAATTCTATAATCTCCGGAGCAAGCGTACCCGGCAGACGTCCACTCTTACCCAGAATCATATCCCAGGTATGGTTGTCTATCATTGTCCAGCGCTCTTCCCCTTTTACCAATTGCATAAGATTCATCAATGCAACATTCTTCACATACTGACTGAAAGGAGTCACCAAAGGAGGATAACCCAACTTAGGCCACACATATTCCACTTCGTCGAAAAGCATTACCAGCAAATCGTCAAGACTAAGTTCAGGTTCGTTCTTACTCCGTAATATCATATTGATACCGGAATGTACCCCTTTCAAATCTGCCATCATAGAACCCATCATACCACCCGGCAAACCACATTTCAATAAAAGCGAAGACATATATTTGTTGGTAGGATCCATGAAGTAACCCAAAAAGTCATCTATGAATTCCTGCGTCATCGCACGAGCCTTCATATATGCTTTCATATTAATATCGGGAACCTGAAAACCTAAATCTTTCAACATTGCCTGTACCGAGATCACGTCCGGATGCACTTTACCCCAAGACATGGGCTCCATAGCCACATCAATAATATCCGCACCATTCTCGCAAACCTCGAGAATAGATGCCATAGACAATCCCGGTCCGCTATGACCATGATATTGTATCAATACATCCGGATGTTTTTCCTTGATAGTCCTGACCAATTGCCCCAACATACCCGGGCGACCGATACCTGCCATATCTTTCAAACATATTTCAGGTGCACCGGCCTCAATCAGTTGATCGGCAATTCGGGCATAATACTCAACGGTATGCACCGGAGAATATGTGATGCAAAGAGTCGCCTGCGGAATCATACCCGCTTCCAGAGCATATTTAATGGAGGGAATTATGTTTCTCGTCTCATTCAGTCCACAGAAGATACGGGTGATATCCACCCCTTGTGCATGCTTGACTTTATACATCAATTTACGCACATCTGCCGGAACCGGATACATACGCAATGCATTCAAACCACGATCGAGCATATGCGTTTGAATGCCCGCTTCTCTAAAAGGTGCGGTAAAAGCACGGACGGCTTTATTAGGATTTTCGCCGTACAATAGATTCACTTGCTCAAAAGCACCTCCATTCGTTTCAACTCTTGTAAAACAGCCCATCTCAACAATCAATGGAGCTATACGTACAAGCTGGTCAACCCGAGGTTGATACTTACCGGAAGATTGCCACATATCCCGATAAACAAGACTGAATTTGATTTCCTTTTTCATCATAGCCAATAATAAGTGATTTTTTTCTTTGGTTAACTTCACATATACAAATATAAAGGTTTGTTTTGACATATAGTCAAAAATAGCCTTTAAAAAATGGGTAAATAGAGATGTTTTACATCATAATGAAAGCAAACAATGCCTACACTCTTCCAATTATAATAAATAACAAATCAAATTGTCTAATGTTCAGATATATCCCCTTAAGAATCCAAAGGCTTCACGAAGTTTATTCATACTAAGGTTTGCACGAATGCAAATCGCTTTTCAAAGTCATCATTCGGCATAAAAAGGGTAAGATAACCATCAGGCATAATCCATCTATCACGAAGTTTATCATATTCAAAAGTACTATTGCAATAATTAATATAAGATGTTACATTAGTGGAGTCATTAAGATAAAGAATAGATTTATTACAGATATCATTTTCAAAAACACAAACTAAGACAGCATTGTCCACTACAATTTCAATGCCTTTACTTGCTTCCTCTTTAAACAAGTATTCATATATACACATCTCTTTTTTAAAAAACAATCTTTGAATGCGGCTACTTGTATTAGTGAGCACGCTTCTTCCCACATACAGCAAATTTTCAAAGTGTGAATGCAATTTAAGAGTATCCATTTCATCATTTTTTTATTGTTATTACTTTGCTAAATATTTTATGACTGATCTCTCTCATTTAAGATTCTTGATTTGCCAGACATAATTTATTCTCCAAAGTAACATATTCACATTCATATACTCACAATCATATATGATTGTATGATAAGTTTCAATTAAAATAAAGAATTACAAGAAGAAACATCTACCCATTCAAGGTTACACAAATAAAGATGAAATGAGACTGTCTTTAATAATGTAGTGATTATTAACCAAACACACAAGGATTTCGTATATTTCTCATTTCAGTACACCGAAAAAAGTTTATCTTTTCTGTATAAACGACTTTTGAGTTTCTAATAAATTCTCAAGGAGTTTATTAGAAACGGTATCCAAGTTTATTAAAAACCCGAATGTAGCTTTCAGAAGGGTATACATTGAATTTATGCAACAAAAAAGGCTGCAAATCCTATAAAAGGTTGCAGCCTCAAGCTTTTTATCGGGTCGTCTATACCCTAATCCTCATAAGGATCTCCTAGATGTTTTGTTATAATCTTATACTGTTTCATCGTCAGATAACGATGATTATACGGCATATAACCGGTCGGTACAAGTTCTTTGGTCAACGGGTTACAGTCTTTAATCCATCGGCTTAGACAACGCACTGCATTTTTACTGGTCGTACATCCGGGGAAGTACAATGCAGCTAATACAGCAAAAGATAAGATTCGTCTCATTTCGTTTTTAAAGTTTTAATTTGTCGTTTCATTGTTTCTTTCGTTATACAAATATACAACATCAAAAAGCGTTTGTCAAGTCTTTTGGGCTTTTGCCGTTAATATAAAGGATTATTTATCCATACAAAGCTGATTTTCAATCAATTAAGCTATCATTTTATTTTTTCAATATTTGACATTAAAATTATTGCAAAGCACTTAAAATAAAGCAATATCTTTCCTTTAAAAGGAACACCCCATTGGTTTTAAAGGAACGATGCCTTGGTTTTAAACCAACGGGGCGTTCCTTTTAAACCAAGAAAACACTTATATTCAGACCTTATTTTCTAATTTTCCTAGAAGCTGCAATAGTATTCAGGAAGACTTACTTTCCTCCCCATTACTTACCCCAAAAGCATTCTACTTTAGCCATTAAGAGTGCATCGTGTACGATAACAGTGAAAATCAGTGAAAGAATTTAAAAGAGAAACAAATACAACAGAATTATTTGGAGGTTAGTTTGCAAAGACATACATTTGTCATGTGATTTTTTTCATAGTATTAGATTTAAGGTTAACAAAGGTTGGAGCAAGGCGTTGCTCCTTTTTTTATATCCATATATGAGGTTAGTTTATACGAGTTAATTCAATAACTGATACATTCCTCCTGCCAATACACGAACTACTCCTTTCATTTCCAGTTCAAAAAGAATAGCATTTATTTTATGTACGGGAATATCTGCTTCTACTACCAGAGAATTAATCTGTAAATTCCCCTGTTTCTCCAGGATAGAGACAATCTTCTGTTCTTCTTCGGACAAGTCGAGAAAAAGACTACGTTGCACATTTACTTTCTCGGAAGAAGTTGCCGGTATATTCCATCCCATTGCCTGTACAAGATCTTCAGCCGATAATAGTAAGGAAGCCTTATTATCCCTAATCAATCGATTACATCCCTTTGAATATTCATCATTTATCCGGCCGGGAAAAGCAAAACAATCACGGTGATAACTTTCAGCAAGTTCAGCAGTGATTAATGAGCCTCCTTTTTCTGCCGATTCAATGACAACTGTAGCATCACACATACCTGCGACAATACGGTTACGACTGACGAAATTATGTTTGTCGGGATTCGTACCGGACAGAAATTCAGTCAATAGTCCTCCTTTTTCGAGCATATCAATGGCTGTTTTTCGATGGACATAAGGATAAATGCGATCCAGACCATGAGCAAGAACACCTACCGTAGGCAGGTCATTGACCAGTGCTTCACGATGTGCATGGATATCGATCCCATAAGCAAGTCCGCTGACCACCAACACATCAGGACAAAGTGTTTTCAGATCGCGTAAGAAAGAGGCACAAATCCGGGTACCATAATCAGTGGCATTACGGGTGCCTACCATATTTATTATATGCAGGGAATTCAAATCAGTATTTCCTTTAAAGAAAAGGACGATGGGAGCATCTTCACATTCCCGCAAACGGGAAGGATAAGCCTCGTCATGGAAAGTCAGGCAGGAAATCCGGTTCTTCCGGATAAACTCATATTCCTGCTCGGCACGAATCACAGCTTGCGGACAATCCAATGCGTCTACCACCCGTTGACTCACTTCAGGAATACGTTCCGGTATTTCTTTACGCAGACGGAAGACATCAACAGCATTATTCATTCCGTCTATCAGATGTTTCGCCCCTATGTGCCCGATACCGGGCACCATTGTCAGGGCGATACTATAAATCTGTTCTTCCTCGGAACTGCTCATTTCAGGTAAGGGGCAAAGACGCTATCGAATAATTCGCTGTCACTCAAACGTCCGTTTACCACACATACCGTTTCAACAGTGGATTTCACTACTACTTTATTATCACTCTTACGGAAAATATCCTGATAGAATACATATTTGATACCTTCCTTCTTCATATAGAGTTTAGAGACAAACTCGTCTCCGCTTTTCAACGGCGTTTTGAATGCCATATTAATGCGTGCCACTACCGGATCGACTCCCTGTTCGTGAAGTGCAGCAAAACTGATGCCTACCGACGTAAGAAACTCATGACGGGTATGTTCCAGATAATGCTGATAGTTCGCATTATTAACAATCCCTTGAAGGTCGCACTCGTAATCACGCACCTTCATTTCCAATTCATAGATATAGTTCATTTAAATTGAGAATTGAGAATTAAAAGTTGAGAAATAGCAGTTAGCCTCTTTTTTGCTCGATATCAAGTCCTTTGAACTTCTTCAGTTCTTCGGTTGATACCAGTTTATACAGCTTGTCACTGGGGCGTATCTTATCTGATTTCATAGAGAAGTGCTGGCCTTTCTTCACAGTCTGTACAGATTCCAAGTCAACGCGGGCTTCTTCCAAAGTCATGAATAGAGCACCTGTGGTCGGTCCGGTAATGAGAAGTTTATCGCCTACGCTGACTTCCGCAGCCTCTACCAGGAATTCAGAAACTCCGATGTTAGAGAAGTATTTGATACCTTTACCCACATATATCTTACGTTCCGTAGCTGCCGAGCCATAGTTTCTGGTCCATTCGCCTAAACGTTGTCCCAAGTAATAGCCATCCCAAAAGCCGCGGTTGAATACAGTTTTCAGACGTTCATCCCAAGCTGCAATCTTTTCATCGGTAAATGTACCTTCCAGATAAGCCTTGATAGCCTCTTTGTAACATTCTACCACTGTTCGTACATATTCAGGTCCACGGGCACGGCCTTCAATTTTGAATACACGCACACCGGCATCCAACATCTTATTCATAAAGTGGATGGTCTTCAAATCTTTCGGTGACATGATATATTCGTTATCAATATCCAGTTCCACATCCGTCTCTTTGTCACGGACAGTATAGGAACGGCGGCATACCTGCATACAAGCACCACGGTTGGCAGAATGATTCATCTCATGTAAAGAGAGGTAACATTTACCCGATACAGCCATACAAAGCGCACCGTGACAGAACATTTCAATGCGAATCTGTTCACCGCTCGGACCACAAATATGTTCTTCCTGAATCTGGCGATAGATTTCGGCTACCTGCTCCAGATTCAACTCACGGGCCAATACTACCACATCAGCAAATTGTGCGTAGAATTTCAAAGCCTCTGCATTGGAGATGTTCAGTTGAGTGGAAAGGTGTACCTCCTGCCCTATCTGACGGGCATAATTCATCACCGCCACATCGGCTGCAATCACAGCAGAAATTCCCGCTTCCTTGGCTGCATCGACAATGGTATGCATCAAAGGAATATCTTTATCATAGATAATCGTGTTAACCGTCAGATAACTCTTCATCCCGTGTTCATCACACGTCCGGGCGATCTCCCGCAAATCATCAATCGTAAACGTATTGGCCGAACGGGCACGCATGTTCAGGTTTTCTATACCGAAATAGATAGAATCGGCACCTGCCTGAATAGCCGCAGCAAGAGATTCGCGCGAACCGACAGGAGCCATTATTTCAAAATCTTTTATATTCATCTTATTGTCTGATAATCATTAAATATGATAGAAGTATGCAAAGGTACAAATTTATCCGTATTTTTGCAGAGAATAAAGCAGAAAGAAGATATGGAAAATAAGAAACCAATTGTACTCAACAATTTGGAAGAGTGGGATTTTACCGACTATATAGACTCACTTATACAAAAAGAGGAAGCTGTAGATCTGGAATTCAAAATTGCCAAAGATGGTCTTCCCAATAGTCTATGGGATACTTATTCTTCTTTTGCCAACACAGACGGAGGAGTCATTGTACTTGGAGTGAAAGAGCATAAACAGCAATTTATCATCGAAGGACTGACTAAAGAGCAAATCAGCCAATACAAAAAAGACTTCTGGAATCAGATTAATAACACGGAGTGCGTAAACGAGAATCTACTTTCAGACAATGACTTATATGAAGGTTGTTACAAAGAAAGAAATCTTCTTCTCATCTATGTCCCCAGGGCCAGTCGCACGCAACGCCCTATTTATAGAACAAAAAATCCATTCAGTGGACATACATTTAAACGTAACCACGAAGGAGACTATAAATGTACAGATGCTGAAGTGAAACGTATGATTGCCGATTCGGACGAAAGTCATCCACGGGATTCAAGGATTTTATGCAATTATTCCATGGAAGATATCGACAAGGAAACTTTGACGCAATATAGACAGCTCTTCGCTAATCTGAAACCATCTCATCCTTGGCTTAGTCTGAATAATTTAGAATTCCTCACTAAGCTGGAAGCATACCGCAAAGACCGGCATACAAAAGAAGAAGGATTCACTTTAGCCGGAATACTTATGTTCGGAAAAACAGAAAGTATCACTGATCCTGAATGTGCCCCCAATTATTTTCCCGATTACAGGGAACATTTGGGAGCAGACGATTCTCTTAGATGGTCGGATCGTATTTGTCCGGACGGAACCTGGGAAGCGAATCTCTTTCAGTTTTATCGTAAAGTTTACCCCAAACTAACAGCCATATTACCTAAACCTTTCCAAATAAGAAATGGTATACGTATTGACGAAACTCCCACACACATTGCCATACGCGAAGCATTTATCAATACGCTTATTCATTGCGATTTCTCGGAAGAAGGGAACATTGTTGTCGAACAATGGGTAGATAAATACCGCTTCAAGAATCCCGGCACAATGCTGGTCAGCAAAACGCAATATTATTCAGGCGGAGATAGTGTATGCCGCAATAAGGCATTGCAAAAAATGTTCATGCTCATCGGCTTTTCAGAGAAAGCAGGAAGTGGAGTGAATAAGATTATAAAAGGTTGGAGAGAAGCTAACTGGCAAAAACCGTATGTTGAGGAATTTAATCGTCCGGACAAGGTAGAGTTAACTCTACCGATGATTAGTTTATTACCGGATGACACTGTCATCAAACTAAAAGAGTTGTTTGATGGAAAGATTGAAACCCTGACACAAGATGAATTAACCGTTTTGGTTACTTGCTATAGTGAAAGCGAAATCAATAACACTCAATTACAATATGTCGTTCCACAACATCGTTCGGATATTACAAAGATGCTAAAAAAACTTTGTAATGAAGGATTCTTGATTTCAGCAGGAAATGGTAGGGGAACGAAATACCATATTAATGAATCCGAGGGACAGGTTGACAGCTCGGAGAATAACATGAAGAGTTCCGGTACAAAGGTTGGAACCTCGGAAAACAATATAGAGAGCTCCGGTACAAAGGTTGGAACCTCGGAAAACAATATAGAGAGCTCCGGTACAAAGGTTGGAACCTCGGAGAACAATATAGAGAGTTCCGATACAAAGGTTGGAACCTTGGAGAATAATATAGAGAGTTCCGGTACAAAGGTTGGAACCTCGGAAAATAATATAGAGAATTCCGGTACAAAGGTTGGAACCTCAAAAAGACTCAAGTTTGAAGAACTCCAATCCATAATAATGTCTATTGCGGAGGATTATATCACCATAAATGAAATAGCTAAGAAGGTAGATCGAACGATTGATTATATAGCAAATAAGATTATTCCCAAGATGATAAAAAATGGAACAATCGAACATCTATATCCCGGAATCCCTAACCATCCGAAGCAGAAATATAAAGCAACCAATAAAAGAACAAATAATTAGCAGTAATACTATATATGAAGATAGCTCACATAGATTTAGGTACATACCCTATCCTACTTGCTCCCATGGAGGACGTGACTGATCCGGCTTTCCGCTTAATGTGCAAGAAATTTGGGGCAGACATGGTATACACCGAGTTTGTATCAAGCGACGCACTGATACGTGCAGTCAGCAAGACCGCACAGAAACTAAGTATCAGTGATGCCGAACGTCCGGTTGCCATCCAGATATACGGGAAAGATACGGAAACGATGGTGGAAGCTGCCAAGATTGTGGAACAGGCACAACCTGATATTCTGGATATCAATTTCGGATGCCCGGTAAAAAGAGTAGCTGGAAAAGGAGCAGGAGCAGGTATGTTACAGAATATCCCTAAGATGCTGGAGATCACCCGTGCGGTAGTAGATGCGGTGAAAATCCCCGTAACGGTCAAGACCCGTCTGGGATGGGATGCTAACAACAAAGTAATTGTAGAACTAGCAGAACAACTACAGGATTGTGGCATTGCTGCACTGACTATACATGGCCGCACCCGTGCACAAATGTACACCGGAGAAGCAGACTGGACATTAATAGGCGAAGTGAAGAATAATCCACGGATGCATATTCCTATCATCGGTAATGGTGACGTGACGACGCCCGAACGCTGCAAAGAGTGTTTTGACCGTTATGGAGTAGATGCCGTCATGATTGGTCGTGCCAGCTTTGGTCGTCCATGGATATTCAAAGAGGTGAAACACTATCTGGAAACTGGTGAAGAATTACCACCGCTAAGTTTCGACTGGTGCATGGAAGTGCTTCGCCAGGAAGTGGTCGACAGTGTAAATCTACTTGATGAGCGCAGAGGTATTCTGCACGTACGCCGTCATTTGGCTGCCAGTCCATTATTCAAAGGAATACCTAATTTCCGTAATACGCGTATTGCCATGTTACGGGCAGAAACAAAGGAAGAACTTTTCCGCATATTTGAAGAAATCACTTCCCAGCGTAAAGAGAATCCGGAAATTTAATCCACTATAGATCATAATCTTCATCCGCAAACCCTGACTCCTGCGGATGGAGATTACTTGTTTCAAAATACAGAAGTATGTTCCAATTTTCTACTTAAACATCGGTTGTGCAAACCACTTCTTAAACATCCAGGTCACAACCACATACAATAGGAATGCAGAGAAAAATCCTACAATAGCATCAATCACATAATGCGCCTGAATATATACGGTAGCCCCGCAAAGCAACATATAGAAAGGTATCAGACAAGCAAACAATTTCTTACTGCCACGCCATGCCATAATCATCAAAATAGTAGAAATGCCGACGTGCGAACTGGGGAATGCTGCCGTAGGACGTTCGCCTACCTGCTGCGAACCTTCCACTAAGCTATAAAAGAATCCATGCTGATAACCCGGTCCGGGAAGTAATTCCTGATTATGATTGAAATAGTCACCGATAGCAGGAAAAAAACCTTTAGATACATTATCAATCCCGATGGCAGGGAAATAGAATTGAGGCCCTGCAACAGGAACGAATATATAAATCAGATAATAGATAAAGAAAGAAGTGACGAGAACAAAAGACATCTTCTCGAACCACTCAAACTTATAAATGAAATAAAACAACGCCACAATCAGCATCATAGGATAATAAAAGAAATATCCCATATTAAATGCCTCACTGACAATAAGATGCGGAAACGTATGGCAAAACCAGATAGCAGGCTGACCATTGAAAATAAACTCCTCGGCAGTTGCAAATACATGGTCTAAATTCGGAAAGAAACGATTGAACTCGAAAGTATCCGGATACCAGTAAGACAATAGACTCATCTGGATAACAATCCGTACAAACGCTGAAAACTTACAGGGGGCAAGACGATAAAGATACATCAACAAAAAAGTCATCGCCGCGATCATAGCCCTATCCAGCAACATGTGCCATGGATGATCCATTCGCTGAAACAGGAACAGAATCAATATGGAAGTCAACAGATTATAAATCAGTGTAATCTTTTCCACAGCAAACAACCCTTTCCGGGTTTCTACGCGCTTAAATAAGTCTAAAGCCATCCTTCATTTTTATACCAGGCAATGGTTTCACGAACTCCCTTTTCCAAATCATATTCGGGTACATACCCAAGTTCTTTCATCACCGGGGATATGTCGCATTGCCAGTTGCGTTGTTTCATTATCTTATATTTATCCGAATTCAGGGTACTGCTCCTCCCGGAACGTGTAGCAATGAATTCAGCGAACAAAGATATAACTTTTAGCACAATTAATGGACATTTCAAGTGAAGAACAAACGGATTACCCAATTCTTTTTGTATCAGATCCGAAAAGGCACGACTTTTATAGATTTTCCCATCTGTCAGGAAATACGCCTTTTGAACCACTTTTTTCTCCATTCCCAGAAAAATCGCCTGCACAATGTCCTTCACATAAACAAAAGTCAAGTCCTGACGTCGAAAACCGACCGAAAAGTCAACATGCTTCTGAATGGACTTGGCCATCAGGAAATAGTCTGACTCACGGGGACCATAAACTCCCGTAGGACGATAAATGACATAAGGAAAACCGGGAATGCTCTGAATATATAATTCCGCTTTCAATTTACTTAATCCATAAGCCGTATTAGGCATCGGAGCATCCTCTCCGCTTATCGGAGTATAATCCTTCTCGCGTACAGGTCCGAATACGCTCAACGTACTAATATATATAAACTGCTTCGGAACCATATTCAATTCCTTCAGCGTGTCGATAAAATATTTAGTCTGAAGATAATTCACATAATCAAAGGTCTTTTTATCAGAACACTTTGTCACACCGGCGCAATGAATGATATAATCAAATTTGCTGTAAGTACCTTTATGCCCGGAGAGTTGGGCACGAAGCTCATTAGGATGTGCAAAATCCAATTCCAGAAAGTGAATTTTCCGGTTCTTTAAATACCTCTTGCTACTCGTGGGACGAATTCCGGCCCACACACCAAACTTTCGTTTCAACGCTTCCTCCACGATGAAACTTCCTATAAAACCACTTGCACCTGTAATTAAAACACTCTCCATTATTACTTCCCAAGTTCTACATGAATATTCATTCAAAAAATATGATGCCACAAAGATACGATAAATATAAAATAAAAGCCATTTTGCTTTTCTCAATTATTATTTGTTTATTTGCAACGCGATTTATTTACTATTCAACACTTTTAAAGCACGTGGAAGATAAGGCCGATTTTGATTTTCTTTTTAAGGAGTACTATCCTCAACTTTATTATTACGCATTTCATTTGATTAATAATATGGAGGCTAGTAAGGATATTGTCAGCGACGCCTTCGAATTTATTTGGGCCAATTATGCTAAAATAGATAAAGCCACAGCTAAATCTTATCTATATGTCTATGTCCGCAACAAAAGTATTGACTTTCTGCGACATCAGAGCACACATGAACAGTACGTACAAATCTATTCCGAACTGACCAAAAGTTATGTTGAGACGGAGTATCAGGAGCAGGACGAAAGAATGATGCATATCAGCAAGGCTATGGAAAAACTGACTCCACATACCAAACATATTCTTGAAGAATGCTATATTCAACGTAAGAAATATCAGGAAGTGGCAGAGGAGTTAAATATTAGTGTCAGTGCAGTCAGGAAGCATATTGTGAAAGCATTACAGGTGATACGTGAAGAATGTGCAAAAAAATCATAAAGCAGGTGTCTTTATTTTATGATTAAACGTAATATAAATAAGTATGATACAGTCAAACAGTGATGAATAAAGATATTGACAATATAGATAATACAGATAAATCTGTAGAGAAGGCCCTCGACATTATGGAGAGCTCTTCAGAAATAAACGTCGAACAACTGCAGGAAATGCTTAAAGATGAAGAAACCCTGCAGGCTTGTCGCGACATCATGGATAGTAGCCTCTTCCTACAACAAAAAAGCGGAATGGAACTACCCAATATAGAGATGGAGCTAGAACGATTCAAGAAAAAACAATACACGACAAGAATGCGTTCCAACTTCTGGAAAGTAAGTATGGGAATAGCCGCCATGATTGCCGTTCTATTTGGAACTTACTATCTTATCAATACCCTGACGACCCCTACTCTTGAACCAATCACTGTATTTACTGCTGATGCTGCCCCTCAACATATCACTCTGCAAAAAGATAACGGAGAAAAGATTATATTAGACGAACCACAATCAAGCAATCAAACCTTGCCACAGAAAGTGATCTCAAAGTCCGAGAAAAAAGAACTGGATTACAGGCAAGTCATTTCAACGACCACTCAAACACATGTACTCACTGTTCCACGCGGTGAAAGTTTCAAGGTAGTGTTATGTGACGGCACGGAGGTCTGGCTCAATGCTAATAGTAACTTTGTCTATCCAACGGCCTTTATTGGCGACGAACGTATCGTCACTTTAGAAGGTGAGGCTTATTTTAAAGTGACCAAAGATCCGGAGCGACCTTTCATCGTAAAAACCAAAACTGTGCAAACCCGTGTTCTCGGTACTGAATTTAACATACGCAGCTATACTCCAGAAGATACTCATGTAGTGCTTATTAATGGAAAAGTAGAAGTCAGCAACACCAAAGGAGGATCATATACCAGACTCTACCCGGGAGAAGATGCACATCTGCAATCTGATGGCAACTTTATCTTGGCAGAAGTAGATCTAGACTCTTATGTTTATTGGAAAGACGGCTATTTCTACTTTGACAATGTCACATTGAAAGATATTATGCAAAATTTGGGACGTTGGTACAATGTAAACATAGAGTTCAGAAACAAAGAAGCGATGGAATATAAAATGCACTTTATATCCGATCGTACCAAAGACTTGGAACATACGATCTCATTACTTAATAGAATGAAAAAAGTGACAGTCACCTTGCAAGGCAATACGCTTACTGTAGACTAGATTTTTATTGCATAAGTATAACTAATCTATGCAAAACACAACAAAATATCACTTTTATTAAAAAATAAATCGCAAAAGGGGTATCCATTTTTTCTTCTCATACGCACTAGTTATATAAACATGTTCAAATAGTGTTATTAAAGACAAACGTATGAGAAATAATTGGAACCTACTTATTGTGTGTTTTCTATGCGTATTATGTTTCCGACCCTACCAAGTAAATGCTCAGGTGCAATCGCAAAAGAAAATCACGATTGAAATTAGCAACGAACGGTTGCCGTCCGTACTAAAACGTTTAGAAAAACTATCCGGATACAAGATCCTGTTTACGTATGACGATGTCAAGAAATTCACCGTTTCTGGCTCCGTCAAGGATAAGAGTATAGAGCAGACTCTCGATATAATCTTAGCCAATAAGCCACTGGAATATCATATTGAAGACCAATTTATCACAATTACTACCAAAGGTCCTTCCAAACAGGCGAAAGTATTCAATGTGAAAGGAGTGGTTATTTCCGGTGATGACGGACAGCCGCTCATTGGTGCAACCGTTGTCATCAAAGGAAGTAAGTCCGGTGTATTAACAGATATAGATGGAAAATTTTCGATAGAAAATGTATCCAATAAATCCCTGTTACAATTTTCCTATATAGGAATGAAACCGCAAGACCTGACTCCTGCTCCAAATATGAATGTTACACTAATTCCTGATGTACAAACATTATCTGAAGTAGTAGTAACAGGTATGCAGAAAATGGATAAACGTTTGTTTACTGGAGCAACCAAACAATTGTCCGCAGATGAGGTCAAACTAGATGGTTTGCCTGATATTAGCCGAGGACTTGAAGGACGTGCCGCAGGCGTATCTGTACAAAATGTTTCCGGTACATTTGGTACCGCCCCAAAAATCCGGGTACGTGGTGCTACATCTATTTTCGGTAGTTCAAAGCCACTATGGGTGGTAGATGGAGTCATCATGGAAGATGCTATTGACGTAGGTCCGGATGACCTATCCTCAGGAGATGCCGAAACATTGATTAGTTCAGCTATTGCCGGATTAAATTCAGATGATATCGAAAGCTTTCAAATATTGAAAGACGGATCAGCAACCTCTATCTATGGTGCGCGAGCCATGGCAGGGGTTATTGTAGTAACCACCAAAAAGGGAAAAGCCGGCGTCAGCAAAATCAGCTATACCGGTGAATTTACAACTCGTATGATTCCCAGTTATAAAGAATTCAATATCATGAATTCACAGGAACAAATGGGAATCTATAAAGAGATGGAACAAAAAGGATGGCTCAACAATAGCGATACTTACCGTGCAAAAGATAGCGGAGTGTATGGACGTATGTATCAGTTAATCAATCAATACAATCCGGTTACAGGACAATTCGGACTTGCCAACACTCCGGAAGCACGTAATGCTTACCTGCGTGAAGCGGAAATGAGAAATACCGATTGGTTTAATACTTTATTTTCTAACAATATCACACAAAATCATTCTGTCAGCATCACTTCCGGAACAGAAAAGTCTTCATTCTATGCTTCATTAAGTGCTATGTCCGACCCGGGCTGGTACAAGCAAAGTGAAGTAAAACGCTATACAGCTAATTTAAATACAACATATAATATATATAAGAATTTATCTATAAATTTAATATCCAGTGCTTCCTACCGTAAGCAGAAAGCGCCCGGAACACTAAGCTCTGAAGTGAATGCAGCTAGTGGAGAAGTCACCCGTCAATTTGACATCAATCCATATTCGTACGCACTAAACACATCACGCGCATTGGATCCGGCAGTCAACTATACAGCTAACTACGCACCATTCAATATCCTTCATGAATTGGATAACAATTATATGGACTTAAACGTAGTTGACGTTAAATTCCAAGGAGAAGTAAAATGGAAAGCACTTCCTGAATTAGAGCTTAGCGCATTAGGAGCAGTCAGATATCAAGCTTCTTCACAAGAACATAATATTAAAGACCACTCGAATCAGGCAACAGCATATCGCACAGGAATGGATGACGCCACTATTCGTGATAACAATAATTTACTCTACACCAACCCCGACAATCCTTATGCTTTACCCATCAGCATACTGCCGGAAGGCGGTATTTACCAGCGTAAGGACTATCGCATGCTGGGAGTAGACTTTCGTGCCACAGCATCCTGGAATCATTTATTTGCAGAAAAGCATATAACCAATCTTTTCGCTGGTATGGAGGTGAATGATTTAAAACGCATGCAGAATTATTTTCAAGGATGGGGAATGCAATATACAATGGGCGAAATTCCATCGTACGTATATGAATTTTTCAAGAAAGGTATTGAGTCCGGTGAAAATTATTATGGATTAAACCATACCACAACAAGGAGTGTAGCAGGTTTTGCCAATGCAACCTATTCGTATGATGGCCGTTATACAGTAAACGGAACATTCCGCTATGAAGGCACCAACCGCATGGGAAAAAGCCGCTCTTCCCGCTGGTTACCTACATGGAATATTTCAGGAGCATGGAATGTACATGAAGAAAATTTCTTCGAAACACTCAAGTCTGTGCTGTCACATTTGACATTCAAAGCATCTTACTCTTTAACAGCTGACAGAGGTCCGGAATATGTAACAAATTCACATGCCATAATCACCAGCTATTCACCATTTCGCCCTTTCACCAGCGGACAGGAAACCGGACTTTATGTATCCGACCCCGAAAATAGCGAATTGACTTACGAAAAGAAGCATGAATTAAACATCGGTGCTGACATGGGATTCTTAGACAACCGGATCAATTTCTCAATCGACTGGTATAAACGCAACAACTATGACCTGATTGGTATAACTCCGACACAAGGAGTAGGTGGTTCTATTTATAAATATGCCAATATAGCCTCTATGAAGTCACATGGTATTGAATTCACCATCTCAAGCAAGAATATCCAATCGAAAGACTTCTCATGGAACACAGATTTCATCTTTTCCAAAGCAAAAAATGAAGTGACCGAGCTTAACGCCCGTTCCAGCGTGATGGATCTGGTTTCAGGCTATGGTTTTGCGCGTCAGGGCTACCCGGTACGTGGTTTGTTCTCTATCCCATTTGTCGGTCTAAGTTCAAATGGTATCCCAATGTATAATATCAATGGAAAAATAACCAGTACTGATATTGATTTCCAAACACGTGACAATATAGACTATCTAAAATATGAAGGTCCCACTGATCCTACTATAACAGGTAGCTTTGGTAATATCTTCACCTATAAAGCATTCAAGCTAAATGTATTTATCACCTATTCATTTGGTAATGTAGTACGTTTAAATCCGTGCTTCAACTATCAATACAGTGACTTATCCTCTATGCCCCGTGAATTCAAAAATCGCTGGACAGTTCCGGGTGATGAGAAACATACCAATATTCCTGCCATCATTTCCAAACGTCAATATGAAGATAATAAAGATTTGATGTATGCATATAATGCCTATAATTACTCTACAGAACGAATTGCCAAAGGAGACTTTATTCGTATGAAAGAAATTTCCTTGTCCTATGATTTTCCAAAATCATGGATTACATCAGCAAAGATATCCAATTTATCTTTGAAACTTCAGGCTACCAATTTATTCCTAATCTACGCAGATAAGAAGCTAAACGGACAGGACCCGGAATTCTTCAATACCGGTGGAGTTGCCTCCCCTGTACCCCGTCAGTTCACATTAACTCTTAGATTAGGATTTTAACCATTCAGATAATTATAAAAATGATGAAATATAAAAACGTATTATATACAGCAGCCATTTCAACCTTATGCCTGGGAATAACCTCCTGTAGCGATTTTTTGGATGAAATGCCGGACAACCGAACTGAACTAACTACCGAAGAGAGCATTACCAAAGTATTGGTATCTGCATACCCAATGACCACCAACTGTCACATAGGCGAATTCTACAGTGACAACATTGATGAAAATAGTAAAGCATACAGCTATCTTTTCCGGTTAAACGAACACTTGTATCGCTGGCAGCAAACCACTGAAGAGAATCAAGACTCACCTCATGCCTTATGGAATGATTGTTATAACTCGATTGCATCGGCCAACCAAGCCCTGGCAGCCATCGAGCAAATGGGAAACCCTCAATCATTGTCAGCACAAAGAGGTGAAGCTCTATTATGTCGCGCATATAATCATTTCGTACTAGCTACCACATTCTGCAAAGCATATAGTACAAATGCAGATAAAGACCTAGGTATACCTTACATAAAGGAACCGGAAACATCTGTAAATCCACAATACTCACGCGGAACTGTTGCTGAAGTCTACCAAAATATCGCAGCCGATTTAGAAGAAGGATTGCCTCTAATCGACGACAATATTTACTCACGAGTGAAATACCATTTTAATAAAAAGGCTGCCTATGCATTTGCTGCCCGCTTTTATCTATATTACACACAGCCGGATTTTTCTAACTGCCAGAAGGTTATCAATTATGCCAATATAGTACTCGGCACGAATGCTTCCCAATATTTACGTGACTGGGCTGCATTAGGAGCTTTATCTCCCAACAAGAACATACAGCCGAACGCTTATGTAGATGCAGATAATCGGGCAAATCTACTGGTAATATCAGCAGCGTCATATTGGCCATTGGTTTCCGATCCGGGTTATGCCAACTGTGAAAGATACTGCATGAATAATATTACTGCCTCGGAAAGTTGTAAATCCGAAGGTCCATGGGGAGACCAGTCAAGCTACCACCAGATCCCATTTGCGCCCGGTGGCTCTATCAAGAACGGATTCCGCCGTTTAGTCATCTATCAGCAGTTCACATCAGGCAACAGCTGGGTCGGTTATATGCTGTATCCTGCTTTCACTACCGATGAAGCATTACTTTGCCGGGCTGAAGCTTACACATTACTAAAACGCTACGACGAAGCTGCTGCCGATATAGATGCCTGGCAGAAAGCCTTTACGAAAAATACGCGGACCCTGACCAAAGAAACCATCAATGATTTTTATGCTCAACTAAAATATTACAAGCCGGAAGCTCCGACGGTAAAGAAGGAACTACATCCGGATTTTGTAATAGAAAAAGGCATGCAGGAGAATCTGATACATTGCATTCTACATGCCAGACGTCTGCTTACTCTAGAAGAAGGACTTAGATGGCAAGATATAAAACGCTATGGTATCGTAATCTACCGCCGCTACTATGAAGGTTATACCTTAGTGACTATCACCGACAAGATGGACACGAATGATCCCAGACGTGCTATTCAATTACCAGCCAGTGTCATTACAGCAGGTATGCAACCAAATCCAAGAAATGACTAACTAACTTAAGGAGGGAAAAATATGAAGAAATACATCATATATAGTTTAATCATAACATTAACCTGCGGACTGGGAGCTTGCAACAACGACGAGGACGTGGACAAAGCAAACAGCATCTTCTCTACAGAGGAAGTAGAACGTAGCCCATTCGACAACTGGATATTGGGTAATTACACCCATCCATACAACATTGCATTGAAATATCGTATGGAAGATAACGAGAGCGACATGACACATGTATTAGCTCCTGCCGACTATAAAAAATCCGTAGTACTGGCCAAAATTATCAAACATGTATGGCTGGAAGCATACGATGAAGCGACCGGTAATCCGGACTTCTTACGTCAATACATCCCCAAGACCATTCACTTTATCGGCTCTCCTGCCTATGAAGACAATGGCACCATGGTATTGGGAACGGCAGAAGGTGGTATGAAAATTACATTATACAATGTAAATGACATCAATCCTGATAAAATAGATATCAATCTGCTAAACGAATACTATTTCCAGACAATGCACCATGAGTTCGCCCACATCCTGCATCAAACCAAAAACTATGATCCGGCATTTGATCGTATCACAGAAAATGCCTATATCGGCAGCGACTGGTATATGGTGGGAGCTAACCGCAATGCATGGCAACAAGGATTTGTCACTTCCTACGCAATGAGTGAATCACGTGAAGATTTTGTTGAAAACATTGCGGTGTACGTCACAAATACAGAAGACTACTGGAATAATATGTTACAAAATGCCGGTGAAAGCGGTCGTGCACTTATCAAACAGAAATTCGAAATAGTCTATAGTTATATGGAACAAACCTGGGGAATCAATCTGGACGAATTACGCGACATCGTTCTACGCCGCCAGGATGATATAGCAAACGGCAATGTAGACTTAAGTATTATTGAATAAACTATGAAAATTATGAAGAAATATCTATCAATATACACACTTCTGGCATTGACTTGCATTGTATTACAATCTTGTCTTTTCTCTGAAGAAGAAATATTCGACGAATCATCTGCCAACAGAGCTACAGCCGATGTAATAAAATGCCAGGAGATTCTTAAAGATGTTCCGAACGGATGGAAACTGGAATATTACATAGGAAGCAACTATTCTGCAGGTGCAGTCACTCTACTTATGAAATTTGACGGAAAACAGGTAGAAATGGCGTCGGAAGCAGGAGCAGAAGGTTACAAGCCGGGTACCATAATAACCTCCCTATATCAAGTTAAATCGGAACAAAGCACTATGCTCACTTTCGACTCATACAACCAGCTGATCCACATGTTTTCAGGTCCTTTAGGCCTGAACATGAACGTGGGAGGAGATTATGAGTTTATTATCATGAGCGCAACTCCCGACAAGGTTATTCTACAAGGAAAAAAATATAAAAATATAATGGAAATGACGCCTATGCCCAAAGACATACCATGGCGTATCCAGCTTGAGGATATCATTAACATCGAGAAAGATGCTTTTCTGAATACATATCGCATGGAGAAAGGGGGCCAAGTACTGAACTACTTTATACGCGACAATGGCACAATGTCCACATTCTCCGTTTACAGTACCGATTATAGCAGTGCAGAAAGTTTACCATATATTTATACAGAAAAAGGGCTGAAGTTACAGTCTCCATATAATGTCAACGGAGTTGAAGTCCAGCACTTCAAATGGGATAAAAAGTCCAGGCTATTTGTTTGTACCGATGCAGATGCAACGGATATTGTATTAAAAGAGTATTATCCCGAAAATTATCCGCAATACGAAGACTATATCGGTACCTACACTGCAACGGTTGACGATTACGATGAAGGCCCGATTACACAATCTGTAACCATCACTCCTAAAGTCAGAGGAGAAAGTTATACACTGAAAAGTATTGGCGGATTCAACTTCACTCTTCTGTATGACAAAGCCAGTGGGAAACTGACTTTAGATTCACAAAGTATAAGTCCGGCTTCTTCATCGTCTTACTACTTTGCGTGTGCGGCAGGTGTAGAAGGATACGCTCACACAGAATTAAGTTTGCCTTCACGCTTACGCAGTGGATTAGTAAATGTTACGGTGAAAACCAATCCTTTCACTTTCTACTTCGCGGATAAAGCAAGCCAAGAAAATACGTCATTGATAATCTGGGCTTATTCATCCGATGAATATTCAACTTCGGGGCTAATGGGTTACTGGAGCTGGTATAACTCAATCTTAATGGTAAAAGAAAACGAAGGTAATTAATACAATTATGAGAAAGTTTTTTAATATATTCTTATTTGTACTTTGCACCATAGCAATAGCGGGATGCAATGATACGGAAAGCAGCGAATCCAAGTTAGAAATCAAAGCTGTAAATACTAATTTCCAGGCCCCCGGTGGAAGAGGGTATATACAACTCCAATCAACAGGGAATATCACAGCAGATGTTGATGCCGACTGGTGTGTGCTGAAAGAAGTAAACCCCAATGAAGTAGTATTCGAAGTAAAAGAAAACACCGGATACTCTGGTAGAAATGCTTTATTGACAATCAGTAACGGAGTAGAAAAAAAGGCGTTCAATATCAATCAATCCGGAGCTGTTTTCATCTTCGGTAAAGACGAGTGGATGCTCCGCACCGACAATAAAGCAGCTACGCTACCTATAAAATTACAAAGTTCTTTCGATTATACAATAGACATACCCGCAGAAGCTCAAGAATGGTTGTCATTTGAACAGAATGCGAAGGGAATAAATTTCAAGGTAAAAGAAAATACCTCCGGAAAAATGAGAGGAGCTATTGTCAATGTGGCAGCAAAAGACAGATCGGCTTCTTATCAGGTAATACAATATGATGTTGACGAACTTACCGGAACATGGCAAGGCATGTTTTCAGACGGGCAAATGAATTACGGCTTGAAAGATGTCATCATTGAAAAACAGGAAGACGGAACATACCTGCTTTCAAACATTCTAACCGGATTGCCTTACAAACTGAAAGCAAAAGCCATAGACAATTGCCTGGCTTTTGGGGCCGGTCAAAACCTAGGAGTCTTCGAGGACAATTTATATCTCTCATTCGAAATTCTTAGCTCTGACCTATATTATGTAAAAGATCCTTCTGTAACAATCTCATTAGGCCCCGTAATGTTAACAGACGGAACATTCGTTTTCGCTTTTTCCGGAATAAAAGAGAGTGATCCTTTCGGTTTTGTTTTCCGGGTATATGAAGATGCAAAACTACAGAAGGTTATAGACAATCTGTCCATTTTTATTAATTGTATTCTATTTAAAGAAGACATAATCCAATAACATATGAAAAAGATACTATTAACTAGCTTTATCGTGGCATTAGGATTACTTGGTGCAAGCTGTAAAGATGACAACAGCACCGCAGGCGGAGGAGGAGAAATACTTCCAGACCAACAGGTAAGCTGTGAGATATTTATGCCGACTAACGGAGAAACCGTTATAATATCAGACAAACTGATTATCAGAGGAGAAGGAACGACTAACTATGGTAAAATTATCTCCGCTGAACTTAAAGTAGGAGGAGAAGTTATTACCGACATAAGTTCGGTTCCATTCTATTATGAATATACTTTCCCCAAGGAAGCTGAACCAGGAGAGTTGAAAATTGAATTAGCAGTCAAAGGAGATCATGAAGGCAGTGCTTTGGCAACTATTACTGTCACAACAGAACTCGGTGACAGACCTGCACCACCTCAATATGGAGAAGACCTCACAGATACACGTGATGGAAATGTATACAAGACGATACAACTTGCAGAACAAATCTGGATGGCAGAGAATTTACGTTATTTACCGGAACAGAATTTTGATATATCTTCAACAGCGCCCAAATATTATGTTATGTTCGACAGTGATATCAAAACAGACTTGGGAAAAGCTTATTTAAAAGCTTATGGAGCCTACTATAACTTACCTGCAGCACTTCAAGGTGAAACAGCATTAGGAGAAGATGAAACACGGAATATAAAAGGTGTTTGTCCTGACGGATGGCATATTCCTTCACAAAAAGAATGGCAGACATTATCTAAATATGTTTTAGACTCCGGCATGGCCGCTATCATGAATGATGGTCAGGTAGACGAAACAGCAATAGCAAAAGCTTTAGCTTCAACAACAATGTGGATGCTGCCGGAATATACAGAAATAGAACCTCAACCAACTTGGGTTGGCGTAGAAATGGAAAAGAATAATGCAACCTTATTCAACGGTCTACCCATCGGATTCCGTGCATGTGCAGGTGACGAAGACTGGATGCATTCCTGCTACAGTGCCGGCTGGTGGAGTTCGACAGCTGGAGTACAAATGGGACCTGAATTCGGTATCACCGTACGTTTATGGTCAGACCTCCACACATTTGTAACCAATGCAGAATTCAATCCGGGAGTAGGTCTTCCTGTCCGTTGCATCAAAGATTAACGATTATATTATTACTCACTAAATATAAATATATTTATGAAAAAATTTGGATTCTTTTTATTCGCAGTCTTAGGACTAATTGCTTGTGGTGACGACAACAACGATCCTACTCCCGAGCAACACGTTACATGCTCCATATCTGCACCTGCTGAAGGAGCTACGGTAAACATTGCAGAAAAAATGACAATCAAAGGAGAAGCTACGATTGACTTTGGTGAAATCTCAAACGTCACATTAAAAGTAGGAGGCAAAGCTATATCAGAAGTTACCGCAGTGCCTTTTAGCTATGATTATACATTTGAAGCTAACCAAACCGAAGGAGCATTAAAAATTGAATTAACTGTCAAAGGTGATCAAGGAACAATGGCTACAAGCGAAGTTAACATCACTCTGACAAAGCCGGAACCCACTCCTGAACCAGGCGAAGGAGAAATGGTTGATTCACGTGACAACCATGTATACAAAACCGTAGAAATCGGTGAGCAGACATGGATGGCTGAAAATCTAGCTTATTTACCTAAAGTAAATAAACCTGCTGCTGCCGCTACTTGCGAAGGAGAACCTCTTTATTTCGTTTATGACTACGATGGTGAAGATGTAAATGCCGCAAAAAATACTGAAACATACAAAACATATGGAGTTCTATATAATTGGTATGCTGCAATGAATAAAGAAAATGAAGAAGGGAAGGACGCAGATGCTGTACCAAGTGGAGTACAAGGAATCTGTCCAAGTGGATGGCACCTACCTAGTAAAGCAGAGTGGAAAATATTAGAAAATTTTGTAGCTGAACAATTACCCCCTGTTGAAGGAGATGTATGGGAAGATGATTTTGGAGACAAACACTCTGATCCAAATTGCAAGAATGTTTGGTCAGCATTAGCAGGTCTTGAAGGATGGAGTGCTTCCGGAAACTCCGACATGAACCCTGACTTGGCAAATGGACCTCGTAATACTTACGGACTTACAATTATTCCTTCCGGGCAATGCTATCAAACAGGAAGCTTTGGCTGGTCAGAAAGTGGTGCTGACTTCTGGACCACAGAAATGCAAAGCCAAGGAGCAGGAAATATTACTTTTAGTAATAATAGCTATGGAATAACTTATTCTAAATATGGAATAACCCCCAAACGTGGTTTTCCTATACGCTGTATAAAAGACTAATTTAATAATATAAATCTCTCTTAAGTATACATAGAGGTGTGTCGGGATGACATGCCTCTTTTTCTGTTTATAAATAATCAAGCAATATTTCTCTATCGACTTAATACTTCACAGAAAAGCAAATCAAAAAATAAACAGACCTTGACAACAAACTAACCAAAAATTTGTTTACTTTGTATCCTATCAATGATTGAACTACTAATAAATTCCATATAATATGGCAAAAAAGAAAGAAAAGAAAGAGAAAAAGGCCGGCAAAAGAATGAGTAAGAAAGAGCTGGCAGCATTATTAATAGACTTTTTCCATGCCAAATCCAGCGAGACCTTGAGTATGAAATATATATTTTCGGAATTGCGTCTCACTACCCATCCGCAAAAAATGTTATGCGTCGATATATTACATGACCTTTTAGCTGACGATTATATTTCTGAAATAGAAAAAGGAAAATTCCGTCTCACCAATCATGGAACAGAGATGGTAGGCACTTTCCAACGGAAAAGCAATGGCAAGAATTCCTTTATTCCTGAAGGAGGAGGCGAGCCGATATTTGTGGCCGAACGCAATTCGGCACATGCCATGAACAATGACAAAGTAAAGATCACCTTCTATGCCAAACGGAAAAACAGAGAGGCAGAAGGAGAAGTGATAGAAATACTGGAGCGTGCAAACGATACTTTCGTCGGCACACTGGAAGTAGCTAAGTCATACGCATTTCTGGTGACAGAGAATCGTACATTAGCCAATGATATCTTCATCCCGAAAGATAAGCTGAAAGGCGGAAAGACCGGAGATAAAGCCATTGTGAAAGTAACCGAATGGCCGGACAAGGCAAAGAATCCTATCGGACAAGTAATAGATATATTAGGTCAGGCTGGCGACAATACCACAGAGATGCACGCAATTCTTGCGGAGTTCGGTCTGCCGTATGTATATCCGAAAGCAGTAGAGACAGCAGCGGATAAGATTCCTGCCGAAATTTCAGCAGAAGAGATTGCCAAACGCGAAGATTTCCGTAAAGTAACAACTTTCACCATCGACCCGAAAGACGCCAAAGATTTTGACGACGCACTTTCCATCCGCAAGCTAAAGGACGGATTGTGGGAAGTAGGTGTACACATTGCCGACGTGACACATTACGTAAAAGAAGGCAGCATCATCGACAAGGAAGCAGAAAAGCGGGCAACTTCCGTTTATCTGGTAGACCGTACCATCCCGATGCTTCCCGAACGGCTGTGTAACTTCATTTGTTCACTCCGCCCGAACGAAGAAAAACTAGCTTTCTCCGTTATCTTCGATATTACGGAAAAAGGAGAAGTCAGAGACTCACGTATCGTACATACAGTTATCAACTCCGACCGTCGCTTCACCTACGAAGAGGCACAACAAATCATAGAAACAAAAGAAGGAGACTTCAAAGAAGAAGTACTCACGTTAGATACGATTGCCAAAGCACTGCGCGAAAAACGCTTCTCTGCAGGAGCCATCAACTTCGACCGCTACGAAGTGAAGTTCGAAATTGACGAAAAAGGAAAACCAATCAGCGTTTACTTCAAAGAGTCAAAAGATGCCAATAAACTGGTGGAAGAATTCATGTTGCTCGCTAACAAGACCGTAGCAGAAAAGATAGGATGTGTGCCGAAGAACAAGAAAGCCAAAGTGCTTCCTTACCGTATCCACGACCTGCCCGATCCGGAGAAGTTGGAGAACTTGTCACAGTTCATCGCACGCTTCGGCTACAAAGTGCGTACAAGCGGAACGAAGACGGATATTTCAAAATCCATCAACCACTTGCTGGACGACATACACGGAAAGAAAGAAGAGAACCTGATAGAAACCGTATCCATCCGCGCCATGCAGAAAGCACGTTACTCAACCCATAACATCGGTCACTACGGACTAGCTTTCGAATATTACACTCACTTTACTTCTCCCATCCGCCGTTTCCCGGACATGATGGTACACCGTTTGGTGACGAAGTATATGGACGGAGGACGCAGCGTATCCGAAGCTAAGTACGAAGACCTCTGCGACCACAGCTCGAACATGGAACAAATTGCAGCCAATGCCGAGCGTGCTTCCATCAAATATAAACAGGTGGAATTTATGAGCGAACGTCTGGGGCAGATTTACGACGGTGTAATCTCCGGCGTAACCGAGTGGGGACTTTATGTAGAACTGAACGAAAACAAATGTGAAGGTCTGGTCCCTGTTCGTGATCTGGATGATGACTACTACGAATTCGACGAGAAGAACTATTGTCTTCGCGGACGCCGCAAAAACAAAATATACAGTTTGGGAGACGCTATTACTGTTCGGGTAGCTCGTGCCAATCTGGAAAAGAAACAATTGGATTTTGAATTAATAGAAAAGTAAATTCACCACAGAGTACGCTAAGAAATCAGGAAGTAAAAAGACTTCGTGTACTCCGTGTCCTCTGTGGTAAGCCAAACAGCCATTATGAAAACTGTCATTATTGAAGATAAACAACGAATCGAATCCATTATTCTCCATTGCGATGCCTGTTTTGTAGGCATTACTGATTTGGAAGGTAATCCCTACGTAGTTCCGATGAACTTCGGTTATGAGAATGGCATCATATATCTTCATTCGGGTCCTGAAGGCAGCAAGTTGGAGATGCTGGAACATAATAATAATGTATGCATCACTTTCAGCGTTGGACATAAACTTGTCTACCAACACGAAAAGGTAGCCTGCAGTTACAGTATGCGTTCGGAAAGCGCGATGTGTCGGGGGCAAGTAGAATTCATCGAAGAGATAGACGAGAAACGCCGTGCATTGGATATTATCATGCGTCATTACACAGATAGTGAGTTCAACTATTCCGATCCTGCGGTACGTAATGTCAAAGTATGGCAAGTACGTATCAATCAGATGACAGGAAAAGTTTTCGGTCTGCGGGCCAACGAAAAGCCATGAAGCGGTTTTCCGGCTTTCGACAATACTTGAGTAGAGTATTCAACAAGCATTGTAGAGTATTTCCAAACTTATTTCTCTAAACAAAAGTTTAGATCACTTTTACCCTCACACCCTCACCATTGTCTGTATCTCTTTATCCATCGGCATTACAGGTGTGAGGGTAAAGGTGATTATAAAGACTATTCTATCCTCTCATATCAAAATCTTTTTGTATACTTGCAACATAAATAAAATAGATAAGTACTCTTGCAAAAAAATAGATTATGAAGAAACTGCTATGTCTCGCCCTGTTAGTATCTGCCGGAAGTATCTACTCCGGAAGTATCTCGGCAAACAACAAACCTACTGATAACAAATCCGGCAACAACTCAAAGGACATATACAAAAAGACCTGGATCGACTTCAATAAAAACGGTATAAAGGATGTATACGAAGATCCCTCCGCTCCTATCGAAGCCCGCATCGCCGACCTGCTCTCGCAAATGACGCTGGAAGAGAAAACCTGTCAGATGGCCACTCTCTACGGTTCGGGACGGGTATTGAAAGATGCATGGCCTACCACCGGATGGTCAACGGAAATCTGGAAGGACGGTATCGGTAATATTGATGAGCAGGCGAACGGACTGGGTAAATTCGGTTCTGAAATCTCCTATCCGTATGCCAACAGCGTAAAGAACCGACACACCATTCAACGCTGGTTTGTGGAACAGACACGACTGGGTATTCCGGTGGACTTTACCAATGAAGGAATACGCGGATTATGTCACGACCGGGCTACCATGTTTCCCGCTCAATGCGGGCAAGGTGCCACGTGGAACAAAAAACTGATCGGGGAAATTGCGAAAGTCACTGCAGATGAGGCAAAAGCATTGGGATATACCAATATTTATTCTCCTATTCTGGATATAGCACAAGATCCTCGCTGGGGACGTGTGGTGGAAAGTTATGGGGAAGATCCTTATCTGGTGGGCGAATTGGGAAAACAGATGATTCTCGGTCTGCAAAATGAAGGTATCGTTGCTACTCCGAAACATTTTGCCGTTTACAGTATTCCGGTTGGTGGACGTGACGGAGGTACGCGTACGGATCCGCACGTGGCTCCGCGTGAGATGAAGACTCTTTATCTGGAACCTTTCCGCAAAGGTATTCAGGAAGCGGGTGCTCTAGGAGTGATGAGTTCGTATAATGATTATGATGGGGAGCCTGTTTCCGGAAGTTATCATTTCCTCACGGAAATTCTGCGTCAGCAATGGGGATTCAAAGGATATATTAAATCCGGAAAAACCAGACGTGCCGCTTAACAAAAACGATGCGTTTCAAAAAGTACAAAAACGACACGTACAAGAAAAAAGGTGAGCGCGGTCCTATTCAGCATGATCAAAGCCCACCGTTTTTCTTTCACTTGAACCCTCTTTAAATGGCTTTAAAATATCATTTAAAAGCCATTGCAGATTCAAAATAATTCACTATCTTTATGCAATGTTAGGCTGCTATACCTGACACCTCATCCGGCTTTGTGTACAGCATCATGTCTGTATATTTAGCTTGATAGTTTACGCTTGCACTAAACTCCACTTTCCTGCATTCCTTGAATGGGCTGCCGACAAATGGGTTTCGGTCCATCCAGTCGCACAGTTCTAAAATGGAAGACTTGTTCGAAGTGAAATACACGAACGAATGCCCTTTCAGAACGGTTAGTACATCCAGATAGTCAGCCAGACGCCAGAACATCTTGTAAGTACCCACCTCGGTGGAGAGGTACGGCGGATCAACCAGGAACACCACACTCGGAACATCTTTGTAACGTTTGAATACTTCCTTGTAGTCTTCGCTGGTTATAGTCAGTCCTTCCAGATAATCCTTTGCTTCGGGATAGTCTGTCTGCCGAATCCTATTGTAAATGGCTTCTTTCTTCATTCCTTCCAAACTGGTCACATATTTCATGGCGAACAACAAGGATGCGGAAACCGTGATATAATCCACGTAGCCGTGCTCTTTTTCTTCCCTCTCAATACGGGCAAACATTTTATCGCGAACCTCCCCGGTTATACGTTTGTTTCTGGGTTCCCCTTCAGCTATCCGACGCAAATCGGATAACAGCACATTAGTGGCCGGGATATTTACAAGTCGGCAGCGGTAGTTGTCGAAGTCATTATACACAACGGTGGCATCAGACCTGACACATTTGGTAATATGTGACAGCAGGCCCGAGCCACCAAACAGGTCCACAAACACGGTGCTGTCCGGGAACTGTCCCAGCACCTTGATAAATTCCCTCGCAAACATGCGTTTCTGCCCCACGAAAGGAAGCGGGGCGGACAAATACATCTTTTTCATTTCATTCTGCTTTAAAACGGCCGCAAAGGTCCCCAGAATAAACGAAAAACAGCGGGAAACATGAACTGTTCCCGCTGCAAGACATATACAGCAAACTACACGTTCAACCCGAAGCGGACCGTCTCGTCACCGGCGATCAGCGCACGGGTGCCCGGGATATTATTCTCGTAGATATGTACATTGCCCAGGTAGAGAGTGATCGACTTCAAGGGAAGTTCTATCTGCCGCGCCATCAGGTACAGGTGGTAAATATCGGAAGGCAGCCCGAGGTTCGCGTCACTGCTACGCTGGTAGGCGGATAGAACCAGTTCACCGCCATCTAACTGGAACTGTACCAGACTCAAACAGGGTGCCTGGTTGCTCTCGGCACCGGTTTCGCCCAGGAAAAGCACGTAATTCTTGCTGTTGCGCCTCTCCCGGTTAATTTTCGCTATCAATGGGGGCAGCTTCTCGAAATAGGTCGGGTAACTGTTCACCAGGATAGAGCCGCAATAGTCCCACCAGTTGATGCCAGCCTCCCGGTACTTCTCCACATTGCGCTCACCCTGCATAAATAACTGCAACTCGCTGCGGAGCTTCTTGCGGGCGATATTATGCCCCTCGAATATGTCGAGCAGGTCCGCCGGTGTCAGTGAGAGCTGCTCGTTCAGAAGGTACTGTATATTTCCCTTCTTATTGGTCTGTGTCTTTCCCGTGGCAAGAATCTTGTCCAGGATGCGATAATACTTATTCATAGCCTTTTCCTCCTAAAATTTGGAACTCTCCAAAGATAATGAGAAAAAGCCGCGTAAACCGCGTAAAACAACCTGTTCACACTGCAAGCGTCTTGCAGTCACTCTGGAACCGTTTCACCAGTGCATAGACCTTGCGCTCACTCACCGAGTACTTCTCGGATAGTACGGCCACGGCATACGAAACCTTCTCACCCTGATCCAACATGCGGGTATAGTCTGAATACAAATCAATATACCGGGCATCTTCCAGGCGGATTCCGGATGCCTGAAGCCTTTTCAACAGCTCCCGGTTAAAGTTTAATATCTCAATCACTTTCATACAACAAAAAAATTATATCTTTGCATCGCCAATCATTTTTTAGACAACAAAAAGCCAGAGCGCGACAGAGGGTATTTGCCCCCGGTCGTGCGCTCTGGCGTACTTGTTGTTCTAAGTGATTGGCGTTACTTTTAACAGGCCGGGGGCTTTTTTCTTATCCTCCCCCGAAGGATTTATTCCACCCGGTACTTCTCCGGATCAAAAGCGTCTTTCTTCCTCCAGCCGTCAGACAGCGTGTCCTGAACATGCTTCATGGCTTTCGTGTAGAAATCGGTCAGTTCCTCCAGTGTGACGAACTCCCGATATTGGGGAACCTCATCCGTACCGAACTTGAATGTCACGGGAAGCGTAGCACCACCAGTCTGTACGGCCAGATCATACGCTGCCTTATAATTGAACTGGTTTTCACTTGACAGCCATACCGGCATACCTTCATAGAGAAAGCCGGAAAGTATCTCACGGTCAATTTGCTCATTATACCAGTCTGTAATGACGGACTTTATAGTATCCATGTGAGGTCTGCCGACAAAGCTTTCCTCCATGTAGGAGGCGGATCCGTCTTCACGTTCCTGCACATCCCAGCGGATGCGCCATCTGTTGCGTGCCGGGCTCACGCACTCGATCAGTCTTATCCCGGATGTTCCTTCTACCCGTTTCATGTAAATATGTATTTAGTTCGACCCTTGCCGAAGGTTTCCGTCTTGATGGTGGTCTCGAACGGGAAGCCGTCGGGCATATCCTTCACTTGCAAGAGGATGTTCTTCATCTCCTCGCTGTTGGTAAAGAACTTTTTCGGTTCGCCGTTCATCTCAATGGCCACGATACAGCGGTCCTCGCCCTGTTCGGTCTTGATGCCCGTCTCAAAGTCCTTCACAATAATCGGTAAGTTTACCAGTTCCCGGATGCTTACCACCACCCCGGGAAAACGTTTCTTGCCGTCCTCCGGCTTGTAGGAAACGTTCAAGTCTTTAAATGATCTCATGTCTTTGCCTGTTAATTTTTTAAACAACGTATGACAGTCGGCGTGCTTGGCCATCCCGTAGAACGACGCTATCAGCTCACGCCTCCTCCTTCTCGATTTTACCTCGTGCATTTTTCGGGCGAACTTCTGCTTGATGCGCTTGCGAAGGCGGACATGGTCCGCACCGAAAGTCACATACCCCAGAAAGTCGATGCCCTCGCCCGGCGGGAACACGCGCTCGTTCCCCTTCACCAGGAGACCGGCACACTCCATGCGCCCGTGGACGGCATCACGAATCTTCCACAGTTCCGCTTTCGTTTTACCCAGTACGACGCCGTCATCACAATAGCGGTAGAAATGACGCACGGCATACCTGTCCTTCAGATAATGGTCCAGATACACAGACAAAAGCAAATTACCCAGCCCCTGCGAGCTGCGCAGGCCGATACTCAGACCTTCAGGCATCAGGCGGATAAAGCTCTCCAGCATGGTCACGAGCTTTGCGTCCTTGAACACCCGGCTGACGCAATACATCACAAAATCCTGCTTCACGCTCTCGTAGAATTTGGTGATGTCAAACTTGTAACAGTAACGTGTACCATCAGGGTCTTCGGCCATGTCACGGCGGACATACGCCAGGAGGTCGTGCATCCCCCGTCTCTTGATACTGGCGGAGGTGGTACGGATGAAACGTTTCCGCAGATGGCGGTCCACCACCGCCATGATGGCATGCACGGCGATGCGGTCCTTCATCGGGATCACCTGAATGCGGCGTAGCTTGCCGCCCTCGATGATCTCGCGTTCACGGTAGTCCTTCACGCGGAAAGTACCGGATGCGATCTGCGCGGCCAGCTCCTCCAACACCTCGGGCTTATGCGCGAGCAGATAGCACCCCTGGCGGCTGCGTTTACGCTTGCTGCCGCGAAGGACCTGCCGGAAGGAAGCCTCCATGTTGGAAGGCTCGACGATCTCCTCGATGATATACCCAACCCTGCGCATAAATTACTGTTTATTGCTTTTAATACGGGGCCTTCAATCCCCCGGGCCCGGCTTCTTCGAACCGTTTCCGGCCTACCAAACCCTACCCGACACTTTATTTTTCAGTTTTCCGGCCCTTGCGGACCGCTGTTACTGCGGCTTGCCCCCCTCGGCACCACGGTGGGGACAAGTCCCCGGTGTTGTACGCCGATTAAAATTTCCTTTCGATTGTTGTTCAGACGAGAACCGATGTTCGTGTTCGTATTCGAGGAATCGTTGTTCGCATTCGACATCGAAACACCGCCATTCGGGTTCGCGTTGTTGTTGCCACGATAGACCACACGGCCTATGGGGAGGCGCCACCTTTCAAATGCAAAAGTACTATTTTCAAATTATTATTTAACAAACAGATACAAAACCTGACGTCAAAAAAATATTTTTCGACGGGCTGACGCCCGTAATGAACGGCGTTCCCCTGCTCGGGGAACACCGGACGTTTTGTCGCTTCGCTCCCGCTTTGACGCTTTACGCGGCCGATCATGCAACCTCGCTTATCGCTTTAAACGCCACGGCGCTCGACGCCCTGACGAGCCGACCGCGGAAGGCCAGACGAGAACCGATGTACGTGCTCGTATACGAGGAATCGTAGCTCGCATACGACATCGAAACACCGCCATACGGGTACGCGTAGCTGTAGCCACGATAGACCACACGGCCGGAGGCAGTGGATATGTAGTAGATGTCGCAGTAATTTGTCGAGGAGGAACCCGAAACGGAACCTACCGGAATCACGTCCATGTATTTGCCATGCGCCACGGCGGTAATCCAGATACCGGAGCTCACGGAACCCTTAACCAGGCGGGTACTGCCGTCAGGCATCCAGATGCGCCACTTCCCGGAATTGCCCGTGTCATTAGGGAGGTCCACGCCGTCCATCATGTCATATTTATGACCATAGATGTCCTCGTAGCCAAGGCAGCAAATATTATTCACCTGCGTAACCGTGGCCCCGCCGTAGTCATCCTTCTCACGGTACCACGCATACTGGTGGACGGAGTTTTCTATCAGGCTGTTCGTCACATTAGGGTTGATTGAGGAGGCTTCCTCGTAGCCGATCGTGTCCGTCATCCCGCGGCTGGCAGTACCACCCGTAGTACGGTTGTTCGTGTGAGAACCCGCGCCGCATTGTTCCTGGCTGTCACGACGACCGTACTTCGCGTAGAAAAGATTCGCGATGCGCGAGTGCATAAGGGCATCAATCTGCTGCATACCGCGCTGGACACTGTAATAGTGAAAATCAGCCCAGGTCATGCTCGCCGTAGTGCTCCCGCCGGTAATGCAGGCGCGAAGTTTGGAACCGACAACACTGCTGCCCACAACGGCACACAAGTGCTCGTCATTAGGCACCCATTCGGGTTCCATATCCTCGATCCTGTCACTGTTAGAAAGGACAACCTTATCGAACTCTGCCGTGTTCAGAATGGAGAAGTGAAGAGCAGTGGCACCCTCCGGAACATCGGCAATCAGGTACATACCGGCCTCGAACTTGTTGCTCAAGGTAGGGACGACGATTGAACTGATGACCGTGCCGGAATCGTCTATGAAAATGCTTCCGACAAGGCTTGTACCGGGAACGCTCGGGAAACGCACACGCTTGTAACCGTCCACGTTCACCTTGCATACCGAATACGTACTGTCAGTACTGTAGCTGTTCGAAAGCGTATCCTTTCCGCTCATGATCTTACGACCGGAAAGATAACCGCCACTCGTGCCCTTAATGTCGTCAAGCGTAAGGACGTCAGCATCCGGAACGGAAGGCATGTTATCCGAACCGTTACTGCTGTAACAGGAGTAATGCTTGCCGTTAAGGTAATCATTGATACCCTTGCTCCAGAAGAAGGGCTCGTACATCATCCAGTCACCTTCAGTGCCGTCCAGTCTGGCAGCCGTGCCGTCGGCGTACTTGTTGCTGTCCGTGTCGTCCAGCGGGTAGTAGGTCATCTCACCGTCCAGGTTGTTCACCGTGGTATCAACGTTCGCCATGTTCACACCCCGCGTCGTCGCTTTTTTAGTCACTTTAGCAAGTACACGGTGACGCTGCTTCAGGATGGCGGAAATATGACCGCTCACCTCATACGCGTTGTCATACTTGTAGCCGGTACCGTTGTCAAGGTTGCTCACGTTCGCGTCATCCGATACCTCGTCGTCGAACTCGATCATCGTGTATTCCGGCTGCCGGATATTCAGTTCCGGGAAGTGCGCCTTCAGAGCGCTGTACGTATCGTCATCAATGTAGCGCGTGAGCTGTACCGTACCCACCAGGGCGCACGTGTCCGTAGTATTGCCATCGGAATCCACACCGCCCATCCCGACAAACTTATTCAGCCACGTACCGTCATCCTCGCGGTCAATACCGGTTACTCTGATACGTTCCACACCCGTGCAACGGCCCAGCAGGGTTTCCCAGTCAATACCGGGACAACTGTCAAAGATGAAGGTCTTCACCTTGCTGTAGCTTTCCAATGTCAGCCCGCCGGTGGTCAGTCTGCCCAGATATTCCAGACGGAGGCTGGTCAGTGTACCGGGAAGGTGGAGCAGCGTCACGGGAGAACCCTTGGCAAGCACCACACTCTGCACCTGCGTACCGCGGGCCTCAAGTTCTTCCAGCTTGGTCTGCGCACTCAAATCCAGCTCGGTACTGGTACTTCCCCCGGTTTTCGCCTGTGCCTGGTTACGAAGGTTGAGTTTACGTAGCTGCTTGCAGTTGCCGATGTTCAACCACCAGCCGGTACTGCCGTTGCCGGAACTTTGAAGGTTCAGTTCGCGCAGCACGGTACATTTGCCCAGGTCGAAAGCGTTTTTCAGGTGATCGGCGGCCCCGCTCATATCCAGCACCTTCATACGGCTCGCGCCATAAACCCTCAAGGGATCGTTCACCGTATAGGCACCGGTGATGGAAAGGCTCGCAGCCGCATCTTTCTTGATGATGCCGGTATTCCCTATATTCGGGCTGTTGTTCGTACCGTAGCCGAAAGCATAAACCTCGTTGGCCGTAATCTTCAGCACGTCGGGGGTGTCAGCAGCCGTACGTGCCAGATAGAGGTCGATGTTGTCACTGGTGAAATTGCTCGTGCCGTACTTGGCATCCAGAAGGGCGAAACGATTACGCACGAAATATTCACGGTGCGCACGGTTACTGCCCTGAAGGGCGTAGATGAACGGCCACACCTTGCCGTACATCTCCTGCGTGGCGGGCAGGATGTACTTCAGCTCGCCGCTCTTGTTATAGGCACGGTCGCACCAGTTGCCCGCCTGCTCCACGTTCAGCATGTCCAGGACACGGCTGGTGGTAAGTACACCGCGAAGAGCCTGCGCCTGTGTCTTCAGGTCAGCGTCCAGGTTGGCCAGAACGAGGTTCCAAAGCCAGCTGTCACGGCCTTCAAAGGCATATTTCCCGGCCTCGGCGTCATAAGTGTCGCGATCGGTGGTGTAGTCATACACCAGGAAACAGTCGTTGCGTTTTCCCATCTGGGTATCACCGTCGTAGTAGGTGATGTACCATATCAGGCCGTCCCACGTGCGCAGCATCATGTTCTTCGCACGCTGGTCAACGGCAAGGAAATAGTCCGTCCAGAGGTAATACGTCAGCAGGAAAGCCTTGTCGAAATAGTCACTTATCTCGTCCCTGAACTTCTCGCTCTTAAAAGTGGAGAGGTCGGCGCTCGTCGCACCGTCCGGAACACACGAGCGTATCCATGCGTACAGCCGTTTCACGGCCGTACGCTGCGACTCGTCAAGGCCCGCCCATTTCACATCATCCGGAACGTTGGTCTCGGCACCGGCATCAAACACCTCCTCCAGATGAGCGTCACTTGTGGTCTTGAAAAGGCACATGGCCTCGGTATTGTTCAGCATTTCCAGAGTGAGGGGACAGGCAGGATCGTAACCCTCCACGCCACTAAGGCCGAACAGGTCGCCGCTCTTGCTTTTCTCGTTGTTGAAGTTGTACTGCCCCACATAGTCGTTCTCGCCGTCCTCCGCAGCCGCCACAAACATGTCGATAGGCACACCGTCGATAGCGGTACGCACGGTGACCGCGTTCAAATCGCTGCCGCCCGTCTCGTACTGGTAACGCTGCGGAGGGGTGAGAAGCCCCATCTCCTTCAGCACGTCGTTGAACAGTTTGGCACCGCCTGTGTTCAGCGACATGGACGAGTCGGAATAATCACTCTTCAGACAGATCAGGTTCATGGCGATGCCACCGGGACGGACGGGATATTTCTTTTCCGCCTGCTCCTTGCCGCCAACGGTGAAGCTAAGGTTCGTGCCGCCCTTGCTGATATAGATACGGATGTTCTTGCTCGGGTATTTCGTGGAACTGGTACCCTGAATACGGATATAACAGTCACGGAGCACGAAGTCGTATTCGGATCCGAAAGGGGAGTAATAGAAGATATCAGCCGAAAAGTCCGTCTTCTTGTTGTTCTCGGCATACACGTCATCGAGCTTGTTCTGGCGCACGATACGCAGCACCCCCTTGCCCTTGGCACGCAGCTTGTCCATATCCACAGTGTCGGTATCACCCAGGATATCGTTCTCCTCGTACAGCGCGATCATCTCCTCACCGTCCGCACTGTCCACCATCCGGTTCTCCAGTTCCTCGTCGTCACTCAACCGGCGGGTATAGATACGCACGCTCTTTACCTCCACGTCCGCCCCGGCGCTGTCAATGGTGATATATTTCGGATTGTCCTGGCGGAAGCTGAAGGCGTTGTCGTAGATGTCGGCACCGGTACGGTTGCCGTCCACATAAAGCTCCATCAGACGGCTCTCATTGCGGGTACCCACCATGAGGGCCACCTTGATCCACCGGTCTTCCACATAATTCGTGCCCAGCTTGATCTCACGCTCCACCAGCTCGTCGTCCTCGTTGGTATAGGACACTTTCTCACCGGTCTTGAAACTCGCTTCCGAAGGGGTGATATAAAGCCCCTTGCCACTGTCGAGACAGTCCACAACTGCGGTATCGCTGTCAGTGGGATTGCTTACCCGGAGGGTCAGTTCAATGGTCAGCCCCGTACTTTTCACATCGGTGGCAAAGGGCCGGTAGCCGATGACGGCTTTCGCACCGTTGGTCAGCTTCAGCGCCTCACCCGTCCAGCCGTTGCTGCTCCAGTCAAAACCCTCGAACGTGGTCTCCACGCCGTTCGACTCCCATGTTCCGGGGTTACTCTCCCCGTTGCTGCGGCCCGCCGCGTCAAGCTTGACCGCCAGGCCGTAGGTGGCCTCGCTGATATCGATACCGCTCTCACCCACGTCGATGCGCAAAGTGTACCCGGTCGGACCGGCTTTCAGGACAAGCGTCTGCGTGCCTTCCTCGGTAAACCGGTTACTGTAGGTCATCATGCTGCGGGGAGCGCTCACGGTACTGCTCTTGACGCCGTTTTTCCAGAACTCCACTTCAGCGGGCACACGGTCGGGATCATAGGCCACCCAGTCGAAAGTGAGCTTCTCGTAGCGGCCGGCTTCAAGGACCGGCTCCAGATGCTCGTCCCGTCCGAGGACATGCCCGTCGGCATGAATGAGCTTCAAACCGATGAAGGGCACGCCGGTTCCGGCCTTCAGCAGGTCGATATGGATGCTCTCGCTTTTCAGCGTGAGGTCGTCAGTTTCCATCTCGGCCACCAGCTGGGCGGTATGCCGCCCCACGGACAGGCCGGTCATGGAAACCTCGAAACTGCCGTTCGTCGTGCCGCTGCGGGTGACCGTATGCGCGTTCTGCTGTACACCGTCCACGTACAGGCTGACGGTTTTCGTGCCGGTACCGCTCACGGCGTAGGGTATACTCGCGGAATCATAGGTACCGTAACCGCCGTTCTGGATGGTGGCCGCCAGGTTGTAACCGCAGGAAAGGGACAGGGTGACGCTCTTCACGCTCACATACGCCTGCTTCTTCTGCGCCTTGCCCGTGGTGGGATCGGTAGTCTCGGCAATGACGTAGATATCGCTCGTGCCCACCAGCAGGTATTTGGTCAGGTCAAGGGTATAGGTACCCTTGCTCACTTCCTTCAGCGAGGAGGAATAAGTGGTGGTCGTCCCGCGCTTCACCTGAATGGTGACGGTCGCTTTCTGTCCGGTACTGCTACCCTTGTCATCACCGCCGGCAACCTGGTGGTCATAGGTATAGGTAAGTTTCACCGCTCCGCCTTCCTTCACGGTTTTCTTGTCGGTCTCGGCAAGCAGCACGATCTTGGTGGTGGAGGACTCACCGCCGCCACCGCTGCCGGCCGGGATGTCAACGCTCGCGATCTCCGCCCCGCTCTTGTTGGTCAGCGCAAGGCGGACACTGCTCTCGTCGTCGCTCACTTCCGCGCTCATGCCGAACACGGTACCGGCTTCCACCTCCTGGAATTTGGCGGCGACGGTCTTATTCTGGACGGGATTGGTACTGTCAGCATCCAGGCTCTCGTCCACTTCCAGCTTGTCGATGGTCAGATCCACGTTGCCCTCGCTGTCGGGAACTTTCTTCTCGCCGTTCACCGTCAGGCTCTTCATCGTTCCGGCACCGCCGAAGTCCTCCCAGCTCGCCTCCTGCTCCCAGCTCGACAGACTTGTCCCCACGAACTGTTTGGTCTCCCATTTGCCCTGCGAGACTTCATAGGTGATGCAACGGCCCTTGTAACGGTATTTCTCATCCACGGCACCGATCGCGGAGGAAAGGACATAATAACCGCTCTCCAAAGGGACTTCCGCCGTCACATTATACGTGTTACCGCCACCGCCCGTACCACCGGGAATATCAACGGAGGCAATCTCCGTCCCGGTCTTCCCCAGCAGGGTGAGTTTCACCGTGTCGTTCTCCTCATCAGGGACGGCCGTCATGCCACCGACCAAACCGTCGTTCACACCGGCGGCGGCATCCTCCGCCTGTTTCGCAGCCGCGGATGCCGCTGCCGCGGCGGAATTTGCAGTTTCAGCAGCCTGATTGGCGGTACCGGCCGCATCAGACGCCATACCCGCAGCTTTATTCGCCAAAGCCGCAGCATTATCCGCTTTCGTGGCAGACGCATTCGCCGTGGCAGCGGCATCATCGGCCGGTTTACGCAAAAGGGTAAGCGGAGCACTCACCAGCTCACTGCCGCGAAGGGCGGGGAGACTTTTGATATTGTCAAGGGAGCTGACCTCCACAAGTTCATCAACGCTCTGGCTCTCGGCCTTGATAGCGTTCAGGATCTCCTGTTTTTCCGCATTTGTCATGGCTAATCCTCCATTACCCTTCTATCTGTTTCACTATTTGGGAATAACAGCCCGGAGTAAGACCGGTGACAGCTTCCTTTATCAAAACCGCATCCTCCGATGTCAGATCCACATCCGCATCGGAACCCATAATCCTCATGCAAAGACTGTAAGCATGTAATTTCTTTTCATTATCCGTCTGAATATTACCGCTCGGACGGAAACCGGTACCGTTGAACAGGCACTGGGAGACTATGACTCCCATACACTGGGGTTTCTTATCAATCAACAGCACGCTACCGTCGAAATCCTTAAAATACACATTAAAATTTACTTTCATATCCTTTATTTTTAGATATATGTCATCTTAACGACAATTCCATTAACAACCTCAAGGGTATAGTTATAAGTTATAAAATCACTCTTTACAGCCCACTGGAAGGTACCTGAAACACCCTTTCGGTAACTGTATGTCCCATCGCTGGCCAGACTCCATCCCGTACCGTAATTGTTCGACAGGATATCACCACAATACACCGCCCCGTTCACATGCACACCACCGTCAAAATAGCCGGCATAAGTATTGGCACTGATAGGATAGCTTTGACCAGAGGACTTGCTGGAGGCATAGATAGCGGCACCACCCAGATTCGAGCCTACGGCCTTGACACCGAACCGTCCCTGCGTGGCGGCATTAAAGGACACATCCACAATACCCTCCATGTCCGTTTGTGAGACACCAAGTTTCAGACTGCGGGAATCATTGCCGAAATAATCACCGGCTTTCCAGTACAACCGTCCGGAATCAATCGTAAAACCGCCGATTTTACCCTCATAGGCATACACTGTACCGTAAATCTTGGCGTTGCGCGTCTCAATACTACCGTCTTCCAGAATCTTGAAATTATCATTAGCCGTAACAAGCCCCTCCAAAGTGATATTATCGCCCTTGATTTTTACGCCGTCACCCCCAACACCTACAAGGGATTTCAAATTTCCATCACCGTCAATGGCATACAACCCGGAATATTTGGAAGTAACCATCAGGCCGGTCTCTTCCAGCAGGTTCTCGTCTTTGTCGAACACCGCCGCCGAAATCTTTACCAGACGCTCCGACTGCTCGAAAAGGGTTTTATAACGGTGTGTCAGGGATTCCACACGGTCGGTGCTCAATATGAGCATATACAGGTAAATATCACCGGTAAAACTCAATTTAAAATCACCTGTACCGTTCCAGAGTCCGCTACAAGTGTACTGTACGTACCCGTCGGTCGCGGACAGTTCTTCCTCCACCTCCATGCTGTTGAAATTGGCAAAGCCTGTCTTATCCACACCCACAAACTCCACACGCAGCGTGCCGGCCTTGGCACAGCGGTAAAAGAAAGTCAGGAACACCGGGACGGCTTCCTTCTCCCCACTGTCATTTTCAGGCATGGAGGGAATACTTTTCAGGTTCTCACGTTTCTGGAGGATGTACTTGTTACGAATCCGGACAACCGTACGGCCGTCATCCTCGGTCACGCTCGCGCTGTCACCCTTCCTCGTCAAGACGTTACCGTTCGCCCAGATCCACCGGTTGCCCACAAGGAAGAACACGGTCTCGTTCTCCGTGTTCCACTTCATAAGGCCGTCATCAAAGGCGGGGTTATTCAGGTAGCCGCGCTCGGTGGCAAAGTCATTCCGCAGGGCGGTGACGGAACTGACGATTTTCCCCTCGACTATCTCGAACTTCGTCTTGATATCCTCGCCCGTTACCAGAAGGAACGTACCACGCAGGTAGGCGTTGTCGCTGTACAGGCCATCACCGTGAGGCTGGTTGTCTGAAGGGAACCAGTCGTCACTGATACCGTCAAGGTTGCCCAGACGGGCACGCAGGCAGCCGGTGAAGTTCTTCGCCTTCACCACGTCCATCACGTCCACACGGGGCTGCCCGTCCTCGGTGGCGGAGATCAGGATCAGGTTCTGGCGCAGCGGATTCTCCGTGTTGCCCATCAGCACGCACTCGTCACCAGACTCCGGAAGAGAAGCGCCGAACTCGTCCTCGCCTACGAGGATGGAACCACCCTCCACGCCGGCCACCTCAACCCAATAGCTTTTCAAATTCCCGCCGTTGAAGGTCTGGCAGCGCATGAGGTCATGGGCCACGAAAGTGTTCTCCTGCTCGAAGGTGATCCTCCAGTAACCGCCCTCAAGAACAGCGGTCTTTATTTTCCCGTTGGCGGCACTGACACAAAGCTGGCCGCCGACGCTGCGTACCTTCTCGATAAGCATCTCCAATACTACCATGACCTGGCGTACCGTCAGCTTGTCGATGGTCAGATGGGACAAAGCGTCCTCCATCCAGAGCCGCCAGCCCTCACCGAAAAGACCGTCCACGAATTTCGGACTGCGAAGAAGCTCACGCACGACAAGGGTCAGCAACTCGGCATTGCCCTTGTCATCAATACCCGCATTATCCTCCTGTCCGAAAGAGGCTCCCGCTTCGAAGGTGATCTTCCCCTTTGCACGGTCATTCTTTTTTTTGCTGATGTGTTCCGCCTGGCTTCTCCGCGCAGAAAAAAGATTGTTGTCCGTAGGCAGTGTCTTGTCCCAGCTACGGATAATGTCAGGAAGCGCGGCACCCTCCGCCTTTGACTTCGTATAGTTTTTCAGTTCCCCGATACTGTCATTCACCCGTTCAAACGCACCACTATGCAGGGCATCGCTGATCTCGATGTCCATCTCCCCGGGTTGGTTCACCTTCCGGGTAATTTTCGTGATACGGCTGCTGCGATAACCGGTTTCGGGGAAATACTCCTCGCTTTCAAGTCTCACACGGCGGCCTACGGACAGGGAAACACCGTTCTCCTCAATCCACACATGGTCAGTCGGGGCCTTGTAAACGGCAAGATCCTGCCAGTGTTCGGTATTGAACTGTTCCACCGCCGTAAGAAACTCCTCCTCGGCAAGCGGGTAATATTCGTCCGGCATACGGATATTCCAGAGAATATAACGGTCACCGGATTTCGGGACAAGTTTGCCGCCGGGGAGTTGCGTGTCATCATCATAGGGCCATATCGTAATAATCTCGAACTCACGGGTGGCACTGTTGAAATTCACCTCGAAACAGTGGTCCTCACCCTGCCCCAGTCCGGAAAGGTCACCGTCCTGGAACGATACACGTTTGGTCTCGTCGGGCAGCTCGTAATCGTTCGGATCGAAGTTCAGGCTGTCGTCCCTGAAATAATAGACCGTGAAAGGGTTGCCGTCGTCATCTTTCACATCTTCGCTGCGCACACTGCTGACAGCCCCGATCCTGCGGGGATAAATGCCGCTGAAGGCGTCTTGCTCGTAACGGTCATAGATGCCGTACTCCTCCGTATGTATCTCGACATATTGCCTGCCCCCCGGAAGCATCAGGCGGCTATGCCCGTATTTTGACGGATCTATGTTCCGCGTGCTGCCTACCGGGAACAACCGAGTATAAAAATTGTCGGTACCCGTCGTGTCGCGTTCGATTCCGGTCAGTCCCTTCCCGTAGCCCAGCGTTATTTCCTCGCCATGCTCACACCGGCACACGTTCACGGTCTGGCCTTCCACCCACCATTCAGCCTGCCCGCCGACCGCTTCGGCTATCTCTTTCAGGGCTTCGTTGCAGTACTTCCCCTCGTAATCGATGACGATAAGGTCCGTACCGTCCACCCGCCCCACTTTCCAGTCGGTGGTGTGGTTCATTCCGTCATTGATACACTTCACGATCATGGCCACGTGTTCACGCGGAGTCGCTGTCAGCGTGAACACAGGCTCAGTGTTCCCGTCGGTGGTCTCCAGCACAAGAAAACGTCTCACCAGGCTCTCGATACCGTAAAACTTCAAATCATATACCCACTCCTGGCCGCTCTTCTGCTTCGGGGTGTACCGTTCGGTCAGCCAGTAGCGCTCACCCTCAAAGTCCACCCGGTCATTCACGTCCAGGGCGATATATTCGTAATGCGTGAAAGAGAGTGTCAGGACATTGTCACCCTGCACCTCCTTCACCTGGGTGGAGCTGTCGCCCGCCTCGATATCGGTCCGTCTGTTGCCGTTGCTGTCATAGATGGTCAGCATGTCTGTATCTTGTTTAAACGTCGTTTGAATAGGGTTTGAATCACATTTATATGACCGGGACAGGTTCCCGGAACTTCACCTTGAACTTGCCGGCGTGCACGCCTTCCTTCCAGAGATAGGTCAGAGGCTGGAACTTGCTGCAATCCGTATATTTCACACGGAGAGTCAGGGCAAGTTGGGGAAAGGAAATCTCAAGCCACCCGTCACGGCCTTTCTTCAGGAAATTGATGAACTCGAAATACTTCTTCAGCCAGCCGGCCTGCGTTTTGCCAAACAGGGCGAAATGAAGCGTCACGTCACGGGCCTCGTTCCTGGGCGTCAGCACGGAGGAATATTTCTCCCCGTCCTCCTCCCGAATATTCACAGCCGTATCCGTTTTCGTCTTGCTCGGGGTCAGGATGGCGGTCAGGTTATCCATCCCGCCGCGCTTGTCCTCAACGAGGAACACCCCGTATGTACTCCAGATGTCGGTACCGTTGACAAGTACCAGACCGCCTAATATCTTTTCCATATCATTTGCATTTTACTCCGTCACGATTGATTTTACGAATCTCTTCCTCTATTTTGCCAAGGTGCGACGCGCTCGTGCCGGTGTTCTCCTCGATACGGGCAAGATGCCCCTCGGCGGTGTTCATCTTGTCGATGACGCTCTCCATCTTCTCATCGATGCTCGACCAGTGTTGCAACCCGCTGGTGAACATGCCGTCCAGTTTTGTACCCTGGTCCTGTGTCATGGCTGAAAAACCGCCGGTTTTGGCGCTCTGGCTCGTACCGCCCGAGTTATCGTACCCGGTGGCCGCGGCAAGATTGTCACGAAGAGCGACGGCTTCCTCGACATACTTCATGTACTCGTCCTGGAGGGCCTTACGCTCGGCTTCTGTAAGGTCATTGTCTTCCATCGCCTTGCCGAATTTCTCCCACCAGCCTTTCAGCTTGTCGGAATACAGCTCACCGATCTTGTTTGACAGCATCGCACGCATGAAATACTCGGATATGTCCTCCGCCGCGGCTGCGGCATCATACTTCATATCCATCAGGTTATCCACGAAACTGCTGTACATGCTGTCGAAGGAAATACCGGTGAGACCTTCATACAACTGGTCGGTAAGTTCCTCCAGCTTGCCCGCCTGGTCGATATAGTCATCCAGCTTCTCGGTCAGACGACCTCCATATCCGCCCTTGCCGGTATCCTGGATCTGCGTCCACATGTCCACGTTACTGCGCAACTTCTTCATCTCCTCCGGACTTAGGTTCCAGATGTCACCGTTCCAGCTACGCCCGATCTGACCGCTCAAACGGTCAATCTGTTCCTGTGAGAAACCGCCCCAGTAATAATTCCAGCTGTGATGCGAACCGTGATAGCCGGCCTGCGACATGGCCATGTCCAGATAGTTCGAGTTCGTCTCCTGCTGGAGCCTGTAGGCATCCCGGTAGGCGGCCACGGACTTTGTACCCTTGCTCGCCTTGATCTCCTCCGTCAGGTCCTCGATAGCCGTCTGCAAGGTCTCGTTGCGCTCGGTCAGCCGGTCGATGGTTTCCTGGACCTCTTTGGCATTGCTTGAAGTCGTCCAGGAGGAAAATCCGCCCCAGGTCAATGCGTCGAATATCTTGCCCACACCGGAAAGCAGCGATTTTCCGATAGTCACAAAAAGATCACCGGAAAGCACATCGTCAAGAATACCGCTCACGGCATTGAACACCGCATCGAGCAGGCCACCGATGACCACACTCAAACCATCCTTGAAAAGGTCTATAATACTTACAATCCAGCCGACAACAGGCACATCCTCAAGTGTTTCGGAAACCTTTCCGAAAGCCTCGCCCAGTTTGCCGTCCACTTCCTTGGCACCTTTGCCGAGTGTGATCAGGCCATTATACGCCCCGCTGATACTGCCGGAGGCAATCTGCTGCAATCCGTCCCTCACATTCTCCATACTGGTCTTCAGACCGGAGGCAGTATTCGAGAGGGACTGCCGGGCACTGTCAGCCGTTTCCTGCAAGGCGTTTATATTCTCACTCGCGGCATCGGCATTAGCCTGCGCCGTTTCCAGGGCTTGCCGGGCGGACTCCTTCTCCTGTTCGGTTCCGGACTGTTGCGCCTCAATGTATGATTTCTGGGCGGCAATGAGCGCCGTATAGGTGTCCGCATACACCGCCTGTGCCTCCTTCAGGTCTGAAAGGGCTTTCTGGTAGGCAGTGACCTCGGCACCCAGTTTCTTGAAACTGACCTTGCCGGAACCGCCCAAAGCCCTCTCCATCTGCTGGACGGCAGAGACAAGCGCGTCCTGACTGGCATGGTCGGCATTTCGGAACTCGTCAGTGAGCATGTATTTTCTGGCATCCGCCAATACAGGCTTTATCATATCGGAAAACATCCCGCCGAATTCACCGAAGACAGTACCCCAGTCAATACGGGCTTTCAGTTCCTGCACTTCGATGCCGGCAAGTTTGCTGTCACGTTCAACACCGAGAGAGAGCTTCTCGCTGCCGGATGTCGTCTTTTGTATCTTTTCCGCATATTCGGTCGCGATGGCGAGTTTCTGCTGCTGGAAGGTGCCGTAGGCCTGCAAATATTCCTGCATCACTCCGAACTCTTCCCGATAAGCTTCCGCTATTTTTTTCTGTCGGCCGGACTCGTTCAGCTCACGGGCCTTGTCTATTTCGGACTGCTGATCTTCCGACAGCGAACCGGACTGCCCCGCTTTCGCGTTGTCACGTTTCCAACCGGCTTCCTGCTTGGCTATTTCATCCTTGCGTGCCTGGTATTCATTGTCTATCTGGCGCAGCTTCTTCTCCAGCCCCTCGGTCATCATCTCAATCTCCGCCTCGTCATTCTTCCTTTGCAGCCCGACGAGTTCCTGGCCCAGCTTTTCAGAAACCTGTTTGCGGCGTTGGGCTTCCTTCTCCGCCTTGTCCGCCTTCTTCCGTTCGGCCTCGGAATCCTTATCCTCACCGGGCTTGACCTTGTCGTACTCCTTTTTGGCGGTATCGACGGCATCCTTCAGTTCTTTCGCCTTCTTCTCAAACTCCTCACGGGAAAGGCTGTTGGACGTTTCCTGAAGAAAGGCGTTATAAGCCTTGAGCGCGTCCTGGTATTTCTCTTTTGCCGCAGCCACCCAGTCAGTGCTTGAATCCGTGGGCAGGTTACGCCGGTTTTGTTCCGAAACCAGTTTGTTCAGCTGATACTTCAGTTCGTCACGGGAATAAGTTCCGGTAAGATTTTCGTCACCCTGCGTAATCTTTCCGTATTCCTTCTCCTGGACAGACATCCGGGCAAGCAGGGTTCTACGCTGCTTTATCTGCTGTGCAAGGGTCTCGTTACTCACACCGGTCAGGTTTTCGAAATAGGCATTTACCTCGTCCTTGCGGATTTGTCCGTTCAGGCTCTTGCGTTTTCCGTACAGATTCTGAAGCTCTGCCTCCTCATCCCTTGAACGTGCGGATTTCTGGACATATCGGGCTCTTTGCCGCCCGTAGCTGTCCTGGTAATATTCGGTTGCCAACCGGGTCTTGCCTTCAAGTTCTTTTATCCTGTCATCCACACGTTTCAATTCATTGGCGGGATTGGATATGGACTCACCGGCTTCCAATCGGGCTATCTCTTCCTTGATTTTCTTGATATTCTTCAGTTTCTCATACTCGGTGTCGTATTTGGAGAATATATCCGGATATTTCTGTTCCAGCTTGTTTAGCGCCTCACGCCGGGCATCCGTGGACACGGCTTCATCCCCGGCAATGGAACACAGCTCCTCTATTTTGCGCCTGTGCTCTTCCTCGGCCTCTATGGTTTTCTGCTTCTGCTGCTGATACCTTTCCTCGGATTCCTGCAAACGTTCGGTTTCCGTCTTCATGGAGATCAGTGCCACGGCAACACCGGCAAGCAGGGTCGCAACCAGCACATAGGGATTGGAAAGCATGGTCCGGTTGAGCATCTTCTGCGCTTTCTCAACCAGCAGGAGCCAGTTGTAATGCAACGCCTCCGCAGCCACCGCCCAGCCTTTCACGGCCGTGACTGTCATGACGGCGGTCCGGTACACACCATACGTGCCGACAAGCCCGAGCAGGATACGGCCGAAACGTTCGTAATGCTCCACCATGTAGGAAACACCGGAAAGCGTGGTGTTGATGACACCTTCCGACTGCTGCCCGATTTCATTGAACATCATTGAAACGGCATCCTCTATATTGGAGATCTGTCCGGTTATCGTTTTGGATTGTGCCTCCATCAGACCACCGAATTTTCCGCCCTCGTCCGTCAGGCTCTCTATGACCTTCTGCACCTCGGGAAAACCGACCTTGCCTTCCTCCACAAGCTCCTTCACCTTGCTTTCAGCCACGCCGAACTGCTTGGCCAGTTCGGCGATCATAGGGATGCCCCGGCCGGTGAACTGGTTCAGGTCCTGTGTATAAAGCCGTCCCTGGGACATGGTGGTGCCGTAAAGATAGACCAGATCGTTCAAAGGGATGGAAAGTCCGGCAGCGATGTCACCCAAGCGGATCAGCGTCTCGTTCACTTTCTCCGCTTCAAACCCGTAGGCAAGAAGCTGCTTGGCACCCTGCGCGACATCCTCCAGGCCGAAAGGAGTGGTCGCGGCCGTATGTACCAACTGCTGCATCAGGGTGTCGGCCTTCTCCGCACTGCCGAGCATGGTCTGAAACGACACCTCCAGCTGCTGGAACTCGCCGCGTACCTTGGTGATGTTCGACACCAGCTCCTTGATAGTAAAGGCGGCTGCCAGCTTGCCGACGGTGTTGTTCAACAGGGAACCGCTCCTGTCAAGTTCCCGGATCTGTCTGTTGGCGGACGATGCCTGCTGGGACATCCGCTCGATCTTGCCCACGGCCTTGTCAAGACGGGCGCTCAAATGGTCCACCATAAGGAATTCTATTTGTACCGGTTTCATCTATTTTAGCTTGCTTTGAAAAAATCCTACTATTCCATCCGCTTCATCCTCGGCGCTCCGCTCATCCGCAGGACCGGAAGATCCGGACTTGTCACGGACATACCGGGGAGCGTCACTAAGCATCATGATCAGGGTCTGGTAATTCACCTTGTTCAGTATATAGTCCACGCTCCAGCCGGTGGCACTGGCAATCTGCCACACAAAACCGAAAGGGCTATGGGAGCCTTCATAACGGCTCTTTAACTCCCCTTCTTTCTTTGGCTCAGTCTCAAGCTCATCGGATTCGTCCGCTCGGCTGATCTGATAATAGGTATAAAAGGGTCGGTACCCATCAGGCTGACAAAACGCTTGATCGCACCCACCAGATAACGCTGTTCCATGAAGTTCCTTATGAGCCATGCCACCGGGCGCAAAAGCACGCGGCGGCTGAAAGGGCCACGACAAAGGGTATAGGCCACCATACGGCTCACCGCCTTGCCGTGAGAGGCCAGAAACTGCATTTCCTCCTCCTTGCTGAACCCCCACATCTCCTCACTGGTGATCCCCATCGACAAATATGTCCGGGCAAAAAGAATCTGACCGGACATATAAGGCCGCCTCATGGTCACGCGCAGCTCCAGCGGGGATTTCCTGAAAGGGATATGAAACGCTTTCAGCGGGACGCTCACACCGATATCCAGCAGCGCGTCCGCACCCTCACGCTGGATCTGCTTGATGACAGCTTCGTCCATACGCTACTCCTCGGCCGGGTTAGTGGAAGCAGCAGCGGCAGATTCAGCAGGAGGCAGTTTATACTGTTTCCACTCTTCCGGGATAGAATCCGTATTGAATACGCCATAGGGCTGGGAGCCGTCTTCCGGCATGGCCACTTCCAGCGTGCATTCGATTTTCGCCGTTTCTGTCAGGGTCAGCTTGCCGCCGAGATTGGAAAGTAGCGTGCCATTGGGAATCAGGATGCTCTGCCCCGAAACAAGGGCTATTTCCCACGGACCGGTCAGCAACACGGCTGCCGTCGGGGCCGTCCAACCAATCGGGGTTTTCTTTTCCGAGTCCTCTTCCTTGTAGTGCATGGTACCACCCAGCAAGCTATGCAGGTTTTCGTAGTTCAGCTGGATAACGTTGAACGTGGGGGCGATGCTGCCATTCGACTGGGGAATGATAAGCACCGGGGTTCCCGGCACCTGCTCCGCCTCGATTTTGGCGGATTCGGGTTTCTGCCCGCCCATGTCAAACGAATTCTTCTCTATGTAACCCACCACAAAGTCCTTGTATTTCACGGCACCGACGCCGTACATGAAATTCTTATTCATTGTTTCTTGATTTTGAAAGTTAATACTATGCCGGCAACACATCCGGTTATAAAAGCGGCCAGCGCTATTTTAACGGGACTAAAGCGACGTTCAAATTCCGTTTCAACTGTGAATGAGTCCTCATGTGTCTCATTACGGATACGGGTCAGTTCCTCCTCATAACACAGTACCAGCCGCTGGAGGCTGTCGCAGGATGCCTCCGCTATGATATTGCCGGCCACATCGCTCTTCACCGTCAGGCCCGCCTGCCCGTTCCTGGAATGGTAGGACGAACCGGAGGGAAGTTTACGGAGGCTGTCCGGAGGGATCGTCAGGCTCACCGCCGATTTCGGAATCCCCGCCATCAACAGCCCCCGCCTCACGTTTGACACGTTGTCGGCGCTTGACGACAGGCTGCTGTTCCGGTTCACCTCCGTCCTGCTCTTTCGAGTACTCGCGCATCCCGTAAAGAACAGGACAATCATCATGATGCCTGCAACTGTTGGCAGTATCAATGGCTTTCCGGAGGCGTGCCATTTCACGCCGGGTCGCCTGCAAAGCTTTCCTGTTTTCATTCAGTTCCTCTTTTAAGGGTTCTACAATATTCTCGATCAGGATACGGGTGGCATGTTCGGTGTTGTCAATCCGTACCGTCTCGGCTTCGGCGGTAGCCTTCTCCGCTTTCGCCCTCGCTTCCCTGACCGTTGATTTCAGGGTGATGATGGCTATTATCGTGGCTACCAGACCACCGCCCAGCACCAGATTCATGACTGCACTGAAGTCCATACGCACACTGGTCTTTCAGGTCAAAGCCTATTTGCCGGCATCCTTACCCGCAAACAGTCCGATGAGCCACTGGACAAAGCCCGTATCGGCAACACCATTGGACACAAGGGACGCACCGAACCCGTAACACAACGCGATATACCACGTGGCATCAGCGACAAAGCCCGCATCCAGCCACCATAAAAGCATGGCGGCCACAATGCCCACACACCAGCTGACAATCTGTGTCGCCAAGCCCTGCATTTTTGGAAACAGAGCCTTGATCCCTTCCGTGAGCAACACCACGCCACCGACAAAACCGGCAAAAGTGGTGATCATCGCGCTATAATCGACTTCCGGTACTGTACCGGTCTGGGCAAAAGTTGCTGACACGAATCCGAGTATCAGCACAAAGAATAAAAGAAATCTTTTCATGTTGTTGTTGATTTATTGAGTTATACCTATTTGTTTAAGCCATCTCTGTACATCAAAACTGGGGCAGGCTTTGGCCGCCAGTTCATTGTGACCGACGATTCTCACATCGGGAAAACGACGGTGGAAATCCTTCACGTACTTCTCAAGCGCCTTTTTTTGCCAGGAGGTACGGGTGTCCGCAGGCGTTTTACCATCCTTTGCACACCCGCCGGCATAGACGATATGGCGGCTCACGGAATTGTAACCGGCCACGCCGTTGGTCACTTCCCACGGGTCCACATTCGCGTCCTCGTTATTGTTCACCAGGCGTTCCACTCCGCCGTTCAGATGGAACAGGTCGGTATATCCGACCTGCTTCCAGCCGCGGCCGCCCTTTGAGACGGGGTTCGTATGCCAGGCACGAATCTCCGCACCGCTTACCTCACGCCCTTCAGGAGTGGCCGTGCAATGGATGACAAGATACTTCAGCTTTCCCATCACTCACCGCCTTCCTCTTCATCAACGGCCGCCTGGGACAGTGCTATCTCCACCTTCTTCTCCGGATCGGCGTCCAGGCCCAGTACAAGTGTGCCGGATACCGCCTTGCCGCTACTGTTCACACCGGCGGTGACCGTCAGAGAGCCATCGGTACCGACTGCCGTGAAACCGGCAGGAATGGAAACCACGCTGTAATCACCGGAGGCAGTGACCTTCACCTCCTTGCTCTCACCGGCGGCCTTGAAGGAAAGAGCGGCCGGGTCGGCAGAAATGCTGCGTTCCACTGCCTTGAACACCGGAGTCTCACGGGTGTCAAGCACCACGAACTCCTCGCCGAAGGCGATTTCCGTGTCGGCCTTCATCAGCAGCTTGAAGAAGTACAGCTCGCTGGAGTTCATCCACTTGTCAATCTGGATCACCTCCTCGTCGTCCTGGAGGTTCACACCGGCAAAAAGGTTGCCGTCAGCGCTCATCGAGCAGAGCGTGGCTACGATAAGGCCATCAGGCCAGGAATTCAGCGTCTCGATGGTGATACCCTTGTAACGCTTCTTGTTGATGTCCGTCTCGCTCGTGTTCTTGTACTCGCGTTCGGTCAGCTCGTCATCGTACTTGTCGAAGTCGTCAATACTCATCAGGATACGCAGGTTCGGATTCTCACGCAGGGCTTTTGGAATAGCCTTGCGGACAGCCTTCAACTTGCCGATCATGGAAGTATCGGAAGGAGCCGGAACCACGATCACATCCGGATCTTTAGCCGCCTGGGTCAGGATACCGTTGAAAAGGTGGTCGTCGTCCGAACCGAACTCGCCGTTCAGGTAATGCCAGCCCAGCTCGAACTTCACACTCTTGCTAAGTTCATCCAGAAGCGTGTTCTGCGCTTCGGGGGGAAGTTCGGCAAACACGAGGTTGCCCTTCGGCTGCCACTTGCGCCAAACATGCTCGAAGGCACGGGGATTGAAAGTCGTGAACGCCATGAAGTCCTCCGGATCCAGTGATTTCTCCGAGTAATTGAAATTGCCTTTCGAGTCTTCCAAAGTCGGGTTCTCCTTACGCTTCTGGAGCATCTTGCCGGTCTTGATACGCGGCAGGCTGATTTTTTTCTCCACACCGGGGATCACCATGATCAGACCTTTTTCTACAAGGTCATTCCCGGTGGTGGCCAGGACCAGTATTTTCTCCAGTACCTCGCCGTTGTAATTCGTGTTTCTTACTACTATTGCCATGGCAAATGTTTTATTTATGGTTCAACTTGTCCTTAATCTCGCTCATGCGCTTGTTCCAGGGGCTTTCACCCGTCGGATTCACACGAAGGTCGGTCATGACACTACGTTTTGGGGAAAGCTTCTCCAATGCCTTTTCCCCGTTCTCCCGGTCTTTTGCCAGAAGGTTCTCATAGATGGGGCGGGTGGCGGCATCGATACGGCCGTCCTGTTCCGCATCATCAAGCAGTTTCTTACGCGCGGCAGCGTCATCCGCATCCGCCTTGTCCTGAAACACCTTCAGTTCGCCCTTCAGGCGGGTGACCTCGGCATCAAGGGCCGGGACTTTGCCAGCCTCTGTTTCCAGCAGTCCGATTTCACGCAGGAAATCGTCATCCGTCGCACAGTTCTTGAACCGCGGACGTCTCTTGAGTTCGTCTAAATTCATGCTATTCTCGTTTTGTGGCTTGTGCAGCCGGTTATTGAATATTTGAAATACTTGTTCGGGGGTACTGTCCTCCGGTACCGGGTCAGCGTCATAAATACCGTCGATAAGCCCCAGCGCCAGCGCCTCGTCGGCACGCAGCCAGTGATCCTTGCCGTCAAAATACATCGCGCGGATTTCCTCCTTGTCCTTGCCCATACGGGTGGCATACATCTCGCAAAGGGTATCCTCAAGCGCCTCGATCTCACGGATGCAGTCCTTCATCTCATCCTTGTTGCCGTAACAGCCGCCCTGGACACTGTGAAGCATCAGACGGGCATAACGGCTCATCCGGACGGGCTTGCCGCAAAGGGCGATGACGGAGGCCATGCTGGCGGCGATGCCGTCCACGTAGATGGTAATGTCGGCCTTGCTGTTCTTCAAGGCATTGAAAATGGCGATGCCCGAATAAACCTCACCGCCGTTGCTGTTGATACGCACGTCCACCTTCCCGGTCAGGGCTTCCGCTTCCAGAAGTTCACGGGCAATATCACCGCTGCGCACGTTATCACCGTACTCACCGATGTCACCGTAAAGAAGGATGCAACAGGCATCGGTTCCGGGTATCATATTGAAAAATCTACTCATGTCACTATCGTTTTGGCAGGTCCTTCCCTGCAAAAGTTTACGGTGCGAAATTAGGGGGATTAAAAGCCTTTTTCAAACCGCGTTTTCATCATGGAGACTTTAAAGGATTGCCATGACGCTTTAAAATGTCATCATGCGGAGCGCGTTTTTTTTCGCTCCTTTTCCTTATCAATTTTGCACGTAAAAAAAGGAGGTAATATGGCCGAACTTACAAACGAGCAGAAAAAGGCATGGGCGAAAACGCTCTACACCCGCGAGACGCTTACGCAGGCGGAAATAGCCGAGCGTGTGGGGGTTTCACGGGTGACTGTGAACAACTGGATAGGCAAAGGAAACTGGGAGCAGTTGAAGGCTTCCATAACCATCACACGGGAGGAGCAGCTGAAGAACCTGTACCGGCAGCTGGCGGAACTCAACAACGCCATCATGGGAAAACCGGAAGGGGAACGGTTCCCGAACGCCGCGGAAGCGGACACCATTTCCAAACTGTCGAACGCCATCAAGAAACTGGAAACAGAAGTGGGGTTGGCGGACATCATCTCCGTGTTCTCCGACCTGCTCAAATGGGTGCGGACCTACGATTCCACGCAGGCGAAGGAGATCACCCCGCTTCTGGACGCGTTTGTCAAATCAAAATTATCCTGACATGGCAAAGAAAAGACTCACAACACAGGACAGGCTCGCGCTGGACAGCTGGAACGAGCTGGTGGCATCCGTGCGAGAACATTCGGACATCAACCCCACGGACACGGAAACGGAAATCAGGCAGAGGCGGGAAAGGCTGGAGAAGAACGACGAGGAGTGGTTCAAATACTACTTCGCCATGTATTGCACCTGCGAGTCCGCCGCCTTCCACAGGAAAGCCACCGGGCGGCTGATGAGGAACAACCGCTGGTATGAGGTAAGGGCCTGGTCACGCGAGCTGGCGAAATCCGCACGCTCCATGATGGAGATATCCAAACTGGCACTGACAAAAAAGATACGCAACGTGCTGCTGATCTCCAACTCGGCTGACAATGCGGAAAGGCTACTGCTGCCGTTCATGGCGAACTTCGAGGAGAACCAGCGGATCATACAGGACTACGGACAGCAGAAAAAACCGGGAGCGTGGGAAACCGGGGAATTCACCTGCATGTGCGGGTGCTCCTTCCGCGCCATTGGAGCCGGGCAGTCACCGCGCGGTACACGTAACAAGAACTTCCGCCCGGACTTCATCCTGGTGGACGATATAGACACCGATGAGGAGTGTCGAAACCCGGAACGCATCAAAACCAAATGGAAATGGCTGGAGGAGGCGCTGATACCGACCATGTCCGTATCGGGAAACTACCGCATCCTGTTCAACGGGAACATCATCGCGCCGGACTGCTGCATCAAAAGGGCCATCGAAAAGGCCACCGAACTGAAGGCGAAAGGAATCGGGCACGTGGATATCATCAACATCCGGGGAAAGGACGGGCTGTCCGTATGGTCCGAAAAGAACTCCGAGGAGGATATAGACCTCTTCCTTTCACTGGTGAGCGCGGCGGCGGCACAGAAAGAGTTCTTCAACAACCCGGTGGTGGACGGCGGCGTGTTCGCGGAAATCACCTACGGGAAAGTGCCGGCACTTTCCAGGTTCAAGTTCTTGGTGATATACGGGGACCCCGCACCGGGAGAGAACAAGACGAAAAAAAGTTCCACCAAAACGGTATGCCTGCTCGGGAAACTCGCGGGAAGGCTTTATCTGATAAAAACGTTCCTGGACAGGGGGCTGAACGCGGAATTTGTAGAGTGGTACATCAAGCTGCTGGAGTTTGTGGGTGGGAAAACCACCGTGTACTGTTACATGGAGAACAACAAATTACAGGATCCTTTTTTCCAGCAGGTATTCCAGCCCATCGTGCGGCGGATACGCAGGGAAAGGAAAATATCACTGTACATCACCGGGGACGAGGAGAAGAAAACCGACAAGGCCACACGTATCGAGGCGAACCTGGAACCGCTCAACCGGGAGGGGAACCTGGTACTCAACGAGGCCGAAAAGGACAACCCGCACATGAAACGGATGGCGGAACAGTTCAAGCTGTTCAACCTCCAACTGACCTATCCGGCAGACGGACCCGACTGCGTGGAGGGGGGAAACAGAATTATAGACCGCAAGGCCAGACAGTCGGAAAAGCCCGTCATTGTCACAAGGAAAAGCACGCGGTCACAAAACAAGTACAGAGTGTAAACTTCAATACCTATCATTATGAGCAAATTTATCGAACTTTCAGACTACGACGCGAGCATACACCGAGAGATTCTGGACGCACTGACAAGGGAGGATGACGCTGTCGTGGAGATATGTGAGGACCGCGCCGTCGCCGAGATGCGCTGCTACCTTTCCAGACGTTACGACTGTGACAAAATATTCACGGCAACCGGTGACAAACGCAACCAGCTTGTCCTGATGATGGCCATCGACATAGCCGTGTACCACATCTTCTGCATACATAACCCGAGGAACCTGTCACCGCTGCGGAAGGAACGCCACGAAAGGGCCGTCAAATGGCTGGAAGCCGTGGCGGCCGAGGAGATATCGGTGGACGGCCTGCCCCTGCTGTCCGAAGAGACGAGGGCGGCAAAATCAAATTTCCTTATCAAAAGCAACCGTAAACGTGTAAACCATTGGTAATATGAGCAAAAGAAAGAAAGGGGCCGGAAAGATAACCCAAAGCGGGAACCTGCCGAGGCCCGGGCAGAAAGGACCCGCAACCATCATACTGACACAGCCCAGAAGGTTCGGTATAGACATAGCGGACTACATGCTCGCGGTAAGGGCTTTCGAGAATGTGGACTACTCCAGACGCTTCAGGCTGTACGACCTGTTCAGCGACATACTCATGGACACGCACCTGACAAGTGTCATTGAGAAACGGAAGAATGCCGCACTGGCATCTTCCATAGAATTCCGCAGGAACGGGAAACCGGACGAGAAGGTGAACAAGCAGATCAGGTCCCCATGGTTCCGGAAGTTCATAGGGGACATCCTGGACGCCAAATTCTGGGGGTTCTCACTCGTGCAGTTCTACCGAAAGGGGGAATGGGTGAACTACGACCTGATACCGCGCAAACACGTCGATCCCGTGCGCAGGCTCATACTGCGGCACCAGACGGACACCACCGGGACGTCTTGGGACGAGTACCCGGACCTGTTGTTCATCGGTTCACCCGACGATCCCGGGTTGCTGGTGAAAGCAGCCATCTGGGTGATATACAAACGTAACGACGTGGCGGACTGGGCACAGTTCGCGGAAGTGTTCGGAGCGCCCATCAGGGAGTACACGTATCCCACGGATGACGACGAGGCACGGCAGAGGGCGCTGAACGATGCGGACAGCACCGGAAGCCTGTCGGTTTTCGTGCACGCGGAGGATACGGTGCTCAAGCTCGTGGAAGCCGCGAACAAGACAGGGAGCGCGGACCTCTACGACAAGCTCTGCGAGCGCTGCAACAACGAAATCTCAAAGCTGTTCCTCGGAAACACGCTCACCACCGAAGCCTCCGACAAGGGTACGCAGGCACTGGGAACCGTACACAAGGACGTGGAGGAGAAAGTGACGCTCTCCGACAGGCAGGACATCCTCGACGTGCTCAACTATGACATGGCCGACATATTCGCAATGCTCGGAATAGACACCACAGGCGGGGAGTTCTGCTATCCGGAAAAGAAGCTTATCGAACCGGAGAAAAAGATGTCCATCCTCACACAACTGCGCACGAACTTCAACCTGCCGGTGGGTGACGACTATCTCTACGAGGAATTCGGGATCGAGAAACCGGCAAACTATGACGAGCTGAAGAAACGCCAGGAGGAGAAAGCGGCGGAAATCGAGGCGGCGAAGGCCCGAGAGACCGAAAAGGCGGAAGAGGATGAACCGGATCCGGAAGAAGAACCGGAACTGGAAAAGCACGGTAAAGGAACACCCAAAGAAAAGAAAAATGCCCTTAAAAACGCATACAACTGGCTGAAACGTTTTTTCGGGAAAGCCCCGGGGAGAGACGGGGCAGCTTTAGAATGGTGATAAACGACCTCTACAGAATGGAGGACAAACAGGTGGGAACTTTATTCTCGTTCGATGAAGAGGTACTGAAGAAAGCCCTGAAGAACATATACAGCAAAGATTTCCATCCCATGACCGACATCGAGGAGAACCTGTTCGAGGCCACGTGGAAAACGATGAACAAAGCTACCGACAAGGGGTTTGGGACACGGAAAACCGATGATCCGGATTATGACTTCTACCGTGAAATCCGAATGAACAACGCCGTGTTCGCAGCTTTCAAGGTACACAGGGCACAGAACGACATGGCAGCGCTGCTGCTGGACAAAAACGGAAGTTTAAAGCCGTTTGAACAGTGGGTGAAGGAAGCCATGCCCATAGCCGACCACCAGATGATCCATTGGCTGCGTACAGAATACGACACGGCCGTCATACGGGCACACCAGGCCGCGGACTGGAGACAGTTCGAAAGGGAAAAGGACATATTGCCGAATCTCAAATGGATGCCGTCCACATCCATACATCCGGGAGCCGACCACAGGATTTTCTGGGGGACCATACGTCCGATAGATGATCCGTTCTGGAACGAGCACAGGCCCGGGGACAGATGGAACTGCAAGTGCACGCTCTCATCAACGGATGAAGCGCCGACAGCGGTACCGGACGAAAACGGGCAGAACAAGGCACATGACGGTCTGGAAAACAATCCGGGAAAAGACGGCAAACTGTTTTCAGACAAACACCCCTACATTACTGAAGCGCATCCGGGAGCAAAAAAAGCCGTGGACGCACTGACCAGGCGCATCAACGAAATGATAGCCGAAATGCCGGACAACCTGACGCTGGAGGAAAAAACCGACATCGCCCGCAACAATCTCAAGATAGAAAAGGCACTCGGCGTTACCAAAGGCAAGCCGATGACATACGAACAGGCGAACAAGGGAAAGGAGAACCCGAAATTCGGAAAAGAGGAAGGATACCGCGTGAATTGCCAGACCTGCACCGTGACACACATGCTCAGAAGGTTGGGGTTTGACATCGAGGCAAAACCCAACATCAGACAAAGCGCATACAATGAAATGGCAAAACAAGGTATCACATGGGAAGAACGTTTCCTGAACCGGGACGGAACAAAGCCGGATTATGACTATACCTATAAATGGCAGGTCAGAAAGGGATATCAAGTAATGAATGCAAACCGGCTGAAGGAATACTTCAGGGAAAAATTCAGAGAGGATGGAATATACGAGATATATTGTGCCTGGAAAGGCGGCTCCGCACACGTGTTCTGCGCGGAGGTGACTGAAGGAAAGACAAGGTTCTTCGACCCGCAAACCGGAAAGGATGATGCAAGCAATTACATACAGAGCATGAAAGCGGGCCGTGTGGGAGTGATAAGAATAGACAACAAACTGGTAAATCCCAAAATCATGGGACTATTCATCACCAAATAAACGGGAAGAAAGTGCCAGCCCCTCCTCACCGTCCACCAGACGGCAGGACTGGCCGTCGAACAGAATAAAGGCGGGAAGACCGACAGGCAACTCAAAACCATCCCCGTCAACACAGCCCACGGAATAGATGCTTCCTTCAGGGGAACTGGCTGATAAGACAACGGAGTTGTAACCGCTACTGTTTGCTAATTCCGACACTTGTTTAGGTATTTCCATAACGCAAAAAGGCACATAAAAAACGCCTTGCTGCAAAAGTATAAAATTATTTTTTAATTCAGTCATTCATGGACATAAAAGAATATTCAAAGCTGCTAAAAGCCAAACGGAAAGAACTGGATGGACTAATGAAACGGAAGATGCCGGTTATCGCCGGACGAATGGCAAAAGACCATTTCCAGGACAATTTCCGGCAGGGAGGATTCGTAAACGGGGGATTACACCCGTGGCCGAAAGCGAAAAGGCTGTCCTCGGGACGGACCGATGCGACAGGGAACTACGGGACGCTGCTCTCCGGAAGGAACCATCTCTTCAGCTCCGTCAAATACATGCCGGGAGAATACCGGGTGAGGGTGGCAAACGAACTCGTCTATGCGCCGGTCAATAACTGGGGAGGAGAAGTGCATCCGACCGTTACGCCCCAAATGCGGCGTTTTGCATGGGCGAAGTATTACCAGGCTTCAGGCAAGGCTAAAAAAGCCGCCACGGGCAAAAGAAAAGGCAAAAAGAAGGGTTCTGCCGCAAATAATGAACCGCAGGAAAATCAGGAAGCGCTGAAATGGAAAAGGCTGGCGCTGACCAAAAAGAAAAAGCTCCGGATAAAAATACCGCAACGCCAGTTTATCGGGGAAAGCCGGGAACTGTCCGAAAAGATAGACCGGAAAATGGAGAATGAAATCAGAAATATTTTAAACTTATAACAACATGGAAGAAATTTTTATCGCAATCATGGAACGCATCGCCGAAAAGATACCTGAACTGTCATACATTGACGAGGACTACGGACAGCTTGAAGCCGGGGCGGAGGAGGACCACTACCCGGTAACCTTCCCCTGCGTGCTCATCGGGAACGCCGAATCGGACTGGAATGACCTCGGTTACGGGGTACAGAAAAGCGAGTCACTCATCACCATACGACTGGCCATTGACTGCTACGATGACACCCACTACACCTCCGGAACCTATGACAAGGTAAGGGAACGCCAGCTCAAGGCTAAAGAGCTGTACAAGGCCTTGCAGGAGTTCCAGTGCACGGAAGAGACCAGCCCGCTGGTCAGGGTAAAGAGCCGGGACTATTCGCTGCCGGGAAACATCAAGGTGTACGAGACGGTTTATTCCTTCACGCTGCATGACGAGTCGGCCATGCAGTAAGGGGAAGGTTCATTCCCCCGTGAACAGGGAAAGCTGGACGGCTGTCAGGCGGGGTTTCTTAACCTTTGAGACGGGCTTCACCTCCAGGTCCTTCAGTTCCCGACACTTGCGCCGGATAATGGACATGATCCGCTCCTCGGAAATGAAAAACTCCTGCCGGGACAACACTTTCAGGGCATCATCAAAACGCAGGCGCTGCACCTCCGTCCAGTAATAGTAACGGCGGCACAGGGCTTCATCACGGAGTTCTATCAGGTTTTTATCTCGTCCTTTGGCCATAAGTTCAGGTATATGCTGCAAAATTAGGCATTTAACCGGGGATGTTAATAAAAAAAACGCCGCATCGTGTATGAATGCGGCGTTTTTCTGTTTAGAGTGTGAACAAAATCACATGGTCATCAGTTCGGTGTCATCCTCACCCGGGACAAACGGCTCGATGCGGGTGATCACCTTGCTCTGCACCTTCACCCGTCCGCTGCCATTACAGACCGGACATTTTGCGGATAAAGGAGCTCCTCCCTGGTCCAGGTAAAAGATACGTCCCTTGCCTTCACAACGCTTGCAGGCCATGACGTGCGGCGCGATGTTCTTCGTCTTCTCCATAACTACAACCGGCAGAATGAAGGCTCGATACGGCGCCAGACACCGTTCTCGTCACGTTTATGAAAATAGTAGTTCACCGCGGTCTTGTACACCACATTGCTCTCACGGAAGAGGTCCATGATCTCCGTGTACTCGCTGTCGAAACGGTCCTCCAGCTCATACAGCTTGCTCACCGACTTGTAGTCCAGATCACCCTGGCGGTTACGCTCGATCATGGTCATACCGAGCTGGTACATCGGATCATCGGTACCGAGTTCCCGGCTCATGGCGTAACGCTTCAGGTAATCCACCAGACGCTCGGCGGCGAGGTTGGCACGCTCGTCGAAACTCTTCACCTTGTTACTCCTCACTTCCAGCTTCATGTCACCGTCCACGATGGTGAAACTCGCCTGGTCATCCTTGCGAAGTTGCCCATAGTCACGCATCAGGTCACGGAAAGAGGCGGCTTCCTTCTCTACCCAGTCACGGAAGGCCTTCACGTCATCCACAACTGGAAACAGCCTGTTCTTCACTTCAAGCATGAACTGCGCACGAAGCCCTTCGTAGGCATCGCGACGATTGCGCTTGTTTTCCTTCTCTTCCTGCTGGAGCTGTTTCAAAAGCTCCTTCCTGTCCTGGGCGGACAGGCTTTTTAATTGTTCTTTCAAGTCCATAACTAAAAAATTAAATGGTTATTACTGTTGTTTATTCTCACGTTTGCGGCGGATGGCGCGCAGCTTCACCTGCAACGTGTCCAACGCCTCACAGTCAAGTTCACGGAACTCCATACCAGCGATACGGCTGTCCAGGCAGAAAGCGTTCACCTTGTCCCAGTCGGCCGTATCGATGCCCAGCAGCTGCATCTGGTGCAGTACCGCGGAACGCTTCTGACGGAGAATCTTCCGGAGCTCCTCACGGTAAGTGGGCGGTACCAGCTTCTGCATCCCGGCCACGGCAGCGCTGTATTCCTTCAGCGTCATCTCGCGCAGGCTCGTGGTGCGGCCGTCCGTGTACTGGGAGACGATGCTTTCCTTCAGTGCCTCACGATCCGATGTCGGAAGGCGGTTCAAAAGGCTGTAAAACGCCGAATAATTCTCGGGCTTGTTTAGCCGTTTACGGGTATTGATGTCTATCTGCATGGTGATGCTGTTCTTTTATTGCTTATTTTAAGGTCATTGATTTCCTTAATCACTCTCTTTACTCTGATAGTACACAAATAATCAAGAAGATGCTCTTTTTCATTTTTTGTACACTTATACTGGTTGAAAAATTCAAATATGTCCATTCTTTTCAGATTTTCATTAACTCAAACTATTCATACCACATCAACACAACTCTATGATTTCACCCACGGCAGAGCGCAGAAGAGTACGCAAGACCGAAGGGTTTCCGCTATCATAGATGACTTCCACACAACACTCGCGACGTGCATTACGTGACACGACCAGCTCGCAGGTCATATTCTCTCCAAGCCATTTCTCCACCACTTTACGGACACCCGCAGCAGTGGTCACAATTACCATTTTTTTACTCATAACTTTATTGTCTTGAAGATTATTCAGTTGCCTTTTTAATTGCATCACATAAAATGTCATAAACAGGCTCTTCAGCGCAAACATACCTAAGCGCTTCTTTACATGCCCTAAACAATTCAGGCGCAGCGGCTATTAATTTAGCATTCTCCCGCTGTTTTCTCGTTCCATTCTTATGTCTTCCCTGCGGAATAGGAACAAGAGCCAAAGGATATTCAATAGAGGTGTCTTCTTTTATAAAAATCACACCATCAGGAAAAAGCGGTGTTTGTTCCTCAACAGTTTTCCATTTTATCAAAATTTCTTTTCTACTCATAATTACTCTGTTATAGTGATTTTAATAGTTCCTCTTTAGATGGTGCATAGTTTTTTTCTAAATCGGATTCATAAACTTCAAGCCTATACCCAGCACTTTCTCCTATACGTAGTTTATATTTGCAAAACGGGGTGTATGGTCCATTGGTATCATAATTAAAGTTAGAGGTAGCTTCTACTGTTTCCACCAAGAACTCCTGCACTTTGTTGTTGTAGATACCCCAAACCTTTTGACCGGGCGTGAATTTTGTTTCTATTCTCATATTAGCTCCTTTCCATGATTACTTTGAATTATTCAACTCTTATCCTTCCGGTGTACTGGTTTCCCCGGAACTTCATCCCCTTGGTGAAGCCGCCCGGATATCCCAGTTCCTTGCTCCTCGCATTTGCCAGCAGCAGATGTTCCCGACTAAGGGAGGCTACAAAATCTTTATCCTTTTCCAGTCCAAGCTCTCGGGCCTTCCGGGTAACACTGCGTTCGGAAACGCCAAGCATTTCAGCCAGCTCCCGGTTGAGGGTATTATGATAATGGCGATGCATGATGGAAAGCATATTGCCGTTCCAAAAGATACGGGTAGAATATCCCTTATGCTCGACGAGCCGTCCCAGTGTCCGATGCATGAAAGTACCGTCAGCAACCTTCCGGTGCTTGCAGTACTGTTCACGCTTGTACGCCAGCACACATTCATGGCACCAAGAACTCCGCCCCCCATTCTTCAGCGGATAGAACTCACGCATCCACAACTTTCGACCGCAATGCGGACAGATGCGTTTACGTTTCTGCTTGTTGTTATTCTCACTCATAACTATTTATACTACATTCATCAGTTCATGTTCAAATTCCCACAAGATGGGACAACATTGATATCCGCCTTTCTCACCTGGGCCTGCATCAGCGCCATGGACAGCAACATGCAGACACGTTTGTCAGCCTTGACGGTTCCAGATATGGAACCCATAACATGGTCACCCTTGCCGGTCACGATTGAACCAGCAACCTGCTCAAGCCCGTCCGGATGCTCCTCACTGGCCGCAACGCTCATAAAAGCGCTAAGGTCGTTCTCCTTACAAAAGTTCTCCACGTACCGGCAGAGTTCCATTACTGCCGCTTTCTGTTTCTCTGTAATCATTTTAGTAAAATTTTAATCATTAATAATTATATGTTATTTCTCAAGAATATAGTCGCACTCAAGAACTTTGACACCACCGTAAAATGTCACTTTGGACGTATCAGTGATACCAAAATGTTCTTTATCCGCGAAAATCATATTTTTCACACCGGACTTCATTTGCCGGACAACGTCCTTAGCTCTTTTAGCGGTCCAGTTATGGGCGGCAAAACCAGCCTTGAACTGGTAGGTGGTCGTTATGGCACCGTTCTGGATTCTGGTGGAAACGGTAACGGTACCTACACAATTTTCTATTACTTTCTTCTTTCCCATGATGATTATTTATTTGTTGGTTTCCAATCCACTGTTATAATCGCATCCAATTCACCGCTACCGCCACACACCGGGCAGGGCACATGCACGTCCTCGCGGCTGCCCTCCTCCATTCCCCAGAACCAGCCGTTACCCTTACAGTAACCGCACTTGTGGCCGGTACTGACGAAGTTCTCACGGTTAGGCCCCTTGCACATATAGGCGGGAGGACAAATCTCCAGCTGTTTCTTTATCCTGCTCATGCCTGGCCTCCTTTCTGTCTCGGTCCCGCCACATTCCAATAGTCATAGGCGCCCTTCTCCCAGATTGTGTATTCACCGGTGGCCCCCTGATAACGTCCCTTACTGAAGGCGACGTAGCCCTCCACCCATATCTTCAGGTCGGCATCATACATCACGCTCGTGGCCGCATCACCTTTAGGATTCTTGCCGCGGGCATGGCTGATGAAAACAAACAGCTTGTCCGGAAACTCCTCCTTCAGCTGGATATAGTCACGATACGTCATCTGCGTGTATTGGAAGCTGTCAATGATCACGATGTTGAAACTCTTATGACGCCGGAGCCTGATCTTCAAGGTGGGGATGTCCTCCTTGATGAACGCCAAATGGCGGCTTACCTCGGCCATACCAAAGCGCCGCAGGTTATTTTGGACTGTCAGAGAAGTTCCTTCCTCCAGGGAGTTGAACGCCACACGGTCATACTTGCAAAGTTCCTTGCAGAGCTGCATCACGAAAGAGGTCTTGCCGTTACCACTGTTGCCCCACACGAACCAGCAGCCCCGGACTTCCGGAGTGTCGAAGGCATCCTTCCATTTCCCCTCAAAAGGGAATACGTCATACTTCTTGTTCAGAATGTCCCTGACATTCAAGGCACGTCTCATGCCCGCTTTTTTATTATCCTTTTTCTCTTCTTCCATGGTCAGAACAGTTTTAGTTGTCGGATATTGTCTATTTGATCAAGCACGGCCTGCCGTGCGGCACCCCGCAGTTTCTCGTGGCAGAGCATCCTGCCGAGTGCCCACAGAAGGGCATTCTCACGGGTGGCAAACTGTCCCCATTTACGTCCCGGGTTGAAACCACCACCGGAACCGCCCACCTCCATGTGAACGCCGGCAACCCACCAGCCGTCCTGCTGTCCAACAAGGGCGTCCAGGTAGTCGCGACCATTCCGGTAAACGGTCACCGTCTCGTATTCCCTCAAGACTGGGTAATCGCTCCAGGGAGCAGGAAGCTGCTCGCGACCGTCGATCTTTAAGTATTCAAATTTGTTTTCCATATCCTTAAAATTACGTTTGAACGGTATTTGAACGGGAGTCATTCCCCCACCATGCGTTTCACCTTGTGAATGGACTTCCTCACACGCCGCAAATCAAAGTCACATGTCGAAGCCTCCTTTATCACCTTATCAATGTTTTTTTTGTCAGTCACACCGTTGGCGGAACAGATCGCGAACACGTCGTTCACGTCTGTAGGCTCCAGCTCATAAAATTTCCGTCCGATACGGCTGTAGAACTCCTTGTAGCCAGGCTTCTGGTATCGCAGACCATTGCTGATGCGTTTGGCAATATAATCGGTACTCAAAAACACGACGCCACATTTCTCCTCCAGTTTGTTGTACAGGCTGATGAAGTAGTGGAACACCGGTTCGGTCAGCTTGTCCGCCTCATCGAACACCAGCAGGGGCGCGTCCATCTGGATGATATCATCCAAAATAAGTCCCCACACCTCACGGATATTATACCCTTCAGTCCGGATCCCGACCGTGCGGGCTATCTCGCGGACAAAGTCACCTTTCTTCATGTCCTCGGAGCAGAGAATATAGAAAACCTCCTTATGCTCATGAAGGTAAACACGGGCGGTGGTACTCTTGCCACAACCGGCCTCACCAGTCACCCATGTGACATTGCGCCAGCGCTGCGCATCGGAGAGCACAGCCGTGATCTCCTGGTAAGCGCCAGTCTCCACGATCTGCCAACCGGTAGCGCTTACACCACCGACCTGCGAGGCGACATTACGGAACATCTCGTCACTGATATTCTCATAACGCCCGTTCAGGATATTGCTCACAGTACCCACACTGACTCCCTTCAGACTACCCGCGGCCTTCGTCTGGCTCGGATACTTCGCCACGTAAGCCCGGAGGCTCTCACTGATGGCGTTCTTCTCTTTCATTGTAATTTCCATAATCAATATTTTTTATCTTGTTATAAATCTGTTCCTTATAATTTCCCGACCACCTTGCGGATGCTCACTTCCTTCTTCTCAAAGCTGTCCCATGTCACGTTGCTGATGACTTTCATGTCACGGCCTATGGAAGGACGGGGCGGCTGGCTGTATTTTCTCGTGCGGCGGTCAATCTGGCGTTGCGCCTCCTTTCCGAGACCTTTCAGGTCAGGAGTACGCAAACCGTTCTGTTCCGGTGCGACACCATGCTCATACTCGATATCTTTGGCGACGACCTGACGGTTTATACGCTCATTGACGACGGCCTCCTGCTGGGTGCGGATGAAACGTTTTTCGGCTTCCGTCTGCTCCTGCTGGGCACGGTGGATCATCAGCGGGAACGAGGCCACACACTCGAAACGCATCGCACCGCCCTTGTCCTTGTAAAGCAACCGTACGCTGCTCATGTCATAGGGATCGTACTGGACATAGAACTTCTTGTAGGTATTACGCCGGCGCCATTCCAGGTCAGGCTCACCAGGAGCGGAGAAAACCTCGTAAGGGTATTTCTTTCCCTGTACCGTGATCTCGATACCGCTGGCGGTGAACAGCGACGGTTTATCGGTTGTGTACCAGAACATCTCCACCATATCAGGAACGCTGACCGGATCGGTGCCCTCGTTCACGCTGGTATTGTACATCTCAATACGGGGGATGCCAGTGGCCGGGTGCTTCATTGAGTTCCACTGCTCACGGGCAGCGGCATACTGTTCCTTCAGTTCCTCCAATGTGGGAAGGGAGTCGATATTCGCATTGATGAATTCCAAATTCGGACAGCTTGTCTCTCTCTTTGCCGTAATGTTCTGCCCGGTGAAACCGAAACGTTTCTTCAATACCTGGCTCTGGAAGCGGTAAAAGATGTTCTCGATCGTCTTAGATTCGCCATTATACGGAGCTGTCGGGCGGTGGATACGGCTGATCTTCGAGAAAAGCCCCAGCGCCGCGTTCTTCTTGTGGCCGCCTTGGTTGTCGCACACGATCTCGTAGGGTTTGTGCCGGCTCGTCTGGATAGCCATGCGGAAAGCATGGTACTGGGCGATATAGTCCTCGTTGTCGCTGATGTAATAGCCAAGAAGCACCTCGCTGTAGGCGTCCACCACCTCGTACACGCTTGTAGTGCACTTGTTTCCGTTCTCATCACGGTAGTAGAGGTTCAGCTTCGTGCCGTCGCCATACCAGAGGCTGTCACGACGGCCCGGAAGGATGGTCCGGTGCTTGCGGTCATAACGCTGGTGCGCCTTCATTTCCCCATAGACCGCATCATACCACAGAGGTTCGACACGCGGGCTGTTGAACCATTCGCGGAGGCTACGGGGACTCTTCAGAGGCTTCCAGCCACGTTCCGGAGCGACACGGTTGTACTCCTCGAAGATCTCCATGTCAGTATAAACCGGAACGCGGCTGCGTTTCAATGCTACAAGGTAACGCCCGCCGTCCTCCTCGATCTTCAGCGTGTTGCTGTTGCCGTATTTACCGCTCACAAGCACACCGTAGTTGTCGGGACGGAACTTGTTTATCAGGGCTTTCAAACGCCCCACACTGCCCGGAAGGCTGTGCCCGTACACCGGACGCCATTCCTCACTCGTGACAAGCAGAAGCTCCCAAAGGTTACGGCGGAAACCGGTCAGCTTGTTATTGGATGAACTCAAGCGTTTGAACTCTTCCATCAGCGCGTTCAGTACCGAGGCATTCCAAGTGTATTCCTTCTTCACATCTACGGGAAGAGCGACCATCTCACCGTTCTTGTCGTAGCGGTACTCCTCAAAAAAGCGTTCGGCTTTCTCGTCTTTCTTCACTATGTTACGAATCATTTCCTGTCTCATTTGCTGTTCAGGTTCTCCTTTGAGAAGAACCCAACGTCGTTTATACTTTTCGGGAAGGGAGGAATAGGCATACAGAGCCGGATTATTTTCACCACCGCCACGGGAAACGACATCCAGTTTTTCTCGGGACAGCTGGCTATTCAAAGTGCCTTTGGGCATTATATCCAGCAACTCTTTGTAAGTTACACACAATATATTATCAAAGTATTCCATCTCCCAGCTTGATTATCAATCCTCTAAATCATTCAAAGGGACATGCTTCTTCAGCAGCCGCACGGAGATCCCGAAATTCAACACTACGAGAAGTTCCAGCAGCGGATTAATAAAAAAGATAGAGAGCAGGATCCCGAAACTCATACAGAAGTAAAGTACGCAAAAGCGCTGTTTTCGTTTCAGACGAGCAAACCAGTGCAGCTGGTCGCTGAACAATGTCATCAAATCATTTTTCATGGCTACTTGTATTTTGAGGATTACCACCTACTTTGGATCCACCGCGCTCAATGGCGAGCTTACGAATGGAACGGGCCAGTTTGCTGTTCTTACGGAAGGCAAGCGCATGACTCACCATCACGTTTGTACAGCCCATCAGTTCGGCAATTTTATTCACCTCACCGTATTCTACAACTATTCGTTCTTTCATACTATCTAATATTTAAATTATCGTAGTGGGCAGTCGCGGATTCGAACCGCGGACCATAACCTCTCCACTATAGGAGTTTAGTTTGTTCTACCAGCTGAACTAACCACCCGAGAAAATTATTAAAGCTCCTTTATCGCATCCTCCGGAACACATATTACAGTCCAAACCTGACCATTTTTCATATAATCGATATTATATTCCCGCACGAACGTACAAATGTTATAATCCCAGTCACGAACTATACCATCAATGATCTCACCATTTCTCTTGGTGATTCTCACACTTTGTCCCTTTTTAAATTTTGCTTCCATTTTGCTTCTTTTTAAATTCTCATTGTTACCTCAAGCCTTTTTTGTAGCTTTGGGGCGTGTTTAAACTTTAATCACGTGACAAATATAGTCTAAGTTTCTTAGACAACAAAGTGTTAATCCAAATAATTTAGATTTATGAGCGTTTTTTCTAAGAATCTTAGATATTTAAGGGAGAGTAGGGGACTTAAATTAGATGAATTTGAGTTTCTGGGTATCAAAAAAGGTACAATGTCAAACTATGAACTGGGTAATACAGAACCTAAATTGAGTTTGTTATGTGAAATATCTAAGTTTTTTAGAATATCAATCGACGACTTTCTTTTAAAAGATATAGAAGCCGAAAAAATTACACCAGTAGTAACGGAAACAGCTCCTCCAGAAACAGCTAACAATAATTTTAGGGAGCTTCTGGATATTTTAAGGGAAAAAGACTCCACCATTCGAGAAATGGCAGAGGAAATAGGGATGCTCAAACAGACAATTACACAACTTAAACAGGACAAGTCGGGGCGTGTTTCGGATGCAAGCGATTCTACGGTTGCCAATGCCATCTAAAACGTGTTTTATGGGGAAAGGGAGGCAAAAACAGTTAAATCACTATTTTACAGCAGAATATATAAAAATACAGGGGAGTAAATAAATATTATCTATATACAATTTACCCCCTACAATATTATAAAAACCGATGAATACCAAATAAAAAAAAGATATTTCCCCGTTTTATTAGAACAAAATAGGCACAAAAATGAATAACCAAATGAATAACCAATCAAAACATTTCGTTTTTGTAATAGCTTAAATGAATAACCAAATGAATAAGCAAGTGAATAACCTTTCCACTTTTTAAGACGTTCAAAGCGTTCAAACGGATAAATACAGCTTTCCATCATAGTTTGACACTTATAAGGGCAAAAAAAAGCCGCTTTTGCGGCTTTTTTTTGCGTTCTAAGGCATTTATCCCTTTCTGGTACATGTTATCAAGCGAGACTGAATAATCATTGCACGTTTCGTGTATTTGGCAATGTCATCAACCAGTCCAGCATGTAAAAGACTACTCTTAGTGATTCCGACCTGTTTCTCCGTCAGAGTTTCAAAAATGGCCGATATACTACCAAAGTAGATGTTCTTTTTCTCAAAAATCAAATGTACATGGATAACTTTACTCATGATATACGGTATTTATTTCACTGCAAATATACCAAATATCAACTATATGGAATAATTTCAATAAATAAAAATAGGAGAGAAGCGAAGCGCTCCCCTACTCCACTTGCATAAATTACACCATTTGGTTATCTTTGTATATGGAAGTATGACCTGGGCAAAGCATCGGAGTAAAATAATACCATACTGCCTGAATTCTCCCCTACTCCACTCCTAATGTAAAGAGATTCATTTGAACGGCGTTCAAACAAGGTTCAAATGTAAGCTCGATGTAAAGCGATGTAAACGCTTCGTTTTTCCACCCAGCTCACTCCTACCCCGTTCTAACGCTTTGAAAACCAAAGCAATCAGATATTTTCAGACCGACCGAACTTTGACACGCATCGTTTCTCCCCCCTTAATATAGTATCGGATAGTGAGGCGGTAGAGTTTCTGCACACCAAACATCGTATCACCCCGACTGAAGAAGAGATGGCAGCACAAGTGGTCAATGCAGGATTGAATATCCGTACCAACTTTACTCCGCCACAAGATTTCATTCTCCCGTTGCGCCGTGCTATCAACGAAGGCAAAGTTTCTTTGCACACGCTCGATCAACGTGTCGGTGAGATTCTCCGTGTCAAGTTTATGATGGGACTTTTTGATAATCCGTATCCCGGTGATGACCGTCGTCCGGAGACAGTGGTACACAACGACGCTCATAAAGCAGTATCTATGAAAGCCGCTTTAGAGTCCATCGTTCTTTTGAAGAATGAGAATCAGATGCTTCCGTTATCCAAGAACTTCAGCAAAATAGCTGTGATTGGTCCGAATGGGGAAGAAGTGAAGGAACTGACTTGCAGATATGGTCCCGCCAATGCGTCTATTAAGACTGTATATCAGGGAATCAAAGAATATCTGCCTAACTCGGAAGTTCGCTATGCTAAAGGCTGTGATATTATTGATAAGTATTTCCCGGAGAGCGAACTGAACAATGTTCCATTAGATACACAAGAGCAGGCGATGATTCAGGAAGCGGTAGAATTAGCAAAAGCTTCGGATATCGCTATTCTTGTACTGGGTGGAAATGAGAAAACGGTTCGGGAAGAGTTTTCACGTACCAATCTTGACCTCTGCGGACGGCAGCAACAATTATTGGAAGCGGTTTATGCAACAGGTAAACCTGTCATTCTAGTGATGGTGGACGGAAGGGCAGCAACCATCAACTGGGCAAACAAATACATTCCTGCCATCATTCATGCCTGGTTCCCCGGAGAATTTATGGGGGATGCCATCGCTAAAGTTCTTTTCGGAGACTATAATCCGGGAGGACGTCTGGCTGTCACTTTCCCGAAATCTGTGGGACAGATTCCTTTTGCTTTCCCATTCAAGCCGGGTTCTGACTCCAAAGGGAAAGTCCGTGTAGACGGTGTACTTTATCCTTTCGGATATGGTTTAAGCTATACAACCTTCGGATATTCAGACTTGAAAATATCTAAACCGGTGATCGGTCCGCAGGAAAATATCACTCTTTCATGTACTGTGAAGAATACAGGAAAGAAAGCAGGGGACGAAGTAGTCCAGCTTTATATCCGGGATGATTTCAGCAGCGTAACCACCTACGATAAAGTATTGCGTGGCTTTGAACGTATTCACTTGCAACCGGGAGAAGAACAAACTGTCAACTTTACCCTTACGCCTCAAGACTTGGGATTATGGGACAAGAATAATCGGTTCACGGTAGAGCCGGGAAGTTTCTCGGTGATGGTGGGAGCTTCTTCACAGGATATACGGTTGAAGGGGAGTTTCGAGGTGCAATAAACTTGAAAAGACTAAAAAGCAAACACTAATAATTTTGTACCGGATGACTTAAAAAGAAAAGAGTATTTGAAAAACCTTGAATTTATAAAGCAACTTCTGATTTAAAATACTTATAAAAATATGGTCAAACAATAAATTGAGACTTCATTCTCTTTCTATCGTTTGACCATATTTGATGAATATACCTAGACTAACCTTAGTGAAAACGTCATTTTAGCATATATGTATTATTGCAAACTGAATTTCTTTGTTTGTACATCGCGGCTATTTCCACCAACCATCACTTCAAATTCTCCCGGTTCACATACCCAATTCAGCGCACTGTTATAGAATTTCAGTTGTTCTGCTGTGATATCAAAAGAGACAGTGCGGCTTTCCCCTTTCTTCAAATGGATACGTTCGAAGCCTTTCAATTCTTTCACCGGACGTGCTACACTCCCTACCATATCACGGATATACATTTGTACGATTTCGTCAGCATCATAGTTGCCCGTATTGGTGACGGTGACAGAGGCGGTTATCTTCCCCTTTTCATTCATTGAGTTATTGCTAAGTTGAAGATCACCGTAACGGAATGTGGTATATGACAATCCATATCCAAATGGATAAAGAGGATCATTGTCTATATCAAGATAGTTGCTACGGAATTTACTGAACCACTTTCCTGCCTCTAAAGGACGACCTGTATTCAAATGGTTGTAATACAAAGGGATTTGTCCTACGTTCTTCGGGAAGGTCGTAGTCAGTTTTCCACTCGGAGAAACATCTCCGAATACTACATCACAAATCGCGTCGGCTGCTTCACTGCCTCCGAACCATACATTCAGTATAGCCGGGAAATTTTCCTGCTCCCAAGTCATCACAGTGCTGCGACCTGCAAAATAGACCAGTACAATCGGTTTGCCTGTCTTTTTCAATGCTGTCAGAAGATCACGCTGCGCATCCGGCATTTCAAGATTAGTACGGCTGCTGGATTCACCACTCATTTCAGACGATTCACCAACTGCCGCCACAATCACATCCGCTTGGGAAGCTACACTCAAAGCCTCATCAAGCAATTCCTGCGCACTACGCGGATCACGCATTTCACGACCGAACATGGTAGCTTCCGCCTCTCTTTGAGCATCATACATCAGATTTGAACCTTTGGCATAAAGAACTTCCGCTTTACCTGCCAATGATTGCTTCATGCTTTCATACAGGGAATTGTATTTGTCAGAAGCAGCTGCCACACTCCATGTACCCGGCATATTGGCCTTTGTATTGGCAAGCGGGCCGACAAGAGCTATTTTGCCTTTACACTGTAATGGAAGCAGGTTATTTTCATTCTTCAAAAGCACAAATGTTTCAGTAGCTATTTTACGGGCTACGGCACGGTTTTCTGCCGTAAAGATATCTTTCTTTACACGGCTTGCATCACAATATTTATAAGGATCATCAAATAATCCGAGCTTGTATTTTGCTTCGAGAATACGACGGCAGGCTTTGTCTATTTCAGCCATTGTCACTTTTCCTTCTTTTAGAGATTTCTCCAAAGTAGTGAGGAACCCGTCTGCAACCATATCCATATCAGTTCCGGCACTAAGTGACATGGCAGATACCTGTTGAAGATCTCCCATTCCGTGAGCAATCATCTCGGAAATAGCTGTGTAGTCTGTCACAACAAAACCATCAAATCCCCAACGGTCACGCAAGACATCGGTCATCAGCCACTTGTTGCCGGTAGCAGGAATACCGTCAACCACATTGAAAGAAGTCATCACACTACCCACACCAGCGTCAATAGCTGCTTTATAAGGAGGAAAATAATTGTTGAACATACTTAGGTGACTCATGTCTACTGTGTTATAGTCACGACCGGCTTCGGGTGCGCCATACAGGGCAAAGTGTTTCACACAAGCCATAATAGTGTTCTTATCTGTCAGATCATCACCTTGATAACCTTTTACCATGGCTGCCGAAATCTCCGAACCTAAATAAGGATCTTCGCCTCCACCTTCAGCCATACGTCCCCAGCGGGGATCACGACAGATATCGACCATAGGACTGAAAGTCCAGCAAATACCATCGGCACTGGATTCTTTTGCGGCTATACGGGCAGATTCTTTGATAGCCTCCATATCCCAGCTACAAGACAGTGCCAAAGGAATAGGAAAAACAGTCTCATATCCGTGGATGACATCCATACCAAACAACAAAGGAATTTTCAAACGGCTCTGCTCTACGGCAATCTTTTGGACTTCCCGAATATTCTCCACTCCTTTTACATTGAAAAGACCACCGACCTGACCTTTCCTTATCTTACCGGCCACATCACTGCTCTTAGCTTGTCCGGTAACAATTTCACCCGACACAGGAAGGTTGAGCTGACCGATCTTTTCCTGCAAAGTCATCTTCCCCATCAGGTTGTCAATAAACTGATCCATTTTATCTTTATCGGCTTGCGGGGCAGCCATAGCAGTGAAAGCAGACGCTGTAATCACTGCTGTTAGCAAAAATCTACCTATTCTCATATTCTGTTTTGTATTTATATTATTCTTTCTTCTGTTTTTATTCGGCTGTTGTAGAAGTGAAACCTAGCTTTTTCAGTCCATCCTGAATTTCCGGACAACTCATGAATAACCGCCAAAGTAGTCCTGTACGGTGGTTCTCTATCATTGGCGCAATCGTACACTGGTCGATGGCGAGATAATGCGGAACAGTCCACTTTTCGTTCGGTGAGAATGCATCGTAGAATCCATATTTCCCCCAAATCCATGATCCTTGTTTATAGAAACCTTTCAAGGCGGCCATTGACTCTTCCGGTGTGTAAGGGAAAGAGGATAAAGCGGCAGTAGGAGTTATCACACCGAGATCATTGTCGGGCATGTGGGCTGAATAGCCATTTATGGAGTAACTCGCTGTAAGTCCCCAGCAATCAGGTCCATATCCTTTGTAGCCTTTCGGATTAGTGACACAATATTGATAATCACTCATCGCATGATTGCGTACCACATTCCAGTAGTTGGCATATTGATCGGTCAAGTTACGCGGGTCGAGACCGATATAAGAGTAGTGTGCCCAGAATAAGGGACCGCCTTTCTCTTCTGCGCCATTATGCTTCAGTTCGAGCGGGTAACCGTAAGGTTTGGAAGCGCTTTTGATGCCACCACTACGCGCCCACCCTTCATGGTAACAGGCTGCCGGAACGGAATGTGTAGGGGATGAAGCTGCAAGGATATAGGTAATCAGACATTCATTATAGCCCTCGAGCGGGAAGTTCATTTCCCAGCCATAGTTAGGAGACCAATGCCAGTATAATACATTCTGATCGCCGTTGCGATACCAGTCGAATTCCATCCCGTGCCACAGTTCGTCTATTTTAGCAGCCAGTGCTTTTTCTTTCTCGTTGCCATCCTTTACGTATTGCCGTACACACAGCAGGCTTTGCATAAGGAAGCTACTTTCTACCAGGTCGCCACCGTCATCTTTTGTTCCGAACGGTTTCACTTTGCCCGTAGGACCATGGAGCCAATGCGGCCATACTCCATGAAAACGATCGGCTTTTGCCAAATAATCTACAATCTTTGTCAACCGGGCTACACCTTCTTCCCGGTTGATAAAGTTTCGTTCGATAGCCACCAACAAGCCGGCAATTCCAAATCCGCTACCTCCAATCGTAATTACATCCTGGTCCTGCTGTGGATAAACATTATCAAGATGTATACGTTCGCAGGCCAGTCCGGAAGTCTTTTCCGCACCTTCCCACATATAGTTGAAATGCGTCTTTTGAATATAGTCGAGTAGTTCATCGTCGTTCGCAAATGCCTCGGGGCGATCAGGCTCCGCATCGGTCACTGTCTTGTTCTTTTGTGTACATGCGCATACCACTACGAGTAGAGTAATAAATATGCCGGTTCTTGTCCATTCCATCATCTTATAAAGTATTTCTTCTGATTAATAATTATTGTTTCACGACTTTCGACAACGCCGACCGCCCCGATTCATTCAAAGCTTCAATGGCAAAGTAGTAAGTCGTACCAAGGTCGAGTCCCCGGAAGTCATAATGATCCGCACCGTTCACGGTGATGCAGTTATATAGCTTTTCGGGAGCAATGCCATAATAAATATTATAGCCGTAGGCATCGGATGAGGGATTCCACGAAATCATTGCATTGCGCTTATCCTGTTTGTCACGCACTATCTTGAAGTTTCGTACGGGCAGAGGTTTCTCTCCATCAGCATTACCAAACACCCGGAACTCAGAAAGACAAAAATTGCCGGATGGAACATGAATGTTTTCCAGTTTCAGATAGCGGGCATCCAGCGTCTCACCCAATTCGATGTAGTCATGAGGCACATCTTTATCGTTATCACTTTTATCTACCGCCAGTGTCCAGTCTGTCCCGTTATCACTGGAGTAGATACGATATTGATAGTATAAATCGTTTGCACGATTATGCTGCACACTTTTATGGTCATAGTAGTTGAGTTGGATCGCCTTTATGTGTTTCATGGCGCCAAGGTCAATTTCTATCCACTCACCCGGTTCCCCGGTTTTAGCAGCCCAATACGTACGCATATTTTCATCGGTAAGATTGGAAGCGGAATAGATGCTGTCGGTGCTGGATACTTTTACCGGTTTCTCATAAGAAAGAAGCATCCATCCGGTAAACCGGTCAGCCGGATTTTTAATATCGTAGTCGGCATTCCAGCAAGGATAATCGCCGAATGCTGTGGTAGAGTACATCACCCCATCCGGATCGAATGTTGTAGGATATAATCCGATACGTCTTTCAAACTTATATTTGAGGGATAACATACAAGTACCCACATGCCAGTAGTTTCCTTTCAAATCTTGAAAAGTACCACTGTGTCCTACTCCCTGTACAAATCCACCGGGCTTATAGCTCATCGGATTATGCTGCTGGTAAGTGAACGGTCCTAATGGCGAATCACTGACATATACTCCGTCGGCATATACCTTAAACTCCGTTCCCGGAGCACCGTACTGAAAATAATATTTTCCGTTATGCTTCGTCATATAAGCTCCTTCGGTAAACGGACGCAACGTCACTTCATCATCATTGTTCATGCCAAACCGTTCCCAGCCATGTTCTTCCGGACGAAGCATCATTATATCATAGATCTTACTGACCGGACGAAAATCATTACGACTGACTTGTACGCCTTTAAGAGGGTATTCATTACTCGAACCATAATAAAGATAGAGCTTACCGTCATCATCCAAAAATAAGCAAGGGTCCCATGAAGGTAATGTATTACGTTCGATAGCACGTTTGAAACGCCCGGACTTGGGAGACGCGCTATACCATACGGGCAATCCTTCATAAGTAGAACCGGTATAGAACAGCGTATCTCCGCTTACAAATGCTGCCGGAGCACACATATCGTCGTCCGTAGGACGACGCTGGAAAGAGGCCGGAGCAAATTCCCAGTCACTTAGATTCTTTGAATAATGGAAGCCTCCCTGGTTCGTGGAAAACAGGAAATACTCATCTTTATAAATTAATCCCATCGGATCGGCAGAAGATCTGAACGATCCGTTAGACTGAACATTGTTGTTATAAGGTTCATAGTTATAACTAATATTCATAGGATTACAATAGGTACGAGTGACAGGATGCGCAGGGTCATACCACCTTGTAGCTTGAGCAGGCTGACGCTGCACAGACTTATGCTTTCCTGATTGCATAACGATTTTCACTTGCCGGTCGTCAACAGCACGTTTTACATTGGCAAAAGATTTTCCCGGATAATAGGCATAAAGATGCACATCGTTATCAGTAGCCTTCAACGTATAACGGCCTTCTATGTTCGTGTTACAATGAACCGGACTCGAGAAAAACATAACGGTAGCCCCTTCAAGCGGATTACCCCGTTCATCTACAACCGTTCCGGTTATTTCGTATTGATTTACTACCGGGATATAGTAGTCGCTTACCTGTCCTTTTACTACTTTTATAGAATCTTCCGGTGGTAATGCGTTCCCTGCCAAGGCAGAGAACGCTATCCCAGAACTTAGTAATATCTTTTTTACTATTCCTGTCATTTCCTAATTTTATTTAGACATAATTACTCGTCAATCGGTTCGTTCGTCAGACTTGGGATATTAGATACCTGATCGAAAGGAAGCGGATAATAGGTTTTATCTTCAGTCCATCCTTTGGAACCAAGCACAGAAGCAGCCTTACCGGTACGAATCAAGTCATTGTAACGTTCTCCCCACTCACAAACAAGTTCCATACGGCGTTCATCAAGGATTTGGTCTACAGTCGCACCATCAATCTCGGACATTCCCGCACGATCACGTACAAGTTTCAATGACGCATCACCATCCTTACCCAAACGTACCTTAGCTTCTGCATTCATCAATAATACATCAGCGTAACGGAATATACGTACATTGTTATTTGCACCATATTTGGTACGACCTGGTGTCAACTGATTTGTCGGAGTATAAGCTTTTCCATTCCAGCAATCTGTTTGAGTAGAGTTCTGCAATTCACGAATCACATCACCGCTTGGAGTAGTTGTACCAGCCAACAGGAACGAAGTCGTAGCACGGATAGTCTCACCACGAGCCGCTGCCCAATCACGGAAATCTTTATATATACCGATAAATCCCCAGCCTGAAATATTTCCGTCGTTCGCCGGTCCTTGGAATACAAACCAGTTATCAGCATCTACCATATCACCTGACCCAAGACCAAAGTCAGTACACTGACATTCGAATAACGATTCATCACAAACCTTACCCGGAATCTTGAATAAATTATAGTAATCATCATAAAGCTTAAATTTCTTGCTACCGATAATATCATCTGTCAATGTTTCAACTTCTCCATAATTACCCTGATTCAGATGTATCTTTGCTGCAAGCATCTCTGCCGAGAAAGCAGTGACAGCACCATAATGAGCCATTTCATTCGGACGTAATCTCGGAGTATGGTCCATCGTATACTGTAGATCTTCAAGAACATATTTATATACAGCATTGATCGTTGAACGGGTCATGTCGGTTTGAGTATTACTACGCAAAATAGTTACCGGACCAAAAGCCTGTACAAGTCGGTAATAGGCATAAGCACGAAGGAACCTCACTTCACCACAGTAAGAGCGGTAATTAGTCATATCATCGTCCGACGTGATATTTTCTGCGTAGGAATCCAGCGATTCAAGAGCAGCATTGGCCACTTTTATGATACCATAATACTGATTCCACATCTCGTTGAGTCCCCAGAAAGAACTGTCGTAGTTGTAGTTACCCATATCAATAAGGGTTGCCTGGTCATCTATACGTCCGGACCAAACATCATCATCACGCACGACAGACAATGGCCATATCACCCAGTGCATACCACCTGTTCTAACTTTAGCATATACTCCGGAAACCGCTTGATACATATTCTCAATTTGAGTAAAGTCTACATTCTCTTCCGGAACCTTATTTTCGGGCTCTTTATCAAGATAATCACATGATGTATTGCATAACATTAATGCTGGCAACGCATATATTAAGATATTCTTTAGTATTCTCATTTTCTTGTTCTTTTGTTAGATTAAAATTAATTTTCCATTCTGGCTTAGAAATCAATCTGGATTCCAAAGCTATAAGTAGATGTCAAAGGATAAACTTCTGTATCCCATCCTTCAGCATCGCTCAACTCCGGAGTGAATGAATTCGCCTTAAATGTCGTGAACGGACGGTCTGCCGTCAGTGAGAAACGGATACCCGGCAATGTGTAATTTCCCATCTTGATATTACGCAAACTATAACCGAGAGTTATGTTCTGAATACGGAAGAAATCCGCACTTTCTACAAAATAAGAGTTCACTCTTTGGTCAGATACATTCCAGCCCTTTACCAATGCTGCTGCAGACGGATGCGAGTTAGTAGAACCCGGTCCGGTCCAACGATTCTCATACTGTGCTTTATCAAAGTTATAATTAGACTGTGCATAACGCAAAGCACGTTTACGGTTGTATATCTGTCCGCCTGTTTGACCATACGTAGTCAATTCAAAATCCAGATTCTTCCAGTTCAAACCAAGATTAATGCCGTATGTAAAATTAGGTATGTAAGAGCCAAGTACTTGGCGGTCATCACCATCAATTACGTTATCACCGTTTACATCTTCATACTTGAAGTCACCCGGTACAAGCTTGTTGGCTACAGCAATCGGATCTTCCGCACATTCTTCCAAAGTTTGATAAACTCCTACAACTTTATATCCATAGTATGAATTCATTTCTTTGCCTACCATATTAATGGTCTTTCCTCCCTTGATAGAGCTCAATCCTCCAAGGTCTTTCACCTTATTCTTCAAATATGAAAGGTTCACTCCCAAATTATATTTGAAGTCTCTTCCGATATTATCATTCCAGTTAAGTGATAAATCAAAACCCGAATTCAGAATCTTACCATAGTTTCCGGCAAGTACGTCATTGCTGAACGGTAAACGCGGAGATATAACAGCTCTTTTTGTCAGGCGATAGAAATAGTCCAAATCTACATTCAAACGATTCTTAAAAGTAGAGAAATTCAAACCGACGTTTGTTTCATCTACCAGCTCCCACTTCAAATAACTGAAATAAGTTGTATTTTGATAGCCTGGGAAAGTAGAGTTTCCAAATACACCGGATGCAGAATTACCTGTGGTAATTGAAGCAAAACCGTCACTTGCAGCTACGTGGTCATTACCCAAACGTCCCCAGCTGGCACGCAGTTTCAGGTAATCGAAGAACTTTTGATCTTTCATAAAATCTTCTTCACTGATAACCCATGCAGCACCAACGGATGGGAAATATCCCCAATGTTCCTGATATTTGGAAGAACCGTCCGCACGCATAGTGAATGTCAACAGATATTTCCCTGCATAGTCATAACTTAAACGGGTGAAATAAGACTGACCGCGATAGCAGTAACCATCATCTCCAAGAGTTACACCTTCAGCATTTCCCTGACTCAAATAAAGCCATTCGTCTTTTCCTTCCGGTACATTATTAGCTTTTCCCCACATATATCTGTACTGTTGTTGCCGCATAGAGTAACCCAACATGGCTCCAAAGTTATGTTTTCCCCACTGATTATTATAGGTCAATATATTATCCCAAATGTAATTGTAATAGTTCGTATCTTTCTTTGTCAATTCTGAAACGGCCTGTTGTTGCCAGCTACTTACATAGTAGGGAGCTATATATTCACGACCACGAATGGCTGAATAATCATAACTATAACTCGTTCTGAAATTTAACTTCTCCGGCAAGAGTTGGAACTGTGCATAGAAGTTAGTCAATACCTGATAGTTCTCATTTTGTGAATCATAATAGTTGGCTGTTGCCACAGGATTGTAGAAGTTAGCAGTGAAACCAACTGCATCAGGTGATGCATACTTGTCGGGGAAAGTATTGTCATTTGCCGGATCATAAACCGGATAAATGCCCGGAGCATTAAATGCTTGCTGCCAAGCTTTATTTTGCGGCAAGACTTGGGTAGAGTTACTAAATACACCATTAAAACCTACCTTCAGCCAGTTGGTTGCTTCATAATCGAGTGCTGCACGGAAATTGAGACGTTTATAATTATTCTCCACATCCATTACACCATCCTGATACAGATAACTCATACCTACGGAATAAGTGCTTTTCTCTGTTCCACCACTAATTCCCAAACTGTGGTTAGTGATAAGCGCACTCCGCAGTAACTCCTTATACCAGTCTGTGTCTGAATCGAATTTCCAGTTATGAAAATCCGGATCGGAATAATCACCGCCGAATTTATCAATAGAAGCCTTCATGGTAGATACATATGCATCATAATTAGCTTCGAGAAGCATAGTAGAATACTCTTGAGAGTTAGCCATTTCTAAAACGTTTGTAGCTTTCTGTACACCTATATATCCGTTATAGGTAATTTTAGCTTTTTGGTTACGCTGTCCTTTTTTGGTAGTGATAATAACAACACCATTGGCAGCACGCACACCATAAATGGCAGCAGCCGAAGCATCCTTCAACACAGACATATCCTGAATGTCATTACTATTGAGGAAATTGATATCATCATAGAACATACCATCCACTACATAAAGAGGCGAGCTGTTGGAAAATGACCCTTTACCACGAATAGCTACCTTCGGCCCTTCTCCCGGAGTACCGCTATTGGTTACGTTTACTCCGGCCACTTTCCCTTGCATAGCAGCCATAGGTGAAGAGGCGGGAGTAGAAAGTAACGCTTCTCCCTTGACTACCGTAATGGGAGAAGTCAAGTCCTTGGCCTTGGCTGAACCGTAACCGATCACAACCACTTCTTCCAGCTTCTGAACATCATCTTTTAATTGAACATTGATTACATTCTTCCCTTTTACAGCAATTTCTTGAGGTATCATTCCTATATAAGAGAAGGTAATAATAGCATCTTCGGGAACGTTTTCCAAAGTATAGTTACCATTAAGGTCCGAGATAGTACCAGTATAGGTACCTTTTACATGAGCAGACGCACCAATGATCGGTTCACTAAAGGAATCAACAATAGTACCTCTGATTGTTTTGTTTTGAGCAAGCAGTGTCTGTAAACACAACACTGCAACTACAAGAAAAGTAATCTTTCTCTTCATTTTTTTACGTATTAGTTGATAATAAGGTTGCTAAAAAATCGATGCAACAAAGGAATGGAGTTTTTAAAATTCTTGCAAAATAACGCATACTACGCTACTACTTTTATGCTGTACAACACTACGTTTTTAGTACGTTTATCGCTTGTAGACACTTATTTTGGCATGTTTTTTCGCTGATTTGGGATTTTTTAATTATTTGATATTATATTTGAAATTATTTTCCATCACTATAATAGAGAGAGTATTCTATGAGACGCACTGATTTTATCTATTTATTATTTATTTTCATAGGAGGATGTTTATCCCCAGTAATAAGTCATGCATCTACATTTATGCCCATTGTGACCAACTATACAGCCAAAGACTACCAAGCGGGATTACAAAACTGGGCTTTAGCTCAAGGAAAGAACGGAGAGATGTACATTGGAAATAATACAGGACTATTATGTTTCGATGGCTATACGTGGAGTAAATATCAAATGCCCGGTAATCAGCTTGTGCGATCCATACTCATTGATGGTGACCGTATTTATGTGGGAACATACGAGGATTTCGGCTATTTCAGCCGCAACTCTCTTGGTATACTTGAATACACTTCCTTATGGAGCCAACTCAAGAATATCGAAACGCACAATGATGAAATATGGAATATACTCAAAATAGGTGAATGCATTTATTTCCAATCATTCAGTTCTTGGTTTAAATATGACGGAAAGAAAGTAACCGCACACTATAACTCTCAACATTTGCCATTGTATTTTCATAAAGCGCATGGACAAATCTATGTACAGATGGTCAACGGTGATTTTTATCTTCTGGAAAATGATGAATATAAACTATTGATTAAACGTAAAGCATTAAAAGATGACTCTGTGGTTGCAGTCATTCCCACCGCAGGAGGAAAAATGATTCTATGTACCGAGTGGAACGGACTTTTTGACTATGACGGAAAGACACTTTCTCCCCACCCTACCGCTATCGATCAGGAATTAAAAAGTCAGCAGATGAATCGTGCCGTAATGATTCCATCAGATTCGACAATCGTACTCGGAACGATCCGCAATGGTATTTATGCCGTTGACAAAGAAGGAAAAGAGAAGTGGCATTATGATATGGAAAATCGTTTATATAACAATTCTGTATTACGGCTTTTCTGTGATCGGGATAATAATGTATGGGCGGCACTTGATATCGGCATTGCATTAATCCATACCGGTTCTCCCTATTCCATTCTGATACCTGACCGCAATTCACAGTCATTCGGAATGGTATATGGGGTCAATGCATTTAATAATAGTCTATATATTGCTACTAACCAGTCTGCCTGGTTGTACTCTTTTGCCGACCAAACAATTGTTCCTATCCAGGGTACCGAAGGACAGAACTGGCATATCAGTACATTTGATTCACAAATTCTGCTGGGAAACAATTTCGGAACTAAAATTATAACGGGAACTGTAGCCAGTAACATCCCTGAAACAGAAACTAGTAGCACGTGTCTGCGCAAATGTATAATTAATGGGCAGGAAGTTCTCATTGAGTCGTCTTATTATAACCTCCGAGTCTATCGTAAATATAATGGTAAATGGAGTTTTTCTCATTCCATTGATGGCTTCTGGAATCCGGTACGCCAGTTCGAGGTCGATCATAGTGGAAATATATGGGCTGCACATATGAGTCTCGGTATCTACAGGATAGAGCTTTCAAGGGATTTAAAAAAGGTGGAAAAGTGCACGTATATCAAATCATTGTCAGACGAAGAGAATAATGCAAGCCTAATGCATGTTATGAAGATACGTGGAAGAGTGGTATTGTCGGACAGCAAAAGAACGTATACTTATGATGATATTAACCAACGTATCATACCTTTCGTACAACTTAACTCCATTCTCAAAAATGGGATTAATATGGCTATACCGGTAGATGATAACCTCTATTGGCTTACCGACTATCGTGGATACACCCTGATAAGATATGATAATGACAATTTCAGGATGGAACGCTTCATCCCTTCCTCTTTTTTCGGACTTGAATGCAATGAAAACAATAATAATGTATATGTAAACAATAACATTACTTATTTCTGTCTCAACAATGGTATAGGGCGTTTGGATATGAATCTGAAAAAAGACACTTTGCTGCAAAGGAATTCTTTACTCATTAGAAAAGCTACTTCTTTGTCGCAGGATTATCAATTGCATCTAATGCCTGTATCTGCCGAAAAGAAAGACAACAAGAAAATATGGGGGGATATAACTTTCCATTTGTCTTATCCTAATTTTAACTGCGAACCTCTCCGTTTTTGTTATCACCTCACGGGAAGTAGCTTGGATCTGATGTCAGAATCAGCCGATCCGGTAGTCACATTTGGTAGCTTAGGGTATGGAGATTATCATTTTACGGCTTCAGTGAAAAATGTCGATGGTCAGGTACTTAGTTCCGTAGAATATTATTTCAATAAACCACGCCCATTTTATCTGTCCATATATGCTTGGATAATATATGTGCTTCTTGCGAGTGTAATAGTATACTTCTACTCTCGTTGGCATGCTGCCAAAATGCTAAGAAAACGTAATAGGGAGTTTGAAAAAGAGAAAATGAAACAGGACTTCAAGATGTTGGAGCAGGAACATATCATTGCGCAACAACGCGAGCAATTACTTGAAGCAGAATTACAGGTCAAAAGTAAGGAATTAGCCAGCCTGGCTCTCGATGCCGTAGTCCAACGTAAAGCGGTTGAAAGCTTGAAAGAGGTTATGTCTGAACAAGAACATAAGGGAATTATCAATCAACATGATATAGACACCATACTAAAACAGATTAACGGAAACCTGAATGAGGAGGAATTCTGGGATATTTACCACAAGAATTTTGATATGATCCATAAGAATTTCTTCCGTAACCTGCGTAAACAATATCCCAGTCTCACAGCCAGTGACTTGAGATTTTGTGCACTGTTACGGCTAAATCTATCGACCAAAGATATTGCGCAGTTCACCAATCTTACTATTCGTGGAGTAGAAACAGCCCGTTACCGAATAAGAAAGAAACTTGCCATTCCCGGAAATATAAATCTTGTTGATTTCCTGATTGACTTTACATAGGAACATTTACTGAATATTCCTTCTAATTTCACACCCCTATTCTGTTGGGATTTTCTAAAGAAACTTTATCTTTGTAATGTCAACAATTAAAAGAATATGGTTCGTTTTAATCTTGTTATCACCTTACTACTAATGATAAGCATAGCTGTCAAAGCCGAACTGACCAACCGGATGTTCGATGTCAGGCATGTAGGCTATGCAGAAGGCCTTAGTAGCCAACGCGTTTTTTCGATTGTCGAGGATGGAGACGGTGCTATGTGGATTGCTACAAAAACCGGAATAGACAGATACAACGGTCATACGGTAAAGAACTATGATTTGCCGGGCAGTTTCTATTATGGTGATCTTGCCGGACGCAGGCTTTACTTATTGTACGACGCACAACAAGGACTGTTCGCCTACGACCACACCGGACGAATCTACCGATATTCCACCATCCTGGATCATTTTGAACAAGTCCTCCACCTGGGACAATTGATTCAGGAAGAAGTCATCTTGAACAAACTCTGTTTGGATAGTGACGGAACCTGGTGGATGGGGGCGGATAAAGGACTATACAAGCAAGAAGCGGACCATCGTATAGTTGCCGTGTTGAAAGGACAATATGTCAACGACATCGCATTTGCCGGCGAGTCGCTTTTTGTGGGCACTTCTAACGGAGTCTGGCAACTGTCACACGCCCTGCCGGATAAGAAACGCCAGCTGCTGGAGGGGTGGAATGTACAAACATTGTTCTGCGACAAACCGAAAAAAGAACTCTGGATAGGCACATTTGGCAGCGGTTTGTCTGTGATGAACCTCGACACTTCCAAAGTGCTTGCGCTGGAGGGACAAGGGAGCACGTTCCTTCATCCGATACGGGCAATTACAGACTATGATGTACATACCATACTCATAGGCGTGGACGGTGGCGGTGTGTATGCGATAGACAAGGACACCAAGAAAGCCCGTTTACTGATGAATACCAAAGATGACACAGATACTTACCTGCGCGGAAACGGCGTATATGCCGTAACCAGAGACGATCAGGGCAACATCTGGATAGGTAGTTATACGGGAGGTGTATCCGTGGCTATCCTGCTGAAACATCCCATTTCGATATTAGCACACGAAAAGGGAAATACCCATTCTCTCATCAGCAACAACGTGAATGATATCGAAGAAAACCCGGATGGCAACCAATGGTTCGCTACCGATGATGGAATCAGCATCCGAAACACCCTGTCAGGCACTTGGAAACACGTGCTGAAAGAAATCGTAACCATTTCTCTTTGCACATCCGGAAATGGGAACGTATGGGTAGGAACGTACGGAGACGGAGTGTATCTATTGGATAACAACGGACGCGTGTTACGCCATCTCACCAAGCAACAAGGGCAATTGACCACCAATTATATTTTCTCCGTCAGACAAGACATGGAGGGAGACTTATGGATAGGAGGTCTGGACGGATGCCTGATCATGTTTGAAAAAGAAAAAGGCAGCAGACAGTCTTTCGACGTGAATTGGGTACAGTCCATTGAACCTATCGACCGAAACCGGGTAGCGGTGGCTACCGTCAACGGTTTTTTCCTAGTGGACAAACATACAGGGAATATACAGCACTATGCCAATTCCCAGGAATTTCACAATCAGAATGTCAGTGCTTATATCATCTCTATGCTGTTCAATGACGACGGAACCGTGTGGCTGGGAACCGAAGGGGGAGGATTGAATCTATATGATATGAAAAACCGGACGGTAAAGACTTTCACCGTTCAAGAGGGATTGCCGTCCAACGATATATATAGTTTGCAGCGAGACGACAAGAAACGCTTGTGGGTCAGCACCGGAAAAGGAATTGCCTTGATAGACAGCCTGCGCGTGTCGAACCTCAACTATGCAGGCAATATAGACAAGGAATATAACAAATCCTCATTTGCCCGGTTGATGAACGGCGAGTTTGTGTATGGCAGCACGGATGGCGCTGTCTTTATCATGCCACTCGACATCTCAACCGTAGACTACTGGACGCTCCTGCGTTTCACGGGGCTGACGGTTGATTATCAAAACGTCCAGGAAGAAGAATCGTTGAGACCCGCCATCCATGATATGCTTGCCGACCGTGCGGTACGGCTCGGCTATAAATACAACTCGTTTACCGTTTCTTTTGAATCTATCAACTATCGTTTCCAGCGCGATATTGTCTATCAGCATATTTTAGAGGGGTATGACAATGACTGGAGCAAACCGTCTGCCGAGGGCAAGGCATCCTACACCAAGGTATCGCCGGGCACTTATCTTTTTAAAGTGCGCAGCCTGCGACGCAGCGACGGAAAGACTATCTCCGAAAGCACCTTAGAAGTGAAAGTGAGCCAGCCATGGTGGAACTCGTGGTGGGCTTGGACTATTTACCTATTTATAATAGGCTTCGTTTTCTATTTCATCCTGCGCTATAAGAGCAACCAGCTCCAAAAGAAATACGACGAAGACAAAATACGTTTCTTCATCGACACGGCGCACGACATTCGCACGCCGGTAACGCTTATCATGGCGCCACTGGAGGATTTGAACCGGGAACAGGATCTCTCGGACAAAGCCCGTTATTACCTGAATCTGGCCCATGAAAGTACCCAGAAACTCCATTCGCTCATCACACAGTTGCTCGAATTTGAAAAGGTAGACGCCCACAAGCCATCCTCTTCATCGGTTCCGCTTTGTCTGAATGAAGTTTTGCTGAAAGAAGTCTCCGTCTTCCGGTCTTTTTGCGAGAAGAAGCAGTTGACACTGAATCTGACCCAACCCGACGAATCCGTTTTCGTTTCGGCCGACAAACACCTGATAGAGATGTTACTCGACAATCTTCTTTCCAATGCCTGCAAATACACCATGCCCCAGGGAGAAATCAGTCTGGATTTGAAAGCCACGAAACGCAAAGCCATCCTTTCGTTGAAAGATAACGGAATAGGCATACCGAAGAAAGCGAAAAAGCATATCTTCTCCGATATTTACAGAGCCGAAAATGCCCGGCAGTCACAGGAAGAAGGAACCGGATTCGGACTGTTGCAGGTGCAACGCATTGTAAAGATGCTGCATGGAAAAATCACTTTCTGTTCCGAGGAGGGCAAGGGAACTACTTTCATCGTAACATTGCCGCGAACCACCACCGTAGCCGAACCCGTGTCGCACGAATCATCCCTCGAACACCTTGCCGGCACATCGGATAATAACAGCCCCGAAACGGATAAAATGAAAGATCCGGACGACCGGAATACATTGCTCATTGTAGAAGACCACGAAACTCTCCGTCACTACCTCCGCCAGACCTTTGAACACCTCTATCGGGTGATTGATGTTGCCGACGGACACGAAGCTATCGCCTGTCTCGCCAATGAATATCCGGACATCATCCTCTCCGACGTCATGATGCCCGGCATACGGGGTGACGAGCTTTGCAGAATGGTCAAGGAAAATCCTGACACATCAGGTATTCCCGTCGTTCTGCTGACGGCAAAGGCTAACCACGAAGCAATAGTGGAAGGATTGAAGAAAGGCGCGGATGATTATATCCCCAAACCATTTAGTACAGAGATACTGAAATTGAAAGTACAAGGATTGATTGACAATCGAAACAGGCAACGGCAGTTTTTCATGCGGCAAGCCATCGCTCAAGTAGAGGCGGGCGGCAAACGTGACGACAATGAAAGCAATGAAAACAATGAAAGTATCGACAACAAAAACGTAACGACAGCAAGCGAAACAATGGCCGAGGGCGACCGCCGGTTTATCATGCAAGCTACCCGGTTTGTTCTTGAACATTTGGATGAACCCGATTTCAACATCAATCTCTTATGCCATGAAATGGCAATGAGCCGAACACTATTCTACAGTCGCCTTAAATCACTGACGGGAAAAGGGCCGCAAGAGTTTATTCGTATCATCCGGCTACAAAAAGCTGCCGAACTGCTGAAAGAAGGTAAAAGCGTAACCGATGTCGCCACCGAAACCGGATTTGTCAACACGAAGTATTTCAGTTCATTGTTCAAGAAACAATTCGGGATGCAACCGAGTAAATATAGTGGTAAATAGACAAGTATTAAAGGTATAGAAATGAGCTAAACGATCATTTGTTTTTAGACATAAGAACAAAAGAACATAAATGCTGCGCTTTGAAAATTATTTCTGTTGCTTATTGAACGGCTATTTTATTTTTTGTTCTTATGTTCTTATGTCTGAATTAAATTCCTAACTAAAAACCGCATGGTTTGGAATCAATTGCCACTAATGATTTTATTAGTTATTTTTAAGCAATCGTTTACCTATTGATAGTTATTTCATTGCCTAAGGAGTTTTCGTTTGACTATAGTCAAGCGATAGTTCAACATATGTCAAGCGTTCGTTCAACAACTGTCAAACGAAAACTCCTTAGGCAATTGAAAAAATAATATAAGCAAGAGAAAGAAATAAAAACTGCATATTGACGAGTTATTGTCAGCAATAGTATCTTGGGATCATTCCGTACAGCAACAATCTTCGAAAAAGAATGGGTAAGATAACGTCCGTTCGATAAAAATCAGCAGATTTGTCAGCAATCAAACCTAATATGTCAGCAATCTGACCATCGTTTCAGCCGGATATTAGCATCTTTGCACCAAGCTTTACAAGTATAAAGCACATATTACGTTTAACCTTTAAAATGCTAAAACGATGAAAAAAGTAGCACTATTCCTATTTTTATCCGTTTGCTTCGCGCAACAATCCTGTTCGTCGGATTCTGTTGGAACGGAACCGGAAGAAAATCCACAAGACATTCTTTTTAAAGACGATTTCAACTTTTTCGACGAAAAAGTATGGACGAAAGAAACTCATGAACCCGGTTGGACCAACCAAGAGCTACAGGCATACGATGCCGCTCATGTATCGGTAGGAAAAGACGGGGATAAATCGGTTCTGATTCTTACCGCCGAACGCAAAGGGAATAAAATCTATTCAGGCAGGATCAATTCAAAAGGAAAAAAGAGTTTCAAGTATCGCAAGATAGAAGCAAGCATCAAGCTTCCCAAGACTAACGGCGGACTATGGCCTGCTTTCTGGATGATGGGAGACAACGACAAACAGTGGCCGGCATGCGGGGAGATTGATATTATGGAAATGGGAGAACAGAGCGGAATGGCTGCGGGCGATTCGGAAAAACAAGTGAACACCGCCATTCACTATGGCCCCAGCGCAGCGGCTCACGAACAGCAATACTACAAAGCCAATGTTGCCAACAGCCTACAAGACGGCAATTATCACACCTACTCCCTGGATTGGGATGAAAACAACCTGACAATATCCATTGACAACGTCAAGTTTCATACGTTCGACATTAGCTCGAACACATACTTTCATGACAACTTCTACATCCTGTTCAACCTCGCCGTGGGAGGTGCGTTTACAGGAATTACCGATATTAATAAACTGACGGGCCTGAAAGACGGTCAGAAAGTGAATATGTACATCGACTGGGTGAAAATATTATAGGAATCTTAAATATACATGCTATGAATATGGAAAAATGTAAGTATCTACTGTTTTGCGGAACACTCGCCCTTTGGATGGCGGGAAGTTTCCAGCAAGTGTATGCAGCAACGGAACCAAGTTCCCAAGCTATTCAACAACAAAGCAACAAGGTAACCGGAAAAGTGAGCGATGCCACAGGTCCCATCATTGGGGCTTCCGTAGTGGAGAAAGGAACTGCCAACGGAACGATTACCGATCTGGATGGAAATTTCAGTTTGAATGTAAAAGCGGGAGCTACGCTCGTTGTCAGCTACGTGGGTTATAAATCCGAAGAAGTAAAAGCGGGAAGAGGTCCTTTGAACATCACCTTGAAAGAGGATGCCAAAGCATTGGATGAAGTGGTAGTTACCGCCCTTGGCATCAAGAGAGAGCGCAAAGCGTTGGGCTACGGCATTGATGAAGTGAAAGGTGAAGCCTTGACCAAAGCGAAAGAGACGAATCTCATCAACTCCATGGCAGGACGTGTGCCAGGCTTGGTAGTCAGCCAGACCGCCGGTGGTCCTTCCGGTTCTACGCGCGTTATTCTGCGAGGCAGTACCGAAATGACCGGCAATAACCAGCCTCTTTATGTAGTGGACGGTGTACCTTTGGACAACACTAATTTCGGCAGTGCCGGCACAAACGGAGGCTTCGACTTGGGCGACGGTATTTCGAGCATCAATGCCGATGACGTAGAAAACATGTCGGTATTGAAAGGCCCTGCGGCATCTGCACTTTATGGTAGCCGTGCCAGCCACGGTGTTATCTTGATTACAACCAAGCGAGCCAACAAGGATAAAATCAGCGTGGAATATAACGGAACGCTGACTTTCGACACCCAACTTGCCAAATGGGATGAAGTGCAACAGATATATGGTATGGGAAGCAACGGTACTTATAGCTATGATGCCATATCCAACACAAACAAAAGTTGGGGCCCCAAAGCGGACGGTTCAAACATGTTGAAGTATTTCGACGGCGTAGAACGCCCTTTCCTCATTGTCCCCGACAATACGTCCAACTTCTTCCGCACAGGTATCACCGCCACCAACTCCGCCATCATAGGTGTGAACAGCGGAAAAACCGGAATTCGCTTTACCTATACGGATATGCGCAATAAAGACATTGTTCCCCAGACGCACATGAGCCGTGACATTTTCAACCTGCGCGCCAATACGTCTGCAGGAAAGGTAGACTTGGATTTCAGTGTCAACTATACACGGGAAGACGTGAAGAACCGTCCGGCTCTGGGCGACAGCAAGTCCAATATCGGTAAAAACCTGATGACCCTTGCCACCACCTACGACCAGGAATGGTTGCAAACCTATCAGACTGCCGACGGCGAATATTCCAACTGGAACGGCATGGATCCCTACAACGTGAATCCGTACTGGGATATCTATAAGAACTTCAACAAATCCAAGAAAGACTTGTTCCGCATGAACGGCAAGGCCGTATGGAACATCGACCCACATCTGAAACTTCAGGCAACGCTGGGTGCCGAACTCAACTGGTTCACGTTCGATGATTACAAAGCACCTACCACTCCCGGATTCGAAGCCGGAAGACTTCAAAACAGTGCTTTCCGCAACCGCATGTACAACTTTGAAGCGTTGGCTCTCTACAACAACCATTGGGGTGATTTCGATTTCAATGCTACATTAGGCGGCAATGTATATAAGGTGAACAACCAGACCACCGTTACCACCGCTCAAGACATGAAGATACGCGATGTCCCTTCATTGACGAGCTTCAACGAGATCAGTGTAGTGCCCGGCAGTTACCGCAAGCAGATTAATTCGGTTTACGGAGCAGTGAACGTGGGATGGAAACACATGCTTTACCTCGATGCTACGTTGCGTGGCGACCAATCGTCTACCCTTCCCACTGGCAACAACATGTATGTGTATCCTTCTTTCTCCGGTAGCTTTGTATTCTCCGAGCTGACAAAACTGGGCGACCTCCTGCCTTACGGAAAGGTGCGTATGTCATGGGCCCAAGTAGGTAGCGATACCGATCCTTATCAATTGGGACTCGTCTATACGAAATCCAAATATGCTTATCCCGGATATACCATCGGATATATCGATAACGGAACCATCCCCAACAAAGACTTGAAACCAACCAAAACAAACTCCGTGGAAATGGGATTGGAATTGAAATTCCTGAAGAACCGTATCGGACTGGATTTCACCTACTATTCTCAAATCAGTAAAAACCAGATTATGGGAATGGCAAGTTCCTGGACAACCGGTTACAACTATCGCTTGATTAATGCCGGCAAGATAGAAAACAAAGGTATTGAGATTGCCCTTAGCACACGACCGATTCAAACACGCGATTTTTCCTGGGACATTAATCTGAACTTCTCCAAAAACAGCAACAAAGTAAAAGAACTGGATGGCGAATCAGATATGTTTGAACTGGAAAAGGCGTCTTGGCTCGACGTTCAGGTGGCCGCTAAGGTAGGCGAGAACTTTGGTTCTATTGTAGGCCCGGACTTCCAACGGAACGAAAAGGGAGATATTCTGATTGACCCGCAAACCGGTCTGCCGCAATATGACAAGAGCAACCATGTATTAGGTAATGCCTCTTGGGACTGGACAGGTGGATTACTCACCAACTTTACCTACAAGAATCTCTCGCTGGTAGCAGTATTCGATGTGAAAGTAGGCGCCGACCTCTATTCTATGTCTGCCCGTGCTGCTTACGAATCGGGTAAAAGTCCGGAAACATTGGCAGGACGCGACGCCTGGTATCGCTCGGAAGAAGAAAGATTGGCAGCCGGCATTGCAAAAGGAGCCGATAACTGGAAGCCGACAGGCGGATTCGTTGCTCCGGGTGTCATCGACAACGGTGATGGGACATATCGTCCCAACGACATCTACATCAATCCGGAAGACTACTGGATGAGCGTTTGCCGTAATGCACCTTCTATGTTTATTTACGACAACTCATACGTGAAATGCCGTGAGCTGACGTTGAGTTACAATGTACCCAAATCCTGGCTGAAGAATGTAGTAAGCGGACTGACCGTTTCGTTCGTTGCCCGCAATCCGTTCATCGTATGGAAGAATATCCCGAATATCGACCCGGATTCCAACTACAACAATACCACCGGTATGGGACTTGAATACGGTTCGTTGCCTTCACGCAGAAGCTATGGTTTTAATGTAAATGTGAAATTCTAAAAAGATATATCATGAGACAATCTAAATACATCACAATCATCACGATGGCATGTGCCCTGTTTTTCGCTTCTTGCAGCGATGAATACATGGAAAACATGAATACCGACCCTTCCAAGGCCGCTACCATCGACCCGAATGCGCAGCTCACCACTGCCCAACTGCAAACGTACGGAGACCTTAGTATGATGGAAATCTACCGTAACTACCATTATGCATTCACCCAACAACTGATGGGATGTTGGAACACCACCAACTACGGCGGACGCCATACGCTAGACAATAATGAAATGAGCCGTATCTGGACATCGTTCTACACTCAATCCCTGAAGAATATCATTGATGCTCAATATCGCACAGCCGAAGATGCAGAGAAAGTGAATATCAACTCTGTACTCCGCATTTATCGGGTTTATCTTATGTCTATCATCACCGACACTTACGGAGACGCTCCTTTCAGTGAAGCCGGCCTGGGATTCCTCGAAGGAAAGTTCAATCCGAAGTATGACAAACAGGAAGATATTTACAACGCTTTCTTTCTGGAGCTGGAAGATGCCGTCAATAAAATCGATCCGACCAAAGATAAAGTGACAGGTGACCTCATCTATGCCGGTGATGTAACTAAATGGCAACAACTGGCAAACTCGCTTCGCCTACGTTTTGCCATGCGAATATCCAGTGTCAATCCTACAAAGGCACAAACGGAATTTGAAAACGCTTTGGCTGCCAATGGGGGTGTGATAACGGACGCCTCAAGCGATGCGCTCATCAAATACATGACAATCGCATTTAGTTTCGGACAAGAAGCTTACTCTGATTATCGCGGAAATTCATTGTCACAGTTGTTGTTCGGCAACGACCCCGCTAATAATCCAAGTTACCTCTGTTCCACTTTCTTTAATCAGTTATACAATTCCGGTGACCCCCGTACATTCAAAATTTCCCGTTGTTATTATGACGGGCTGATGAGTGCCACCAGTCCCGACAATCGTGTCGACATCACCCAAGAGATGATTGAAAAAGGGATTGCTTTCAGTCCGCGCGACCCAGGTGCCTACTCGTGGGAACCATGGCCTACAGGGTACGACAGCGATATTTGTGCGGAATTAGCCGTTAACAACCCTTCCGTTACAGCAACCATGGCTCGTGAAGTGGAACCCAAACTTGCCAATAATTTCCTAAAAAGCGACAATCCGGGCGTAGTGATGACCTCTGCAGAAGTGAAGTTCCTGATGGCGGAAGCTACCGTGAAAAAATGGAATGTCGGCAGTGTGTCAGCAGAAGATCTTTACAAGCAAGGAGTACGTGCTGCTATTGATTTCCTGACAGACAACTACGGTTGCACGGCTACTACTGATGCAGAGTTTGATGCATTCATTCAAGATAAAGGGGCGTTCGGACATACGGACAATCAGAAACTTGAAGCTATCAATACACAGGCCTGGATTCTTCACTTCACCAATCCTGCCGAATGTTGGGCAAACGTGCGTCGTTCCGGTTATCCGAAGTTGAAATCACCGGCAGAATATGGGTTCGGACAATACCTCACCGGTGGAACGGAAATTCCGGTACGTCTATGCTATCCTGTATTGGAATCTTCCTATAATAAAAAGAGCTACAATGAAGCCATCGAGCGCATGGGAGGAACAGACAATTGGCACAGCCTTCTGTGGTGGGATACTGAAAACTAACTATTAAACAATCATCCATTATGAAAAAGATATATATTGCACTATTTGCCCTACTCGCTGTAGGCTCCACATTTACTGCATGCACCGAGGAAGAACCGTTCGCTACGGTGACAGAAAATGATGATCCGCATATCCTTGCCCCGGTATTCCCTGACAGAACGAACGGCCAATTGGCTACATTCGCCAACATCAGTCGGGATGCGAACTTATCCATCGCGCTGACCGTGACTCCGAAAGATTACACCACAGTAACCTGGTTCATTGATGGGCAGGAAGTAGAATCGGGTACCGACTCCGACAAAGAAATCAACCGTAGTCTGAAAGCCGGTACGTATAATTTGAAAATAGAAGTGGAAACTGTGAAAGGGAAGAAGACTTCCCGTGAAGGATTGGTGGTGGTCAATCCGTTGGCTGATGACCCTCAATCGAAAGAAGTAGCCTTTGAGAGAATTGTATCTCCCGGTAAGACTGCCCGTTTATATGGCAGTAATTTACAGAACGTAACAGCCATCCTCTTGGGAGGAAACACGATCACCGATCCTACTTATGTTGAATCGGCAGACGAGAATTATCTGGAATACACCATTCCGACAGGCGTAAGCGAAGGCGATTACCGTATCGTTCTGCAAGATGCCGACGGCAATCAATATGGAGCCGACATGGTGAAAGTAACCAATGCTTCCCTTGTCATTTCGGGAGCTAACCGGGCTACTGCCAACGTGGATTGGACCATTTCCGGCATCAATCTCGAAAACATCGCTTCTCTAACCATTGGCGGGCAAACGGTATCTCAATTCAGCAACCAATCTTCTACAGAGATTACGCTGACTTGTCCGGATTTGTCTGATGGAAGCTATACGATGACAGGCAAGACCCGCAGCGGAGAGGCTGTGCAGTTCTTGAACGATAATATTACGACTACCGAACAGACTGTGACCGTATCTACCGAAATAACGCTTTGGTCAGGACACCATTACGTTTCGTGGGATAAGCCGGACGGTGATCCCAACAAAACTTTTGGTTTGATTCCAATGGATGTATTTGCTGGTATCACAGCCGGGTCGACACTGAAAGTAGTCTACTCCATAGAACCTACTGCCGAATATCATAAAATGCAGCTTGCCACAGGCTATTGGACAGGCTTGGCGAGTGAGATGGAATTTACGGAAAACGGTGAATATACACTGATACTAACACAAGACATGTTGAATAAGATTCAAGCTGAAGCCGGATTCTTATGTGTAGGACATGGCTATTATGTAGATTTGGTAACCGTGAAATAATGTTCCTAAGTAAGTTTAAAAATCATTCATACCATAAGTATCTGTCATTCTTCGGGTTAAAGCCCTCTGAATGACAGATTACATAAACGATGCTACTTAAAAACAAATCATAATGAAACTAAGAAATATTATATTAATGACCGCATCTATCGCAATGACTGCCTGTTCCAAACAGGCAGTTCCCACTGCCATTCCTGAAGACGCTAAAATAGAACAACAAGTGGAAGAGCTTCTATCAAAGATGGATCTTGACGCCAAGATAGGGCAAATGACCGAGCTTGCTATTGATGTATTAGGAGAGACGATAAATGGAGAATTCCAATTGGACGAGGCAAAACTCCACAAAGCGATTGCTGAATACAAGGTAGGTTCGTTTCTCAATGCTCCCGGCCCGGTAGCACAAAGCCCTGAAAAGTGGAACGAGATTATCGGTCGAATACAAGAACTGTCGATGGCGGAGATTGGTATTCCATGTATCTACGGCCTGGATCAGAATCATGGTACTACCTATACATTGGGCGGCACGCTCTTTCCTCAAAATATCAATATGGGTGCTGCCTTCAATCCGGATTTGACCTACGAAGCGGCACGTGTAACGGCTTATGAAACAAGGGCTAGCAATTGTCCCTGGACATACTCCCCCACTGTCGATATGGCACGTGATCCCCGTTGGCCGCGTGTATGGGAAAATTATGGAGAAGACTGTTTAGTCAATGCCATTATGGGCAGCACTGCTGTCCGAGGCTTCCAAGGAGATGATCCTAACCATATTCCCGCCGACCGAATCGCCACCTCCGTGAAACATTACATGGGATACAGCATGCCACGTACCGGCAAGGACCGCACACCGGCTTATATATCTGTTTCCGAACTGCGTGAAAAATGTTTTGCACCGTTCAGGGCTTGTGTGGAAGCAGGTGCACTGACTATAATGGTCAACAGTGGTTCCATCAACGGAAAGCCTGTGCACGCCGACCGCGAACTCCTTACACAATGGCTGAAAGAAGACTTAGGATGGGACGGAATGTTAATCACCGACTGGGCGGACATCAACAATCTTTATACCCGCGAACATGTGGCAGCAAACAAGAAAGAAGCCATCGAAATGGCAATCAATGCAGGTATAGACATGGCTATGGAACCGTATGATCTCAATTATTGTACACTACTAAAAGAGTTAGTGCAAGAGAAGAAAATACCCATGAGCCGTATTGACGATGCCGTCCGCCGGGTGCTTAGACTTAAATTCCGTCTGGGTCTGTTCGATCATCCGAACACTTTATTGAAAGATTATCCTCTCTTCGGCAGCAAGGAGCATGCACTTATCGCACTTCATGCAGCTGAAGAATCGGAAGTATTGCTAAAAAATAAAGATAATATTCTTCCGCTTCCTCAAGGGAAAAAGCTACTGGTAACCGGTCCGAACGCCAACTCTATGCGTTGCTTGAACGGCGGTTGGAGCTATTCGTGGCAAGGACATCTGACCGATAGATTTGCCGACAAATATAACACCATTTACGAAGCAATCTGCAACAAATTCGGAGCCGATCATGTCCGTCTGGAACAGGGCGTAACCTACAAACCCGAAGGTGCTTACATGGAAGAAAATGAACCGGAGATTGAGAAAGCTGTGGCCGCCGCCCGCAACGTGGATATTATTATCGCCTGCATCGGTGAGAATTCATATTGCGAAACACCCGGTAATCTTTCCGAACTTGCCATCTCTGCCAGCCAAAGCAAACTGGTAAAGGCACTTGCCGCTACAGGAAAACCGATCATCCTGATACTCAATGAGGGTCGTCCCCGCATTATCAACGAGTTGGAGCCATTGGCTGATGCAGTTATTGACATTCTATTACCCGGAAACTATGGTGGCGACGCATTGGCGAACATTCTGGCAGGAGACGTGAACCCCAGTGCCAAGATGCCTTACACATATCCGCGACACGAAGCAGCACTGACTACCTACGATTATCGGGTGAGTGAAGAAATGGACAAAATGGAAGGAGCTTACGACTACAATGCGGTAGTCTCCGTTCAATGGCCTTTCGGATACGGATTGAGCTACACCACTTTCGAATACAGCAACTTCCAAACGGACAAATCTTCGTTTACCACAGGAGATGGTTTGCACTTTTCCATAGATGTAACCAATACCGGTAAATATGCCGGAAAAGAAGTTGTGATGCTGTTCAGCAGTGATCTTGTGGCATCGCTTACTCCCGAAAACCGTCGGTTACGAGCCTTCAAAAAGGTGGAACTGCAACCGGGCGAAACCCAGACTGTCACTCTATCCATCAAAGGCAGCGACTTGGCTTTTGTCAATTCCGACGGGCAATGGGTACTGGAACAAGGGGATTTCCGTATGCAATGCGGAAATCAAGTAGTGACTATTACTTATAAGTAGGCATTTATAAGTAGGTATTTATAAGTAAATGCGCATTATTAATGTATACACTCCCGACAATAACTCTATGAGACACTGCGTTACTTTGTGGTGAACTCAAATTATCATCTAACCGGTTGAACAGCCTCAAACGGCTGTTCAACCAAATTTAAACAACCGCTCCTCTTGATCCAAACGACCGTATGTCTACAACAAAAAGACAATCGTTTGAGCCCAAAGGAGCGATTGTTTTTATCTGAAGGAAAGCGGCATTATTACAAAGGGTATTCCTCAAAAGCATACAAAATGGTAGATAAATAACGTTCACCTGTATCGGGTAATAATGCAACAATCATTTTCCCGGCATTTTCCGGTCGCTTCGCCAGTTCCGTAGCAGCATATACGGCTGCTCCTGAAGATATGCCTACCAACAAACCTTCCTGTTTAGCCAATTCACGACTCGTACGAATGGCATCGTCATTCTGCACCTGAATAATTTCATCTACGACAGAAGCCTTGTACGTCTTAGGAATAAACCCTGCACCGATTCCCTGAATCTTATGCGGACCTGGTTTACCTCCCGATAGTACCGGAGAATCAGAAGGTTCTACTGCCACAATCTTTATACTCGGATCACGCATCTTCAGCGCTTCCCCTACACCGCTAACTGTCCCGCCAGTACCTACTCCGGCCACAAAGATATCGACTTTCCCCTCGGTATCTCTCCATATTTCCAGACCGGTAGTCCGTAAATGCATGGCAGGGTTAGCAGGATTCTCAAATTGTTGTAAAATGACAGCTCCCGAAGTGACCGCCTTCAGTTCTTCAGCTTTGGCAATGGCTCCTTTCATGCCATCCGCACCAGGAGTCAATACTAATTCCGCCCCTAAAGCTTTCAGAAGATTACGCCGTTCGATACTCATGGTATCGGGCATCGTCAGAATCAGTTTATAGCCTTTAGCAGCTGAAACAAAAGCCAATCCCACACCGGTATTCCCACTGGTCGGTTCAATGATAGTTGCTCCGGGATGCAAAATTCCTTTCGTTTCTGCATCCTCAATCATAGCCAATGCTATGCGGTCCTTCACGCTTCCTGCGGGATTGAAAGATTCAATCTTTACAATCAGACGAGCTTTCAGGTCGTTACTTGTATTATAGTTACTAAGTTCCAATAACGGAGTATTACCTACCAAATCCGTCAATTTTCTTGCTATCTTTTCCATATATATCTGTTTTAAATTTCTCTTGTTTTAATATATGACAAAGATAGTGCGGATTCTGTTCAGGGTAAATACCATATATATGGTAAATTCATACCACATATATCTGACTTCTTGCCAGAACAATATATCATTTGAATCTCTTCACATAATCTGCAATCAGATAACATGCCGGACCGAGTACTTGACCATGATCGAATCCTTGCATTTCGTACAAAGTCACTTTCTTGTTACCTATACTTTTCAAGACAGCTTCCAGCAACGCATTTTCTTCATACCTTGCCGCCATCTCCAGATGCTTGTCCCCCGTAATCAACACGAGAGGAGCTGTTTCCTTACGAGCCTTATTTACCGGAGCATACTCATCAACCACCGGAATACCGTCAGGCAAACCGCGTTCCTTGCGAATAGTGAAATGTGTCACTGTCTGACCACTCACCGGAAGATAAGCAGCTACACTATCGGCATCTGCTCCGTATGCTGCCATGTACTTTTTATCCATTGCCAGAATCAATGAAAGATAACCTCCCGCAGAATGACCGGAAACAAAAATATGATCCCTACGACCACCATACTTTTCAATATTCTTGAAAACCCATGCCACAGCTTCAGCCGCATCTTCGATGTAAGCCGGATTCTTTGCTTTCGGACTCAAACGGTAATTCACCGTCACTACTGCAAACCCTTGTTCTCTCAATTCTTTTGGGACAAATTTATTTCCGCCTTCCATACCACCACCGTGAAACCAGACAATAGTTGAGAAATCCTTCTTGTTTTCAGGGTAATAAATATCCAGTTTACAACGTTCCAGACGATAGGTATCCGTTTCGGAACCAGAGACATAAGATATATCTTTGTCTGTGCGATAAGCATTTTGTGCTTGAGCAATGCAAGTACAAAACAAAAAGAGAAGAAAGCAAATCTTTTTCATAACCATATTATTCAGTGTACTTAATAAAAATGCAATATTACGAAATCTTAATAAGAATAGAAAAGGAAAATTACTCCAATAACTACCACTCCACAAATCAACCAAACATTTAAAAGAATAAAAGCGTAAAAATCTCACAATTTTTATTTATGTTTATGACCTTATTTAACGGAAAGAGCCGCATAAAAAGTCATATATAAATAAAATCATTAATGGACCAATAACAATAAAGAAACTATTAATCTATCTTTCTCTAATTACAACAGGACTATTGTCCACTATACAAGTATCCGTCCAAAAAGAAATTGCTCCAGGGGTTATTAAACTACAAAAGGGAGAAATTGACCCTTTCACCCCCCCCTATTCTCTATTTGGCGGAAAGCCTGTTATAGAAACTATGAAGTCACTTCCTACAGCCAAGTTACCTTTCGACATTCAAGAAATACAAATAAAAATAACAGATAGAGGATGCTTGATAGAAGCCCCCTTGGAAGACAATGAACAAATCTATGGCTTCGGACTCCAGTTTGAAACCTTCGGTCAACGTGGCTTACGTAAACGTCCGATAGTGAACGACAACCCTCTAAACTGACTCGGATATACACACGCCCCACAAACATTCTACGTCTCTACCAAAGGTTATGGCATTCTCGTCAATACAGCACGTTATACCACTTTTTTATGCGGATCCAACCAAAAAAACAGCAAAATATACAAAACGCGAAAACCCGCAAACATATTTCCACCACCACGGAAGACTTATATAAAAATAGAAGCAATGGAGACAAAGTTTTTATCGACATTCCTGGTGCAAAAGGTATCGAAGTATTCATTATCACCGGACCGGAATTACTTGATGTAGTGAAAAAATATAATCTTCTCTCCGGTGGAGGCTGTCTCCCCCCAATGTGGGGACTCGGATTCAAATACCGTGTGAAAGGAGATGCTATACAAGATTCTGTTATGCGTTTTGCTGATTATTTTCGTAACAATCATATTCCATGTGACGTACTAGGGCTTGAACCCGGATGGCAAACGGCTACTTATTCCTGCTCGTACATATGGAGTAAAGAACGATTCCCACAACACAAAGAAATGCTAGCCCAACTCCAGCAGAAAGGCTATAAGATCAATTTATGGGAACACGCTTACGTACACCCCACCTCTCCCATCCGAAAAGCGTTGGAACCTTACCTTTATACAGCTTTCCGCACATACCAGCAAGAGGGAATACCTCCTTTTCGCCCGCTGCTGATGGATGATCCCAAGGATGAACGTCTGCGCACCATCAGCGATCAATACATGATTGGCAACGGAATGATGGCTGCTCCCCTGTACGAGAATAAGAAATCACGGAAAGTTTACTTCCCGGAAGGAGTCTGGTACAACTTCAACACCAATGAAAAGTACGAAGGTAACCGTGAATATGAGATAACAACCGAGCTTAATCAATTACCACTCTACGTACGTCAAGGAACGTTATTGCCTCTTGCCGAGCCTGTTCCTTATATAAATACGCAGACCGTATTCAACCTGAACTGTAAAATATACGGCACTCCCACCGCTACTTGCTAACTTTTCGAAGATGATGGTGTAAGCTATGATTTCCAGAAAGGGCAATTCAATCAGGTTACGTTGAATGCAGCTAAGGGAAAGGTCAAACTTACAAGAACAAAAGGCTGCAAGATTAAGAGATACCAGCTCAAAGGCTACGAATTTATCAACTAGAGCATGTCTTTTTAAGAAGATATACTTACTATATAACTTTCTTGAAAGAATATTTTCACCAGAGACACAATACGACAATCTCCCGCCCGAATATGTACCCGAAAACACATTTCCAGACAGGAGATCCACCATTATAGACAACAAAGTCCCTCTCTAAAGTTTCTTGATGGAGAAATCGGCAAAACGGATTTCTTCATCGCGCAACTGGTCTTGCCAGCTACGGTTCTCGCCCAGATAGCGGTAGATACCCCATTTGGGGCGAAGTCCCGTACAATCGGTGCGCCACATATCCATCTTTTGGGGATCGAGTTTCAAGAGAACTTTCCCGTCTTTCACGCGCATGATAGTTACTTCATAAGAACCATCCTCACCGAAACGTGCTTTCTCTTCCACCTCTACCCAGTTACCGAGGAAGTCGGCCAAATCCGCGCTGGCAATAGTCGTAGTACTCTCGCCACGCTTATCATAGCGCACACGTAACTGTTGTCCGCTCTTACTATTCGAATAGGCAGTCAGAGTGATGAGCGGAGAACTGACATCTGCCGTACCGGATGCGTTGTCGATACCTTTCAACTGGTGAAGATGGGAGAATTTGGTAGTTGTGCGAAATCCTGCCGGCAAACAGAATTTCCAACGGAACACCATTGTCTCTCCTTGCTGGCCAACAAGGCTTTGCGGAGATTTATTATCCGTTTTTATTTCATTCCGCTGACGGTCTGTGATATTCGGCAGACCACGGTCGTCGTCTATCGCAGCATGAATAAAAAATGCGAATACATATTTGTTCAACTGATTGTCATGTACCTGCTGAATATGCTGGAAATGCTCCGTTTTATGTTCGCGCGAAGAATCGGGAGCCTCGTGGTCGTAGCCCGAGCGCTTTATCAAGTCGTACGTTTTCGCGCTGTTGCCATCGGCTATTAATGAACCGTCCACTTGCTGTCCCAGTTGTCCGGGCTTCGGCTGTTCCTTGTCGTCTATCACTTCGGATGAACTATTGGAGCAGGCAATAAAAGCAAAGAAGGTTAAGAATAAGATTCCTGTTTTCATACGGTTTATTTCATATAGGTAGTCAGGAAATCGACAGACTTGAAGAAAATCTCTTCCATCTTATCAGAAGTCTTTGAACTTACGTTGTGGTCATAATACTTATATGTCAGCAGGTCGCAGACGCCTCCTTTTTTCTTTAGTGCCGATGCAAACATTTCACTTTGCTCACACTCTACCGTCACATCACACGTGCCACACACCAGCATGGAAGCAGGAACATTCTTCTTTGGAATGAGATTGATAGGAGATGCTTCACGCAGGACTTTCGGATCCCGGTCACAGAAATAAGCGATGCGTTGAGCATCTTTTGTCTTCATGGTGATGGCAGCCTTTTCCAGGTCATAGATACCGGAATAGCCAACAAGTGCTTTCGTTCCGGGAACAGTCATGGCAGCAACTGCCGCCAAGTGTGCACCTGCAGAAGTACCCAGAAAGCCGACACAGGCAGGATTTACATTCAATTCGGCAGCATGCTCCTGCACGTATTTCACAGCATCCAGAATATCCTGAATGGAGACTTTCACGGTTGCGTCGGATTGCGGTGCCAGTGTATAAGAGACACGTACACCTGTAATACCCTTTTGCTTTGCCAGGTATTGAGACAGAGATCTGGACGAACCATTATCTCCACGTGCCCATCCACCTCCGTGGATGTAGACCACGAACGGAGCGGGTTTGTCAGTCTCTGCAAAGTCTACTGTGAGTATCAGTTCATAGTCCTTATGTTTCTTATACACGATGTCTTTGGTAGCCACTCCCTTATAGTCCTTGCTTTTCAGGCGGTCCGGCTGATAGGTATAAGGCACCATCACATCGGGAATGGTATTCACATCGATAAACTTCGCATATTTCTTTGCATACAGCAACGCATAGGAGCCGTCCTCATTCTGCGTCATCTTCATGCCATAGCGATTGGAAAATTGCTGCGGTTGCGCTTCCTGGGCAAGGCAAAAAAGCGGCAGCATACACAAACATAAAATCAGTTTCAATTTCATGATATCACTTCATTAGGTGGGATAATCTTATTTCTTCTTTAAAATCAGATATGGTATCGTTTCTACATCCGACGTACTGTATTTCAGTCCGATGCGCTTTGCCGTATCTATGTACTTCTGATTGCCCAATGCCGTTCCCGCTTCATAAAGAAGAATGGCGGCACGCGACTGGTCGAATGGTTTAATCTGCTTGAACTTCCAACTTTCGGGGTTCAGATAATAAGGATATAGATAGTCTACTGCCTGCGAAGCCACTTTGCCGTTGGCGGCCGGAGTATTCCACAAGTTGAGACCTATCTGGCTGGTGATCTGATTGGCTTCCATCAGAGCTTCGAGAGCAAAAGTTGAATAATGCAGGGAGAGCGTCCGTTCCAGTTCTTGGGGTAGTGAGCCGTCGTCGGCAATCTGTGCACCCATTTTGGGGAGGATACTTTGCTCGGCTACTTCACGGATGCGGTCGGTGCGGTCCAGATAGGCGAGTACCATCAGGTGAATGGCTTCGTACCACAGGCCATGATTGTTGGCAGCATGAGATTCTCTTTGTCCCTGTGTGCTGTTCTCCATCCAATAACAGAAAGCGGTAGCCCAGTCATCGAGCTTTTTCTTGTCCGAGGCAGTCCAGCTTTTCGAGCTTTCTATCAATTTGGCAACTCCCAGTGCACGACTGAAACGACGGGAGTCAATGAAGCCCGAACCACGCATATTTTTCATTCCCGGAACGGATTGTGCATAAGTCATGTTGGGGTTCATACCCAATTTCGGGTCGATAAACCATGTTCGTAAATGATCGGCACAGGCTTTGGCGTAGACTTCTTTTCCGGTGATGTAATAGAGTACGCCCAAACAGTAGGCAGCGTCGCCAAAACGGTTGGCATTCTCACGTTCAGGGTATTCATAAACTTCCGGGTTGCGTTCGCCATCCTTACGGATATAGGGAAGCCCATCTGTCTTCGTGGAGTCCGGCCACCAGTATGGGGATAGAGTCATATAATCCCGGGGGTCCTTGCTGGGAGGTAATTTCTTTTTAGCTGTTACCGACAGAGGAGACATCTTTATATATTTCTCTGCCGCCTTTTCCTGTAATTCGATGTACTGGATCACCTCTTTATCGCCTTTCTGATAATCGGTCTTCAGCTTCTCGAGCAATGTTGCATTAAACGGTCCCAACGGTGCCGCATTCAGTACTCCCCAACAAAGGCATAGAGCCCATATAGCAAAGATTCGTCTCATAAATGTATTCTTTTAGAGTAGTGGAGATGAGTGGTTAAGATAAGATGTGTAATGGTAAGATTAATAGTGAAGCAAGTAAGAGGTAAGTTAGCAAAAGCAGGTAATCAGGGAATAAGCAACCAAACAGTAAGTAGTTGATTATAAAATATTTGCTACTTAACTACTCACTACTTGATTGCTAAATCTTTACTACTTATACTAGCTCCAGATTCGGTGATTCTTCTTTAAGAGAAGAAACAACCACCGTTAATATCAATATTCGTACCTGTCAGGTAAGAAGATTCGGAGCAAGCCAGGAAGCAAACCAGTTCGGCAACTTCATCAGCAGTTCCCTCACGACGCAATGCGTAAGAGCCTTTCATACGTTCACGATTCTCCGGTGTATTGAAGCGGTCATGGAACGAAGTAGCAATCGTACCCGGACAGATAGCGTTGCAGCGGATTCCTTGAGGACCGAGTTCTTTGGCCATAGAGCGGGTGAATGTCATTACAGCACCTTTGGCAGTTGCATACATGGAAGCTCCGTTGCCACCACCGTCGCGGGCAGCCAATGAAGAGAAGTTTACGATAGAACCACCCTCCGGCATCATCGGAACTACCTCACGGGTACAAAGGAATACGGAACGCATATTGACATCCATCAGGAAATCATACCAGTCTTCATCCTGTTCGGTGATTTTCTTACGGCCTACGATTCCGCCTACTACATTTACCAATACATCTACCTTGTCACCAAAAGCTTTGTTGCACTCTGCAAAAAGATTCTTCACCGCAGCAGCTTTCGTCATATCACCCTGAACAGCGATTGCTTCACCACCCACGTTTTTAATCAATGCCAGTGTTTCCTGTGCATCGGCTTCATTATCAAAATAGTTCAAACAAACTTTAGCGCCTTCTGCGGCTAATTTTACAGATATTGCGCGACCCAGGTCACGTGCACCACCAGTTACAATAGCAACTTTTCCTTCTAATTTCATAATTGTCTTTTTTTAAATACGTTTATTTATTGATTTGTTTAATCTCTCCTACTGTCAGGAAGATGGAGCACAACGATAGTGGTACCAAAGCTCCCAACAGACTGAATAATAAAATCCAGTTTGTAATATAGCTGGCAAAAAGAATAGCCAGAATTGTACCCAACACAGCCGAAGCACCTCCCAGACCTGCCAAAGAACCTACCGACTTGCCGCTATGCAAATCGCTCGGAATGGTCTGCAAGTTCGTCATGAAGAACTGGAAGCCTCCCAATACCAGTGCCATAAAGAGAATGGCAACCGGAGCCGTGGTAGACATGATAGCTGCCAGAATGGACGGAATAATTATAAATCCACCAATCAGCATGGCTGCTTTGCGGGCATAGTTCACAGTCTTTCCACGGTTTATCAGCCAACCGGAATACCAGCCCCCGGCAACACTTCCCAAAGCCGCGCCCACATAAGGTACCCAGGCAGAGAACGCCACCTCTTTTATATTCAGATGGAATACGTCGGCAAGGTAAAGCGGCAGGAAAGTTACAAACATCCACCAGATAGGGTCGAGGAAGAATCGGCCGAGAATGACAGACCAGTTCTTTTTCACACGCAGCAGTTCGCCCCAGCTCTTTCCTTTATCTTCTGTCTTTATCTCCTTTTCGGGCTGACCGCTTAGAATATAAGTACGCTCTTCTTCCGTAATCCAGGGATGCTCTTTCGGAGTTGCCTTATTGATTATCAACCAGGGAATCAGCCAGATCAATCCCAATCCACCAACTACAATGAAAGTCAGTTTCCAGCCAAAAGCGATGAACAGCATCAGAATGATAATCGGAGCAAGAATGGAGCCGATGGAAGCTGCCGCTCCAAACAATCCCTGTGCAAAAGCACGTTCTTTTTGCGGGAACCATTCGGCATTACTTTTCGTAGTGCCCGGCCATGGGCCGGCTTCACCCAAGCCCAGCATCATCCGGAAAAAGGTCAGTGAGAAGATTCCTCTGGAAAGAGAGGCCAGCGCATCCGCCGCTCCCCATACCAGTACACTCCAGAAGAAACCTTTCCGACATCCGATTTTATCGTACAACTTGCCGGAGACAAGCTGGCTGATGCCGTATGCAATCATAAAGAAAATCGTAATCAGGCCGAGAATGTCTTTCGCTTTCTGCGACGCATCGGGATCGTTACGGTCTATCAGACCGAGGTCGATGGCGATACCCTCGCGATTGGTGACAAAGGTGACTCCGTTCTTCTCTTTCATCTGCACATTGGCTACGCTGACCGAATCGCGGTTTCCGTTGGCGGCTGTCAGGATATACTGGTCGCCCACCAATGCGGCGTGGTTACCTTTATCGCTCAACGCCTCCGCCTCGGGCAGAAGACGATAGTCGATATTAGCCACCCACATATAGTTGAGCGTGCCTCTATCCAGATAATTGATGATGGTTATCAACATGATTAACCCGATAACCACCCATCTAAGTCCTTTTACTTTCATGCGCCTAGAGGTTTAAGAAGTCTGCACGCACGGGACTAAAAGTATCAATCAGAATACCAGCTTCCAGGCAAACGCATCCGTGCCATTCATCCGGTGCTACATAATAACCATCTCCGGCAGAAAGAATCTCTTTCTTATCGCCGATGGTGAGTTCGAATTTACCGCTCACCACGTAAGTGGCCTGGCTGTGATAATGCTCGTGCATGGTTCCTACCGCACCTTTATCAAATTTCACTTTGACCATCATCAACTGTCCGTCATACGCCATAATCTGACGATTGACACCCGGAGCGGGATTTTCCCACTTCAAATCTTTCTCAAACTGAAAAGTTTCACTACATGTTTTCATACTTTCTATCTATTAATGGTTTGTTCTCATTTGGCAAAAACTCCGCAACGACCGTTCCAGTCGTAATTCTTTCCTCCAACGGACAAGTGATGTTTATTCTTTTTGCTGTCTTCTGCGTTGGCCAGACAGAGTGTTACAGAATGTCCACCTTTATATATAGCTTTGATAACGGTGTATTCGGCCGTATCCATCACCACTTTCACTTCCTCGCAGGAGGATGTCAGATTGTTGGAAGTCTCCATCACTACGTCATAATCTCCATGCGTTTCGATGGAAGTAGCAAACGTGTGATTCTTCTGTTCCTTTTCTCTGATTAGAAACACTGTCTCGTTTCGCAAATTGAAATCCGGATCATTGGCTCCCAGGCGAAGCATCTTTAGTTCTGTCCGGGGAGTGGTGGCCGCGCTGATGGTATAGAGGCGGTTGTCCTTGACAAAAGTGAAACTGGAGGTGTTCGTTTTCTCATTCTGTCCCCAGGCTTCCAGCCACAGATGCTGGTAACCGTTTTTTGTTCCGAGGGTTTGCAATCCGTTGCTTGCTTTGGTATATGGGAAATTCAGAGAAACGAAGTGCCCGTTATACCATAGCGGATAGTCGTATTGGTGTTCCTTGTCGGAGTTGGCCTGCAACACGTCCAGTATCAGCGGGAATTGCAGGAAAGGAGTAGTCACATACACCAATGTACGTTTCATTTCCACTCCGGAATATGCATTGGTTTCTTTGGCTACCATCACTTGGAAATGATCTCCGTTGAAATCACTGTAAATGATGTCCGAATGATAACGGGAAGACACTTTTATATCGCCGCCGAAATTGGACGTTTCATCAACCACCAGTGTGTTGTGTGCAATGGTCTGTTTGGCAAACGATTCGTTCTCACGTGTGTAATGTCCCTTATTCTTGGCTTCGATATTGAGAAAACGGGAAGCTCCGTAATCTGTCAGAATCTCGTTTCCATTATCATAATAGGCCATTGTGAGTTTATCGTAATGTCCGTGGCTAAGACCATGAGAAGTGGCTTTCAGGGTCAGGGCACTATTCAGTTTCGGGTCTGTCGAGCGAATCACGGCAATGCCTCCCTCGTCTCCTTTGCGTCCGTCGCGGAACACGCTGCTGCGATATACAATTGGAGCAGCTTCGCCACGGGCAATATCACGGGCTACCCGGAAACCACCGATTGTAGGCAGATAAGTATGCTGGTATTCGTTCGCTACGGAGAGCAATGATTTATCCGACGGATGGACATTGTATAGAATATCTGCAGCGTAAACCAGTTCCTGTGCGGAAAGTCCTTTCAGCAGGGCATCGTTAATATGGAAGAATTCTCCCTCATAAGATAGCTGTATCAACGTGGAAAGTGCTTTTGAGAGTATACTGTCGCGATAGCTGAAGATTTCCAGCTCCGGCAGTTTGTTTTCAATGCATTGGGCGAAGATGACGAAAGGCCAGATGGCATAACGTTGATAGTAGGCCCCCTCTGTGAAATAGCCATCGGGAGAGAATAGATAATCCATTTGACGGATGAATCCTCCGCGTTTGCCTGTTTCGTCGGAGCCATAAAGAGCTTTGTTCACGTAATCTTCACGATTCATGGCGAAACCAATCATACCTACGGCAGCCGTAGCCCAAGTGGCATGATTATGCATCTTGTTGAAAGTCTTATTGTTTGCATGGTTATCGCCCATACCATCCATGATGAAGTCCGCCATTGGGGCAAACAGATTCTTTTCGATGGTGGTGCGCTGCTTGGCCGAAAGTGTATGATAGATGCAATCGTATGCTACCGCTGTATGTACCAGCCATACACTTTCATTCAGCGTTTGCCAGAACAGGCGTCCGGGAACAGGGGAAAGTGATACGGGATGGAAACCCAGTGTGGGATAGAGCCTTGCATAGGCTTCCAGCATATCTGCTACGTAACGGGCGTATTTCTTGTCACCGGTCAGCTGATAGGCAACTCCGCAATGGAACATGGCATAATAGTTCGACTTATGCTGTTCGTGTACCACCCCGCCACCACCATCTGCCGGAATAGGAACGGAGATAGGAGAATTCAATGCTGCATCGGCTGCGCTCAATACTTCCGAGAGCGTTTTGTCGAATGCGGGCACGGTTCCCTTTCCTTCCCTCATCTCGTTCACTTCTTCCTGTGTGAAAAGAAGAGACGGATGTTGGGCAAACGAAAGGAGACATCCTCCCAAAACCATGAATATACAAATAATAAGTTTTCTCATCTAATCATTATTTTCTTGTTCCACTTACGATTACGGTTATTGCGGAAGCGAATTTTTTTTCAAACCAATAGAGAGTTTTTCCAATTCGCTGCCCGGCACTGGAGTATAATTGTATGCGTCGGCATTGATATATGCGGGACGGATATTATACATTTTTCCTTGTATAGCTTGGGAAGTGGTAGTTACCATTCTGCCGGAGTTCCACAGGTTACAGTTGGCTATGCGAACTTTCTCCCAGGTGGCCTCATCCAAACGGATGGTTGCTCCTCCGCGTCCGCTGTTGTCAAAATTACAATTCTCTACTGTCAGTACTTGTGGACCAATCAGGCGCATCACGCTTCCACGCTCTTTGTTACAACAGTCTGCGAAGTTACAATGTCTGATAGTGATATAAGGACCAGCCGTACTTTCATCACTTCCTCCACGATAAATATTGATAGGTAAACCCAGCAAACGATAGAAAGAACAGTTTTCAATCAGCATATCATCCGCATTGTAACGACCGATATCGTCTTTCTCGGCGGCATAGTTGATGGCATCTCCAGATAAGTCGCGGAAAAAGCAGTTTTTGATTGTCACACTCTTGGCGAAAGTGGCTTTCGTTCCTTTGATGGCAAAGAAGCCGCCCTCTCCGAAGTTCTGAAATTCGCAACCGTCTACTGTCAGTGTATAAGGTTGTATCATATCGGTGGCTGTAGAAATTCCCGCCTTAGCCAAGGCTTTACCGGGTTCCAGTACTCCGTCGAATGCGATATTCTCAATAATCAGTTCACCGCCATCGGCGATGGTTACCATGTTATCCGATTTCTCTCCGTTGAAACGAACCAACGGTTTATTGGCTGCGTTGGCAGCGCGAATTGTCAGCGGTTTATCGATGAACATGGCGCTTTGGATAGGATAGGTACCCTCAACCAGAACAATAATCCCACCCGGTTCTGCTGAACGAATGATTTCAGAAAGATCAGTTCCCGGAGCTGCGTTGTATTCCTTATGAGTCTTTGCAGATGGTTGCGCTACCCGGTTTTCAAACCAGGAAGCACCTTTATCCTTACGTATTGCGGCCTGATCCGGCAACTGGGGAGCCTTTAGTTTCTCCGTAGTAAATCCCGGAGCCGAATAGTTCTTTGCCAGTTGCACTTTATTGCCTTTGAACTGAATACCTGATACATCATCAACGGCTATATAAGGTTGAGACAGTTCCTTATTTATTATGATATTATCCGTAAAGCTCACATTGTCCGGTGCAAGGGTACGTTCCATGTCTTTGCCTGTGCCAAATTCGATATTTGTACAGTCTACGAAAGTATTACGGTACATCTTCACGTCAACTACCTGGCAATAACGGTTAGGCAACGAATTAGGTACGGCATCCATCACTCCCAAAGCAGAGAAGAAACGGGTTCCTGCCAGACCGACCAAGGTATTGTCATAAATCTGATGTCCGGCATTGACCACGCGAATACCGCCTGTGTTACGGAGTCCGTTGCCAATAAACAGGTTGTTATTAACCGTGTTACGGTCACCGTGTCGCAGTGCTACTACTCCTTCGCATTCCAGCAAGATATTGTTCCGAATCACATTATCGCTGGATTTTATAGAGATTACTTCCACTTCACCGGAACAGCGCTCGAACAGGTTATTTTCAATTACTGTGTTCGAGGAACTGTATGCCTGTTGGGAAGTTCCCACACGCATGGTTTCCGCACCGTTCGAGCCGTACACCGGCCTCTCTCCGAAATAATTATGGTCTATCTGATGATGATTTTCCAGACAACGCTCATCGTTGAGGATGACAATCAATGTCACCCCCAAATTAAGTTTTCCTGTCAATGAGCAATGATCTACACGGTTATGACGACCATAAAGCAAGATATAGCTGTAAGCCTGGTCCCGACGGGACGGATTGAATCCGTCTATCACGCAATTTGTCAGGCGACAGTGATTGGCCAGTTCCTGTCCGTTGCGGAATTCTACCACGGAACCTTTAGGAGCATATCCATCTGTAAAATGTAATCCACTGACAGACATCCACTCTCCTGCTATCCGCAAAGTAGAGCCTCCCTCAATCTTTACTTTTCCAGGATTCAAGGCTTCTATCTTGATAGAAGCTTTCTCGGTTCCCTTACCTGTCCACTTCAACTGCATGTCTTTATACTGACCGTCTTTGATATAAATCTGGTCACCCGGTTGTGCAGTCTTCAGACAGGAGGCTACTTCGGGAAGTGTCACATCATATCTCTTTGCAAAAGAGGTGAAGGGAAGCCCGATAAGTAAGGAGGCTATAATCGCTTTATGTATCTTTCGTGTCATCATTGGTTATTGAACTTTTGAGTAATCGTAGTCTTTCTTCTGCCAGTACATATCAAATTCAATGGAACTGGATGAAGGAGCATTGGTGTTATTGTACATTTTAAAGTCAATCGTCTTTATATGCAGTAATCCAATACGTTTCACGTTATCAGCGACATTAGACGTCGAACCATTTACATTATAATATAATATAAGCAAGACGGCACCTACATCCACTTTTTGCTCTTTTCCCACTTCAAAAATACCAGGTGCCCATACATCTGTGTTTATTGATGTTTTCATGCTCGAAATACTAAATCCACGACAAGTTTTAGCTTCAACATCTATCGGGAAGGTAGTTTCATCAATATTATCCAACGTACCGTTTTTCACTTCATCTACTAATGCTTTATAACCGGACTTAGTTGGGTCTAAGTATAAGAAAGTCAATACCGGAGTACCATAACAGTTACCATTGATTCCTGGCACCCTATTCTCATCTGCCGAATTATTTATCATATAAAAATTCTTCAACTGTCCATTAGAACCCGCCGGGCTATTGATTTGCAATGTTCCTGCATTAACACCCGAGAAGAAGAAATAAGGATTCACAGAATTATATTCACTTTCAGAGACAGCCGGTTTATTATTTGCAGAACAAGTTGTAGCCTTGTATTGGTAAGATATTGGATCTACTTTTGTTCTCCAATCCGCATTTGCATACACTAATCCAGTTTCCGGAGAGAAGAATGAAGATAATTCTTCTACGTCACGGCCTTGTGCATATACTTTCTTGTTCTCCCAGAAATAAACGAAAGGCACTTTGACTACAAATGCATCTGTCAGAGTATGCACCTCACGTCCGTCAAAATAAGAAATCTTCAATGCCATCGTATTATCTCCATCCACATAGTTTTCCGACGAAGGTACGGCAAATTTCAGTTCATTCTCTGTTTGAAGAGCAATATTACATTCAATGGTTCCCAACATTACTTTATCAATCTTATTCAAATAAGTACCATTCAGAACGACTATATCTCCTATGTTTGCTGGTTCAAAAGAAGAAGTAGTAACATTCGGTTCATAACGTGCCACGGTCATCTGCGGTGCAGATTCAATCGGAGTTTCCACCTGTGACGCACCATTGAAATATCTGAATGTAATAGCAGCTTTATCACTTTCTACATAAGGAATCTTCACTAGGATTTCATCCTCATTCTGCGAAAGTATGCTAGCCTCGTTTCCAGTAGTATGTCCTTCAGCTGTAAAAAGCACAGCACTGATTACGTTCATATGGGAACCTGAAATCAACAGTTTATTACCCATCTCTATCTCGGTAGGCATTCCCGTTGAGGAAATAGTGGGAGCCGGATATTCAATGGTAAAATTGCCTTCTGAAACTCCTTCGCCAACTGAATTACTTAATACAATTTTTCCGCTCTTTGCATTACCGGTCACTTTGAGTGATAAACGCTCATTGGACACTTTTTGAAGTATCGTGACTTTCTCCCCTCCAATTGTCGCACTGACCACATCGTCCAGATACTCTCCGGTAACTACGATTTCACTTCCGATGCTTCCACTCTCCGGTGAGAAAGAAACGATTTGTGGCGCACTGACCACAACGTCTTTCATGGATATAGAATCACAACTGGTCCAAAAGATAACACATGCAAATAAGGATGCAAGGCGCCATTTTCTATATTGTTTCATATTCGTATTCATTTTAAGAGATTAATAACCCGTATTCTGTGCAATATCCGGATTGATGTTGATTACACTTACCGGAATCGGGAGGAATGTCTGCCAATCAGCAATATCATTCACGACATAAGTATATTCCGAATAGAAAGTCTCACTTTTGAAATAATTATTCACTGTTTGAGCAGCCGTACCCCAACGGAGCATATCGAACCAACGCTGGTTTTCAAAAGCAAGTTCCAGTCTTCGTTCATTACGTACGGCTTCTCTGAAGTCATAACGGTTAGAAAGATCGGCCAATGTATAAGTTGAAACACCGGCACGTTCGCAAATCATATTCAGATATTTCAAGTTATCAGCAGACGGACCCGATATTTCATTCGTCAATTCTGCGTACAACAATGCGATATCGCCTACACGGATAATCGGCCAGTCACTCTCACCATCATACTGCGTAGACACAGGATTTGTGTATTTCTTGCAATAACGACAGTTACCCGTAGTCACCCATTCTTGAGTAGTCGAGTTAAAGTACTTTTGGGCAATATTTACATCCAGGCGTTTGTCTGTTGCACCTCTCATTGTATAGGCAGTAATGATATTATCACTTGGAGTATTATAACCGGAAGAAGTTCCTATAATCACATTTGCACCATTATTGACCGGAGCAAACATATTACCGAACGGAGAACCGAGTCCTACATTACCCGAAAGATAACGGGCTGCAAAAATGATTTCCTTGTTCATCTCATTTGTGATGTCGAATATCTTATTATATGCTACCAGATCAGCACCTGTCTGCGGATTACCTACGGCAGCACTTTCAAGTACTTCCTTGCATAACTGTGCGGCGCGGGCATACTTGGCGTCTCCCGATTTATAATGAGTCGCATACACTTTTGCCAACAATGCTTTAGCAGCATTTCTGTCTGCACGCCCCATATCTGCATCCGCCATTCGTTCAGGCAACATTCCATTATCAAGAATCCGTTCCAGATCACCCTCAATCAGTGCATAAACCTCTTCTACCGTAGAACGCTGCATATTACGGGCTACATCTGACGGAACCTTGGAAGTAACTATAAACACAGGCCCCCATAAACGAACAAGATTAAAATATTCTAAAGAACGGAGAAACAAAACCTCTCCCTCATATTGATTCCGGGTAGTTTCATCTTCTACCACATCAAGATATGAAATCGCATTATTGACACGGGCAATCGTTGCATAACAAGAATTCCAATACTCTTCCACCCATTGGTGCTCTGCCACGATAGTTCCCTGGTCAAGCTGTTCAACCAATTTCGTAGTGCTGGCGGAAGAACCAGTAGCATACATACGTCCATTATCCGAACGTAATTCAGTCATTGCCCATTCATAATACATCACGTCGTGAAGAGAATTATAGCAACCAAGTACCAGATTATTCACTGAAGAAGCATTTTTCACATATTCATCCGCAGCAACTTCCGAATAGGGATACTTGTCCAAATCACAAGATGCAAACAGTAACGTTACTAACAGTAATCCTATATAATTTACCTTTTTCATCGTTCACTTTCCATTAAAAGTTAATATCAAAACCTGCGGAGATAGTACTGGTCAAAGGGAATCCACCGCGCTGATATCCCGAAATCATAGAGCTTGAGTATTGAGAAGAAGTCAGGCGGGATTCCGGATTGATACCCTTATAACTGCTTCCCCAAATGTAGAGCAAGTTGCTACCGGACACATAGAAACGTACACCCGACAGTTTCAACTTACGTGCAGCCGTACTTGGCAATGTATATCCCAATGTGAAGTTTCTCAAACATGCATAAGAAGCATCCTGCAAAGGATAATCAGTCAAACAGATATCATATCCCAACTTCAGATAAGGCACTTTTCCGTTACCCGGATTTTCTGCACTTACCCAACGATCCTTGGTGTAAGCTTTGTTCCATTTCACTGTCTCATTGTAATAAACGTCACCATTGTAAACGTCAATTCCCTGTACTCCCTGAATCAGGAACGAAATATCAAAATTCTTAATCTGGAATGTGTTCGTGATTCCCCATGTAAAATCCGGATACGGATTACCCAAAGGAACACGGTCTTCAGGAGTCAACGAACCGTCATTGTTGGTATCTACAATACGCAATCCACCCGGTACGTCATTCGAGAAGTGAGGATTCGCATTGATTTCCTCCACACTATTCCACACACCATTCGTTTTATATCCATAAAACTGAATCAACGGTGAACCAACTTTAGCAATGTAACACTCGCTTCTTTCCCCCTGATTGATAACCTGTTGTTCACCTCCCAATTCCAGCAATTTATTGCGCGACAAGGAGAAATTTATATTTGTATCCCATGAAAACTTACGATTCTTGATATTGTGCGTATCAATCTGTATTTCCACACCCGAATTACGTACCTTTCCAATATTATTCCAATAATAACTATATCCGGTGAATGACTGTGTAGGCTGCTCAAACAACAGAGCACGAGTCACAGAGTAATAAGCATCTATCGAGAGATTAATCCGGTTCTTGAAGAATCCCAGATCCAGACCATAGTTGAATTCATCTGTCTTCTCCCATGTAATGTGAGGATTGGCAAGCGAAGAGGAAATATTTGCCGAACCATTTACCAGTTGTCCATTACCGGTACCTGTCACATAGTTCGCACTGTTCAATACTTCAAGAGCTGCATCATAACTGATACGGTTATTTCCCGTCACACCGTAAGAAGCACGGAGTTTCAAATTAGAAATAACTTCGATATTCTTCATAAACTTCTCCTCATTCACACGCCAGCCCAACGATACAGAAGGGAACCAGGCATTGCGATTTCCTTTCGAGAACAAGGAAGAGCGGTCCAGACGTAAAGAAGTAGACAAGAGATAACGACCCAAATAACTGTAATTGATACGTCCCAAATAAGACTCCAATACCACATCCGGATAACGGAAAGTTCCCGTACCATCAGTATTCCCATTCCCTTTACTTGCCAATGAATAAACAGTTGCCGCATTCAGCGTATGAACATCATCGGTAGCAAATCCTGTTGCAGTCATAGCTACTCGCTGGTTGCGAGTGGACTCCACAGTATAACCCAACAAAGCATCAATGCTATGAGCATTATTTCTTCCGAAATCAATGTGATAATTCAATGTATTCTCGCTCAACAAATCCACATAGAGTGTGCTAAAATAAGTAGCTCTGCTCTCTTCTTTATCTTTTGTCGCGTCTTTATTACCATAATAGTAAGACGGGCTAAAACGGACATTCAAACCATTGGACGTCTTGAATTGCAACCCTTTACAAAGATCAATAGTCAGATACATACTTGCCAAACCCTGCATGGACTCACTCCAACGAGAAGTATTGGCCATCACACTACGGGGGTTATTATTGGCTGACGAGAAAGGAGATGATTTCTCCAGCGTCGGATTTCCCTCCGCATCCGGTGTACCGGTAGGAGTCATGATATTATTGAAATGACTACCTCTTGCAAAACCTGAATACCCTGTCATTTCAGTACTCCAATCATTATGATAAACAGGAAGAAAAGACGGAGTACGATAGAAATCTATGAAATTATTTTTCGGACGTTCTGTTTTGGTATAAGTTCCGGATAAGTTGACCCCTACACTAACAATATTCGAGAGTTTGGCATCCAATTTCGTACGGAAATTCAATTTATCCAATGAGTTCTGCAACATCACTCCCTCATCTTTGGTATAGGCAGCCGAAATAAAGTACTTCGTTTCTTTACGTCCACCGGAAACGCTCATCTGCACATTGGTAATACCTGCCATATCGCGTAATCCCTCTTTCTGCCAGTCGGTAGTCCCCATCTGACTTTCCAGATAAGCAGCGCCACGAGCTGCCGCCGGTACAGACGGGCCTCCCATTTCTGCTTCCTGCGTCAACAGATTCAACCACTCGGAAGAAGTCATCATATCGTGCAACTGATAAGCATACTTAAATCCCTGATAGAACTTGAACGAATATTTCGGTTTATCGGGAGTACCGCTTTTGGTGGTTACCATGATAACACCATTTGCCGCACGTGACCCGTAAATAGCGGCAGAAGCCGCATCTTTCAATATTTCAATAGACTTCACATCTGCCGCATTGATAGATGAAAGTCCACCGGCTACCGGAAAACCATCAATAATCACCAACGGCTCACTTTCAGCCGAGATAGAACCTGTTCCACGGACACGGATAGACGGTGTCACACCGACTTCAGACGTTTCATTAGAAACGGTAAGTCCGCTCATAGAACCTTGCAAAGCAGTAGTCATATCACTCACAGGAGCATTAATCAGTTTCTCACCTTCCAATTTGGAAATCGAACCCGTTAAGTGAGACTTAGCCTGTGTACCGTAACCGATTACCACCACATCATCCAACATCTTCGAATCTTCTTCCAATGTCACATTGACAACGGTGCGTTTGCCTACCGCCTCTGCCTTATCAACGTAACCGATATACGAATAAACCAAAATGGTCTTTGAGTTAGGAACTTTAATGGAGTATTTACCTTCAGCGTCTGTCACAGTACCTGTAGGAACAGCAGCATCTTTAATTGTCACTGAAGCCCCGATTAACGGACCTTGTTCATCTATCACCTTACCAGTAACTACATGCTGGGAGTAAACGTTCAATGCTCCAACTAACAACAAGAGCACCAATACGACTTTTTTAAAATGCAGAAGTTTGTTCATAGATTAGCGTTTTAATTTCTGTGACAAACGTAGCAATTAAAATTGGTAAACCAAAATTTTGGTCTACCAATTATCTTTTATTAACAATACCAAATAAACATCTCATAAACAGTATATTATGCGTACCTCTTTATAAAAAGGGAAAAGAATATTTTTGCTATAAAGCTTTACTTTGAAAGATAATATTCGTACTTTTACACCCGAATTAAGAAAGAAAACCTTTTAAAATTTTTATATCTTATGAAGGACGAAGTAAATTCGCAACCAGTTAAACTTGTCATCGAGCACATAAAAAAACAAATCGCAGAACGTCAAATTCTGCCTGGTGAACGTCTACCGTCTGAACGGAAATTATCGGAACTGCTGAAGGTTAGCCGTTCCCATGTTCGTGAAGCTTTGCAAAAGATGGAGTTGTATGGTATTGTAAAAACATATCCTCAAAGTGGAACAGTGGTTTCCGAGTTCTCCAAAGATCAATTGGATACCATGATTACCGATGCTTTAAAGATAAGCAAATATGACTTTTCCAGTTTGGTATATGTGCGCGTTCTGTTAGAGATCGAGGTCTGCAAACTGTGTGCATCAAACCGTACAGAAGAAGATTTGGAGAATATTGAAAAAACACTTATCGAATTGGAAGAAAAGTTCGACACAGAGCTTCGCGTTGAGAAAGATTTTGCTTTTCATCAAGCAATTGCACAAGGTGGGCACAATCCGGTAATCAGTTCACTCTTGCTTATCATTACTCCTGATATATTAAAATATTATCAAAAATATAAAGTCTGCGCTGTTCCACAAAAAACAGTTCATGCAGAACATAGAGAGATGTTGCAGAAGATAAAAGATAAAGACAAGGACGGGATGAAAGAGCTGGTACTTCGCCACTTGTCCAACCTGATTGATTTTGCAAAATTATCTGCTAAAGGAGATATTCCGGAATTCGAATACGGACATATCTAAAGCATATCTATCAATAAAATATTCCTGTGAAAGCGGTATTAAGGTTTAATAAAAAGTAAAGGCCTATATAATGATTATATTCAGGATAATATCATACTTAATTTATTATGAGATTATTATAAAGAAAGTATGATCAATTATCCTGAATATATTTTCTAAAAACAATGTCAATCTATAGCCGAACATTCAAAACCGAACGCCCTTCTACCGACATTTCTTTAGACACATACCCCTCTTTGGAGAAAATCAAAATATCATCAGATGCAACTTGTTTCAGCAGGTATTCCCCTTTCTTGTTAGTTACGGCTAATTCTGTCTTATTTCCCATCGAATAGATATGAACTCCTTCTACCGGAGTGGCTTGTACATCTCTAACTACCCCACGCATTGTTATCTTTTTACCTGTTCCAGTCTTAACCTGATTCTGTTTCATGCTCGACACAGACACTGCAGTAACAGAAATATCTCCTACCCCTATTACTTGCTTCTGCAAAATGCAATCTGAAGCATTTCCAACCTGAATCTCAAATTCCCCAGGTTCGAGGAAAGGGATCCCCTCCTTATCAATCAAATATAATTCAGATACAGGAACTTTTAGTATTACTTCTTTTTGTTCCCCCGGTTTCAGTTCCAGTTTGGCAAATGCTTTCAACTGTTTCACTGGAGTCACAACAGAACTTACCAAATCACGAACATACAGTTGCACCACTTCTTTGCCCGTTCTTTGTCCTGTATTACGAACCTGTACTTTTACCTCTATAGTATCTCCGGAAGCATATATATTCTTGTCACATTCCATTTTATCAAAAGAGAAAGTCGTATAACTCAACCCATGCCCAAAAGCCCACAATGGTTCAGGAGATGAGAAGACATAGTCACGACCGGATTGTTCATAACTGCCGGGACGTTTATAAAATCCCTTATCAGAAGGCAAATGATTATAATACACCGGTAAATGCCCTGCACTTTGGGGAAAAGAATAAGTGAGATGTCCCGATGGATTCACCTTTCCGAAAAGGACATCAGCAATAGCATATCCTTCCTGTTCGCCGCCATACCACTGTGCTACAATGGCAGGAATATGTTCTTTCTCCCAAGAAATGGCAAAAGGCTTGCCACTCACCAAGACCAATATCACCGGTTTGCCAGTAGCATAAACCGCCTGAATCAAATCACTTTGTGCGCCAGTCAGACTTAAATCGCTTAAATCAAATCCTTCTCCGCAATTCGTACGCGTATAGTCACGAGCTAATGAAGCACTGGAGCACCCGCAGAAAATCACAGCAACATCACTTTTCAGCGTTGCCTCCACTGCTTCCCCGATACCTGTGGTATCACGAGACATCATACTACAACCAACAGCATGATTTATTTTAATTTTCTCTCCCACCAACGCCTTAATTCCTTGTAATGGAGTTATTCCATCCTTATTATCCCGACTCCATGTATAATCACCAAACTGTACTTGATCTGCATTGGGACCTAAAACAGCAATAGAAGTCAATTTATTCATATCCAGAGGTAACAGATTATTTTCATTCTTCAACAGTACGATAGATTCTTCCGCTATCTGACGAGAAAGTTCTACACTCCGGAGAGAATGCATTCCACCGGAAGCCGCATGCTTATCCCCGTATGGATCTTCAAAAAGTCCACATTCGAATTTAGCAGTCAGTACCCGACGAACAGCTGTATCTATATAAGACTTATCCAGCTTTCCTTCTTTTACTAACCGGAATAATTCGGGATAACACTCACTGGAAGCCTCTACATCCAACCCTGCAGTCAGTGCTTGTATTGCGGCCTCCGCTTTATTAGCTGCCGTATGATGAAAAGTCTCCAGCATTTCTATAGCACCCCAATCCGAGTACACATATCCTTTAAATCCCCAACGGTCCCTTAATATATCAGTTAATAGATACCGGGAAGCGGAGTTCGGTATCCGGTTCCAGGAGTTATAAGTAGACATGACTGCATAAACAGGTAAATGCCGCAACACCATCTCAAAAGGTTTCAGATAAACAGCATGCAAATCATATAAACCACAATCCACAGAAGCCAGATTTAGCCCACCCAACGGATTCCCGTGTGGACCATAATGTTTCAACATGGGAGAAATGCCACTATCAAGATATCCTTTCACTTCTGACTGCGCAAAGATGCCACAGAGATACGGATCCTCTCCATAAGATTCCTCTACTCTCCCCCAACGCAAATCACGTACAACGTCAATGCACGGGGCTAATACCTGCCTCATTCCCTGTGCATGTAAATCATCGGCAGTCATACAAGCCCTCCGATAAGCAAGAGCAGGGTTAAACGTGCTACCGAGAGCTATATTTTGTGGAAAAATGGTAGAACCTTCATGTGCAGAGCCATGCAAAGATTCGGCTACAGTAAAGGCCGGAATACCGAGCCTGGTACGGGTAAGCATATATTCCTGTATTTCCCGCATACTACTCCGACAATTCTCACCCGTCAACGGAAAACCTTCCACAAATCCATATCCTGTTTCTCCAACAACAGCGGTTAGCTTTTCTTTATCCAACGTTTGTTCATTGAAAATGTCCCACGAATGTAAATGACGTATCTGTGCAATTTTCTCTTCCAACGTCATACGCTTCATCAAATCATCCACCCGTTGTGAAACAGGCAACCCGGCTTGCTGATAAGGAAACGGCTGTGCATTAACAACTGTTGCCAATAAAGTCAGAAAAACTCCTGACAAGAATCTCTTTTTATTCAATGAGGTTGCTATGATCCTCTTTCTCATCGTATATCTATCCATCATTCCTATTATTATCTAAATTCTACAGATATTCCGTACATTTTATCAATGTACCTGCAACTGAACTATTATATTGGCTTTAAGGTTATATAACAGGGACGAAATAGTTCAGTTGCAGCAATCTCTTCTCCCTGAATTCTGATATCAAATTCACCGGCAGGTAATGTCACTATACCTACCGTTTCCGTTATGCAATTACCATTACTCACTTTCTTTACCAACTTTTTGCCCGCTAAAGTAATCGAATACACTCCGGCAGCTCCGCTGCTTGCCTTGCGAATCTCCTTTCCGGCATCACCCTCCACTAGTTCATCCGCATATTTGGGTGCAGGAGCTACATAAGTAATACTCACTTCAAAAGTCGTTGGCTTATCCAAACGAACTGGCCAAACAACCGCATCCTCCCGTCTCTTCATATTCTGCACGCATGTAGACTCCACTTCCTCACCACCATAGCGGGCACCACCCTCCAAACGAGCGTCAAATGCACGTAACTTATCCACTTGCTGTGTATACGAAATACGACGACGAGTATCCGCTTTCAACTCTCCTTCACATTCAAGAACGACCACTGCATCAACCGTATCAGGACAAAGGGCCGGTACATCAATCATTATATCTTTTCCCATTCGCGCCACTTTCAATGTTCGCTGCGGATTACCCTGCAAATAAGCACCCTTTACCTCCGTCAACAAACCACCTACACACAGCTTCCCATCACGAGGCCAATCGAAGACATGCAAAAACAACTTATTCTCCTTACAGGTAGATTCTCCCCAAGACTGTACCGCTAACGGAGTAGCCTTCGTTCCACGAATAGAAGCTTCTCCGTTCACTTTCCACCAAGCAGCTATCTGTTTCAGAATATCCAAATCCGGAGCACTGAACTTTCCGGTTCCCATCGGACCAATATTCATCAGAATATTTCCTCCGCGTGCTGCCGCCTTCGCCATCAAACGAACAAAGAAAGAAGCCGGTTTGTACTCCTGATCGTTTTCATTGTAGGCGTAAGAATTGTTCGTAGTCGGAATACCTTCCCAGTAACTATCTCCATAATGGCTGAACTCGTAAGGACAATCCGCAGTGTTGTAATAATCATACCTGTCGAATCCGGAAATGGCACGCCCATTAATAATGATATCAGGAGATGCCTCACGCGTCGCTTCTACTATACGAATACACTCTTCTTGTGGTAATTTATGAGGTGTATCAAACCACATAATATCAGGATCATACATTGCAATCAATTCACGAATTTGCGGAATAGCCTTCTCATCTACATATTTTCGGGCAACAGGCAGATAATCTTTTCTCGTCTCCCACCAGTCGCGGCCACCTAGCAACTTGTCACCTCCGGGATTGTCATAATCCCAGTCATTACCTACACCCTCTTTCTCACCCCAATCAAATGCATGTGAATAATAGAAACCAAATTTAATTCCTGCCTTACGGCAAGCATCCCGCAAGTCCTTCATCGGATCACGTCCGAAAGGCGTTGCCTTCACAATATTATAATCACTCACTTTCGAATCGTACATTGCGAAACCGTCATGATGCTTCGACGTAATGATAAAATATCCCATCCCTGTTTCTTTGGCAATACGTACCCATTCTTCCGCGTCAAATTCTTGGGGATTGAACGTACCTGCCACCTTTTCTTTATAAACCTCTACCGGGATACGAGCCATTCGTTGAATATGTTCACCATACCCGCCATACTTCTTTCCATTCCACGAACAACCCAAAGATGAATAAACTCCCCAATGAATAAACATACCGAAACGCGCCTGCTCGAACCATTGCATACGGCTATCCAGTTCTTTCTTATCAGGAATCAGACTGTTCAATGCAGAAGCACGGCGTTTTTCCACCGCAGGTGAAAAACGTTGCGTCACACATTTACCACATTCTTTCCCTGATGGCAAAGTAATGTCAATAGCCACATCTCCAATCTCTACTTTTACCTGTTTCAAATGAACATTCATAGTCGGGTCTGTCACCGAAACGGAGTATTCTTCTCCAATACGTTCAATAAGCAAAACACAAGGTACAGACGTTTTCACAGGTAAACCACTCCATTGAACAGTTTCATCGGCTCTATAAAACACCGCTTCCAACACTTTCTCGTCAGCCGACTGCACTGCCTGTACCAATGTGTCATTCCGAAGAATATCAAATGGATTCTCCTGTGGAGGAAGCCCCTCACCTGCATATACCACATACCCATATACGTCATTCTCAACATTCCGTCCGTGATCAACCCAAACTCGCAGCAAATCTGCCTGTACAGGAAGATTCTTTTTCCCCTTATTCACTAAATTCCTCTTTACCCATTCATTAGGCCTGGACTCACAAAGGAAAAAGGATTTCGAACTAAGTTCGGACAACGGGGCATAAGCAAATCCTCCTTCCTGTAATATCCAAAGCGGCTTTCCTTTCTCTATCAACGAATGGATGCCGGAAGAAGGTTGCCATCTCTTTTTCCCATCATAGAGCGTTACTTTCCCCTGATGGGCAGTCTGTTCGATAGAAGTACGTATATTTCCTTCCTGTTCCGGTTGCAAATTAGTAACACCCGCACCAAGAGCAATCAGATAGTCACCCAACATAAAATAAGACTTATAAGCCCTTACACCGAAAGCCACCGGATTCTCCATTTTCACATCCTTTTCTTTAGAAGTAGCATCCATCTTCTCGAAAAGATAACCCGCTACCGCATTCCCGCCTCCATCAGTAGCCGCTCCTGCAAAATTGTACTTGCTGCAAAATCCTCTCCAATTGGTAATTGGTTTCAGCCGCCGTTCTCCTTCACGGGCAGTCACTCCGGGCATAGCAGTCAGATCCATCGCTCCGATAATCTTCCGGTACTCATCCCCTTTACGTTGAAAAAGAGTGAGTCCGTCGTTGGTATAAATATTAAACTCATCCGCAAAATTACCGGCACTCTCCAAACCATCACAACGACTGGATGCCATATTAACCATCATATAATAATCAGGAGTACGTTTTATCAAATCGTCATTGTTATAAAACCAGCGTGTACCGTTATAACGACCTGCCGGATACCCTTCCATACGGATATTATTTTGTCCCGCTTCTTTAATGAGCTGTTTCAGCTCCCGAAGTTCACTATCCGTAAACGAAGCAGGCCATCGCTCAACAGACGCTTTCAACATCTCATAATAAGGAATATGAGCCGGTTTTCCTTCGTAATACACCATAGAATAACGGTCCAGACAGGGAGGAATATACCCTTTATAATGATAGAAGGTACTGCCTCGATAGAAATTGAGCAATGCTTCCACATTCTCCCGTGTCAGGCTTTGCCCCCAAGGAGTATCCCGGAGTATCCATAGCATGTCCTGTGCACTGGATGCCCCATGAATCGGATATCCCCAAACCAAACATTGCATACCATGTCCCCATCCGGCTCCGTCGGCAGTAAAACCTTCGTTCCAGAATGCCTCATTATAAGTAGTCTGCGACACATTGCTCAAACTTCGTTTTGCCACTTCAGCTACTACATCGACCATTGGAATAGAATCCATTAAAACAGCAGTTTCCAGTAGCGGACGATAAGCCAATGCATTTCCACCTACCCACCATACATGATGACGAAAACGTTCCACCCTCACAATATCCCGGTCCATTTCATTATTACGCAATGGTTGTGTCCACGATTGCATAGCCAATGCTTTCAACATCCGGCAGGCCGATTTACGCAGTGGTTTTGTATCATCCGGCAGATCCATCTGCCCGACCAAAGAGAAATAAATACCACAGGCTGCTTTCGGGATAGCAAAACAGGAAGCATGAAAACGGTCGTTCGGTTGACGACGGACTTCAATATCTCCATATCTCAAAATAGATTTCCAGAAACGTTCGGGAATATCATTCACATTCGTTTGCCGGTAATGATTAGCTATCACCCACAATCGTCTAAACGTGTCTGCCAAGTAAAAACCTATATCCTGTTGGTCCTGAAAAGAAACGGATGATAGCCAGTTGTTGTCATGAATCTTTTTTTCATAAGCAGCCAAATCCGCAAACTGCCCTTCTTCACTAAGCTGTTTCAGATAGAGATCCCATTTCCCCATATTCTGGTTTATATCATAGGTATTTATATTCTGCGTGTAATAATCGCGCAAATTACGCATAGCCTTTACTTCGTCAGACGACTGTGCACATACAGTCAGACAAATAAATAACACCAAAAATACCAGACAATTTCTTTTTTTATCTTTCATATTGTATTGATTTAATTTCCAAACACAATGGTCTCTCCCGGTTTCATCACCTTCTCCGTAATCTCACTGGTAAAAGGATTATCAAGTCTCATCCGACCGCCTTTTTCCGAAGTTACAGTAATAGAAGCCACTTCTCCATTAACATACGAAGCCGAAACCAGAAAAGCTCCCATCGCCCGCAGATTCCGGAAAGAAACATTTTTCCAAGAAGTAGGCAGAGCAGGAAATACCTTGATGGTTCCCGTATGGCTTTGAAGTAGCATCTCCTGTATCGCTGCAGCACAGGCAAAATTTCCCTCCAGCGTAAACGGACGATAAGTATATTGTGAATACCCATTATCGGTCTGATCCCCATTCAAATGGAAACTATTGGGCGAACAAAAAGCATTCATAAAAATATGCAAATTTCTCAAAGCCCCATTACCATCTGCTACACGGGCTTTCATATTCGCCAGCCACGCATAAGTATAACCTGTCCAGTAATCCGGACCCAGATCTTCCACATTTTTGATAGAACGTAAAATAAGATTAGTCGCTTTAATTCCCTGACTGACATCAATAAGCCCAAAGGGATGAAACGACAACAGATGTGAGAAATGACGATGAGATTCATCCATTGGCTTTCCGGGAGCTATCAGCAATCCGCTCTCATCTACTGCTTCATCCGGCCATTCATCCAACTGCCGGGCGTAATGAGCCGCTTCATCCATCAATCCCAATGTTTCCGCCATTTCTTTGGCAACCGTATAAGTAATGCGGATATTAGCCAAGTCATAATTAGTAGTATTCATAAACCAGGCATCTATCCGGTTATCATTGATTTCGGGAGAGGAAGATAACGGTAACTTACGCTTACCCTGCTTGTCGTATATCGAAACATTTTCAAAGAAACGTGCCACCTCTTTCACCCAAGGATAAGCCCGTTCTTTCAGGAATTGTGAGTCCATGCCATACTTCCATTGTTGGTAAAAATGATAAGACAGCCATCCGGCCGTAGTAGGTGAATGAGAGTACGGATTCCACCCACCGATAGGCTGACCTGTCAGAGTGGCAATACATGGCACATTCAATCCTTCTACCTGAAAAAACTGACGGGTAAACTGCTCCGAATTTTCTTTAATTCTCCACAGCCAATCTGTAAATACGGCAGACTCTTCCAAATGATTAGCTGTATATCCCGCCCAATAACTTAATTGTGTGTTCAGGTCACTGTGGAAATCTCCTCTCCATGGTGGAGTCTGTCCATTATCCGCTGTCCATATTGCTTGCAGACAGATAGGAGGTGCATTCTTGCGGGAAGCAGCAGCAAACTTATACATTTCCAGGTACCATTGTCTCTCCAAGAGTGTATCCGGCAAGCTGACAGAGGATTGTTTCCAATATTGTTCCCACCAGTTCTGATGAGAGGCCAATGCTTCATCAAAACTAATATTCAAATGATCTGCTCTACCGGTATCTCCCGAGTACCAAGTACCTTTAGAGGTCACATAATATCCACCTTCCAACACTCCGGTATGTGGTTGCTCCCATTGCAAACCAATTTCATAAGAAACATCTCCCCACGCTTGTTGCCGATAAAGTAATCTTCCGGGAGCAGGAGAAGTAATGGTACCCGATTGATACCCTAATGCCGCCAGGTCATTTACACCGGGCTGATGATCTGACTCGGTAACACGTCCCTGATAAAGTGGAGCTAATAATTCAGGAGAAAGAGTATCCGGCAGATTTACAAAACGGAAACGCCCCCCGTTTCCCTCCGCAGGAATAAAAAAACGAGCTTGCACACCATTCTCCCAAAGAATAGTACATACCGCAGTTGCCAAATCCAGCGCCACTTCCTTTACTTTACCTAATTTATGAATATCAAATTCCAGAGCTCCGGCAGGAATTTTAGTAGGAGCAGGATCATTGGCTGTCCGGTCATCAATCAATGCGTATACGGGCCGCATATCTTTTTTATGGATCACCTGGTCGCAGATAAACCGATAGGTATGGTCAGGAGATTTAAATGCCTCCACCGGACGTAAATCCCAAAGATCAGCACGGTCGATAGCCAACCGGAGTTTACCATCTTTCTGCCAGAGCAATCCTCCCGTCAGACCATTGCCCAAAGGAATAGCCTCATCCCAACGTTGAGGCAACTCCGTCATATTCAGTCCATGACAGGATTGAGGCAGTTTGCACTCCTCCTCACTGCTTGTGCAAGAAGTAAATAATCCCATCGATAGAGTTGCCGCAAACAGTATATACTTTACATCCACCTTCATTTTCAATCAAGCTATTTAAAAAGTACTAAGCAATTTTCTACCATTACGAACCATCTGCGACGCATTTTGTCCATTCAACTTTTCGGGCATGAAACCGGACACTGTCTGATTCAGTTTTTTCAGTTTAGCCACCTCGCCATTTTCTGCAAACTCCTTACGGAGTATTCTGATTTTTTCAGCATCCTGAATACCTTCCACCAAACGTTCCATCCGGATACTACTGCTCCCCGGATATACCAGATAACAGTCTCCGGCTGCCCAAGAACGGAATCGGGAATCGTGAAGCGGATCTTTCGTCCAACTGTTGTATGCCCATCGCAAATAACCATCATATCCTCCGGCAACAGCATGCCACATCAGCCAACTGGCTTCACCCGGTTCGGAGAAAGTAAAAGTGTTGGGATAGGCTTCAATACAGCAGGTATACACAGTAGAGAGCTTTCCACTCCTCCTCCGTTCTTCCCTTACCGAGTCCGGTAACGTATGTCCGTATGCCAGACAAAGATCATACATTTTCGGTTCTATCTCCGGATAATAGTCTCCGGCTCCGGAAACCTTATATCCGGCATCCGCACGAAATATCAAATCGAACGCTTTCTGCATCATACTTTTTCCCCGCTCGTCCATGGCAATAGTCGTTTTCTCGAACCACCCCTTCTGACGTAAATGCCCTGCAAAATCTTTTAAAAAACTGAACCAGTAGTCTTCATAAGCGGCCTCACCGGGTTTGGCTTCTACAAAGCGAATACGATTGGTAGCCTGATCGTAATAATCAAACTTCAAGGCCCACGGAACCAATGTATAGCAATTAATCTGACGATCGATCCCCAAACTCATCATAAACTCTACCCAACGGTCGAACACGGTATAGTCATACACCCAACTCCCGTCTATTTTCTTCATACGGAATACCATACTGTCAAAAGGATCTTCTGTCTGTCCTGCCCATGGATGATGCATTACCGAGGCTGTGATTACTTTCTGCCCGGCATTTGCCAACTGCTGCATCAAGGGTTTCATAATATCGAAATGCTGCCGGCTCCACAAAGGAACATTATAATAGCGTGCCACAGCATACGGGTTCTGCCATAAGTCAAGATGAAAAACCCATTGAGCAGGGTCGGGCAATGTTCTTTTTTGCACATTGATTTTCATCGGAAGACGCACATCGGCAAAATTCTCTCCGGAGACAGTCAAGGCTCCCTTATAAACTCCACTGGGAATATCTTGCGGCACCCATATATTTACCCATAGAGGTTGCGTACACTGCGCCTCAATATCCAGTGATTTACGGACTTCAAGCACATCCGCAACGAGAGAAGAATCCCAGTCAGCCTTATTGGGACGGTCACTGCAACCGCTTTTGCGATCCTTATTCAATTCGTCCGTCCAAACATAACCGACAAAACTAGCAGTAGTTGCCGAAGCGGGAATTACATTTTTCCCGCATTTCAAGTCGCTAACAGCTATACGGACATTCTTTAAAGGTTGCCTTGTCCATAACACTGCTTGTGCATTGACACGTTCGCCTTTCCATGCATCAGTTTCCCATTGCTTGTTTCCTTGCCCTGCCGGAACTTCATTACGGGGATAACGCACATCGGTACTTCCCCACTGCAAAATCAAATCCTGTGTCTGCCGTTGTTGCGCCCCTACAGAAGAGACAACTAACATCAGTAATGACAGACTCGCTAAAAAATTCTTATTCATAGTGTTTTATCTCTTGGTATTATATACGATCAATTTTACTCAAGGAACAACCAGTTCAGTCCAAACAGTTCTTTCCGAGGAGTAACCGCAGGACGGACATGGATGGTATAAATTCCGGCATGTGGAAATTTAACCTTGCCCAAATGACGGGTATAGAATTCCTCGAACCCTTTAGGCCCTGCTAAAGTCTTTGCCTCAATCATTCCCGCACCTTCCACTTCAACCCAATAAGGCTGACCTGCCGAAAGCGAATCACAAGAATAGCAGATAGTCAACTCTCTCTCACCCTCTTCCGGCATATATACTTTCCAGGAGGCACGGCTATTCATAGAGTTCCATTTACGAATACTAGTCGGAGAAATATAACCGACACCAGTGACATCCGTCCCCGTAGCCCGTTCCACTCCTCCTGTCAGAACTGCTTTCGCCTGTCCCATCTGAATACCTCCGAAATTAATTTCACCACAGAAACCATTTTCTGCCTGCACCTCTCCTTCAACCTCCAATTCAACAACCGAATCATAGCCTACCGGCTCACGTACAGGTCCTTGCACATGAAGTAATAATCCTTTCTGGATAAATGTGATTTTTTGATCTCCCAAAGAAGGAATACGTGCTTTCAGCACTTTGTTTTTCAATCCATTGACCCGGATTATCCCATCCGAGGGCCACTCAAACACATGCAAATAAATTTTCGTCTTATTTCCTTCAGTACGTTGGGTTATAAGCCCCCAATCTTGTGAGTCTTCTGCAAAGGGAGAAGGATAAGTGCCATGAAACCCGACTTTATTCTTATGTATCATTTCTCCAATTTCACGTATACGGGTTTTGATTTCCGGAGGAATAGAGCCATCGGCACGGGGGCCAATATTCAACATAACATTTCCTCCTTTATATATCCCTTTCACAATCTCACGGACAAAGTAAGTAGTAGAACGCCAGTTCTGATCATCACGGTTATATCCCCAAGTGTGATTAAAGGTAGCAGCTGTTTCCCAAGTATGCCCCAACGGTTGGTCAGGGAACTGATTATCTCCCATCGTTTGGAAGTCTACTCCATCATCACCCACTTCATGAATCCCCAAACGGGTATTCACCAGCACTGTAGGATCCAACTGGCGAATCATAGCAAGCATATCACGCATCTGTTTTTCCGTCATCTGCCCCTCGGCAACAGGATCTGCACGCCAACAGTCAAACCAGAATAATTTAACACCATACTCTTTGATTAATTCGGCTACTTGCGGCATCGCTTTCTCACGCCAATATTTATCATAAGCTTCTTCAGTAGGCAGTTGCCGATAAGGTGCATCAATCTCTCCACGTCCGGCAGCTATACGGTCAAAATGGGTTTTCTGTTCATCTGCATAATCCCAGTCATTATTACGTCCGTTCATATCTCCCCAATCCAGCCATTGAGAATAGTAGGCACACAAAACAATGCCATGTTTCTCACACTTTTCCTTCAAGCACTTCAACACATCAAAATGAGTACCGGATAAGTTTCCATAAGTATAATCGCTTACTTTGGAATTCCAAAAAGCGACTCCATCATGATGTTTTGTCACAAAAGTAAGATACTTGAATCCTCCCTCTTTGGTAGCAATCACCCAGTCTTCTATCTCTTTTTCGGAGATAGGCATACGTTTTGCCATCTTATCCCAGTCAGCCTTCTGCACTTTATTATGGCAGCGTATCCATTCGGCATATTCCGAGTTTCTCACCTTCTCACCATAAAAACGACCGGCTGCCGGAGTACACAATGACCAATGAATCATTATGCCGAGCCGCGCTTCTTCAAACCACCTGACTCTCTCTTTTTGTGTACGGGGCAGAACTTCTTTTTCGGGAGTTTGCTTGTTACAACTCAATAGTAACAGACTTGCAACAAGTATAAACCAGATTCTATTCATAACTACTTTCTTTTTATATTAGATTTGTTACAAAAGTAGGTCACATAAAAGTTTCCATGTGACCGAAAGCGTACAATACAGGGTAACTCTGCGTACAAAACAACGTATTTCTCACCTTTTTCTTAAATGAACGCTAAACTATCCGGAAGACTTGACAAACGCCTTTTTTTGTTGTATATTTGTAGACATAACGTATTACTTAAAGCTTAACATGGAAGATATAAATCTATATAAACATCTATACCCCACTTTGGAAAAGTATAATATTACAACAATTCGCTTAACTGATTCTTGTAAAAGCTAGAACATAAATAATTCTCTGAAGGCTTAAGGCTGCAAACTCTTATGGGGTTTTGCAGCCTTTTTTGTTGCATAAAATTAAGTAGAAACTACTAAAACGACAGATGAGAGTTTATAATAAACTCCAGACCCGTTTATAATAAACGATGAAGGTTTTTATTATAAACTAAAAAAGAGTTTGTGCATAAATGGTAAACTATTTTCAATAGAGAATAAAGACAAGAAAACGAATAAATGGTTTTAGCCGAGATTAATAGTAAATATTAAACACAAACTTGTCGTTCATAAATCCGGAATGTCAATAGCCTGCGTCGCTATCTGCATCCACAATCACTCTTCGTCTTTTTCGACTTGCTCTTCATCTTCTTTTCCCTTATTCCTATATCCTAAAGGACTTACTCCATAAGCCTCCTTGAAACAACGACCAAAATAACGCGGTGAGCTGAATCCGGTCTTATCGGAGATTTCCGAAATACTTAGGGTCAGATCACTCCTCAATAAGAAAGCGGCCCGTTTCAAGCGAACGGTAGAAAGGAATTCATTAGGTGTCTGTCCTGTGATACCTTTTATTTTCTGAAAAAAGTAGGTGCGGGACATACATAACTCACGAATCAGCTCACTCAAACTAAATTCAGAGTTATCCATGTTCCGTTCGATAATCTCCATGGTGCGTTCCAGTAAATCCTCGTCCATAGGATTAGTAGCCAGTATCCGTGCAGGCGCTTGAGGTTGCTTGCTGAATTTCTCCTGTAAGATACGCCGGCTGTTTACCAGATTGTTGCAACGGGAGATAAGCAGACTGGTATGGAAAGGTTTCGTTATATAATCATCCGCACCGGTACGCAGCCCCTCCAATGTATGCTCAATCGCAGTACGAGCTGTAAGAAGCACCACGGGGATATGACAGGTGGCAAAATCCGACTTTATCTCCTTACATAGTTCGGTCCCCGTCATTCGGGGCATCACTACATCACTAAGGATAATATCCGGCTGTTCCTCCCTACCTTTCTGCAGCCCTTCTTCTCCGTCAGCGGCAGTCAATACTTCGTAATAGGGTGAGAATAGCCCTGCCAACATTTCACGCAACGAATCATTATCTTCCACAATCAGCATTTTAGCACCTTTGATACGTTCTTTTAACGGTTCTTCTTCCAGTTCCTCCTGGCCAGTGATAAGAAATGCATCTGTTTTTACTGCCGCCACTTCATTTTTTATCATTTCATCCAACTGTTCATCAGTGAAATGCTCTTTACCCAATTTCAGAGTAAGAGTAAATACCGTTTCCTCATCGGGAATACTGTTTGCAGTCAAAGTGCCATGATGAAGTTCCGCCAACCCTTTGCTCAAGGCAAGACCGATGCCAGTACCTTCAGAAACAGTAGAGCTTTTCTCTACCTGATAAAAGCGGGTGAAAATCTTCTCCAGTTCCTCCGGCTCAATCCCTTTCCCACTATTCCGCACTTCAACTACTGCTTCATCGACATTTCTGTAGACACGAATCGCAATGGTACCGGATTGAGGCGTATATTTAAAAGCATTAGAAAGTAGATTACTAATAATTTTCTGTATCTGACGTGCGTCATACCATACCTCCAAATCCTCTTCCTCCTTCACGAAGCTAAAATCAATCTGACGGGTAGCCGCATATTCCGCATAGAGCAAATAATTCTCATATAAGAAATCAATCAAATTGTGCCTGCGGACTTTTATCTTCATGTGCCCTTGCTCTTGTTTGCGAAAATCGAGCAACTCTGAAATCAACTCCCGAAGCTGAATACCGTTCTTATAGACATTCAGTAATTTATTATAAATGGAAGGAGCAAAGGCCTGCATTTGCAACAATGTCTCCATCTGCCCTATAATGATCGTAAGCGGTGTACGGAATTCATGAGAAATATTCGTAAAGAAACGAAGTTTGGATTGGTTCATCTCCTCCACATCACGGATATGCTGCTGTTCATATTTCAGTGATTCGCGAAGATGGAAACGTGTCTGATAAGTCCTGATTACATAATATAAAAGTCCGCCGACAATTGCTATATAAATAAGGTACGCCCACGTCGTTTTATAGAAAGGCGGCAACATGCGAATATCCAACCGATAATCTGCCTGAAACGCTTTATTCTTACCAATCGATTTAATCAACAACGTATAGTCTCCGGCAGGCAGATTAGTATAGGTGATTGTATTCTGTCCGCGTGTGCTGGTCCAGTCCTTCGAGAAACCATCTAACCGATAAACGATTTCATCTTTGTTTGCCGGAAGATAATTGGATGTCGCAAACTCGAAACTGAATATCGAGTGATTACTTTTCAAAACAATAGAAGAAGCATCGTAAAGAGAAACCGGAAGAATCCCCGAATTATCGCCTACATGAACTTCATTTCCATTCACCAACAACCGATCAGGAATAATCCGGTAATGCTTGTATATAATGTTCAACTGTTTTTCGTAGAAAGAAACCATACCGTTCATTCCTCCCAAAAAAATTTCTCCATCCTTAGTCTGGCACAAAGAGCCTTCATTTAAAGTAGTGAAAGGAAAGCCATTGGCATGATTATAATTACTGAACGTCCGGTTAACCGGATCAAAAATACAAAATCCCTGATTGGTAGTCAACAAAAGACGTCCGTTTTGAGATTCACAAACAGCGTATACACAGTCACTACCCAGTCCATCCTGCCTGGATGTAAAGCGTTCAAAATCATTTGTTTCAGGACGATACAGATTCAGCCCTCCTCCCATCGTACTTAGCCAGATCCGCTGGTTCCTGTCTTCTGCAATACAGGTAACCATATTATCGCTTATACTATTCTTTTTATTCAAATCAAAAGAATAAAGCGTAGACTCTTTAGTGTCCATATTATAACAATACACACCCTTACCCTCCACTGCTATCCAAAGACTTCCCTTTGAATCAATCTTAAGATAATGCGCCAGCTCATTAGTCAACAGGGTAAAGGTAGCTGTTTCCGGATGGAAAAGATACACTCCGTCATAAGAAGCAATGGCTAGTTGTTCCTGATAGCCTACAATACTCAATACCACATCTGATGCATGGTCCTCCTTATTCACGCTATAATGTAAGAAACGCCCGGTCCGCAAGTCCAATTTATTGAATCCTCCCTGATGGGTACCAACCCAGACTGAATTGCGTTGACGATCATAATACAGACATTTAACTTTGTTTTGTGAAAGGCTGTTCATTCCTTCTATATGCCTGTACCACTTAAATTCTTTTGTCCGGCGATCATACAAATTCAATCCTCCTCCTTCCGTAGCAATCCAGAGTTGCCCTTCTTCTCCTTCAATAATAGTCCCTACAATGGGAGAACTAAGTCCCTCACGTTCATTCTTAGACAATTTATAATGAGTATATATCTTATAATCGGGATTAAAATAGTTGACTCCTCCGAAATAAGTACCTATCCAAAAGGTTCCCTGATGATCTTTGAGAATACTGAATATGGAAGAATCACTCAAGCTGCCGGGAGCATCCGTAGTAGTAAAATGAGTAAAGACTCCGGTTTTCTTATCCAGTTTATCCAGTCCCCGTTCAGTACCTATCCAAAGATTCCCCTGATCATCTTCACAAACATTACGGACGGAATTGTCAGCAATACAGTTTACACTTCCCGCCTCCCTTTGATAATGGGTTATCTTTCCATTCCTGGAAATACGGTATAAACCATTATCCCACATACAAACCCATATATCTTCATTGGAATCCTGATAAAGATTATAAATATAAGTACCCGCAAAAAGATGTTGTTCCTCTTTACCCTTCGGATCCATAACATAGAGGCCATCGTTGTAGGAGCCAATCCAGAATCGTCCGGACTTATCCTTCAACAAACAATTAGGCAATACCTGTCCCGGAAAGTTACAATAGGGCGTTTGTATTCCGGTTGTTTCCTCCCTTTCATAGATCCTGCCATACGTACCCATAAACAATTTGCCATCACAATAAGTAATAGCGGTCATCCACTCTTTCTGTTTGTCGGAAATGTGAGTGAATGTTTCGGTCTTCATATCGAGTTCGCTGACTCCTTCTGTAGTAAGCACATATATCAGCCCCTTTCCGTTGCCGCAGATTCTTCTGACAGTACGTCCCAGTAAAGTGGTCGGATTCCCTTTTTCCTCCTTATAGGTTTTAATGCGATTACCATTATAAACATTCAGACCATCCCGAGTTCCAATCCAAATTTGTCCCCATTCATCATTATAAAGTGCATATACGGTAAATTGCGAAAGTCCGTTATCGGTAGTCAGATAATTGAAAGACATATCCTGTGCGTAAGCCGAAGGAAAAACGGCAAAGCAAAAAAGAAAAAATAGCCGGATTATGATCGTCCTATTCCTCATAATGGTGTATTCGTATAAATTAGTATTAGTTATAAAGCACTATATCGCCCCGGTTCTGTATGCAAAATTAGTTTTCTTTCTGCATAATTCTCCGATAAAATTAGATATTTTAGGGCGAAATTGCAGATTTGTACGGAAAATGCCACTCGTTTGTACGGTAAGTAGAGACGGACGGACGATTAGTGACGAGATTTGCGTATCATTTTAATCGTAAATTTAATAATCATGAAAATGCATGTACCAGAAAGCAAACGAATCATGTCGTTATTGATCATGCTGCTAACTACATCTTTTGTCTTCGCCCAAGTTACCGTCACAGGTAATGTTCGAGATGAAAGAGGAGATGAAGTCATTGGAGCTACCGTATTACTGATCGGTAGCCAGCACGGAGTGATCACAGATGTTGACGGGAATTTCAAGCTGAATGTTCCCAATGCAAAAACAGCCGTTTTACAAATTTCGTATGTCGGCTATGAAACACAAAAAATTGCCCTTAAAGGCAAGACTAAAATCAGTGTAACCTTGGCAGAAGTAGCCAATGCACTGAACGAAGTCATGGTAGTGGCATACGGTACGCAGAAAAAAGAGACACTGACAGGTGCTATCTCTTCTGTTAAAACCGACGGACTGCTCCGTTCTCCCAATGCAAGTATTGCAAGTTCACTAGCCGGACAAGTAACCGGATTATCTTCTGTCTCTACCAGCGGACAACCCGGAAAAGAAGATCCTTCTATTTATATCCGTGGAGTAGGCTCGTTGACAGAAGGTGCTTCTTCTCCTCTTATACTGGTAGACGGAGTAGAACGTTCATTCTTCCAGATGGACCCGAACGAAATAGAAAGTGTCACGGTATTGAAGGACGCATCGGCAACAGCTGTATTCGGAGTACGCGGTGCCAATGGTGTTATCCTGGTAACCACCCGTCGTGGTCAGGAAGGAAAGGCTACAATCTCTATCACTTCTTCCGTCGGTGTCCAACAACCTACCCGTATATTAAAGATGGCAGACAGCTACACTTACGCCACCTTATTTAATGAAATGAATGATAATGACGGAAAAAGCAAACATACTTTCGATGACTATGCACTGGAACGCTTCCGTCTGGGTGACGACCCCATCATGTATCCGAATATGAACTGGAGAAAATATATCATGAAAAACTCGTCCATACAGACACAGCACAACCTGAACATAAGTGGAGGAACTGACCGCGTGCGTTACTTCATTTCCATGGGCTTTTTATGGCAGGACGGACTTTTCCGACAATTTAAAGAACTGGATTACAATAATAATTATAGCTATACCCGATATAACTACCGTGGCAACCTCGACCTTGACATCACTAAGTCTACGTTGCTGAAAGTTGGCTTGGGAGGTATCGTCGGTATCACTCACGAACCGAATGACCAGGATTATCCTTACGGATTATTCTCTCTCATCAATATGGCACAGCCATTCAACAGCCCGGGTATCATAGACGGCAAACTTGTACTGACCGACCCGGGAAAATATGACGGCGTCCTGATGGACAACAATGCACTGGGACGTTACTATGGACAAGGATATGACCAGGCAACCAGCAATACCATGAATATGGACTTGCAATTAACCCAAAAGCTTGATTTCATCACGAAAGGATTATCCGTAGAAGTGAAAGGGGCCTATAATACTTATTATGTGTTTAAACAGAAACGCTATGGCTCGGTAGAAACCTATACTCCGTATTACCAATCGGCTTTGGAAAGTCCGGGACTTGATATCAATGATCCATCTTACAACAAAACGATTGTCTATCGTGTATCCGGCCAGAACAAACGCTTGAGCTACAGTGAAGATAACAACACAAGAGGGCGTGACTGGTACTTTGAAGCAAGTTTGCGTTATAACCGTAAATTCGGCGGACACAATGTCGGAGGACTTTTACTGTATAATCAAAGCAAAAAATACTACCCCAAAACTTTCACGGAAGTACCCACCGCTTACGTAGGATTAGTGGGACGCCTGACTTATGATTACAAATCCCGTTATGTAGGTGAATTCAATTTCGGATACAACGGTTCCGAGAACTTTGCACCGGAGAAACGTTTTGGTTTCTTCCCTTCCGGTTCTATCGGTTATGTAATCTCTGAAGAAGCATTCATGAAAAAACAGAAAGTAGTGGATTACTTGAAACTGCGCGCTTCCATCGGTCTGGTAGGTAATGACAATATCAGCGACAATCGTTTCCTTTATCTATCCAACTCCTGGCTGGTAGACCAGCTACCCAGTGAAAAAGATTACTGGAACGCTTACAAGAATGGCTACAATTTCGGTTTTAATAATGGCAACATGATAAAAGGAGCAATTGAAAGTCGTATCGGTAATCCAAATGTCAGTTGGGAAACAGCTTTGAAGCAAAACTATGGTATTGATGTCAACTTCCTCAACAATCGTCTGAAGGTTAGTGCCGACATTTTCTTCGAAGACCGGAAAGATATTCTCATTAAAAGACAGACTATTCCTATCACTACCAATCTGACAAGCGACAACTTGCCGGTAGTAAATATGGGACGTGTCAAAAACCATGGATATGAAATAGATCTGAAATGGGAAGATGTCATTAAAGGCAAACTTCACTACTATATCAACGCCAATGTTTCCTATAACAGAAACAAGATTATCTTCCAGGATGAAGTGGAACCCAACGAGCCCTACCAATGGAGAACCGGACAACCCGTCGGAACTATTTTCGGCTACGTAGCAGACGGATTCTACAATGACAGCGATTTTGAGAATGGCAAACTAAAAGAAGGACTTCCGAAACCAACCATGGATGTATCTCCGGGTGATGTGAAGTATACCGATTTGAACGGCGACGGTCTAATTACTGATGACGACCAGCGTGCCATTGGTAATCCTACACGTCCTGCCTACACCTGGGGGTTGAACTATGGAGCGGACTATAAAGGCTTTTTCTTCTCCATGAACTGGACGGCTGCCACGGAACGTTCACTGGTTCTTGACTATTTCTTCCGTAAACCATTCGGAAACAATGCCAACAATGCCCTGATGCAGTTCCATGCAGATAACCGCTGGACACCGGCAACAGCAGAAACTGCCACCGTACCGCGTTTTGCCACCAAGTCAATGGATTACAATAGTTACACCTCTTCTTTATGGGTGAAGAACGGGAACTTCTTGAAATTGAAAACACTTACAATCGGATATAACTTCAAAGAACGGAAAGCACTCAAGAAACTGGGAATATCTCAATTAGGTATCAAATTTAGCGGATACAATTTGTTGACTTTCGACAGTTTCAAAATTATGGATCCGGAATGTACACCGGGGCTGACTGACTCTTATCCGATTATTAAAATCTATAATATAGGAATAAACTTAACTTTCTAAGCCATCTAAAATCATGAAAAGAAGAAACCTATTACATACAGGCATTGCAGCCGTACTACTATTGTCGACAGGTGCATGCGAGGACTTCAAATTCGGGAATGCTTTTCTTGACAAGCCGTTCACCACAGACATTACGATCGATACGGTATATGCACATAAAGTTTATGCCGAGCAGGCACTAGCCGAAGTATACCGTTCGCTACCCGACTATCTGCCCTCCGGCGGAAGATTATGCTGGGGTATACTGGAAGGCATGACTGACTTGGGAGATGCAATCAAGCCCAATGGAATACGCTCTTACTATACGGGAAATGTCAGTTCATCAACCGGCGATATGCCTTATATACTTTATGAAGGAACTTCAAGTCCTTCTTTCGGTATGTCTCCTATGACGGGAATCCGAAAAGCTTATATCTTTTTGGAAAATGTAGACCGGGTACCGGATATGACAGAACGCGAGAAGAGTATCCGAAAAGCGGAAGCAAAGATGATTATAGCTTTCCATTATTCCCAGATGTTACGCCACTTCGGAGGAATGCCTTGGATTGACCACTCCTATCTTCCCGAAGATGACATGACAACCACGCGTATGACTGTGGAGGAAACCGTACAAAAGATAATCGGATTATTGGATGAAGTAGCAAGAATACTTCCGTGGAAAGTAAATGCAGCCGACGAAGGCAGAATGACAGCCGCCGGAGCGTTAGCTTTGAAATCACGCGTCCTGCTATTTGCCGCCAGTCCTTTATTCAACAATGAAAAGCCTTTTATGGCTGGAGAAGCTGCCGACAAACAGTATGTATGGTATGGGAATTATGCGGAATCCCGCTGGCAGGACGCATTGGATGCCGGACTGGAAATGCTTCGGGCAAACCGGGAGAACAATAACTTCTACCAACTGGTAAACACCGGAAAACCGAGGGAAGACTTTGTTTCTGCCTACTTTGACCGTTATAATGGCGAAGTGCTTATCTCCTCGCACCGTTGGACCAATTACACCATAGGCACCAATTCTTTCGGAGAATTGCTTTATGGTATGGGTGGAGCCAGTGCCAACTATGCCGATATGTTTGAAATGGCAGACGGAACCCCGTTTGACTGGAACAATCCAGTACACAAAGCACATCCTTTCTTCGATGCACAAGGAAATCCGGTACGTGATATTCGTATGTACGAAACTCTCTATGTAAACGGCGATCAGTTCCGGGGACGTGAACTCCGTATTGCCAAAGGAGAAAGTGAAGGATGCGATGACATCTCTCCCGTACTGTTCCGTCTAACCTACAACGGATATGGTATGCGCAAGTTCCAACGCGACAGAGCCGATGAAGTGAATGGAAAGTTCTATTCCTGCCCATTGATCCGCCTGCCTGAAATCTATCTGAATATTGCCGAAGCAATGAATGAACTGGGAAAAGCAACCACGAAAGATGAATTCGGAAATGATGCATACGATTATATCAACATGGTCCGTAACCGAGTCAATATGCCAGATCTGACAACAGCCAAGGCTGCTCCCGGAAGAGAACTGCGTGAAGCTATCCTGCACGAACGTGCCATCGAATTCGGCTATGAAGAGGTACGTTATTTCGACCTGACACGCTGGAAACGCGATGATTTATTCAAGACTCCTATCGAACGTCTTTTTATCACGAAAGACAGTCAGGGAGTTTTCACCTACACCAAAGACAGAAAAGTGTATAACGAAAGAGGTTGGATAAAGAACTGGAGCGACCGTTACTTCTTGATTCCTATTCCTTTGGAGGAAATCAACAAGAAATACGGACTGGTACAGAATCCCGGATGGTAATAAACAATAAAAAGACAAATTTAAATCGAAAACGTATGAAACGTAAATATATAGTAATCAGTATGGCTTTACTATCTGCTGTGTCTACCTGGGCACAGGAGATAACAGGGACAGTGACAGATGCCTTAGGCTCACCTGTTGCAGGTGCTAAGGTACATCTGGTCAACACTCCGAACATCTCTGCCATCACTGACCGGAATGGAGTATTTGTATTGAATGGAGAAGAAGGTGACTGGATGGTAGTTTCCTATGCCGATGCCATTGGCAAACGAATCAGGGCTACCGGAAAATCTATTCAGATAAAACTGGATCCGCAGGACAGAATAGTCAATATGGGAATGGCAAACCGTACCACAGACCGGCAAACGCAAGCTATATCTATTGTCACTGCAGAAGAACTCGAAAAAAACGCAACTCCCAATTCTTTTAACGCTCTCTATGGATTGGTTCCCGGACTGGAAGTAATGCAACGTACCGGCTGGACCCAGAACCCCACGACTTTGCTACGCGGCAGCGATAATCCCTTGATTGTGGTAGACGGTTTTCCACGTCCTATCGAATGTCTCAACACGGTAGAAATAGAATCGGTGACCGTACTCAAAGACGGACCAGCTACCGCTCTTTGGGGAGCCCGCGGAGCTAATGGGGTGATTCTCGTAACTACAAAGCGAGGACAATATAACACCAAAATGCAGGTGAACGTCAACTATAAATACGGGATGGACTTCCCCATCAACCAACCGGAATTTGCCAATGGCTATGAATATGCAGCAGCCTTGAATGAAGCCTTGTACTATGACGGACTGGAAATGCAATATACCCGCAACGAACTGGACGCTTTCAAAAACGGCAGCAACCGGGATTTGTATGCTAACTCTGACTGGCTTGGCGAAGGATTGAGAAAACATACCGTCAACAACCAGCTCGACATCAACTTCCGTGGAGGAGGAAAAAACTTACGTTACTACACGATGCTAAGTTATAAGAACGACTACGGAATATTGAACGACAAGTATGCCAAATACTCCGACCGTTATTCTGCACAGATGAGAAAATACGAACTGGACCTGCGAATGAATATTGATATTGACATCACTCCTTCCACACTTGCACAACTGACCATGCTGGGTTCATTGCGGGAACGAAAACGTCCGGCAACTTATGAGGGCAATCTCTTCCAAGGACTGTTCAATACTCCTTCCGGTGCTTTCCCGGTGAAAACCTCTAATGGAATTTGGGGCAGCAACTCTGTATTAAAAGACAATCCGCTTGCCCGTATTGCAGACATCGGTTATTTCAAAGAAAATCCCAGAATGTTGCAGGCAGACATGAGAATCCGGCAGGATTTGTCATCGCTGACTCCGGGACTTAGTGCTGAAGTAGCTGTTGCGTACGATAATAATGCAGTATTTAAAGAACAGGGAAGCAAAAACTTTCAGTATGCAGTCAACACACCGGTAGTCAATGTTGTCACCGGGGAAAAAGAAGCCATGTCTGAAGTGTATGGAGACAACAGTGCACTGACTGTCAGTTGCTGGGGAATGACCGAGCAATATATCAACGCTAGTCTGGAAGCTCAAGTCAAGTATGACCGCATGTTCGGAAAGCATGGAGTAAGCGCCACCGCCCTGTATCGGCAGGAGTCGGAAAGGGCATTGGGAGCCAATAATGCGTACAAACGTATGTATATCACAGGCATGGCAGGATATAATTACAACAATACATACCTGCTGGATGTGGTGTTCAACCAATACGGTACTAGCGTATTGCCCGAAGGTGATAAGTTCCGCAGTTATCCGGCAGTATCGGCAGCCTGGGTGTTATCCAACGAATCATTCATGAAAAAAATGACTGCTGTAAATCTTTTGAAGATTCGTGCTTCTTACGGACGTGCCGGATGGGACCAGATTCCCTACGGACTTACTCAACAATACTATATCTGGGGCGGACAGTACTACTTTGGCGATGCCAATAACGTGGCCAGCGGTAACAAAGAAGATAAACTGGCTATGAACAACCTGACTCTCGAAGTTTCCGACAAATACAATGTAGGAATAGATATGCGTCTCTTTAACAAATTAAGTGTCACATTAGACGCCTTCCTCGACAAAAGAAGCAATATACTGATTGGAGCAAACAACCTGATTTCTTCTGCCATCGGTATCAGTGTACCCCAACAAAATGCCGGTAAAGAAGAAAAGAAAGGACTGGAAGTAAGTATGGAATGGAAAGATTATAGCCGCAAAGACTTTCATTATTATGTAGGAGCCAATCTGACATATATCAAAACCAAAGTCGTAGAAAACGGAGAAGGTTATAAGCCTTGGAGTTATTTGTCAGGCAAAGGACTAGCTATCGGACAAATATTTGGTCTGGAAGCAATCGGTTATTTCCGCGATGAGGCAGATATTGCGAATAGTCCGAAGCAACAATTTTCGGAAGTACGCCCGGGGGATGTGAAATATAAAGATATGAACAACGATGGTATTATCGACGATAATGACAAGCATGCCATCGGATATTCAAGTAGTATTCCCGAGATCTATTGTGGTATCCGCCTTGGATTTGAGTACAAAGGCTTCGGAGTAGACGCTTTGTTCCAAGGAGCGACACGTTTCAGCAAAATGCTGAATACAAGTAGTGTGTATTGGCCATTACGCAATAATACCAACATATCCAATTGGTATCTGCACGATAAGATCCGCTGGACGGAAGAAACAAAAGATATAGCCAATGTACCCCGTTTGTCAACGCTGAACAATGCCAATAACTTCCAAAACAGTACACAATGGCTGGTAAATGGTGAATACCTGAAACTGCGTAACCTGAATGTATATTACGACCTGCCGAAAAACTGGATATCGAAAATCAAGCTGGAACAATGCCGCATCTTCGCCAGTGCGAACAATGTTTTTTCGCTCGATCATGTCAAATACATGAACTGCGAAGATTTCAGCGTCAACTACCCGGATATGTTCTCTGTCTATTTCGGAGCCAGTATTAAATTCTAATATCGAAAGCATTATGAAACTAACTAAATATATCACAACAGCTTGCATAGCAGCTCTCTTCACCGGATGCGATTATCTGGATTTCGATGAAACCACCGGAATGACAAAAGAAGAAATGTACTCCTATTTCGGCAACGTAACAAGCCTGTCTACTTTTGTTTACTCTCAATTACCACAAGACTTCGGTGCAATAGGAGACGCGCTAAGGGATGCCGCAACAGACAACGCTGTATACACTTGGAATCAAAGCAGCGTATATAATGTATATAATGGAACTTGGAGCCCGCTCAAAACGGTAGATGATGTATGGAGCAACTACTACACCGCTATCCGTGAAGCCAATTCATTCCTGGAGAACTATTCGCTCGAGGTACTGGAACGTTTCAAATGGAATGTGGATTACGAGATTGATGTGGAAAAAGCTAAAATGCGCGTACATGAAGTACGCGCCCTCCGTGCTTTCTTCTATTTGGAACTAGCCAAACGTTATGGTGATATCCCCCTGTTGACACGCACTTATCAAATAGATGAGATTAATTCCGTAGAAAAGACTCCGTTTGACAAAGTGATTGATTTCATTGTCGATGAATGTGACAAGGCAGCACCGGAATTGCCTGTCAGCTACAAAGATTTCTATAATGAGACCGGACGGGCTACACGAGGAATGGCCATGTCCGTCAAGGCACGCGCTTTATTGTACGCAGCCAGCAAACTACACAATCCTTCTCACGACACTGACAAATGGAAGAAAGCGGCCAAAGCTTCTTATGACATTATTAAAACGGGATGGTACACTTTACCCAATATTGATGTGGATCCTTTGTATGACGTGAACGGAGGAAACGTAGTTCTCAACTCGTCCCAACTGATTTTTGAACGTCGTAACAATGACGACAATGCTTTCGAATCAAGAAACCTTCCAATCGGTTTCGAGAACGGAAACAGTGGCAACACTCCAACACAAAACCTGGTCGATGCTTACGAAATGGCGGACGGCACTCCGTTCAGCTGGGAAAATGCCAAACATGCATCCAAACCATACTCCGAACGCGATCCGCGTTTCTACAAAGCGATCCTTTACAATGAAGCTTCCTTCATGGGTACCAAAATAGAAACATTCGAAGGTGGCAGAAATGCATCACCCATTACGGGAGCCACACTGACCGGATATTATCTACGCAAATATATGAATGAAACAGTTTCGCTGTCTCCAACCAATCCGATCAAGAAGCCTCATCACTTCATCCTGTTCAGATATGCAGAGACATTGCTGAACTATGCAGAAGCCATGAACGAACTTGGCGGACCGGACTACACCTCCGATGCCGATGAGCTGCCGATGTCAGCACGCACAGCCCTGAATATGGTTCGTAGTGCGGCCAATATGCCTAATATTACGGACAATGGAGATGACTTCACCACTCGTCTGCGCAACGAACGCCGCATAGAACTTGCTTTTGAGGATCATCGTTTTTGGGACATCCGCCGCTGGATGATCGGAGATGTAGTGAAAGATATCTATGGAGTAAAAATCACTAAAAAAGGATCAAAATACAGTTATACTCCGGTGAAGATACAGACACGCGTCTGGGAGGAAAAGATGAACCTTTATCCTATCGCTCAATCAGAGATTTATAAAAATGGCAACTTAACACAAAACGACGGCTGGGAGTAATGACTACTCCCGCTGTCTCCCCCTTATATTTTAATATTTAAAAGGAAAAGCTATGAAACAAGTAATAAGCATTTTATTGTTATGGATTGGAGTATTATCCTGCCAGTCGGAAGACATCAATATCTATACACTACATGCCAAAGACGAATCAAAGGCAATAGACGGCTGGAAATTGATCTGGTCGGAAGAGTTTAATCAGGAAGGTCCCCAATTTGATGCAGACAAATGGATTTTTGAGCCGAAAGGTAATTCTCCGTGGAACAAATATTTAACGGGAAGTACAGAACAGGCTTATGTACAAAACGGAAGGCTCATTCTACGTGCAGAAAAAAAAGACGGTCAGTACATGACCGGAGGTATAAGCACACGTGGAAAAGCGGGATTCAAGTATGGAAAGCTGGAGATATGCGCCAAGTTCAACAGTTTTCAAGGAGGTTGGCCGGCTATTTGGTTACTACCGGTACAACGTCAGTATCCCAATCCTCCGGGAGCAAATGAGTATGGAGGAGAAATCGATATTATGGAACAAGTCAGCCTTGAAAAAGTAGCCTGGCATACAGTACATAGTCACTATACGCTGGATTTGGGTCTGGACAAAAACCCGCCACGTGCCGGAGGCGGGGCTTATAAGGAAAACGAATTCAATCTTTATACTCTCGAATGGACTCCGGAAGAGCTGACATTCCTGATTAACGGTGAGGAAACATTCAGTTATCCGAATATGCATCTGGAAAATGAAGCGGAAATGAAGCAATGGCCGTTTGATGTTCCTTACTATCTGATTTTAAACTATGCTCTTGGTGGTGAAGGCACATGGCCGGGGGAAATTGATGACTCCGGGTTGCCGGGACAAATGGAAATCGAATATATCCGTTATTATCAACAGGAAGAAGAAAACAAACCGGATGACGGAGATGATGAGGAGGAAGAGGATCCGTCTGCAAACTTAGTTGAAAACGGAGACTTTGAACAGGATTTTGCAGCGGACAAGAAACCGGGTATATGGGCAGCCTGGCAAACACAAGGCACCAACACGTTGAATTATCTGAATATGTGGTTTGCAAAAACCGGAGATGCTTTGGTGGTAGACGGTAGTACAGGAGCAAACGGCAGTAGTAGTTCTCTTAAATATGCTGCCAGTGTAGCAAACAGTTGGGACGTAGACTTGTCATATCCTATGCAAGGAGTGGAAGCCGGCAAATATAAGTTTAGTTTCTACGTAAAAACGAATCAGGATGATACGCCTTTCGTCACCAGCATCACACTATGCGAAAACGATGAAGATATAGCCAAAGAGGCCAAATACCAGAAAGCAATCGTTCTTCAAAATGGCAAACAAGAGATAAAGACCGGAGTCAACGATATTTGGGGCACACAAATCAACCGGGCAGGAAAAGAATGGAAACAATACTCCATGATCGTGAATATCCCGGATAACAAACTGGTGAAATTCGTGTTCAAGCCTTGTGCGGGAGATAATAACAGTTTGAGCGGTTACGACTGTAAGAAAGCGGACAATGTAGTTTATTGGTTCGACAAAGTAACCCTCGAACCGACCGACGAAGCCGGACCGGGAGAAGGCGAAGAACCTGCTACCGAATTGGTGAAAAACGGAAGTTTCGAGAAAGACTTTGCTGCAGATAAACAACCGGGAATATATGCAGCCTGGCAGACACAAGGTAATAATACCCTGAATTTTCTAGATATGTGGTTTGCAAAACCGGACGTCACCAATCCGTCACTCTCCATAGATACTGGTACAGGAGCCAATGGCAGCAATCGTTCTTTGAAATATATCGCTGAAAAAGTTGATAACACCTGGGGAGTAGATTTGTCATATCCATTGCAAGGAGTAAATCCCGGTAAATATGAACTAAGCTTCTATGCTAAAACCAATCAGACGGAATCTCCGTTTATCACCAGTATCACTCTTTGCGAAAATAATGAAGATATTGCCAAAGAAGCCAAGTTCCAAAAGGCAATTGTATTGCAAAACGGAGTGCAGACAATCGAGTCAGGTGTAAACGATATTTGGGGAACAGTTATCAATCAGGCAGGAAAAGAATGGAAAAAGTATGCTGTAACTGTGGATATTCCTACCAATGTACTAGTCAAGTTTGTGTTCAAACTATGTGCAGGCGCCAATAACCAACTGACCGGTTACAATGCCACGGCAACAGACAATGTTATTTATTGGTTTGATGATGTTTCTCTGAAACTGGTTACAGAATAAATAATCACATATCACATCTGTCTTGAACAAAAAAGGAACAGTTCCACCAATAGTGGTCTGTTCCTTTTCATACATTATAGTGTGAAAGTATTGTACTTAAATCGAAGAAAGTATCTTCGGTAAACTACCCAAATAATAAAAAGGAAGATTTATCAATCGGAAACTCTTTCCGGCAACCGTCTTCACATCATCAATAGAATATGGACCACTCCAAATACGGACAGCTAAATCACCGCCAGACAAATCCATGAAAGAATGTAACGAACGGAGATGCGCGTTCTTTCCGCATTTCACCTCGATCGGAATAATTTGTGTTCCCTTTTGCCATACAAAATCTGTTTCGGCATTGGAGCCTTGTTTGTCACGTACCCAAAAATGCAAGTCGGAAATATACTGTTCATCAAGTAATACCTGCAATTGTTGTGCTACAATATGTTCGGCGATAGCTCCTTGCCACGTATCCATCAACGTACGGTCATGCAGAACTTCAGTTTGGATATTTGCAGCAAAATTAACTAGTCCTGTATCCAGCCACATCAATTTAGGAGCACGTTTTAGAGCAGGCAGCGCCGGTGCGTGCATAGCTGTAACAGGATAAACTAAATGTAGTATAAAAGCTTTTTCCAAAATATTGAAAGCTTCACGCACTTCCTTTGAGTTATAGGTTGACTCTCCAAAATTTCCCAGTTTAATAGTCTGTCCTGCCTTGTTCCAGCCCGTCCGCAATATATGCCGGATGACATACGTCTGCAACTGGGTCGGTGCATACTTTTCAACATCCTCGTTATAACCTTTCAATAAAGAATTATAAATAGACTTCAAACGCACCAAGTCTCCATTCTCCGCATAATCGGCTACTACTTCGGGCATACCACCAATCAATGTATATCTATGAAAACGAGACATTGCCTCTTCATGCAACGCAGATGGCAAACTTATTTCATCTATAGCAGTACGATAATGCCCCTCGCCCATAGCAGTCAGATATTCTCCGAAAGTACAAGGGGAAAGTTGCATATATTCTACTCTACCCACCGGAAAAGAGATACGTTCTTTCAACAATGACTGTAAACGTGAACCGGCAGCGATAACATACAAATCAGGCATATCTTCATAAAAATACCGCAACAATGCTACCGCCTTAGGCACATTCTGTATCTCATCTATAAATAGCAACGTCCGCCCCTCACGCAGAAGAATATTCTTTTGAAAACAAGCTATCTTCATTATTTCCTGTACTTTATCCGTACTCTGAAACAGGCGCGCATCTTCTTCACGCTCCAGATTCAAATGAAGATAATTCTCAAAGTTCCGGGCAAACTCATTAACTAACGTCGTTTTTCCTACCTGACGCGCACCACGCAACACCAAGGGTTTACGCCCTGTACGTTCGGCCCACTTTTGCAACTGATTATAAATATCTCTTTCAAACATAAAAATCATTGTTAATCAGCTACAAATATACCATTTTATTCTAAGAACATAGGCAATTTAACGAAATAACCGCCTAAAAACATAGGCAAAATGAAGAAAATATAAGCAAAAAACATAGGCAAAGTAACCCATGATTTCTGCAATTACTACTTAAAGATAATCATAATCTTTTCACCAACACCTTTATCAGGTATTCTCACACTACAGACACCTGTTCCTTTATCCCAACTCCACACCACAGTTTCAGTGTCATTCTCCAGATTTTCTTCCAAACGTTCCGGTTTAGTTTTCTTTATCTTCTTTCCTTTGACAGTTACCTCTTTCGGGGCTTTCGCAGAATAAATACGGAACAACAGATTTCTCGGACCGGGGACAGTGTATCCTTTTCCTTCACGGGCAGAGACAGTCAATTCATATCCATTTGCCAAAGTACTGCAAATAATCGGTGTTTTGACAAATTCATCACGCTGGTACCCTAAGTTTTCTCCTTCATCTTCGTAAAGAGTAAAGGCTGCCTGTGCATCTTCCTGTGCGGGGAAGATTTCAAAAGTAAGTGGATATACCGGTTTCTCGTGGGTGTAGTTCATCACCGGCATCGTAGGGATGATAGAACCTTGCTTCACAAACATAGGAACAGAAGACAAGGGAGCATCAACGGTAGTCCATTGCTCTCCGGTGTAGACCGTCTGCTTGTTGTTGTAGTCTATCCATGTACCTTCGGGAAGGTACACGTTCTTTGTGCGGGCACCTTTCTTCACCACGGGGGCTACCAACAATTCACGACCGAACAAGAATTGGGCATCCGTAGAAAACGTTTCCATATCCATTGGATATTCGAGAAATAGAGGCCGCATGATAGGCAATCCTGTATCATACGCTTCGCGGGCGTAAGTGTAGATATACGGCAACAAACGATATTTCAGTTCGATAGCCGCTTTCGCGTTCTTTTCCGCTTCCGGTCCGAAAAGCCACGGTTCCACCGGATTATCTCCCTCGTGGTGAATACGGCTCAAAGGATTAAATGCTCCGAATTGAATCCAACGGGTATAGAGTTCCGCCATAGCCGGATAATCCTCAACATCTCCACAGTAACCGGTAATATCACAGGAAGAAAATGGGATTAATCCCAATCCGGCGGAAAGCATTACAGGAATCTGATTGGCTAATTGTCCCCACCCTTGCAGTACATCGTCTCCGTTTCCGCTATCACCCGTCCAACCGAACGTATAACGTTGCAATCCGGCATAAGCAGCACGAGTCATTTGGAAAACACGACGGTCCGGATTCCTCTTTTCAAATTGCTCTTTTACCACTTTGTCCCAAGTCAGGCCATAGACGTTATGGATTTCATCGTGCATACCGAGATGGTGCTTCATCACCAGGCGTTCCGTCTGCTCCTCGTTACTCCAGGCAGGTTCGCCCATGTCTGTCCAGAAGCCGGAGACACCATCGTCAATAGGTTTCTGCTGATAAGTTCCCCACCAGTCGGCTACGGCAGGCAGGGTGAAGTCTACCACTCCGCAGTTTCCACCCCACGGCCAGGGCATATCGTAGCTTTTACCGTTCGTACTGTCCTTTACAAAATAGCCCAGGCGGTCTGCTTCTTCCCATTGTTTTTTGTTGGCTTGTGCAATTACCGGGTCTTGAGATACGACTACCTTAAAACCCATCTCTTTCAAATCCGAAAGCATCTTCCTAGGGTTTTCATAGTTTCCTTTGCGCCATTCGAAATCCTGCAAATATTCTGTCCAGCCGATATCCTGATAGATAATATCACAAGGTATTCTCCGTTTCCGGTAACCTTCGGCTATTTCACGACTTAGCTTTTCACTTGTCAACAGACCGCGGCATTGAGCAAAACCCAACGCCCATTTCGGCGGCATGATAGGTTTTCCGGTCAGTCCGACGTATTGGCTGATGATTTCTTTATAGTCTTTACCGAAAATAAAGTAATATATCATTTCCCCGTTCGGCGCTTCAAAGCTGTAATAATCACGGCTTTCCGTTCCGAATTTGAATTCCGTCTTATAGGTATTATCAAGGAAAATACCATACCGGTAATTGCTCATAAAGAAAGGAATACTCTTGTAAAGAGGATCTTCTACCACACTATAACAAGGTTTGTCACTATTCCACATCTTATAAGACTCGCCACGACGGTCCATCTTTCCCGCTTTCTCACCAAGTCCGAAGAAGTGCTCGTCACGACGAAGCACTTTATATTCCACCTTCTTCGTTCCTTCACTGACATGGCCTTTATCGGCATAATCACTAAACAGGAGTTTCTGATATTTATCGAATATCTGAAGACTCATCGGAGATTTATTCACCCGGATACGCAACTTCGGAGTAAATATCTCGTAACAGGCCGCCTGTTCATCCACATGAATAGTTCCTACCTCTTCCAGTTCTTCATTAATCACTGCAAACGAAGCATTTCTTCGTTGCAATTGCCCGTCGGGTGAGAACCAGATTTTCACGACGGAAGAGCTGCAAAGTTGCAATTGTAAGGCGGCACTGTCCGCCAGGTGAAAAGTCACCTGACGTCCCTGCTGTGTAAAAGAAGTGCATGTACGTGTCGTATTTTCCGCCCAAACCCATGTTGGAAATATCAGGCACAACACCCATACCCATAATCTATATCTAATCATCATACCTATCATTTTAGTTATTCTGTAGCAGCCGCTTTATTCAACCACAATCATCGTCCAATATTTCAGGGAAGGCAATGTGAATGAGACAACCCCGTTCTCCTGTGTAAAGGCCAACTCCTGCAAAGCCCCTCCGTGTGCATCCGGCGACGCTACCCACAACTTATTCACTTTTGCCGACAGATTCATTTGCAAAGCTGCTTTTGTAATCAGAGCCGGTTCCGGCATCGTACCGTCCACATCTCTCCAGCTAAGGCTGTTCGCTTGCGAAAAGTTAAGAAGATGTATCACTTGCTTGCCACCTACCTGCTTGGCATAAGTAGTAACTGATCCCTGTTGAGGAGGCCAGCTATTCAATCTCATTTCGCCATTGGTACAATTCATGGAAACACTATTCTCCGTACCACCGTCACGAAGCAGATTTTGATAAGAAGTCAGGAAGTCATAGTAACGAACCATCGCTGTTTTCAATTCCTCGCTCATTGTCAGGTTCTCATTCGGAAAGTACTCTTTGCACAACATGTGATCGCCTCCCAACTCCAGGTGCGAACCACCCAAAGCAAACATGACAGCATCTGTCAATAAGATACCCGGCGTATTAAATTCTCCCCGGTTATCCGCTTTATTATAATTCATATAAGCTGCAAAAACCGTATTCAACTGATAATTGCCATAGACTCCATTTTCATAAAGAATGGCTTTCAGATTGGTAAAATCAGCCTCATCCGCCCACACCTCATTATAGAAGAAATCAACTTTACCTGTCTCCCCTATCTGACGGGCACCGTAACGGCTGACCGCATTCATCACCAAACTCTTGTCCGGATGAGCCTGCTTCGTCGCTTCAATAAAAGAAGCATATCCCTCACGCAGATTGACCGGAATACCATTGTAATTGTAAAGCGTGCTACGTCGTCCCAACTGGTCTATCTGATAGCCGTCGAAGGCAAAGTTCGCGTATACATCATCATTCCTTTCGTTCAAATATTTCTGCCATTCCTTATTAGAAGGGTCGACCAGATAAATATTACTTTTCCATCCGCCCGGCAAATCATGACTGTCTTTAGTAGTGTGAGAAGCATCCTTAAACAAATACCATTCCTCCTTCACCCCGTCCGTAGCAGCATCCTTCAACGCCCCGAAACAAAGATTGTAAAACATAGACTTCATACCGAAACGATGCTGCGCTTCAATGTAATTTTTCACCGAACTTGTATAAACCTCCCGGTTAGCGATGTCCATATATACTTCGTCCAACTGTGTGCGTGTACCGCCCAACGGCCAGTGATGTTTATTATGCCAGTCCTGAAACTGTACCCAATTGATGTGATGACGATTCAGATACGCCATCTCTTCCTGTGTCTTTTCAGCCGTCTTCTCCTGACTGAAATCAGCGACAAAACCATAACGCGGAAAACGTGACGGATCACTGGATACATCTACCGCAATCGTACCGACAATCACATCCGTACCATTCTCCTGACGGTACAGTTCCGCCATATATCCTTTGAAATCAGTAGTAGGCGGTTGCCATATCCAGCTCGTACCATTTACCGACTCTTCTCCGACAACCTCCCCTAAAAGACGATAGCGAACTTTAGTTCCGGCAGGCAACGCATCTTCTGCTGTAAATACCACTTTCTCCCCCGGTTTATAGAAAGCCTTATCCGTAGACAGGTCCACACTTAAATCCGATGTTACCGGAGTCACTTCGGTAACACTGCCCGAAGCTCCTCCATTCTCCTGGTTCGCCCCATGATCGTCACTGCAAGCCATACACAGAAAAGCAGCCACCCAATATATTATTTTCTTCATCTTGAATTCTTGTTTTATTGTTTCACAATCGAAATCGTCTCTTTCAACTGGTCAATCGTAATCCGATAAGAACCGGCTTCCTGAATATTCCACTTATTATCCAAACTACCCAAATCTGCATCCGGATACATACTGCTCAACTCCGCATCCGACTTAACAACAAACAATGCCGTCTCTACTTCTCCCGTCGGAGCCTTGTTGCTCTTATCCGCCATAAACCAATCCCCGTTCCAGTCTGATTGCTTGTCGCAGGAAATCTTCATCTCACCTGTTTTCAGTGTGCCGCTCCAGGTAAAGATGTAAGGACTGTCGGCACTCTTCGTCATCGGAGTAGCATTGCCTAAATCCCATCCGTTTGGAGTTGCCTCACCCACCAGATACAGCCCTTCGTAAGGAGTGAACGGACGCATCAGCATCTTTTCTTTTCCTTTGCCTGTATAGAACCATACTTTATAAGGTTTGCCACATTCGGCTTCCTTCATCTGCCATTTATTATCGTCACCTCCAAGCACTACTGATGTCGAAGTGTACGGAGCATTAGCCACAGTAGGATGGAAGAAAGCATCCGCCTGACCGAAATCTGTCACAGAAGCGAATTTAAATTCTCCGTCCGCCTTCCAGGGAATCACGGCTCCATAATGGAACAGGTTCATCTGAACAGCATCTTTAGACAGTGCTTCAAATCCCCAACCATTGTTACCCGTAAACGAACCGACAATGAAAAATTCTTCATATCTCCAGCCAATATCTTCTGTTTCAGTAAGTGTCAACGTCAAGTCGAGCAGGTTTGCTTTTACGATATAAGTTGCTTCTTTACTGATTGTGAACTGTTCGTCCGGTTGGTCACCCGATGTACGATAGGTCAGTTTGAGTCCTTCTCCGGCAGTAGCATCACGGTTGTACGACGGCAGGAATTCTCCTAAGGTCGTTATAAACTTAAACGATCCGGTATTCAGCTTTCCTGTCCATGTAAACTGTCCGTTATCCGTGCGCTCCATTGCCGTTGCGTTATCGGCACTCCATCCGTTCGGAGTAGCATCACCAATCAGGTAAAGCGTCGTAGTAACCGGCTGGTAAGTAGTCAACGTAAAGGCAGTCGTCGCAATCTGCTTCTGATCTTCCATTCCGGCAACGACGGCTGTGATACGTGCTTCCAGCTCTGCCTTCACGTCATAACCGATACCGAACTGCGTATGCAGAAATTGGTTAAGTTCTTCCACTTTCTTAGTCCATTGATACGTTCCCGTACCCAAATCCACCGAATAAGCATTCGCAAAGTCCGTTCCGGCTTTCGCCAGTTCAAGCGTATAAGAGATACGGTTACCGCTTCCATAATTCGTTCCGGTAGTCCATGAAAGCGCCAGCGCCTCCTGACTATGGTTCTTTTCGTTCAACACCAACTCCTGCTGATTCACCGAAAGGGTGAGGGTATCATGTCCTTTATCTGTCTCCATATAATCCTCGGTACAAGCAACCATCGTTGCGCCGATGAAAAGAGAGCATAACAACTGATATATATATTTTTTCATCATATTATTTGTCTAAATGAATGATTATAAAACGGATTAATAACCGGGATTTTGAGTCATCAGGTGATTGGAGTCCATCTCCGTTTGCGGAATAGGCAACAAGAGACGTTCTTTGGTCACATTATTCTTACCGATAGATTTCAGGAATGTCAATGCATAATTTCCATTATCAACCCGGATCATATCGAACCAGCGATGTCCCTCAAAAGCAAGTTCCATCCGACGTTCGTGAATAATCTTTTCTCTCATTTCGGTCTGCGTCAGAGTGGTCGGCAACCCTGTCAGTCCGGCACGCTTACGAACGATATTCAATGGTTCGGCAGCCTGATCCGGATGTCCCTGCTCATTCAAGGCTTCCGCTTTCTTCAGTAAGACATCCGCATAACGATATACTACAAAGTTGTTGGGGTTGGTATTATACTCCGGAGAGACGGTTTTCGACACAAGGAACTTACGTACGTTATAACCCGTATTCGACCAGGAACGTCTGTATTCCATACCGTCAAAAGCAGGACAACCCTGATACAACACAGTGATGTCTTTCCGCAAATCACCGTCCTCGTATTGCTTGACAAACTCTTCCGTAGGCAAGTTCCATCCATAAGCACCGGCTACCATACCCGAATTACGAGGCCCCATGAAAGTAGACAGCCAGGATGCTTGATTATCGCCGCCCCAGAAGTCATATTCCGTACTACCGGAGTATTGCACTTCGAAGAGAGATTCTGCACCATTATTGATCGTCGCATTAAAGTTATCAGCATAATTGCATTGAGTCAGATCATATCCCATTGCAGCAATGTTATTGCACAAGGTCACTACTTCATTATAATAGTCGCGATGGTTGGGAGCCAGTGTCAGGTAAATATCCGCCAGCATCGCCATTGCAGCCTCTTTGCAGGCACGTCCCCTGTCAGCATCTCCATAACTGCTTTTCGGAGGAAGCATATTCACTGCATTTTTGCAGTCGGAAAGAATTTGAGCATATACCTCATCTACCGTATTACGGGCAATATCCGCAGATTCTCCCGGTTCAAACGGCTCCAAGCGCAAAGGCACCCCTCCGTACAAACGAACCAGAATATAATAATAATGTGCACGCAGAAAATAAGCCTCACCCATGCAACGGGTCTTTATCTCATTGGAGACAGATGCTGAAGGCAAATTGGAAAGCACGATGTTGCAACGTCCGATCCCTACCCACGGAGAACGCCATACATACAAGGCAAAGCCGTTATCGCTCTGGGCAATGAAATTGGAAGCCTGAACAGTCTCCAAACCGTCAGTACCTCCTCCGGCTCCTACTTCACTGTTACCTGCGATGATGTCGAGGCTCCAAATACGCTGGTTATACATATTAGATGACTGAAGAGTCTTGTAGCAGGCAGTAGTCAGTGCCACAGCAATCTCATTCGTCACTTCCGACTCGGGATCGACGCCATATTTGGGATATTTATCTAAGAAATCGTTGCACGATGTCAATGCCAGCACGGCAGACATAAATACCAAAGTTATTATCTTTTTCATATTCTTTCTCCTGATTTAAAAGTTAAAGTTCAAGCCCATACTGAAGGTACGTGAAATCGGGTAACGGCTGCTGTCGATGCCATTAATATCAACTTCCGGGTCAAAGCCGGAATATCCGGTAATAGTTGCCACATTCTCGCAAGAGAAAGAGATGCGGGCATTTTCCAGTTGAATCTTTTGCATCCACTTTTTAGGCAGTGTATACGAAAGCGTGATATTCTTCAGACGGAGATAGGAACCGTTTTCCACAAATCTGTCGGATACACGGCAGTTCTGGTTCGGGTCTCCCCAAATGGCGCGGGGCATAGAGTTGCTGGTTCCTTCACCCGTCCAGCGGTTCAATACGGCTGTGGTCTGGTTGTAAGCGGCTGCCATTCCTTCGTTGTCAACATTGTTGGCATTATAAATCTTGTTTCCCGATACGCCTTGCAGGAAAACGGAGAGTTCCCATCCCTTATAAGAGAAATTATTGCTTAAAGAGAAGAACCAGTTCGGATTCGGGTTACCGATAACGGTACGGTCTTCATCGTTGATGACTCCATCGTTATTCAAATCCCGGAAACGGATATCCCCCGGAGCTGCTCCCGGTTGGGTGGCATGGCGGTTTACTTCCTCCCAGTTTTGGAAAAGTCCGTCGGTCACGTATCCGTAGAATACATTGATCGGATAACCGGCTCTAAGCATAGTCACGTATGAGTTACCCATCTGATTGATAAACATCGGAGTTTCGCTGTTCAGGTCCAGAATTTCATTCTTGTTATAGGTAGCCGTTAAAGCAGATTCCCAAGAGAAAAGACCTTTCAGGTTGATGGTGCGCAGGGTCATTTCCACTCCTTTGTTGCGCATCTTGCCGGCATTGGTAAAGGTTTCAGTAGTATCTTCAAAACCGGAGGTGATAGGGATGGAAGCTTTCACCAACATGTCTGCCGTCTTTTTGATGTAGGCATCCAGCGAAAGGTTGACACGTGAATTGAACAGGCTCATATCCACACCGAAGTTGGTTTGGCGTACCTCTTCCCAATGAATATTCGGATTGGAAAGGGTGGTAGATACCAAAGCGGTGGAGTTGTTGTTGCCGAAAGGATAGACTCCTGTATTATAGGAAGCCACAAAGCCGTAGTTACCGATTTCCTGATTACCGGTCACACCGTATCCAATACGCAGTTTGAGGTCATTCACCGGAGAGTTGTCTTTCGGAAACCATTCTTCCTGCGAAATACGCCATGCCAGAGAAACGGAAGGGAATGTTCCCCAACGGTTGTTCTTACCGAAGCGGGAGGAACCGTCACGGCGCACAGTGGCTGTAAGCAGGTATTTATCTTCGTAAGAATAGTTGAGACGTGCCATCAGAGAAAGCAGTGCCCAGTCGCTCTGGCTGCCACCGATACTGTACATCTTCTCGCCGTTGTCCATTTCATGGATATTATCAAACATGAAGATATTCTTTTGAGCATTCAGGTAATCATAGTTGTTCCACTGGGCGGAAGAACCTGCCATCACACCTACACGATGTTTTTGGGCGAAAGTATGGTCGAATACAAAATAATTATCCCACAGGTAGGTAAATGATTTGTTGTCACTCTTATAGCGGGAAGATTCTTCTACCGGATTCGGTTTCCAGTCGTAAGCCGGAGTAAAGTTGTCGACAAACCAGAATTTGGCATCATAACCAAAGGTACTTTTCAACTTCAACCATTTGGTAAAGGCAATCTCTCCGGTGATGTTTGCCAGAAAGTTATATCCTTTTGTCTCGTTCGTCATCATATACAACGTACCGATCGGATTGCGGACACTTCCATACCATTGCGCTTCCTGTCCGGGACCGCTCCAGCCACCGTCTTCATTCTTCACCGGCTGGGTGGGAAGTGCTTTCATCGCATCTCCGATGCTATAGCTTCCTCCCTCTTTCACGTCCGTACTGAATGTCAGATTGGTAGTGAACTTCAACCATTTATTGACCTGGGCATCACTATTTGCCTGGAAATTGAAACGACGGTAATTAACGCTTTCCACGATACCGGACTGGTCGAGGAAACCGCCGGATACATAGTAATGTGCCTTTTCCGTACCGCCGGAATAGCTAACCGAATAGCTTTGTTTCACTCCCGTACGTAGCATCTCATCCAGCCAGTTCGTTCCTGTTCCCAATAAAGAAGGATCTGCCCAATAAGGGTTTGTATTATCATCATTATTAGACAGCATATCATTGCTCAAAGCGGCATATTGCGCAGCATTCAGCATATCGGGCACTTTAGTAGCGTTCTGAATAGCCCAGTTTGCGTTTACCGTTACTTTTCCGGCACCCTCGGCACCACGTTTGCTGGTAATCATCACCACACCGTTGGCACCACGGGAACCATAGATAGCTGTTGCCGAAGCATCCTTCAATACGTCTACCCGTTCCACATCAGCCATATTCAAAGAAGACAATCCCAAGTCGGTAGGAATTCCGTCAATGACAATCAGCGGGTTACTGTTGTTGATCGTACCCAAACCGCGAATTTTAATAGTGACATTATCACCCGGCTTACCGGCATCGATTATCTGCACGCCGGATACTTTTCCCTGCATTGCCTGACCGATATTAGCTACCGGAGAGTCTTTGATGTCCTTCACTCCGACAGAAGATACGGCACCAGTCAAATCGCTCTTTTTCATTGTTCCGTAACCTACCACTACTACTTCGTCCAATACTTCCGTATCTTCCTGCAAGGTTACTTTCAACGAGTTTTTCCCGTTCACCGGAACTGTCTGCGTTTTATAGCCGACAAAAGAGATAGTCAGCGTGCTGTTAGCCGGAACGCTTAATGAGAAATTACCGTCTACATCGGTTATCGTACCATTCGTTGTACGTCCTTCCACCACACTGGCACCGATCACCGGTTCACCCGTGGCATCTACTACATGTCCTTTTATTGAAATCTGTTGTGCGAATGCACTAAGAGATAGGAACAAGCCCCACATTATTAATAAGAGGCGGCGTTCAAAGCCTTTCGACTTCATACTCTGTTTCATGTACATTAATTTAAAGTTAATATTAGGGTTACTTTTGTTTTCGTTCTCTGTGTCATTGCTGAATGACCGTGAAACAAAAGTATCCACATTTCATACTGCTTCTTAAAGCAGATAGCAAAAATATAGTGATTTATACAGTATCTCACAGCATAAACCACTAAATATAAGAACGTTATAAAATAGAAGTCAGACTAAAAAAGTAGTGATTTTCTTATTCTTCCACCTTCCCTATTTGCATTACTTTAGTCTCAAATTCATCTCTTTCTCCCAAAGCTTTGTTACGGACACGGGTCCGGTAATTATAAATGGTAGTCACGGAATAACGGAGGAATTGCGCTATCTTGGTACTGTCCGTAATCCCCAGCCGGATAAGGGCAAATATACGGAGTTCGGTGTTCAACAGTTCTCCCGGTTTGGGTTGCATGGGTTCGGTAAGCAGCGCATTAAATTCTTCCACAAAATTGGGGAAGAGTTGCAGGAAAGTCATGTCGAAATTTGCATAAAACTCTTTCAGTTCTTCGTCAAGGAATTGAGAAGATTTAATGGCTTTATATAGTTCTTCCACTCTTCCGGCAGCGGCAATTTTATTTAGGGAACGACGGTATAAATCCATCTTGTCGAGATAAGTGGAGCATTGGTCCATATATCGGCCGATATATTCCTCCTTGATATAGTTGGCTTCCGAAAGCGTATGGTTCATCTCTTTCAGTTGCGAATTGGAGTCGTGAAGTTCTTCGTTCAGTTCTTGCAACAACGTATTAGTATCAACCACTTCGCGACGTGCGGCAGCAACCTTTTTCATCTGCTTGTAAACGAAGAAAATGGCAACCAACAAAAATACGGAAAGCAAACTGATACAAATCAATGATACTTTCATCTCCTGTTGCTGCCGTTTGGTTTTCAATTGGTAAGCCTGGTCAATGATAGGAAAGACTTGCGAGATTTCTAACGTACGAAGGCGGGCATTACAAAGAGTGGCATCCTCTAAAGAGCATTTCAGGTAATTGTAGGCACGGTCAATATCCCCTTCATCGTAGACAAGGGAAGCGAGTTTGCGCAAAGATACATATTCCTTTACTGCCGATTTCAGGTCGGCAATGGCCGAAAGGGCCAGGTAATGCTTTTGTCCTTGTTTGTCGCCTTTCAACCGGTAACCCTCGGAGAGAGTATAAGTAAGCATTGCTTTTGAATGGTCATCCAAAGAAGGTTTGTTGTAATATTCCATCAGCATACGGATGGCTTCATCGTATTGAGCATGTACGATGCACTTATCCGCCATCACCAATACGTGTCCCAAAGAGTCGGAAGCGTTGACCTGCAGAAGAGAGTCACGATACAGATCCGTCATTCGATAATACTCTTTCTTGACTTTCTCCGTAACGGCATAATCTCCCATCAATCCGTAAATAGTGCGATACAAATGATAATAATAACCATAGAGATAATCGGGCAGCGTTTTCTTATCAATCTGCCCCAATAGTTCCAACGCTTCTTTATACATTCCGGTAGTTCCCATCACTTCCGCCATATTCATGGCAGCATCATCCAGATAATCTAGTTTATCCATGCGATGCGCCAGTTCCTCTTTCCGTTGAGCATAGACAAAAGACGAATCCAGATTATAAGCCCGGTATTCATCGAAAAGACGTCCGCAAAAACCATATCGTTGTTCATCGGAAGTAGCCTCCGCCAACAATTTCTTCAGGTCAGCGATACGCGCCTCCTTTTCCGCTCCATAAGTCTGACGGTTTTTAATGATACCATCAATCTCACGAAGTAACGCATCGGTACTCTTATTATCTTTTGCATAAAGCAGACCGGAAAGGACAATTGTCACAAAAATCAGAATCACTTTTTTCATAGTGCCGTATGTATTATAGTTGCAAAGATAAAAGTCTTTCAGAAACTTCCGGCTTTCAGGAGAAAATTACTGCAGACGGAATGAACAATCTTGTATTAAAACAGGAAGCATTACAAATTTATTATGAACATAATTATTATATTTATAATAATGTTATCGTTGGAACAACCATCAATATACAGATAAATTCAAAAGTATGTATTCACAGCAAATTCAAACTGTTCTATAAATATTTTCTTAAATGGATATATATTATTTTGTTCATAGAAAACTAACATAGCTTTCTTATAGTCGATAGAATCAACTGAACGAAATGATAAAGGACAATAACCGTTGGCTATAAGTATTGCATTACTTGTTATACGGGCAGTACGTTTATTACCATCAGCAAATGGCTGAATGTAAGATAACAGAACTAAAGCTAGGAAAGCTTTATCAAAGATACTCTGCTTATTATTAATTAATTGACAAGTGTCTTCCATAGCTTCTCTTATTTGATATTCATTATCAAGTGGACGATAATTCGTACCCGTAATACCAACACGCCGAGAACGAATATGACGCTCAACTCCCAGTTCTTTAATAAGGATACTATGAATGTCTTCAATCTTTCTTATTGATAAATACTGAAGATAATCAGGATTATCTAAAATAAAATCAAGAGCTTCCTTGTGATTTAGTAGCATAATGGCTTCTTCTTTAGTTTTACCTTTTGCTTCTTCTTTTTCCAGCAAAAGTCTTTCCGTTTCAAGAAGATTATATGTGTTCCCTTCAATTTGAGAAGACTTCCAACTAAGATCCACACCTAACCTTTCCATTTCTTTCCGGTACTCTCCGTCTGTCATTTCTAATACATTTCTTCTAAACGTTTCTTGAAGAGCCGTTAAATGTTTCCGTTCGTCCATCGTGAAAGGGTCAACATTAGGCAATATATCAGGAATAAGGCTGAAATTGAAAGCTTGTTGAATTTCACGCTCATCAACTTCTTTCCGAAAGTATGATTCTAAGTCGAAATAACTTGTAACAAACGTTTGTGGTGTTAGTTTATAACATGTGGCAGGTCCTTGCCCTATGACTTCAATACTTCCAGCGGAAATCATGGCAGCTAATAAACGCTTGAATGTGGCGACACTTACTTTAGTATTCACTCCCTCCATTAATTCTGACCTAGAAGATAGAGGATGAAAACGAAGATATTGTTGAATTTCTTCTTCCATTGCTATTTAGTTGATTATATCGGCTCAAAAATACATAATATTATTAATATATCGGCTCAAAATGAGCCAATAATTACAGTGTATAGGACTCTTTTGAGCCGATATGAAAATCTTCAGCTACCTGTTAGTAGTCTCATATTGTTTCTGAAATGATAGTTAATGAGCCCTATAGTGACATCGCTATGGGGCTCATACATTAACTTGATATTGCAGATATTCACTTGCCTTTCAACTTTATAGCAAAAAACTCACAAAGTAGAATATGAATCTGATTAATAAGCCCTCAACCCATAATCGAATCTCATCTTCTTGCTATCTTTCACTTCAATTTTCAACAGATTACTTCCTTTCCGCAAGTAACGGCTGTAATCGCTGATATTATATTGATTATATTGCCTGGTCTGCTTTGCCTCCTGCGCAAAGACTTCCACTCCATTCAGCCATACTTTTGCTTCTCCGGCAACATTCAGCCATAGAGACAGATGATTGAAATCCTTATCCACCTTAAAAGTAGCTTCTGATACTACCGTAGAACGAGGGGGACAGTCGAAAGGCAAAGAAGTCATTTTCAGCTCCTGACCGTTCATACCGACAAGGCGGGTATTCTTGCTTCCGTTCTGACTGTCTGCAATCAAAGTAACCGCTTTCACGGGAGTGATTTCATACAAACGGTTGTGCATCAGGTGCAACAAGCCTTCCGGTATTTTAGTTACTTTCCGGTCGTAAGTAATCAGGCCGTTCACTTCTCCTTCCACATCAGTGGTTTGTGTATAAACAGCCGCACTCAACCCTTGGGCAATCAGCGTTTCCAAATCATATAACAGGCGACCGTAGCTATCAATCAATGCCATTGCTCCGTCTATATTCTTGTACCCCCAGTTTCTCATATTCGGATTCCAGATATGCTCTTTGATCGCCCAGCCATAGCCGCCGAATTCTCCCAGTACGGAAATGCGGTTGCCGTTGTTCTCTGGCAGAATCATGGAAGTGACAGGATAATTATGTACGTCGTACATGTCGCCTACGCCTCTGTCCGTCCAGCCGGTCACTCCGTTTATCAGGCGTGTATCGTCGTATTTTATCACTTTATTTACGATTTCCACCGTGTTATGCTGTCCCCATCCTTCATTGAAAACCACCCAGGTAGTGATACAGGGATAGAAACGGAGACGGTCGATCATCTCGAACATTTCTTTTTGCCATTGGCGGGTGTGTTCTTCGGGGGCGTTCCAATCAGTAGTAGCCAACGGATTGACGTGTTCCTCCTTCTTCCTTGACGTAGCAAAACCGGAAACCATGTCTTGCCACATCATCAATCCCAGGGAATCAGCGTAATAATAATATTGCTCCGGTTCTACTTTGATATGTTTACGGATCATATTGAATCCCATCTTCTTCAACTGCACCATGTCCCACAACATCGCTTCCTCGGAAGGAGGAGTCAACAATCCGTCGGGCCACCAGCCTTGATCCAGCGGACCGTATTGGAAGATGGGTTGGTTATTCAGGCAAATACGGTTGTATCCACATTCATCTTTACGGGCATCTACTTTTCTCAAGGCAAAGTAACTCTTTACCCGGTCTAAAACACGTCCTCCATTGGATAAGACAATATTCAAATGATACAGTTTCGGAGATTCGGGAGACCATAAGACAGCGTTCGGAACGTCTATCTCCATCGCATTAGTCAACTTCTGTTCCACCGTCTTGATTACTTTGCCATCATCCAACACTTCTATTTTCACTTCTTCATTGCCTTTGGCTCCGATTATATCGAAAGCCAGCTTCACGGATTTTCTCTCAATATCAGTGGAAGGAAGTACCTGACGAATATAGGTTTTATTCACCGCTTCCAGCCACACAGTTTGCCAAATGCCCGATACAGGCGTGTACCAGATACCTTCCTGATTAAGTTGTTGTTTCCCTCGGGAAATAGATTCCGTGTCCGTCGGGTCGGTGACGGCTACTTCAATGCTTTGGGGGCCACTCTTCTTCAAGTATTTAGTAATATCGAACGAGAACGGGTTGTTTCCTCCTTTATGCGTACCGACCAACCGGTTATTCACCCATACTTGACATTCATAATCCACTGCTCCGAAATGCAGGACAGTAGACTTATTCTTCCAGGAAGGATCTAAAGTGAACTCACGTTGATACCATAATTTATCCGTAGGAAGAAATGTTTTCTGCACTCCGGACAGTGACGATTCAATCGCAAACGGGACGAGAATCTCTCCCTCAAAGGAAACATTCTTCCGGGACGTGTTCTGATCCGTTACGGCATACTTCCACAATCCATTCAGATTGATCCATTCGGCCCGTTGCAACTGCGGTCTGGGATAACTTTGCCACACATTTTCCGGCGTCACCTGTTCAGCCCATACTGTTTTGATTTTATCACCTTTAGGCTCCCATGCATGGGCAAACACCTGCGACATGGCTCCTAAAGCCAGAGTTAGTAAGATTCTCTTATCCATAAGCATTAGCGGGTTTTATATTCTTTAAAATCTTTCCGTCGATTCTTATTGTAGGTATTCCACATTTTCTGGAAATACAGTACATCACTCTTGTCCGCCCATTCGAAATAGGCTGTTTCCAATTCTTTTGCCATTTCAGGATATTTACCGATCAGGTTGTGCTGTTCGGTACGGTCTTCCTTGATGTTGTACAATTCCCATTCATCTCCTTTGAAGTTGGCGGAAACCAGCTTCCAATCGCCTTTACGCACCATGCGGTTGCCTTCATGTTCCGCATAGATGTATCTTTCGGGCATCTTCTTTCCTTTCACAATCGGAAGGATAGACTGACCTGCCGTAGGCAGAATCGCTCTTCCCTGATATTCTTTCGGATAAGTGGCTCCTGCCAGTTCCACACAAGTAGACATGATATCGGAAAATTGTGCAGGCTGATGATTCAGTCCGCCTTTGTTCTTCACATGATTACCCCAGGAAATAATACACGGCGTGGAAATACCTCCTTCATGTGCATAATGTTTATAGAGCGTGAACGGCGTGCAGCAGACATTTGCCCAGCCTGTACCGTAATGATGATAGGTTCCGGGCAAACCCATCTGGTCGAGTTCTTCTCCGGTATGGGTATGGTATTCGACTCCGGTCTGTTTGTCGAAGCCAAATTCGTGCCATTCGGCACAAGCTCCGTTATCGGACATAAACATGATAAACGTATTGTCCAACTCACCGTTTTTCTTCAATTCATCCACTACCCGGCCGATGTTCGCGTCCATCACATCTACCATAGCGGCAAAAATGGACATACGGCGTGCGAGGTCGGTCTGCTGATCTTTCGTCAATGAATCCCATGCCGGTAGCGGATGCGTTTCATCTTCAAACAGACTTTCGGGAACCACGCCGCGCGGACTAAGTGCCGGTTTGCCTTGCATGAGTTTCAGGTCAACAATCCGTTTCCAGCGAGCGTCACGAATCTTGTCCCATCCCTGCATATAGAGAGACATATATTTATCGGTCACTTCTTTCGGTGCGTGCAAAGGGAAATGGGGAGCGTTATAAGCCAGATACAGGAACAACGGTTTCTTCTCCTGATGTGCCTGGTCGATGAAGTCAATCGCATAATCCGTTATCACATTGGTAGCGTAGAAAGTTCCTTCCTCATAGTGTCTGGGCGTACGGTCTTTCGGCAAACGGGTATATACCGCCGGATTCCAGAAAGAGTTGAATCCGCCCAACAAACCGTAATACTCTTGAAACCCACGAAGAATAGGATTCGACTTATTCCCCAAATGCCACTTTCCTGACATAGCCGTAAAATATCCGGCATCTTTCAGGACTTCTGCAATCGTGACGTTGTCCGAATTGGAACGGAAACCGGAATATCCTTTCGGCCAGGCAGGATGACTGCCGTCCATGTGTCCCAATCCCGTCTGATGGGGATAAAGTCCCGTCAACAGGTTGGCACGCGACGGGCAACTGCGTGCACTGTTATACATCTGCGTCATACGGACGCCATTCTTTGCCAGCTTATCCAACACCGGTGTATGAATCTCACCACCGAAACAGCCGAGATCGGAGAAGCCCAAATCGTCTGCCAGTATGATAATAATATTCGGTTTGTCCTGCGCATACGTCATCGGAACCAGAGCCAGGCTGCCTGCTATCAATAAAGAAGTTTTCATTTGGTATTATAATTAAAGTTGGGTTTGAATTTACCATTCTCATAGATCATCGGAATTAATCCGGGACGGCACGTCACTTTATACTCCGCCGCCTGTGCCCCACGCGGATTGAAGAACATGGTAGCCCACCAGTTTCCATCCTTATCCTGGAAAAGATTGTTGTGTCCTCCTCCCGTGATGGCATTGTAGCGTTCGCTATAGGGACCATACACATTATCGGCTGTCGAGATGATGCAGTCGTAACTATAACGTGTCTTCGGTGAGGTTACTCCCTTTTTCTCAATATAGGTATCTCCCTCCGACGTACGGTGCGACCATATAGCTTGTACGAGGTGATATTTGTTATCGTATTTGAAGATAAACGCTCCTTCAATATACGGTTCCGGATTATATTTTTTCTCTTTCAATGTTTTCAGTTCCTCGGCAAATCCGCTCATATCCGGTTTCATACGGGCGATATAATGGTTGTGCCCGACAAAGTAGACAGTGCCGTCCGTATCTTCGAACAAACTTCCGTCGATGTTCGGGAAGATGGCTTTGTCTTTATTACCTTCGATATTCTCGTACGGTCCTTCCGGCTTTCCGGTCTTGCTCCGCAAAATGAAAGAACCTCTCCCACCTGCCGACTCATTCATGCAGGCAACGATAAACCAGTTCTTCACACTTTTGATATAATGCATTTCCGGAGCCCATACAGCATGGAAACGGTTGTCCATCGGATCACCGTTTATGGATTTTTTCTGATATTTCTCTCCTGCTTTATATACTTTCGGCTTCTTTTGCCAGGTTCCGTCTTTTTCCATCGACCATATTTGTCCTCTGGCTTCCCAGGACTTCATATCTTTGGAACGCCACAGGTACAAACCGTCGTTCCAGTCCCAGCAATGTCTCTGTCCCGGAAAGTAACGGTCGGGGGTAGAGGTCGTTCCTGTGATATAATAATAACCGTCGGGACCCAGCGTAGCCCAAGTGTCCCTCATCCAATAATCAAATGCCGGCTTTACAGATGTCGGAACACGTAGTTCCGGAGCGTTTGTATCTGCCGTTCCATATAACTGTGCTGATGCTGTAGAGATGGAAATAAATCCTGTAAACAAGATCAATCCTAATCGCAAAATCAATTTCATATATTTCTGTTTTATGTTTACGGATACAAAAATAGGCCGTTGCGGGGCAGACTTCATGGAATCATGTTTTTAATATCCGTAGGTATGTACAATCTTCTTATTTTTTAGTGTTCCGGGTGGAGATAATTAAATGGATTCTGTTTAAAATGGTAACGTCTTTGCGGGAGAGGCAGCGGATCCTGCAAACGTAACTCCCATGCCAGTAAACGGGTCAGAAGTTCTGTTTGAATTTCGCTGTATTTCTTCTCGCCAAACAGATTATGAACTTCCGAAGGATCTTTCTTTAAATTATAGAGTTCTCCGTTGCCATAATGATTCATAACCAGTTTCCAGTCATCCTTTCTTATCATGCGTGAGGTACCGCTTTGCGTCCAGGTGTTCAGTTCGTCGAAGTGGGCTATTTTGCCGGGAGTCAGTGCTCCTTCCTGTTCAAAAGTCAAGGAGGCATCCAGTCCGACATCGGCTCCTCCGAAGCCTTGTTGTACGACCATGCTGGAGAATTCTTCTTTAGGGTAAGCTTTTCCGGTCAGCATCGGCCACAAGCTACGACCCTGAACTCCTGCCGGTATTTCGGCACCGATGGCAGAGCAGAAGGTAGGGAAAAGGTCGGCTATCGATACGTGGCTATCCATAGGGGCAGGCTGGTTCTTAATGTGATATCCTGCCCATACCATCGGGATACGTGCGAGGCTTTCGGAAAGTCCGGCTCCTTTACGGATCAATCCGTATTCCCCCCAGTAGTCACCGTGGTCGGAAAGTACGACAAAGAGGGTGTTTTCATATTGTCCGCTGGCTTTCAATGATTCGATCAGTCTCTTGATCTGATCGTCTATCAACCGGATCATTCCGATATAGTTGGCACGGATTCGAGGCAAGTCTTGTTCCAGGTTCGGGCAGGACGCGTCTTCCAGTTGCGCCAGAATACGGTATTTCTCTCCTTTCTTTGCCAAATCTTTGCGGGAGGTCTTTAAGACAGGGAGCTTATCGGGGGAGAACATGGAGTAATAGGGTTCACATACCTGATAAGGGTTGTGAGGTTCCGGAAAAGAGACCCATACGAAGAAAGGATTTTCTTTCTGCTGTTTAATCCATGCCAGTGCTTCGTTCACGATTTTGGTGGGATGCTGTTCTTCCAGCGAGATGGGAGATGGCTCCAGCCATTGCCCCCTGGCTTGCTGATTCAGGAAACGGGCAGTCTCTTTCTCTGCGGGAGTCGTCTTTTTGTGCTTTCCCCAGTGTCCGTATTCAGACCAGAAATCCAAGTCGGCAGGTTTCAGGTAAGCGTGATTCTTGCCAACCAATGCTGTTTTATATCCGTTTTCTTTCAATACGCCCACTAAGTCCTGTTGATAGGAGATGTCGGGGATATTGTGATTCGTGCGTACGTGAGTGGCGGAAGGAAAACGCCCGGTGAACATGGAACAACGTGCCGGAGAGCTGGCCGGCATCACAGTGTATGCCTTATTGAACCATACATTCTCCTGTGCCAACCGGTCGACAAAGGGGGTTACTTCCAGCAGAAAACCTTCCCTGCCGCACAAATCGGCACGCTGCTGATCGGTCATAATAACCACAATATTCGGTTTGCCGGTTTGCGCCTGGACTGACATAGCCAAACCTTGTATGGCAAGTCCTGTGATACAAAAGATTGTTTTCATTTTATTTATTTCTTATTTAAAAGATCCTATTTAAAACGATATACAACCATGGAAGCGGCCTCCAGTTCGAACGGTTGATTCAGGTCCAGCCCGACTTCCGTCTCTACCGGTTGGACTTCATTCGGAGCAAACGGTGTGTTTTCTTTTCCCGGAACCAGTACCAAGCTTGTTTTATGTGCCTTGACGGGACGTTTAAAGCCGGAAACTTCCGGTTGTAGAGTGACTTTTTTATCCTGCAGGTTTATCAGTTTCAGGATATATTGTTTGCTGGCCGTATCATATCCCATCGTAACAAAGATGTTCTGCAAACCTTCTATATCCTTGATCGCTGCATCCAGACACACGTCAAACGTGTTATCCCTGAACATCTTTGCCAGGTAGAAGAAGGAAGTCTTTACGCTACTGTCTACTCCATTAATCAACATCGGCAGGAAGATACGGTGTTCCAGAAAGTCCCAATGCCTCATCACCGGACGTTCAGCAAACAAGGGATTCAAATCGCCGTTGCGTTCTATTGACATACGGATGGCTCCGGTAGCCAGCAGGTTATAAGGATATTTTCCGTTGATTCCCAATTCGCCGATAAATAGATCGGCAACACCCCGTTTGTAGTTATCAAAACGATAATGCTGTTCGCAAGCCCATTCGATTGAGTTATAATAATGTTCGTCGAACACTTTCACATTCTTCGGGTTGACAAAATTGGGAATATCCTTCCGTTTGTCATCATTCTCTCTTCCGACTACACGGATGACACTATTGGCTATATAAATCAAGTCAGGATATTTGGCGGACAACGCCTGATAGATTTTCTCATAACGCTCCCAATACACAGGTCCGAAATCTTCATTTCCAATCTCGATATATTTTAGCGGGAAAGGAGCGGGATGACCGTTCTTTGCCCGTTCAGCTCCCCATTTCGTAGTTGTATCACCAATGGCATACTCGATGGCATCCAACGCATCCTGGATATAAGCGTCCAGATCGACATCAATGTGTCTGAAATTCCACTGTGGACTTTGCTTCACCCAACCACTGCAAATCATACCCGTAGGCATCACATACATCGCATCAGCTCCCACATATTCGCACAATTCATAAAACTCATGATAGCCGATTCCGTCGGTACGGTAATAAGGCGCCCATTTGCTCCACTGTCCCGGACGATTTTCAATCGGTCCGAGCGTCTTTTTCCAGTGATACATCGTTTCTTCATTGACTCCGTGCACGATGCATCCGCCCGGAAAACGGATAAAGCTGGGAGAAAACTCTTTCAGGTTCTGAACAATGTCTTTACGGAATACGGATTTTCCATCGTTCCAGGTATCGGACGGGAACAGGGAAACGACATCTATCTGAAATTGTCCTTTCGACATCGGTTGTATGGCAAACATTCCACGCCGGACGTTCTTTTCCGGTTTCAGTTCACCGGTATATTTTGTCCAGTCCCGATTCCCTACATTCACTTCGATCACATTGCTCACCCGTTGTCCCCATTCGTCAACTAGAAATACACGTAACGGAGCGGAATAATTTCTGTTCTTCAGAAACAAGGAAAGGCGGTAAGACGTATCCGTCTTCAAGTTCATTCCATAATATCCACGGTTGAGAATCAGGGCATCCGGATGGTTCGCAATATCTTCCGTGACATTAACCAGCATCGAATACTTATTTTCCCCACTCATCGGATTTTCATCCGTGCGACTGATAAATACAGGAGTATATGATAACGGATAAGTTGTCCATCCAATCAGCGGATCGGCCTGAAACACTTTTTTCTCTTTAACGCGGGGAGCCGGAACATTTTCATAAAGACCGTTCTTCACAGATAATCCGGCAGGCGGTGTAGCTTCTTCAAACGAACGGTTACGTATCAGTTCGGCGTGCAGAGCACCCTCGCCCATCATTCCTATTTCCTCATAATGGAAACCGTACTTTACGGGAGCCACTTTGTGGGTTTTCGATTTATTGATATACAACGTTCCATCGGAGGAAGACGGAGAGGAACTATTCCCATATACCAGAGGTAATGTGAAAAACAGACCGATACCAAACGTAAAGGATTTGAATGTCGAATGATTCATAGCATTTGTTTTTAGAGTTTCACATTGCAAATGTGGTCTTTTCTATCCAAGAAAAACAGAAAAATAATGCTTAATACCTGCAATCATGTATAAAAATCTGTAGCAAAGCGGCAAACTGAACATGAGTGCTGCCCGTTTGAACAATTCTACGACTGTTCAAAACAAAAAAAGACGTATCTTTAGGTCGTGAAAATCAATCAGAAAAGCCATGAGAACCACCTTACTTAAATTCGTACTCTTATTTAGTCTCGTGCTCTTAAATACAAGCTTGTCGACGGGACAGATTCAATATAATAACATACGCTTCAAACAGCTAAGTATAGCTGAAGGACTCCCGCATAATACGATCAATGCAATCACCCAGGACAACCATGGGTTCATCTGGTTTGGTACACGCAACGGATTGTGCCGATATGACGGTTATAATATCAACCTGTTCGCACATAATGAAGCCGACAGCACCTCACTCCGCCACAATTTCATCACACGCTTATATAACGATTCGCTCCGTAACATTCTATGGATCTCTACCGATCAGGGCATCTGCAGCTATAACTACGAGACAGAAGATTTCAGCCGTTACCAGATTAAAGGGAACACTAAGGATGATGTTTGTTTCCTGAACACCAGCGATGGTATGCTTCTGGCAGCTTGTAGCAACGGACTCTATCGCTACAATGAACAAGACAGCTTGTTTGTTCCTTTTCTTCTCGATGAAGAAAAACCTCATGTGAGATACTTTGCGGAGGACGGAGACAAAACCTTATGGATAGACACCAACAAAGGACTGATGCGATACAGTCTGGAAAAGAAACAGTTCGTTTCCCTCCCGACTCTCATCCAGCCTTTTACACAACAATGCAACAATGCCGTCCTGATCTCGTCCAACCAGCTTTTATTTAATACTAACAACGATTTTTTCGTCTATCATATACAAAGCAATACCCTGTGTAATCTTTCGAAAGACCTTGAAGTGAAAGACTTCCGGTGTGCGGCAACCGACCATACGGGGAATATATGGGTAGGCACGGAGTATGGCATCTTTGTCTTCAACAAACTCTATCAACTGATTGCACATTACGAGCAATCGGAACGGGATTTAAGTGCGCTGAACGATTCTCCCATTTACAGCCTTTATCAGGACAAGGCTCATAATATGTGGGTGGGAACCTATTTCGGAGGAGTCAACTATTATATATTCGGTTCCGACCAGTTCCAGATATATCCATACGGAGCCAGTTTCAATCATTTGAGCGGAAAGGCTGTCCGCCAGATTATCAATGCTCCGGACAACGGTCTGTACATCGCCACCGAAGATGGCGGATTGAACTACCTGAACAATAAGAAAGAAATCACCCGTGCCGAACGGCTGCACAAGCAAATGCAAATCTACGCCAAGAACATACATTCTTTATGGCTCGACAAAGATAACAGCTTGTGGCTCGGACTGTTCCTGAAAGGAGCTCTTCACTATATACCGCATCTAAACCGCACGGTGGATTATAATCTACTGTCGGATGAGGTTTCTTCCGGCTTCTGCATCATCGAAGACAAGAACGATCATATCTGGTACGGAGGCCCTTCCGGCTTATTCCTGATCGACAAGAAGAAAGCAAACTCCCGCCCGGAAAAAATTTCATCTCTCCGTGTCTTTAACCTGGTACAGTTTAATGACAGTATACTTTGGGCAGGAACCCGAAAAGGCAGTATATTTCAGATCAATACCCATACACTGAAAGTAACCTCGCTCCCTATCCTGCCGCATACCGATCTCTACATCACCTATATCTACCCCGATTCACATCAACGGATATGGATAGGTACAGACAACAACGGGCTTTATGTATCAGACCGCAACGGTAGCATTATCGCCTTTTACAGTAAAGAACAGTTGGGATCCAACGCCATCAAAGGTATCATTGAAGATGAGATGAGTAATGTTTGGGTAGGTACCGGAAACGGACTTTGTTGTATCAATTCCCAAACAGGAAGCATTGACCGATATACCACGGCCGACGGATTGCCCATCAACCAGTTCAACTACTCCTCCGCCTGCAAGAAGCCTGACGGAGAATTGTATTTCGGAACTATCAACGGTATGATTTCTTTCTACCCGGAACAGGTACGCTCCGTCAATCCCCGTTTCAACATTGCACTGACTGCCATTTGGAGCAACAGCGAATATATGTCGCCCAACAATGAGAAAGCATTCATCCCTTCCTCTATCTCCGAACTGACAGAGATCACCCTGACGCACGAACAAGCCCAATCCCTGCGTCTCGAATATTCCGGCCTGAATTATCAATATACCGACAACACTCAATATGCGATGAAAATGGAAGGTATCGACAAGGACTGGCAGTTTGTAGGCAACCAGCATCAGGTACGCTTCTCCAATCTGCCTTCAGGAAGATATATCTTAAAGATCAAAGCCAGCAAAGATGGTATCCACTGGGACGAAACGGGCCAAAAGGACCTTGCCATCAGAGTCCTTCCTCCTTGGTGGCTCTCACCGGGAGCATATTTAGTTTATGCACTACTCTTCCTATTAATCATTTACGCCGCATACAGATATACCAAAACGCGTATCATCCTGCTCATGCGACTGAAAACGGAGCATGAACAACGCGTCAACATAGAGAATATGAATCAACAGAAGATCAATTTCTTCACTTACATCTCCCATGACCTGAAAACACCGCTGACCCTGATTCTATCGCCTCTGCAACGATTGATCCAGCAGCCACAAATCAGCAACAACGATAAAGAGAAACTGGAAGTCATCTACCGAAACGCCAACCGGATGAATTATCTGATTAATGAACTATTGACATTCAGTAAAATCGAGATGAAACAGATGCGTATCAGCGTCCGGAAGGGAGACATCATGCACTTTCTGGAAGAACTGTCGCACATCTTCGACATTGTAGCCGGAGAACGGGAGATTGACTTCATCGTCAATCTGGAAGACACCGAAGAGGAAGTCTGGTTCTCGCCTTCCAAACTGGAACGGATTCTTTATAACTTGCTCTCAAACGCATTTAAATATACCCAACCCGGCGGATACGTCAAGTTGAGTGCTAAACTAATAAAAGAAGAGAAAGGAACATTTGTGCAAATCTCCGTCAAAGACAATGGCAGGGGGATTCCTAAAGAAGCTCAAGAACAAATATTTGAAAGTTACTACCAAGTTGAGAAGCGCGACCATCGCGAAGGATTCGGACTGGGATTATCGCTTACGCGTTCGCTCATACACATGCACAAAGGGGAAATCCGGGTAGAAAGCGAAATCAACAAAGGTTCGGATTTTATCGTTACCCTGAATGTATCCGAGGATGCTTACAACCCCGATGAACGCTCGTCCGAGAACATCACGACCGAAGAAATACAGAAATATAACCAGCGAATCAAGGAAACCATCGAACTCATTCCTGAAAAGCTGACCAACAAAGAAAAAGATCCTGCCCGGGAATCTATTATGATTGTAGAGGACAATAAAGAAATGAATGATTATCTTGCCAGCATATTCAGCGAGAAATATGATATTATACGGGCGTATAACGGTGCGGAAGCCTGCAAGAAGATAGCCAAACAGCTGCCCAACCTCATTATATCGGATTTAATGATGCCGGTGATGGACGGCCTGGAATTCACGGAACGTGTCAAACAGGACGTAACGACCAGCCATATCCCCGTTATCCTCCTGACTGCAAAGACCGATGAGAACGACCATACGGAAGGTTATCTGCGGGGAGCCGATGCGTATATCACTAAACCTTTCAACGCCAAGAATCTGGAACTGCTGGTACAGAATATCCAAAAGAGCCGGAAACAGAGTATTGAACACTTCAAACAGGCAGAAGAACTGAACATCAAGCAAATAACCAACAACCCGCGGGATGAAATATTCATGAAAGAACTGATGGAACTGATTATGGCGAACCTCACCAAGGAAGACTTCGGAGTAACGGAAATCACAGCCCATCTCCGCATCAGCCGCAGCCTGTTGCACATGAAGCTGAAATCACTCACCGGATGCTCCATCACTCAATTCATACGGACGATCAAAATGAAAGAGGCTAAAACTCATTTACTGAATGGTATGAATGTCTCCGAAGCATCATTTGCCGTCGGTATATCAGATCCGAACTACTTTACAAAGTGTTTCAAGAAAGAATTTAATATCACTCCGACAGAGTTTCTCAAACAGTTGAAATAGAAAGCAAAAGTAACTGCTTCAGAAATTCAACCTACCCTTAGACAACGTGTCAACTATTAATAGAAAAGTTCTTTTGCTCCCTTTGCAAAGATCTCTTCCCTACATAGTAAAGTTGTCTTTGCCCTATTTCAAACTATAAACGCAAGTTCCGTTTATATAATTGCAAGCTTTGTTTTTATAAACGGAACTTGCAATTATATAAACAAAGCTTGCAATTATAGTTTGGAATGAAGAAAAAGGAAGTTATCCAACCGGCAAAAGGAAGTTTGGTCTATATCAAAAGGAAGTTAGCTATTAATAGCCAACAGGGCAAGTAGGTATATCTTGTAAATCAACTACGCCCAACAGAAAAAGATATCGCCGGTAATTAATCTGCAACATTCACTGATGCAGCTAATTACCGGCGAGCAATAGAAATCTATAATCAACTAATACCTATTCTACCATTCTTGGAAGCGTAAATCAGCTTCCGGATTCTGACGACGAATCAGTTCCTCGTCAACCTGATAAGTGACGCCACCTTTCGTGTACTTATAAGAAAGGGTAAACTTAGGCTGTTTCCCTACAAATTCCAATGATTCGGCTGCAGGATCTAATGTGGCGGATGCATCCGTGATAGCGACACTTCCTCCAGCTTCAATATTGACGCTTCCATCCGGATTGACTGTCAGATTCACCGACTCATTGTTTTCCAATGTGTTTCCGAAACCCGGTCTGCGTACTTTGTTTCTACCTAACGAAACAAGGTCGCGGGTCATATTCTGACTCAAATCCTTGTTATTGTATTCAGTCACCTGCTGGGTGGATAAGTTAGTAACTTTCCCTTTCACAAAGTATGTCCCATGATACTGGCTGACGAACTTGACAACTACAATACTGTAATCCTTCAAATTGCCATTCACATCAGTACTAATTTCATCCTGATTATGATCGACCAACCGGAAAGGGATTGCATAGTGCTTGTTCAAAGCAGTATTGTCTTCATAGAAAGCATCGGAGAAAGTCACTTTCACATCTGCTATTGCCAGATTCGGATTGCTAATTGTCATCTTGTTCGGATTAGCCAACTGATAATAGTTTTCCGGCATCAGTGTCAAGCCCGTACCCTCCAGTAAAGACGGATCGATCTCGAATGTAGCCCAATCATCGGTATGCACCTCTCTTTTACCGCCAATAGCCACTCCTACCTTTATCGACATATCTGTATCGGCTACCAGTGTCCGCAGAGGTTTTTGCGAAGCAAAGTACACAGAACTCTTATCGTAGTCCTTTTCATAATCGTCATAACAAGCAGTCATCAGAACGCTTATCAGCCCTATCCATAATATATTTAGTCTTTTCATTGTAAATAAGTATTTATATCAACAGCACGTTATTCCCAACCCTGATTATTCATTAGATTCTTATTCTTTTCCAGCTCTGCATACGGTAGCGGCATGAAATAGTTTTTCACTTCATATTTCCGTTGTTCCACTTTCTGTACTTTGAAGCTGAATGTACCATCTTCCTTGCGGGTAACGGCAACACCCTCCACCTCTTCGTTCAACGGCAATACCCAACGACGCATATCAAAATAACGATGATTCTCGAAAGTAAATTCCAAGCGACGTTCGTTCTGAATCAACTTTCTGAACGAGTCCTTACTTTGAGCCATTTCATCCAGATAAAGATCAAAATTGATACCCCCGGCTTGCGAACGGATTGTTTTCAATATTTCGTATGCAGAATACAGACATCCTTCGGCTTTCACTGTCGGGTTGCCCCAAGCCTCATTGGCAGCTTCGGCAAAGTTAAGAAGAACTTCCGATTTTCGTAACAAAGGATTGTAATGAACCGAGTTTAATGTCTGAATCGGATTCAACATAGCCGATTTCTTGGAAACGAATTTAGCCAGGTAATAACCCGTACGTGTAGCATTCTCACTAAACGAAGGAGAATCTTTTCCACCCTCGGACATATCCAACGGCTGACCGGAATCGCCAAATGTAGCACTATGATAGTAGACATTCAGTGCAAAGCGATTATCCAGTACGGCATAAAGCTGCGTCAGATCGAAATCAGGATCAGACAGATCGACACCGGAACGGACATCGGTTGCCGGATAACCATTCTTCGCATAAAAAGCCTTTACCAGATTATGAGAAGGAGTGGCACGGGCACTTCCGTAGTAGAATGGCGGGAAATGGTAACCTTCCAATAGGTTATTATTAAAATATCTGCGGAAAGCATAATCGGAACTTTCCGTCTGAACATCGGCAATGGAAGAAGCCGTAACAGGAACATAAGTTCCGAAACCTTCCATGCCCAGAATTTTATTGATCTCTTTGGCTACCGCTTCCCATTTTGCCTGATAAACCGTAGGGTTCAGTATTTCGAATTGTCCCATGCCGATGATCTTCGTCACATCATCATCCTGCATGGCAGGGCTTGCGCTATATAAAAGCGCACGACTTTTCAGAACAGCTGCCGCCGCTTTCGTGGCACGACCGATTTGTGTATTACCAAACTCCAGGTCATCTCCCTGATACACATTCGGTAATAACTCGATGGCATTATCCAAATCGTTAACGATAAAATCGACTGTTGCCTGATAAGTAGGACGAAGAAATTCACCATTCTGCGCGGCCTCATCCTGCGAAATAAAATGATCTGCCAACGGAATACCCAACGCTTTTCCATTCTTCGCCTTTCCGCCGTACATCTTCAATAGCTCAAAATGCCACCATGCACGCAGGAAATACGATTCACCTTCCAGACGCAGCTTGATTTGCTTGTCCACTTCCGGGTCGGTACGGTTGTACTGCACCTGGTCGGTCAAGCCGTTTTCGAGGAAAGAGTTTACATAGTTCAGCATGTTGTACGCATTGCTCCAATTTCCGATCGGGTTGTTAAACGCTGTCATCCCACCCATATTTAATTTATAGACAGAAGAGCTGCGCAGATTAGTCACTGCATTATCGGTAGCACAATCCAGAAAGTTATCTTCAAAACAATCCGGACGGTTGGCTATGCCATTATAAGCTTTATATAGTACGCCTTGAGCAAGTTCCGGCACTCTCCAGGTATCAGAGTCTCCGATCTGCCATGTCACCTTTGTATCCAATGTGTCGTCACAAGCACAAAAGAGAAACAGACCTGCTAAAACGCAACTTCCTAATATATGTTTCATATTGCCATCTATTAATTGTTCAAAATTAAAATACAAAAGAGACTCCGCCTGTAAAAGTACGTGTCACCGGGTAGTTTGTCACACCAGCATTCAGCAATTCAGGATCTAAATCTTTCACGGAAGAAAGGACAAATAAGTTTGCACCACGAGCGAAAACCTTCATCTTCTTCACTACCGAACTTGGGGAGAACTGATTGAACGTGTAGCTCAATTCAACATTCTTCATACGGAAGAAGCTTGTATTCTTCAACCAGAAAGAAGAATTGCGGAAATTGTTCTCACCGGCAGTGGTTGTCAGGCGCGGATAACTTCCGGTCGGATTGTTTGCCGGATGATAACGGTCTAATGCCAGTTTGGAGTATTTACCTTCTCCATTATTCCAGTAATAAGCATTTGTTGCCCAGGTGTGAACACCCAGTTCGGAATATCCCTGAAGATACAATCCCCAGCCTTTGTAACTTACATTGAAATCGATGCCCAATGTGGTACGTGGGAATGAATTTCCGAGTTCCTTTACGTCACGACCATCAATGATCTTATCGCCGTTCAGGTCTTTGTAGGCGATGTCGCCTTCCTGATAATCGGCAAACGTCTGGGGGGCATGTCCATTGATGGCTACATCTTTGCCAAATAATCCTTCGGCAACCAGTCCCATCATAGCATCGGTAGAACGCCCCACTGTATAACGGTATTCTTCACCATGTTTCACCTGGTTCCATTTCAATACTTTATTCTTTGACCATACGAAATTGGCTCCTACCGAATAAGACCAGTCGTTGATACGGTCGCTCCAGGTGAACATTCCTTCTATACCATGATTCAAGACGGAGCCCATGTTATCCTGGTAGGTAAAGTTGCCAGTATAATCCCCGTAAGAGGCATCAACAGAACCAATGATGTCCGTATGTTTCTCACGGAAATAGTTTATTTCGGTATATAAGCGGTTGTTCAGGAACAGGCCTTCCACACCGATGTTCCATTCTGCTGCCTTTTCCCATTTCAGGTTCGGATTGCCCGCACGGACAAAAGTGGAATAGTAAGCCGTAGCACCGTTGTTCGTTGTTCCGAACCGGAAACTGCCGTCTTGCGACCAGGCACGTTCATACAATAAATGTTCGGTGCTTCTGTCATATCCCAGGATACCGGCGCTGGTTTTCAGTTTCAGGAAGTTCACATATTCATTGTCTTTCAGGAAATCTTCATTGCTTAGAATCCAGGCAAGGCCACCCGCAGTCGAGAAGAAGTATTTATTTCCCGGTTTGAAACGGTTGCTTCCCATCAATGCCATATCCGCTTCCACAGCATAACGGCGGTCATACATATAGTTCAGACGCAATGCGTAGTTTGCATTGATGATGTCCTGGGTCACTCCCTGATTCGTTGTTTTCGAGTACATATAAGTCAGGCGTGCCGATACATCGTGTTTTTGGTTGAATGTATTCTCATAACCGGCAAAAGCATTCCAACCCAATGTCTGTTGCAAGGTAGTCGACTTCCGACTCTGTGAAGTGGCTACATCTGTTTTCTTCATCTGGGTGTACATAATTTGTTCCTCACCGGCAAAGTCACGATATGTCTTGATGGCATACGTCGGATAGACTTTGCTCAAAGAAAGTTGCAGGTAATCATAGTTGTCGAAAGAAAGGAAAGCACCGGCTTTCAATCCTTTTGTCAGCATATCAAGATCAAATTTCAAACCGATATTGGTCTGGCTGCGTGTATAACGCTCATCCGTATATCCTCCGTACATCGTTTCCGCGTATGCATTCATCGGACGAAGCAGACTTGCGCCAAACAAAGGAATTCCGTCCGAGCTAGCCAGTCCGGTTTCTTCCGGTGACATAGTCAGCGGGTATTCATTCGGACGATGCGTAGACAAGGCCGTAAATACCTGACCACAGTCCAATTGTCCCCATTTACGCATTTCCATACGTCCGGCAACGTCTGCGGATATAGTCAGGAAATCCGTTACATTAAAATCGAGGTTTCCGCGGAGAGTCAGGCGATGTAACTGCGGAGTATAGGTGACATCTTCAAATCCGCTACCTCCTACATATCCGGCAATCAGAGCATAACGCACTCTGTCGGTACCTCCCGTCATATCGAACGATACTTTCCGATAGTTGGCATTTTTGTTCAACAACTGATCGTACAGATCGACGTTCGGATACAATAGGTCATTGGCTCCTTTGGAATTTTTATATCCTTCCAGTTGTTTCTGATTATAGTAAGGAGTCAGTCCGTCGTTTGCACGCGCTTCATTATACAGATTAGCATACTGATAAGAATTCAGGAAATCAGGAGTCCGCGTCATCTGTACCACACCTGCTTCGGCGGTTGCGTTATAAATGCGGCGGTTGGCCTTTCCTCTGCGGGTAGTCACCCAAAGTACGCCATTCGCAGCACGTGCCCCATAAAGAATCTTGGCGGTGGCATCTTTCAGCAACTCGATACGTTCGATTTCTTCAGGAATCAAATCCGCTGCCGGACGTTCCACACCATCGATGATAACGATAGCTGTATTCTCCGACATGCCATGCTGGCCACGGATAAATAAATCAGGCGTATTGTTCCCCAATCCGCTGACTGTGGAGCGAACTTGCAGACCTAACATTTTACCTTGCAGCATATTCGTCAGCGTCAAATCAGGGAAGGTTCCGAACTGTCCGTTCTCCAGTACGCTCGTTGCGCCTACTTCATTCCCTTTATACGTCTTGCCACCATCGGCTCTATTCACCAGCGATTCTTCGGTCAGAAACAGAGGCTCTTTCTTCAATACAATCTTTTCAGGCACTATATTGCTGCCCAACAGTTTATACACTTTATCTTCATATCCCAAAGCCTCCACCATAACGGTTGCGTCATTCTCGACCTTCGTCTGAAAACGTCCCTTTGCATCTGTATATAGAACGACTGCGCCTTCTCCACAAATGATAGAAACATTCTTCAACGGGCTACCTTTCTCGTCGGTAACAATAGAAACTACTTCCACCAAAGGCTTCTTCGCCGACTTTCTCTTTGATTTATTTTGTGCGAAAGTCAGGCTAGAGCCAACGATAAGGACAAATATGAGCCCTATCAGTCTTATATATCTAATCTTGTTTCTCATATACTTTTCTTTATTTTAGGTATCACCATCCGGGGTTCTGTTGAAGATTATCCAAAGCCGCCACTTCATCCATCGGTAGCGGATACCAATAATTACGCTTGTTAAACGTCCGCACGGCTGTCCTCACCGGAACATACTCGTAAGTAAAGTCAGTCAGCTTATAAGTGCAGGCTTTTTCCACTTTCAACTGGTCGGCCGTATAAGAATGATTGATCGGGGTTGCTTTGACGCCCATGATCGGATATTCACCCTTAAACAGGTCTTCAGCAATCATCCAACGGCGAATATCATACCAGCGGTGTCCTTCGAACATCAATTCCACACCACGTTCCCGACGATAAGCTTCTCTAAAGTCAACTCCATCCGGCAATTCACCGATTCCGGCTCTTACACGGATTTTATTCAAAGCCTGACGGGCCGACATCGTACAACCCGTAACGACTGCATCCGGATCACCTGTCGCTTCGTATGAAGCCTCTGCCATATCCAGATAAACTTGCGAAACACGAATGTACACAGCCACCAAACGATATAATTGGAAACCAGCTTCGCCAAACAAAGGCACACTTGCTTCCGGCCAAATGAACTTCTTACACATATATCCGGTCTGTTGAGAGCCTCTCGTAAACTGATTGGTAGAAATGAAGTTCTCGGAGTAACCGCCCGAATAAGTAGTCAGATAATAGGGAACACCCTGTAAATTCTTCCCCCATTGCTCACCGGGCACGAGGATATTATTCGTAAAGCGAGGGTCTCTATCCGAGTAAGGATTGGTAGTCTTTACCGCATCATAACCAGAACGCGGATCAGTGATCGGATAGTAGTTGCCGTCAGCTCCCTTACGTTCGTACATATCTACCGCATTTTGTGTCGGAGCATTATAAGGAGTACCTTCGGCACCGGTTTTATTATCGTATGGTTGTGTCAGCCACTGCGCTCTGACGAAAGCAGACCAGTTGCCATGATGCCAACGCAGGAACCATAAATATTCCGGTTGTGCGAATTGATTGGAATTAGGCATTAGCTGAATACTACGATATTCGTCATGATTCATCAGGCGATAATATTCGTGACTTTCAATAGCATTGATCGCCTTTTGCGCACTACGGGCAGCTTCAGCAGCCATCTCTTTTCCATATCCTTTGTTTTCAATAGAATTCAGGTCATTCTGCATCAAAGGGCTGGCAGCATACAGCTGTGTCATCGCTTTTAATGCCATGGCGCTTACTCTGTCAGGCCGTCCATGTTCCTCGTCAGGCCAGCTTATAGGTAAATATTCAATGGCTTTATCCAAGTCAGTCTGCATCCAAGCATTGGATTCCTGATAAGTTTTACGGGGAAAGTCAAAGTCGTCCGATGCTCCCCAAAGCTGGTCAAAGATGGGCATTCCGCCATATCGTTTGATAATCTCAAAATAGAAGTAGGCACGCAGGAAATGAGCCTGTCCCAACAGTTTTCTCCTTTGGTCGTCTGTGATGGATTTCACTTGATCTACTCCACTAATTACACGGTTCACGATACGAAGTCCGGTATAAGCACGAGAAATAGCACTTTTGAAATTCGCTCCATCACTTTTACTTCCGATTTCGAAACGTGTACTAGCATTCTCCAGCCAGTTACCTGCATTGACAAACTTCGACGGATCATTATCGCGGACGGATGCATATTCATCCGACAAATTGCCTACCGTTACATATGTATTCGAATAAGAGTTGATACCATGTGTAAAGATTAATATATCACCATTTTGAAAGATACGGTCCATGAACCCTAACAAACTGCTATAATCTTTATAAACATCATCTTCGGAAAGTCCGTCATCGGGAGAGCGGTCCAGATAGTCCTCACAGCTTCCTACAAACAGACCCAACAGAATGATCCATATCCAATTCAACTTATGTCTTCTCATATCAGTAAATTTAAAGTGTCTCATAATCCTAATCTAAAACCAATGTTATAACGTCTCACCATCGGATAAACATTCTGTCCCGAATGTTCGGGGTCACGACGGGAATCTCCTTTTGAGAACGTCAGCAAATTGCTGCCGTTGACATATACTTGCAGTTTTGTCAGACGTAAAGGCTGCAACCAACGTTTCGGAATCTGATAATTCACTTCCAGGTTCTTCAAACGAAGATAAGCATGGTTGGTATATGTGTATGTACTGGCCACCGAATTATAACTTCTCTGCACATGAATACTGGGGCGAACCGGACCGCTTTGAATCGGAGCATCGGCTGTCCATGTATTCAATGTATTCGGTTGAGCCTTGATATTACCTTCCGGGAAATCCCATAAGTAAGATGGTATTGCTTCTTTATAAACATCCATAGCACTGTACCACAACATATTGAATCCGATTCCTTTGTAAGAACCTCCCAATGTAAATCCGAGGGTAGTGGTCGGATAGTTCAGGTTTTTCATCGGAACCATATCCTTAGCATCAATCATACCGTCTCCATTATAATCGATGTAGTACAAGTCTCCCGGAATCAATGTGTTGTGTGCACCATTGGCAATAGTGGACTGTGCCGAGTTATAAATATCATCCAACGACTGGAAGTTTCCCGTTGCCAAGTATTTGTTCACATATCCGATTGACTTTCCGGCTTTTTTCAAATATTCGCTCTGATTCTTCGGGTCATCAATAAAGACAACACGGTTCTCACTGGTTGCAAAATTAAACTTCGCGTAATAATTAAACTTTCCGATACGGTCGTTCCAAGTGACATCCAGTTCGAGACCGTGATTTTTAGTCTTACCCAGATTCACTTGTGGGAAAGCAATACCGCTATCAGCCCATGACGGAATCGTATTACGTGTCATCAGAATGTTATTACGCTTTTCGTCGAACAAATCCACAGTAAAGTTTAGTTTACCCCACAAACCTATTTCGATACCGATATTCTGCTTAATAGATTCTTCCCAGGTAGCATCGGGGTCGGCCAGTTTCCCTTCTTTGTACAAAGGTCCCCAGTTACTGGTCTGATATTTACCAAACTGCGCATTGTCGGAGAGTTGCTCAAACTTCTGGATATAGTTGAAACGGGTAGCACCTTTATCATTACCAACTACCCCATACGAATAACGTACTTTCAAGTTCGTCAGTATTCCTTTAGTCCATTTCTTCACCCATGGCTCTTCACTGATACGCCAACCAATAGAGGCAGAGGGGAAGAATCCGAAACGGTGTCCCGGAGCAAACTTCTCCGAACCAGTATAAGCACCGTTAAATTCGGCAAGATAACGCTCTTTAAAATTGTAAGTGACACGACCTACCCAATCTTCTTCGTAAGCCGGGAAGTTCATCACATTCTGATTGGTCGATTCGTTCATCTTACGGTTAAATACAAATAAGGCACTTACATCATGATCGCCAAACTGACGACTATAATTCAATGCTAATTCGTAATAAAGTTTACGTCCGTAAGCCTTGAATCCGTCATAAACACCACCAACAGGCAAATCTCCGGGAGCATTCTCATCCGGATAACGTTTCTCGGTATAATTATAAGTAATTGTTCCATCAGCATTATAAATAGGATTGGCGTAATCATACACACGATTCATACGAATATGCGTACGTTGGGCAACCAAATCGTCTTTACCTAAAATCTTACCCGGCATGATCTGGGTGGTCCATGATGAAGAAGTAGTGTAAGACAACGATGCTTTCAATGATAACCCCTTTGTAATGAAGTCCAGCTTTTGATTCAGGATTACATCGTAAAAACCTTGATGCTGTTTAATATTACGACTACCTCCTTCATTCATCAGACAGGCTATATTCTGATCGGAACTTAACCCGTCTCCCCATATTCCATTACTATATTTAATCGGAAATTCATTACTTGGAGCCGTGAAAAACGTTTTAAAAAAGCGTTCATCCGGAGAATCGACATTCTCATAATAAGACGGCTGATTCTGATAACCCATCTTACCGGCCACATTGAACGAAAGCTTAGTAGTACTTGTGATATTGAAGTCGAAATTACTACGCCAATTATAGCGACGGTAGGAGAAGGAAGGATCGAAATCCTCTTGTTTGGTAGTATTAAAAATATCTCCGTCATGCAAATAACCCAAGGATACGAAATAACTCATTTTCTTCGTACCACCGCGTACATTAAGATTATAAGCCTGTTCATAACCTACATTCTTTACCAGTTCTTTCCACCAGTCCACTTCGGGAAAGACATCGTTATACGGACCGTAATTTCCGGTAGCATACGCATTTTCCCATGCGGTAATGGTAGATTCGGGAACCATTGCTCCCCAGTTACCATCATTAGCCTGTGCCCTATTATACTGTTTCATAGAGGTCACATAGTCAGACCATTCAGGAGCGGCAGAAGGTTGTTTAAAACCGAAGTTAGCAGTGAATGAGATTTCCGGTTTCTGTTCGAGTCCGCGTTTGGTTGTCAGCAAGATAACGCCGTTCGCACCTTTCACACCGTAAACCGCAGTTGCCGAAGCGTCTTTCAGTACGGAAATAGATTCAATTTCGTTCACATCGACATCGTTGAAATCACGTTCGATACCGTCCACCAATACTAACGGAGCAGCTTCTCCCCAAGTGGACTTACCACGAATCAACAAAGAAGCTTTATCGGCTCCCGGCTTTGAGGTGGAGTTAATGGCAACCACACCGGGCATCTGGCCTTGTAAAGCTTCGGAAACGGAGTTCACGCTACCTATCTTTAATAAGTCATCTCCTTTTGCAGTGGCAATGGAACCGACACTGGACACCTTTTTCTGTACACCGTATCCAACCACTACCACTTCTTCCAGGGTCTCCGTATCTTCTCCTAAAGAGATTACGCCTAAAGTCGTTTTATTCTTTAAATCCAGTTCCAGAGTTTTATAACCCACATAAGAAATGACAAGTATGTCTCCTTTTGATGCCTTCACAGTAAAATTACCGTCAAAATCAGTAATCGTACCGCTTCCCGTACCTTTCACGCGAACACTGACGCCAATCATCGGTTCACCGGATACTGCATCCTTCACTTGTCCCTTCCAATAGTCTTGTTGTGCCTGCACGTCCAGCGCACAAAACAAAAAGCAACAAAGACATAAGAAAGAAAAATAAAGTCTGTCTCTTTTCATAAACATTATTTTTAACTGTTAACAAATTCTTTATCTCAAGACACAAATTAAGCGGGAAAATCTTCAAATGAAAGGGAAGAATCTCCTTAAAACCCGTACAAATGTGCAAAATAGATTTCTCTACTACATTTCTGAACAAATCATTTCCACATTGGCTTTATGACGTGCTCTTTGTCTACGGTGATATTGTATATGCCATCGTTTCCTTTCTTCAGGATGAGCGGAACAATACGTGTTTTACGAGGAGACACGGTGGAATCCGAACGATGAACGTGGTAAACATAGTAATATTTTCCATCCAGCCCTTTAAATACATCTCCATGTCCTGATCCGTTTTCTCCTACGAGGCTGCGATGAATGATCGGACTGTTCGGGTGCTTCTTCCACGGACCGAAAGGGGAAGAAGCAGTAGCATAGCCTACCGAGTAGTCGATATTCATAAAATGATTGGCAGAATAGAAGAGGTAATATACCCCGTCCCACTTCATAACAGTCGGTCCTTCCATCACTGGTGCAGACTTGTAGGTCGGAGTCTTTTCCCAAGCCTCCGTACAGTCCATACATTGTTTCAATGTTTCCGGTTTGATACTTCCCTTCTTTATGTCAAACTCGGCTACCCAAAGGTAATTACCTTTATTAAAGCGGACATGATATAGGTAGTACTTCCCATCATCATCCTTAAATAGGAAAGAGTCTATATTCTTAGCGGAAGCGTCTATCGGCTTGACTTCCTTCTGCCGGAAAGGTCCGAATACCGATTTGGAAGAAGCGATCACCGTTTGCTCATTGGCAGTATAAGTGAAATAATAAGTTCTTTTATCCTTAAAGTATTGAGGTGCCCAGAAGCCTTTTTCACCATACGTTCGATCTCCTTTCCGCAGAATCAGTTGCAGGGAACTGCCATCAGGCACTGTCCAATGCTCTAGATCGGTCGATTCGAGGATAGCAAAGCCCTGTGGTTCCTGATTGCGTGTACCGGTGAGGTAATACTTGCCGTTTTCCACATAAATTGTAGGATCAGCATAAGTGATCTCCTTCTCATTAACCGAATCAGCCCGTCCCCCAGTGACAGACAAACCAATGATTCCTAATGCGAGAATAAGTCTTTTTGTCATTTTATGTTTTTTCATACCTATTTTATTCTATATCTGATCTTTATCTCATCTACAAAATTTCAATCTAACATCCAAACCAAACCGGGTTTCTCCCCTGCGAGATTCCATATTGCTTCATCCCAAGAAAGAGCCTTGGCAGCATCTATCGGGGTACTCATCGTAGAAAGACCATTGTAACGGTCGGCACCAAATGTTTGTGCTCCGTAATTGGGTATTTCTTCGTCTACGATAGCGGGCGTATTGGCAGAGAAACGACATTCCATATTTGGATTCGCATAGCAATTATTAGCCTCATTCTTGTTAAAGCGTCCGCAAATTCTTCCCGACTTGGGTGCACCGTTAGAGAATAATTTCTGGTTCCAAGCCACACAATGTGTTACGGTGATTCCTGTCGCCTTGTTAGCAAATCCCATAATACCGCCTACCTGATTTTGAGCGGAAATCTCGCAATCGGAATAACAATAAGAGATCACAGCTGTCGGACTAGGATCTACAAATCCGGCAATACCACCCGCAGGATTCGCCACTTTCATCGGGAAAGCTTGTGCAAGACCTGAAGAATAACACTGCGTAACGATAGAATATAACATACGTCCAACAATGCCTCCTACACATGATTCAGTCACAATATCCCCAGTGGAAGAGCATTGAGAGATCGTTGCTCCGCCTCTCGTTTCCCCACAAATACCGCCGGCGCACCATACGGCAGTAATATCCGTTGCCGATGTACACTGATGAATTTTACTATCTGCACCATGAAGTCTTGCACAGATACCACCAGCCTGACCGTTATCCCAGGCAGCCGCTCCCGTTCCCGAAGTTAAAGAAATCGTACCGGATACCCGAACATTCTCCACGATACCCGGAGAAGTAGCAGCTCCCACCTGTCCGGCAAGGATGCCTGCCATCTTTGTATTGGCTGTAATCTGCGCATTTTCAAAGTTTATATTGGAACACTTACCAACCAACAATCCAAAGAATCCCTGATTAACAGAAGAGGAAGTATTTACTTTCAGATTACGAATCGTATGTCCGCCTCCATCCAATACAAGTTGTTTGGAAACCGAGGTCTCTATCGGTTGCCAGTCTACACCTTGCAAATCAATATCATTCTCTATCTTGGCATAAATCGTCTTACCATCTTTGAGTTTCTCTCCGAGAGTTATCAAGTCGCTCGTTGTCGCCACGGTATAAGGGTTGTCGATTTCTCCCTGTTTCTGTTGCAGGAAGAAAGTCATTGTACTTTTCTCTTGATTGACTGCAAGATCGTCGGAAACCAGTTTCAAACCGAGAACGTATTTCTTTGATCCGTCAAGCGTACCTAAATCATGGAAGCGCAAATTTACCATACGCAGGACATCGTCCCCCTTAAAATTAAAATTACTTCCATCCAGATCATAATATTCCACAGGTAAGAGGTGATATTCTTCACCAAACTCTTTGGCATCAACAACAGCCAATTTCGCCTTTGCTTCTTTTTCGCAATGGCTTTTCTCCACCATAATGTTATATTGGTATTCCGGCTCATCCAGATATAAATCATATTTGCCTGTCTGATAAAGCGACAAGGTAATATTGGAATAGGTAACTTCAGCCTTTTCCGGCTGTGTCAGATCCATGACTTCACCACATGATATCAACGAAAACACCATTAATGACGCTACAATAGGAATGTATCTTTTCATAATATCTTTCTTTTAATTATTAAAAACAGGGATTACTATACCGACGTTATCTCCTGACAACCAAACTTTATCTCCGTCTATACGAACTACCTCCATCTCCATCCCTTCTTTGAGGAAAGAAACTCCTTGGAATGAGAATTCAGTCTTCATCTTTTGACCAACAGCCGTGGGCTTCCCGTCAAACTTCACATGAATGTATTTGCTTTGATCCGAATTTTGCAGGCGATAAGTCAACCGTTTAGGATTAATTGCAGCCTGAAGTTGTTCCTGCTCTGTAAAAGTACAAATTCCATCCAAACTATAAAACCCAACTTCGGTATATCCCGTTATATTCTTTTTATCAACCCCGTTTTCGGCATATTCCGTCTCCGCACAAGAGGCGAAAACCAACAAACATACCAACACTACATATATTACTTTCATAAGCGAATAAATTTAAGATAATTACTTTCTAATAGTTGTCGACAACATTTCTACCGATCCATCCTTATAAGTCACTTCGGCGGTAAGTATTTGTCCGTTCAGGTTCTTATTCACTATATTGATTTCCTGTCCATCCAGCTTTACTTTATAAGATGAGACATCATCCGGCAAATTTAATAGTTGTACCAACATATATCCATCCACTTGTTGATATTTCAACAAAGGAAACTTTCCTGTTACAGACTTGGTCTTAACATCATCCTTCCACAACACGGCATCATCCGATTTCAGCAATGCTACATGATAAGTCGTTCCGGGAGCAAGATTTTCAACCAATGTATAGTCATTCTCCGAATCAAGCGATCGACGCACCACCTCTGTTCCCTCCTCATCTGTTACTGACAATATACCTGTTTTATCGGCTCCATTACCCCAACTTATGAACAATTCCCGTTGTCCTCCGACAAGGCTGGAAACTGTCAATCCATCCCGGGCAGCAATAAAATCAGGATATAACAATGGATTGGGATTGTAGAATCCGTCTGCATCCAGTCCTAAATAACGGGAAAAATAAATTCCTCCAAGTTCCCACATTTCAGTCTTCGCATCGTAAACAGCTCTCGCTCCACCGGGAACCACACTAAAACGTCCGGTAATGGCATACGTATCATATTTCTTGAATACTTCATAAAAAGTCTTATACCAATTCTTCGGATACCAGGAATAACTCTCAAAAAGGCTCTTGAACTCGGTTGCACTGACCGGTGTACCGGCATTAGCTTTTTCAGCTATCAGATTAAGGTATTCGTAAATTTTCATCCCGGCCGTATAACCATGCTTGGTTCCCCATTCTCCCAGTGCGTCGGCTACATGAGGATTTAAAGCACGTACCATAGAGAATTCCGTGCAAATCAGTTTCTTTGTTACACCATATTTATCGCGGATAATACGGAAATCATCTTCCGCCTGGTTGATTTTCAATGCGTGAACGTGTAAGTCGAGCCCTACAACATTAGGATTGTTATTAACCACAGAGACTACCGCAGGTACCGTTTCGCTCTTCGGCAATTCGGATACACGGTTCAATGCTCCGGCATAAATATCAAATGTCCATCCATTAGCCTGTTTCCAGGCAGTCAGCCGATTGGCAAACTCATTCAGAAATGCCCGATAATCCTCACCGTCCGCATGACAGAGATCGGTATCCAATGCATTCTCCCATTCCGGTTCGTTACCCATGACAAGTATTTCAATATTCTTCGCCATATCATAGGTTTTCAGTAATACTTCAGTTGCCTGAAATATGTACTCCATCTCCTTAGTTCCTACTTTGGGAACCGTGTCGGTATATAATTCAAAAGGTATTTTCAGGCTCAATATAAATTTCACACGGTCGCCCAAGGCTTTCTTGGCCTGAATAAATTTCAGTGTAGGAATATGTGTCCTGATGGCATTTTCTTTCACACCAACAATCTTCCCGTTTTCATTTTGAAGAAACAGATTGGGGATATTGACAAATCCTCTCACCCAAGTCACTTTCGACTGTTTCAACATCTCTATTTCCGTAATCGGGTAATCTATATTTTCATTATAGTTCGCCCCCAAATCCTGCGCCTTTGTTCCCATCGAACATAAGAACAGCAATACAAACATTAAAAAAGCTTTCATTTTCATATACATACTTCAAGGTTAATTGTCCGACATCGAACAGAACAAAGGTAGAGAAATAAACTCCGGTAGAATAGAACGATTGTTTTATCAACGGGATTTATGTTCAGAATAAACATTTGACCTTATTTTAATGGTTCTTCTTCTACTTCACTGCGATAATAACCGTCCACTTCAGCAAAGAAATTCTGCTTCAGGGAGTCCAGAAGTTCGGGCTGTTGTGCCGCCATATTCTGTTGTTGAGTCCGGTCGGCTTTTACATTAAATAATCCGTATTCACCCAGATTACCCAATTCATTTCCGGTCAGGTTTCGTTCGGAACCTTTATAAGGAGGCATCATAATCCAGTCGCCCGAACGATAAGCCATACGTCCTTGCGCTTCCAGCACTACATCCTTGCGGGCAGTCTGCTCTTTTCCGAAGAAAGCATCCAGATAGTTCCGACTATCCAAACCTTCCGGCAAATCGGCATGTATCATCGAACCCAGAGAAGCGAGAATATCTACCTGACAAACCAGTGCATCGGATACGACCGGCTGAATCTTTCCTTTCCAATAAACAAACAGAGGAATATGCGTACCACCGTCGAACAAACTATATTTACCTCCGCGCAGACCTCCTGCAGGAAGGTGATCGCCTGCCAGTTCGGGAGCACCGTCTTTGTAACCGTCATTCAGAACCGGCCCGTTATCGCTGGAGAAGATAATCAGTGTCTTTTCCAACAAGCCTTCTTTCTTCAAGTGGGCAAGCAGTTCGCCGACACACCAGTCTGCCTCAACGATGGCATCGCCACGAGGCCCCATCGTTGTTTTGCCCACAAATCGCTGGTGGGGAGCACGAGGGACGTGAGGTTCGTGTAAGCCATAATACAGGAAGAAAGGAGCACCTTTGTGTTCAGTAACAAAGTTCTTTACCTTATCTACAAAATAGTCGGCCATATCCTCGTCTTTCCAACGGGCTTTCTGTCCGCCTTTCATATATCCGATACGAGGAATTCCGTTTACTATAGAGTTATTATGTCCGTGTGCCCACTGCATTTTCAGCATCTCCGGATGAGAGATGGCAGTCGGTTCGCCCTCAAAATTATGCTCGTAACTCACTTCGATAGGGTCGGCCGGGTCGAGTCCTACTACATCACCGTTTTCCACGTAAACCGTCGGGACACGGTCGTTGGTTGCCGCAATCAGGCAAGAGTAGTCGAAACCGATTTCTTTGGCACCCGGTTTGACGGTTTCGTTCCAGTTGACATTGCCGTCTCCCATCCCCAAATGCCACTTTCCGATAGCTCCGGTCACATACCCGCACTGCTGCATCATCTTCGGCAAGGTAAACTGATTTTCATTAATGATAAGAGGAGCATCTCCCGGCAGGATTTTTGCATCCTTATTTTTCCACGGATACATTCCGGTCATCAAAGCATAACGGCTGGGAGTGGAAGTTGCCGAAGTGGCATATCCGTTCGTGAAACAAACTCCGCCATGAGCCAGACTGTCGATATTCGGAGTATGAATCGTAGTAGAGCCATAAGCGCTGACATCACCAAATCCCAGATCATCGGCAAGAATCACAATCACATTCGGCTTTTCTTCTACTGGCTGTGAGGTACAACCTACTAAAGACAACGTAGGAACTAGATAGATTATCTTTTTCATAATATTATGTAGTTAATAACGATGCAAATTTAGCCACCACTTATTTATTTATGTAGAACAAATGTTTAATAATGGGGAGAAATGTCCATCCTGCAACTATTCCAGAGAAATAAGGTATGAAAATGCGTGTGATGAATTAACTCGAAATGATAGCATAGGCCTGTCAATGTTCTACTTTTAATATTCTACAGGAAAATAGCCAGTTAGAAAGTAGCAAACTAGAAAATAAACTGTATAAATAAACGCATGAGCATACAAAAAACAGTCTAATATTGCATAAAGCCAAACAAGATATACATCTTTCTCTATTCAGGAACCGTTCATTGCCTTAAAACCAACGAAGTGTTCCTCGGTGTGCATCGACTTGTTCCTCACCGAGGAAGCTATCGTTCTCCGGTGAAGAAGATAAAAATGGACTATTAAGAAATATTTTCTCCCTAGTTTATCATAATATATTGGAAAGGAGAAAATAATAAAATGATTGGTTATTCAGGTATCTACTCTCCAAATAACAAAAAGAATCAAGAATCTATCGCAATTCGATTAGTATATTCTCAAAACAGCGAGAATAGAGAATCACGTAATTACAAATGCATGGCATTTTCCGGCTTTTCTTTACCAAACTGCGATTTATGTCCTTCTCCGATGATTAAATATTCCTTTTTTAAGAATCATCGTTTTTTAAGGGAGGCTATATAGTTTGGAATAGAGGTTGTGCTTAACAATAAAAACTGTAATAGTATACAGGAACAGCCCAATAAGATATTACCGGATTCTGACAAGATTAGGTAATGTCTTATTTTTATAATGATGAAAATTGTTACCTTTGTATATATCTTATATTTACAATTAAGATTAAACCTAATTTTTCGCTTATGAAAATAGTTAAGGCTACCTACATCGTTATATTCATTACCGGACTATTAGCCGGAGTGTTCTTCTCATCCTCTGTTTCCGCCCAAGATATTTCGGGAGCCTGGCACGGAAAACTTTCCCTTCCCACCGGTTCATTGACTATTGTATTCCACATCAGTCAAACGGAACAAGGCGCTTATGTGACCACACTGGACAGTCCCGACCAGGGAGCCAACGGTATCAAGACACAGACTACTTCTTTCAATGATTCTACTTTAATTATCCAGATACCTGTGATTCATGCTTCGTACAAAGGAAAACTGAACAGTGATAACACAATCAACGGAACATTTACGCAAGGGATGCCCCTTCCGTTGAATTTGAAAAAGGGAGAAGCCAGCCGCCCCAAGCGTCCGCAGGAGCCTCAACCGCCTTTCCCTTACAGAAGTGAAGAAGTCACCGTGAGGAATGAACGCGATGGTATTAACCTTGCCGGAACATTGACTCTTCCCGAAAAAGGAACTAAATTTCCGGCAGTGGTAATGGTGACAGGAAGCGGTGCGCAGAACCGGGATGAGGAAATCATGGGACACAAACCTTTCTTTGTCATCGCCGATTATCTGACCCGAAACGGAATTGCTGTGCTTAGATGTGATGACAGGGGTACTGCCGCTTCACAAGGTACTCACGCAACAGCTACCAATGAGGATTTTGCCACAGATACGGAAGCAATGGTGAATTATCTGCGCAGCAGAAAAGAAATAAATGCAAAGAAAATCGGAATTATCGGACATAGCGCAGGCGGAATCATTGCATTCATCGTTGCCAAAAAGGACCCATCCATTGCATTTGTCGTTTCATTGGCAGGAGCCGGCGTGAGAGGCGACAGTCTGATGCTGAAGCAGGTAGAGTTAATCTCTAAATCCCAGGGAATGCCGGATGCCGTCTGGCAAGGGATGAAGCCTTCGATACGGAACAGATATGCCATACTGCAACAAACAGACAAAACTCCCGAAGAGTTGCAGAAAGAACTGTATGCAGATGTTACAAAAACAATGTCTCCCGAACAATTGAAAGACCTGAATACCATCCAGCAACTATCCGCACAAATCAGTTCGATGACTTCTCCGTGGTATCTTCATTTTATGAGATATGACCCGGCCCAGGATTTGAAGAAACTAAAATGTCCGGTTCTGGCTCTGAACGGAGAAAAGGATATTCAAGTGGATGCCGCCATGAATCTTGCTGCCATTCAGGAAAGAATCACCGGAAATGGAAACAAAAATGTAACAGTCAAAGCCTATCCGAACTTAAATCATCTGTTTCAGACTTGCGAAAAAGGAACATTGGCTGAATACGGGCAGTTGGAAGAAACAATCAATCCGGAAGTCTTGAAAGATATCATTGAATGGATAAGGAAACAATAAGTCTATTAATGATATTACTTAGCAAGTACACATTTCTCAATATCACATTCTTTTCTTGCTAATTCTTGCAAATTCTTCAAATATTTGCAAGAATTGGAAAGAAAGTAAATGGCTACAATTTACATATACTACATAAATCTCCCGTCATCAGCTTACACCAACATTGTCTAATTTGATTTAAATCAAAATCTATCTCATCGAACTCACCCTGAAAGATTTTGTTTTACCTTTGCAGCCGAAATAAATAAGCGGCAAATAATAGTAAGGTAAAAAGGTAACAGGTATTAAGGTTAAGTTTTGTATGAAGAAGAGTCTTATTGCATTGGCGTTCGGCACACTGGGATTAGGTATTGCCGAATTTGTAATGATGGGAATTTTGCCCGATGTGGCAAAAGATTTAGGTATTAGTATTCCTACCGCAGGGCATTTCATTTCTGCTTATGCATTAGGCGTCTGTGTCGGTGCACCTGTATTGACACTGGCTCGCAAATATCCGCTAAAACATATTCTGTTAGTATTAGTTACCTTAATTATGATAGGTAATATCTGTGCGGCTATGGCTCCCAATTACTGGGTGTTGCTCGCTGCCCGTTTTATCTCCGGCTTGCCTCATGGTGCATACTTCGGAGTAGGCTCTATTGTTGCAGAGAAACTAGCCGACAAGGGTAAAGGTTCGGAAGCCGTCTCCATCATGATTGCAGGAATGACCATTGCCAACCTGTTTGGTGTACCTTTGGGCACTTCCCTAAGTACCATGCTTTCCTGGCGTGCCACTTTCTTGCTGGTCGGTATCTGGGGAATTGTTATCCTATATTACATCTGGCGATGGGTTCCGCATGTAGAAGGCTTAAAGGATACCGGCTTTAAAGGACAATTCCGCTTTCTTAGAACTCCGGCTCCGTGGCTGATTCTCGGTGCTACGGCACTAGGTAATGGCGGTGTATTCTGCTGGTATAGCTACATCAATCCGATGCTTACCAATGTGTCCGGCTTCTCCGCTGAAAGCATTACGCCTTTAATGATCCTTGCCGGCTTCGGTATGGTGATGGGAAACCTGATTAGCGGACGTCTCTCCGACCGCTACACCCCCGGAAAAGTAGGGACTGCCGCACAAGCACTTATCTGTATTATGTTATTGCTCATTTTCTTCCTTTCTCCCTATAAATGGGCAGCAGCCCTGTTGATGTGTCTTTGTACGGCAGGACTGTTCGCAGTATCCAGTCCGGAGCAGATATTAATTATCCGCGTATCAAAGGGAGGAGAAATGCTGGGAGCAGCCTGCGTGCAGGTTGCATTCAATCTCGGAAATGCCATCGGTGCTTATGCAGGCGGACTGGCTGTTAGTGGTGGATACCGTTATCCGGCTCTGGCGGGTGTACCATTTGCTCTAATTGGATTTACTTTATTCTTGATTTTTTATAAGAAATATCAGGCAAAATACTAAATAACTAGTAAAAGCTGCCCTACTTTCTGCTGCAAGATAAAATTCACTTTAAAGTCTTGTAGAATTATATTTTTACTCATACTTTTGTAAGGTCTGTTAAGTCTTGATAAATGGGAATGAGGAAAGATACACTTATCACAATTATTATGGGAGTAATTAGTATATTTACTTCTTGTAATCCGCATCCCAATCTATCAAAGGCTGACCAACTAATAAATTTTTATCCTGATAGTTCCCTGACATATTTGAAAGCTATCCAGCATCCTGAAAATATGTCCCCAAAGGATTATGCAAAATGGTGCCTATTAGTAGCTCAAGCAAAATATAACAATGCTCAAAGCTTAGTTCCGGACTCATTTGTTTTTAAAGCTTTTGATTATTTTTCCAAAGACACATCCGACCCGATACTAACAGCAAGAACATATTTTTATACTGCACTTATCAGTAAAGAAATAAGAAACATAGAAGAAGCTGCTCAATACTTATTAAAAGCAAGAGATTTCGCGGAGAAAGCAAATGACTACAATCTAGCATTCAAAATTTCCCATGACTTGTGCGACATCTACTCTAAACAAGGATTATTTGATTATAAGTTAACAGAGGCATGGAGAGGATATAATTATGCACAGATTTCTAAAGATAGTCTGTCTATTTATTATGCATTGGCAGATCTGGGACATGCTTATTCTACCAAAGAGCAAATCGATAGCGCACTTTATTTTTTCGAAAAGGCATTCCCTATTGCTCAAAAAGTACATCCCAAAGCCACCTCTTCTGCTTTAAACGATATATGTTATGCATATATAAATAAAAAAGATTATATTTCCGCACTAAAAATCTGCAATGAGGCCATTGCATGTGAAAAGGATTCAATTGACCGATATAACAATTACATTATCAAAGGAGTAATCTTTCAAGATATACAACAATATGATTCTGCTATCCATTATTTTACCCTAAGTAGTAAAAACCAATATATATATGCAAAAGCACTCAGTTATAGCTATCTGGGAGAAATTTATGAAAAAAAAGGGAACATTCTTAAAGCGTTAGAATTTATCAAAACCTATGAACTATTAAGAGATTCAATAGAAGATCAAAACCAAAGCGTGGCAATTATTAAAATGCAGAATCTATTTCAAAACGAAAAACTGCAGAAAAACAACAAAGAACTATCTAAAAAGATGGAAGAAATTAGTTCTCTTGTATATAAAATAAGTGCAATTGCAGCTTTCGCGTTACTAATTACAGGATTATGCTACTTCATAACCTACAAAAAGAAGAGTGAACGTATACGAAAACAAGAAAGAGAAATATCTCAAGCCAAAGATAAACTACAACAGCAAGCTATAGAAAATCTTCAAAAAGAAGAAAAACTATCTTCACTACAAGCAGACTTTTTACGCAGATTAGTGGCTATCAACATTCCATCTCTAAATAATAAAGCAAACGATCTCGTTATCAAACTTTCTAATGAGGATTTTGCTAATCTGGAAAAAGATATTAATGCTACTTTTGATCAATTTACAGTAAGACTAAAGAAAGAATATCCACTACTCGACAAAAATGAAATTCAGTTCTGCTGTTTAATAAAAATACAATTAGATTTAAATACCCTTGCCAATATCTACTGCAGAAGTAAAGCTGCAATTAGCAAAAGAAAACTTAGAATCAAACAAGAAAAACTAAACATTACAGATAAAAACATCTCTTTAGATGATTTTATTCAAAGATTCTGAAATATCCCTCCTTACATTAACATCTATTCATAATAAAAGGATTTAATTGCCATTTGTCCAATGGTAATCTATACCTATTTACATTAACACATTAATTATTAGCGATTTATATAATATCTATTGTCCAATGCTTTTTTTGTATTCATAAATCATATTCCATAACTTTGCAATATCAAACGTAAGCAAAATCAGATTCTATAATAACATCTTGATTAAACTATTAATATATAATATAAAATGTGATATAGCAAGAAAATCAATATTAATTATTTAAAACTAGAATTATGAAGAACCTAATTTGGCTTAGCGCATATCTTATCATAAGCGCAATTTTCAGTTCTTGTTCAAAAGACGACGAAAACACCTCTATTATTCCGGAAGGAGAAAAAACAAATGTAAATGTATCATTAAATATTGCTCCTATCAACGCAATGGGAACCAATATAAATGATAACAGAACTTCTATTGAAAACTTTTGGTTATTAGAATTCGATCAACAAGGTAAAAATGTTGCAGTTATAAAAGAACTACGATTCAGTATCAACTCTGCAGAAACAGTAGAATTAGTAGCAGGGGCTAATATGAAACTGGTAGTAATTGCTAATGTAGATAAAAGCATTGTTTTCCAATTAGGAAAACAAAACTATGAAGCACTAAAGAATACTATTTATACATTACCAGTCAATTCATCTAACGCAATTCCGCTAGTAGGAGAGCAAGTAGTTTCTATTACCAAAGAAAATCAGACATTAGATGCTATCACATTAGAACGAATTGCAGCTGAAGTAAAATTCACTATCAATAATACCTCTTCTGATTTCCAGTTAACTTCCATAGCATTAAAGAATATATATAAAATGTATTACTTTAGTAAGGGAACAATATCTCAAAGTAATATTGCAGACTATAGTGAAATCCCATGTACTATCGGTGAAGAAAATTATACCCATTACATAGCTGAGAACCTGATGGGAACAAATTCTAGTATCACAACAGACAAAGACAAGGTAACAGATAAACTAGCGACTTTCATTGAAATTGTTGGTGAAAGAATGAGTGAAGGCAATAAAGAAATAGCAACTTTCAAAATGTTCATTGGGAAAAATGAAAAAGATTTCAATGTAACAAGAAATAATGCATATAATTACAATATTAATCTTAATCTGGCAGATGCCAGTGATAAACGCATCACTATTGAAAAGATTCCATTAGAAGGCATTGCAGCTGAAGCTAACTGCTATATACTGAATCCAAATTCAGAACATGAGCTACTGGTTCCTGTGAAACGAGTAAATGCATTTTGGGGAACAGAAGAAGGCGGCTTCAAAACAGATCATATGTTGAATGACGGAAACAACCAAGGAAAAGTAACTAAATGGGTTGCCCGTATCATAACAAAAGATAGTTCTAAGGAATTACTGAAATTCACCACCCAACAAGGAAGCTCCGCCAATGATTATATAGGAATCAAACCTACAGGAAACGAAGGTAATGTATTAATAGGAATCTACGACGCAACAGCAGGAGAACCTGCACAAGACGCTAAACCATTATGGAGCTGGCACATTTGGATTACAGATTATAATCCGGGAGGAGATATTAATGGAATAATTCCTGCAATTTCTCAAAACCCAGGAAAAGCAGATGTTACAGGAGGAGCTATCTACCGTTTTGGGGGAGTTGATAACAATCAAACGAAAGATGGATCCACACAGGCAATGATGGATCGTAACTTAGGCGCACTAAGTGCAACACCAACTGACGGTGCGAAAACGATCGGTATGTATTATCAATGCGGTCGAAAGGATCCGATAATGACTGATTGGAGCCAAATCACTAAGTTAGGAACCAGCTCTTTAGGGGGAGACGTTTACTCCATTCATATCAAAACAGCAAAAGGTCCCGTATCTAAAGAAACAGCTGTGAAAAACCCGGATACCTATTTCTTGGGAGATGCAGACCATTTTACTTATAAAGATTGGTTAATTGAAGGCAGCGGTAGTACTGAACTATGGTACAAAAAGAGTGATGAAAAAACCAAAACACTATACGATCCATGTCCGGCAGGCTGGAGAGTGCCTTATAAGATGAACACTTATGGTGAAATAAACGGAGAAGATGTTGACAATGGTATTTATCTTTGCCCTAATAGCTCCATAAAAATATTTTACCCGTTTGGCGGACATTTAAATGCCATTACCGGTCAATATCCGGGAGGAAGTTTGTTTGAATACAAAACTGCACAAAATGGTTGGCTGGGCAGTTATCCGGACAATCCTAATAATGCCTATAGTTATCATATATTCTCTGCAGCATTAGTAGACGAATATGACGGACCATTCTATCCCATCATGCCTAACAATGCAGACGGCAGATACTTAGGTTATAGCGTACGTTGTGTAAAAGAATAAATCACCAAAGAAAACAGGTACATGAATAAACACATTATTCTATTATTTATCATATTGTGCATTGGCCTTACAAGGGCCAGTGCACAACATAGTATTACTGGTAAGGTGCTAGATGCTACTAACCAAGAACCTATCCCATTTGCCAGTGTTACTATAAAGAACGTCAAGAGCGGAACAACTACGGACAATAATGGAAATTTTACCTTGAAGGTCAATAATAACGATATCCTTATCGTCAGTTTTATGGGATACGAGACTAAAGAGGTTAACATTGGAACACAAAAGAAAGTAACGATATTATTATCAGAATCTTCTGTTTTATTGGATGCGGTAGTAGTCACCGGGTTTCAGAATCTTAAAAAAACAACCTTTACCGGCTCTTCCGTTAAAATCAAAGCTGATGATATTAATTTGCCCGGTGAAACAGACATAAGCCGTATGCTGGAAGGCAAAGCAGCCGGAGTATCTATTCAGAATGTATCGAGTACCTTTGGTAGTGCCCCCAAAATACGTGTACGTGGTGCCACGTCTATCAATGGAGAAAACAAACCTTTGTGGGTAGTAGATGGAATCGTATTAGAAGATGTGGTAAATGTATCCAACGACCAACTAGCAAGCGGTGACCCTACCACCCTGTTAGGCTCCTCCGTAGCAGGTATCAATACTAACGATATCGAAACAATTGACGTATTAAAAGATGCTGCTGCAACAGCATTATATGGAGCCAGAGCTATGAATGGAGTAGTTGTAATTACGACTAAAAGAGGAAAAGAAGGAAAACCACGTATTCATTATAGCGGAAACTACACAGTACGGACCAAACCACGTTATTCTGAATTCAATATTATGAATTCAGCCGATCAAATGTCTGTGTATGCAGAAATGGAACGAAAAGGTTTATTAACTTCGGACATTGTAAATAACCAGTCTTCCGGTATTTATGGAATCATGTATAATAGAATCAACACATGGGATGAATCAAAGCAACAATACCTTTTAGAAAATACATATGCAGCCCGTCACAACTTTTTAATGGAACACGCAGCAGCTAATACAGACTGGTTTGATCTGCTATTTACCAATTCCATAATGAATGAACATACATTAAGTGTATCAAGTGGTTCACAAAAGTCGAAATCCTACATTTCATTAGGCTTTTTGAACGATCCGGGATGGACTGTTGCCGACAAAGTGAATCGAATCACAATGAACTTCCGAAATGACTACCAGCTAAATGACAAAATCGGATTTAGTTTTCAAACGGTAGGTTCTGTCAGAATGCAGAACGCTCCCGGTTCATTAAGTCGTTCCAGTGACGTTGTAAGTGGTATTTCCTCACGTAATTTTGACATAAATCCGTTCAATTATGCATTAAACACAAGCCGTGCATTACGAGCATACGACTCAAATGGAGAACGGGAATATTATACACTCAACTTTGCCCCATTCAATATTTTAGAAGAACTCGATAATAACTATATTAAATTGAATGTGATAGATTTAAAAGCCCAAGCCGAATTTAACTGGCAAATTTTTAAAGGATTAAAATACAATTTTACCGGAGCTATCCGCTATGTACGTTCAAAGCAAGAGCATGAAATACACGAAAATTCTAATATGGCAAATGCTTATCGTGCAGCTGGCAATTCTACCATTCGAGAAAACAATCCCTACCTCTACAAGGACCCTAGTGATCCGTCAGCCGAACCGATTGTTGTTCTCTCTAAAGGGGGATTCTATAATACTGCCGAAAACTTATTATTAAATTATGATATAAGAAACTCTGTTAGTTTCAGCAAAATATGGAATGAGAAACATGAGTTCAACGCATTATTAGGACAACAAATCAAATATTCCGATAGACAAACGAACAGCAACACCGGCTACGGATTCCAATATGACATGGGAGGCACTGTTAGTATGAACTATCTTATAATGAAACAAATGATCGAGCAAAATTTTGATTATTATTCAAGAGCTTTGACATACGATCGTTTTGCCGCTTTTTATGCAAATGTTGATTACACCTATGACAGACGATATTCCATTTCCGGAACAGTACGGTATGACGGCTCCAACACAATGGCAAATTCCAGTTCAGCCCGCTGGCTGCCTACCTGGAATATCAGTGGGAAATGGAATATAGGTAATGAAGCGTTTATGAAAGATTTTGTCTGGCTGGATGCATTAGCGCTACGTGCCGGCGTTGGATTAACAGCCAGTATGCCTCCATTATCAAATGCAACACCCATTTTTATAAATTCCAATACTACGCGACCAAGTACGGACATCGAATCAGGCATTGAAATTTACACATTAGGTAATTCTGATTTGACATGGGAAAAGAGTTATCAATCTAATTTTGGTTTTGATGCCACTTTCCTTAAAGGAAGACTCGACTTCTCTTTTGACTATTTTATCCGAAACAGTTTCGACTTGTTAAGTGTAATAAAAGTCTCCGGAATTGGAGGAGAAAGATATAAATGGGCCAATAGTGCCGACTTAAGCGCCTCCGGTTTCGATATAACATTGTCAGGAAAACCTATTGTAACAAAAGATTTCATGTGGTCAAGTTCTTTCACTATGGGATATTCCAAAAATGAAATCAAGAATTCAATGCAACAACCACAAATCAACACGTTGGTAGGAATCACAGGAGGAAATAAAAATGGGTATCCGGTGAACGGGCTTTTCTCTATACCATTTGCCGGTCTGAATCCGGAAAATGGTGTACCGATGTTCTATGATGAGAATGGTACTATCACCAGTGATATCAATTTCCAAAGTACTTCAACAGATTACTTAAAATACGAAGGACCGACAGATCCCAAATATACAGGAGGGTTTAACAATTCCTTTACTTGGAAAGGTATCTCATTAGATATTTTCTTCACTTTCCAAGCCGGAAATGTAATCCGATTGAATCCTGTATTTAACAGCAGTTATAATGACTCTCAAGCAACCCCCAAAGAGTTCTTTAACAGATGGGAATTCAGAGGAGATGAGAAGCATACTAATATCCCTGCAATAGCTGATAAAGATCTGATATCAGATTTGAGCAGTACTTATCCTTATTCAGCATACAATTATTCAGATATACGGGTAGCGAAAGGAGATTTCATCCGTCTTAAATCATTATCTGTAGGATATACCATTCCGCAGAAGCTTTTCAAATCGTGGAAGTTGTTCTCTGATATTCGTTTACGAGTAACCGGCAAAAACTTATGGTTACTATACTCTGATAAAAAATTGAATGGACAAGACCCTGAATTTGTCAATACCGGTGGTGTAGCCCAACCGATACAAAAACAAGTTATTTTTTCATTAGATGTCAGTTTCTAAATCATCCTTATACAATGAAGAAAATTAAAATATACTTATATATTGGAATCATGTCCTTTTGTACCAGTTGCTCTGACTTTCTGGACAAAGTACCCGACGAACGTACTCAAATAGATTCTCCGGATAAAGTATCCGCATTACTAGTAAATGCGTATCCTAAAGTTTCTTATGCGGCTATTGTCAATACCCGTTGTGATTACATAACCGACTTCGGAAGTGTTTACTCTGGTGCGCAACCAGGAGCATTATTCAGCTTTATGGGTGAAAATTTCTTATGGAAAGACGTGATAGAAGATGGAAATGATTCCTTCGAAAACTTCTGGACAGGATGCTATGCAGCTATTGCAGTATCTAACCAGGCGCTTATTTCTATCGACGAGTTAGGAACACCTTCAAGCACAATCAATCAAAAGGGAGAAGCACTCATGACCAGAGCCTTCTCACATTTTTGTCTTGCTTCACTCTTTGCCCAACAATATGACGAATCGACTGCATCGTTATATCCGGGTATTCCTTATGTAGAGAAACCAGAAACACAGCCAGTAGAACAATATGACCGGGAGACAGTGGCAGATACTTATAGAAAAATCACACAAGATTTTGAGGACAGCTATCCTCTTATGACGGATGGAAGCATTTATACAGCTCCCAAATATCATTTCAATAAGAAATCAGCTGCCGCCTTTGGTACCCGTCTTTATCTATTAATGAAACAATATGATAAGGTACTTGAATATGCCAATCAACTCATTTCCATACCGTCACAATTTGAGACATTGACGGATAGTAAAGGAGAACCTCTTAAAAATCAAGATGGTACACCGCAACAGTATATCTCAAAAGATGATCCTGCATTTTCGTTTGTAAGCAACAACTTTCATCCTTTTGCAACAACTTACATGGATGCAAGCGGATATATTGAAATGCGTTCGTATTTCTGCAGTTCTTCCACCAATGCCAATTTATTGATTACAGAAGCATTGTCTTCAATCGCCTGGGGAGAATTACCCTTCTATTCAAGATATGGTTTATCTTCTACTGACATTGGCAAGACAATCAATGCAGATAATGTTACAAATGGTATGTGGGCTATTCCCTATTACGGTACATCCAATTTCTACTTCATACCTAAATTTACCCAATTTACTAAACAAGAATCTTTAGACGCATCCAACTTTTTGCCGTATGCCAATATTCCTGTTTTGAGAATGGAAGAAGTGTTATTAAACCGTGCAGAAGCCTACCTAATGCTTAACCAATATGACAAAGCTATCGCTGATCTAAATTTATATGCCAGCCAACGTTTTGTTATAGCAAGAAGCCCAGCATCAAGCAGATATTATGATTCTAAAGAATTATGTATTACACGCGATAAGATACTCAATTTCTATAAAACCAAACTTAATAATACTGATCACTTTATCAATAAGTACAATCAGACAGACTCTTGGAGTGATTTGAAAAAAGGTATCCTACTTGCAATACTTGATTTCAGAAGTATAGAGTTTTATAATGAAGGACTTAGATGGTATGATATTGTACGCTGGAATATCCCCGTCACCCATACCCAGGCTAACGGCAGCAAGTCCAGCTTAATGCCGGACGACGACCGAAGGGTACTACAAATTCCGGAAATGGCAACTATTTCGGGAATAAAACTTAATCCAAGAAATAACGTAAATAATACATGGGAATAAAATGAAAACAACAAATCACATTGCCAAATGGATACAAGCATATTTCATGCTACTATTCTGCATTAGTACTGTTATTTTCACTGCCTGTAATGAGGACAAACTCAATCTTGACCAAGAGATTTATGGATTGGGTGGAAATGACGAGCAAAAAAATGAACTGGACAAATGGTTATATGAAAACTATACCCAAGCTTACAATATCGAAGTGAAATATAAATGGAACAGTTATGAACTGAACACTACCGCCCAACTAGTCCCCATTATGGAACGCTTCGTAAAACCTTCTATGGATATGATTCAACGAGTTTGGTTTGAGCCTTATAAACAATTGGCAGGAGATAAATTTCTTAGAGAGATGACACCTAAGAAAATCATTTTGGTAGGTAGCCCGGAATATAATGCAGATGGCAGTCAAGTATTGGGACAGGCTGAAGGCGCTCGTAAAATTACGCTATTTGATGGTAATAGCTACAATCCGAGTGATGCAGACTGGATACGTTCTATCATGCATACCATTGAACACGAATTCGCCCATATTCTCCATCAAACCAAAATGTATGATTCCAGTTTCAAAGATATATCCGCCGGAGATTATAATCCGACAGGGTGGACTTCTGAAACGGAAGTAAGTGCATTACTTGCCGGATTCTATTCCGCATACGCAATGTCGGGAGTTGATGAAGATTTCGTTGAAGTGGCATCATTAATTATGGTGTATGGAAAAGAATGGCGTGACTATCGAATTAATTTGCTCGAAAGTTTAACAACGTCTCCTCCTTCAGAGGGAGAAACAGCAGAAGAAACAGCACAGCGTATAGCCCTTGCCAATCAGGCACAAACGGCTTTAACCAGATTACTGGCTAAAGAAGAAATTGTGATCAATTACTTTAAAAATGTATGGAACGTACAGTTTTATGACGACGCAATGGGAAATAAAGGATTAGTATCTTTAGTACAAGATGCTATTAATCAAATTGTAAATGAAAACACTCCAGAATAAATAATTATGAAAATAGTTTATACATATTATCTTCTAACCTGTGTAGCATTGTGCAGTATATTTTCATCTTGCAATAATGAAACCGACATTTATATGGAAAACCCGGATAAACGGATTCAAACTAAAATGCAGGAATATACTGATATACTCACAGGAGCTCCCGATGGATGGATTGCAGAAATAAATACCCAATTAGGAGGTATTCACACCTTATGGATGCAATTCACTGCAGACAATCGAGTATCTATGATGTTCGATTATGTAGAATATTACCGCGACTTGAAAGCAAGTCCGTTTGAAAGTAGCTATATACTCAAGCCACTACAAGGACCAACTATATCATTTGATACGTACTCTTTCTTATCTATCTTTGCAGATCCCAACCAGCTGATGAATGGTGCAGGACAAGCAGGAACCGGATTAGGAGCAGACTACGAATACGAGATTATATCCTACAAAAACGATCAGTTTCTCCTAAAAGGAAGAAAAAACAAAATGGAAGCTACACTGACTAAAGCTACCAATGAGGAAAGAGAGGCCATCAAAAATGGCGCCTTAATGGAAAATCAGGATCAGGCTCCTATCTATCAAAAAAAATACTTCACTTTCAGTTATAAAGGACAAGCGTATGATTTTGTATCTAATGGTAGAAAAACAGGTTTCTTATCCGCTAACAATGGAAATCCGACCCTACAAATAGAAGGTTCTAAAATAGACCTGAACGGAAATATCGTAATGATGAACCCGTTAATCCTTAATGGTTACGAAATTTATCAGTTCAACAAGACATCCACCGGATACACTACACAAGTAGGCAATGATATACTTGAAATTAAAGGAGGTACTACACCAATTGTTCCTCTATTCAATGCACCTCCAGGAGCAATTCATCAGACAATGGTAGTGTACAACGATATGCAAAATCAATGGTCATCCGAATATTTTGATAAACATAAAGCTGCTGTTTCGAATTTATTTGCATTCACTCAAACTCAATTCTATATTGTGTATGTTGCCATACACATGTACACAGACGGAAGTATAGTGGAGATTGGTTATAAAATATATCAAAACGGTTCATTAGGAGCCGATACTTACGGATTCTATTATACATTCAACTATCAGAAGAATTCAGATGGTTCTATCACTTTTGGAGATTATACACCGTTCGATACAAGCAATCCTAATCACGAAGAGTTCGACAAATGTCTGTCACCTATTTTAGATGGTTACTTTAAAAAACACAAATTCTTCATTAAAAGCTGGCCGGCTTTGTACAACAATTCCAGCCAATATGTGATGTCCTCGCTAATTCCTGCAGAAGATAAGACACTTGGTGTCATGGTAGGCGTACCTATGACGTTCTAAAGTTTACTTTACATTTATAGGGATGCCTGAAAACGGCATCCCTCACTCATTAAATAGATATAAGAAAGAAGTATTTGTTTTCCAACCAATGTATATAATCTAAAAATGCCTATCTTTGCAGTCAGATTATCGATAACTAAATAAAAACGAAATAGATAAATGGCATTGCAATGTGGTATTGTAGGACTACCGAACGTGGGTAAGTCGACACTTTTCAACTGTTTGTCGAATGCGAAAGCACAGGCGGCAAATTTCCCTTTCTGTACAATTGAACCCAATGTAGGTGTAATCACTGTTCCTGACGAACGTCTGAACGCACTCGCTGAATTGGTGCACCCCCAACGAATTGTTCCTACAACTGTAGAAATCGTAGATATCGCCGGACTGGTGAAAGGCGCAAGCAAAGGTGAAGGACTGGGAAACAAGTTCCTTGCCAATATCCGTGAAACAGACGCAATTATCCACGTACTCCGTTGCTTCGATGACGACAATGTGACACACGTAGACGGAAGCGTAAATCCCGTCCGCGACAAAGAAATCATTGACTACGAACTTCAATTGAAAGACCTGGAAACCATCGAAAGCCGTATCCAGAAAGTACAGAAACAAGCACAGACGGGCGGAGACAAAGCTGCAAAGTTAGCTTACGATGTACTCGTTCAATATAAAGACGCATTGGAACAGGGAAAATCTGCACGTACAGTGACTTTTGAAACAAAAGACGAACAAAAGATTGCTCATGAACTGTTCTTATTGACCAGCAAACCGGTAATGTATGTCTGCAATGTTGATGAAGCAAGCGCAGTAAACGGAAATAAATACGTAGATATGGTACGCGAAGCCGTAAAAGACGAGAATGCTCAAATCCTGATTGTTGCCGCCAAGACAGAAGCCGACATCGCCGAACTGGAAACGTATGAAGACCGTCAGATGTTCCTTGCCGAAGTAGGACTGGAAGAGTCGGGCGTGGCACGTCTTATCAAATCGGCTTATAAACTCCTGAACCTCGAAACTTACTTCACAGCCGGCGTACAGGAAGTACGTGCCTGGACTTACGAAAAAGGTTGGAAAGCTCCGCAATGTGCCGGAGTGATCCACACCGATTTTGAAAAAGGCTTTATCCGTGCCGAGGTTATCAAATACGATGATTATATCAAATACGGCTCGGAAGCAGCTGTGAAAGAAGCCGGAAAACTGGGTGTGGAAGGAAAAGAATATGTGGTGCAGGATGGCGACATCATGCATTTCCGTTTCAACGTGTGATTATCGGTTACCACCGACGACTTATTAATTACTAATTCGCTAACAATATGAAATATCTCATTGCAGGAACGGGAGGTGTAGGCGGCAGTATCGCAGGATTCTTGTCGATGGCAGGCAAAGATGTAACCTGTATTGCCCGTGGAGCTCATTTGCAGTCGATTCAAACGAACGGTTTGAAACTGAAGTCGGATTTAAAGGGTGAACATACGCTCCGAATCCCGGCAACTACGGCTGAAGAATTTAGCGGGAAAGCAGATGTGATATTTGTATGTGTGAAAGGTTATTCGGTCGATTCCATCGTAGAACTGATAAAAAGAGCAGCACACAAAGACACGGTTGTCATCCCTATTCTGAATGTATATGGCACAGGGCCGCGCATACAGAAGCTAGTTCCGGAAGTCACCGTTCTCGACGGCTGCATCTATATCGTAGGCTTCGTATCCGGCACCGGAGAAATCACCCAAATGGGAAAAATATTCCGTCTGGTATATGGTGCTCATCACGGCACGGTTGTGAAGCCCGGATTGCTGGAAGCCATCCAACAAGACTTGCAGGAAGCAGGCATAAAGGTAGACCTGTCACCAGACATCAACCGGGATACGTTTATCAAATGGTCGTTTATCTCTGCAATGGCTGTGACGGGTGCTTACTACGACGTTCCGATGGGAGAAGTGCAGAAACCGGGAAAGATACGGGATACATTTATCGGACTTTCTACGGAAAGCGCTGCCTTAGGAAAGAAACTGGGCGTCGAATTTCCCGAAGACCCAGTCAGCTACAACCTGAAAGTGATTGACAAGCTTGACCCCGAAAGTACCGCTTCTATGCAAAAAGACCTGGCACGCGGACACGACTCGGAAATACAGGGATTGCTCTTCGACATGATTGCAGCAGCCGAAGAACAGGGAATAAATATACCAACCTACCGGATGGTTGCGGAGAAATTCAAAAAATCTAATCATTAACATTAATCCAATATAGAATGAATACCATGCTATTATCCATCAACTGGAACCCGAACCCCGAACTATTCAACCTGTTCGGCATTTCTATCCGTTATTACGGATTACTGTGGGCAGTAGGAATATTCTTTGCTTATGTGGTTGTTCACTACCAGTACCGGGATAAAAAGATAGAGGAAAAGAAGTTTGACCCGCTTTTCTTTTATTGTTTCTTTGGTATTCTGATTGGTGCCCGCCTGGGACACTGCCTGTTCTATGACCCGGGATACTACCTGTCTCATTTCTGGGAAATGATTCTTCCTATCAAATTCATGCCGGACGGAAACTGGAAATTTACCGGATATGAAGGACTTGCCAGCCACGGCGGTACATTAGGATTGATAATCGCCCTTTGGCTGTATTGCCGCAAGACGAAGCTCCATTATATGGACGTGCTGGATATGATTGCCGTAGCTACTCCAATCACCGCCTGCTTCATCCGCCTTGCCAACCTGATGAACTCCGAAATCATCGGCAAACCGTCTGATGTACCTTGGGCATTCGTTTTCGAGCGTGTAGATATGCAACCCCGTCATCCGGGACAGCTCTACGAAGCCATCGCTTATCTTATCCTATTCTTCATCATGATTTACCTGTATAAGAATTACAGCAAGAAACTGCACCGTGGCTTCTTCTTCGGGCTTTGTCTGACTTATATCTTCACCTTCCGCTTTTTCATCGAATTCCTAAAAGAAAATCAGGAAGATTTTGAAAACAGCATGATGTTCAATATGGGACAATGGTTAAGCGTTCCGTTTATCATAATAGGCGTCTATTTCATGTTCTTCTATGACAAGAAAAAAAAGAAAATAGCCTAAATCAAAAAAAGAGGGATTAGCGGTTCAAACATCGCTAATCCCTTTTTTTATCAATAAAACAAATGCCATTTCCCTAATGTCAGGACAATAATCGAAAACATATCCTAAGACATTATATACATTTTCAGCTTATTTCCCCCTGACTATCTTCTTAATATCATTCAGTTTATTCAGCGCTTCAATAGGAGTAAGATTATTCACATCAAGATTCAATATCTCATCGCGAATCTGACAGAGAATCGGATCGTCCAACTGGAAGAAGCTTAACTGCATACCTCCACGATTCTCGCTCACTTCTGCCAACGGTTTACCTGCTATGCCCTGTTGGCGATTATCAGATTCAAGCTGTTTCAATATCTCATTTGCACGTTTCACAATGCTTTTCGGCATACCGGCCATCTTTGCTACATGAATACCGAAAGAGTGTTCACTACCGCCACGTTCCAGTTTACGAAGGAAGATTACTTTGTTATCAACTTCTTTCACCGATACATTATAATTCTTGATACGCTTGAAAGATTTCTCCATCTCATTCAATTCATGATAATGCGTAGCAAATAATGTACGTGCTTTTGCTTTGGGATGTTCATGGATATACTCTACAATTGCCCAAGCAATGGAAATACCATCATAAGTAGAAGTACCACGACCCAATTCGTCAAATAATACCAGACTCCGGGAAGAAACATTATTCAGGATATCAGCCGCTTCATTCATCTCTACCATAAATGTAGATTCACCGACTGATATATTATCGCTCGCTCCTACACGGGTAAATATCTTATCAACTAAACCGATATGCGCACTTTCCGCAGGAACAAACGAGCCGATTTGAGCCAATAGCGTAATCAATGCTGTTTGGCGCAAGAGTGCCGACTTACCGGCCATGTTCGGACCTGTAATAATAATAATCTGCTGTGTATCGCTGTCCAGCATTACATCATTGGCAATATACTTCTCACCTATCGGAAGTTGTTTTTCTATTACCGGGTGACGTCCCTGACGAATATCCAATACGTCATTATCCTCAATAATCGGACGGATATAACGATTCTCACGAGCCACATTGGCAAATGACAACAGACAGTCCAGACGTGCAATCTGATTCGCATTAATCTGTATCTGTGGAATAAACTCCATCAATGCCTGTACTAAGTCCGTATATAGCTGCGTTTCCAGAATCAGAATCTTATCTTCCGCTCCCAAAATCTTTTCTTCATATTCCTTTAGTTCCTGCGTAATATAACGTTCCGCATTAACCAGCGTCTGTTTACGAATCCACTCTTTAGGAACTTTATCTTTATGGACATTACGGACTTCGATATAATAACCGAATACGTTATTATAAGCCACTTTCAAACTCGGAATACCCGTCTCTTCGCTCTCCCGCTGTTGTATCTTTAGCAGATAATCTTTTCCTGAATAGGAGATTTGCCGCAATTCATCCAAGTCTGCGTTCACACCGTCCTGAATCACTCCACCTTTATTTATCAGTAAAGGAGGATCATTTTTAATCTCTTTGGCAATCCGGTCACGAATAGAAATACAAAGATTCAACTGTTCGCCAATGCGATTCAAGCTCGCATTATCAGCTTCCATACATGCCTGTTTTATCGGCTCAATTGCTTGCAAGGCAACTTTCAACTGAACGACTTCACGAGGCGACACACGCCCTACAGCCACTTTGGAAATAATACGTTCCAGGTCACCTATCAGATGCAACTGTTCTTCAATCAGTTCCTTAAAATCAGGTTGGCGGAAGAAATATTCCACTACGTTCAAGCGTTCATTGATCGGTTTCTCATCCTTTAAGGGAAAAACCATCCAGCGTTTCAACAGACGCGCTCCCATCGGGCTGATTGTTCTGTCAATCACATTGAGCAGGCTACTTCCGCCATCATTCATATTACCAATCAACTCAAGACTACGCACCGTGAACTTATCCAGACGGACGTATTTATCTTCTTCAATACGCGCCAATGAAGTGATGTGACCAATTTGCGTATGCTGCGTCATTGTCAGATACTGCAGGATAGCACCGGAAGCAATGATACCGTTCTTCAAGTGCTCTACTCCGAAACCTTTCAGATTCTTCGTTTCAAAGTGTTTCAGCAGTTTCTCACGGGCAGTCGTTTCTGTAAATACCCAGTCGTCCAGCTCGAATGTGAAGAACTTGTTACCGAAATTACCTTCAAACATCAGGCGTTTGCCACGTTCAAAAAGAATTTCCTTAGGGGCAAAGTTATTCAACAGCTTGTCTATATAATCAAAAGGCCCTTCTGCAGTAAGGAATTCACCGGTAGAAATATCGAGAAAAGCAACTCCACAGGAAGCCTTTCCGAAATGAACGGCAGCCAGGAAGTTATTTTCTTTATAGTTCAGAACATTATCATTGATAGAAACACCGGGAGTAACCAATTCGGTAATGCCACGCTTCACCAGCTTCTTCGTCATTTTCGGGTCTTCCAGCTGGTCACAGATGGCGACACGTTTTCCGGCACGAACCAGTTTCGGAAGGTAGGTATCAAGGGCATGATGAGGAAAACCTGCCATCTCGATAGTTTTTCCTTTCCCATTGGCACGTTTTGTCAGTGTGATCCCTAAAATTTCGGCTGCAACGATGGCATCCGTAGAATATGTTTCATAAAAGTCACCGCAACGAAACAGCATCACTGCATCCGGATGTTTTGCCTTCAAATCCAGAAACTGTTTCATCATCGGGGTGAGGACAATCTCTTCTTCGTTCACGGGTGTCTCCTTTTCTTTTTTGTTGAGTATATAATGAATTATCCTTGCAAAGATAACGGTTTTTCGGCAGAGAATCAACGGTATGCTCCGATTCAATTTTCAAAATAAATGTTGCATACCTTGAAAAAAGGAGAGTTTATTTCTTAATAAGTAGGGGAAAACTATTAAAACGTGTTATAAAACATGCTATTTTTCTTGGATAATTTGCTAATTTCCCAAGAGTCCGTATCTTTGCAATGTGTTTTTCATAGTATTAGATTTAAGGTTAACAAAGGTTGGAGCAAGGCGTTGCTCCTTTTTTTATGCCTATACGCTTCGTCCCTATTTGATATAAACCAGCAGAACTCTCTCTTTTTCAATCATCAGATTCTTTTGGCCAACCTGAAATCCTAGAGATTCGGTTCAGAGCAGCCCCACCTTTAAAAATAGATTCATTCCGGTGCTCTAATGAACTAAACTAAACAGTAGCTTCCAATAGCCAGTAAGAGATAACCTGTTTTAATACTGTATTTAGTTTTTCATAATACTTAATTATTAAATTAAAAAATACAGTATTGATTAATGCATTAAAGATGAACCAAAGATATTTTATGGTGATTAATATTCTCTTAATGGCGAAACTTTACAAAAAAAAATATTTGTAGAAGATAGATTTTAAGGTTACATTAAGTTTTCATTAATCAAATCATCCTATATTTGCAGCAAATCTAATTAAAACCATCGAAAAATAAAAAAATCTGTTTATGTACAAGAGAAAATTCATTCCGTTAGTACTGTTAATGATTTTAATCGTCAATGGATGCAGCAACAAGCAAGAGGTAGTGTTAACTCCGGTTGACTATGTAAATCCCTATATGGGGAATATCAGTCATTTGTTAGTTCCTACTTACCCAACTGTCCATCTTCCCAATAGTATGCTCCGCATCTATCCGGAAAGAGCAGATTACACCTCTGATAAAATAAAAGGCTTACCGGTCATTGTCACCTCGCATCGGGGAAAGTCTGCATTCAGCCTGTCTTTCTATCAGGGAGCAGAGAGCGGATTACAACCGGTATATTACTATTGTTATGATAATGAAGTGATAAAACCCTATTCCTATTCTTCCTATTTTGAAGAAGAAGAGGTTTCCACTAAATTCGCTCCTTCCCACCAGGCAGGAATCTATGAACTAAGTTTCCGGAAAAACAATGCTCCATATTTAATACTTAGTACCACCAATGGTGAGCTTAAAACTACGGAGAATACCATTTCCGGTTATCAGAACATAGATCATCAAACCAAAGTATATGTTTATATGGAGACTTCCGCACTGCCGGAAAAAACGATGACTGTCAGCAAAGAAGAAATAAATCACAGCCACACTGCCATAAAAGGCAAGAACGTGGGTATCGCTCTCTTATATTCAACAGATATAAAAACAATCAAAGTTCGCTACGGTATTTCCTTCATTGATGAAAAGCAAGCAAAAGCCAACCTACAGCGGGAAATAAAAGATTATGATGTGGAAAACCAGATGAACATTGCCAAAAACATCTGGAATCAAACATTAAATAAAATCAAAGTGGAAGGAATAGACGAAAATGCAAAAGCAATATTCTATACTTCCCTCTACCGGACTTACGAACGGATGATTTGCCTTTCGGAAGACAACCGCTATTACAGTGCTTTCGACAATAGTATCCACAAAGATTCTGTCCCATTTTATACCGACGATTGGATTTGGGACACGTATAGAGCAGTCCACCCCTTACGTGTTATCATCGAACCACAAATGGAAGCTGACATGATTCAGTCTTTTATCAGAATGGCACAGCAAATGGAACATAACTGGATGCCTACATTTCCTGAAGTTACGGGAGACAGCCGTAGAATGAATTCCAATCACGGTGTAGCCACTGTTATTGATTCATATATAAAAGGAATCCGTAACTTTGATTTATCAGCTGCTTACGAAGCCTGCAAACTTGGTATTACAGAAAAAACGTTAGCCCCGTGGTCAGGCATAAAGGGAGGTGAAATCACAAAATTCTATTGGGAAAACGGATATTTACCGGCATTGGCACCGGGAGAACAAGAAACAGCTGACGAAGTACACCCATTTGAAAAACGCCAACCGGTAGCCGTCACTCTAGGTACGTCTTACGATGAATGGTGTCTGGCACAAATAGCCAAACAACTTGGGTATGAGAAAGACTATAACTACTTTCTACAAGGGAGTAAAAACTATCGGAATATTTTCAATCCTGAAACAAAATTCTTCCATCCCAAAAATGCAAAAGGCGAATTCATAGAACCCTTTGATTATGCCACTGCCGGTGGATTAGGTGCTCGTGAAGCATACGGCGAGAATAACGGTTGGATATACCGATGGGATGTTCCCCATAATATTGCTGATTTAATTGAACTGATGGGAGGGAAAGAAGCATTCAGAAATAATCTTGAAACGATGTATAACACCCCATTGGGCGAAGCCAAATATGTATTTTATGCACAATTACCGGATCATACGGGTAATGTAGGTCAATTTTCAATGGCTAATGAACCCAGTATGCACATTCCTTATCTGTACAACTATATAGGAGAGCCCTGGAGAACTCAAAAAAGAGTAAGGACATTGCTCGATGAATGGTTTAGAAATGACCTGATGGGACTCCCGGGCGACGAAGATGGCGGAGGAATGTCAGCATTTGTAGTCTTCTCCATGCTAGGTTTCTATCCTATTACTCCTGGTTTGCCTATTTATGTCATCGGAACTCCTATGTTCGAAAGAGCAGTTATTGAAACAGGAGCCGGCAAATCATTCGAAGTCATTGCACACAACTATTCGCCGACAAATAAATATATCCAATCAGCCAAATTAAATGGCAAAGATTGGAACCAGTCCTGGTTCGAACATAAAGAACTGATGAATGGCGGCAAACTGGAATTTACAATGGGAAACACTCCCAATAAGAATTGGGCGGCAGACAGTGTGCCCCCTTCTTTTGAAATGAATAAATAACAGAATATGAATAAAATATTATTTGTCCTTTTATCGCTTTTGATTTCTCTGCAATCATACTCCCAAGAGCAAAATGAAAAAGAAGTTTCATTTCTCTTGTTGGGAGATATACACTATGATTTATTGGAAGATCACGATATGGAATGGTTATCCACCAAACCGGATGATCTGCGCCAAGTTACCAAAGAATATTCAGTATTCACGAAAAATACATGGCCGGAATTCTCCCGGATAATCAGCGGGCAAGTTCAAAAACACCAGCCGTCAATAAAAGCCGTTCTGCAAATGGGGGACTTGTCAGAAGGATTGGCCGGTTCTCCACAAAAAGCAATACAGATGGCTAACAGTGCCTTTAAAGCTGTCAACAAAATGAATCTGAAAGTACCTTTCATTATGACTAAAGGTAATCATGATATCACAGGGCCAGGGGCTAAAGAAGCTTTTGAAAAAGTATACTTACCCAATATGGCAAGATTGGCAGGACATCCATCCTTACAGTCAGCCAATTACACTACTACTCTTGATGATGTATTATTTGTGTGTTATGATCCATGGGATCGGAATCCGGAAGGGCTACAACAATTAGAAAAGTCACTAGCCGGTTCGAAGGCAACTTACAAGTTTGTCATGTTACACGAGCCTGTGATTCCGGTAAACGAAAGATGCTGGCATGTATTCCGACAAGATAATGCCAAGAGGGAACAATTGCTGCAAATCATTGCCAGTCAACAAGCAATCGTGCTCTGTGCACATCTGCATCTATACTCCGTTGTCTGTCGGGACACTCCTTGGGGACCTATCGTTCAGATTCTCGTCAACAGTGTCATCAAAGATAAAAATATGCTGGTTCCGAAAAATGTAGTTGCAGACTATGGTCCTGAATTTGTAACGGCACACCCACAATGGCAACCTTCTACTCTACAACAGCGTATGGAATGGATTGATAAAGAAACTCCCCATATCCGTTTTTTCAAACAAATGGATTTACCGGGCTACGGCATCCTTTCTATTGACAAAGAAAACAACAAGATGCAATTAGAATATTATGCCGCATTTGGAGAAAAGCCATACGATACAGTCAACATATCCGAATTACTTACTTCTAATTAAAAACATATTAGCCATGAATGTAAAATTTAAAGCTCATTTATTTATTTTCTCCTTATTCTTTTGCTATAATCTATCAGCACAAGAAATCGTCAAAGGAGATTTTAAGAACGAAAATCCACAAAGTTCGTATGTTCCTTCATTTGACATGGATGCTACCGACAAACCGGTGAAGAATGTCATCTTAATGATAGGTGACGGCATGGGACTGGCGCATATCTGTTCAGGAATGTATGCCAATCAAGGACAGCTTACTATCACTAATTTAAAAACATGCGGTTTCGTCAGAACGCAATCTGCCAACAAGTTTACAACAGATTCAGCTGCTTCCGGAACTGCTTACTCAACCGGAAAAAAAACTAAAAACGGAGCGCTCGGAATGGATGAAAATAACCAAGTTATTCCAAACTTACCGGAGAAGTTATCCGGCTATGGCTACATTTCAGGAATCGTTACCACTGACAATCTCGACGGAGCTACTCCTGCTGCTTTCTTTGCTCACCAACCGGAACGTGGAATGTCTAAAGAAATTTGGGCAGATCTTCCTAACAGTAAGCTGACATTCTTTTCTGCCGGTAGTTATGAACTATTTGAAAAACAAGCACCAAACGTTCAAAAGGAAATCAAAAAAGAGTTTACCATCATAGAGGAACCGAATGACAAAGCTATCAAGAAATCTAAAAAACTGGGATACTTACCCACAAAGAGCAAAACAGCTTCTGTAAACGAAAACCGGGGAGATTTCCTTCCGTCTACCACCCAAATGGCTATTGACTATCTTTCGAGCAGGAGTACTAACGGTTTCTTCTTAATGGTAGAAGGTGCCCGAATAGATAAAAGTGCGCACAGCAATGATTATTCGGCAGTTGTCCGTGAAGTATTGGACTTTGATAAGGCGGTAGAAGCTGCCATCAGATTTGCAGAAAAAGATGGAAATACATTAGTGATTATTTCAGCTGATCATGAAACCGGAGCATTAGCTTTACGTGACGGAAACATAAAAGAAGGCAAAATGAAAGCAATGTTTGTATCTAAAGGACATACACCAATCATGGTTCCACTGTTTGCATACGGTCCACAATCCAAGCTTTTTGGCGGTGTTCAGGAAAACAGCGATGTTAGTAATAAAATTCTCCAATTACTCGCTAAATAAGATATAAAACAGATCTGTCATTCTTCCTTATTTCAGTTTGAATGACAGATAAACACTCAATATAATACAGGATACCTTTATTAAAGTAGTCTACATTATTTATTCATGGAGACAGGGTAGCAAGCAAGACCAGCAAATCCCCTACAGAAGAGATTTTGAGCACAAAACTACCGTTAAATAATCCTGTATTTTCTTTGCAATATATTGCCCCATTAATTGTTGCCCTTCTACATCTGGATGTAATCCGTCTTTCAAATAACGCCCACGTTCTTCCCAAACTTCATCTTCCGCTTTAATACCACATTCAGAATAACAATCAATCACTGGAACAGAAAAAGCATTGCATATTTCCCGCAAAACTGCTATTTTTTTCAAGTTCAGGTCATTATGAGACACACTTCCCGACTGAATTGGCGTACAGAGAAATACCCGACACTCCGGAAAACGCTCAATTATAGTCTGAATACACCAGCGAGCTCCCCCTGCCATAGTAGTAAGATCCACTTTATCCAATATTTTCTCTTTCAAAGCGTCAGACGCCCTTCCTATTTTAGTATCATTTGTACCCATAGAAAAAACAAATATATCCGGTACCGGAAAACTACCGTTTTCTACTTCTGATATAAACTTCTGAATATGTACTTTTGCCACATTATTGTGTCTTTTCTGTATTTCCACTTTATCATCTGTAGATTTCCACCCACCGGAAATACCGACAAAGTCCTTACTGCCATATTCTTGCGTATCAATATAACATGCCCATTTTGCCGATCCTACCGCAACATTATGATGAGTGGCAAAACCAAGTATATCAACAACCGTTTTTGACCACTGATTACCCGCAGTAATACTATTCCCGTCACAACCGAAATGCATCTTACTGAAATCCACCTTCACCTGTGTCTGCACTACCGCTTCCTGTGCCTGATGGTCTGCCGAACATCCGGTAAAAAGCAAAACGATTAAAATCCATTTCTTCATCTTAATACTCCTTTCTTTATTATTCACCTAAAACCGCTCCATTATCTCCATACACATTCTCCCATTATGGTAAGGACATTTCCAAAAACCCGCCTTATCTTCTGCACGATTCACTGTTCCGTCTGCACGTATTCCCCAAAACCATTCTCCATTGTCGTTATCAACCAGATGTCTTTTCACAAATTCCCAACATCGTACTGCCCTCAACAGTGACAAACGGTCATCAAAATGCTGGTAAAGGTTTACATATCCAACAATCGCTTCCGCTTGTACCCACCAATGCCGTTCGGCATCTATAGAACCACAACTCCTATTCATTTCATAAATCATACCCGCACCTGGAAGAAGCCCCTCGGAAGCCGCTTCCGCTATCTCTATCACAAGCGGTTCTATCCGGGTTATCAATCGTTTATCACCGATAAGCAAGGCAGCCTCATGCAGCAGCCATGACGCTTCTACATCATGCCCATACGAAACCATGTCATGTCTACTATTCCAGTCATCATCAAAAAACAACCGTAAATGCCCGGTTTCAATATCCAGTATCCGGTCGGTAAAGAGCTCTATAAGATTACGCAACTGACATTCCAGATACTCATTATTCCAAACACGAAAAAGATTTGTATAAGGCTCTAGAATATGCAAATGCGTATTCATCGTTTTCCGCTCATTTTCATCCTTCTCACTCAAACGCATATCCTCTATTTCATTCCATTCACGGGTCAACGCCTCACAATAACCGTTCTTAATCCGATCAAAGCTATGTTCTTCAATGTCATAAAACAGACGTATAGCATATTCAAGCGCTTCTGCGTCTCCCGTAGCCCGGTGATATTCACTCAATCCATAGATAGCGAAACCTAATGCATAAATTTGTTTTTTAGTATCCAAAGGAGAACCGTCTTCACAAACTGACCAAAATACCCCTCCATATTCGTGATCATAGAAATGAGTTATCAATTCCTGTTTGGCACGGGTTGCCATTTTCAGATATTCATCCTTATGCAACAAACGGTAAGCCGATGAGAAAGTCCACAAAATTCTTGCATTCAGAACAACGCCCTTAGAAGCTCCGGGAACACGTTCTCCTGTGCCGGAAATTCGTCCATAAAAACCGCCATACTCCGAATCTACCATATGATTCATCCAAAACGGAAGAATATTGCCCGTTAGCATACACTGCATTTCTTCCTTTAATTTTCTAACTGTCGTTTCCATATCATCTGCCAATTTATAAACCTAGTTGACGACAAAGCCATTTATTCCACTCATCGGATTGCTCCTGATATAGATAATGTCCCGTCTCTAAATAAGGATGCAACTCCTTTTTAGCTGTAATAATATTGTAAGCTGCATACATAGAGGTAGGCGGACATACTTCGTCATTATATCCCCAACTGAACCAACCCGGTGCAGTAATAAGCCGTGCAAAATTTGCCACATCATAATACGCTGCTGTGGTAATCCGCTCTTTTGACGGTTGAGGAAAATAATAGAAGTAATGAGGCCATCCTCCGGCAGTCTTCTTTAAATGTGCCTGATGGTCACACATCGCAGGATGGATAGCCGCATAAAAGGTAATCCGTTTGTCCAATGCCGCCGTTACAACAGAAAGTGCTCCCCCCTGACTGGAACCTGTCACTCCCATATTTTTTCCGTCATATTCCGGTAAAGAAGCTATAAAATCGACCGCACGAAGAGCACCTGCGAAAACACGCTTATAATAACTCTTATCCCGGCTATTATCATTTTGATAAGGATACCCGTTAAGCGCTCCTTTCGACAATACGTCATATATCATCTGCGACATTGTCACAGGAATCCCGTGAATGCCTATTTCCAACGTAATCACTCCCTTGGAAGCCATATGGACATCTCCCGAATAAGGACGCACCCCGGCACCGGGCACGCGAAGTAACGCCGGATACTTACCCGGCTTTTGGGGCATACAAAGAATGCCGAACGTTCTCGAACCGTTACAAATATTCTGGAAACTGACATGAAAGACATCTACCTTATCCGTACAACGCTCAGGAATAAGCTCCATAGTAGGAAGCAAAGGAATCTGTCGGGCTTCCTTCAAAACAGTATCCCAAAATTGACGGAAATCTGCAGGCAGTGATGTATGCGGCCTCAACTCTTCAGGTGCGTAAGCCACAGTAGCCAATCCTTCATATACATGCCCGTCAACAGATGCACGCACTTTACAGCGCAAAAAACCGGGAACATCCATACACCCCGTTACACTTGTCTTTCCGTCTTTCAATAAAACCCCTTTCTTCTTTTCCACCGGATACCATTCCGGCCCCAACTCATAGTCTATTACCACTCCGGGCAAAAGGTTTTGTGCCTTATATACCTGAATTGTAAACGAACATTCTTCCTTCAACTGATATTTCCAGTCTGTATGGTCGGGAGATACGACTACAGTAATTTCCGTTCCACGGATTTGTGCGGAAAGAAAAGTTACACAACAACAGAATACCAGGCTAATAATCCATCTATGTATTTTCATAATCTTATTACTTTCTTTTATCATTCAATTGGTTAGTGATTTTTCTCATTTCTTTCTCGGAAAGCGGATAAAGGCTGATAAAGATGACACTCAGCACCGTACCCATAGCCGGTAGCCAACTTAGGAACATCCTTATTCCATGAATAGCTTCCTCGCCCTGCACCGCGTTGGCCTCAAAACCGTAAAAAGCCAACAACCAGCCCGTAACGGCGCTTCCGATAGCCCAGCCAAATTTCTGACTCATGGAAGAAGAAGAGAAGATAAGCCCCGTAGCACGGTTACCCGTTTTAAGTTCCGAATAATCAGCACAGTCTGCATACATCGACCATAAAAGCGGGAAGATACTACCCGCACAAATACTTATCAACACCTGAAAAATAAACATCAACATCAACTGCTCTTTATCAAACCAGTAGAAAATTACTGAAAGTACCGTCGCTATCGACATCGCCCACATATATGTCTTTTTTTTGCCGATACGATTGCTCAATGGAGCTGCCAACACCACTCCGACAATATTGGCGGCTTGCCCGACAGCCAAATAAAGCCCGCTCAATACAAAGGAAATTCCAAATAAAGAAATGGAAGCATATTCTTCTTCTACAACATAATACTTAAAATAATAAACCGTTGCCCCGTCACGAATAGAATTAAAGACCAATGCAGCTACACCGGCTCCCAACAGAATCCACCAGGGACGGTTATGAAGCAAATCCTGCAAGTCACTTTTTAAGGAATTCTGCTGCTTTTTAATAGGTTTTACCCGTTCAGTAGTCCATGCAAAGCAACCATAAAACAGCAACGCACACAACACCGCAATTACAATGACGCTCATCATCCAACCATGCTGCTCGTCGTGTCCCATACTGAACCGATTCACCATCGGCATGAACAAAAGTAATGCTATAAAACTTCCGATGTAAGCGAAAGTCATACGATACGTAGAAAGCATGTTCCGGTCTTTCGATTCCGGACTCATCACTCCCAACAACGAAGCATAAGGCACATTGATAGCTGAATACACCATCATCATTAACGAATATGTAAAATACGCATATATTACTTTCCCCCCATCACTGAAATCAGGAGTTGTAAAAGTCAGCACACCGATCACAGCGAACGGAATAGCCAGATACAACAGATAAGGACGAAACTTTCCCCACCGCGATTGCGTCCGGTCGGCAATAATCCCGATTATAGGGTCGAACGCCGAGTCCCAAACACGAGTGATGAGAAACATCGTGCCCACCACTGCTGCAGGCATGCCAAACACATCCGTATAAAATATCATCAAATAGGAGCCAAACAATTTCCAGAACATGGACGAAGCCATATCACCGAAACCATAGCCTATCTTTTCCCTAATCCCTATCATAAAGTATGCATCAGTTTCAGATTCTTATCAATCTGTTTCTTCAGCGTCTCCACTGAAGTAGAAGTAAAAAGACCGTCCGCAGGCGTATTCATACAATAATCGACCAACCGATCTATTGTAGAAGTCGCCACATGCATACGGGTGTCAGAAGAAGCATAGTAAATAAAAACCGTACCATCTTCATCAGCTATCCAGCCATTGGTAAACAATACATTAGAGACATCTCCGATACGCTCTTCTCCTTCCGGCGCCATAAAGAAGCCCGCAGGAGAAGCAATCACTTTCGCCGGATCTTCCAAGGAAGTCATATACATATACAGCACATAACGCAAACCGGCTGCACACCCACGTACACCGTGCGCCAAGTGCAACCATCCCTTCGATGTCTTAATAGGATGAGGGCCTTCACCATTTTTCACCTCTTTAATTGTATGGTAATAACGCCGGTCGATTATCGTCTCTTCCTTTACTTCCGCACAAGTAATATCATCTACCAAGGCCCAACCGATACCACCGCCACTTCCGGCATCTATAAAACCGTCTTGCGGACGGGTATACAACGCATACTTTCCATCCACAAATTCAGGATGAAGAACCACATTCCGTTGCTGGCTTCTTGTTTTCAAATCCGGCAAACGCTCCCAAGTCTTCAAATCCTTGGTGCGGGCAATAGCTGCCGTAGCGGTAGCCGAGGAAAGATCTCCCGCAGGTGCCGTATCATCATGACGTTCAGCACAGAAAATACCATAAATCCATCCGTCTTCATGAGCCGTCAAGCGCATATCATAAATATTTGTCGCAGGAATAATGTCCTCAGGCATAGTCACGGGATAATCCCAAAAACGGAAATTATCTATGCCGTCAGGACTTTCAGCCACTGCGAAGAAAGATTTACGATCCGCTCCTTCAACACGCACCACCAGCAAATATTTACCATTCCATTTGATAGCTCCCGAATTTAACGTAGCATTCATGCCGATACGTTCCATCAAGAAAGGATTTGTCTTTTCGTCCAAGTCATAGCGCCAAAACACAGGAGTATGGGCAGCAGTCAGAACAGGATATTGATAACGTGTGAAAATTCCATTTCCACCTTCAACAGGTATATTCTTACGAGTTACCAGTTTCTCGTAATCATCAAATAAGTCGCGAATTTTTTCTTTAAATGCTTTCATCTATTTAGTATTTTAATTTCATTTCAAATCAGACACAAAAATGGTTTTAGGATGCTTATAAAACTCCACAAAATCAAGTGCAGATATTTGTCCCGGATACGGGGCATAATAATGCGCTTCCTTTTCGCGGGCATTTCGCCAGACCAATACATAGCTGACAGGATATTTGTCCACTATAGGAAACAAGGTTTCCGTCCACCAGGTGGAATCCGGGATAGCTTCATATCCAGTCTCCGTCACTGCAACCGGTTTTTTATGCAACCTTCCGACCTCCGTAAGAATCGTCAATGACTTCTCCATTGTATCCACATATTTTTCACGCTCAAACTGATAAGTGTCAAACCCGAACAAGTCTACCATGCCATCACCCGGATAGCGTTCCAGATATTCATTCACATTATCGGGCTCACTACCCGGAGAATAAGCATATAGCAAATGATTCACTCCCTTTTCCTGTAGATAATCATAAGTCATTTTCCACAACGACTTATATTCTTCGGCAGAACAAAGATTTTGTCCCCACCAAAACCAGCTCCCCGTATGTTCATGCCAGGGACGGAAAATCACCGGTATTTTAACTCCTTCCTTCGTGACAAGCGAATTCATAAAATCTGCTACCCTATCCAGCCATCCAAGAAACTTCCCATGATTCTCTCCTCCGGGAAGGACGGAAGCAACTGCCGTTGAATCACTCACATCCCAAGACGCTTCTCCCGTCACAGGGTTATCCACATGCCAGCTAAGAGAGCAAACACCACCCCTGTTATAGTGTGCTATAATCTCTGCTCGTATCCGTTCGAAAAGAACATCATCCAAGTTCTTCTCTCCTCCCCTTTCAATACGCCCCAGGTCAAAAGCCATCACTGCCGGATAATCGCCACACACACTTTTGACATCACTACGGTTCTCGTCTCCATCCCACCGGATACCATATACCGGATCATCCTGATGACCAAACATGAATCCTTTCTTCGGCAAGCGGATTAACTTATCCAACAATGCCTCCGTCTCCGCAGTTTTCGAAGCAGACTGTTGCTCTCTTATCACACATCCGCCCATTCCTAAAGCAAGCAGGAAAACGCCTGCCATAACTAGTTTATTTTTCATCTTCAAGCTATTAAGTATTATTTAAAAGAGGGTAATTGATCGCGGGTGATTACATAATCCTGTGACATTGCATCCACCCACCAATCCTTATCTGCATACCTATGGGATGTCGCAGTAAAAGCTTCCGAATCCAATTCTTTCGTACGGCTGTAATCATACCACGGCATAAAGTATGTCCATTTTGCCCCTGCCTCCCACTGGGCGGATATCCGGGCAAGATGATACACTTTCCCGCTTTGTTCGCCATTTCCACATTCGCTCAATGCCACCAGCTTACCCGGACAAGAAGCAGTTATCGTACCGTACTGCCTGAAACAGTATTCCCCAGTAGTGTACTCATCCTTTGCAGGATACATATCACGCCCCACCATATCGACGTATTCATCCCCCGGATAAAACTCGCTATCCTTAGTTTGTGTAGTCCATACCCAAATCAGATTGTTGATTCCTTCTTTCTTAAAATAATTGAAAATATAAATCCATAGTTTCTTGTACGCTTCCGCCCCGTCATTTCCCCACCAAAACCAGGCTTTTCCATTCTTATAATTATAGATATTACCGGCAGCCTCATGCAAAGGACGCCATATTACAGGAATTCTCTTATCGCGAAGCAACTTCAAATAGCCCGCCAGCTTCTTCAAATCGGCCTTGACGACTTCGTTTTCCCAAGTGCCCTCCTTTGTAGCGTTAGCAGCACTGAAAACAGTCGTCGTCCTTTTTCCCGTACCCGGATCTACAGAACCGTCCCCCGGAGTATAGTGCCGTTCGGCACTTCCTTGGACACATGGCACTCTCCAATGCCAGCCCGCACCCACAAGCCCGTTCTTGTTCCACCAGTCTTCCACTATTTTCGTTTTCGAATAATCAATCCACGAACAAGGGGAATACTCCAAAGAGAGATAGTCAAAAAAAGCAATAGCCGGATACTTGCCTGTATGCTGATATACCCATTCCGCCTCATTGACATTCCAACTCGGGCATGCCATTGTTCCGGACAGTGTTTTCTTATTCCTGTTCTCCCTTAAGAAATCATATACTTTCACCGCTTGCTCCGAAGCACCGGAAGTACAAAGGACAGGTGTAATAACAGGTTCCTCTCCTTTGCCCGAATGCCCGGCAAATTCTTCTCCCGACGAACATGCCATAAGTACGAACGCAGTCCCTGTCAGGAACACTCGGGATTTCACTATACCAATGGTCGGTCTACTTTTTTTCATTGTAATATTTTTAAGTTTAATGTAGGTAATAAAGAATTATCTTTCCGAAAGCAAAAGTAGAGATGTGCACATGAAATATGGCTCCCAAATGGTTTTCACACTATCCTATTTGTCACATGATACATTTGGAACAGTATTCAGATACATTCGGGGAAAAAAGAATCCCTGACAAAATAAACATTGCCAGGGATTTCGTCAAGCAGTTCCGTTCTAACTAACGGATGCCGTCTTATTTTGAATTATTTTTCAGGCTCTCCTAATATCCTCTTTATATGCTGCTTCAAGATATAGAATGCCGGATCGCCCATAGGGCCATGGCCATGACCCCCGATTTCATAAAGGAATGTTTCTTTGTGCCCGACCAATTTCATCATCCGCCACATATACGCATTCTCTTCATAACGTCCGAAAAGTTCCAATTCCCGGTCGCCTGTAATGAGAACCAAAGGCGGAGCATCCTTGCGAACATGAAACAAAGGAGCAAATTCATCAACAGTAGGCTGAAGATTATCTATGCCATTCATCTTCCGATAAGAAAAATGACTAATCACCTGCCCGCTGAAAGGTATCAATCCGGCAATAGAATCAGCATCTATATCATATTTTTTCAACCATCTTTTATCCAGACCGACCATAGCCGTCAGATAGCCGCCTGCAGAATGGCCGGATATAAATATCTTATTCTTATCACCCCCATATTTTTCCACTTCCCGGAAAGCCCACGCAACAGAAGCAGCGGCATCATCCAGACATTCGGAAATAGCCACCTTCGGAAGTAGGCGATAATTTACGGCAATAACCACCATTCCATTTTTCTTCAGCCTGCCCGGTATTGATTTATTGCCTTGGGTAAGCCCCCCGCCATGAAACCAAACTACCACAGGACATCCGGTCTTATTTTCCGGATAATAAACATCCAGCTTGCAACGCTCCGTTGCATAAGGGTCTTTTGAAGAACTATATGACAAATCCTTTACAGTACGATACGTAATATCCTGGGCATAAAGGACGCCACACATCAAAAGACTCAATAAAAAACAAATTCTTTTTATCATTCTACTTCTATTTATCAGTTAAGTGCAAACTCACTATCGAATTACTGTCCTATCTTCTTTTCAATACGGATATTGGCAAAACTATGGTCTACATTCCATTCTACATTAGGTTGCATTGCCAAAGTTAAAGCTATTTTTCCGGAAACCAATCCGGCAGTAGCTACATTTTCAAGTTCCAGAGTTACAGTATACCATTCTCCAAATGTATTCATATTCTCATCTAATGAATATTTCCACTGGTAATTACCGCCATTCAGCTTAATCAGATAACCGCCTGTCTTCGACGTAATGTCATAGAACGGATAATCCGAAGCCGAATTAACTTCAAATTTGAACAGGTAGTCAGAAGGATTAGCGGCAACTTCCTCATCTAATATAATACTGCCGGAAGGCAATCCTGTATAACTCCAAGCCTTATAAGTGCCTTTTACCCGGAAAAAAGAACCGGCCAAAGCTACAGGGTCTCCTGTATTGGAACCATCGGTTATAAAATCCTTACCGCCCCAAATACCATAATCCGAAGGATTAGCCAAGTCCCAAACAAGATTGTCCGTTTGCCGATAAGGTAATTGATAAGAGCAATGTCCTTCTGTACCATTCCATTCCACTACAATCATCGAGTTATCCGGAATATCCCCCGGAAGTTTGGCAGTAATCACCTGGTCTGTCACGCTTTCTATCTCCAGTTCCGTATCGCCAAACTTGATGACAGATGACGAATTCTTGCCAAATCCATATAATTCAAAATATTTGCCCTTTATCTGTAAGGACGTGCCGGGCAAAGCAAATTCATTATACAGACCGTTTATTTCCATCACAGGGACATCCAGTTTGAATTCACAAGTCGTATTCCCCCGCTCTGTTTCATAATATAATTTGTTCGTGATTTCTTCAGGCATATCCCCCGGTAAAGGGAAACACGCCTTTTTTGACGTCGCATACACTTCCGACAAATCCACTTCCATATTATTGAAAGTAATTTTCGTCACATTGCTCAAATTCTCCCCGACCAACACAATCATTTCACCAAATCCCCCTTTGGTCAGCGGAACCTGTAAATCCGTATCATCCGGAGAATAGATGCCCTGCACATCGGGTGCTCCAAATGAGTTCATGCCATCATCATAACCATCATTATAAGTTACAACATCCTGACAAGAGAACAGAGTTGCCAACAACACTGTCCCTATCAATATTCTATTCAAAGTCTTCATATTATTCATAAATTATTGGGTTGAACATACGGCTTAGTTCCAGCCCGGATTATTTTTATCAATAGCCATATTGGTAGAAACTTCCAACGATGGCAACGGATACAGCAGGTGACGGAATTCACGACGTTTGTTAATACTTCCCTCGTCATAAGGAGTACGCGTACCATCTTCATTGATTCCACCCAAAGAATTCATTACGTCCAAATATATTCCCCAACGGAGCAAATCCCAACGACGGTCACCTTCATAAGCCAGTTCCTTTGCACGTTCCTCAAAAATGACCGAACGTAACTCCACTTTCGTTTCAATAGCACCGTCTCCGGTTACAGAAGCCTCTTTGGCATTCGAACGGATACGAATATCATTCAAAGCATCAATCGCATCCTGTGAAATCCCGTCATTCAATTCGCATTGTGCCTCTGCGTAAATCAATACAATATCAGCATAACGCAAGAATGGCCAATAAGCATCCGTACGGCCAATCGTGGGGTCTGTCACATCGGCATATTTAGTTGTAAAGGCGAGGCAATTAGATGATATGCTGTTCGTATAGGTGAGTCCGTCATTGAATGGCGCTACAGGTTCCTGCACTTTCACGTCGTCCATATTCTTACCGGTAGCCATCAACTTATATTCCGGGGTTCCCGGATAATAATATCCCCTGCCATTCTTCACCTGACTGTCATACTGGAAGCGATGCTTGACTCCTTTCGTTATACGGTAATCCTCGTTATCAAACAAGCAATACCAATGAAAACGATTGCCTACCCAAGGGCCTTTCTGCAATACCCCTCCGGCATCCTGCATGCCGCAGTACCATTGATGTACTCCGTTACCATACTCTTCGTCAGCACTCCTTGTCCGTACGGAAAACATATGTTCACTTTCATCAAAACCGCTTTTCTTCCACAATTCATCAAAAGACAACAGTCTGTAAGTCCCATAACTCACATCAGGATTCCTCCCCATTATAATACCTGCATAATACGCCGCTTTCTCATAACAGTCTTTCCAGTTAAGCGATTCATAACCTGCCACCTGTGTCTTCTCGAATGTATTCGAAACCGGATTAGTCAATATTTTCGTTCCTGCATTATAACTATAGGAAGGACCGGACTTCACAATCATCTTTTCTCCTGCCGGAAGCGCACCCGCCCCCATAGTGGCATACACTTTTGCCAGCAGGCCAATCGCAGTGCCCGCAGCGACATGTCCCTTTTGATATTCGGCATCCGTATTTTTATACATCATACCGGCTGCCTGCTCTAACAAACGTATAATCTCCGCATACACATCAGGAATAGGACGACGAGGCTGGTTATAGCTGGCTCCTTCACTGATAGCGACATCAAACAACGGAATTTCACCATATGCACGGGTCAGCAAGAAATAAGAGAATGCTTTCTGAAAATAAAGTTCTCCCAACGCATTCCGTTTTACTTTCTCATCCGCACCGGTTATTTCATTTACATAATGTATGGCTACGTTTGCCCGATGAATCAAATTATAACAACCCGTCCAAATAGAAGTCGCATACTCGTCCGCCTGAAAGTTTCCCGCTCCCAAATTACTGAAAGCCCAGTCCGGCCCGGTTATATAATCGGAATCAAGTTCCAGGCAACGTGGAAAACTACTATAACGGAACATATTGTTTCCCCATTTACTATATACTCCGGTCAGCCATAAATCTACAGCCGCATTATCATTGCCCAACTGGTCGGGACCGACAAAAGCATAAGGTTCCTCCTTCAAAAAGTCACTGCAAGAAGCCAGTCCCAGACTGCCCGTTGCCCAAAGACTTAAAACAACATACAATTTATATAATTTCATAATTCTATATCTTAATGGTCAGTTTAAAAATCGACTTTTAGTCCTAATGAGAATGTACGGCTGCTCGGATAAGAATATATATCCACACCACGCCGGGAAGTATCAGAACCGAAGGCGTTTACTTCAGGGTCAAACCAACTATATCCGGTAATGGTAAACAAGTTGGTAGCATTTCCATAAATATTGATAGAACTGATACCTTTAAACTTAGGTCTCCATGTATAACCGATACTAAGATTCTTCAACTTCAAATAAGAGCCGTCTTCCACGTAGCGATTTGAAATTAACATAGTCCGTTCATAACTATTCACCGCTTTAGGCCATTTGGCAGAAGCCCTATTTGCTTCTGTCCAACGAGTATTATAAGCATCTACAGGAATATTAGCCGTATTGCCCATCTTTACTTCCATCAGGTTACCATTAAAAATATCATTTCCCTGGCTTCCTTGCAGGAAAAAACTCAAAGTGAAATTCTTCCACCGGAAATTATTGGTTATACCATATACATAGTCAGGGTTCGTATCACCAATCACTACCCTGTCTGCATTCGTTATGGCAGGGTCATCGTCAAAATTCCGGTACTTTATTTCTCCTATCATACTCTTTCCTTTCGCACGGACACTTGGATCCGGGGAAGCCATGACTTCAGCCAGATTATTATAGAAACCATCTTCTACGTACCCGAAAATTGTTCCGATAGGATAGCCGTTACGCTGCAAGAATACATCATCCGCTTTATACCATAGTCTTGCGGAAAACTGGTCAGAATCAAGTCCGCCAACTTTATTTTTATTGAAAGATATATTGGCGTCGATGTCCCACTTCAAAGGAGTATTCCGCAATACATAGAATTTCCCGGAAATCTCCAGCCCTTCATTCGTCACATATCCCCTGTTCACCATCATACTTGAGAAACCGGTGCTGGAAGGTATTTTCACCTCCTGCAGCAAGTCGCGTGTTTTCTTATAATAATAATCCACAGTCAGGTTGACGCGATTATTAAAGAAGCCTATATCCAATCCGGCATTATACTGGGCAGTTGTCTCCCAATGCAAATCTTCCGCTACGGGACCACGCCATTCCACTTCTGCGAAACCGCTGCTGATAGCACCACCACTAAAAGGATAATTAGCAGGATTCAACATGGGCAAAGTCCGGTAACTTCCAATCCCCTGATTACCCGTCTCACCATAGCTGAGACGCAACTTCAAATTACTGAAAATATTCAGATTCTTAATAAATTTCTCTTCCGACAAACGCCATGCTACAGCTCCCGAAAGGAAGTTTGCCCATTTATTGTTTTCCGTGAATTTGCTGGAACCGTCAACACGATAAGATGCCGTAAAGATGTATTTATCCATCAACGTATAATTGATACGCCCCAAAAATGAAGCCAATGACGAATCCGTACGGTCGCTCTTCAATTTGCCGGGAAGTGTACCTAGGCTCATATCATATTCCTGAGTCAAATCACTGGGGAATCCCGTAGCCGACATCGATTTACTTCCATAGTCCCTCTTCTCGACAGTAAAACCGCCCACGGCATTAACGGAGTGGATTTTCTTGAATGTCTTATCGAAAGTAAACAATGACTCGGCAGTAATTCCCATACTCCAGTTGGTAGACTGTCCTGCCTTACCGTTTATATTATTAGCTTCGGAACCTTCTGATGTCCTGCGACCATAATACGTGCCGCGTTCCCTGTTTGTATAATTAATACCCAAGTTCTGACGGAATTTCAAGAACGGGAACAGCTTTATTTCCAAATAAGAAGAAGTAAATACATTATTGGACTTCAGGTTATCCTTTGCCGAGTTAATATAAGCATAAGGGTTGGATGCCAGCCAGCTCAATTCGTCCGAGTTCAGTGTCTCATCGTCACTCGGGTCATAAGTAGTCGGAAACACGAGCGCGGAACGGATAACTCCATAATCATTAGAGTTCGTCCGGGAAAAGTCGGTGTCCGTATGAGAAAAGCTGATATTCACTCCCATATCAAGCCAACTCTTAATCTTGCGCCCCATATTGGCACGAATCGAATAACGTGTAAAACCAGATTCCTTGATAATACCCTGTTGTTTCAGATAGTTGCCCGAGAACGAGTGCCAGCTACCGTTTCTGGAGCCACCGGACACACTGATATTATATTCTTGCGAGAAACCGTCCTGATAAATCAAATCCTGCCAATCGGCCACACCGACTTTCGTTGCATTGCCGTACTCATCCGTGTAAATGCCCGGATTCAGAAAATCTTCCGGTGCAGGATTGTACTTACCTTGAGACTTGTCGGAATTGCTATACGACCACTTTCCCGGATAAGGCAAAGAAGTGTATGCTTTTCCATGATACTTATAACTATTCTCTACTTGCTCATTCCTGTATAGCGCATATTGATAAGCATCCAATACATCTACGCGGTTAGCAATCCGGGAAAAAGAGAAATTAGCAGTAAACCTCACCTTATCCGCCCCCGGTTCTCCACGCCTGGTCGTAATCAATACAACACCGTTCGCACCACGTGAACCATAGATAGCCGTAGCCGACGCATCCTTCAAGACTTCAATTGACTGTATATCATGCGGATTGATAAATGCCAGAGGATTGGACTCATTATTTCCGGAATTGGCATCGCTGCTTGGTGTCCCCCCCGCGTCATAAGGTACGCCATCTACAATATACAAAGGCTGTGAATCCGTAGAAAAAGAGTTCGTACCACGAATCTGTATACTGATACCACCACCGGGAGCACCGTCACTTTGATTCACTACCACACCAGCTATTTTTCCCGCAAGTCCCTGGCTCAAATCCGCCGGATTTCCCCTCATCAAGTCATCCCCTTTGATTTGTGACACAGCGCCGGATAAGTCCCTCTTTTTCATCGTACCATAACCCACTACCACGACCTCATCCAATAATTCCGCGTCATCCGACAGCTCCACCTTTATTTGGGACTGCCCACTTTTCAAAGTTATTTCTTTCGATTTATAGCCGACAAAAGTAACGGACAATACAGCCTTTTCCGGCACACCGTTCAACGTAAACCGACCGTCTACATCGGTTATCGTACCTTTGGACGTACCTTTCACCACTACATTGGCGCCAATGACCGCCTCACCATTCTTATCGACAACCGTACCCTTAATTGTCCTACTCTGCTGTACAGCTTCATACTCCTCCGGTGCGATAGCCCGTACGTTCACTATTCCTCCGAATAACAACGCCAGACAAGCCCCTGTTATCAACATATTCTTATGAAAATTCTTTTTCATATATATCAAATTAAATGTTAACCTTTAAAATTTGCCATTTCTTTTCACACCGCAACTATTTTTTCTCCTTGAGATTCAAGGATTTCAGTTTGACTACTCCCGCTTTTGTTGCACTGATACCCAAACCGTCAACAGAATTTTTATATGCCGGTTCCAGTTCAAGAACAGCTTTCTTTTTTCCTGCAGGAACCTTAACCTTGGATTTAATTTTCTGATCTTTATCATCTTTAGCGGAATAAGTTGCCATAAACATGACATCCATAGGCAAAGCCTCCTCAAACTCAATCACAATACAATCATATGCCGAGCAATCCAGGCGGGACAGCCACCATCCGCCTCCCTGCCAATTTTTAGTAAAAGTAATGGTTGCTGTTTCCGCATCAAACTGTGCTTCCCCCCAAGATTTAAACTTTTTGGTTTCCACATTGTAATCTTTCGCCCACACTGATGATACAGTTAAAAGCAAAAGTACGGCAATTAATAAATTTTTCTTCATAATACATCGTTTTATTAAGATTAATAAAAAAGTTATCGTTTCATTTCTTCCAAAACCAGAGATTTCACACAAACCGTACCCGGTTTCGAACCACTGATACCCAGACCGTCTATGGATTTCTTATAAGTAATATCCAACATAATCGCCGCCTCTTTTTTTCCGGCAGGAATTGTAACCTTAGATTTGAGTTTCTCATTTCTTTCATCCTTCGCCGAATAGATGACTATGAACACGACATCCATGGGCAAAACCTCCCGAAACTCAATCCGTGCGGATTCATATTCCGAACAATCCTGCGCCAACCACCAGCCACCACCCTGCCACTTCTGTGTCCATGTTATTTTCATGCCTTCCATGTCAAATTGTGTATTTCCCCAGGGCTGAAAGTCTTTTGTCAATACATTAAAGTCCTTTCCGCATACGGAAGATGCTATCATAAAAGAAGTTGCAGCTATTAATAGTTTTCGTTTCATATCCTGTTATTTAATTCCGGTTTCCTATTTTGATACCTGTATCCATAGTTTATTTCGATAGCAAATATAGAGAGAGGGCAGCCCTCCCTCTTTCTCCAAATGAGTTTCAGGCTGTCCTTTTTGTATCTTGATACATTTGCGCTACTATCCTGATACATTTCGGAATATCAGAAACGACCGGAAAGGGATTTCCGATTCCTAATTTTCATATCTTTGCAAAAAACGAATCAATCCATATGAAAAAACATCTCTTATCTGCATTGTTTTGTCTATTTGTCCTAACGTTGCAAGCTAGCGAAAGACTTAATTTCCGTACCTTTGATGTAAAATCCGGTATAGCTGACAACTATGTGCAATCTATCCTGTGCGACAGATACGGTTTTATGTGGTTCTCCACTCTCAACGGGTTAAGCAGATATGACGGCTATCAATTCAAGACATACACCACCACACAACTGGGAGCCTACAACAACGACATTGAATTTACAGCGGAAGACGCTTCGGGCACAATCTGGATAAAAACTCCCAAATCTTACTATTTCTATAATCGCGAGAAGGATGAAATTGATGATCACATAACTCCTATACTGGAACAATTCGGAATATATGGAACTCCAGACAACTTATATATAGATAAAGACCTGAATTTATGGTGCACAGTCAATTCCACCCTCTATTATTATGTATTCAGGCAAAAAGAACTTTATACTTTATCTCTTCCTCAAAATTGCCAGGTGCTGCAAATCGACTGTTACCAGTCAAACGCTTATGTACTATTGTCGGACAGCTATATTTATCACATCGACTGGAGAGCGCAAAGCCTTTGCAAAGAAGTGCAGATTGTCCTGCCTCTCGGATGGAAACAACGAATGTACATAGACACCTTTTCCAGGCTTTGGCTTTATGTCCCCCATACCAAAGGAGTATGTTGTTATGACCCTAATGCCAAAGAATGGTTTTCTTTTCCCGGAGAAAAAGAAATTACCAACGAACTTATCACAGCCGTTATAGACGATGGAAAAGGGAATATATGGATTGGTACGGACAACAAGGGCATTTACATTAGTTATCATCAGGACGGAAAAGGATATGAGAGACTTAGCAAAGAAGTGGACAATCCATTTTCATTGCCCAACAATCATATCTGTTGTTTTTATAAAGACCATTCGGACATAATGTGGGTAGGTACAAGCAAATTGGGAGCCACCTTCACAAGTCTGCACAATGTCACATTTGAAACCTGCCGGTTGCCCCAGCAAGAAGATGTAAGTTGCCTTGTGGAAGACAAAGACGGAAATCTATGGCTGGGATTTGACGGGGAAGGACTGGCTTACTATGACAGGAAAAAAAACAACTATACTTTCATTTCGAAAAAACAGGATGCTATCCCTTCCGATATAATTGTATGTTCATATAAGGATTCAAAAGGACGGCTTTGGTTCGGCAGCTACGGCAACGGGGCGTTCTATGAGCAAAATGGAAAATTCAGCAAAGTGGCAACTACATATGAACAAAAATATTCTATCGATTATGTCCGCTGCATCACAGAAGACAAATATGGGAACATTTGGTTGGGAACCATCATGAACGGAATCTACTGTCTGGATAATACCGGAAATATAACGCCTTATACTATGGAAAAAACCGGAATGCTCACCAACAGTATCACCACATTCTCGTGTGCGGACGGAATCAATCTCTATATAGGAACCAGTAGCGGACTGTATTGCATGAACACTGAAACCAAAGAAATATCGCTCCTGGAAAACAACAATTCAGCTTCAAATTTATTTGAAGAAGTACACATCAACTGTATTTATCAGGATACAAGGGGGCTTTTATGGATTGGCACCCGGAAAGGTATGGATGTATATAACAAAAATACAAAAGAACGAATTCATTTGTCTACCAAAAACGGATTGTCTCATGATTATATACGGGCAATCACTGAAGATAAAGAAAAAAACATATGGGTTACTACCGACCATGGCGTGACAAACATCATAGCGACCAACTCACCGGAACCTTCGTCCAAATTTCTCTGTTATCCTTATTTTGAGGAAGACGGAATAGGAAATATGGCTTTTAACAATCATTCCATTACTTGTACTCAACAAGGTGAAATCCTGATGGGGGGCTCTGGGGGCTATCTGCGTATCAATCCACGTTTCATAAACTACCGTCATGAAAGCCATCCGGTTATATATACCAGTCTTTACCTCGCCAACCAGCGCATGGAAGTAGGCAGCAAAAACAGTAGCGGACGTATATTACTAAACAAAAATATCCAATTGCTGAATGAAATAACGATGGACTATTCCGACAGTAACTTTGCATTAGAGGTTTCTTCCATGGACTACAACTCCTTGCATAAATTACAATATGCTTATCGTCTGAACAAGGACGAAGAGTGGGTTAAACTGGAAGGAAACCGGATTTACTTTAATAAGCTTTCTCCCGGAACCTATCAATTGGAAGTAAAAGTATACGAGAATAATAACAGTTATAAGAACAGTAAAGCCAGTTGCCTTACGATACATGTCTTACCTCCTTTTTGGTTGTCCGTTCCGGCATATATAGGCTATACCCTACTTCTAGCAGGTGTTATCATTTTCTTCTTCCTGAAAATGAAACGTAAGCACATCCGCAACCTTAGCCAGCAAAAGCGTGAGATGGAGATAATCCAGCAACATGAGATGGATGAAGCCAAAATGCGCTTTTTCACGAATGTCAGTCATGATTTACGCACTCCTTTATCGTTGATAATCATTCCTTTAGAAAAATTGTTGTCTTCTAATCTGGAGAAAGGAGTAAAAGAAGAGCTGGAACTGATACACCGAAATTCGGAAACTCTTTTAAATGAAGTAAACCAATTGCTCGATTTCCGGAAATTAGACCAACAGAAAACGCAGTTAATGCTTTCCCACGGTAATCTTTCGGACTTCGTAAAAGAAGTATGCGGTTCCTTTATCCCACAAGCCGTCAAAAAAGGCATAAACATCCGTCTACACATAAACGAAACGAAAATGGATATGGATTTTGACCGTAACAAGATACAGCGTATCCTGCTTAACCTTTTATCCAATGCTGTAAAATACAATTACGAGAATGGAGAAGTCATCGTTGCACTGGACAAGATAACAGCCAATGGAACAGAGAACGCACAAATACAGGTTGCCGATACCGGTATCGGCATTAAAGATGAAAATAAAGATAAAATATTCGACCGTTTTTTTCAAGAACAACATTCTACCACTACCTATATAGGAAACGGTATCGGTCTACATATTGTGAAAGAGTATGTCACTATGCATCACGGGACAATCACGGTGGAAAACCATATTCCTCAAGGGACGATATTTACCATCACTCTTCCTGTCACCCACAATTATGCAGTCAATGATGAAAAACAAGACGAGGCTGAAATCCGGGAAAAAGCAGTTGATGAGGTGTCCGACACAACAGATACTCATAAAACTTCCCTATTAATAGTTGAAGACAATGACGATTTTCGTAACTTTCTTATCAACTGCCTTAAAGGCACTTATCAAGTATTTGACGCACCCAATGGAAAAGAGGCATTGGAAATACTTGCCCATCAATCCATACAGATTGTCATCAGCGATGTTATGATGCCCGAAATGGATGGAATGGAACTATGTCGTAAAATAAAGACAGACATCCGTTATTCTCATATCCCTGTAATTCTACTAACGGCACGCACAGCCGACGAACATGAATTAAGCGGATTAAAAGAAGGAGCGGACGATTACATTACTAAGCCATTCAATTTGGAAATACTTCTTCTGCGTATTCAAAAGATACTAAAATGGACGAAAAACAACCACGAGAAGTTCAAAACCATTGACATATCTCCGAGTGAAATAACCGTAAGTTCCCTGGACGAACAACTCATAGAAAAAGCGATCCGTGCAGTTGAAGAAAATATGGATAATTCCGAATTTTCTGTTGAAGAACTAAGTTCTTATGTAGGGATGAGCCGCGGACATCTTTATAAGAAACTAATAATGATTACCGGCAAATCTCCTCTTGAGTTTATACGAATACTACGTGTCAAACGCGGAAAACAACTGTTGGAGCAAAGTCAGCTGAATGTTTCCCAAATAGCTTATCAAATAGGACTTTCTCCCAAGCAGTTTGCAAAATATTTCAAGGAAGAGTTCGGATATGTGCCTTCCGAATACATAAAAAATAACAATACAAACTAAATACAAGTTTTACTCTTCCACTTTTTCTCTGCCTGATAGACTCCAAAAATAATGCAACCTGCTCCCAATAATGTAATCCATGTGATTTGTTCGTGAAGAATGATTATGGATGCCACCATTGTTACCAACGGATTGAGATAGATATAATTGGAGGCTCTAACGGTTCCCAACTGTTTCAATACCACATTCCAAAGGACATAACAAACCAAGGATGCCAGGACGGCCAGAAATAAGAGATTGGATAATACAACCGGTTTTAAAAGTACATCGAAATCAGGTTGTAACGGATGAAGAAGAAAGGCGGGAAGTATGGTTAATACTCCATAAAAGAATATTTTGCGGGTGATAAATACTGTGGGGTAACGCCCTGTCATTTTCTTTATCACCAAACTATAAAATGCCCACGACAGGGCGGCAAGTAAAGTGAGCAAATCCCCTACCGGAGATAATTTGAGTACAAAACTACCGTTGAAGACCACCAGTCCCACCCCGATTAAAGCTAATATGGAGCCATAAATCAAACCTTTGGTGGCTTTTTCACTCTTATAAAAGAGGAGGGAAAGAATGGTAGTAAGCAGGGGAGCTGTGCAAATGATGAAAGCGACATTGGATGCTTGTGTGATCCCCAAAGCTGTATTCTCTGTAAAGAAATAGAGTGAACCACCGAAGAAACCTCCTGCCATCAACCAAAGTTCGTCTTTCCAATTACCCGCAAACAGACGTTTGGGAGAAATCACCCAAATACCCAGATAAGCAATGAGAAAACGATAGAAGAATATCTCCTGTGGGGTCAGTCCGTGATTAATCAATACTTTGGTTGATATGAAAGTCAATCCCCAGATAGCAACTACAAGTATCGCAATCAGATGGTAATATCCATGCTTCAATTCCATAATGGTGGTGATGTTTGTTTAATAGAGTGCAAAGATAGCGAGAAGTTATGGAATGTTTGTTTGGAGAAGTAACAAAAAGCCCGTACCTTTGTTTATGTTCAAAGAAAGCTCCTAAAATAAGGTATAAGTTATGGAAAAATATATAGCACCGGACAGAAAACGTATCCCATACGGCATGATGAACTTTGCAGTAATCCGCCGCGACGACTGTTATTATGTGGACAAAACCCGGTTTATACCCATGATAGAAGAAGCGGACAAGTTTTTCTTCTTTATTCGTCCGCGCCGTTTCGGCAAAAGCCTCACTGTAAATATGTTGCAGCACTATTATGATATACTTGCCAAGGATAAGTTCGAAGCGCTGTTTGGCGACCTTTACATCGGAAAGCACCCTACGCGCGACCGGAACAGCTATCTGGTACTATACCTCAACTTCTCCGGAATAGTAGGCGAACTGCACAACTATCGCAAGGGGCTGGACGCGCATTGCCAAACAATGTTCGACTATTTCTGTGACATTTACGCCGACTATCTCCCCAAAGGCATCAAGGAAGAACTCGACAAAAAAGAAGGAGCTGTCGAACAATTTGAATACCTGTTCACAGAATGTAATAAGACCAACCAACGTATTTACCTCTTTATCGACGAATACGACCATTTCACCAATGCTATCCTCTCGGATATAGAAAGCCTGCACCGCTATACGGACGAAACACATGGCGAAGGTTATCTGCGCGCTTTTTTCAATAAAATCAAAGCCGGAACCTATTCCAGCATCGAGCGTTGTTTCATCACCGGCGTAAGCCCCGTGACAATGGACGACCTCACAAGTGGTTTCAATATCGGAACCAACTACTCGCTCACACCGGAATTCAACGAGATGATAGGTTTCACGGAAGAAGAAGTGCGCCAAATGCTCACTTATTATTCCACCACCAGTCCATTCAACCACAGTGTGGACGAATTGATAGAAATAATGAAACCTTGGTATGACAACTACTGCTTTGCGGAAGAATGTTATGGTGAAACCACTATGTACAACTCTAATATGGTACTCTACTTCGTCAAGAATTATATTCAACGAGGCAAAGCCCCCCGGGATATGGTAGAAGACAATATCCGTATCGACTACGAAAAATTACGTATGCTCATCCGGAAGGACAAAGAGTTTGCCCATGATGCCTCCATCATACAGACATTGGTGAGCGAAGGCTACGTCACCGGAGAACTGAAAAAAGGTTTTCCTGCTGTCAATATCACCAACCCCGACAACTTTGTGAGCCTGCTCTACTATTTCGGTATGCTCACCATTAGCGGCACGTATAAAGGAAAGACCAAACTCACCATCCCTAATCAGGTAGTCCGCGAACAAATCTACACTTATCTGCTAAGTACCTATAACGAAGCCGAACTCAATTTCAGTAGTTACGAAAAAAACGAACTTGCCAGTGCTCTTGCCTACGATGGCGACTGGAAAGCCTATTTCGGTTATATTGCCGACTGCCTGAAACGCTACACTTCCCAGCGAGACAAGCAGAAAGGTGAATTTTTTGTCCACGGCTTTACGCTTGCCATGACGGCACAAAACCGTTTCTACCGTCCCATTTCCGAACAGGACACACAGGCAGGTTATGTCGATATTTTCCTCTGTCCGCTACTGGATATCTATTCAGACATGAAGCACAGCTACATTGTGGAACTGAAGTATGCCAAGTATAAAGATCCCGAAAACCGCGTGGAAGAACTGCGACAGGAAGCTATTGACCAAGCCAATCGCTATGCTGACACTGATACGGTGAAGAGAGCAGTCGGCACTACACAGCTTCATAAGATTGTGGTGGTGTACAAAGGAATGGATATGCCGATATGCGAAGAGGTTTAATACAAAAAAGGCACTCGCATTACAAGCGCATTATGCAAAAAACAGATAGGCTAACAATATGAAAAGATCAATAAAACGTTTGCCCAAACGCACGCAAGAAGAGTTGGCGGTGTTGCAAGAGCTGATATTGTCGAATCTTACGAATGTGCGTATGATTATCTTGTATGGAAGTTATGCGCGGGGAAAATATGTCATCTGGGATGAAACATACGACGAACGTGGAGTAACTACTTACTACCAAAGTGATTTGGATATTCTGGTGATATGTGATACGAGAGACGCAAATAAAGCAGAGAGGCATGCGCGCGAGGTGATCGTTCCTAAATATGATACAAGAATGGAAGGAAAGCGGCATCCGGCACCGCCTAATATTATTGTAGAAACTCCAGTGACCATTAATAGAGCTATAAGAAGAAAGCATTATTTCTTTTATGAAATTATAAAAGACGGAATTCTATTGTATGACAATGGTACGTTTCAGATTGGTAAACCTGAGAAGTTGCCGTATCGGGAGATTAAGCAATATGCAGAGGAAGAATATGAAGAATGTTTCTACATGGGAGAATGTTTTCTAGATTCGGGGCATACTGCTTACGAAAAAGGTAATTTTAAATATGGCTCTTTCTTATTACATCAAGCCTGCGAACGTTACTACAAAACGTTTACTCTTGTGTATAGCGGTATTCGCCCTAAATCTCATGAATTGAAAGTACTGGGAGCGATGGTCAGAAGCTGTTCACGAGGATTTGCTAATGTGTTTCCTACCAATACTCCCGAAGAAAATAAAGCGTTTGATAAATTATGCAGGGCATATATCGAAGCGCGATACAACCGGCTGTTCACCGTTAACAAAGAGGAATACGAGTATATGCTGGCACGAACAGAGGTGCTGCGCGAAGTGACTATCCGGGAATGTGCTGCACGCATGACATATTACGACGAGATGATAGAAAAAGAAGAGAAAGACAAGATATAACCATATATTATAAAAATGAAGAATTACCCTCATCACAGCTATCTGTAATGAGGGTAATCACGTTAAAAGAGAGTTTCGATACATCTCCTTACTATCAAATTCTTATATGAAGAACTATTTGGTCACCTTGTAAGTTCCACTTCCATACTCCTTTGACTTCATCTCTCTGGGAAGGGTTACGGTAGCGGTAACACCCTTAGGAATGGTGAATTCCCAAATCCAGGTATCTCCTTCGTATTTCCAGGCGCTCTTGATGAGTCCGGCAGCGGAACGATATTCGGCAGTTACGTGTCCCAATCGCTTGTCTGGAATGGGCTTCATAATGATATGCTTGAAGCCGGGAGTAGCAGGATCGGCTGCAATGCCGGCAACGGTTTCCCAAATCCATTCACATACGCATCCGTAGGCATAATGATTGAAGCTGTTCATGCCGCGCGGTCCCATTCCTTTGTCTATCATATAGCTGTTCCACCGTTCCCAAATGGTGGTGGCTCCATTGTCCACAGAGTATAGCCAGCTGGGGTTCTTACGTTGGAAGAGGAGTTCATAGGCAATGTCTTCCATGCCATTCTCCGTGAGGGTGGCCATGAGGATGGATGTGCCCAGGAATCCGGTCTGCAAGCAAAGATCGTGCTGTGCGAAGTTTTCGCGCAGGCGGTCTATCATCTTCGCTTTGGCTTCGCCTTCCACAAGCTGGTTCTTTAGGGCGAACAAGGCAGGAGTTTGCATAGTGTTGAGGATGGCGGTTTTGAAGGTGCCGTCCTCGTTGAGGAAGTTCTTTTTGATGTATGCCTTTGCCGAATCGGCCATTTGCTGGTACTTGGCGGCATCGCGACCGGTGGCGGCAGCCATATCCCGCATCATGAAAGCATCTATCACCCAGTAGGAAGCGCTCAAATAGTTCCAATAGCTGACGGCATCAGGAAGCGGGCCTTGGGGAGAGAAAGCGAGTCCGCTACAACTTTCCAGTGGTTCGTAGCTCAACCAGTCAGCCCATTGGTAGTTGCCGTTCTCACCGCAGAGGGTCTCGTGGTTATATTTGGTGTCGTTGATGTGGTTCATAAACAGGTCCATGGCGTTCCAGCTCTCCTCAATAATTTGCGTATCACCGAATTGCTTCCATACCGTCCAAGGCACGATGATTCCGGCATCGGCCCAACCCAAACGCATTTTCTCATCACCGTATTGTGCCAAGGGAGCCACTCCGGGGAATCCGCCCAAACTGTTTTGGGTGTCGCGCATGTCACGCATCCACTTGTGGAAGAACTTCATGGTGTTAGCAAAGAACGTACCGGTTTCGGCAAACACTTGTGTGTCTGCTGTCCAGCCCAGGCGCTCGTCGCGCTGCGGACAGTCGGTAGGTATTGAGAGGTAGTTGGATAGCTGCCCCCAATAGGTGTTGGAAATGAGCTTGTTCACAAGGTCGTTACCTGTGGTGATAGTGCCGGTTTCCATTTTCTTTGTGATGGAAGTAACGGGGATGGACTTCAACGACTTGATAGAGACATTTCCGGTGGCAGTTATGGAGACGTAGCGGTAGCCGAAGAAGGTGCAATGAGGGTAGTAGGTCACATAATTATCTCCGGCAGCAAAGGTGTAATCCAGACGAATACCGGTGTGGGGGATGCGCAGGTTTTCGCGATGGCAACTTCCTTCCGGACCGTCCATGCCACGAATCTTAGCACCGTTGCCGTCATTGAGCAACTCTGCGGGAAGGCAGGTCAACACTGTTCCCTCGGCAGCTTTGAATACGAAAGAGGGTACACCGGCACAGTTTTGCCCGAAGTCCACCACTAACGTCTCTCCCGGACTTACGGTCATCTCCGTACCCGATGCGAACTCACGGGCGATAATTACCTTACCGAACTCGTTCTCTTTCGCTCCTTCTATATTCTTCCAAATATATGCTCTGATAGGAGCAAGAGCAAGATCTGTACGCAGATAGACTTCCGCTCCGTCTGAAGGCAGGATGTCGCCGGAGAATTCTGTATTCTCTTCGGGGGTGGAAAGTTTGTCCACACATTCGTAGCCCATCCGTTCGCGTGCATCGTACTCTTCTCCGTCAAAGATGCCGGCATGTTTCACCGGGCCGGCAATTCCGGCTTTCCAGTTTTTAAGGTCAGTACCGTAACGCTTTTTGGTTCCGTCAGAAAAAGTTAGTTCCAGTACACCACGGAAGGCACATTTCTTGCCTATCATGCCGTCATATCCTCCGGGAGTTATGATTTTGTCACCCCACCATCCTGGCGTCACCTGTACGGAAAGCATGTTCTCGGCGTTTGGCTTGGTACGGATGATGTCTGTAATATCATAGGTGAAAGAACGTTTGGTCTTGGCATAGTGTGTGAAGCCCGGTTTCAGAAATTCCCCGCCTACAGGTTTCCCATTCACATACAACTCGTAAACTCCCAGTCCAGCGGTCATCCACTTGGCGGAGACTATTTTCTGTTCATTTTTCACGGTAGACACGAACCAACTGGCACCATCAGCTGCGCGACCGTTGTTATGTCCTTTCACTACAGGGGCGTCTACTGCTGAAATCCATTTGGATTCGTTCCAGGCTGATGCTTCCAATGGGTCAGTACGTTTTCCGACTTCGGTTGCGTTTATCAGTCCGCTATTCAAGAAAAGCGCGAGAATCATTATCGGGATAAGATTCTCAAAACAATGGAAATTCATTTTCATACTTATATGTATTTTTTAGTATTAAAAGATTAACTTGGAAATGCTGTTTTAGTTTTACAGGGCTTTCACAACAAAATTACAGAATTATATGATATGACAGACGATTTCTGCATTTTTTTTGACTCAATGCTGGTTTCTATTCAATCCGGAACTGACTCATAAGTCCGATCTGATTGAACAGACGACAGGAACTTTGTACATTGAATGATCGATTATCAAGCAAAACAATGATATATTGTAAAATAATATAATCAATACAATCATTCAGCCTATTGTACCTATTATTTACCAAATAAGAAAAGAAGATGCCAGTTATTCATTGCAATCATTCTTTCTTCTTTACACAAAAACCTCGAAATCGAATAAACTCTATTCAAGTTTTTAATAAATAACGAAGGGGTTTATTATAAACGGTATCCAAGTTTATTATAAACTCTTTTTTGACACTTTCAATATTTGAAATAGAATTATTGCAACAAAAATGGGCAAGAACCTTCACAGTTTCTTGCCCATTCGTTATCCTCGTTATGCAATTTTGCACATTAACCTATTGAACTTTATGTAATAAAATTTATATATTTCATTGTTATTTCTTTATTTTATTGACCTCAAATATACAAAATAAAAAGAAGAAAGTCAATAGGGAAAGCGTGGTTATCTGAAAATAAACACGTAAATTTGTGCCTCGAATTAGAAATAACAGTATAAATCACTATAAATAAAAACTTTATCACTATGGAGTACAATTTCAGAGAAATTGAAAAGAAGTGGCAGAAAAGGTGGGTAGAAGAGAAAACCTACCAAGTTACGGAAGATGATTCGAAGCAAAAATTTTATGTACTAAACATGTTTCCTTATCCATCAGGAGCCGGCCTACACGTAGGTCATCCGCTGGGATACATTGCTTCGGATATTTACGCCCGTTACAAACGACTGCAAGGCTTCAATGTACTCAACCCGATGGGATATGACGCTTACGGTCTGCCGGCAGAACAATATGCTATCCAAACCGGACAGCATCCTGCCATCACTACCGTCAACAATATCAACCGCTATCGCGAGCAGTTGGACAAAATAGGTTTCTCTTTCGACTGGAACCGTGAAATCCGTACTTGCGACCCGGAATATTATCACTGGACGCAATGGGCCTTCCAAAAAATGTTCAACAGCTATTATTGTAACGATGAACAGCAAGCCCGTCCTATCGAAGAACTGGAAAAAGCCTTCGCCATCTACGGAAACAAAGGACTGAACGCCGCTTGCAGCGAAGAAATCAGTTTCACTGCCGAAGAATGGAACGCCAAAAGCGAAAAAGAAAAGCAGGAAATCCTGATGAACTATCGTATCGCTTATCTGGGTGAAACAATGGTAAACTGGTGTGCCGAATTAGGAACTGTACTGGCTAACGACGAGGTAGTAGACGGAGTCAGCGAACGTGGCGGTTTTCCTGTTATCCAGAAGAAAATGCGCCAATGGTGTTTGCGTGTATCTGCGTATGCACAACGCTTGCTTGATGGATTGGACACGATCGAATGGACAGATTCTCTGAAAGAAACCCAAAGAAACTGGATCGGACGTTCGAAAGGTGCTGAAGTGCAATTCAAAGTAAAAGACAGTGACCTCGAATTCACAATTTTCACCACTCGTGCAGATACCATGTTCGGTGTTACTTTTATGGTATTAGCTCCGGAAAGTGAATTGGTGGCACAATTAACGACTCCTGAACAAAAAGCAGAAGTAGACGCTTACCTCGACCGTACCAAAAAACGTACGGAACGTGAACGCATTGCCGACCGTAGCGTTACCGGTGTATTCAGTGGTTCGTATGCCATCAATCCGTTCACAGGTGAAGCAGTACCCGTATGGATCAGCGATTACGTACTGGCCGGATACGGAACAGGAGCTATTATGGCTGTACCTGCTCATGATAGCCGCGACTATGCATTTGCCAAACATTTCGGATTAGAAATCCGTCCGTTGGTAGAAGGTTGTGATGTTAGCGAAGAAAGTTTCGATGCAAAAGAAGGTATCGTGTGTAACTCTCCGCGTCCGGATGTCACTCCTTACTGTGATCTTTCACTGAACGGACTGACTATCAAAGAAGCGATAGAAACGACCAAGAAATATGTAAAAGACCACAATCTGGGCCGTGTGAAAGTGAACTACCGTCTGCGTGACGCTATCTTCTCCCGCCAGCGTTACTGGGGTGAGCCGTTCCCTGTTTACTACAAAGACGGAATGCCTTATATGATCGACGAAGCCAGCCTGCCGCTTGAACTTCCGGAAGTCGCTAAATTCCTGCCTACCGAAACAGGTGAACCTCCATTAGGACACGCAACTAAATGGGCTTGGGATACAGTAAACAAATGTGTCGTAGAAAATGAGAAGATTGACCATGTAACCGTCTTCCCGCTGGAACTGAACACCATGCCGGGATTCGCCGGTTCTTCGGCTTACTATCTCCGCTACATGGACCCGCATAATAATAAGGCATTGGTTGATCCGAAAATAGACCAGTACTGGAAAAATGTAGACCTATATGTAGGTGGTACCGAACATGCAACAGGGCACTTGATCTACTCTCGTTTCTGGAATAAATTCTTGTACGACATGGATGTGTCTGTAATGGAAGAGCCATTCCAAAAGTTAGTAAACCAAGGAATGATTCAAGGTCGCAGTAACTTTGTATATCGTATCAAAGACACCAATACTTTCGTTTCACTGAACCTGAAAGATCAGTACGAAGTTACCCCTATTCACGTAGACGTAAATATCGTATCTAATGATATTTTGGATTTGGAAGCATTCAAAGCATGGCGTCCTGAATATAAAACAGCCGAGTTTATCCTCGAAGACGGAAAATACGTTTGCGGATGGGCAGTTGAAAAGATGAGTAAATCAATGTTCAATGTAGTCAATCCGGATATGATTGTTGAGAAATACGGTGCAGATACACTTCGTATGTACGAAATGTTCCTCGGCCCGGTAGAACAGTCTAAACCGTGGGATACAAACGGAATCGACGGTGTACACCGTTTTATCCGCAAATTCTGGTCGCTGTTCTACAGCCGCACGGACGAATATCTGGTGACAGACGAACCTGCAACGAAAGAAGAATTGAAGAGCCTTCATAAATTGATTAAGAAGGTGACAGGTGATATTGAACAGTTCTCTTATAATACATCTATCAGCGCATTCATGATTTGCGTAAACGAACTCTTCAACCTTAAATGCAGCAAGAAAGAGATTCTGGAACAGCTCGTTATCACGCTCGCTCCTTTCGCTCCGCATGTCTGCGAAGAGTTGTGGGACGTATTGGGACACGAGACTTCCGTATGCGACGCCCAATGGCCTGCATACAATGAAGAATATCTGAAAGAAAATACTGTCAACTATACCATCTCTTTCAACGGAAAGGCACGTTTCAATATGGAATTTGCAGCAGATGAAGCTTCGGACGTTATTCAGGCGGCGGTATTGGCCGACGAACGTTCGCAGAAGTGGATTGACGGCAAGACTCCAAAGAAAATCATTGTCGTTCCGAAGAAGATTGTAAACGTTGTAATTTAAAGTATTAAGTAATAAGTATTAAGTATTATCCGTAGCCGCTATCCCAATATATCCGCCAGGTTAATACTTAATACTTTATACCTAATACTTTAAAAATCCTATTACTTAAAATCCTATGCATAAACTATCAAAAGCAGAAGTAATGAGAGAAGTGAAAGATTATATCTACATCACTCTCGGATTGATAAGCTATTCTTTGGGATGGGCTGCATTCCTGTTACCTTATCAGATAACTACCGGAGGAACTACCGGTATCGGAGCTATTATCTATTATGCAACGGGATTTCCAATCCAATGGTCATACTTCATTATTAATGCAGTTCTGATGACCTTTGCCATCCGGGTATTAGGTCCAAGATTTAGTATAAAAACCACTTATGCTATTTTTACACTGACTTTTCTGCTTTGGTTATTCCAGTTGGTGGTGAACAATTATGTAGAAGCGCCGGATATGACGCCGGACGGTAAACCGTTGTTACTCGGTACAGGGCAGGATTTCATGGCCTGCATTATCGGTGCAGCCATGTGCGGTGTAGGTCTGGGTATCACTTTCAACTACAATGGAAGTACGGGTGGAACAGATATTATCGCCGCTATCGTCAATAAATACAAAGATGTATCACTCGGACGAATGATTATGATTTGTGATGTATTCATTATCAGTTCCTGTTACTTTATATTTCATGACTGGCGCCGGGTTATTTTCGGTTTTGTCACTCTGTTTATCATCGGCGTTGTGCTCGACTGGATTATCAACAGTGCCCGTCAATCGGTTCAATTCTTTATCTTCTCAAAGAAATATGACGAAATAGCCGACCGGATTATTAAAGATGCCGACCGGGGAGTAACAGTACTCGACGGTACGGGATGGTACAGTAAAAACAATGTGAAAGTATTGGTAGTACTTGCCAAGAAACGTCAGTCACTCGACATCTTCCGTTTGGTAAAACGCATTGATCCGAATGCTTTTATCTCTCAAAGTTCTGTTATCGGCGTGTATGGCGAAGGATTCGATAAGCTAAAAGTGAAATAATAACTGGCTGAAAAGTATTGAACAACCTTGTTAAAACAAAAAATAAGATGATGAAACGCAAACTTGTATTTGCTACCAATAACGCTCATAAACTGGAAGAAGTAGCCGCTATCTTAGGAGATCAAGTGGAATTACTAAGTCTCAATGATATCAGTTGCCAAACAGATATTCCCGAAACAGCTGAAACACTGGAAGGAAATGCGCTATTAAAATCTTCCTATATCTATAAAAACTATCATCTGGATTGTTTTGCCGATGATACAGGATTGGAAGTGGAAGCCTTGAACGGAGCTCCCGGAGTCTATTCCGCCCGCTATGCAGGAGGTGAAGGACATGACGCCCAGGCTAATATGCTCAAACTTCTTCACGAACTGGAAGGAAAGGAAAACCGTAAAGCGCAATTCCGCACTGCTATTTCGTTGATATTGGACGGAAAGGAGTATCTCTTTGAAGGAGTGATAAAAGGCGAAATAATCAAAGAAAAACGTGGTGATTCCGGATTTGGCTACGATCCTGTATTCATGCCTGAAGGTTACGACCGGACTTTTGCCGAATTGGGAAATGATATAAAAAACCAAATCAGCCATCGTGCACTGGCTGTACAGAAACTTTGTGAGTTTCTGCAAAGCTAATTATACATACCCACTTAAAATATAAAACACAATGAAGAAAATTACTTTATTTACTTTACTTACGTTACTGTTATGTACTTCATGTGTAACAAAAAAGAAGTTCATGCAGGCAGAAATGGCAGCTACTATAAGCAAAGATAGTTTGCAAGGATTATTGACCGACTGCCGCAATATAAACGCGCAAATGTCGGCACAAATCAAGAACCTTTTGCGTGATACGACCAAAATGGGAAACAGTATCCGCCAATATCAGAGTATGCTGAATGTCAACATGACTGAACAGGAAAAACTAAATGCCCTGTTGAGCCAGAAGAAAAACGAGCTGAACGAAAGAGAACGTACCATCAATGAGTTGCAGGATATGATTAAAGCGCAAAACGATAAGGTACAGAATCTTTTGAGCAATGTAAAAGATGCCTTACTTGGTTTCAGTACCGACGAGCTGACCGTTCGTGAGAAAGACGGAAAAGTATATGTAGCTATGTCCGATAAACTATTATTCCAATCAGGAAGTGCCCGCCTGGATAAACGCGGAGAGGAAGCTCTCGGCAAACTGGCGGAAGTACTAAACAAGCAGACGGACATTGATGTATTTATCGAAGGTCATACGGATAACAAACCGATCAATACTGTACAATTCAAAGATAACTGGGATTTAAGTGTGATCCGTGCCACTTCCGTAGTTCGTATCCTCATCAAGAATTACAATGTAAATCCTTTGCAGATTCAGCCTAGTGGTCGCGGTGAATATATGCCTGTGGATGATAATGAAACAGCCGAAGGCAGAAGTAAGAATCGCCGTACGGAAATTATCATGGCTCCGAAACTGGATAAGTTGTTCCAGATGCTTCAAAGCTCGGAAGAATCCAAATAAAAAATAATTGATTCAATAATCAACAATAAAAAATCCTCCCAGTTTATTAACCGAGAGGATTTTTTTATCTTTAAAGAATTGAATTATTTTAAGACAGTTTCTAACTGTTATTCATTCAAGAACAATAATAGAAACCAAATTTCTTTATAATCCCAACTTAGCTGAAATCTCCAGCATCCGCTGAATCGGCTTCACTGCCTTCTTTGCCACCTCCGGATCTACTGTAATTTCCGGTGACTCATTCTTCAGACACTCATAGAGCTTCTCTAACGTATTCAACCGCATGAAGCTACACTCGTTACATCCGCACGTACTATCGTTCGGTGGAGCAGGGATAAACGTCGTCTGCGGACACTTCTTCTGCATCTCATGCAAGATACCCGATTCGGTAGCCACAATATAGGTGTTTTCCGGATGATTCACTGCATACTTCAACAATGCTGCCGTAGACCCTACCACATCAGCCAGTTTCAATACTGTACTCTTACATTCGGGATGTGCCAAGACCAACGCTTCCGGATGCTGCGCTTTCAATTCCACAATCTTTTCAACAGAGAACTGTTCATGCACGTGACAGGCTCCGTCCCAAAGCAACATATTCCTGTTCGTAACAGAGTTGATATAATTACCCAAATTCCTATCCGGACCAAAGATTATTTTCTCATCTTTTGGGAAGCTTTCCACGATCTGCTTCGCATTGGTGGAAGTCACCACCACATCTGTCACTGCTTTCACGGCAGCTGTTGTGTTGACGTACGAAATAACGGTGTATCCCGGGTGTTCTTTGACAAACTGTGCAAACTGATCCGCCGGACAACTGTCCGCCAACGAACAACCTGCCGCCATGTCGGGTACCAACACTTTCTTGTCCGGACAAAGCACCTTTGCCGTTTCCCCCATAAAGTGAACGCCACACATCACAATAATGTCCGCTTCCGTTTTGGCTGCCCATTGAGCCAATGCCAAACTGTCGCCAACGTAATCGGCGATGTCTTGTATTTCCCCTTTCTGGTAGTAGTGTCCCAGAATGATTGCATTCTTTTCTTTCTTTAGCTCGTTAATAGCCTTTATGAGTTCATTCATAATAATATTCTTATTTCTTTCTTTTTAAAAAAATCCTTTGTTAGTGATGATAGCCTGTTAATAATGTTAGCAAATAAATACGATTTTTCTTGCCGGATAAGTTATTAGTCCATACTTCTGTTTTATGAGTTGGTTATGAACTGATGTGAAGGACAAGATATTCTATCCTACTTGCTTCATTATCAATGAAAGCATTGTTAAATGCCGTCAAATAGGAGTTTGCTATTAACTCCCTGTTGATAAAGTGCAAAGTTAAAAACTTTATGGATATAAACAGGCAGATAAGTGCTGAAAAATATGTTTATGTCTGTGTAGAAAGTTTTGGGTTAGTTTTTTGGAATGTTCATAACGAAGGCCTCTTATACCTTCTTTTGAATAATGCAAGAATTATTTTTCAAAATCTTTGCCGATAGTTTTGACAGGTTTTAAACCGTTATCAACATCTTGTTAACTGAAAAGAATTACCTTTGTGGACAAGAACATAATAAAAGAAAAGACGTATGCGTAAACTGAAAATAACAGAACTGAACCGTATCAGTGCCGAAGAGTTTAAACAAGTTGAAAAACTGCCTCTGGTAGTAGTGCTGGACGATATTCGTAGTTTGCACAATATAGGTTCTGTGTTCCGTACTTCGGATGCTTTCCGTATTGAATGTATCTATCTGTGTGGTATAACGGCCACTCCTCCACACCCTGAAATGCATAAGACTGCACTGGGGGCAGAGTTCACTGTCGACTGGAAGTATGTTAATAACGCTGTTGATGTTGTTGATAACCTCAAAAACGAAGGGTATATCGTTTATTCTGTAGAACAGGCGGAAGGAAGCATCATGCTTGATGAACTTCAGCTGGATAAAACCAAGAAGTACGCTATCGTAATGGGAAACGAAGTGAAAGGGGTACAGCAGGAGGTTATTGACCATTCGGATGGCTGTATAGAGATTCCTCAATACGGAACGAAACACTCTTTGAATGTTTCCGTAACTACCGGTATTGTGATTTGGGATTTGTTCAAAAAGTTACGTTAATAGCATAAATCCAGTTGGTTAATAAGTCGTTTATAACTGGTTTATATCATAGTTAATTGTTTAATAATCAATAGAGGTGTGATTGTTTATAAGTATAGAATCCAAATGATGTAATTATACTCTTTGCAGGATATATAGATACTGTTTACAGGAGATATATATCCTGCGTGTTGGACATATATGCGCTGTACATTGGATCTATAGTTCCTGCAAGTAGCATCTATAGCTCTTACATATTGTTTATGTACGTCCTGTAAAAGCAGAATAAATGTTGGTAAATTCAGAATAAGGAAGGTTATACCCCGACTTTACTAACTCCGGTTAATAAAGTCGGTTAATAAGTATTGAATGTGTAATTCAAATCTGTTTGTTCTTCACTATCAACACTAACACAACACATTTTATTAGTTTGTCTTTACCTGCCAATCATATCAAGTTGTTTTATTTCACAGGTTCTATTTTTATGAAAAGTACACCATGTGAAGGTACGTCAGATTGGTATTTATTTATATAAACTCCTTTATCCTTTTGCTCCCAAAGATTACGCACTTTCTGTTTACCTTGAATATTCAGTTGATCCCAGAAAATAGATATGTCCTGTTTATTATCGGATAGATTGAATAATCCGACTGCTATGGAACCATCTTTTAATGGTTTACTCCATACTTCAATTTCTTTATTATTATCAGCATATACTCTGCTACCTTGTATACCGGCAATATCTTGGTTAATGGCTATTACTTCTCTGTTACTTAATAGATTCATTGTAAAATCATCCATCTGTTCCAGATCGCATCCTATCAGTAAAGGCGCCGCTAGAATACTCCATAAAGTGATATGAGTATATTGTTCATCAGGAGATAAATGTGTAGAATGTATATTTTTTCCCCAGCCAACCTTTCCTACAATGAGCATATCCGGGTCATTCCAACTGCCTGGTTTGGCAAATGGTTGCCACTTATCCTGAAGGAAACCTATGGTAGTCATACTACACCAGGAATCATAAATATCTCCTGTTGTCCGCCAGACATTTGTTAGATTGCTCCAGTCTTCTGCCAGTTCAAATGGGGCAGCATTGGAGATGCTATATAGAATATCTCTTCCCGATTGGCGTAAAAGATATGATAGTTCTGCTGTATGGGCTATATCATTAGTTACCCAGTCGTACTTAATATAATCGAATCCCCATTCTGCCCATTGCTTTACGTCATTTTTAGCAAATGAAAATTCTCCATATCTGCGGCTTGAATTGACAACTTTACCATTACGTGTATCAGCACTGCTGCCAATGTATCCGGCAAAAGTTTGTACCCACGGAGAAGAATATATTCCTATTTTGAGACCTTTACTATGTACATAATCAACAAGACCTTTCATATCAGGAAATTTATCGTTCGGCATTATTGCATTGTATTTTCCTCCACGTACGCCTTGCCATCCATCATCGATATTTATATAAGCATATCCATAATTGACGAGTCCCAGTTCTACCATGCGGTCGGCCATCCTTCTTATTTTCTTGTCATCAATGTCTGCTCCGAAAATGTTCCAGCTATTCCAGCCCATAGGAGGAGTCAGACTTATCTTTTCCCCGATTTCAAGAGTTAAGTCTTTAGTAGTTTCTCCATATTGATTTTTAGCGGAGATATGAACAGTATAGGTTCCCGGATTTATCGCTTTTCCTGTAATAATGCCGGTATTGCTATCGATGGATAATCCTTCGGGTAAATTAGTTGCAGTTATATTTAGTGGTCTTTCTCCTGAAACAGGTACTGTAAACAGAAATGGATTTCCCGGGCGGGCACCATATATATAAGGAGCATTAATCATAGGCTGCCTTGCCACAGCAGGAGTTAGGATGTATTCCTGTTCACGTTCTTTTTTTACCGAAACAGGATCGGCACCTTTCACTTCAAACCTGGCATTTACCCAGTTGGTGCGATCTCCGGCTATTCCATCTCCTGCATGATCGACACGTAAGATTAGAGATTTTATACCCTTAACAGAAATATCTATTTGTTTTGCTTTTTCTCCTGCATGCATGATTCCACTTCGCCAGATGATTTTGCCATCTCCTAAAATTATAAATTCGGCACTGGCTTGTTTTAATTCGTGTTCGGGTGCGGAATCATCTATCCCTGCAGATGCCTTGAAGGAGACTGTTTTGCCGTCAAGTTTTATGCGGAATACGCTTGCGGCATGTGTACCTACACCCCGGTCAAATTTTTCTCCGGCGATAGAAAGTGGTGTTTTCCACATTGATTGATTGGCTATTGCTTTACCTGCAGATTGATCGACGTTAGAGAGATCTAATTCATCTAACCATACTATACGGGGAGCAGTTGTAAAGCTCGAAAGCAGTATGATTAATAATGCGGAGAAGTATTTTTTCATTGTATTTGAAATTAGTATTAAATAAATTCTTTACTGCAAAAGTATAGGATAGGATTGATGAAGTTGAATAAAAAAGAGAATAAAATGAAAACAAAATCTGGACAAAACGCAAATAAACCACTTTATGCTTGACAATTACTAGATTTTATTTGTATTTTCACAGCGGATTTTTATTTCTAACTAATTGGTTCGTGTTTAATTTTGATATAAATGATGGACGAATATAAGGACAAAAGGTACATAAAGGAAATAATAAAAGAATATAATATTTTATTAGAGTCGTGGGGTTCTTCCGAGTCCTGGGACTTAAATCAATTTAAAACACTGGAAAATATGATCTTCGAAACAACGAAGATCGATGTAAATGCTAACACACTTAAACGATTTTTTCAACAGAAGACAGGTAATCCGCAGTTGGCGACAAAAGATGCTTTGTGTCGTTTTTTAGGTTATTCGGGGTATACTGACTTTGTAATGAAGAAAACGAAGAAGGAAGAGACTACCAATATTCAGACAGAAGACGTTGTTGAAGAAACGAAGGAACATACAAATGACACAGACAAAAAAGCAGATAGTTCCCAGTTAGAAAAAGCTCCGAATAAAGTGACGAAAGATCCGGAAGAAGTATCGAATCGTATCTATAAGAAAAATAAATGGTATGTAAATTTTGCTATTATACTATTATTGATAATAGGTGGATATATGTTGTATACGTATAAGTTGAAAGATATGTATGTGGAGTATCTGCTCTCAAAAATAGAATTTACCACTTCGCAAGTAAAAGGAATTTGTCCGCTTACAGTTACATTCTCTTATCATATACCAGCTTCATTATTTGAAGATATTACTGTTATGTATGAAGAAGCGAATGGAGATATATCCGAAAGAAAACTAAATGAAAATATAGATAAGATAAATGCTACCTATATATATGAAGGTGAAGCATTCTGTCATCTGAAGTATAAAGATAGAATTATAAAGACCATTCCGGTGGAGTGCCGTAAGACGGGGTGGTCGGTTTTCGTCCGTGAGGAAAGAAAGAAAATATTTCGGGTTTTTCCGATGGAGCAGGCTTACAATGATTCGGGATATGTAAGTTTGCCTATAGAAAATGTCCCACAAGAGGCGCATACTAATCACATGTTTGTCAGCTATGTGTTTTATAAAGAAAAGTTGATAGACGGAGATAATTTCATATACGAGGCACGCGTCCGCAATTCAAAACAGGAGAATGCAGTTCCTTGCTCGGATATTATCATGTATATACATTCGGATACAGCTATGCATGGCTTTGCCATGAATGAAAACGGATATGCATATATCAAATTCATCAGTGGAGAAAATACAATTAAGGGAGATGAGTACAACTTAAGCCGGTTTAATTTCAACTCTTCCGAATGGCACGTCATGACTATCAAAGTAGTGAATAAGAAAACTACCTTCTACGTAGATGGAGAAGAAGTGTTAGGAATGGATTATAAAGAACCTTTGGGATATGCCAATGAACTTACGTTAAGATTTAAGGGATGTGGTGCTGTAGATTATGTGAAAGTTTCCAATCTTGACGGTAAGGTTGTATATGAAGAAAATTTCGATCCGGATAAAAGAAAATAGCACTTTCTTTTCTTACAACCATCTTATACATAGATGGTTGTCTTGTTTTGTTCATATTTTGTTCACATTTTGTTTTACCTTTTTCTCTCTTTTCTTGGCCTTTTGTTTGCAGGGTTGCGGATGATTTGGGATAGATTTGCAATTGTTATCATTGTCCTGTTGGGACACGTTAGCTAAATCTATATAATCTGAAATGATCCGATGAAAAAGAAGAAATGGATATGCTTGTTATTATCTGCATTGTTGGGGGTAGGTACTGCTCTTCCTCAACAAAGCAAAGAATCACCTGTAGAAAAAGTAAAGAAGATTGGTGATAAATTGATTAGAGAAACTCCCTTTGCCTACAAGTTGGGACTTGCTTCGTGTAGTACTTCTTTCAACACGTTAAACTTTGTGGATTTTGGACGTACCTTTGGGGTGGGACAAGAAGCTGTGGCCTATGCCTATACACAGCTGTCGTTTCCACGTGATACCACCATACGTGTAGAAACGGAGCATAACGATGCCTGTAAAATCTGGTGTAACGGACAACTGGTTTATGAAAATAAAGGGAAACGGGATATTAAGATAAACCGGGGGGAACGAAGTATGAAAATGACTTCTTCATTTTTGCTTCCGTTGAAAAGTGGTAATAACAATGTGTTGATTAAGTCGGCTACTTTTGGCAAAGAATGGTGTGTGTTCTTACAACCACCCAGTGATAATGATGCTGTTTTATCCACTGCCCGAAGTTATCCTCAAATAGGATTAACCAATTTGAATCATGTTGATAAACAAGTATCCGATCTTACCAACTGGCTCATTATCGGACCTTTTCAAGGTGGCATTGACGTAGTGCATGAACCGGAACAGGAATTTAGATTTGGATATATGTATAAAGGACTTCATGGTCCGGTGACCTGGACAATTCCTAAAATAGAAGTACTCGGAGAAATGATAGATCCCGAAGTTTGGGGAACTACTTATCAATGGAATTACCATAATGGAGGTGTTGCCTGGGCTATGCAGCAACTTGGTGAATTGACCGGAACACATAAATATACTAAATGGGCAACTGACTTCTGCGACTATCAGATGGAAGGTATGCCATTTGTGGACTATCAAGTCAATCATTTGCGGGCATATAATTCAGCCAATGCAATGGTGATTAACTCCACATTGCTTGATTTTACATTAGCTCCCTCACTTCCCATTCTATACCGTTTGCGTATGGATAAGGATTTTAAAAATAGGGATATTTATCAGGCATACATAGATAAAATGATAAATTATGCACGTTTCGGACAAATCAGAAGTGAAGGAATGACCAACTACACCCGTGATACGCCGGAAAAATATACTGTATGGGTAGATGATATGTTTATGGGTATTCCTTTCTTGATACAAGCTGGATTATACAGCGATTCACCGGAGTTGCGAAAAATATTTTTCGATGATGCAGCCAATCAGATCATAGACTTTACGAAACACGTATGGAATAAAGACACTCGTCTTTATATGCATGCCAATTATACATCACGTCCTGATGTTAAACTCCCTCATTGGGCACGTGCCAACGGGTGGGCTATCTGGGCTATGTCTGACGTATTAATGGCATTGCCTAAGAATCATCCTAAATACAAAGCAATACTCAAGCAATATCAGACTTTTGTCTATTCTCTGATAAAATATCAGAGTCCTGACGGATTCTGGCATAATGTAATCGATCGTAGCGATTCTCCCAAGGAAGTTTCGGGTACGGCTATATTTACAATGGGTATAATACGTGGTATCAGGTATGGCTGGCTGGATAAGAAAAAGTTCATGCCAATTGCATTGAAAGGATGGGATGCAGTGTCATCCGAAATCGAAGACGATGGAACGGTACATAATATCTGTATAGGAACCATGTGTACCGAAGATGTGAACTATTATATGAACCGTCCATTTTTCGACAATGATACGCATGGGTCATTTGCCGTCATATTTGCAGGTATAGAAGCGCAGCGGATGATGGATGAAGACACCAAATAACTGATGTAAAAAACAAATATAATATTATGAAAAAGATACTTGTACTAATAGCTTTATCTTTCATGACTGTCTCGACATTAACAGCACAAATGAAGGACCCCCAGAATTGGGTAGGCTACGAAGAAATAATGGGTGTAAAAAATGGACTAAGATTTTATGATTTCGATGTAAATCTGATAGAATCGTCTGCTCCTGCTAATGTTTTTTGGCCGGGAGATGATATCCGCCTCAAGTTTCAGTTGATTAACAACACATCACAATCAATAGATATAGATGCGAAAGTACACGTCTTTCGTTATGGAACGAAAGGAATCCCCAATGATATTTGGCTGCCCCAGATGATTAAGCTTGATTATGAGAAGGTGATTCCTGTTCACTTATCAATTTTGCCGAATGGCTATGTCAATACGTCTGTATCGGTAGACGATATAAAGGATTTTGGAGGATATGCCGTTGTGTTTGATCTTGGAAAGTACGGGCGTCGATTGGGTACAAGTTTTGCCTATAGCATGAAACCGTCATTAGTGAAAATGCAATATCCCAAACAATCTTTGGATTACTTGGGAGTGGATTTTTTGAATAGAGTAGGTGTTCAGTCCATTCGCTACGGTATTCCTTTCGTATCACCTGATAATCCCGATTATCAAGGATTCCGACAAGAATTAAAGAAATTGATGAAGGATTTCATGGATAATAATATCACTGTTATGCTCATGTTTGGTGAGGGACGTATGGCACAGTCCATGCCTTTGGGTACTACCAGGCCGCATTTGGATGAGAATGGAAAATTTCTTCACACGAAGCAGGATTTAGTATGGCTTCCCGAATTGGATGAAGACTTTAAGAAATTCGTAAAAGAATTATGTCTTGATTTTGGCTGGCCCAAAGGACCGGTAACAGCTGTCTGTTTGTGGAATGAACCGTGGGAAGGAACTTCCATATCCGGTTGGCAGGCTGATATGATAAGATATAAAGAGATATATACGAAAATGGCTGAAGCGGTGATTGAAGCCCGGGAGAAAGACATAGATGTTCTTGTGGGAGGAGGTGACTCTAATTCGAATGCATTGGATAAGTTTTTTGCTGATGGCACAATGGATATGTTACCTATCTTTGATTTCCTTTCCATTCACTATCAAGGTATGGAGGCACCAGTATTATATCCCGAGTGGAATAAGCGAAAAGATAACAAGGGACGTGTGAAAATATGGGACACAGAAAGTTGGGTAGGGAATACTGATGACCGTGTAGGACTTGTTATTGCAGCCAACCGTTCCGCCGGATATGACAGGTCGATGGGTATATTTGGTGGGTATATGTATTCAGGAGACCCGAACCGGTCAGTGCGTAGTATGGAAGTCCGTACCGAAAAAGGAAAGGAGACAATGCCTAAACTCCACAATACATGGTCTGCGGCAGCTGCTGTGGGAGCAGCACAAAGTATGATCGGAGAACGCGAGTTTAACAGGCTTCTTTTTAAAAATGGTTTGCCTTGGGTAATGGTCTTTGACGGATACGAAAATAAGAAAGACGACGGGACGATTGTGATTGCCGGAGATTTGGGTGAAGCATTCGGTGCAGAGAATATCCTTTTCAGAAATGTGCGTAGCTTAAGCGAAGCGAGGAAAAAAGTCGATTTGCATCATCAATTAAAAACATTACCAGCGAATAGTGCTGAACGTAAAAAGATAGAAAACGAACTCAATACATACTATCCCATCACTGACGGGAAAATGATACTGAAAGCCAATCCTTCTTTCCTGCTTTATGATTTTTATGGAAACGCCATTGCTCCTAAAAATGGAATCTACGAAATTCCTCTTAATTATCAGGGATATTATATGCGTGTAAATGGTGAGAAGGGAGCCTTTGACAAACTTGTATCGGCCATTAGTAAAGCGGATATCGTGGGCTATGAACCTGTCGAAATAATTGCGAAAGACTTTACAGCTCCCATTGCCAGCAAACCGGAAATGGAACTTCAACTGACCAATATCCTCAATCGTCCGGTAAAAGGTGTATTATCTGTTTCTATCGGTAATCTGGATATATCTTATCCGCAGAATGTATCGTTTAAGCCCAATGAGACAAAAACTATCAGAGCGAAAGTGACAAACGGAACTGCCAGTGTGGACAATAACTATCCGCTTGAAGTTCATTTCGATGCAGGAAAAGATGGATTCGCCGTGCATTGGGAAAATATGCATGTCAATTATATTGCAAAGAAAACGATAAAGATAGATGGTAATCTGAATGACTGGCAAAACATGATTTCACAAACGATAGAAGGTTCTTCCAAGGCCAGCATTTCTTTGACGGAAGCTGCATGGTATCCATATCAAAAGTTTGATAGTAATGCGGAAGGATTGGCGCATACCTACCTGGCTTACGATGACGATTATTTCTACTTTGCAGCAAAAGTTGCGGATAAAACTCCCAATAAAGGAACATTGAGATTTGAGACTCGCAATGATGATGATTATTTCTATCCTGACACAGCTTATATGCAGACCATATATGCCATGCATTCTACCATAGTAACGCAGCCTGCGGCAGAATCAGATCAAAAAGCACTGCAATTGCCTTCGGCAAAAGGACGTATGATGAATTATATGGAAAATACATCTACTACTCTGTCGATGGGTATGGATATTCATTTGCCGAAAGATAAATATACCCGCACTTCTTTTTATTTCCCAAGTATAAATCAGAATGGCTTGTCTGTTACTGTTTATGATAAAGACAGTGGCAAAGAATTACTTTCTACCAAGATAGACAAACTATGGAATGGTACTTATCTGACATTGGATTTATGTGGTAATGTGCGCATACGTTGTTCATCTTATGGTTGGTGGTACACAACAAAATTATCAGGTATCTTTTTTGACTCATCGGACAATGTTGTTAATTCGGGTAATGCCGGTGCTTCAGCGAAACTTGTAAACCGTGATTTTGATACTGTCGGAAACTGGCTGGGTAAATATGGGCAATTAGGATACTATCTTATCGGTTCAGATTCTTCTTTGCCTCAAGATGTTACTTGCCATGTTGTCTCTCAAGATGATTTGGTTCCTTTGGTATGGCCCGAGCAGGTACGTCGTTTCACTTACCGTAAAAGACCTACATTACCGGATGGCACCAATGGGATAGCAACAGATAATATACTGATTGCTTTCAATGTAATTCCAATCGGCGAAGATGGTATGGAAGCTGAAACGAAAGGTACTATGCCGCGTTACATCGGTTATAAATGTACAGATTATGAATACGCTTTGAATACTGTTGCTCCCGAATATGGCGGTGGTTTTGAAATATGGAGAATGCTTGTTCCGGGTATGCCGCGAAAACACTTCTATCCTCGCCAGCCCAAATCTTCCTTTGACGGAGCCGTAAAAGATGGAAAACTGATTACTACACGTGAAGGTAATACATTGTATTATGAATGTGCTATTCCATGGTCCGAAATACCGGATGTGAAGAAAGCCATTGATAAAGGCGATAAAATTAAATTCTCTGCGCGTATCAACGATGATGGCGCCGGGGCTGCTTGTATGGAATTAGCACGCGGCCGAAGCGTTTCGAAGAAAAACTCCAGAGCATTCCATCCGGACTGGAAGGAACATTGGGCGAATGAGGTTGAGTTTGGCGTAGAGAAATAAAGCGTGCTAGAATACTAATTATTGAAAATGGTAGAATGAAAATGAAGAAACAACTGATTATAATATTTCTATTATGTCTGTCTGTCAAGGGGATTTCACAAATACCTTTTGATGGTAGTGATAGTTATGCTACGCCACCCATAGGATTCGGGCAAAGTGAATTTGAAAACCCTTTAATTAACAGTATTAACAGGGAACCATACGGTGCAACATCTATTTCATTTCCTACTGAAACAGAAGCGTTGCAAGTGAAACGCTCTTCCTCCTCCCGGTATCAGTCATTGAATGGAACATGGAAGTTTAAGTTCATTACAGATTGGGACAATCTTCCGTCTGATTTTATGAAAGCGGAAACAAATGATGACTCCTGGGACAATATACCTGTTCCGTCTACCTGGGAAATGAAAGGGTATGGCGATCAGGTTTATTGCGGGCAAGGCTATGAATTTCGTCCTGTCAATCCTCCGTTTGTACCGCGTAAAGACAATCATATAGCATTGTACCGGAAGACATTTGAAGTGCCTGCATCATGGGAGGGACAGAATGTATTGATTCATTTTGCCGGAGTCAGAGGGGCTTTCTATTTATATGTCAACGGGAAAAAGGTAGGTTATAATGAAGATGGCGGTACTCTGCCTGCGGTATTCGATATGACTCCTTTTCTAAAAAAAGGAAAGAACCAATTGGCTGTCCAGGTGTTGAGATGGAGTGATGGCTCGTATCTTGAAGATCAGGACCATTGGCGCTTTCATGGCATCACCCGGGATGTTTATATTGAATCACGCCCTGATGTTTTCATACAGGACTTTGCTGTTATTACAGATTTGGACAAGGATTATAAAGACGCAAAACTGCGTATACGGCCTGTCATATCCAGCAAGAAAACGGTAGATGTTTCCGACTGGATGCTTGAAGCCAGATTATACACCAAAGAGGGTACTCCTGCCCTCGGGGTGAATATGTCAATGCCGGTCAAGACGATTACGACCGAAAAGTATCAACAGAATTTTTCATTGGCAAAATATCTGGAAACAAATGTAAAGGCACCTTTGTTATGGTCATCCGAAACGCCTAACTTGTATATCATAGTCCTGACATTAAAGGATCATAAAGGCAACGTAGTAGAATCAAGAAGTTCCCGTATCGGTTTTCGCAAAGTTGAATTCAAGAATAAACATGAACTGTGCGTGAATGGAAAACGCGAGTACATCTATGGAGTAAACAGGCACGACCATGACGCATGGGAAGGGAAAACCGTTCCTTACGAGAGAATGGTACAGGATGTGACTTTAATGAAGCAGTTCGGTTTTAATTCCGTAAGGACCTCTCATTATCCTGCAGATCCGGCATTTTATGATTTATGCGACGAATATGGCATCTATGTAATGGACGAAGCGAATGTGGAAACCTGTGGGGCCGATGCTGAACTTTCAAATAATGAGTGTTGGCTTTTTGCTCAAATGGAACGCGTTGCCGGGATGGTAAAAAGAGATAAGAACCATCCGTCTATTATTTTCTGGTCATTGGGAAACGAATCGGGTGTCGGAGCAAACAATGCTGCACGGGCCTCGTGGGTTAAAGATTACGATCCTACCCGCCTTGTACATTTCGAGGCCTATATGCACAATGGAGGTTCAAGACAATATGGTTATGGCATCGATTTTATGAAGACCAACCGTCCGGCAGTGAATCCTCCCGAACCTCCGGCTGTAGATGTTGTCAGTACCATGTATCCGTCTGTAGAAGGAATTATAAAGCTTGCTACTCAAGAAGGTGAAACACGTCCGGTATTGATGTGCGAATATGCTCACGCTAAAGGTAATGCATTGGGTAATCATCAGGAATACTGGAATGCAGTGAAAAAATACCCACGTCTGATAGGCGGTTATATCTGGGATTGGGTAGATCAGAGCGTGATTAGAAAAGACAGTGTTACAGGCAAAGAATATTTTTCTTCCCTCAACGGCACTAATGGGCTTGTTTTTGTCGACCGGAAAATAAAGCCGGCTATCAATGAATGTAAGAAGATCTATCAGCATATCCGTTTTGATTATTCTAACGGGGAACTGACCATTAGAAATGAATATAATTATCTGCCGCTTTCTGCATTTCGTTTTTCATGGAAATTGATGGCAGGCGGTGAACTGATAAAGAAGGGGGAATTAACCGATATTGAGGCTTTTCCAGGCACTTCTGCCCGAGTAAAAATAGATACCGGCACTTCTGATTCCGGGCAGAAAGGAGAGCTCATTCTCGAAATCAATGCTTACTTAAAGAAGGATGTAATATGGGCACCTAAAGGATTTGAAATCGCATGGGAGCAATTTACCTTGCAAGAAGGAAAAGTGAATCCTCCGGTGGAAGAAAAAACAGGAAATGGCGGAAAACTGACTGTACAGAAGAAAGCGAATGAAATAGGTATTTATAATGATCGTATAAATATTGTGTTCAACAAGAAGGCGGGGCTCATTCAAAGCTGGATCGTAGGTGGAAAAGAATTCCTTGAGAAAGGTCCTCAAATCAATTTGTGGCGGGCTCCGACCCATAATGATGGCGGTTACCGTCCCAAAACGGAGAATGAAATCTCCCGTCAATGGGTAGAAGCCGGACTGGATAGTTTGCAACATAAGTTGAAATCGTTTAAATTGGTCGAGGAAAAGAATGGTACAGTCAGTGTGGCAACAACGTTCGTTGCACAAAAAACGGGAAATAAGTCGTACGTGGAATATACCACCAAATATATTGTTGATCCTTCCGGAAAAGTACAGATAGATACTGATCTGAAGCCATTTGGCAATATAATCAGCTTCCCCCGTATAGGTTATACAATGACCGTAAAATCCGGCAACGATACTTTTTCATGGTATGGCTACGGACCGTATGATACATATAACGACAGACATTCAGGAGCTCGTTTGGGCCGATTCTCCGGAACTGTAGATGAACAGTTTACGCATCATGCATATCCTCAAGAGAATGGAAACAAATATCGTTGTTCGTGGGTGTCATTGACCGACAATGAGGGAATTGGACTTGTCGCTGAAGGTATGCCATTTATTGAATCCAGTGCAATGCATTATTCCCTTGAAAACCTGTCTGAAGCAATAGATGAAAGCCAATTAAAACGTACGGACAACGTCACGTGGAATATCGATTATAAAACATATCCGATTGGTAATAGGAGCTGCGGGCCTCCCCCACTCGAACAATATGTGCTTTTTGCAGAACCTGTGTCTTTCAGTTTTTCTGTTTATCCGGTTCTTAATAAAAAGACCGTCCAGTAAGCTTTTGAATATATAAAAGGTCGTCTGAAAAGGCCTTGATCTTATGAATCTCCTTTGCTACAACATATCGTAGTAAAGGGGATTTCTCTTTTTAGGAGCTTTCAATCCTTTCATCAGAAGGAAGCGTAGTATTGGTCATTTAGAATTCAGTGATGAAAATGACAACTGTATACGGTCTTGAAAGAGTATTTGTATAATAAATAGAATATTACATATGTATCATAAATTTATTGTTTATATACATAGTAAATAGATGTTTGTATCTTGCGATATTTATTTAATCAAAATATCTTTATCATTTATGCATAAACAGTTTGATCGTTTCTAATAAACTTTTGAAGAGTTTATTAGAAACGTTATCCAAGTTTATTAAAAACTATATGGAGGCTTTTAGTGGTGTTTGTATTGAATTTATATAACAAAAAAGGCTGCGGAATTCATATAATTTCGCAGCCTTTAGCTATTGACAGGATCTCTGTCTTTTGTATTTTATAGAATTACTTAGTTAATTTGTAGCAATTTATTTGTTCTAAAATTCATTATTTATTCGTCTTTTTAAATTTTAGTTGATGATCAATATTCTTGTTCTACAAATATACAACATAAAAAGAGCGTTTCCAAATTTTTGCGATATACAGAATTAAAAGTATTCTTAGTTACTTGTATTGAATCACTTCACTTCTGAAATATTTCAGGGTATTTCCTGATAAAATAAACAGGTGTACAGCTCCAAGCGTGGCAATAACTGTTGATAGGATAAAAATCGTATGGAGAAATAAAGTCGTTTGTAGGATCGTATGCTTCCCAGAATGTGTCAGCTCCTTTGGCGATCATCCCTCCCCAGTAATTGATTAAAGCCTCTTTTGCTTCGAGGTTCATTCCACAATCTATCAGCGATTGAATATAATAATGATACATATAAGGAGTGCCGGGATAACAAACATTTTGTGTTGTATCCAATGCTGATAAAGCCTTTTTGCCTTCGGCTTTACTGGCAACTCCGCTTAAAATCATCCATATCTGTGAAGCATAGGAAATCTGCTTGTCACCTGTTCCGACGAAAAGGCCGGTTTTCCGGTTGTATAAGTTTTTGCGGGCAGCCTTTATCATTTTGTTAGTTAATGCAGGCAAGTCGGCAACTTCTTTTTCTTTTCCGAGCAGTTGAGCCAGTTTATAGGATTCCTTAAGTGCGAATATGGATACTCCTTGTAAAGGAGCCTCTTTATACAAATCCTCTTTCCAATCGAAAAACACCCACCAGTCTTTCTTTACTTTCTCAAAATCCATCAATCCGTCGGCCTTGACATTGGTACGGACAATATCCAGCTGCTTTTTAGCCACAGGCCACAAGTCTTTGACAGTTTCCATATCGCCCGTTGCTTCCAGGTAGTCTTTCAATGTTACATTATACAGTAGCGCATATTCATAAAGAAACTGTTTGTCCTGGGCTCTCGGTACAGGATTTTCAATTACTGTAGCCAACAGATATCCGTTCAGGTCGCTCAATCCGGCCAACAAATACAAACACCGCTTTGTAAGGTCGTGTTGCTTGTAAGAATAATTGTTGCCAAGGGCTTCCAGATATAAATCGCCGATCCAAAGACGCTGATCTCTTTTCGGACCATCCTCGTAAACGGTTTGCATACATTCTTTCAATGTATTGAGCCCGACACGATCTATTTTCCTTATCATGGGATCAACTGCTTGCGGAAGCTCTTCAGGTATATTTTTGGCAGAAGTTTGAGCCATACATTTCATATCATGTATGTTGAAATCATAATAAGGAGAACTGCCCAACAACTCGATTTTTACGTAGCGGAAAGCCAGCCTGCGTGAAAGAGTGACTGTTTGCGGGACATACATTACAGAAACAACTTCGTCCTGAAGCCATGCCCTGCTTAAGCCTTCTTTATAAGAATCGAAAGGAACAGCTACTTCCGAAGGAACTTCCCCGAAAGTCAATTTAAACCTTAACGGACCGTCGGCTGCAAGCCCGGTGCTTCTTACCGAGAAACTAAAATATCCGGTCAGATGCTCTCCGAAATCAATCGTAATCTCTTTTTTCAGTCTGAAAGGCATAGAGTATAAAGAGTCGATAGGACTGACATCTACTGCTTTGTATTTCTGAAACGATTGTGTGTCGGGTACAATATCCACTACTTTCAGCGGCTTTTTCTCTGTGATTATAAGTTTCGGTTTATATTGTTCTGCTTTTTGTAGCCACTGCTTACGGTTGTTCCCATAATAGTCTTGTGCAAAACAAGCCAATGCGGTGAATACCAGTGTCAGGCTGAATAAGATCGATTTCATCATATTATTAATTCTCTTTGCTATCTATAACGTTCCAATTCCTGAAGTCATACACGCGTGATTCTTTTCCATGTGAAACATTCAGGAAACGTCCGTTCACCGCTTGTTCCATCCATGGGTTTGAATACAAAGGCCAATTTTCATAATCCACCTTTTCTCCGTTGACAAAACGTCCGTAATTATAGATAATTTTTAGTGTATCACCGCTAAGTGAGTGATAAATGGTCTGTCGATATTCTGGATTGGTAACGATGTATTCCAGTTTCGTTGTTTTCAGTATATCTTCTGCAAACAGATCCAGAGCTGTTTTCGTTCCTGTGGGTTGATATTTATCCGGCAAACAGGTTTCTATGACTGCGGCAGTACCACGTTGGTCGCAGCGTAACATCTTATGTTTTACTCCACGAAATACCCGGTCTTCGTCCCATGTGTATGGATGACAGAATTTTACGGCAAACAGAACACTTCCCCCGTCAAAGAATATCCAACCGGATTCGTCCTCTTTCATTTGTTTTATCGCGTCGATAGGCACTACTCCTGTCACATACGGATGAGGTTCTTCCGATTCTATTTTATACATGGCCAGCAACGTACCATTGTGTTGTAACACTTGTTCGCGGCAAGTAGCTCCGAAAAGGCTTTCGGCTGATCTACCATAATGGCTGATGTGAGTCAGGAAGAAAGTACTTGCCGGCGCATCCGATTCCCACACCAGTTTCCACCGGCGCATCTGCGCGCTCCATCCCAAGCTGATTCCATCCCATTGACTAGCCAATCCATACGTTTTGTTGATATATGTATATTTCTTGAATCCCCATGGATAATTGAGTTGTGCAAATGGAGTCATATCATGCGATTCTTTATGCACGTATGCCTTCTTTCTATCCGATGCTATATGCTGTATAATCTCTGGTACACGATAGGAAGAAACGGCTGCCAGTACACAGTAAAAACCTTCATTGTTCACAATCAATTCTCCGTTTTCATACTTTTGCTCTAATATCGGATTGGGACCTCCACCAAAAAACAACCAGCCCAAAAGTGGATAAGGACTCATCATGTGGGGAGAACAAGCAAAATAATATTCCCGTAAAGAGGAAGAAATGAAATAACCATTCAACCATTCGGGTGCCATGTTAAGTAAATGCCATTCAAGTGTCATTTGCACCTGTTTCTTAAATTCAGCATCCTTGCTGTGGTCGTACAAAGAAAGAAGGCAAGTGATATAGAATGTGCCGTACGTAGGAGAATCAAACTCTTTGATACCATAACGTACTGTCTTATCCATTACATCCATCAGTACTGAACGGCAATGTGCCATTACCGTGTCGGCTTTCCCCCAATCGGGGAAAGCCAGTGCGGTAAGATATCCAGCTGTTTTAAACATTAGTCTATGATTTTCTGTACTTCCATCTGCCAGGTAATCCTCGTTCGTCATGCGTTTCCGTACCTTTTCTTTCAGTTCTTTCGGGTACACAGACTGAAAGCGTAGGTACGCATCGATATTCTGATGACAATCGAACATATCGAAGGGTGCATCTTCCTGCATCCGGTTCAGCATATTCAGGGCATACTTGACATCTTTCTTTGTTTCCAGACGAGCCAGAACGAATCCCATTGCTGTCTTGATATCATTATCTCCCCAATATTGGTCATTCGGCCGGGCTTTGGAGTAATAATCAAGAAGATACTTTTTTCGCTCGTCAAAAGAAGACGCAGAGGTGAGAGAGAGGAACAGAAAAGCAAATGCCAGTAAAATCAACAGCTTTTTCATACTTAATATCCTTTACTTTGTTTCATTAATGGATTCGATCTCATTTCACTTTCAGGGATCGGAAGATAATAGTCCTGTGGATCATAATGTACAGTTCCTGCATTTGTTGAAGGGTATTTAGCCAGTTCCTGCTCCAGTATTCCCCAACGACAGATGTCATACCAACGGGTATTCTCAAAGAATAGTTCTTTGTAGCGTTCTTCTTGAAGTATTTCCATAGTGACAGTCGTAAAATCTTCTCCTTTGGTACCGGGTACGTCATAGTTGCTTTCACCCCATGCACGGCGACGGACTTTGTTTACATACTCGGTAGCTACATCTGCAGAGTTCAGTTTGAGCATAACTTCGGCATACATCAGATAAATATCTGCCAAACGAATGATGTCTACATTCTTGGTTGAGAACACAGGTGAAGACACATTATAGAAGTCGATATACTTGCGTTGGTAATATCTGTAAGTGGGGTCACTTGTATTCACTTGTTCAAATTCAGGTTTTGTAGTGGCAGTACTCCATTTTTTTACATTATAACCGTATAGTGTGGCTTCATTCAGTCGAGGATCGTTTCCGAATCGCGCTGCAGTGCGTTGATCGACGAAATAGTTGTTCCAGGCACCCGGAGCTCCTCCGAAAATACGAACCAAGTGATGTTGGGGGGCATCCTCATAAGCACTTCCTGATGAGAGATAATATTGTAGGGAGAAGATACATTCGGGGTTATTATCTGTATGCTGAATATAATCTGTAAAGTTGACAGGTTTGTCCAATTTAAAGCGGTTGTCACCTATCACTTTCTCAAATTCTATTTTGGCATTGGTAAAGTCGCTCATGTACAGATATACTTTTCCAAGTAATGCATGCACAGCCGGTCTTTGAGCCCATCCCTGGTCTTTGGTATAATCAGTGTCTGTGTAACCGGGACCGGGTATTGTAGTATTGACCGGGATCTGATTATCACCAATACAGGTTTCGGCTTTTTTCAGATCTTTGATTATCAATTGGTAACATTCTTCAATAGTCGATCTGGCAGTAATTGCATTACTAGCGTCTGCAACACCTTCTCTTAGAATAATTCCTTTTGCATCTTTATTATTTGGATAAGTTCCTCCGAAAGAAGGTCCTTGTTCTCCGAATAGGCGTAATAAATCGAAATGTATAAATGCTCTCAAAAATAAGCTTTCACCCTGAAAGTTCATTACCATTGTTTTTTTCTCTTCATCCAGTGCTTCCAAATCTATATGATCTATCAAGTCTAGCGTGAGATTGGTAGACGCTAAGGCCTTATAATATTTTATGTATGCCTCTTCTACATTCTTGTTGGTAGAAGTGAGTCCATTGATAGCCCATTGATTTCGTTGTTCTTCACCTAACCAATCGATATCCATTTCGTGTGACATGGTTGCCATATATTCGGTCTGTCTCCCATAAAGATGGATAGAACCGAGAGACCTGTAAGCACTTCCTAAAAACTCGCCTAATTTTGTGGGGTTTCTTTGTATAATTTCTCCAATATTATCGTCCGATACAGACGTTGTTAGAGGATGATCCAGAAAATCGCTGCATGCTGATGTCAGAAGCAGACATCCTGCTATGAACATATATTTAATTTTCATATTTATATTTTTTATCTGATTAAAAACCAACATTAAGACCAAATGAAATAGACCGGGATTGAGGGTATTGAGTTAAATTATAAACTCCCTGTTCAGCATTGTTATTACCTATAAATTCAGGATCAAATCCTTTGAATTTGGTGAATGTCAGTGCATTTTCTACTCCTACATAAATTTTCAGTTTTGATAATTTCATTTTAGATACTATTGATTTTCCGAAACTATATCCTAACTGAATATTTTTTAATCTTAAGTATGAACCGTCCTCAACCATGTATGAGTTGGGTAACTGATAGTTGTGAGTAGCATTACCCAGACGAGGCTGGCTGGTATGGGTATTGTTGGGTGTCCATGCATTCCACACATCCGGAGTTGAGTTCCAGTCGGCATTCATATTTTCCAGGCATTGCTTGGTATTGTTGTATATGTCTCTGTCGGCTACACCTTGCCAGTTCATGTTGAACTCAAAACCCTTGTATTCCAAGTTTACATTGAATCCATATACGTATGTTGGCCAAGGATTACCTATTGAAGTCATATCTTCATCATTGATACGTCCGTCTCCGTTCAAGTCTTTAAATTTAATATCTCCCGGGCCTATGTTTCCTGCATCGTATGCTACTCCCCATTTTTCCATTGATATAGCATTCAAGGCATCTATTTCTGCTTGTGTTTGATATAGTCCGTCTGCTACGTATCCCCAGAATGCTGCTACTGGTCCGTTTACGAGCGTACGATTGAAGTTTCCTCCGGACAAATAGCTGGCATTACCAATGTTTAATACTTTATTCTTGTTGTATGAGATATTTCCACTTACGAGGTAGTTAAAATGATTAATTGAACCTCTGTATGACAAAGCCAACTCAATACCTTTGTTACTAATTTCTCCTTTGTTCAATTTATAAGTATTGCTACCAACACCGATAGTTGAAGGTAATTTTTGTTCGATCAATGCATCGCGGGTTTTCTTGTTATATAAGTCGATAGTAGCTGTGAAAGCATTATTCCATGCACCAAGGTCTATTCCTATATTGGTTATTCTTGTTTTTTCCCATGTTACGTCTTTATTTGGAGTTTTTTGGGCCAGCCAAGTACCGTTGGTTTGCAATTTATATTCTTGTCTCCACCAGTTTTTGTCGATACTGTTGTTTCCTATTTCTCCGATACCAAATCTTAGTTTCAGATCATTTATTTTTTCCACTTTAAAGAACTTTTCATTGGCTATGTTCCAACCGATAGAAACAGACGGGAAGAAAGCACTTCTTTTGCCTGGAGCGAATATGTCACTGGCATCATTTCTGAAGTTTGCTGTTAGCAAATAACGATTATCATAAGCGTAAGTAATACGTCCGAATAGAGAGTAGCTGCTGCCTGTGCTCCAAGCGTTGGTACCATCTCTATGATCGGTAAGAGCAGTACTTCTTAAGTCTTGAGCCGGTATACCCCATTCAGCATATCCTGATGCGTCATCATTGCGTGATTCTCTTACTTCAAAACCGATCATTGCTCCAAGATCGTGTTTACCGATTAATGTATTGTAGTTTACGTACGTGTTTAATAGATAGGAAGTACTTTGATTATGAGCATAATCCAATTGATGTCCTTGAATGTTTTTTCCTTCTACAAAATCAATTGAGTTGGTTGATATACCTCCAAATGTGTTATATAAGAACTGCGAAGTCGCATGATTGCTAAGAGTTCCTGTCAGGTTGGTAGTCCATACCAGTCCTTTTATCGGGGTGATGATTGCTTGTAAGTTTCCCCATGCAGTATTCCATTTTTCCCAATGATCTTTCAGGTCTGCACTTTCTAACGGATTTCCTCCTTGCCAGTCAATGGTTTCTTTAAATTCGTCTGTGAAGTATCCATATCCTGTATTCATCGGGTTAGTGTCGTCATATACATTCATCGCCGGGTTGGCACGTAAGATATGTTGCCAGTCCAATGCATTGTGTTTCCTTTTCGAGTGATTGAAATTTACAGTTTGGCTGAACTTCAACCATTTCAATGGAGTTTGTTCAAATCGGGCCTTGATGGCCCATTTTTTATAGTTTGTATTTACAAAAGTACCTTCATCATTGGAATACATAGCTGAAAGGAAATAAGATGACCTGTCAGAAGCTCCGGAGATGTCAATGCTATGGGAATGTTCTATTCCGGCGTTAAACATTACGTCTACCCAGTCGGTATTAGGCAGTTGAGATACCTCATTGGGAGTCAGGAAATAGAATGATTTAATATCGTTAGTTGTAGGTTCACCCTTATCCGGATTGTTAGACATCCATCTGGCTTTGTACATATCAATGTAGCCTTGGGTTCCCAGCGTTTCAGGTAGCCCGAGTGCATGGTTTACTTTTACATATCCGTTGTAGTTTACAGCTATTTTTCCTTTAGATCCTTTTTTGGTTGTCACTAACACGACTCCATTGGCAGCTTCGATACCGTAGATGGCAGCGGATGCAGCGTCTTTCAATAATTGAATAGATTCTACTTCGTTAAAGTTGTCCAGTGGCATTCCGGGGACTCCGTCAATAATCCAAAGCGGAGTGGCTTTGTTCAGTGTTCCTACACCGCGCATGATGATAGAAGAACTTGCACCGGGCTGCCCGCTTTGCCTTGATATATATACAGGAGCTTTTCCTTGTAAAGCCTGTGAGGCATCATTGGTAGACATCGTGTGTAAGTCGCGTGATCCCAAAGATGTAATGGATCCTGATACATTAGCTTTCTTTTGTACACCATAACCCACTACGATGACTTCGTCCAACTGTTTAGAATCTTCGGCTAATACGATTTTCAGATTTTTACTTTGATTATTTACAGCAATTGTTTGCGTAGCGAATCCTACATAGCTGAAGGTCAGATTTCCTGTAGCATTTTTCAGCTTAATCGAAAACTTACCGTCCATGTCGGTTATTACTCCGTTTGTAGTTCCTGCTTCAGTTACTGTAACACCTACCAGCGGTTCATTCTGATCGGAAACGACAGTTCCATTGACTGCTGTACCTTGTGCGCTTACATATTGTATTCCAGTAAGGAATATCAATATCAAAAGCTTAACCTTTAAGCATTTTTTCATTGTTTTAAATTTTAAAGTTATACAAGAAATGAATTTTGCTGTAAAAGTATTGCTTTAGGGCAATGTAGCCGAATAAAAAAAGGAATAAAGTAAAGACAAAACGTGAACAAAGTGCAAACAAAAAGTGCTTTGGTCGATGGTTTGGTTGATGATCGCTGTTTTGTTTATCTCTCAATTAGGATAAATGTTTTGTGTTCTGGGGTGATTGTATCGGGAGTTTGTTTTTTCTTTGTAGTGGTTATGACTTAAATAGGAATGAACTTGAGACTAACTTTCTGTATATGTGGTTATTATATTGATTTGTTCATGTTTTGTTTGTGTTTTGATTTTCCTTTTTCTCTTTTTTCTTAGCCTTTTGTGGGCGTATGTACGAGGAATTCCGGATAAATTTGCTTCATAAATATTTGAGAAAGATGAGAAAAATAATATGGACCATCATGGCGTTATGTACCCTATCCGGGTGCAAGTGCGAAAATAGCACAATTAGTGCGGATAGTTTGTTAGACTTTGTTGATCCGCTGATAGGAACAGGCGGACATGGACATACGTTTCCGGGGGCAGCATACCCTTTTGGAATGGTACAATTAAGTCCTGATACAGGACTGGAAGGATGGGACTGGTGTTCCGGGTATCATTATTCTGATAGTTCGATCATTGGTTTTTCTCATACGCATCTTTCGGGTACAGGACGTTCCGACCTGATGGACGTAATGTTGATGCCTGTGACGGGAAATTTGAAATTAAGTCCGGGATCGAAAAGTAAACCGGATGAAGGGTATCGTTCCCGTTTTTCACATGATGAGGAGTCTGCATCTCCGGGGTATTATAAAGTAAGATTGAAAGATTATGATATTATGGCCGAACTGACAGTATCGCCTCGTTGCGGTTTCCATCGTTATACATTTCCTGAAAGTGAATCTTCTCATATTATATTGGATTTATCACATCATTTTGCGACTGATTCTGTGCTTTTTACTTCTATAAATAAGATAGACAGTTGTACGATAATAGGTGAGAGGAAAACAAAAGGCTGGGGTGAACCCGTGGAAAAATACTGGAGTGAGCAACAACTGTTTTTTGCTTTAAAAGTATCTAAGGTATTTGACTTGTCCATTGCTGCAGATGAGCAGTTTATTCAGGAAAAGCAAGCTTCCGGTAAAAATATAAAAGCTATTCTTAATTTTGAAACCTCGCTCAATGAGATGGTGTTAGTAAAAGTAGGGATTTCTGCTGTGAGTGCGGAAAATGCACTCCAAAATCTTTCGGAAGAAATACCGCATTGGGATTTTAACAAAACGCTTAGTGAGACACAGTCAGTTTGGGAAAAGGAATTATCAAAGATTAAAGTAGGAGCTCCTGATAAAAATAAAACAATTTTTTACACAGCTTTGTACCATTCTTTATTGGCTCCTTATTTATATAATGATGTGAATAAAGAGTATTTGGGATTTGATAAACAGACACACATGGCCGAAGGGTTTGATAATTATACGGTGTTGTCGCTGTGGGACACATTTCGTGCTGAAAATCCATTATTAACGTTGATTGCTCCAGATAAGGTGAATGATCTGATACAATCCATGCTTGCGCAATATGAACAGTATGGGCTACTGCCAGTGTGGCCATTGTGGTCAAGTGAGACAAATTGTATGATTGGTTATCATGCTGTCCCCGTCATTGTAGACGCTTACTTCAAAGGAATAAGAAATTATGATGTGGAAAAAGCGTATCAAGCTATGAAGACATCAGCCATGCAGGACAACTTTGGCGTGAAAGAGTTGAAGCAATACGGCTATATTCCTTATGATGTTTATAATAAATCTGTTTCTACAGCTTTGGAATATTGTTATGACGATTGGTGCATAGCTCAAATGGCGAAAGACTTGGGTAAAATAGATGATTATAACTATTTTATGAGACGGTCTTCCGGTTATAGAACATACTTTGATAAAGAATATAAATTAATGAACGGTTTTTCAAGTCAAGGTAGCTTCCGTCGTCCTTTTGATCCTTTCTTTTCATCTTATGGGGAATGTGATTGGGTGGAAGGGAACTCGTGGCAATATTCTTTCTTTGTTCCTCATGATGTGCAAGGATTGATAAATTTGTATGGAGGCAGTGAAGAATTTGCTAGTGTCCTTGATACTTTGTTTTCCATGCCTGTAGGTATGTCAGGTCATGATGTTCCAATAGACATAACCGGGCTTATCGGTCAGTATGCGCATGGCAATGAACCTAGCCATCATGTAGCTTATCTTTATAATTATGCGGGTCAACCCCATAAGGCTCAACAGCGATTGCATGAAATCATGTCTACTTTATATACCGATCAGCCGGATGGATTGTGTGGTAATGAAGATTGCGGACAGATGTCGGCTTGGTATGTTTTTAGTGCGATGGGATTTTATCCTGTGAATCCGGCAGAAGGAATATATATATTGGGAAAGCCGATGGTAGAAAAGGCTGAAATTTCGATTGGAGACAAGCCTTTTAAAGTAAAAACAGTAGGTTGGAGTGATGAGAACATATATGTGCAATCGGTGAAACTAAATGGTAGAGCTTATAATAAACTTTTTATTACACATGCCGATATAGTAAATGGAGGAACTTTAGAATTTACGATGAGTTCGGTTCCGGGTAACTTTAAACATGCTATATTACCTCCGTCTATGTCCGAAACTCTGAACGAATGATGAGAACCCTGAAAATTCTATTATTTCTCTTTATATCTTGCTTGTGCTTTGGTTGCCAATCTTCTTTGCGAAGAGAAAGCCGGATAGAAAAACAAGATGATGTGTATGTTTTGTCTTTTGCTAATCTTTCTTTCAGTGTATCGGCGGGAAAGGGTGGTCGGATTGTTTCTTTTAAATGTGAAGATAGGGAGTTGTTGACTTCTGATTCTGTACATAGCAAATATTATGGAGCAACGTTTTGGTTGTCTCCTCAATCTGAATATTGGCCTCAATATCAATGTGTTGATGAGTTACCTTACCAAGCAGAGATAGATAAACAAATTCTTCGGTTGGTAAGTCCGCCGGATTCGATAAGCGGTGTATCTGTCACCAAAGAGTTTTCTATATCGGAAAGAGATTCATCTATCTTGATTCATTATTCTGTCCGGAATGTATCTCGTCAGCTAAAGAGGCTGGCCCCTTGGGATGTGACGAGAGTGTATGGAGGTTTGAGCTTTTTTCCTGTAGGAGAAACGGATCAGATGAATAAATCTGATGTAACAGGAGGGTATGAAGATAAAGGTATGGTATGGGTTCCGTGTCCGGATGGTACTAATGAACGCGGTCAGAAGTTATTCTCGACTGCTTATGGAGGTTGGATGGCACATTATTATAGAGGGCTTTTGTTTGTTAAATGTTTCCCGGACATTAGGCCGGATGAAGCTCCTCCCGGGCAAGGCGAAGTAGAAATCTTTGTAGCACCGAAAGGGCGTTATCTGGAGCTCGAGAATCATGGAAAGTATGTAGAGTTGCAACCTGGAGAGTCCTTGATGTATCGACAAAAATGGTTCTTGAAAGATGTATCCGATAAAAAACAATCTGATTGGATTGACAATCTGAAAAGACAGATGAATGAGCCAAAGGTGCATGGGTAAAATTTGCTCTTTCCTGTATTTATAAAATGTTGTTGAATCAGATCTGTCCGTTCTCCACCATCAACACTACACGTTCCGTTAGTTTGTCTTCACCTTGCGGATCATATTCTTTTTTTAAACTGGCTCCGAATAATGCAGCAAAAGTCTGATAGAACCCCGCTTTGAAAGGTCCCATAAATGCTTTCACCAGTTCATAGCTGGTAGAATTGCTTTGGCGGTCTATTAATTTAATCAACAGTTTTCCCTGTGCAAAAGAAAGTTTCTTCATTCGGGGAGTATATTGATCTTTCAAGCCTTTTTCAACACGTTTGATATGTTTCTGGCGGGCTTTCTCATTGGGTAATGTCTGAAGATATTCGTAAGTTTCGATGATGGCCTGGTTAATTTCTCTGGAGATAGGATATACCTTTTTCACATTGCGGATCAGGCGATAATATTCCTGGCGTTCTTTTTCATTCTTGAATTTCAACGGACGGAAAATATACACAGTTCTTAACTGGACACATGGAATGGTATCTCCATTGTAGATACACATCGGAACCAAATATCCATTGATGCTTTGTTTTTCTTGAGCTTGCAGGCGCAACGAACAACAAACAATAGCAAACAGCGTCATTACTACTATGTTAAGCCTCCTTTTCACGATACAAAAATAGAATTAAAATTTTATTATTCAGACATTTCTCTTCGATGTTAACCTATTTAAAGTATCTTTGCGGCCTTATCTGTTAAAAAGCAGGAAGAATAAACCATTTTATTGATGAAAACGATTCAACTTTTACGGTTGATAAGTATTATAAACAGCCTGTTAATAATTCCTGCTTGTAGTGCTCAAAACCCTTCTGAAAGTCTTTTAGAAGATGTTCTTGAAGATTTATCTGTTAATAACGGAACTGATAACTCTGTTAATACTCCTGATTGGGAAAATGAATTGGAAGAACTTTCCAATCGTATGCAAGAACCAGTAAATTTGAATGTTGCTACCCGTGAACAACTCGAACAGTTTTCTTTCCTTAGTGATATTCAGATTGAACATCTGTTGGCCTACATCTATATACATGGACAGATGAAAACCATCTATGAACTTCAACTGGTAGAAGAGATGGATAAGCAAACAATCCAGTATTTACTGCCTTTCGTCTGTATAAAAGCTATTAACAATAAACCTGCTTTCCGGTGGAAAAGCCTGTTGAAAAACGCAGCGAAGTATGGAAAGAATGAACTGTTAACTCGCTTTGATATACCATTTTATAAGCGGAAAGGTTATGAACATACCTATTTAGGACCTTCTGTTTATAACTCTGTGAAATACAGTTTCCGATACAGTGACCGGCTCTATGCAGGAGTCGTTGCTGAAAAAGATGCTGGAGAACCTTTTGGAGCTTTACATAATCGCTACGGCTATGATTATTATTCCTTTTATCTGTTATTAAAAGATTGTGGACGATTAAAAGCATTAGCTGTTGGTAACTATCGGCTTAGTTTCGGACAAGGTCTGGTGATTAGTACTGATTATTTGATGGGAAAAACAGTTTACGCTTCTTCTTTCAATAACCGTAATAGCGGGATAAAGAAACATTCTTCTGCTGACGAATACAACTATTTTCGAGGAGTAGCTGCCACTGTTTCTTTGACAAAAGATTGGGATATTTCTGGTTTCTATTCACACCGTTCTCTGGATGGAGTAATCACTGATGGAACAATCACTTCTATCTACAAAACCGGGCTGCATCGAAGTCAAAAGGAAGCGGATAAAAAGAACCTGTTCACCATGCAATTAACAGGTGGACACGTGAGTTATCAACACAACCGTATCCAATTGGGTATCACCGGTATTTACTACCTTTTCAATCGACCATACGAACCGGAATTAACAGGTTATTCCAAATACAATCTTCATGGAAATAACTTCTATAATCTGGGAATAGATTATGCTTACCGTTGGCATCGTTTTTCTTTTCAAGGAGAAACGGCAATCGGAAAACAAGGTTGGGCTTCTTTGAACCGTTTGCAATATTCACCGGTTCAAAACACTCAAATCATGTTGATACATCGGTTTTATTCTTATAACTATTGGGCCATGTTTGCCCATTCATTCGGTGAAGGAAGTACGACACAAAATGAACAGGGATATTATATCGGCTTGGAAACTTCTCCTTTTGCTTATTGGAAGTTTTTCGCCTCATTCGATTTATTTTCCTTTCCGTGGAAAAAATACAGAGTGAATAAACCCTCCCGCGGAACAGATGCTCTGTTCCAAACCACTTTTACTCCATACAGCAATTTATCCATGTATCTAAGGTATCGTTATAAACAAAAAGAGCGTGACTGGACAGGTAGTAAAGGAACACTAACACTTCCTATTTTTCACCATCAACTTCGCTATCGTTTGAACTATTCTTTGGGAGATGTGTTAAGCAGTCGTACAACTTTAGATTATAATCATTTTCATTCTCAGGACAGAGCTGCTAATAAAGGATATCAGGTTACACAAATGATATCCTCCCAACTGCCTTGGGCCAGGCTGTTTGCTGACGTTCAGGGCAGTTACTTTTTTACAGACGATTATGACTCGCGTGTATATGCTTCGGAAAGCGGATTGCTTTATACGTTTTATACTCCGTCTTTTCAAGGTCGTGGATTCCGGTGTAGTATCCGTTTGAGATATGAACTGAACAAACACTTTCTATTGATAACCAAGTTTGGAGAAACCATTTATTTAGACCGGAATGAGATTGGTTCCGGCAATGATTTAATCTATGGAAATAAAAAAGCAGATGTACAAATGCAACTACGTATTAAGTTTTAATGTATATTTGTCTGCCAGAAATAACAGAAGAATACGATATTAAATGGATGACAGGGCTACTTTTGACAAAATGTTTAATGAATGGTATGCACAGTTTGTATATTTTGCATACTATTTCATAAATGATGCTGAAGTATGCAGGGATATCGTAAGTGATGCTTTTGAGTATTTGTGGCGTAATTATGAAAAGATAGAAGAAGCAACGGCGAAAACTTATCTTTATACAATCATCCGTACACGTTGCATAGATTACCTTCGCAAGCAAAATATTCATGAAGAATATGTAGAGTTTACTGCGCAATTGACTGATAAAATGATAGAAGGCGATTCGCAAAATTCTGATTCTCGTGTTTTGCGTATTCGTGAAGCTATGAAGAAGTTGACTCCTTATAATTATCATATTTTGGAAGCATGCTATATTCATAATAAGAAATATAAGGAAGTGGCCGAAGAATTAAATGTAAGTGTCGCGGCCGTTCATAAGAATATAGTGAAGGCTTTACGCATTCTTCGCGAAGAATTAGGCCAAAAGGGTAACCGGAATTGACTTTAAAACGTAAATATATATATTGAATACACTATTTATGGATGAAAAGAATATAAATATAAGCAAGTCGGAAGAAGAACTCCTGGAAATTATGGAGAATCGTTCGCATATAACTGCTGGTCAATTGCATAATTTGGAAGAAGATGAGGAATGTTTGCAAGCATGTTCTGATTTGGCAGAAATTGTGATAGAGATGCAGAAAGAGCAAAATTTACTGGCAATTGATGTCCGGAAAGAACTGGCAGATTTTCGTAATAAACATTCTAAGAATGATCGAAGAAAAAATACACGCATACTGTGGGCTAGTGTCACAGGTGTAGCGGCGGCTGTTGCCATCATTTTAGTTTTGCGTGCAATGATGATTTCCTCACAACCGGAAATTATTAAAGTGTTTCAAGCCAATCATATTGCCCAGGAAGTCACTTTACAAGTGAATGATGAGAAAGAAATAAAGCCATTGAAAGAAGTGGTAGAATCTCTTTCGTCTTACTCTACTGCGCAGTTGTCTTCTAAGGAAATAGATTATAGTCGTGCTCTCCTTCAGACAGAAACCAAGGAAGTAGGAAAACAGAAAGTACAGATACATAGATTAAGTATTCCTAGAGGAGAGACATTTAAAGTTGTTTTATCCGAGGGGACTGAAGTATTCTTGAATTCAGACAGTCGTTTGGCTTATCCTACTGTTTTCAAAGGAAAAGAACGAGTCGTCTCTTTGGAAGGTGAAGCCTATTTTAAAGTTGCTAAAGATGCAGCACATCCTTTTATCGTGAAAAGTGGAAATCTGCAGATTCGTGTATTGGGAACGGAATTTAATGTACGTAGCTACTCTCCTACTGATGTCCGTGTTACGCTCATTACAGGAAAAGTGGCTGTGAGCGATACTTGTGGAGTCCATAGTGTTGAAATGGTGCCAGGACAAAGCGTACAACTTTCTTCTGACGGAACATTTGCCGTGAATGAGGTGGATATTGAATCATTTTTGTATTGGAAGGAAGGATTTTTCTATTTTGACGATGTTGCTCTGGTTGACATGATGAAAGAAATAGGACGTTGGTATAATATAGATATTGAGTTCCGCAATAGCAAAATCATGGATCTTCGTATGCATTTCTTTGCAAATCGTCATCAGGACATCTTTCACTTGATTGAATTATTGAATCGAATGGAGAGAATACATGCTTATTTTGAAGCAGGAAAACTAATTATCGAATAAAAAGCAAGCAAAAAGATATAAATCTGAATAGAAAAATATATTTCTGAAAAAAAACTATTTTAAGGGTAACCATTCTTTTTTAAACTTCGTATACAATTAAAAGAATGAAATATTATTTAACTATTCAGGCTTATGAAAAGAAATCAGGCACAGAAGTTCATTGTTTTATTCTTGCTTTTCCTTTTTGCCTATTCATGGCGTGTAGAAGCACAGACAGGTAAAGAAAAGCAAATAACAATGGAGTTTAAAAATGAAGGGTTACCCTCTATTTTTAAACGTTTTGAAAAAGTATCGGGGTATAAAGTTCTTTTTATCTATGATGAAATTAGCTCTTATACTTCTACCGGAAAAGTAGAAAAAGCTACAGTTGATGAAGTGTTGAAGGTGATTATTGGAAAAAATCCGTTGAAATATCACATTGACGGACAATTCATCAATATCACACAAAAGGATTCTAAAAAGTTTTTCTCACAAGTAAAAGGAAAAGTGCTTTCCGAAGAAGACGGGCTTCCGGTGGTTGGTGCCACTATTATAGTGGAAGATCCTAGTAATATCCGTACTATCACAGACAATAATGGTAATTTTCAGCTTTCTGATGTTCCGAAAGATAGCCGTGTCAGAATATCGTATGTAGGTTTGGAAACCCAGTTTTTGCATCCTTCATCTTATATGTCGGTAGTGATGAAATCTGATACAAGGGCGCTGGATGAAGTAGTGGTGACAGGTATGTTTAACAGAAAGAAAGAAGGATTTACCGGTTCGGCTGTTACTATCAAAGGTGAGGATCTGAAGAAATATAGTACGAACAATGTGGCTAAAGCGATAGCCGCTGTCGCTCCCGGACTTCGTATTGTGGATAATATCAATATGGGATCTAATCCAAATGGTTTGCCTGATATGCGTATGCGTGGTAGTGCAAATATGGATATGGGCACACAATCTGTAGATTTTAATTCTACCAGTAATGATGTGCTGGCAGTTCAGGGCGAGTATGAGACGTATGCCAACCAACCGTTGCTTATCATGGACGGATTTGAAATCAGTATACAGACACTTGCCGATATGGATCCCGATCGTGTTGCTTCTATCGTTTTGTTGAAAGATGCGGCAGCTACGGCTATCTACGGTTCACGTGCGGCAAATGGAGTAATTGTTATCGAAAGCAAGACGCCCAAACCGGGACGGATCTGGGTGACATACGGTGGGGAACTTCGTATTGAAGCTCCGGATATGACCGGATATAACTTGATGAATGCAAGAGAGAAGATAGATGCAGAGTTAAAAAGCGGACTTTATACATACGGTGGCGAGACTGTTGAAAAATGGCAGCTCTATCAGTCTAAATTGCGTGAAGTATTGGCGGGAGTAAATACGTACTGGTTGGACAAACCTTTGCAAACAGCTTTCCAACAACGGCATACCGTTACATTGGAAGGTGGTGATGAAGCCTTGCGTTATCGGATGTATGTAGGATACAATAGTTCTCCGGGTGTGATGAAAGACAGTAAGCGTGATGTATTGACCGGATCGCTTGATTTTCAGTATCGTCTGAAAAAAGTGTTATTAAAGAATAGCATTACGTTGGATAATTCGGTAGCTAATGAGTCTCCGTGGGGAAGTTTCAGTGAATATACCCGCTTGAATCCTTATTTGCGTCCGTATGGAGAGAACGGGGAGATACAGAAACGGCTTGATAATTTTGAAGGAGTAGGCGGTGAATCGAGTTATCTGAATCCGATGTACAATACGACATTCAACAGTAAAGACCAAAGCAAGAACTTTACAGTACGTGAACTTTTCAAGGTGGAATATAATCCTACTAATGAATTGCGGTTTGAAGGAGCTTTCAATTTATCTAAGAGTGTAGGACATCGTGATATTTTCCGTCCTGCACAACATACGCTTTTTGATAATGTGACCGATCCTACCTTAAGAGGTGATTACCGCAGAAGCCAGAGTGAAGCTGTCAGTTGGGGAATCGATTTGACAGGAAGCTGGAACAAGCAATTGAAAGACCATTATCTGACTGCTAATGCACGCATGAGTGTATTGGAGAATAATTCGGAGACTTATGGAAACTATGTGACCGGTTTCCCGAATGATAATATGGATAACTTGTTGTTTGGTAAGAAATATAACGAGAAAGTGACGGGCGATGAGAGGACAACACGCTCTATCGGTTGGGTGGCTGCCGGAGGTTATTCTTATAAATATAAGTATTCGTTCGACTTTAATATACGCTTGGACGGTTCTTCACAGTTTGGAAAAAATAACCGTTGGGCTCCTTTCTGGTCAACAGGATTGCGCTGGGATTTGAAAAAAGAGAACTTCATGAAAGATGTATCTTTTATTTCCGATTTCATTTTGAGGGGTACATACGGTACGACCGGTTCGCAAGGTTTTGATCCTTATCAGGCACATGGTTATTATACATACTCTAATTTGCTGCTTCCTTATTACTCATCGGATGCAACAGGTTCGGAAATCCTGGCTATGCATAATGAAAGTTTAAAATGGCAGACAACGAAAAGCACTAACCTTGCTTTGGAACTCGGTTTCTTAGACCAGCGTCTTACCGCCCGTGTGGAGTATTACCGGAAAATAACAGATAATATGGTTACTTCGATAAGCCTTGCTCCTTCTCTTGGCTTCGGCAGTTATCCGGAAAATCTGGGTAAGATAGAGAATAAAGGTTGGGAAATCTCTCTTTCGGCTATTCCTTATAAGAATACTGCCAAGCAGGCTTATTGGACAATTACGGTGAATGGCTCTCGCAATACAGACAAACTGTTGGAGATATCGGAAGCAATGAAACATAGGAATGACATGAATGCGTCAAATCTGACTGATACACCATTGCCACGTTATGAAGAAGGCGAATCTCTTTCCCGCATTTGGGTAGTACGCTCATTAGGCATTGATCCGGCTTCCGGAGATGAAATATTATTAAAGCGTAACGGAGAAATGACAAGCGCCGTTAACTGGAGTGCGAATGATGTAGTACCTATCGGTAATACGGAACCTACATGGCAAGGATATATTAATTCTTCCTTTACATATAAAGGTTGGGGAGCAGATGTCAGTTTCAGATACCAGTTTGGCGGTCAGGTATATAATCAGACTTTGCTTGACAAGGTGGAAAATGCCAATCTGAAATATAATGTAGACCGGCGGGTAAGTCAGTTGCGTTGGGCTAAACCGGGTGACAAGGCACAATTCCGTACTCTTACCCCCAGTGGTTGGGAAACGAAAGCTACTTCCCGGTTTATCATGGATGAAAATATATTCCAGGGAAGTTCGTTGTCTGTCTACTATCGCATGGATCGTACTAATACAAAATTTATCAGCCATTGGGGATTGAGCTCCGCCAAAGTGACGTTTAATATGGAAGACTTTTTCTATTGGTCTACAGTGAAACGCGAAAGAGGTCTGTACTATCCGTATTCCCGTCAGTTTACATTTGCTTTGAATGTTGCTTTCTAATTAAAAAACTATTTGTATGAAACAGATAATATATATATTATTAACGACAACCGTGCTGGGACTTATGTCTTGCAGCGACTGGTTGGATGTATCTCCGAAGACTTCTATTCCTACCGACAAGCAATTTGAGTCGGAATCCGGATTTAAGGATGCGCTTACGGGTATTTATTTGAAGTTGGGCACTAAGACATTGTATGCCGGAGACTTGACTTATGCATATTTGGATGAGTTGGCAGGATTATATTCCGATTATCCGGGGTATAATACAAACGCTGTTTTCAATCAAAGTATCGTATTTGATTATGAGAACATGTTTTTGAGTAAGAAAAACGGGATTTACTCAGCAATGTATAACGTCATAGCCAATATTAACAACTTTCTGGAGTACGTAGACAAAAATAAAGATGTCTTAGTAACCGAACGATATTATGAAACCATGAAGGGAGAGGCTCTTGGGCTTCGCGCTTTTCTTCATTTTGATTTGTTGCGTATGTTCGGTCCTATTTATAAGGAACATCCTGCATCCAAAGCTATTCCCTACCGTACTACTTTTGATAAAGACGCTACACCTGTTTTGTCAGCCAATGAAGTGGTCGATGCCATTCTCAAAGATTTGAATGCTGCTGAAAAACTGCTGAAAGAGAGCGATCCTCTTCATTTCTTTACCGATCAGATGGGTGAAGAGCTTACAGAGATCAATCAATTTCTCATCAATCGTGAATTTCGTATGAATCTGTATGCGGTGAAAGCCATGTTGGCTCGTGTATATTGTTACAAAGGAGATGCGGAAAGCAAGGCATTGGCTGTGGAGTATGCTAAGCAAGTAATTGCAGCTTCTGAGTATTTTACGTTGTACAAGTCGCAGACCGCTTCCAGTTACAATTCCATACGCTATGCGGAGCAAATATTCGGAATCACAGTTAATGAATTCTCCAACCTGCTTATTAGTAACTATATGGATATGGAGAATACCAATACTCAGCAACATTTCTACTTGGATGGAGATAAATTTAAAGCTTTCTATGAAACGGCGGATGCGGGGAATACCGATTGGAGAAGGATTGCAGAAATGTTTGAGGTGGTTGACGGAGCCAGTCAGACAAATGTCTTCTGTAGAAAATATAATCAGAAACCTTTGAATAGCGGATATACTTATTCCGGCGCCAATGCCGTTCCGTTGATACGTTTACCCGAAATGTACTATATTGTAGCGGAATGTGCATCTACTGCGTCGGAAAGCGCGGAAGCACTGAATACCGTACGTTTTGCTCGGGGTATTTCTTACACTGACGAGATACTGACTACCGGATATGACGACCTTGATAATACTTCGGAAGAAAACAAGAACCAGACTAAACGTATCAATGAAATAATGAAAGAATATAGAAAAGAATATTTTGCGGAAGGGCAACTTTTCTATTTCTTGAAAGCACATAATTACAGCACTTATTACGGCTGTGGGGTAGAAACAATGACTGAAGCCCATTATCAGATGACATTGCCGGATGATGAGTATATTTTTGGAAACAACTCTAAATGATGAAGCATTATGAAACGTATTATATATTTTGTTTTAGCTATTCTTGTTTGCGGCATCTATGCGGGATGCAGTGAAAGCGAGATAGAATTATACAATCAGACATCACGTATCAATTTCTATGGAAGTCTGCATATTCGCACATTGGTTGATACAGATTATGTGAAAAAAGATGATCCTTATGCCATAGACAGTTTCACGGTGAAAATACAGGGGGATCTTTTGAAAGAGAACCGTGATTTCTGTGTGAAAGTCAGTCCGAATAGTGATTATCAGAAACCGGTAGACTTATTGTTGGACAGCAAGTATAAATATACTGAACTGGATACGGTTTGCCAGGTATTTTATTATAAAATTAAACGTCCGGCAGTAGAAGCAGGTAGAAAAGTCTATGGCTGTTTTTTGGAGTTTGATTTGAGTAACCCTCTTCATCAGTTTGACAAAGGATTAGTAGAGCAGAATCAAATACCTTTAAATGTTAGATGGGAGTTGAAAACGGATGAATGGGGTTGTTGGAGCGGATATAAATATGGCAGCTATAGTGATGAGAAATATATGTTCATTATGGATGTATGTGAGTGTGTGTATGAGGAACTGAAAGAGGAGGATTATGACAAAGTCAAACAAGCTTACAAGGAATATAGAGAAGCAGGAAATCCTCCTATTTTAGGTGAAGACGGTGATGAAATTGTTTATGAATAAGATTAAAGGAGAAACGTTATGAGGAAATATATCATCTATATAGCAAGTTTTATCGGATCAGCTTTATTGCAAACAAGTTGTTACGATGATAAGGGAGATTACGATTATCATGATGTGAATATGATGGAAATTGTAATACCTGAAATCAAGTTGCGTATGCCGAAGGAAGAAGCGGTGGAAGTTTCAATCGTACCGCAGATTTCTCAAACATTGGAACAGAATGAGGAAAATCTTGTATTTCAGTGGAAACGTCTTAAACCGGATGTTACGTTAGGTTCAAGTCGGTTATCCGATTATACAGATTATTCTGAAGGAAAAGAATGTACGATAACTGTTGAACCCAATGAATCTCAAAACATAGGTTTGATGCTGGTTGTTTCAGACAAGAGGAATGGAACTGCATGGTATCAGCAAGGGCAGGTGACCATTATTAAACCGTTCAACCCTTGTTGGTTTGTCCTTCAAGAGAAAGAAAATAAAGGGGTGCTTGGAACTATTGAAGGTACACCGGAAGGGTATTATGTATCTCCAGATGTATTCCGTTCGGAGACAGGAACGGTGTTTCCTCTAGACGGAAAGCCGTTAGCTGTGACTACCCGACGCAAATATGGTCCTATTGATCAGATGTCTGCTATGATTTTAGGATTAACCCCTGTTCCTGTTCTTACGTTAGTGACAGATAAGGATGCGGCTTTATTTACTCCGAGTTCGTTAATAATGAAGTTCCGGTCGGATAAGATATTATTTGAGCCGGTTCGAGAGGGAAAAGCAATAAAAATTGATGCTTATAAAATGGATAAGCATGGTGAGTTGTTTGTGAATGACGGTAAGTCTTATTTTGCTTATATGGATGGTTGTTGTGTTCCTTACTCTATTAAGAATAGAGCTAATGGTGATTATCCCTCTGTTTCTGTTTATGGTACTTATGGAACAAATTTGCTCTTTTTTGATTCTTCTACACATTCTTTCTTGAGGTGTAAGGCTTTAACTGGGTTTGGTGATTATTACGGTCCTTCTAATAATGCCAAATATATTCGTTTGGGCAGTATTGTATGGGATGATGAATACCCGATAGAAGCTATCACTATTAACCCTGATGATGAAGAAGGAAGTGCCTTCAATCCGAATAATATTGATCCTTCTCTACAGGTGAGAACGATAGTCACAGGAGGAAATGGTGGTAATAATGCTTATGCCATTGCTTCTACTCAGAGCGGGAAAGATTTGACGGTATTTAAGTTTAGCAGTAATACTTCTACTTGTGCAGGTTTATATACTGTTTCTTTACCGTCGGAAATAGATGTAGAAACTGCCAAGTTTGCTGCTTCTTATGCTTATACGGCAGATCTTCTGTTTGTAGCTTCCGGTAATAAGTTATATCGGATAGACTTGAATCGTGGTCTGGTGACAGAACTTTATCAATATGAAGCGGATCCGTCAGCGCAAATTACATGTTTGAAGTTTAAAGATGCTGAAAATGAAGAAGAACTCGGCATGTCTCTCGGATTAGGCATCAATACAGCTGATAAAGGTGTAGTTGTAGAATTGCAACTGACAGTGGCAGGTGATGTGGCCCGCGAAGAAAATAGCATTTGTGTTTACGAAGATCCCGAGCAACCCATTGGGAAGATTGTTGATATTAGCTATAATTATGAATAGTATAAATCGCTCTTTATGCTAAAAGGAATTATCAGTGCAGTATTTCTTGCTGTTGCCTGTACTTTTTTGTACGGGCAACAGCCAAGTATTACTACTTTTCTAAAAGAAGGAGCACCAGTGGAAGTTATTCCCGGTATGTTTACTACTTATCGAAGTGATAAACATATATATTGGGAAATCCCGGATTCATTGATTGGGCGTGAATTTGCCGTAACAACTACTATTCTGACTGCTCCCGCCCGTCCGGACCGGGATATGGAAAAGACATTCGGATATTCGGGTGATATGATAGGTCCGGTATTCTTCAGTTTCAGGAAACAGGGTGATGAATTGTGGATGATAGATCCACAACATGAAAGGATCATAGAAGATCCTGAAGGAGTATATGCGAAGATTGCTGCCCAACGTGGGAATAACAGACTTTATAAGAGATTGCCGGTCAAAGCAAAGACTCAAGGAAGTAGTTTGATAGAAATTGGCGAAGTATTAAAAGATTTTCCTTTGTTTAATCTTGATATTGTATCTTTTGATTTATCAATAGGCACGCGTTTAAGAGAGAAAGATTGCATCAAGGAAATCAAGGGATATGATAATCGCTTGTTGGTTCACGTATCACGGGCTTATCGAAGTTCATCGATAGGAATACCCGGTAGACCGGTTTCGGCTCCTTATGTCGGTGATTGGGATACGGGTGTTTGCATTAAGCTATTATCAAAAAATCCATTGGAAGCAGTTCCTGCAAATAACGGAGCCTACTTCTCTATCGGCAAGGAGTGTTTTCAGGGCGATCAGCCCGCTGTCCGGAAAGCTGTTGTCAAACGGTGGCGTTTGGAGATAAAGCCGGAAGATAAGGAGAAATACATAAAAGGTGAATTGGTGGAGCCAATACAGCCTATTATCTTTTATATAGATCGCAATACGCCGGAAAAATATATCGGTTGCATCATTGAGGCAGTACGTGACTGGCGTCCTGCTTTCGAGCAAGCCGGATTTAAGAATGCCATTGATGCACGATTGGCTCCCACTGCCGAAGAAGATCCGGATTTTAGTATTTATGACAGTACTTATCCGTTTATTTCATGGAAGATATCAGGACGAAATAATGCTTATGGCCCGTCTCCTTGCGAATCGCGGTCGGGTGAGATTATTGCTTGCCACATCGGTATTTTCAGTAGCGTGTTGAATTTGGAACAGAAATGGTATTTCGCCCAATGTGGAGCCAATGATCCGCAGGCATGGAACATAGAATTGCCGGACTCTTTGCTATTTGAACAGATAAAACAAGTCTTGACACATGAAGTCGGTCATACGTTGGGATTGGAACATAATTTTCTAGGTAGCTCTCATTATTCCATCGATCAATTACGTGATAATGATTTTTTAAGTCAACATAGTATAGGTAGTTCTATTATGGACTATGTACGGTTTAATTATGCTTTGCGTCCTCAAGATAAGGTCGATTTGGAAAACAGACGGATACGTGTCGGCGAATATGATAAGTGGGCTATTGAATGGGGTTACCGCATATTTCCGGGTAAGGATGCTTCTGAAAGAGAAAAGAACAGGAACCGTTGGAATCAGGAAAAACAGAAAGATCCTTCATTGCATTTCTTAGGTGGGATGGATGTACGGGCACAGGCGGAAGACTTAGGTAACGACCATGTTATTGTCAATACACAAGGAATAGAAAATTTGAAATATTTGTGTGAACATCCGGATGTCTGGAATGTAACGGATAAAACGTCTTTATATGTATTACAGGGGCGTTATGAAGCCGTATTAAATCATTATAAACAGTGGGTACAGCATGTTTTGTCGCATTTGGGTGGAAAACGTCTTGCTGAAGCCGATAATAAGAATATTTATATACCGGAAAAGGCTGATTACAATAAGAAAGTGATGAACTTTATACAGACTTATGTATTACAGCCTCCTGTATGGATGTTTAATACAACGTTTACCAATAAATTAGAAATAGATACCAGTCAGGAATTCGATCGTTTTTATGAGGAGCTTATGTCGGAAATAATCCGTTCTCTTTGGAAGGTAGAAAAAGCGGAGGATGCTTGCGAGGGGATGTTATCTGTAAATGAGTTTCTGGAAAGTATGCATGAAGGATTATTCGTCGAATGGGCTAATAAGGGTCTTGTAAGTGAAGCGAAGCATAAGGTACAGATACTTTATGTAAATAAACTCTGTGATTTACTGAATCGGTCGGGAAAGACAACCTCGTCGAAATTATTAGTTTCTGTCAGGCAAGCTTTGAATAGAATTAAGAAAGAGGGGCTTGAATATAGTCATAGGGTATCAGAACCGGTTGCTAGAAAGCGTGCTATGTTTCTTGTAGATAGTATTATATTTTAAGGATGAAAAGCAAAATAAAAAGACTCATGAATAAGAGAAAATATGTGATTTTTATATTGCTGTGTATGACTACATGGCTTCAGGCACAAGATTCCGTCAAGACGTTTGATGAATTCTTTGTCACCGGAATGAAAAAAATAGAGGGAGTATTTCCTGTATATGTAGCGGAGAAAGAGGTTTATCTGGAAATACCCGGTGAATATATCGGGCGGGAGATTGAAGTGCGAGGACAGATAGATAGAGGCTTCGATTTACTGAATCGTCCTGTTACCGGTTTGGGGGTAGTACGCATCATGTCTCCTGATAAAGCTACGATTTGTTTCCAAAAACCGTTTTATACAGAACGTATTCTGGATGAAAAGAGTGTATATCAGCAGTCATTTTCATTGTCGAATATACAACCTGCCGGCGATAGCTATCCGGTAGTGGCTTATTCGAAAGAACAAGGAGCCATTATCAGGATCACAGAATATCTGGTAAACGGCAATGACTGGTTCAGTTATAATCATACTTTTATCCGTTCGTTGGTTCCGGAACTGTCGGAGTTAACAAAAATACATCCTTTTGAAGAAGGGGTGTCCTTTACGGTCAGGCGTTATCACGGGGTTGAGGCGGAAAGATATATGTTTTCCAGCTCTGCCATTATATTACCTGAAGGCAGCATACCTTTGGAGGTTACTTGTGTAGTACGTTTGCTCCCTCAAAAGAAAGATCAGATCCGCCTGGCAGATCACAGGATACCCTATCAGACATTGACTTTTAAAGATTATTCCCAAGATCCTTATTGTATGGTAGAAGATTCATTAATTCTTCGTTGGGATATGTCGAAACCGCTTATTTTTTATATAGATACGCTTTTTCCGAAGGAATATTTTCAAGCTGTGAAAGAAGGAATATTGGTATGGAATACTGCATTCCGCAAGGCAGGTATCCGGGATGCTTTACAAGTGAAGTATGCAGACAGCAAAATTATTCCGGCCGAACAGCGTGCTTTCGTTTCATACGATTTGATGATGCCGGGGATAAAGAGTGACTTTACCTGTCATCCTCGTACCGGAGAAATACTGTCATGTCGGGTGAATATCGGACATGGATTTCAAAAAGGAAAATTGGATGACTATTTGTTGAGTTGTGGCGCTTCGGATCCGCGTATCATAGCCGACCGTTATGCAAAGGAAGTGGAAAAAGAGTTGTTGCAAAATGAAATAACAGGGGAAATCGGGCATCTTTTAGGTTTACGCGGAAATCTGTCCAAAAACTCGTGCGGAACGACTGTGAAAGTAGGGGAAGATGCTTGCCGGGCTATTTATTTTGGTTATAATCCTCTCAAAGGAAGTAGGAATTGCTATGATGAACGGGAGCAACTCCGTCGATGGATAGATAAAAACCTGCCGGATGGGACCCATTCTCTTCCTCCATCCGATTATGCAGCAAAGGTGTCAAATCTGCAGATTATACTAAATCAATTGGATAAGATTGTGTATAAAGGAGGAAAAAGGGACAAAGGAAGTTCACTCACTGATATATACAGGAAGGCTATTCGTCAATATGGAAGTTACCTGATGGGAATAGCTGAAACAGTGGGAAGTTCCCAACCGGCAGATGCACAACATCAAGCAATGCTCGAACTGGATAACTATTTATTTCATCCTGTAGAAAAGATGGAATGTACGTATGTAAAAGAGAATTTACTGGAAGCAAGAAATAACATTCTATATCCGGAATTGGTAAAGATGTTCAAGCACTTACTAAGTATAGAAACAATATCGGCTCTTAGATTGCAAGCATTACATAGTAATCAAAAAGGATATAGTGATGACGATTTCTTCCGGGATTTGTATAAAGGGCTGTTCAATGATTTTGATCCGTCGGCTGCTGTAAGCTATGAACAAATGGATATCCAGTTGATATGTCTGGACGCATGGTTGGATATAATACAGGAAAATGCAAAACATACTAGTACAACGAAGCGTTTAAAGGATGAATTGCATAGTCTGTACAACAGATTGGAGAAGCTTAGTACGATACATCCCCAGACAGAGGTGCGTGATATGTACACTTTACTTATGGGAAGAATTAAGTGAAAAAATAGTCGTACAGATAGGATAACCTGTAAGTTTTGGGTTATCTTTGCTATGATTTATGAATAAATAAGTAGAATAAAATGACTATTATTTTTCCTTCACCCATCTTCGGCCCTATTCATTCCCGCCGTTTGGGCGTTTCTTTGGGAATCAATTTATTACCGGAAGACGGTAAGGTTTGTTCGTTCGACTGCATTTACTGTGAGTGTGGCTTCAATGCCGAACGTCGTACGAAGAAGCTTCTCCCTACCCGTGAAGAAGTCCGCACGGCTCTCGAAGAGAAACTGAAAGATATGCAGGCAAACGGTTCCGCTCCCGATGTACTGACCTTTGCCGGAAACGGTGAACCGACTGCGCATCCCTACTTCCCGGAAATCATAGAAGATACACTTGCGCTTCGCGACAAGTATTTCCCAAAAGCGAAAGTAAGTGTATTGAGTAACTCTACATTTATCGACCGTCCTGCCGTATTCGAAGCACTGAACAAGATAGATAATAATATCCTGAAACTGGATACGGTGGATGAAGAATACATTCATCTGTTGGACCGTCCTAACGGAAAATACTCTGTTAAGAAGATCATCGAAAAGATGAAAGAGTTCAAAGGAAACTGCATCGTACAGACGATGTTCCTGAAAGGAGGTTATCAGGGAAAAGACATGGATAATACATCCGACAAGTATGTGCTCCCCTGGATAGAAGCAGTGAAAGAAATCGCTCCCCGTCAAGTAATGATTTATACGATCGACCGGGAGACTCCCGACCACGATTTGCAAAAGGCTACGCATGAAGAGTTAGACCGTATTGTGGCTTTATTGGAAAAGGAAGGTATTCCGGCAACAGCTTCTTATTGAAATATAATTCAACAGGGATATATTTCTAATAGATAATACGTAAGAGAGTTAATATAAGAGGGCGAATTAATAGAATTCAGAAGTTTTACTTCCTATTCTATTGCTCGCCCTTTTATTGGCTTCATGAGCTGTTTCAGCCTATTCTGACAAGGGTATATTCTCACTGCGATGAGAAATGTACTTCCCTGATAATTGAACTGCACCCCAAAAGTTAGACACAAAACTTTAGGAGTGCAGTTTTTTATGCGACATTCATTTGAAGAAAAACTCAATATTGTGAGCAAAGTCAAGAGCGGTCAGCTCATTAATACCTCTTTGGTTGTTCGGTTTCTTATATGAAAGGCTAGCTTCCTTTCTTCACATAATCTTTCGGCAATATCCCGAACTGTTTCTGAAAGCAGCGCGCGAAGTATGAAGGATTATTAAATCCTACGATGTAGCAGACTTCGTTAATCCGGTATTCCCCTTCCCGCAAAAGTTCTCCGGCTGTTTTGAGCCGTATCAATCGGATATAGTCATTGGGCGGCATTCCGGTCAATCCTTTCAATTTGCGCTGTAAGTTGGAACGGCTGATAGCCATTTCTTCCGCCATCTTATCAATGGTAAATTCTTCATTGGTGAAATTGCGGGTAATGATTTCATTGATTGTGTTCAGCCATTTCACGTCTGTTTTGTTCATTAATGTCTGGTCGTACGACATATTCGGTACCGTTGTAAAGTGGTTGAAAAGCATACGTCGGTTTTCCAGCAGATTATTGATGGTGGCTTTCATGTGACTTAGCGAGAAAGGCTTTTCTATATAAGCGTCCGCGCCATAGTCGAGACCCGCAATTTTTGAATCGATGCTGTCGAGTGCCGAAAGCAGAATAAACGGGATATGACAAAGCATATTGTCGGAACGGATGGACTTTAACAATTCGAATCCGTCCATGTGGGGCATGACGATGTCGCTGATAATAAGATCTACTGTCGTTGTCTCCAGACATTCCAAGGCTTCCTTGCCATTGGTGGCTGTATGGATGGTATAGGTATTTCCCAGATTTTTAGCCAGAAACTCCAGCATATCCGTCGTGTCTTCCACTACCAGAAGAGAGTAACCGGCGGGTTCGCCCTCTTCCTCCGAAGCGGGAACCTTGTCGGGCATGGAAGTGATGGAAGGGCTGACAGAGATGCTTTTCTCCAAATACGGAATTTCCACACATACCTCGCATCCTTCCGTATAGCCGGGATTGATATAAACCTTTCCTTTATGCTTCTCCACCAACAATTTGACGAGACTCAATCCGATTCCCACTCCCGATCCGTTGTTTCCTGTGTTTCCTACCTGATAAAACGGTTCGAAAACCTTGCTGCACTCCTCTTGTGGAATACCCGGACCGTCGTCACGCACACACAGGGAGAGCGTGCGCCCTTCAGAAGACAGATGTTCGTCCATAATTACCATAATGCGGGTACGGGCATATTTCATGGCATTTGTCAACAGGTTGCTGACAATTTTAGTCAGCGCCTCTTGGTCTACATTATATTGCAGGTGCTCTTTCGGCAGAGAGACGCTGAAAGATATTCCGGTCAGGGAGATGGCACGGAAACGGTCGATGATGTCCTCTATCATCCGGTTGATATCCACTTCATTGAATGAAAGCGTATAACCTTCCTTGTCCACTTTGCGGAAGTCGAGCAATTGTTTGATAAGCTCCATCAACCGGTTGGTGTTCTTCCGTATCACAGACAGGTTGCTTTCCACTTCACTGTTCCATTCATGTGTTTCCAGAATAGCTTCCAGCGGAGCTTTGATAAGGCTTACCGGAGTCTTGATTTCATGCGCCACTTGAGTGAAGAATGTAATTTTCGACTGGAACAACTCCTGATTCTTTATTTGTTCCATCTCTTTCATCTTTCTTATTTTCACAGCCTGCTGCTTACGTAAATAAAGCTGTACCAGGAAATATGCGAGACCACATGCAATTAGTAAATAGAAAATCTTGGCGTAGATCGTCTTCCAGGGTGGAGGAAGAACTTCAATATGCAGGCAACAGTCGTCATTACTCCAATATTCATCGTTGTTACTGGCTTTCACACGGAAAGTATATTCACCCGGAGGCAGGTTGAGAAAAGATACGTTATGTTTATCCGTGTATATCCATTCTTTGTGAATACCGTCCAGTTTGTAGGCATATAAATTCTTGCTGGGAGCCACATAACTAAGACTTTCGAACGTGATGTCGAACGACACCACCTGATAAGGAACAGTTACCTGTCCGCTAAGAGCAGGTATACGCTTGCTAAGGCTTACTTTGTCGTCGGGGCTATGCATATATACCGCCGAGATAGACGCTGTAGGTCTTACCTTATTAATAGATAATTTGAACGGATAGAAACAATTGAACCCGTTCACCCCACCGAAATAGAATTTCCCGTCACTGGCTTGCAGGGAAGAACGGAAATTGAACTGGTTGCTTTGCAATCCATCCTCGATGGTATAGAGTTGTGCCCGTTTGTTTTGCGGCTCATACCGGATCAGTCCTCTGTTGGAAGAAAGCCAATAGTTACCCGATTGATCGTCCAGTATGCCATAGATGATATTGTTCGGCAGATTCTCTTTGGTGGAGAAGTTCTCAAAACGGTCCTCCTGATAGTGATAACGGCAGATGCCACCACCTTCGGTGCAGAACCATAGATGTTGTTTATGATCGATATACACACGGATTACCCAGTTGCTGCAAGGAGAATCAGGATTTGCCGGGTCGTTGCGATAGTTGTGCAGTTTGCCGGTTTGGCGGTTGTAACGCCAGATACCATCCCTTTTGCTTGCCAGCCACAAGTCTCCGTATGGGTCTTCAACCATGTCGTAGATAAAGATATGGCTTAAAGGTTCCAATGTCCGGAAAGAATCACTTTCCGGGTCATACTGGCAGAATCCGGAAAGCGTTCCCAGATAAATGCTGCCATCCTTCGTTTGATAGATGGAGTAGATATGGTCGTTAGGAATTGAATGTGGGTTTGCGCGGTTATGGCGATAGTTTTTCATTTTTCCCGTTTGAATATCCAGGATATATAATCCACGGGAGAAACTGCCAATCCACAATTTTCCTTCATTGTACAACAGTGCATGGATATTGTGATAACCGATATTAGGGTTACTGCTTCTCAACAGATGGTTTTTAAACTTCTTCGTGCGGGGATCAAAGAGATTCAGTCCCCCGTCTTCGGTAGCAATCCAAATGTTTCCGTTGGGATCTTCGCAGAATTGGCTGATTACATTTCCCGAAAGAGAATTTTCCGTACCATTGGGATAATACCACTCAATATCCTTATGCTTGGGAGACAGGTAACTCACCCCACTGAAATACGTCCCGATCCAGATTCCCCCCTCCCTGTCCTGATAACAGGCATAGATACTTTCTTTATTTTGTCCGTCGTCGGTAGGCAGACATTCTCCTGTCGTGGTGTTGAATGTATAAAGTCCGTCGTCGGAGCCGAGATAGAAAGAGTTGGCCGTTCGTTGAAACAAGGTGCGGATGCGTGGAATGGTAAGCGTGTCCCCTTCTCCGAAGTAATAGCGGAATTGCCCTGTCTCCTTATTGAACCGTGTCAGTCCCCCGTACCATGTACCCGCCCATAATACTCCCTGCGAACTTTCCATCAAAGAGATAATCTCGTTGCAGGCAGGACGTCCGAAAGAAGTATCTTCGGATATATACCCTGTGAAGTTGTCCGTGCGTTGGTTGTATTTTGCCAGACCATTCCGGGTGCCTATCCAGATAGTTCCGAACGAGTCGTTGTAAATCACCCACACGTGATTGTCCGGCAATGAATGAGGATCGGAAAGAGAATGTAGATACTGCCTCAACGTACCTTTTTTCTCGTTGTAGACAAACAGTCCGTTGGCTGTTCCGATCCATAACTGCCCGTCGTTGTCGTATGCCATTCCAAAGACACTGTTGACTGTCACCCCGTCTTCCGTCTGTGTATCGAATACGGAGAACTTCTCCTCCCGCGAGTCGAATAAATACAGCTTCTCCGTACTGGCTACCCAAATCTGATTGTTATCCTGATGTCGGCAGATCGTTACTATATTCATATAACTGTTTCCACCGTTTTCTGACGAATGTCCGTAGTTGGTGAACTCGATACCGTTGAAACGATTCAGCCCGTCCTGCGTTGCAAACCACATATATCCTATGCTATCCTGGAGGATGCTCCGGACGCAATTGCCCGATAACCCTGATCTAACGTCATATTTCTTGTAGATATTGGCGAAGACCAGAGAAACCGATGCCAGCAGTATACATATAGATAAGATGGATCGTTTCATAATTTCCCTTCTTTGTATCTCCTGTTTATAGGCAATATATCTCCTGTTTGCAGGATCTATATACCCTGCATGTTGGATCTATATACCCAACGCGCAGGACATATATTGCCAACAGATTGGATCTATATCTCCTGTAAACCGGGTAACTATCCCCTCTGTAGGGCTCTTTATTTTACGTCATCCCACGTATCCGTGCGGAACGGGAAAGCGCTCAATCCGAAAGTGTTGCGCAGAGTGATATTTCCTACATAATTACGGAAAGCATAGCGCACGGCAACCGGTTGGGCAACCTCTTCACTCGATACTTCCACCGTGTTGGTACGTCCTATAATCTTCGCTTTCGCCGGATAGAACTTTTTGTCGGCTCCTGCAATCTCGAACCCCTCCAGTTGGGCGAAAGTAGGGAACAGTCCCGCAGGTGCGTTATTGAATGTCACTATGGCCTTGTTTCCCTCATAGTCTACTTTAGTCATCATCGGACCGTTGGATGGCAATCGGCCGATGCTGTATGTTTTAGTCAACGCAAGCGTAGCCAGCCGGAGTCCTACCACATCCTTTGGCGATGGGTGGATACAAAACTCATCACCAATATCCGTAGTGGGTATCATGCCCGAATTAGGAATCGTTTTCAATGCTTCCATCTGTGCTTCACGCAATAAAGCGGCCCCCGTATTGCTGCTGTTTTCATATTTGTAAGGAGCAATCTGCACATAATAGAAAGGCATATCGGGAGCCTCCCATACGTTTCTCCATAGCTGCACCATGGCAGTCATCATCGGAGCATAGAACTGATAGTTGGATATGTTCGATTCTCCCTGATACCAGAGGAAACCCTTTGCCGTGAAGTTCTTAACAGGCCATAACATCGAGTTGTACAGACATTCCAGACGCTGATGCACCCCTCTTTTAGGATCTTTGGCAGCTTCTACGTCCATACCTTCGACGGTTTTCAATGTCGGTTCATCTATCCATGCTTCGATAGCCGAACCTCCCCAACTGTTGATAACCAGCCCTACCGGAAGATGAAGACTTTCAGTCAGTTGTCTGGCAAAGAAATAGGCGGCGGCACTGCAATCAATGGTCGTTTCAGGTGACGAAACTTCCCATTTTCTTTTTTCAAAATCCGTGCGGCGCTCTGTATCATTGGTTCTCGGTACGGTAATAAAGCGAATACGGTCGCGGTAATTTCCCGAGTTTAGAAGCGTTTCAAGTGAGTTGTCAATGGGCTGTGCGGCATTTCCCATCATGCGCATTTCCATGTTCGACTGTCCGGAGCAGATCCACACCTCCCCTATCAGTATATCCGAGAGAGTGACCGGAGTCCCATCGCTGATTGTAATAGAATAAGGTGTATAACCTCCTTTGGGAGTGTCCACTTTCACCAGCCAGGCCCCGTCTTTGTCGGTAGATGCCTGATAAGTCCGGTTGTTCCATGAAGTAGTGACGGTTACTTTTTTGCCGTCTGCCCAACCCCATAATTTAACGGAACTGTTCTGTTGAAGCACCATGTGATCTCCCATCATTGCGGGGAGTTTTACTTTGCCTTGTGCAAGCGGTAGGAATAAAAGTGATAGAATCAGAAGTAGAAAATGTTTTTTCATACTGTTTTTTATTAGATATTCGACGAATAGTTATTAGGTATCCGACAAAAATACAATCAATTTTTAAATATGGAATAAAATTAGCTAGTCATTTTCTGATAAAAGCTAGTCGAAATCTTAAAAGCTGGTTTTTCCTTTCCATTCTCGGTCGAATTTTCTTAATTAGTGGCATCAATCGCCTAAACAGTATTATTAGATTGGTTAAATATCCCATTTCTTTGCACTGTGAGTATTTAACAACCTAATTGTTTCATTAAATCTAATCAAATGAAAAAGAAGCATTATCTATTATTTTTATTGGCTTCGCTCTTTTTACTGACAGATGTGGTGTGGGCACAGACATCTGCTACAGTAAGTGGAGTAGTGATCGATGAGAATGGAGAAACCCTGCCGGGTGTTTCCGTGGTCGAAGTAGGTACAACGAACGGTGTCCTGACAGACCTGAACGGACACTACACCTTAAAAACAACTTCTGCCAAACCTTCCGTTTCTTTCAGTTACATTGGTTATCAGACCACCACGCTTCCCCTGAACGGGCGTACGAAACTCGATGTACAGATGAAGGTGGAAACGAAAGTGCTGGATGAAGTAGTGGTAGTGGGCTACGGTGTACAGAAGAAAGTGAACCTGACCGGCTCCGTGACTTCCATCAACTTTGCCGACCAAACGGAAGGGCGACCCATCATGAGTGTTTCTTCCGCCCTTTCGGGACTCGCTGCCGGTATGAACGTGACGCAGGCTTCGGGACAACCCGGATCGGACGGCGCCACCATCCGCGTGCGTGGTAACGGTACGTTCAATACCAACTCCCCATTGGTACTGGTAGACGGTATTGAATGGAGCATGGACAACGTGAACCCCAACGACATTGAAAGTATCTCCGTACTGAAAGACGCTGCCTCAACAGCTATTTACGGTACGCGTGCCGCTAACGGAGTGATCCTCATCACCACCAAAAGCGGAAAAGGTAAACCGCAAATCTCCTATTCTTATTCGGGAGTCGTGCAGATGCCTTACAACAATCTCTCTTTCGTAAGCGACTACGCCCGCTATATGGGACTGGTCAACGAGGCTTGCGAAAATGTGAATACCAAAGGTATTTTCTCGCAGGAAAGCATTGACCGCTGGAGGGCTGCTTCTGCCGATCCGAACGGACTGAATGAGTACGGAGTGCCCAATTACGTGGCCTATCCGAACACAGATTGGTTCGACGAAGTATTCGACACCGGATATTCGCAGGAACACAACCTCTCTGTCTCCGGCAGCTCGGAGAAAGTGAAGTATATGCTCTCCTTGGGCTATCTCGACAATCAGGGAGTCATGAACCGCTGGAACCTCGATTCAAGTACGCAGAAAATCAATTTCCGTACCAATCTGGAAGCCAAGATTGTGAAATGGATGACCGTCGGTACCCGCCTTTACGGACAAAAGCAAGATTACGGGATGGCAAACATCAGCAATGGATTCAAGTATCTCTACCAGACTACTCCGGGCGTATATCCGGGCGAACCGAACTACTGGGGACGTCCCGCACTGGCAAGTGAAGAATCTTCCAATGCCAATAATATCTTCGGGCAGATGGCGGGAGCTACCGGTTTCAATACCGTATGGCGTCTCAACGCTTCAGTCTACGGAATTATCACTCCTTATAAAGGTCTCAACATCGAAGGTACATTCAACTATTCACCGACATTTACTGACAAGTCTTCCTATAGCCGCCAGAATGGTTATTGGGACTACGTGACCGACCAACGTGTCAGCGAAAGCGCACTGGAGAACGCTTCCATTACCAATACAAGCGCGCGCACCTGGCGTCAGAGTGCCGAAATACTGGTACGCTATCAAACCACCATCAAGAAAGACCACGATCTGGGCGCATTACTCGGATATTCCGCACAGGAATATTACAGCAAGAGCTTTGCCGTTTCCCGTAAAGGAGCTACTGACTGGACACTGAACGAATTGAGCACCTATGAAACTCTCGTCAGCTCTTCCAGCTCGGCACCTGCCAAATGGGGACTGCTCTCTTACTTCGGCCGTGTCAACTACGGATATAAAGGACGTTATCTCTTCGAAGCCAACCTTCGTGCCGATGCCTCCTCCCGTTTCGGTGTGAACCAGCGTTGGGGGTATTTCCCTTCGTTCTCCGGTGGATGGCGTATCTCGGAAGAATCGTTCATGCAAGGAGCATCGGACTATCTCTCCAACCTGAAACTGCGTGTTTCGTGGGGAAAGACAGGTAACAACTCTACGGGCAACTACGACTGGCAGGCAAATTATGCCACAGGCAATGTTGTAATCGATGGTGAAGGAACCAAAGGACTGGTGCGTAAAAAACTAAGCAACGACAAACTGCATTGGGAAAGTACCGCAACAACCGACATCGGACTTGACTTCGGTTTCTTCAACAACCGCCTGACGGGTGAAATAGACTACTATAATAAATATACTTCAGACATTCTCTACCATCCCGAACTCTATCTCTCGATGGGTGTTGTTGGTTCTGCTCCCGAAAATCTGGGTGAAGTGCGCAACCGCGGTGTAGAATTTACCCTAAACTGGAACGACCGTATCGGAAAAGACTTTGAATATCGGGTAGGCATGAACTTCTCTTTCAATGCCAATAAGGTAATGAAATTCAAGGGCGATCTCCAGAAATACTGGACGTATGATGCACAGGGAAACAAAGTCAGCTATGTCAACAACTTCAGTGATGTGTCCGAATCCGGATTCGGAGGATACATCTGCGAAGGTCGCCAACTGGGTGAAACCTATATGTATAAGGTGTACAGAGGTTCCGGCGAAGGCTATACCGGAGGTGCGGTAGACATCCATGCGGGACCGAAGGACGGAATGATACGTACAAAGGAAGACATGGTATGGGTACAGGCGATGATTGACTCCGGTTATTCATTCGGAGGAATGAAGACGATTGCCAAAGACCAGCTTTGGTATGGTGACATTCTCTATGCCGACAGCAATGGGGATATGAACTATGGTGATACGAACGACAGGGATTTCTCCGGTCATACCAGTGTGCCGAAATTCAACCTGGGCTTCAACTGTGCTTTCTCTTACAAGAATATTGATTTCTCCATGTTGTGGTCGGGAGCTTTCGGACATTACCTCAACTGGAATACGGATTACTACAACTCCACGCTCGTGAGTCACGGATATGGCATTATCGAACATATTGCCGACAATCATTACTTCTTCGATCCTTCCAATCCGGACGATTCGCGCACCAACCAGTCGGGCAAATACCCCCGTCTGACGTATGGAACTACGTATAATAACAGAATCCAGAGTGATTGGAACGAATATAAGGCCGACTATTTCAAGTTGAAGAATATCCAGATAGGCTATACATTGCCGCAGCGGATTTCCAGTAAGTTCTTTGTAAGCAAGCTCCGTGCTTTCGTGTCGATGGATAACATCCTGACGATTACCAGTTACCCGGGACTTGATCCGGAAATAGGAACTGAAATCGGCTACCCATTGATGCGTCAGATCTCTTTTGGCGGACAGATTACCTTTTAATGATGTAGAACTAAAAAACAGAATCTGATATGAAAAAGATATTAATGATTTTAACGATGGCTCTGGCTGCTACCTCCTGCATGGATATTCTCGATGTGGCCCCGGAAGACCAGATCGCAAGTGAAAACATGTGGACTACGGAGGAGCTTGCCGACAAGGGAATGGCAGGACTCTACTATCCGTTCTATGCCACCCAACTCTCGTCTACCCAGCTCCGGCGTGCCGACGGTTTGAACCGCCAGGGAATCGAAGCCATGAGCTTCGCAACCGATTATTATTCCAACAACTATCCGGTGGAACTGCTTTCGCTGGCTACCAAACCTGCCAATGACTTTCAGGTGTGGTATGAATGGAAGTTCTGTTACACCATCATCCATGCGTGTAACGATGCGATTGTCAATCTGCATAAAGCGGATATGAGTACTGATAAACTGGCACGTTATCAATGCGAAGCCCGTTTCCTCCGTGCGTGGGCCTATAACCGTCTGAATATGCTTTATCAGGGTGTTCCCGTTTATCTGGAACCCATCAATAATGAAGACTGTACGCGTGGTCAATCTTCGGTAGATGAAGTCTGGCAAGTGATTCTGGACGATTTGACGTATTGCATCAATAATCCTGATTTCCCCCATAACACGCTGAACGAAAACTACGGACGCCCTTCCAAGGGAGCTGCCTATGCGCTTCGTGGCATGGTGTATATGTGGAAGAAGCAATACAAGGAAGCAGGCAACGATTTCAAAGAAGTGGAAACCTGCGGCTACGGCTTGTGGACAGGCGAATATGCCGACTTCTTCAAATATGAAAACGAGAAAGACAAAGAAATGATTTTCTCGCTCCAGTTTAGCGAAGAAACCGGTTACTGTGACAACATTCAGCAAATGACCGGTGCGCGTGATACGTATGACGGATGGACGGAAATAAAACCTTCCGCAGACTTTGTAGACTATTATAAGAATGCCGACGGATCGGACTTCAAATGGTCGGAAGTAGACGGTTTGGAAGATTGGGACTTATTGACTCCGCAACAACGTGAAATCTTCTTCTGCCGTGACGGGTTGGAATCCATGTCCTCACAAAAGAATGCCCTTATCAAACGCGTAGGTGAAGATATTTATCAGAAATACTACCTGAACAGCGGTAACGAAGCCCGCATTAAAAAGGCGTATGACAACCGCGACCCACGTTTGCAACAGACAGTCGTTACCCCTTATATCCCGGTAGATTGCTACAAGCCTAACTATGCCGGAGATGCCAACCAAATCGGTAAACAACTTCGCTGGCCCTTGAAGGAACAAGGCACGAATGGCGGAGACTTCTGGCTGGATAAACGTACTTCCGCTTTCTACTGCTATCGTAAATACAATGAGTTTGAGAAAGGCCGCTTGATTAGCCGGAGCCGTTGCCATACCGACTGGCCGTTGATTCGCTATACCGATGTATTGTTGCAGTATGCGGAAGCATTGGCACAGACCGACCAGATAGGAGAAGCCATCCGCCTGGTGAATAAAGTACGTACCCGCGCCCACATGCCTGCGTTGACAGAGGGCGGAAGCGGTCCGTGCGCAGTGAACGGAAAAGAAGACATGCTCGAAAGAGTGCGCTATGAACGTCGCGTGGAATTCTGTCTGGAGGGAATTAACTTCTTCGACGAAGTACGTTGGGGAACCTATAAAGAAACCAAATTCCAGGGGAAAGACGTGAATGGCGGCAAGTCCTGGTGGGGCGATATGGTGGAGTATAACTGGTATTACACCGATTATATGTGGCCGTGGACTGCTCCTATCGTTGAAACGCAAAAGAACCCGAACCTGACTAAACGAAGCGGTTGGGCGTATTAATCATAAAGATTTGAATAAGGATGAAGAAAATACTTTTACTATTACTCATTTTTGTATCCGGTTGCACAGGTGTATTTGCGCAACAGTTTGACTATGGCAAGATAGCGCCTCATCCCCGGCTGTTATTGCCGGAGGGCGGAGAAGAAGCTATTAAGAAAGCTATTGCGGAGTATCCCCCGTTGGCAGCAGTTCACCAACGGATCATGGAACTTTGCGACCGGACACTTACGGAACCACCTGTGGAACGTATCAAGGAGGGCAAACGCCTGTTGGCGATTTCGCGCATCGCATTGAAGCGTATCTATTACCTCTCATACGCTTACCGTATGACGGGAGATAAGAAATACGCTCACCGTGCGGAACAGGAGATGCTCGCTGTCAGCCGTTTCACGGACTGGAACCCTACTCATTTCCTGGATGTAGGCGAGATGGTAATGGCATTGGCTATCGGTTACGACTGGCTCTATGATTCTTTGCAGCCCGACACCCGCCGGGTGGTGCGTGAAGCAATCATCGAAAAAGGATTTGATGCGGCAAAGAATACCCGTCATGCCTGGTTCTACACTGCCAAGAATAACTGGAATTCCGTATGTAATAGTGGATTGGCGTATGGTGCACTGGCTCTTTTCGAAGAGATTCCGGAGATTTCGAAAGGTATTATCGAGAAATGCATGGAGACAAATCCGAAAGCGATGGTAGGCTATGGTCCTGATGGAGGTTATCCCGAAGGATTCGGATATTGGGGGTACGGGACGAGTTTTCAGGTAATGCTCATTGCTGCGCTCGAAAGTGCTTTCGGCACAGACAATGGGCTCTCCCAAGCCCCCGGATTTAAGAAGTCTGCCCGTTTCATGCAGTATATGACGGCTCCGAGTGGAGACTGCTTCTGTTTCTCGGATTCTCCGGTAGAGGCGGAATGTAACATGATGATGTTCTGGTTTGCAGGCAAGGAGAAAGACCTTTCCCTGTTGTGGATTGAACGTCAGTATCTCGACCGCCCGGATATGCAGTTTGCCGAAGACCGTTTACTGCCCAGCCTGATGGTGTTCTGTTCACAGCTCGACCTGAACCGGATCGGAAAGCCGAAGAAAAACTTCTGGTTTAACCGTGGAGATACGCCTGTGTTTATCTACCGTGGCGGATGGGACAGCAAGAAAGATACCTATCTGGGAGTGAAAGGAGGTTCGCCCTCTACCTCTCATGCACACATGGATGCCGGGTCGTTTATCTTCGAGAGAGACGGAGTGCGTTGGGCGATGGACTTGGGGATGCAGAGTTATATCACACTCGAAAGTAAGGGAGTGGACCTGTGGAATATGTCGCAGAACGGACAACGCTGGGAAGTATTCCGGCTAAGCAATATCGCTCACAATACGTTGACGATTAACGGAGAACGCCATTTGGTAGAGAGCAATGCCCCGATCACCCGTACTTTCGAGTCGAAGAAACAGAAAGGGGCGGAAGTAGACCTGTCGACTGTGTTTGCCAATAGTGTGAAGAAAGCTGTCCGCACCGTGATATTGGATCAGAAAGACCATCTGGAAGTAATAGACCGCTTGGAGACGCGCGATAAGGAAGCTACCGTATCCTGGATTATGGTCACTCCGGCAGAAGCCAAGATTACAGGCAAGAACCGCATAGAATTGACTAAAGACGGACAACGGATGCTCCTGACAGCAGATACCGGTACGGAAGTAGAAATGAAAATCTGGTCCAACGTGCCCCCGCATGAATATGATTTCCGCAATCCGGGAACCATCCGCGTTGGCTTTGAAACGGTGATTCCTGCCAATCGTGCCTCGCAACTGAAAGTACGACTTATTCCTTTGAAGTAATACAAATAAATTCATTGAACCATGAAAACGATTCTTTTTAAAACAATCATCATAGCTTTCTTCGTAGGAACAGCCGTAAGTTGTTCCGATGAGGACGAGAACAGATTCCGTCCGGGATCTACCCATGAGAAACCGAATCCTACGGAGCCGGAGGGTGGACTGGATTATTCCAAACTGACTGCGGATAACCATCCTCGTCTGTTGATGAACGCTGAAGCTTTCACTGCATTGAAAGCCAAAGTGGATGCAAATGCGAGTGCCAATCTGACCTTGCTGCATAACACCATTATGGGAGTGTGCAACAGCAAAGGGATGAATGCAACGGCACTGACTTATAAGCTGGATGCCAGCAACAAACGTATTCTCGACGTTTCCCGTGATGCTTTATTGCGTATTTTCACCTGCGCTTATGCCTACCGGATGACTGGCGATGCCAAATATCTGACTAAAGCGGAAACCGATATCAATGCCGTATGCAACTTTCCCGACTGGAACTCGAAACGTCACTTTCTCGATGTGGGCGAAATGGCTACGGCCGTTGCTTTCGGCTACGACTGGCTCTATAACGAACTAAGTGCCTCCACCCGTACGAAAGCAGCCAACGCATTGCTGAAGTTTGCTTTCCAACAGGCACAGAACAAGAACTGGAACCTAAACTTCTATGAAGCTACCAACAACTGGAACCAGGTTTGTAATGGCGGACTGGTCTGTGCGGCACTGGCTTCTTATGAAAACAATCCTTCCGAAGCAAAGGACATGATTGAAAAGGCTTTAGAATCCAATAAACCTGCATTGGAAGTGATGTACTCTCCCGATGGCAACTATCCGGAGGGCAGCGGTTACTGGTGCTACGGCACGCTTTATCAGGTGTTGATGCTTGCCGCCCTCAACAGTACGCTTGGCACGGATAACGGACTTTCCGATACACCGGGATTCTCCAAGACGGCAGAATATATGTTGTATATGACAGGGCTGAACAGCAAGTTCTTTAATTATTCGGACTGTGCTCCCTCTTCTACCGCAGCACTTGCTTCATGGTGGTTTGCCGATAAATACAGTAACCCGTCATTGCTCTATAATGAACTGAAAATGCTGAAGAACGGTGAATACGCTTCCTGTGCCGAAAACCGCTTACTGCCAATGATTATGGCTTTTGCCAATAATCTGAATCTGGATGCGATCTCCGCCCCTTCCAATAAGCTATGGAGTGGAAAAGGGGAAACGCCTGTGGTGATGGTGCATACCGACTGGACATACACGGATACGGATAAATACCTCGGTATCAAAGGGGGCAAGGCCGGTTCTAGTCATGGCCACATGGATGCCGGTTCATTTGTATACGATGCGTATGGAGTGCGTTGGTCGATGGATTTCGGTCTGCAAAGTTATACAACTCTTGAGTCGGTACTGGCCGGTTTGGGTGGTAATCTTTGGGATATGGGACAGAATTCGATGCGTTGGGATGTATTCCGCCTGAATAATCTCAATCATAGCACGATCTCAATCAATGATGCCCGTCACCGGGTGGACGGTGCGGCTACCCTGACCACTACCATCAACACTGCTACGGAATTGGGAGCCACTTTCGATCTGACAGAAGTAGTGTCCGATCAGGCTGCATCCGCTACCCGTACCGTGAAAATCGTGAACGATAAAGATTTAGTAGTCATGGATGAGATAAAGGCAAGAACGGATAAATCCGCCAAAGTACGCTGGTGCATGGTGACGCCTGCCGTCCCGACGGTGGAAAGTAACCGCATCGTACTAACTAATGGAAGCAAAGTGATGTATCTCACAGCCAGCGGAACCGTAAAGCCTACCTACAAAACATGGAGTACCACTAGTGAAAACTCTTATGACCAGGCTAATCCGGGCACTTATATGGTCGGCTTTGAAGCAACGGTCACAGCCAACCAGACTGCCACATTTACCACAACCCTGTCCCCCAAATAAAATGAATTGAACGTATGAGAATCTTATTATTATCTATACTAGGGCTTCTAACATTGGCATCCTGCTCCAGGCAGGAGCCAATGGAGGCGCTGATTGACCGTGTGTTTACCGTTGCAGAGCAACAATACACGAATATGGATACCCGCCTGACGGAAAAGACACTTCCCCGCACGCTCTCTGCCGAGGGTGAGTTTGTCCCTTCGAATATCTATTGGTGGTGCAGCGGGTTCTATCCCGGCTCCCTCTGGTATATCTATGAATATACCCGGAACGATGCCGTGAAGGCGCTGGCCGAGAAGAATACGCTGAAACTCGACTCTATACAGTACGTGACTAGAGATCATGATGTAGGTTTCCAGTTGAACTGTAGCTATGGAAATGGTTTTCGGCTGACGGGCAATGAGGCTTATAAACAGGTGCTCTATCAGGGAGCCAAATCCTTGTCAACTCGCTTCCAACCTACCGCCGGTGTAATCCGTAGCTGGGACTTTGTGCGCAAAGGTTGTGACTGGAAGTTCCCGGTGATTATTGACAATATGATGAATCTGGAATTACTGTTGTCCATGTCGAAAGCCTATGCCGATGATTCTTTGCAGAACATAGCCTGCACACATGCCAACACCACTATCCTGAATCATTTCCGCGATGATTACTCTACGTATCATCTGGTGGATTACGATCCTGAAACCGGAGCGGTGCGCGGCAAGCAGACAGTGCAGGGCTTCTCGGACGATTCTTCCTGGAGCCGCGGACAGGCATGGGCCTTGTATAGCTATACGATGATGTTCCGCCTGACGGGTTATCAGAATTATCTGTTGCAAGCCGGACATATTGCCGATATGCTGCTCCGCCGTCTACCTGCCGACGGTATTCCTTACTGGGACTTTGACGCTCCGGTGGAAGAACACTCCTATCGGGATGCTTCTGCTGCCGCTATCATGGCCTCTGCTTTTATCGAGCTAAGCCGCTATATCCCCGGAACGGAAGCCAAGGAATCTTATCTTGCCATGGCGGAAAAGCAACTTCGCACGCTTGCCTCGAAAGAGTATCTGGCCGAACCGGATACGAACGGGAACTTCCTCCTGAAGCATAGCGTAGGCGCACTTCCAGATAAAAGCGAAGTAGATGTCCCCCTGACGTATGCCGATTATTACTTTTTAGAAGCATTGCTACGGTATAAGAATCTACAAAAATAAAACTAATACAATATGATTATGAAGAACTTACATATAAGCATGGCATTTATCTTCGTATTACTGCTGATAACTGCCTCCTGTTCGGACAAGGATGATTCGGCTCCACGTGTCATCCCCACCATGAACCTGACAGTTTCGGAGATTGCAGACAATACGGCTCTGATTACTTCCGAACAGCAAACAGGTACTACATTCGGAGCGAAAGTCATTGATTTCTATCCGGTGGCCGACATCGGCTTTGACTATAACATTGAAGTGAAGCTGGTGAAATTCGTAGAAGAAAACGGAGAACCGGTATCTCTGCCCTATACCCGTAAAGTTACCGAAGGATTGCGTCCGGGAGTGAATTACATTAGTGCTATCATTGCCTATAATGCCGAGGGGCGTGCCGTGTGTTCCGCTTTTCAGACTTGGAAAGCGGCAGGAACAGAAGGCGCATGGAGTGATGGCGGTTCTGCCGGTGATCTGGAAGAGAATGAATGGTAAACGAGGATGTAACTCAAAAGAATGAATGGTATGAAAAATAAATTATATGCAATAGGTGTAACGATTCTGATGATGACAAGTTGCACACAGGACGAGCTTATTTCGTCCGATAACGGCCGGGAACCGGTAACGGCAGGTTCATGTCTGACGCTGGTCGGACTCTCGTCTCCGCAGACGCGTGTTTCTATCGGTGATAAAACAGGCGATGTTTATCCGGTGCTTTGGAGTGAGGGTGATGCCTTGGGAGTTTTCTCCCGTACGGCAGGGACTGATATTCACAATGTGCAGTCTTTATTAAGTGATGAATCGATCGGGCAGAATTCCGGTGTCTTTACTTCAGACGATGTGAAGATGGCGGAAGCAGGAGCTACGGAACTTCTTATCTATTACCCGTACCGGACAAGTACGGAACTAGCCGAAGACGGGAACAAGATAACTTCTTCCTTGTCTGTAGAGCAGGAGCAAAGTCGTCCGGGTGATAGTCATCATATTGGAAAGTATGGGTTTGCATTTGCCAAGGCAACAGTCAGCGGTCCGGATATGCTTGCCAAATTTACGTTGAATCATGCGATGGCTTATGTGAAGTTCAGCATCTCGTCCCAGGAACTTTCTACGTACAGGCTAAAGAGTGTTTCCCTGTATGACAAGGAGACGAAAACGCCTCTTTCCGGTACGTTTACCGCGAATCTGGATACGGACGAGTTGACATACGGTACGGATGTCAAACCGTATGCCACTGTTTCACTGACTACTCCCGAGTTGCTTGCTTCCGCACAGGATATATATCTGACTACGTATCCTGCTGATTTAAGCGGCAAACAGGTGTACATTGTGGTCACTCTGGAGAATGACCGGCAGACGGTTACAATTCCTATTCTAAAGGAAGGAAAGCAGCTGAAAGCCAATGCAGTCAATACGATTGCTATTAATAACTTGAAACTTTCGGATAATTCCTGTGAATGGTACGAGCCTGTAGAGACACGTCTGCTGGCAGGTGGATGGGCTTATGGTGAATCCAACTGTTTGATGACGAATATTTCGACCAGTGGTGTGAGCAATACGATTAGTGTGAAAGCACGTGGTAACTTCATGGAAGTGGAAGAACCTAAGTATGCAAAGACTATTCTCGGGTGCGATTTGAATGTTAATCATAAGATGATTGCTGTGAATGGTTCTACTACGGACATCATTCCTGTTGGCAGTGATTACAATATTACGATTAATACCTATAAGGTAAGTGGAGGCTACGACGGCGGTTGCGGTCAGGTGGCTATCTATGGAGAGGATCAGACTACTGTTATCTGGAGTTTTATTATCTGGATGACCCCTACTCCGGCAGAACACCCTTATGGTAATACGGGATATGTAGTGTTAGATCGTAATTTGGGTACTTACATGACATGCGAAGGAGACAACTGGAAACAAAACGGTGTTTACTTCCAGTGGGGACGTCCTACGCCGGTGGGCTGGTCGGGAACCGTGGGTACTAACATACCTACTCAAGCCACCAATGTCCGCTTCTCTATCGAAAATCCTCGTGCATTGCTTTATACCAATGAAGTGGAGAATACAAAATCCGACTGGTATCTGGGTGCATGGACCGGTGCACGTACCGACCGTAAAGATGACTTCTGGGGTAATCCGAACGAATCGAGCACTTATCTCAATCCTTCTGACGGTCATAAATCTATTTATGATCCTTGTCCGAAAGGGTATCGGGTAGTGTCTCCCCGCGTATTGGATGAGATAGAGCAGAAAGGTGAATTTGTGAAACAGAGCGCAACTGCGGTATTTAAATATTGCTATGATGGTACAAACTATGCTTATTGGCCGTTAGCAGGTTGTAAGTGGGGATCTAATGGTGGAAATAATGGTAATAATACAGGGCTGGATGCTAGCAAGGGTGCTGCTTGCTATTGGTCCAACTCATCGGCAAGTAGTTATGGAAATGATAAGGATCAGGGAGCTACTTCCTTGTATTATAAAGTTTCCGATAAGACGTGGACTCACTCTTCCGGTCGTTCTCATGCATTCTCTGTACGGTGTATGAAAGATACCGAGAATCGTTAGGTTTATGGGCTGTATGAGGAAATAGAGTTTTCCATCTCTGTTCCATTTTTAAGATTCAGAAGAAAACCGGAATAAGATAAAAGGACCTAATAGAAGAAAAAGTGCATATTCAGTTGCAAGAATATGCGCTTTTTCTTTTTATATTGCATTTATTTCCTTGAAATATGCAATATATGGTGTCACTAAACCATCGGTTTGGTGTAATCAAAGCTTCGGTTTGTTTAAAACAAACGCTCTCTTTGGTATAAACCAACCGTCGGTTCCTTTTAAAGGAACCGAAACTGGTTTTTTGGAGAGCAGAATTAGAGCTGGTTTGTCTTTCTTTTCTGTTGGTTTGTAAATAGCAATCTGATATGTGTCTGATGATATAGTGACTTTTTATACTTTTAAAAGGTCTGCTTTACTGCAATTTGTCTAGCTATAATAGACGTTTGGTATCGCTTGCGAATTGTGCTGTTTTAAATTGCAGGCGTTTTTTCTGATTCAGAAGAGAGAAGCTCGAATTATGAGGTACAGAATAGATAAAATATGCGTTTCTTCATATATCCTCTTTTCTGCTCCGGTAACTGGCCGGTGATGTTCCCAAATATGCTTTTACATATTTCCCGAAGAAGGATTGATTGGGGAAGTTGAACTCTTCCGCAATTTCTTTGATAGACTTGTCCGAATGCTTCAACCGGTATTTTATTTGCTCCATAGCCGTTTCATTAATCAAGTCTGACGGAGTTCTGCCACACGCCTGCTTGATAACCTTTGAAAAATGTTTGGGCGTATAACAGAGCTCGTTGGCAAAATAACTCACCGAGCGGTGTATACCTTTGTCTCTTGATAATAGCTCCATGAATTTCCGTAAGGTATAATTCACCTGCTTGATATTCTCTCTCGAACGATCCGACTTGTCGGAGCACTCGATTTCCTTATGAAGCTGCCCCAACATCTCACAGAAGAGAGCGGAAAAGAGATGCTGCATCACTTCCCTGTGGTAGCAATGAGGTTCATCATTTATCTTGGCCACAATTAAATCCCGGTAGAATCCGAAAACAGAATTGTCTTCTTCGTCGCTTACGGACTTCACCGGATTGTTATGGATATGAACGGCTGTGTTCCACGTCTCCTTTTCCATTTTAATGATACGTTGCAGAAAACGGGTGGAGAATCCTGCAAGCCTTACCTTATATTTAGGGCTTAACATCGTATGGCTGATGACGGTATTGGGAAGGCCGAGCAATAGATCGCCTGCCTTCAACTGGTAAGTCCGGTAGTTGATGTCCAGTTGGATGCACCCTTCTATACAGACGGCGATGATGAAACATTCCAGTCTGACAATATCATTATTATCAGGAATTCCTTCCAAGCTGTTGACTATTGCAAAATCATTATCTATATAGTCCAGTGTATGCTGACTGTCCTTAAAGTCTTTTATATCTATTGGTCTGATGTTCTCTTTTTCCATATTCTTTTCTTTTTTTCTTTTTGCAAAGTTGGTGAATAAAGCGGAAAACGGAATGTCCTGATTGCCTTTATAATTGTCTGATATGTCGTTTATTGACAAATAGTTAGCTATAATAAATGAAAAAGGCGAGAATAGGACATTTATGGAGGGAAATTGGTCACTATTGCCTTGTTCTTTTCTCCTACTTTTGTCCAGGATTTAACAAAAGAACAAAAGAGAAAGTATGATTACAGTAAGCAAAAAATGGATACGGCTGATAGGGATTGTCGGTTGTACAGTGTGGATGGCATCTTGCAAGCAGGCATCGGATGCGGGAGTGAAATCTTCTTCTTATGCAGTAATGCAGATAGAAGCGGTGGACAAAGAGTTTTCTTCTTCCTATTCGGCGACTATACGCGGGCGGCAGGATATTGACATCTATCCACAGGTGTCGGGAACGATTGAGAAACTCTGTGTGACCGAAGGACAGAAAGTACGCCGGGGACAATTACTCTTCGTTATCGACCAGGTTCCTTACAAGGCTGCACTGAAAACTGCCACTGCCAATGTAGAAGCAGCACGTGCCGGGCTGGGTACCGCCGAACTGACTTACAAGAGCAACAAAGAACTGTATGCACAGAAAGTTGTTTCCGAATTTAGTCTGAAAACAGCCGAGAACACTTATCTCACTGCCAAGGCACAACTCTCACAGGCCGAAGCCCAGGAAATCAGTGCCCGCAACAACCTTTCTTATACCGAGGTGAAAAGTCCCAGTGACGGAGTAGTAGGCGCATTGCCTTATCGCGTGGGTGCATTGGTAGGTGCTAATATGCCTTATCCGCTTACCACAGTCAGCGACAACTCGGATATGTATGTCTATTTTTCCATGACCGAGAATCAGTTGCTTGCCCTTACCCGCCAGTATGGTGATATGGATGAGGCATTGAAGAATATGCCGGAAGTGGAATTGCACTTGAACGACAATTCGGTTTATGATAAGAAAGGTGTCATTGAATCCATCAGCGGAGTCATCGACCGCCAGACGGGTACTGTCGTAGCGCGTGTGGTGTTCCCCAACGAATCACGGTTGCTTCATAGCGGAGCATCGGGCACGGTAGTAGTGCCGAGTATCTATAAAGACTGTATTGCCATTCCGCAGACGGCTACCGTGCGGATGCAGGACAAGACTATTGTATATAAGGTAGTGGACGGTAAGGCTGTCTCTACCCTGATAACTGTGGCCGGTATCAACGACGGACGCGAATATGTAGTGTTGAGCGGACTGAAAGCCGGTGATGAAATTGTATCGGAAGGCGCCGGACTGGTGCGCGAAGGCACGCAAGTTAAATAAGAAGGAGACTGATTATGAAAGGAAATATGTTTATAAAGAGGCCGGTGATGGCAATCTCCATTTCCGTATTGATTCTGGCTATCGGGCTTATTTCACTCTTCACGTTGCCCGTGGAGCAATATCCCGATATTGCACCTCCGACGGTATATGTGACTGCCAGCTATACCGGTGCTGATGCCGAGGCAGTGATGAACAGTGTCATCATGCCCCTGGAAGAGAGTATCAACGGTGTGGAAGACATGATGTATATCAGTTCGAGTGCCTCCAATGCAGGTTTGGCTATTATTCAGGTTTACTTCAAGCAGGGCACAGACCCCGATATGGCAGCAGTCAACGTGCAGAACCGTGTGGCTAAGGCGCAGGGATTACTTCCGGCCGAAGTTACGAAAGTCGGTGTAAGCACGATGAAGCGCCAGACCAGTTTCTTGCAGATCGGTGCTTTGGTCTGTACTGATGGCCGTTATGACCAGACCTTCCTGGCCAATTACTTGGACATCAATGTTATTCCCCAGATAAAACGTATCGAGGGAGTGGGAGACGTCATGGAGCTGGGTGATACGTATAGTATGCGTATCTGGCTGAAACCGGAACGGATGGCACAATATGGGCTGGTACCGTCGGACATCACCGCTGTACTGGGTGAGCAGAATATTGAAGCTCCTACCGGTTCGCTGGGTGAGAGTTCGCAGAACGTTTTCCAGTTTACGATGAAATATCGCGGACGCCTGAAGAGCGTGGAGGAATTTCAGAATACGGTTGTCCGTTCGCGTGAGGACGGCTCGATACTCCGCTTGAAAGATGTGGCGGAAGTAGAGTTGGGCACTATGACATATAGTTTCCGTAGTGAGATGGACAGTCAGCCTGCCGTTCTCTATATGATTTTCCAGACAGCCGGTTCCAATGCTACCGCTGTTAATAAAGAGATTACCGCGCAGATAGAGCGGATGGAGAAAAATCTGCCGGAAGGAACGGAGTTTGTCACCATGATGAGTTCGAACGACTTCCTTTTCGCTTCCATACACAATGTGGTGGAGACACTGATTATTGCCATCATCCTGGTAATCCTTGTGGTATATTTCTTCTTGCAGGATCTTAAAAGCACTCTTATCCCTTCCATCTCCATTATCGTATCATTGGTAGGTACGTTTGCCTGTCTGGTGGCTGCGGGATTCAGTCTGAACATCCTGACGCTGTTTGCCTTGGTGCTTGCCATCGGTACGGTGGTGGATGATGCTATTGTGGTGGTGGAAGCAGTGCAGTCCAAGTTTGATGCCGGGTATAAGTCGCCTTATCTTGCCACTAAAGATGCAATGGGCGATGTGACGATGGCTATCGTTTCCTGTACCTGTGTGTTTATGGCTGTGTTTATTCCCGTTACATTTATGGGAGGAACTTCGGGCGTATTCTATACACAGTTCGGTATCACAATGGCAACTGCCGTAGGTATTTCCATGATTTCGGCCTTGACGCTTTGTCCTGCTTTGTGCGCCATCATGATGCGTCCGTCGGACGGAACCAAGAGCGCTAAGAGTATTAACGGACGGGTACGCGCTGCGTATAATGCTTCGTTCAATGCCGTACTGGGTAAATATAAGAGAGGTGTGATGTTCTTCATCCGCCATCGTTGGATGGTATGGACTTCGTTGGCAGTTGCCGTTGCCCTGTTGGTTTATCTGATGAGTACCACCAAGACGGGACTTGTGCCGCAGGAGGATCAGGGTGTTATCATGGTGAATGTCAGCATTTCACCGGGAAGCACGCTCGAAGAAACAACGAAGGTGATGGACCGTTTGGAAAATATCCTGAAAGATACGCCCGAAATAGAACACTATGCCCGCGTGGCAGGGTACGGACTTATATCCGGGCAGGGAACTTCTTACGGTACAATCATTATCCGCCTGAAGGACTGGAGTGAACGAAAAGGTAAGGAACATAGCTCGGATGCCGTGGTTTCCCGTCTCAATGCACAATTCCAATCTTTAAAGGAAGCGCAAGTATTCAGCTTCCAGCCTGCCATGATTCCGGGTTACGGTATGGGTAACTCCCTTGAACTGAACCTTCAGGACATGACGGGGGGAGATCTGGCTACGTTCTATGAAGCGGCTGTACAGTTCCTCGGTGCTTTGAACCAGCGTCCGGAGGTAGCAATGGCTTATACCTCTTATGCTATCAACTTCCCGCAGATATCGGTGGAAGTGGATGCTGCCAAATGTAAGCGTGCGGGTATTTCGCCAAGTGCAGTGCTCGATGCAGTGGGGAGCTATTGCGGTGGTGCGTATATTTCCAACTACAATCAGTATGGTAAAGTATATCGTGTGATGATGCAGGCTTCACCTGAATATCGTCTCGACGAACAGGCATTGAACAATATGTTTGTACGCAATGGTACGGAGATGGCTCCGGTAAGCCAGTTTGTAACGCTGAAGCAAGTGCTGGGACCGGAAACGGCTAACCGTTTCAATCTTTACAGTACCATTACTGCCAATGTGAATCCTGCCGACGGTTACTCTTCCGGTGAAGTGCAGAAAGTCATTGAAGAAGTAGCCGCACAATCTCTGCCGGCAGGCTACGGATACGAATATGGTGGTATGGCACGCGAAGAAGCAAGTAGCGGTGGTGCACAGACAGTCTTTATCTATGCGATCTGTGTTTTCCTGATCTATCTGATTCTGGCCTGTCTTTACGAGAGTTTCCTCGTGCCGTTTGCCGTTATCTTCTCCGTGCCGTTCGGACTGATGGGTTCGTTCCTTTTCGCCAAATTCCTTGGATTGGAGAATAATATCTATCTGCAGACAGGGGTGATTATGTTAATCGGTTTGTTGGCTAAGACAGCAATTCTGATTACAGAGTACGCCATAGAGCGCCGTCGCAAAGGAATGGGTATCGTGGAATCTGCTTACTCTGCCGCACAAGTCCGCTTGCGTCCTATCCTGATGACGGTGTTGACGATGATCTTCGGTATGCTTCCGCTGATGTTCTCCTCCGGTGCAGGTGCCAACGGTAACAGTTCGCTGGGTACGGGTGTAGTAGGCGGTATGGTTGTCGGGACACTGGCATTGCTCTTTGTCGTTCCGGTTTTCTACATCATCTTTGAATTTTTGCAGGAGAAAATCCGCAAACCGATGGAGGAGGAAGCAGACGTACAGGTGCTTTTAGAGAAAGAAAAGAGTGAAGTTGAACGCGAACGTAACTAAATGAAAGAAAGAATGAAGAAGAATATCATCACATTAGTTGCCATCAGTCTGTCGTTGAGCGGTTGTGGCATCTATACCAAATACAAACCCGCCACTGTCGTCCCCGACCATCTTTATGGGGAGGAAGTGGTGGCCGAGGACACTGCCAGTCTGGGTAATATGGACTGGCGGGAACTTTTCACCGATCCTTATCTGCAATCCCTCATCGAAGTGGGATTACAGACTAATACCGACTATCAGTCCGCCCAGCTTCGTGTGGAACAGGCACAGGCGGCACTGATGTCTGCCAAACTTGCTTTTCTGCCTGCTTTTGCCCTTTCCCCGCAGGGAACGGTGAGCAGTTTTGATACACACAAGGCTACGCAGGCTTATTCATTGCCCGTTACTGCCAGTTGGGAGCTGGACGTATTCGGTCGTATGCGCAATGCCAAAAAACAGGCGAAAGCACTTTATGCTCAAAGCGAGGATTATCGTCAGGCTGTCCGTACCCAGTTGATAACAGGCATAGCCAATACTTACTATACCCTGCTGATGCTGGATGAGCAACTCGACCTTTCCCGTCAGACGGAGACGGCATGGAAAGAAACCGTGGCCTCCACCCGCGCTCTGATGAATGCCGGACTGGCAAACGAATCCGCTGTGTCGCAGATGGAAGCTGCTTATTATCAGGTGCAGAGTTCTGTACTCGATTTGCAGCAGCAGATCAGTCAGGTGGAGAATAGCCTTGCCTTATTATTGGCGGAGACACCCCGTAATTATGAGCGCGGTATGCTGGCAAAGCAGCAGTTTCCTACGGATCTTTCGATAGGGATTCCTGTCCGGATGCTTTCTTCCCGTCCCGATGTCCGTTCTGCCGAGCGGACACTGGAAGCAGCGTTCTATGGAACCAATGCGGCACGTTCGGCTTTCTATCCTTCTATCACTTTAAGCGGAAGTGCCGGATGGACGAACTCTGCCGGGTCTTTGATTCTTAATCCGGGTAAGTTTCTGGCATCAGCGGTAGGTTCGCTCACGCAGCCGCTCTTTAATAAAGGACAGGTGGTGGCACAATATCGCATTGCCCGTGCGCAACAGGAAGAAGCAGCGCTCGGCTTTCAGCAAACGTTGCTCAATGCCGGTAGTGAGGTGAATGATGCGTTGATTGCCTATCAAACCAGTCAGGGAAAAAGAATCTTGCTGGATAAACAGATCACTTCCCTGCAAACGGCTCTGCGAAGCACTACTCTGTTGATGGAGCATGGTAATACAACCTATCTGGAAGTGCTTACATCGCGGCAGTCATTGCTTAGTGCGCAACTGTCGCAGACGGTCAATCATTTTACTGAAATACAAAGTTTAATTAACCTATACCGTGCTTTGGGGGGAGGTCAGGAGTAAATGACATCATACTCTCTCTGTTTTTTAATTTAAAGAAAGAAGGGTTGCCGGAGAAGTGATTCTGTGGCAGCCCGTTTTGTAATCAGTTTCTGGTAATCAATATCTATCCGGCTTGCGACGTATGTATAGGTATACGCTGTAAGCTGGAAAAATGGAATGTTGAAAATCTATCTGAATGGTGAACTGGAACAGTCGGTTTATGATGTGGCAATAGTGAATCCGGAGGTTAAACCGTCTTCGGTCATTGTGAATGCTTCCTTGAGGAAGGCTTTCAGAGAGCTGAAGATTATGAACCGTCCACTGGATTATAAGAAAAACAAGAATATGGTTCTGAAATAGAAGAGGTTGTATCAAATAGAGGTCAGCGTGATAGAATAAATGATGATAATATCCTGTTTGCAGGAGATATAGATGCTGTGTGTTGGATATATAGATCCAACACACAGGTCATATATGCCGTATACATTGGATCTATATGTCCAATACGCACGGTATATATGGCTTACAGGCTTACAAGTGGCTGATAAACAGCACTATTTTACCAGGCTTTTTGCCCTTTCCAATGCTACATTGATATTCGGGCAGATATTCTCTTTTCCCAGTAGTTCGTAGAATCCGGCTTTTTCCAGTACATTATGCACGTTCTCGTTGACTCCGGAAAGGATAACGGTAGTCTTTTCCTTCTGTGACATTTCGCAGAGAGTAGTCAGGTTGTGAATCCCTGTGGAATCGATGAACGGAACCTTGCGCATACGGATGATACGTACTTTCGGGCGGTCTCCCAGTTGTGTCATTGTCTCTTCAAACTTGGTAGCGATACCGAAGAAATAAGGGCCGTTGATTTCGTATACCTCTATGCCTTTGGGAATCATCAGGTTTTCTTCGTGTACGGCAATATCCGATTCCTTGTTCGGGTCAATCTCGTCGGTAATCACCGAGATTTTGGTAGTCTCCATGACACGCTTCATAAAGAGGACGCAGGCAATGACCAATCCTACCTCGATAGCGACAGTCAGGTCGAAGATAACGGTCAGGAAGAACGTGATAAGCAGTACGGTAACGTCCGATTTCGGATTCTTCAGTAAAGCTCTGAATACACGCCATCCGCTCATGTTGTAAGATACGATGACCAGTACGCCGGCAAGGCATGCCATCGGAATATATTGTGCGAGTGGCATCAGGAAGAGCAGAATCAACAGCAATACTACTGCATGAATGATTCCGGCTATCGGTGTCTTACCCCCGTTGTTGATATTCGTCATGGTACGGGCGATAGCACCTGTGGCGGGAATACCTCCGAACAAAGGGGCTATGATATTGGCTGCTCCCTGTGCGATCAGTTCTGTATTGGAATCGTGGCGGTCGCCTATCACACCGTCGGCTACAGTGGCAGACAGCAGGGATTCGATAGCTCCCAATACGGCAATGGTGATAGCCACCGGAAACAATTCCCTGATAGCTTCCCAATCCAGCGCAGGCACAACGGCATCAGGCAACTCTGATTTAATGGTGAAGCGGTCACCGATGGTCTGGATGCAGTCGATTCCTCCGAAGGTTTTCATCAGGTAAACGGCTATCGTGACTACGATGATAGCAATCAGCGAACCGGGAATTTTCTTTGAGAACTTCGGAGTGATGGCGATAATAATAATGCTGACAATACTAACGATGGTATTCCACCAGTTGATCGTGTCGAAGTGTCGGAAATAAATCAGCCACTTCCCGACGAAGTCTCCCGGCACTTTCTCGTCTCCGAAAGATAAACCGAAAATATCGGCAATCTGGGTCGTGAAAATAGTGACGGCGATACCGCTGGTAAATCCGACGATGATAGGATAAGGAATGAATTTGATGACAGCTCCCAGCTTGAACACTCCTAATAATACAAGGAGTACGCCCGCCATTAGCGTGGCTACAATCAGTCCGGCCTCGCCGTATTGTTGTATGATGCCATAGATAATGACGATAAATGCTCCCGTAGGACCGCCGATCTGGACTTTGCTGCCTCCCAACAGGGAAATGATGAATCCCGCAATGATAGCGGTGATAATACCTTTTTCGGGCGAAACTCCCGAAGCGATACCGAAAGCGATAGCCAGTGGAAGCGCTACGATACCTACGATGATGCCGGCCATCAGGTCCGCCATAAACGTTTCTTTCGAATAATTCTTTAGACAAGAAACCAGTTTGGGTTTAAATTCAAATAGCTTCATTTTTATATGTTGTTATACGTGTACTCTGTTCTTTTTTTGCAAAGTAGAGGTTGCAAAATTATATAAAATAATCGAAATAAGTATGTTTTTGAACATACTATTTGCCTGTTGATAGATTTCATCGATGAGCCGATAGTTTTTATTCATTAAGAAAAGGTGGCTTATTATGAACAAATCTCTTATATTTGCGTTATAAATAGTACGACAAGTTACGTTTGGTAATCAACCAATTTAAAATATAAATAGAATTATGGCTAAGAGTATTAAAGGAACTCAAACAGAGAAAAATCTGTTGACTTCATTCGCAGGAGAATCACAAGCTAGAATGCGTTACACTTATTTTGCAAGTGTCGCTAAAAAAGAAGGTTACGAACAAATTGCAGCTATCTTTACAGAAACAGCCGATCAGGAAAAAGAACATGCAAAACGTATGTTTAAGTTCCTCGAAGGTGGTATGGTAGAAATCACAGCTAGCTATCCGGCTGGCGTAATCGGTACTACACTTGAAAATCTTCGCGCTGCTGCAGCAGGTGAACATGAAGAATGGTCACTGGATTATCCTCACTTTGCTGATGTGGCAGAACAGGAAGGTTTCCCGATGATTGCTGCTATGTACCGCAATATCTCCATCGCAGAAAAAGGTCACGAAGAAAGATACCTTGCTTTCGTGAACAACATCGAAAATATGACTGTATTCGCTAAAGAAGGCGAAGTGGTATGGCAATGCCGTAACTGCGGTTACATCACTGTAGGTAAAGAAGCTCCTGAAGTTTGCCCGGCATGTTTGCATCCGCAGGCTTATTTCGAGGTGAAGAAAGAAAACTATTAATCAATAGATGAATAGATAAATCTTGGATGATTTAGATAAAGAAAATGCCGCTTACAGTAATATGCAAGCGGCATTTTTCGTCACCGAAAAAACAAATTGCTATCATTTTACTCTCTCATCCTGTTTGTAGAAGGATTTGTCCTTTCTATTAATCAAAGAAAAGATGCTTCACTACGTTCTGACTATGTTTTGAACAAAGTGAATGACAGATTGGTAGGATTTACTTATTTTTCGGATAGTCTTTTGGGTATTTAAACAAGAGTTATCCAGTTATCCTTTATCTATTGATTCCGGTAATCCTTGGGAGATACACCGTATTGCTTTAAAAACTCCCGATAGAAATAAGATTTATTAGAGAATCCACATTTGAACATAATCTCGGATACGGTCAACTTGGTTGTCCTTAATAACTTGGCTGCATATTCCAGTCTGATGCCTCGTACAAATTCACTCGGAGTCTTATCTATTATTTCTTTGAACTTCCGATACAAGGTAGCTTTGCTCACTCCTACAAATTCGGCAATAGAAGAAGGGCTTAATAACTCATCATCTATATTATTCTTTATGAAGTCTGTTACATTCTGTATTAACTCTTCGTCTTCCGGATGAAGAACAATCCCGTCTTTTACTTTCACAGAAGACATGCTGGAATTGAAATAGTCCTTTAAAAGCATTTGTCTCGACAGCAGATTTTCTATGGTGGATATAACCTGCCTCGGGTGAAATGGTTTGACGATATAAGCATCCGCACCATGGTTAAAGGCATTAATCTGGTCTTCTACAGAAGCCTTTGCCGATATTCCTATGATTGGAATATAACTTGTTTTCAAATCGGATTTCAATTTATTAATCAAGCTCAAGCCGTCCATATTGGGCATGACAATATCACTTATAATAATATCAGGATGATTATGTTCTATCTCTTTCAAAGCCTCCACGCCGTCTTTTGCTTCGTGTATCACATAATCAAAGAGGACATCTTTCAGCAGGTCTCTGATATTCTTTTCATCTTCCACTATCAGTATGACAGTATCTTTGCGAGGGGATAAGTGATCCTGCCCGTTCTTTTCTTTCTGCAACGAATCTTTTTCATCCGTTACAACAAGTGAATGATCGGATGGCAAAGAAGGAATCACGACTGAAAATTCAACACTTTTTCCCAGTTCACTATTTACACTTATCTGCCCGCCTAATAATTCAACCAGACTCTTTGTTAGATTTAAACCTATGCCATTGCTGACAGAGTTACCCAATTTAGGAGTATCAAATATCTTATACTTATCAAATATCTCTGCCATCTGTTGTTCTGTTAATCCCTTACCGGAATTTCTTACGAGCAAGTATAAGGTTTTATCAGGCTCATTTTGTGATATCTCAACATGAATATATCCATAACGAGGAGTATATTTGAACGCATTCGACAGTAAATTGAATATAATTTTTTCCAAAGCATTGCGGTCGGAATAGATCTCTGACGTATCATGAGTCTCTACCTTGAAGTCTATTTTATTCTCTTTCAGGATATCCACATAATTGTTGGAAGCATATTCCATCAATGATTTTACGTTCACATTTTCAGGATGCAAATCCATATTGCTCGATTTAGTTTTACGAAACTCCATCAACTCACTAATCAGCTTCTGCATCCTTTCGGCATTATTCTTTATTATTTGGAGATATTTCTTTGTACTACCATCTAACCCGTCCTGTTCCAACAAGTGCTGTGCAGGTGTATAAATCAAAGTTAGGGGGGTAAAGAATTCATGTGCCACATTGGTGAAGAAATTGAGCCGGGATTCATAAATCTTCTGTTCATGCCGTTTCTCTACCTGGGCTATAAGAACCTGGCGGCTTAACCGTATGCGATTTTTGATAACAGACTTTGTGATGTAGAAGATAATAATGCACAATATGGCATAGATAATCAATGCAGGAACACTAAGCCACCACGGATAACCTACTTTTATAGTTAAGCGATAAATGTTATCTCCCCATACTTTGTCGCCATTCGTGCTCTTCACTTCAAGCTGGTATTCACCCGGAGGAAGTTGGGTAAAGATAATATTCGGATTATTACCCATCCCCACCCAATCATCCGAGTGGTTTTTCAAGCGATAAGCATATTCACAGTTTTCATTATTAATAAAGTCTTTGGCTATGAAATTGAAAGTCATGAATCTTTCTTCATAGCTAAGTTTCAACACTCCTTTTCTGATTCGTTCATTAATGTCCTGTACCGTATTATATATCTTCAAACTACTTAATATAAGTGGAGGATTAAACTCGCGCAAATGTATATTTCGAGGATTGAAATAACTAAACCCGCTTACTCCTCCAAAGTACAAGAAATCACGATGATCCTTGAAGAAAGCTCCATCCGAGAATTCATCATTCTGCAATCCGTCATTCAAAGTATAATTATCTATTTTATTGTTTTTTACATTCAGGCTAGACAATCCCTGGTTGGTACTGATCCATATCTTTCCTTCGTGGTCTTTTAATATTCCATGAATTGTTTTATTATTCAATTTTTCGTCGGCATATTGTATCAGGTGAAAATCATTCTCCTCCTTTTTCAATTCGTTCAGTCCATAACTTGTTCCTATCCATATATTGGCATCATCACGCAGTAAGCACAATACATCATTATTGGTGAGTAAAATCCGACTGTCCATATCCTCCAATGATTTTATGCTGTTATCTTTCATATTGATACAGTTCAAGCCTCCGCCACGTGTGCCAAACCATAACATATTGTCTTCCGGATCGGATGTAATGGCATAAACAACATCGTTATTCAATGAGATATTCTTATCCGACGAATTATATTGCCTGAATCCTTTAACGTGATAACGACCTTGCTCTCTGGAAATATTTATTTTGATTAAGCCATATCCTGATGTTCCCACCCATAAAAGAGAATCATTGTTCGTAAAATAAATGTTGTACACAGCCTTGAAAGGCGGGTATTTGTCAGGTATCTCAAGCTTTTCCAGTTGCCCCGTAGCAGCATTCAATATATTGATTCCGGTTCCTTCCGTTCCGATAAAAATGTCATTCGCTTTATTTCTCCTCAAGGCATAGACAGAATTGGAAATCAATCCTTTACTCTCATTCAGATAATCTGTCAATTCTTTCGTTGCAGGATTCAACAGTTTTATTCCGCTTCCTTTTGTGCCTATCAGAATATTACCATCTTCATCTTCACAGAAACATCTCACAGGGTGACTGGTGTGAACGGTTTCAAATAAAGAGTCGTAATGATAAAGTTGAATTAATCCTTGTCCGTCCGTTCCTATCCACAATATGTTCTGACTACCGGAATAAAGAGTGAAGACTGATAACTGACTGGATAGTTCGTTCAGGTAGGTAAAAGTATTCTTTTTTAAATCATAATGAATACATCCCCCTTCTATAAAGCTGACGTACATCTTGTTCTCTGCTAAAATAACCTGCGATACAGGTTTGCTACTATCCAGCTCAATGCATTGGGAAACTGTAAAGTCGGGATTTAAAAGGAAAAGTTTGTTGTCTTTGTTTAAGATAAATCTGTCTTTCGACAGAAATATCTTATCTACAGGCGTCTGTATGTCGACTGTGCGTAAATCACTCTGTTTTCCTCCGTTAACGAGTAGATTGTAAGTCAGATGCACGGTATTTCCATTATTTAAAAGGAAAAGCATACGATCGGAATCACTCACGGAATAATCCTTTATATGACTTGCAAAGTCTGTGTTAATCGGATTAAACTCATCTTCAGAATCATTGTAGACAAAGAACCCCAGCCCCTTTATGAGGCAGATAATATCTCCTGCCGCACTCTTTCCTAAAATAAAAGACTTTTCCTGATTGGGTACTTTATTATCTGTTCTTAAATAATACCTTGTTATCTGACGGGTTCGTTTATCTAACCGATTGATTCCATTATCTGTTGCTATCCATAAACTGCCCTTACATTCGATAATCTGGCGGATAACGTTATTACTTATAGAATTCGGATTGTTTTTGCTATATCTGAATGTCGTAATTTCTCTTCCATTATATGCATTCAGTCCATCCCATGTCCCAATCCAGATTGTATGTTCTGCATCTTCCAAAATACAGTTTACTGAATTATTTGTCAGTCCGTTAACATTTGATATGTGTTTTGCCACATTAAAAGCATAAGACTTTGTGGAAGTGACAAATGCAATAATCAGAATAAAAAATAATTGTGCGTATAAGATGTTTCTCATGTAAATGAATGTTATTTATACGGTTAGGATAATAGCAAATATAAGGAATTTATTTTATTCCGCGCATATTTTCATCGGTAACGGAGGATTTATACAATTGTGGAATAGTCAATCCGAATTACAAACGATAATCTACGATTTCACCGTCAACAATCAATTTACCATGTTTCTTTGTCTTTTTAGCGGAAGCAGGAATACAAACAATAGTTACGGCATTGTCCGGGTTCAGGATAATGCTTGTTTCGCCGGTACAATTCTTCTTTATGTATTTTTTGGATACCAGATCGTACAAGTCCGTAGGTTCCGTAAAGTGTTGATTCAAAGTTACCTCTTTGGCTTCAAAATAAGGATTGAATAAAAGATAAGTAGGATATTTTCTTGTGGAATAAAAGTCTGTGACATTACAATCCAATTGAAGAATACATTCCACATTAGTAGTATCTACAATAGAGGCTAGCATACCCACCCAGGCCGAGCCATACAAGCAAATATCTGTAGCTGAAGACATGGTTTTTACTTGATCCCCAATAGCATAGGGACCCTCATCGGACAATAATCCCTGGAACGGTTCAAAGTGATTGCCATGATACAAGTCCTTCCTCAATCCTTCATAACAAATGACGTGTTGAGGATCACCTTCCCAGATAGAACTCGACTGACGGTTGCGGGGGTGCTCGTCTGCATAAAATAAGCGGCAGGCGTTTGCCAGGTTCAGCATCCACTTGCCTATTGTGGAAGCATAAGCCGGGTTGTATTTTACAATTGGGACAAGTGCGGCAGCTTGTGAAAAGGTGTTCATGGCAAAAGCATATTGTTCATCCTTTTTTTGTCCTACCAATCCGTGTACGTCGTATTTGTTCCAACGCTCACACATCACTCCCCATCCGTCACGGTCTGAATTATTACCGTCGAAGCACCAGTTCAGCATTTTCAGCTCATCATAAGTAGTTCCAAGTTCCGCATTCATGCGCACTGCCAGATAAGCCCCATAGGGCATCATTATCTCATAGAAAGTACCTTCTTTCTGGGGACGGTTTTGCAAGAATGCCATGCATTGGCGTGTAGCATTCAGATACTTTTTATCTCCGTATTTAATCCAGGAGATGTATTGCAACCAAGCAAGTCCTGCGGCTGCATCCGGCTCGCGCCATATTTTATTATGATACCCTTTACGGTTCTTAAAGTTGAAGGCGGTGAAGTTGAAGTCCAGATATTCTCTACCTTCACTTAAGTCCTGGATAGCAGCATACCAATTGTCGACAGTGATCTTCATCGGCTCCTGCATCTCTGTTTTTTGAGGATATAAATCTACCAGCATTGAATAAGCCATTGCCGGCCATATCTCATACCAGAAACTTTCTCCGGCTTTCCTGTCGAGTCCGTTCAATATAAGATTGGTTCCATTCTTCTTGTTGAAGAATTGCCGTATCATTGATACATAATCTTTTCCGTCATCATTGCTTTTGTCTACTCCTATCAGACTTGCACTAATGAGTGAGCCCATAGTGGGAAGAGATTCATAAGAATTTCCTCCTAACCGTCTTTTATCTACGTAGCTTGGAAGTCCGAAAGTACGGAATGGAAAGTTTACTTGCGAATCGTCCCACCAGATAAGAGGCAGGTTCTGTCCTTTGGCGTTGAAATCGTAAAATAGTCTGTCCTGTTTCGTGGCTATATCTTTCCAGTTTTTCATTTTATAGGGGAAAGGTATATTGGGCATATACTGTACTAAGCGGATCTCTTTTTGCTCTATCGGCTTTTGTGCCGGCAGGTTGTTGAGAAAGAAAAAACCTGCTACGAGAAATAATAATGTCTTTTTCATGGTCAGTTGGTTGTTAAAAAAGGGCGGATTATAAAATCCGCCCCCTCATTTTATTCATATTAAAAACCCGGATTTTGGGAAAGAATATTGTTGCTCTTATCCCTTTCACCTTGCGGTATCGGAAACAGATAATCTCTGTCGTCTCTAAAATTGGCACCTTTCGAGGTATTATATTTGGTTGCATAAGCACGCATAACGGTTCCGAAACGTTTTTGTCTCATCAGGTCATCCCGTCTCCATCCTTCCATTGCTAATTCACAACGACGTTCCTTCCAGATGATTTCTTTCAGACGCTCTTGGTCGGTTTCTGTTATGTCGGGCAGTGTATTAGTTGTTGTAGCAGGGATATACGCCTGTTGATCTCTTCTCGGATCTATCGGATTAGTTTTGCGGGCTCTTTCTCTTACATCATTCAGGTAAGGAAGTGCAAGCCCTGGTTTTCCATTTTCGTTTAATACTTCGGCATACATCAAGAGAACATCGGAATAACGGATCAAACGAATGTTGTAACTAATCATCCAGACGTCGAAACCTGTTTTTTCTACTGCTGGCACAGTCATCTTGTAATCATGATAACCGCTTGGAGATTCAGCATTGTCCTGCGCTTCAGTATCACCTTTATATCTATCACCGGTTTGTGTGAATACATAAGTAATACGTGGGTCATCTGCGTCAAAGGCATCATGGAGATCTTGGGTTGGTACGTGAAATCCATATCCTTGATAACCGGAGATGCGTCTGCTTGTGAAGAAGTGAGGGACATTGGTACCTGTGGCTATGTTTTTGTCATATACTTTGTTGGCAATCTCAAATACTGATTCCGAACTGTTTTCATATTCAGTGCGCCAGTTCATGCCGTAATCACTCAACAATGTATAGTCTTTGTCTACTTCAATAATATCATGAAGTACCGTTTCGGCAGAGGTAAAATCACCTTTGAACATGTATGTTTTAGCAAGCATTGTTTTAGCAAAGCCACGTGTTGCACGATAAGCATCATCTTCAGAGTAATCTCCTTTTGCAGGAAGTGCGGAGGCATCAGTTAAATCATTTACAATACATTCATATACCTTCTCCAATGGGGAGCGGGGTATTTGCAGTATTTCAGCGGGTTGCATCGGCGTAGTGATTAGAGGCACTTCTCCGAATGTAGTGACCAGACAATAGTACCCGAATGCTCTCAATGCTTTAGCCTCGTTTGCATAACGTTTCAATAGTTCTTCGTTTCCTATTGCATCAGGAGCATAATAAATCACATCGTTACAGCGATTGATTAATCTGTACAGAATCTCCCAACGACGTCCTACTTCACCATTGGTTGTGTAGATCGTAAAGTCGGACAAGTCGCGTACTTCGGCACGGTCACCGTCATTTCCTCCTCCTTTCAGTGCATCATCAGTGCTGCAATCACCTACAAAATAATGATTTAATGCATATTCATTCCAAGTTGTACGTAATTGAAGATAAGCTCCTGTCAAGGCTTGTTCAATATCGCTTTCCTTCTGATAATAATTATCGCTTGTGGTTTTACCATAACTTGGTTCGTCGAGAGAGCAGCTATACAACCCCACTCCGGCAAGAGCCCAGCATATTATAAATAATATTTTTCTCATAATGTAATGTCTTTTTAGCTAGATTTAAAATTGCAAATTAACTCCAAAAGTGAATGTACGTGAAGACGGATAACGTGTAGTATCCACTCCCATATCCAATGGGTTATTGATACCCAGTTCCGGATCAAGTCCGGAATAACCGGTTAAAGTAAATATATTCTGACCGCTCACATAGAATCTACAACTTGAAAACAGTTTGCTCTTCTGGCAAATGTGACTCGGCAGTGTATAACCTATTTGCATATTCTGCAAACGCAGGTAAGAACCGTTCTCCACATAGAAAGAAGAACCTCTCATATTATTGTTAGAGTCAGAGTTGGTTATGCGTGGATATACAGCATCCAAATCCCCGTCTTTTGTCCATGCTTTTGTGTAAGCATCCGCCAACGCATTCTGGCGTCCTGCTGAAGCAAGGCTTCCTTTAGCAACGTTCCAGATGTCATTTCCAATAGTTCCCTGGAATGCCATACTTACATCAAAGTTCTTATAACTGAATCCTAAGTTGAAACCATAAATGAGGTCCGGATTAGGATCACCGATAAAAGTACGGTCATCATCATCGTTCAATTCGCCTGATTCTCCTAATTTGGCAAACTTAAAATCACCCGGTTGTGCATTAGGCTGAATCTTGGTACCATTTTTATCCACATAATTGTCTATCTCTTCCTGATTCTGGAATATTCCTATTTGTTTGTATCCCCAGAAACGTCCGATAGGACCTCCTACATACGTACGGCTAGTATTTCCACTCAAATATTCCGATGTAAGTTTGGTTACTTCTGTCTTATAAGTAGACATGTTCAGCCCTACATTGTAATTAAAGTCTTTTCCTATCTGGTTACGGTAGTTGACTACTATTTCGAAACCGGTATTCTTCAAGTCTCCTGCATTGAAGAAGGGGCTGTTAGGGAAGGCGCCAAAAGAAGGAATAGGCATATTCAGCAACATGTCACTTGTTTTCTTTACATAAAAGTCCATGCTAACATCAAGGCTGTTTTTAAAGAAAGACATATCTAAACCGACATTGGTTTGCTGGCTGGTTTCCCATTTAATATCTGCATTTCCCACATAAGTCGGGACGTAACCTTGTGAGTACCCGTTTCCAAAGTACCATTGATTTTCATTATTGGTACCAATTAACGTAAGAGGTGCGTCTCTGTCGATTCGTTGGTTACCATTCTGTCCCCAACCTACACGCAGTTTTAAATTGGAAATTGTATTTTCAATGTTCAGGTTCTTAAAGAATTCTTCATTGCTCACTCTCCAACCTAATGAAACTGATGGGAAATAGCCCCAACGGTTACGTTTGGCAAATCTTGAAGAACCGTCGGCACGGAAATTGACTGTAGCAAGGTATCTGTCATCATATACATAGTTGATACGTCCCAAGTACGACAACATAGAAGATGTTTCTTTACCTCCCGAGGTGTTATCTCCAGCTGTTTGTGCATCAAGTATCTGATAGATTTCATCGTTACCTAAAGCCTTTCTCTTAAATGCATTAATGCCTTCGCTGCTGTTCTTCTCATAAGTCATGGCAACCATTGCATCCAGTTTATGCCTGCCTATTGTCGTGTTGTAGTTAAGGCGTTGTTCCACCTGATAATTAGAAGTAACAGCGCTATTATTATTCAATTGAGTTTCTTTATTATATTTACTTTCCTGATTCGCTAAGTTATCTTCCGAAAAAGTAGACGAATAGACAGGACGGAAGTCTTTGAAAGTATCATGGTATCTTTCGAAACTATACTGTACCCGATAGCTCAATCCTTTATACAATTTGATTTGGGCAAACACATTACCAAATACATTGAATATGTCATTGTATCTATTAGGAAGTTCGAGCATGGCTACCGGATTAGGGTCGTAAGACCACTCGGTAGGCGCATATTTGTTATATTCGTAATTTTCAGAAGACGGATCTACCAACGGGCTGATAACAGGGGTAAAAGGATCAGCTTTTTGAATGAAATCGAATGAAGGAATTGCTCCTGCGTCACGTTTTCTTATCTTTGCCAGATTGACATTGGCGCCAACAGTGATAAATTTGTTAATATCATATTCAAGATTCGCTTTAAGTGAAAGTCTTTTGAATTCAGTAGTGATGATTGCACCCTGATCGTCTACATATCCTAAACTTAAAGAAGATCTCGAATTATCTGTCCCCTTACGGATGCTTAGATTATAGTTCTGGTTGAAAGCTGTACGGGTTACTTCATTCCACCAGTTGGTATTATAACCTTTCTGATACTGATTGGTAAACTTATCCTTCATTGAGTTTTGAAAGCTTGCATCATTTTCATACGCTTTCATGATGAAGTTGTAGTATTGGTCGCTGTTCATCATGTTCAATGCTTTATAACTGTTTTTTACACCTACATAAGCATCTAATGTTACAGTCGTTTCACCTTTCACCCCTCCCTTGGTAGTAATGAGGATTACTCCATTAGAACCTCTCGAACCATAGATAGCGCAGGCTGAAGCATCTTTTAATACTTCCATACGTTCAATATCAGATGGATTCAGGCTGCTGATGTTATCCATGAACTGTCCATCAACTACGTACAATGGATTGTTGTCATTGACGGTCCCTAAACCTCTCACGCGGATCACTGCATCCGATCCCGGCTGGCCGGAACTGGCGGCAACAAATACGCCGGCTGCCTTACCTGTAAGTAGTTCGGATGCATTGGATACTGCATAGTTCTTAATATCCTTACTACTTATAGAAGCCAAAGCACCGGTAAGGTCACTCTTTCTTTGAGTACCGTAACCAATAACTACAACCTCATCCAATTTATTATCAGACACTAGATTTACATTGTACGTTCCGCTATTTGTTACGTTTACAATTTCAGTTTTAAAACCGACATACGAGAATGAAACTTTATTTGACGATACTTTTAATGTATATCTACCGTCAAAATCAGTGATAGTACCATTGGTCGTTCCCACTTCAAGAACAGAAACTCCAATTAAAGCCTCTCCGGTATTACTGTCGTATACCACACCCGAAATACTCTTGGTTTGCTGTGCAAAGACATTTGTGCAAACAGCAAGAATAAGAATGAATAATAATAAATGCTTACTCATAGTTTATACACTTAGATTTAATTATATGAAATGATATTTTGTTTATTCGCGATAATCTTACCATCTTTCAGTTCTAATTCTGTTCCGGCAGGAAGTTCCACAATTACTCTTGCGTCGTTGGCTGGGATCTCAACGGAGCCATTTGTCTTTATATTTTTTGCTATATATTCTTTGGCAACAATATCAAACAAATCGCATGGTTGGGTAGCTTGATAAGTAATGGTTTTGGTCTCTTTATGAGGGTTATAATAGAGATAGACCGGATAAGGTTTCTCTGTATAGAAGTCTGTGACATTACAATCCAGCCGGAGGATACCCTCCACATTCGTTTGACAAACAATGGCCCCTAAAATACCAACAGGAGAAGAACTGTAAACGCTGAACATGCTCTCCGTCGGATTACCTTTTATCCATTTGGGACCATCGCCGATTGCAACCGGACTAACCCCTTTTAACGATGCTTTTCCATAGTCATCCGTTTTTCGTAAACCTTCATAAGAAACATTATCATAAGTAATGTCCTTCAATTCCGGAGCCCATTGATGTGTTTCATCTATTTCTCCCGGATAGAACAAACGGCATGCACTTGCATTGTTCAACATCCACTTGCCGATAGCTTTTGCATATTGAGGCTGATATTTCACCATCGGAATGAAAGGCCAGGCGGGTTTGATACTGTTCATAAGGAATGCATATCCTCCGCCGTCTGTGATACTTCCTTGCAGACCGCTTACATCATAGTCACCCCATTTTCCTACAATAATTCCCCAACCGGTTCTTCCTGTAGGGCTTTTACATCCGTCAAATACCCAATCAAGAAGTTTGGCTACATCATAGTTGGCTCCCTCTACTGCATTCAAATAGGCTGCCGTATAAACTCCGAGTGGTAAAAGAGCCTCGTAAAAACGGCTTTCTTTCTGGGCAAGCAGGGCTTCGATGGCACTTTTACTATGTTGCAGATAACGTGGATCACCAAACTTATGATAAGCACACAACAATACATAAGCATGCCCACCGGCGGCGTCTTGTTGCAATGGAATATTATTAACCATTCCTTTCATTTGTGCATAGTCAAAATAAGAATAGTCGTAATTTCCATTCAATACAGAATCTGCTTTAACAAACTGCTCCGCAATACTTTTTTGTATCTTCTCTGCCCCGTCTACATTGGGGAAAACATCGCAAATAGCATAATATAAGGCATTGGGTAATACATCATACCACCAGTCGCGGCCATAGCCTCCTCCTAAAAGGGCTACTGACGGAGTCGTATTGTTCATGACTATATTCCAGCCGTTATCAGAATTGAAATAATTCTGCACCATTTTTACATAGTTATATCCGTCTTGATTCGTCTTGTCAATTCCTACAAGGCCGGCACCAAGAATAGCTGCCAATGAGTTCAGACTTTCATGGAACTCTCCGTTATTGGCATTCTTTCCCTGACGAATATCTTTAATGGCAGTATATAAGCCAAATGTAGTCTGGTCTATATTTCTGCGGGCATCATCTAACCAGATTAATGGTCCGACTTCGCTTTTATTATTCCAGTCAAAGATAAACTGGTCATACTTTTGGGCTTTTTGCTTCCAGTCCAGCATTTTATAAGTTTCAGGCATATCAGGCATAGAGTCTATCCTATGGATGGAAACCTGTTTTACCTTTTCACCAAAGTTATTTCCGTTGCCCGAGCAAGATGCCAGGAGACAAACGGTCATAAGTACAAAAACACCTTTACTTGTCATTTTCATGTTCGATAGTATCAGTTTGATTAGTAATATTCTTAGCTAAAGGATATGCCGCTAATTGTAATCCGGCAACAATCACCAGCGCATATTTCAATGCAAAATCCTGCGATACACAATAAGCAAGGAAGATAAACAGTAGTAAACCGAAAGCTCTTCCAAGGAAAAGGCCGAACTCATGGCTTAGGATATATGCATATTCGTTTCTATTCTCAATCTTTGCAACTGCATCAATTGTTCTCATCATAATGGGGAAGTAAGCCAGGTCGAACAAAGGCTGGAATATCACTTTGCAAAGGACGAAAAGGATCACTCCCGTAGCAGAGAAGAGAATACCGTTGAATAGTGTACCGACAAAGAATACGATTAGTCCTCCTACAAATATTTTCAAACGGTCTTGCGGGCGGGCCATACGTCCTAATACATACACCAGGACAGCAGTCAGTGCTCCGCTAACTCCCTGAATCAATCCTAACGCTCCTTCATCTCCTACCAGCTTCAATACTAATATAGCCGGTGCCGTTACTAAAAAACCTTGAACCATTCCTTTCAATCCGGCTAGCCAAAGCATCTTTTTCCAAAGTATGTTGAAGCGGAAATAGAGGAAGTTCGTTTCTTTGGGGTTCTCGAATTTACCTTTCCACAGTGTCATGCAGGCGATAACGGTAATGACTACTGCTGCCATCGTAACTACACAGTAAGAGGTATTGATATTGAAGAGGAATCCGAAAACTTCTTTTCCATCTATCTGGCTGATAAATGCGCCTATAATTAAAGGAACACCGATGGAGGTAATAGAAAAGAAGAAAGACTCTAGTCCGAAGAAATAGTTACGGCTGTTGTCGTTGGTATTATAGAGAGCTAGCAGGTATCGGTTGGTCCAGAAGAAACCAGAAGCTGCTCCCATTAAAAAGCCGGCCAGACCAAGTTCGACGAAGCCAAGTGACTTGATAGTCATCATACCGAACATGGAAATGCCACTTACCAGGATTCCTATCGAATAAAGTGTCTTCACACTGTATTTCTTTAGCAGATAGCCGTTAACAAGAGAGGTAGTAATGATGCCTATATACATTGCCAGCTGATAAAAAGCAACCATCACCGGATCGCTCGTGTTCCTCATGATATAGGCTCCCACAAAGATTTCTACTATCGGTAGTACCAATGCATAAAGCATATTGGTAACCAACAGTGTTCTCATGTTAGGTTCCTGTTGCTTAAAGAACAGATATTCTTTTTTCAGTTTATTCATTACTTCTTTTGTGTCTGTTTTAATACGTTTAATATCTCTGAAATGGAAAGCTCTGCCTTACAAATCACTTCATCGCTTGCTCCATAATACATGGTTATCGTATCGCCGTCCACCAAATGCCCATTAGTGAAAACTACATTCCCGAAGAAACCTGTTTGCTCATAAGCGGCGATAGGTTCCATGATCGGTTCTTCGCTTCTTGCAATGACTTTCGACGGGTCATTTAAATCGAGTAATAAAGCCCCCAAGCAATAACGGTGATTAAAATCGGCTCCATGGTAAATCTCCAGCCAGCCTTCTTCTGTCTTTATTGGAGCTGCCCCTGCCCCTACACGTGCGCAATCCCACATTCCGTCACGAGTGGTTGCCACACATTTGTGGTTTCCCCAATGCAAGCGGTCGGGCGATTCTGCCAACCATATATAATTGCCGCCAAGTTCGGGACTGCTTGGGCGATGAAGAGCAAAATACCTGTCACCTATCTTCTGTTCGAACAATGCACAATCTTTATTATGCGGTGGGAATATCATTCCATGCCGTGTATAGTTTTTCCAATCATTGGTGTGAATCAGTCCGACCCCTACAGCTACCGATGATACTTCTGTGAAAGTAAGGTAAAAACCATCTTCGGTTGTTGCAACACGGCAATCCTCAATACCGAATGCTTCCAGCTCTCCTTTTCCGAAAATAGGTGGAAATTCCGGTTCATCTTTGAAGTGAATACCGTCGGTACTTGAAACCAATCGTAAGTAAGACATCGTAGTCAGATAATTCTTTCCTTTGTAACCGATAACGCGTGGGTCTGAAGCATCCAAATCGGGATCATTCTTTAAAAACGAAACCACTTCTATTTTTCCTTTTTCATTATATATAGGAAAACTGATAATTCCTTCTTTCTGTATAGGTCTCTCTGCGACGCGCAAAAGTAACCAAATTTTGCCTTGATATTTGAAAACTCCGGGATTTAACAAACATGTAATTTCCATTCCGTTGATTCCCGCTTTTAAATCTTTTGGAGCCAGTAGGGGGTTCTGCTCACATCTTTTAGCTATATCCATAATATTTCGATTAGTGATTATTTCTGTGAACAAAAGTATGAGATGAAAGACAGGAAAGCGTTTACTATATTCTCAAAGAAGTGTACACATGCTCAAGAACATGTTTTTAAGAGGGTGATATTAGGGAATGATTTTAGAAGAGGCAGTGATATTCGTATTTATAGGCTTTTACTATTTAAACATTTGATTTATAGATAAATATGCGGTGTATTGAAGTGTATTATATTCTCATAAGTGTATAGTATAGTTTCTTTGAGGAGTGCAAAAGAAACATATAAAGATAAAAAAATAAGAGGCCAAACTCAAAAATATAATTTGAGGAAGCCTCTTGTTTTTTTCTTTTTAATAAAAATAATACTGTAAATCCTATTTCTTCACGTACGGATAATCTATCGTATATAATCTGTCAGAGTTTGTTTGATAGAGGTGAAGCCGTTAAAAAAAAATTGTTAGACAGCCTCTTTTCGTTATCGGTTTGGTATACTGTCTTTATAAATAGTAATTGTCCTTTTTCTTGTTGAATCATTCTTGATACTGGTTACATCTCCCCGGGTCGTGAAATACACATAGTTTCCCAGATCGAGAAAACGGTACACTTTCACTCCGTCGTGCTCGAACAGATAACTGACTTCATAAGTCTGGTTATTTTCTGATTTTCCGCTTTTCAGTGGAATACCTGCATAGCAGGAAGCTAGTCCCGTTATGCAGAAGAAAAGAATAAAGGTCCGAATCAATGTTTTCATAATCATTTCTTCACGTGCGGATAATCAATCGTATAATGCAATCCGCGACTCTCCTTACGCTCCATTGCCTGACGCATAATCAGATAACCCACATTCACCATATTACGCAATTCGCAGATTTCTCTGGACGCTACGCTACGTTTGAACAGGCTTTCAGTCTCTTCGTAGATAATATCGAGTCTGTCCCAGGCACGTTTCAGACGGAGGTCGCTGCGGACAATACCTACATACGTACTCATAATCTGGTTCACTTCCTTCATACTTTGCGTAATGAGCACCATTTCTTCCGGAGAACGGGTTCCTTCGTCATTCCATTCGGGAATATCTTCATTATAAGAATATTGATCGACCACTTGTAGACTATGTTTGGCGGCAGCGTCGGCATATACGACTGCTTCTATCAGTGAGTTGGAAGCCAGGCGGTTGCCTCCATGCAATCCTGTGCAGGAACATTCTCCCACGGCATAAAGACGTTCGATGGAAGATTGTCCGTCCAGGTCGACAAGGATACCTCCGCAGAGATAATGGGCGGCCGGGGCTACCGGGATATAATCTTTCGTGATGTCGATGCCTAGGCTAAGACATTTTTCGTAGATATTGGGGAAGTGTTTCTTTGTTTCTTCGGGATCTTTGTGGGTGACGTCCAGATATACATGGTCGTCTCCACGGTTCTTCATCTCGTTGTCGATGGCGCGTGCCACGATGTCACGGGGAGCGAGCGAAAGCCGGGGATCGTATTTCTGCATGAACTCTTTGCCGTCCATTGTGCGCAGTACGCCTCCGTAACCACGCATTGCTTCCGTTATCAGGAAAGAAGGGCGGTCTCCCGGATGATACAGGGCGGTAGGGTGGAATTGTACAAACTCCATATCCTTCACCGTACCTTTGGCACGGTAAACCATGGCGATACCGTCTCCGGTAGCGACTAGCGGGTTAGTGGTTGTTTTATAAACAGCCCCTACTCCACCGGTAGCCATTAGCGTCACTTTAGCAAGATAGGTATCTACTTTTCCCGTTTTCGGATCGAGGATATAAGCACCATAACATTTGATGTCCGGTGTTTGGCGGGTTACAGTCACTCCCAGGTGATGCTGTGTCAGGATTTCAATGGCAAACTGGTTTTCGATGACCGTGATATTCGGATGGCGTTGTACGGCTTTAATCAGGCTGTCCTGAATTTCCGCTCCCGTATTATCTTTATGGTGAAGAATACGGAACTCCGAGTGTCCGCCTTCGCGGTGCAAGTCAAATTCGCCTTTCTCGTTTTTGTCAAAATCCACTCCCCACTTAATCAGTTCTTCAATTTGTGCGGGAGCTTCGCGCACTACCTTTTCTACTGCGGCACGGTTACTGATCCAATCGCCGGCAATCATTGTGTCTTCAATGTGCTTGTCGAAATTATCCACCAGAAGGTTGGTGACGGAGGCTACACCTCCCTGGGCGAAGTACGTATTGGCTTCTTCCAGCCCACTTTTACAGATAAGAGCAACTTTACCTTTGTGCGCCACTTTCAGCGCAAAACTCATACCGGCAATTCCGGAACCGATAACGAGGAAATCGAATTTTCTTACCATAATCTTGTTATTTCTCACCGCAAAGCTACAAAATAAGTTACTTCGTTGTACTTTTCGTTGTCACTAATTCATAAAATTGCTACCTTGCAGGCAAAAATCTGACAAAATGAATCGAATTTTTCATGCTCGCATCGCCTGGTACCAATATTTCCTGTTGGTGGTGCTTACTGTAAATGCTGTTGGCGCATTGTGGTGCAAATATATCTTGGTGGCAGTACTGTTTATGTTGATGCTGATTGTAGTGATCGAACAAATTATACACACTACTTATACATTGACAACAAATGGTGATCTGGAAGTCTCACGTGGTCGTTTTATTCGCAAGAAGATCATCCCGCTTTCCGAAATTACTGCAGTCAGGAAATACCATTCCATGAAATTCGGCCGTTTCTCGGTGACGGATTATATCCTGATAGAATACGGAAAAGGAAAGTTTGTTTCGGTGATGCCTGTCAAGGAACAGGAATTTGCAGAACTACTCGAAAAGAGAATGTTCGCAAAGAAAATAAAGGCCACGGAGGCAATAGACCCTGTAGGCTCTCAAGCGGATGAATCGTAGCGTGTTTTGATAATAATGAAAAGATTAACTGATTATATACTATGAAATATCAAGTAATTATCATTGGTGGCGGTCCTGCGGGATATACGGCTGCCGAAGCTGCCGCTAAAGGTGGTTTGAGCGTATTGCTTATCGAAAAGAATAGTCTGGGTGGCGTCTGTCTGAATGAAGGCTGTATTCCTACGAAAACATTGTTGTATTCGGCAAAGACTTATGACAGTGCAAAACATGCATCGAAGTATGCAGTCAATATCCCGGAAGTCTCTTTCGATTTGCCTAAGATAATAGCACGTAAAAGTAAGGTAGTGCGTAAACTGGTGCTGGGAGTGAAAGCGAAGCTGACTGCCAACAATGTTACAATTGTATCAGGAGAAGCGCAGATCATTGATAAAAATACGGTTCGCTGCGGGGAGGAAATTTACGAAGGGGAGAACCTGATACTTTGTACAGGCTCGGAAACTTTTATTCCCCCTATTCCGGGAGTGGATGCGGTGAACTACTGGACGCACAGGGATGCTTTGGACAGTAAAGAATTGCCGGCCTCTCTGGCTATTGTAGGTGGCGGAGTGATCGGGATGGAGTTTGCATCGTTCTTCAACAGTTTGGGAGTACAAGTGGCGGTGGTTGAGATGATGGACGAAATCCTGGGTGGAATGGATAAAGAGCTTTCCGCTTTGCTCCGTGCGGAATATGCAAAACGAGGTATTAAATTCCTGCTTGGTACGAAAGTGGTCGGCTTGTCGCAAACGGAAGAAGGAGCTGTTGTTTCTTATGAGAACGCAGAGGGAAACGGCAGTGTCATTGCAGAAAAGCTGTTGATGAGCGTCGGTCGCCGTCCTGTGACGAAAGGTTTCGGGCTCGAAAACCTGAATTTGGAGCAGACGGAGCGTGGTGCTATCAGAGTTAATGAAAAGATGCAGACTTCTGTGCCGGACGTGTATGTTTGTGGTGACCTGACAGGATTCTCTTTGCTCGCCCATACGGCTGTTCGTGAAGCGGAAGTTGCCGTACATTCCATCTTGGGAAAGGAAGATGCCATGAGTTATCGGGCTATTCCGGGCGTAGTCTATACCAATCCGGAGATTGCCGGAGTGGGTGAAACGGAGGAGTCGGCCTCAACGAAAGGAATCAATTATCAGGTTATCAAACTTCCGATGGCTTACTCCGGCCGTTTTGTGGCGGAGAATGAAGGCGTGAACGGAGTCTGCAAAGTATTGCTGGATGAACAGCAGCGGGTGATTGGCGCTCATGTGTTGGGAAATCCGGCTTCGGAGATTATCACTCTTGCGGGAACTGCCATTGAACTCGGATTGACGGCAGCGCAATGGAAAAAGATTGTTTTCCCACATCCCACGGTAGGAGAAATCTTCCGGGAAGCTCTATAAATGGATTCCGATATCTGGCATCGTTCATTGATGCGGGTATCTTACTGATAAAATCGAATATATGATGAGAAAATATATAATCACTCCGGCCTTATTGGCAATAGTTTGTATGGTGATGTGTCATTGTACATTTAATCGTAAAGCGTCAGTTGCTGCCAATGAATATTTGATTCAGGGCGAATTGGCCAATCTTCCCGACAGCATTGTGATCGGCCTGTATGAAGAAGACGGAAATATTCTCAACTGTGTCTTGAGAGATACGCTTATGAATGGACAGTTCTCTTTCCGCGACACGGTTTCTACCACACGGAAAATGCTGATTATGTCTGATAATCGGGGCTTCCCGGGTACATGGCTGGAAGTGTGGATCGCACCGGGAGAATACATCGAAATCAAGGGACAGGACAAACTAGTGAAAACATGGGAAGTAGTAAGTGATGTGCCGGAACAGCAGGAAGAAAACCGCTTTACGGCTTGCGCGATGGCTCAACAGAAAGAACTGATGCAATACATGGCAGCGGAATATGACTGGCAACGGATGATGTTCATAGACCATCCGGGCGACCGGGAGTTTGAAAGCCAGGCCTGGGCCAAAATAGATTCTATCCGGAAACTGTCAATGCCGTTGCAGCAGGAAATCTGGAAAAAGGAAATGGAATACATGGAAGAAGCGCCCGTCTCTCCGGTGTGGATGGACAGATTATTGTTATTTGCTTCCATGATGAAATATGAAACCATCATGCCTTATAAAGAAGAGGTAAAAAAACTCTATGCCCGAATGTCCGAAGCCGATAAACAAACAGATGACGGACAGGAGATTACAACCTATGTTTATCCTCCCACTACAGTAGGGATTGGAGATATGATGGTGGATGGAGACCTATATGATGCGAATGATTCTCTCCGTCATATTTCCGAGTTCAAAGGAAAATTCATCTTACTCGATTTCTGGAGTAGCGGGTGTGGTCCTTGCGTGGAGTCGATACCCGAAATGGAGAAGGTGATGGATCTGTACAAGGATAAAATGACTGTGATTAGTATTAGTGAGGACCCGAAGGCACGTTGGAAAGAGTATATCAAGACGAAAGGAATGGGCGGTAACCAGTGGAACGAACTTCGTAAAGGACGTACCGGTCTTGCCCTAAATTATCAGGTACGGGGAATCCCTCATTATGTATTGATTGCCCCTGATGGAAAAATCCAGGATGTATGGTCCGGCTATGGCGCCGGTTCGCTTCTTGGACAGGTAGAGAAAAACTTGAAATAGATAGAGGTAAGATACGATCATTTGTTGATGTCATAAACAGTGTTATATGAAAAAAAGTCTTTTGTTAGTCGCCCTTTCAGTTTGTTTGTTGCCACTTTGGGGACAACAGAATTTCTCCCGGATAGATTCGCTTATCAAGAAGATGCTCCCCGAAGCATCCGAAGTCGGCATATCCGTCTACGATCTGACGGCTAAGAAATCACTTTATAACTATCGTGCGGAGAAACTTTCACGTCCTGCCTCTACCATGAAGCTGTTGACGGCTATTACCGCACTTTCCCGCCCCGAAGCCAACGAGCCTTTCCGCACCGAAGTATGGCACGATGGCGTGATAGAGCATGATACCTTGCAAGGCAACCTGTATGTGGTAGGCGGATTCGATCCGGAATTTGACAGCCAGTCGATGGATTCATTGATAGAAGAGGTAATCACTTTCCCTTTTTCGGTTATTAACGGGCAGGTCTATGGTGACGTTTCAATGAAAGACTCCCTTTATTGGGGCAGCGGATGGGCGTGGGACGATACACCTGCGGGTTATCAGCCTTATCTCTCTCCGCTGATGTTCTGCAAGGGGACTGTACAGGTTTCCATAGTTCCATCCACGGTGCAGGGCGATACGGCAAGTGTTTCCTGCCAGCCTCTGTCTTCCTATTATACAGTGACGAATCAGACGAAAACAGGTACCTCTTCTGCCGGGAAATTCTCTTTCACAAGAGACTGGCTGACGAATGGAAACAACCTCCTTATTTCGGGTAATGTCACTTCGATTCGAAAAGATGATGTCAACATCTATGATTCTCCCCGTTTCTTTATGCACACTTTCCTGGAACGCCTTCGTGGGAAAGGAATCACGACTCCCCAGTCGTATGGCTTTGCCGAATTACCTCGCGACAGTGTGAGAGTAGAGCGTATGGCTTGCTGGAACACTTCTGTGCAGAAAGTGCTGAACCAACTGATGAAAGAGAGTGATAACCTCAATGCGGAAGCATTTCTCTGTCGCCTGGGAGCGCAGGCTACGGGAAAGAAGCAAGTAGCTGCCGAAGATGGTATTGTCGAAATAATGAAGCTGATCCGCCGCCTGGGGCATGACCCGAAAGATTATAAGATTGCCGACGGTTGCGGACTGTCCAATTATAATTACCTCTCTCCTGCCCTGCTGGTGGACTTTCTAAAATATGCGTACTCGCAAACAGAAGTGTTTCAGATGTTGTATAAATCACTTCCCGTTGGTGGGGTGGACGGAACTTTGAAATTCCGGATGAAAGGTACTCCTGCTTTTCGGAATGTTTATGCCAAAACAGGCTCGTTTACGGCAATAAATGCGCTTGCAGGCTATCTGAAGATGAAGAACGGACATGAAGTGGCATTTGCCATTATGAACCAGAATGTACTTTCGGCGGCTAAAGCGAGAGCATTTCAGGATAAGGTGTGTGAGGTGATTATTGGGAAATAGGCTGATATGAATACATTAGCCCGTACAACCAAAGTGGAATTCCGTTGTTGAATCCGATTTCTATGTTGTCAAGAGGCAGGTACTATTTTCCATGGAGGGCTCTTTATTGATTCTTCTACAAAAGGACAATTGTATTCTCTAATAAGCAAAAATCGTAGGATTTTGTTTACCAGAGAATACAATTATACTTGTTTTGAATCGAATACTGTAAATTCTATACTCTATATTATATTTACTTTGAGTATTCAGCCCAATTAGTATTCTTCATATCGCCACTCTTAGCCAACTCTGCGTGCATACCAAGTGCAGCCTGAATAGCGTGTGGGGTCTGTGCCCGGTTACCGGCCAGTTTGAGGTAATCCCAAAGAAGCTGTTTGTAGTCAGGATGTGCACAGTTTTCGATGATGGCTTGTGCGCGTTCTTTCGGGCTCTTGCCACGAAGATCGGCAACACCTTGCTCGGTGATAACGATGTTGACATCGTGCTCCGTGTGGTCGTGGTGGGATACCATCGGTACGATCGCGCTGATCTTCCCTTCTTTGGCCACAGACGGACAAGTGAAGATAGAGATGTAAGCGTTGCGGGTAAAGTCTCCCGAACCACCGATACCGTTCATCATTTTTGTTCCGCCGATATGGGTAGAGTTTACGTTGCCGTACAGGTCAACTTCGATGGCTGTATTGATAGAAATGATACCGAGGCGGCGTACTATTTCCGGGCTGTTTGAGATTTCCGACGGACGGAGAACCAGTTTGTCGCGGAAGAAATCCATATCGTTGTAGATGCCTTCCAGACAGTCATTTGTAACAGTCAGTGAACAGGCGCTACCGAATTTGATGCGTCCTTCGCGAATCAATCCGATCACGGAATTCTGGATTACCTCTGTGTACATTTCGAATGCAGGAATCGTTTTATCACGTCCCAATGCACCGAGTACGGCGTTGGCGATGTTTCCTACACCCGATTGCAAAGGCAAGAAACTGGACGGGATAATACCGCGTTTCATGTCGGCTGCAAGGAAGTCGGCAACATTCTGGCCGATTTTGTCGGTCAACGGATCAGCGGCAGCGAAAGAACGCGCTTCGTCCGGCCAGTTGGTTTCCACTACGCCTATAATTTTTTTCGGGTCTACCTGAACGTAAGGCAGTCCGATACGGTCACTCGGTTTATAGATCGGTATTTCGCGGCGGTAAGGCGGGTCGAGCGGTTCGTATACGTCGTGCATACCCATACCGGATTTGCTGTGTGCGCTGTTCAACTCCACGATGATCTGGTCGGCAAGACGGCAGATGGTCGGGGCGATGCCGCCGGCGGCAGTCAGATAAATTTTTCCGTCCGGAGTTACTTCGCAGGCTTCGATGATGGCTACGTTCACTTTGCCCATGAACCCGTAGCGCACTTCCTGTGCCATTTGTGAGAGGTGTATGTCGTTGTAGGCAATCTCTCCGTTGTTCACAGCTTTGCGGAAGTCGGCGTTGGTAGTATAAGGAGCGCGGTAGCGGATGGCTTTGGCACGTGACAGTACGCCGTCACAGGATTCCCCTGTCGATGCGCCTGTGAAAATTCCTACTTGAAACGGGTTTCCTTTCGCATGTTCTGCTTCAGCAATTTTTGCGAGTTCGGCTGTTACAGCCTTGGCCGTTCCGGCGGGAGTAAATCCGCTTAGGCCGATGTTGTAGCCATGTTTGATTAGGCTTGCAGCTTCCGCTGCCGAAATACGATTGAGTGACATAAATAGTAAATTTCGTGTTAAATACAGTTGATATTTTTATTGATAATTAATTCTCTGTTTGTACGGCCTTGTACCAATGCTTGGCAATGACTCGTCACATAATGATTCGAAACTCAATGAGTTTACGGGCTCTCTCAATACTTCCGTTGAAGTATCTCTCCCCAGATAATAGCGCGGCGGGCTTCTTCTGCGGAGTGAATCGTGAAATCATGTTCGTTATCAGTTGATTCGGTGTGAGAGTTATAATGAGAACCTTGTTGGGAATTTCGTTTATCTTGCGCGGCACTGTTTGCCAGGGATGCGGAAACGGATATTTCTTCTTTTTTTCTTTTCTGCTGCGCCGCTGGTTTCGCCGTCTGTTTGGGAGACTGTTGCGGTGGCGTCTGTTTCAGGGGTTTAGGCTGGAATAATTCTTCCAGCGACTTGGGGCCACCCCATGCCTCGGGCATAGGAACTGCATCCGGAGCTACTTCAACGGGGGATGGCATCGGGGAAACGGGGCGTTTATTCTTAGCTTTTTTCGATTTACTATTCTTATTCACCTCTTTGAATATTCCCACAAGAATGACACCTGCTATCAAGAGAAATTTCAAAAAATCTTCCATTGTGTTTCACTGCTAATTAGTTATCTGCCAAAGTTACGTATTTTATCTGGTTCAGGCTAACATTTTATTATGAAAAAAGGGCAGCTTCACAGCTCCCCTTAATTTTTTTAACCTAAACCTTAACTATGAAAAAATCTAATGTTTCTTTCATTGCACAAATGTGAAAAATAAATTTAAATTTGCCAAGCATATCGCCTAAAAATGTTTATTCTCTTAACATAAATTACAAATTTGCTTGCCAAATCATAAGTTTTTGCGTTATTTTGATATCAATTCACTACTTATTGAAAGCGAAGCCGTATCTTTGCATCCGAATTTTTAAACTAAGATTTGAGTATGAACGAATTAACGGGAGCGGACTTTAAATCCGCAACTGAAATGAAGGATGACAACAAAAAGTTGTTTATCGAAACCTATGGCTGCCAGATGAACGTAGCCGACAGTGAGGTGATTGCCTCGGTGATGCAAATGGCGGGTTATTCCGTAGCCGAAACGCTGGAGGAAGCCGATGCCGTGTTTATGAATACCTGTTCCATCCGCGACAATGCGGAGCAGAAGATTCTGAATCGCCTGGAGTTTTTCCACTCGCTGAAGAAAAAGAAAAAGCATCTGATTGTAGGTGTATTGGGCTGTATGGCCGAACGGGTAAAGGATGATCTGATAACGAATCATCATGTAGACCTCGTTGTGGGGCCGGATGCTTACCTGACGTTGCCCGACCTGATTGCGGCCGTAGAAACCGGTGAAAAAGCAATCAATGTGGAACTATCTACTACCGAGACTTATCGGGATGTGATTCCGTCGCGTATCTGCGGCAATCATATTTCGGGTTTTGTATCCATCATGCGTGGCTGCAATAACTTCTGCACCTATTGTATCGTGCCCTATACTCGTGGACGCGAGCGCAGCCGTGACGTAGAAAGCATCCTGAATGAAGTGGCAGACCTCGTGGCGAAAGGCTATAAGGAAGTCACCCTGTTGGGGCAGAACGTCAACTCTTACCGTTTTGAAAGACCGACAGGCGAAGTGGTTACTTTCCCGATGTTGCTCCGAACAGTGGCCGAGGCTGCTCCGGGAGTGCGTATTCGTTTCACGACTTCCCATCCGAAGGATATGAGTGATGAAACGCTGGAAGTAATTGCGCAAGTTCCGAATGTGTGTAAACATATCCATCTGCCTGTGCAGAGCGGCAGTTCGCGTATTCTGAAACTGATGAACCGTAAGTATACCCGTGAGTGGTATCTGGACCGGGTGGCAGCCATCAAACGTATCATCCCCGATTGCGGACTGACTACCGATATTTTCTCCGGTTTTCATTCTGAAACGGAAGAGGATCATGCCTTGTCACTTTCGCTGATGGAAGAATGTGGATATGATGCCGCTTTTATGTTTAAATACTCCGAACGTCCGGGAACGTATGCATCGAAGCATCTTGAGGATAATGTGCCCGAAGAAGTGAAAGTCCGCCGGCTGAATGAGATTATTGCTTTGCAGAACCGTCTGTCTGCCGAATCCAACCAGCGTTGCATCGGTAAAACGTATGAGGTGCTTGTGGAAGGTGTTTCCAAGCGTTCGCGCGACCAGCTGTTCGGTCGTACGGAGCAGAACCGTGTGGTGGTGTTCGACAGAGGTACGCACCGTGTCGGTGATTTCGTCAACGTGCGTGTCACGGAGGCCAGCTCGGCTACGCTGAAAGGGGAAGAGGTTGCAGCGGATTAGTTTGTTGCAGAATTTTAGGACCGAACAAGTGTTGCGTGGATTAGCATAGACTATTCCATTTAATATACTTCTCACTGTAGAGGATGCGAAGGGCACAGAGTTAGAGAAAAGCTCTGTGTCCTTCGTGTTTTCTGCACTCTCCATATTCTTCATATCTTGCGTGCTCTCTCTATGGTGAGACTTACATCATCATGTGCCTTCTGATGGAGAACTTCACAATCGCCATCGCATTGATGGACGCGAATGGAATATCCATCGGCTCATGATGAGTATTATAGCTCACGAGCTTGAGATACCCTTCTTTTTCCGAACGATTCACGTACTTCACCGCCAGATACTCGTCTCCGTCAATCATAAACGACACCAGGTATATTTCCCCGTAAATGACATTATCGAAACTGCTGATTTCTTTATACCCGATAATGTCTCCCGATTTCAATATAGGGTACATGCTGTCTCCGTTGACGTAGACCGCCCCGTCGCAGACGGATATATTGGGAATCCATATTTTCCCCAGTGCATATTGCTGCTTGTTGGTGAATAATGTTTTCAGGTTCGCCGCCGCCGTAATATCGTATAATGTCACGCTACGGTCGTCTATAGGTTCTGGTGTTTTCGGATTGTGTATAATCTCCACTTCTCCTTTTACCAGTTCGCTTTCGCAAAATCTCGGCTGGTGTTTCGGATTCCCTTTTCCTAATAATAGCCAGTTGTAGTCCACCTTGTCTCCGAATTTGTCGAGTAACAGGCGGAAATCAATGCTGTTTCGTGCACCCCAGTTGGATACTGTGGCACGTGAGACTCCTAAATATTCAGCTAATTCGCTGTCGTTCTTGAAGTTTAGCACCTGTTTGGCACGCTTCACAATTCCTGTGACATCTAAAAATGTATCCATTTTATGATCGTTTATTTTTGATGTAAAAATTCATAAACTCGTTAATTGCTCATTGATAATCTGTTATCTACTTTTTGAAAGTTAATTTCCAAAATCTTTTGTTTTCTTTATGAAATCTGTTTTATATTTGTAGCAACGAAATCACAAATATATTTCAAAAATATAAATTTTAAATAGAAAAACCATGAGAAACAACAAAAAGTTTACGAAATGTTGCAAAATACCTCATTCACCGCCTTTTTAAGGAAACCGTGCCGGACGGGCAGAAGTAATAGTAAGCCTGCTTGCAGCGTCTATATATCTTGCATATAAGATCTATATATCCTGCGTGTAGCATCTATATACCCAATGTGCAGCCGATATATCTCCAATATACAGCAACTATATGTCCTGCGCGCCAGCGATATATCTTCAATATACAAACAAATATTTAAATATGAAAACTATAAAAACGGAAAAGCAATATGGAAACCATTATGAACAAATCTCTATGCATCTGCGGATGTTGCAAGCGGGAGCTTCCACAGGAAGCCTTTTATATGAACCAACGTACCCGTACTACGGACAACTACTGCAAAGAATGTCGTAAGGCAAACGCACGCAGACATCGCAATCAGGATAAAAGTATATTATTTGAAAACAAATCTGTTTCCTATCCGGTGATAACCGAGGTGAAGGACTACGCTTTGCGGATGTTCCTTATCCGTCATGCCCGGCAAGTGGTGTCGGACAGTATCCGCCGGAAGCAGGAAAAGGAAAAACTACGCGCACTATGGGAAGAATAAAACAGGGGTTGGATTATTTCCCCATGAGCACCAGTTTCATGCACGACCGTATAGTGCGTCGTGTCATGAAACGGGAAGGTGATGCCGCTTTTGCCACATTGGTAGAAACGCTGTCGTACATCTATGCCGGAAAAGGATATTATATCCCTGCCAGTGATGAGTTTTACGACGAACTGACGGACAGCCTTTACAATACGGATCTTGATGATGTGAAACGTATCATCGCCCTGGCCGTGGAGTGTGGACTGTTTGATTCCGGGCTTTTCCGGCAATACGGCATCCTGACTTCCGCCGATATCCAACGGCAGTATCTCTTTATCACCAAGCGGCGCAGCAGCTCGTTGATAGCCCCCGCCTACTGCCTGTTGGAAGCGGAAGAGCTTGCATCGTACCACACTTCTCCAAACAGCAAAAACAGTGCGGAGGATGCTGATAACAAAACAGGCTGTGATGTAACACCAACTGCTGATACTGTAACATCAACCACCGATTCTGCAACATCGGAAGCCGAAATGTCGACATTGGGTACACAAAACAAAGAAAAACAAATTAAAACAAACCAAAACAAATTAAACCACCTCTCTGACTCTCCTCAAGGAGAGAACGGAGGAGGAAAAATTTTGAAAAGAAGGAAGGTGATGACACAGGAAGAGATCGACAATCTGCAACCACCGTCCGACGGCACGCAGCGTAACTTCGAGGGACTGCTGGAGAACCTTCGCTCTTATAAGATTCCGCCTTCCGAGCAATACGCCATTATTCTGAAAAGCAACTTCGGAGCTATCGGAAACCCGGTGTGGAAGGGATTCAGCAACATCCGTGGGAGTAATGGGAAGATCAAATTGCCGGGACATTATCTTTTGAGCGTAATTAATTAATTTATGAACGCACTTTGAAAAAATGATTGGGTCAGTCTGAATAATACCCGTATCTTTACAGTGTCATTAAGCTTAAGGACAAAACTAAACTAATTTATTAACACGTAAAAACTATTACAATTATGCCAGTATTGTACAAACCCTTCCAGTCAGTTCTGGAGGACAAGAACAAAAAGAAATTATTTCATCCCCGTGTGATTTACACGGCCAATGTGTCAACCGCCCAACTCGCCAAAGAGATAGCCGCTTACTCGTCTCTATCCACGGGTGACGTGAAGAACACGCTTGATAACCTGGTGACAGTGTCTGCACAGCATCTGCAGGCATCGGAAAGTGTAACGCTCGACGGCTTCGGAACTTTCCGTATGGTGATGAAGTCCAACGGTAAAGGTGTGGAGGTGCCGGAAAAAGTATCTGCCGCCCAAGCTTCCCTTACCGTCCGCTTCCTGCCCAACTACACCAAGAATCCCGACCGTACCACCGCTACCCGTTCTTTGGTGACGGGTGCCAAGTGTGTCCGTTTCGACCTTGCCGATACTTCGGCTTCCGGTGGCGGAGATAGTGGTAAACCTGATGGTGGTGGCTCCGGCAGCGGTGGTTCCGGCGACGGCGGTGGAGAAGCACCGGATCCGGCAGCATAGTCTGCACGTAGGTCGCAACACAAACACAAATGGCTGACTAAACGACTAAACGGAGCTTTTTAACTAGACTAGTAAACTAAACTAATTATCCACTAACATGCGAATTATTAACTTAATCGTGGTGCACTGTAGTGCCACGCGGGGGGATTGTACGCTCTCTCCGGAAGATTTGGACCGGTTGCACCGGCGCCGCGGATTCAACGGAACAGGCTATCACTACTACATCCGCAAGGATGGAACGGTGCACCTCACCCGCCCCATCGAACGCATCGGAGCACATGCGAAAGGTTTCAACGCTCACTCGATAGGTATCTGCTATGAAGGTGGTCTGGACTGCCGGGGACGCCCGGCAGATACCCGGACTCCGGCACAGCGAGCCACACTTCGGCAACTCGTTGGGCAACTGCAAGAGAAATTCTCCGGCTGCCGGGTATGCGGACATCGGGATCTTTCGCCGGATCTTAATGGAAACGGTGAGATAGAGCCGGAAGAGTGGATTAAACAGTGCCCGTGTTTTGAGGTGGCAAAGGAATTCAAGGAACTTGAGGAGTTTGCTATCAAAACAGAAAACACGGAAGAACACAGAGTAACACAACACATTAAAAAACAGAAAGGAGGTAAATTATGGCAATGAAGAAATCAGTATGGGATATGATCCTGAAGGTGGTTATCGCAGTGGCTTCGGCTTTGGCTGGCGTATTGGGCGCTAATGCGATGAATTTGTAATTTTTCAATAGTTCTATCATTTTATAATTCTGCAGATTCCGGAGTCTGGAATCTGCAGAATTTCAAACCAATATTTCAACACAGATTAAGACTCAAACTAAATGCTATTTCCTCCGTTTTTTAACCATTTATATAACAAAAACAAAATATGAAACGATTAATTTTTATACTATCATTTTTCGCTGCACTCTTTCCTTTTACGGCACATGCAGCTTCTACAGCTCCATACGTTCCCCTTTCTGTCCCCACTTCTCCGCAGGCGGCAGCCTTCAAAATGTATGGAGATGTGGCCGTGAATCCTGCCATGGGGGTGCCCGACATATCTATTCCCTTGTTCGACATCGATCATCACGGCTATCGGTTGCCTTTGAGCTTGAAATACAATCCGGCTCCGTTCCATCCCGGCTACAACTATGACGTGTTCGGCCGTGGCTGGGCATTATCTATCAGCAGTTGCATATCGCGAAGCATAGAATGCATGCCCGATGAACTTACAGACTTTAAACTGGATACCGACAAGTTTGGAGAGTCATATAGGAACTTATCGGAAGAATACCTGAACACGTTGGAACTAAAGTCCGACCTATTTACCGCTATCCTTCCTGATGGTAGTTCCTTCGAATTCGTTATCAGAAAAACCTATGACGGCAAAATCGAATATGTAGTTTCAGGTGGACGTGATGTGAAGATAACCCATGCTACTAGGGATAGAAAGATTATATCTTTTAAAGTGGTGGACGAACAGGATGTTGAGTATGCTTTCACCGGTGCCGATACCACCTTTAGAGGAACGGGGTGTACGATTACTCCCTACAACACCACTTATGTGTCTTGGCAACTAACCTCTATCCGTTTGCCCCATTCTTCGGAACTTATTACTTTTGATTATGGCAAGAGTATTCATTCTAACTTTGGGTATCAGCAGGCAGAACCGGCAGTACGTTTCCATCATTTTTACGAGTTAGGGTGTAGTCCGGATGTATTTGACGTCACTGTACATACTTATACACGGCAGCATGCATATCAGATGAAGCTTCTGACTTCCGTCACTTATGGTACCACCACCATCCGCATCAATTATAAGGACGGTACAAACAGTGAATATTATAATTATGCCCAAAGTATCAGTATAAAAGACGGAGACAGACTTGTGCGGACCATCAACCTGGAACAGCATCAGGGCACTTTGCAATCTAGCAGTTTATCAAAGTCGCCTTTCAGTATGCTTGACAGCGTCACTCTGCTTGGCGGTAATGATGCATCATCCGAGACCTATCGGTGTGGATATACATCTTCGTATGCCAACTTTGGTGGAACAGACCATTGGGGTAACCTGAATTTTCGCAGCAACAATTATGACGTGGCCTATATGAATCTGTTCGTGGGCTTTGATGTGTCCAGAGCCAGTAGCTCTTTTGTAACAGACGTACCAAAAGACGAAAATGATTTGTCTCCTTTGGATAAAGTGAGACTCTCTAATGTGCCCTACAACACACGTAAACCTGCCGGCCCTGAAAGCCATTGTGTACTCCGCAAATTAACCTATCCGACAGGAGGCTACACAGAGTTTGACTTTGAGAACCACAAGTTCTTCTCATTCACAGATGATGATGGAGACTATATTCACGATAAAAAAAGGCGCGTGAAGACCAAAGCTACAGGTTTTAGGATTCGTGAAATCGTCAACTATACGGCAGAAGGTGTGCGAAGCGATTCCAAACACTACTGTTACGGGAAAACCGAATACGAAGAATACGGCTGGGAAATCGGACGCTACTACCATACAGGCGCAGGCGAACCAACCCTCGATCCTACCATTCAGACCTATATGAACTACCAATCGACCGACCTTCCGATGTCGGTACTGAACATGGTTCTGGGACTTGATCCGAATGGACAATATCGATCCTTCAAATCCAATCCCTTCATGAGTTATAGTCCGTCAGGAGGATATCCTGTTTACACTTGGGAGTGGGAATGTACGTTCAGTGCATTCAACTTCCAGCGGCTCCTGAACGGCCGTCCCGCAGTGGTCTATCCCGAAGTTACAGTCTATTATTTAAAGGATGGTGCAACCCAATTTAGTCCTGAAAATTGCAATGGAAAGACTGTCTATCAATATGACATCTATGAAGCAATGCAGAATGACACCGCCTTTTTCGAGAAACCGCAGTACTATGGCAATGTGCTCTGGTATGAAGGAGAGAAATATCGTTATAATCTGTTGAAAGAACAGACTGACTACATGAGCGACGGACGGGAATATAAACTGAAGCGACGCGAGTCACTGATTTGGCGTTACGGTGGCTCGTCGGTGATAGACTGGGAATATTCCAATTCATACGGAACCCCATATTTTGTCCCTATAAATGCTGTTCTTGGCAGTTTCTATACTTCTACCTGTCAGATGCTTGGGCACTCACTTCTATACGAACGTAAAGTAACCACTTACGACGAATCGGAAACTGGTGTTACAGATACAGAGCACTACAGCTACCTCTCCGGTAACCGGATGCAATGGAAAGAACGCAAGGCATGGGGGCTGCATCGGGAGACCAATTGGGAATATCCGGCTATCGCTCAAACTGGTACAACCCCGGATATTGTTCGCAAAATGGTGGAAAAGCACATACTTAACCCCGTGTTGAAAGAGATACAGGATCAAAGCTATTATGAAGGCAATAGACGTGAATTCGGAGAGTTTCCTACAGAAAGTGGGGATACGCTGATATTGCCTGCCCGGTTTTATCAGACAATTAACGATTCGAGTTCGCACTACAGCGAAGTTCTCGCTTACTCTTCCAATGGAAATCCCCGCGAAGTAGTTTCTAAGGATAAGTTACATACGGTCTATTTATGGGGATATGGTGATCGCTATCTTATTGCCGAAATCAAGAATGCCACTCTAGAGCAGGTGGAAACCGCTGTGTCCTCCGTCTTTGGCATGACATCCTCCGCATTGGCAAAGAGCACTACTCCTGATGTCGCCAAGCTAAAGGCATTGCGCAACCATACGTCTCTCTCGGAAGCACATGTTACCACTTTTACCCATCTTCCGTTGGTAGGTGTTACCTCGATCTCCGATCCTACAGGGAAGACTTCGTATTACGACTACGATGGACTGGGGCGCCTGAAGGCGAATTACTATTACGAAGGCAACGTAGTGGAGGAAAGCAAGAAACGTGTCGTGCAGGAATATGATTATCATTACCGTAACTAATAAACAAAATATGTACAAACTTATGAAACGAATATATTTACTTCTTTCGCTCTTATTGTGCTCTCTTTTATGCATGTCGCAGGTGAGCACCTCACAGAACTATATCAGCACACGTACTTACACCTCGCCCGATCAAAGCGGTTGCCGTGAACAGGTGGTATACTTTGACGGTCTGGGACGTCCCTCTCAAACAGTAGATTGCGGCATTACGCCCGACAGGAAAGATCTTGTTTCATTACAAGAGTATGACGATCAGGGACGCAAGTTACGCACCTGGCTTCCTGCCAAGTCAGCGGGAAATGGCAATTATATGCCCCTTTCTTCCTTACAAAGTGGTGCAAGCTCATTGGCAGGTGGTGATGTACGTCCGTACCTGCAGACCACGTATGAAGCCTCTCCCTTGAACAGACCCGTTGCACAACATGGAGTGGGCGAGGCATGGGTAGAGCATCCTGTAAGCTACCAATACATCACTCGCGATCCCCGATCCTTTTCTTGGCTTTATTATAAAATTCCCTCCGGTAATTTCCTGGGGGTCTGCACTACCGATGAAGACGGGAATCCGGCCTATGAATTTAAAGATGGTTTAGGACGTACAATTCTGGCGGGACGCATGGACGGTTCTGATCCCTATTTCGTTTATTATCAATATAACAACCACGATGATTTGGTGAATGTTTATCCGCCCTTTGTCACTTACCCCAAAATGCATGAGCCTGAAGGACCTTTTGATACGCAGAGTAGTTATTCCTACCGCTATGACTTCCTGCACCGCTGCGTTTACAAGAAACTTCCGGAGCGTGACGCCATCTATTACATTTACGATCATGGCGACCACCAGGTGTTTTCGCAGGATGGCGAGCAACGTGTTCGTGGAGAATGGGCTTTCTCCCTTAGCGATGAATTGAATCGTCCGGTACTCACTGGCATTTGCCACAATTCTTATTATTACGATGACTTCCCTTTGTGTGAAATCGATGTGAAAGCGCGACGGGATGATACAGGCACTGCCTTTCATGGCTATATTCCCGAGAATATCCCGATGACAAATCCTGTAGTGTATACAGTGAACTACTATGATGACTACTCTTTTATCGGCAAGCATGGAGTTCCCGCTTCTCTGAACTATGTTACACCTCCCTCGGGCTATGGCACTCGCTCGGAAAGCAGCAAAGGATTGTTGACAGGAACAGTTACAGCCCGCATGGATGCTACCGGTGTGACCGGATATGATTATGCCGCTTTCTATTACGACGAACGCGGACGCATCATCCAAAGCCGGGCGACGAACCACATGGGAGGTATAGAGGAAGAATACGTAGCTTACAGCTTTACGGGGGAACCCCTGAAGCGGCAACATGTCCATACCGCCACAGGATATAGCACACAAACGGAAGAATGTACGTACGAGTATGACCACGCAGGACGCCTTTTAGCGACAAAGCATAAGCTGAATACGAATGAGGAAGTGACTCTCGTTGAAAACACATATGATGACTTGGGACGAATCAAGAGCAGCAAACGCCATGGCAACTCTGCTCTTACAACGGATTATACCTATAATGTCCGCTCATGGATCAAGACACTCACTACCGATACGTTGTTCAACCAGACCTTGCATTACAACGACTCATACGGCGGAAGCACACCTTGCTACAACGGAAACGTATCCGGCATGAGTTGGAAAGCCGCAGGCGACACAGGAGTGCATGGATACCGCTTCAGCTACGACGAAATGTCACGGTTGACCGCTGCGGGGTATTTATGGAACGGATCCCCCTGCGCAAACTATGACACCTCCTACACGTATAACAGGCAGAGTAACCTCACTTCACTCCGTCGTAACGGACGCATAGGCGCTTCATCCTACGGTTTGATTGACGACCTGACACTCACCCTTGATGGCAACTGGCTGACACGTGTGGATGATGCCGCCACAGCGTCGGCTTACAACAACGGATTCGAATTCAAGGATGCCGTGAAGCAGGACAATGAATACACCTATGACAAGAATGGCAACATGACCAAAGATTTAAACAAGAATATTATTGATATTCAATATAATTGTTTAAATTCGCCAAGTAAAGTCACGTTCAAGGACGGCAGTACCATTACTTATATGTATGCAGTGAACGGCACGAAGTTGCGCACTGTGCACACGATAGGCAACACTACTACCACAACGGATTATTGCGGCAATGTGATCTATGAGAATGGTGTACAGAAGTTGTTGCTCACAGATGCCGGACATGTTACGTTGTCCGATAAGAAGTATCACTACTACTTGCAGGATCATCAGGGGAATAATCGCGTAGTTGTAGATCAGACGGGGCAAAAGGAAGAGGTAAACCATTACTATCCCTTTGGTGGCACGTTTGCTTCAGCGGAGAAGAGTATTCAGCCTTATAAGTATAATGGTAAGGAACTTGATACAAAGAATGGATTGAATTGGTACGATTATGGTGCAAGACAGTATGATGTAGCGATTGGAAGGTGGAATGCGGTGGATCCATCAAGTGAGAAGCATTACAATTGGAGCCCATATAGCTACTGTAAGAATAATCCAGTGTTGAGAGTAGATGTTGATGGAAAAGATGATTATACAGTAAACAGTGCAGGTAGGCTTTTCAAAACTGTTGTAGAGGGCTCTACTAATGATAGATTGATGAGCATTAGATCAGGTGTTGAGCCGATAACTGTGAATGATAAAAAAATACTTTCTGGAATGTATAATATGCAAGATGGTAAATCAGGGGGTCTTGAAACTTATAATTCAACATCAAGCCTTGAGGATGCAGCCGCAGTTTTCAAATTTGGAGCTGACAACACTTCTGTTGAATGGAAATTGGATATATATAATGATAAGGGAGATAAAACGGCTATTATCGGAACTTCGGGTAGAGAAGATAGTGTGTTTGCTGATAAACAGAGTGAATTGAATGTAAAAGGAGATAAAGTGATAGATATGCATTCACATCCATATAATGCCCAAGCTTCTGACCAAGATATGAAAAATTTGAAAATAAAGACAGGTACTGTCTATCACAGGGATAGTAAAGTCTTATTTTTCTACAATAGTGAAAATTCACGTATTGGGAATAATGAATATAAAATAGATACGAGTAAAACGTTGTTAGATAAGTTGAATGATAAATTTATGAAGTAATGAGAACTACGTTTCTAAATTTGATATTATTATTTGTTATAGTAGGCTGTAAACAGCCTACTATAAACAAAGTTCAGCAAGCGGTGGAAGCGCAAGCCAAATTGCTTGTGGATAGTGGCTTGATTGCTAATGAATATGTAGTATTATATGAGTTGGCTATTAATGATTCCAACCATATATACAGTATTCAAGCAGCTGATTGTCCGGCAGATTTAAAATTTGAATATCCTTCAAAGATCATTAAGTACAAGGATAAGTATCTCTGTTTTATAGAATTGGATGAGGCACCGATGTCTGCAAAGGAAATGATAGAGGCGTCTAGTTATTCGGGCAATCTTGTGGTAGAAGGAGACGGGGGAAAGAGTTGGCTTTTGGTTGTTTCCAAACTTGGAGAGAAGAAAATATTAATAGATACTTCATTGTTTAGGGGATGGGGCACATATTTTAATATTACCGAATTGTGGCCATATTTTTCGGGATATGTGAAAGGATGCCCAGTACAGATGGGGGTTATGTCTCATGATGTTGAGTTGAGCGATTCCTATTTAAGTTGTAATGTGGATAGTATAAAACGGAATTTGCTTTGGAATGAGAACCAGAATACTACAATGATAAAGAACGTATATGGACAAATGTATCTGAAAAACAATACAGATTCCGTTGTTTACCTGTCATCAAGTACTAAAAAACATTATGCTGTTGTAGATGGTCAGGATAGCCTTTATTTGTCACTTAGTGATTCTTTGCCCATTATTTTGGGACCGAATGAAAAAAAAATTTTAGAATATAAAAGTCTGCCTCGTCAAGATGAGTTCTTTAGAAATCTTACGTTGAAAGAAGATCCCTGGGAATATTTCTATAATCTATTTTGCAGATCAACATACAGCTTTATAAATGTAAATGGAAAAAAATCTCAAACAAAAGTGATGTTTCATGATATTGATAATTATGGATTTAATGTTTCTATGACGTCTCCTAGTATTCAATTTCAGATATTAAACCATGGTATATATGATAAGAAGTATGGGGAAATGTCGAGATTCAGATTTTGGTCTGATAAATGGGGTGCTATGAATAATGCTGATAAGCAGAGGTTATCAGATGATGCAGATGAGAGATTTCAAAGAAACGTGAATCAGGTAAATCTCTTACCCTGATACGAATTGACCAAATATGTTCAACTTGTGTCGGGGTATTACTGGTGTTTTATATATACGACGTTTGTTACCCTGATATGGAACTAGAAATTATTCCATATCAGGGTAACTTTTTATTTGCTTTTACATAAATGCGGAAATGAAAGGTTGCTTTCTCAATATAATAGATTAAATTTGCCTAACCACATGTCTGCGCATGCAGAATATGTACTTGATATTTCAGCTAGCCTAATTGTAGATACTGATGTCTTAATTGGTTTATCTATTAAAAGTCCTTAACGAAACCCCAATCCATCACTTTTTATTTGTTTCTTTGCACCAAATTCGGGTATAGTGTTGTCTTGTCATTCGAGGCAGCACTTAATTTTGCTTAGATAGTTAATGGAGAAACTCAGTATAAATGCTTGTCCGGTGTGTGGCGGTGCGCACTTGAAACGCGTCATGACTTGTACGGATTTTTATGCTTCGGGCGAACAGTTTGAACTGTATTCGTGTGAGGACTGTGGATTTACATTCACACAAGGAGTCCCCGTGGAAGCAGAGATAGGCAAGTATTATGAGACTCCCGACTATATCTCTCACACTGATACGCGCAAAGGCGCGATGAATAATATCTACCATTATGTACGTTCCTATATGCTGGGCCGCAAAGCGCGCCTGGTAGCCAAGGAAGCGCATCGTAAAACGGGGCGTTTGCTTGATATAGGTACAGGAACCGGTTACTTTTCCGACACGATGGTTCGCCGGGGCTGGAAAGTGGAGGCGGTGGAGAAAAGTCCGCAGGCACGTGAGTTTGCGAAGTTGCATTTCGATCTGGACGTAAAGCCCGAATCGGCTTTGAAAGAGTTTGCTCCCGGCAGCTTTGATGTTATCACTCTTTGGCATGTGATGGAACATTTGGAACACCTTGATGAAGTGTGGCAGCGACTTCATGAGTTGCTGACAGAAAAAGGAGTATTGATTGTAGCCGTACCCAACTGCTCTTCTTATGATGCTCAACGCTACGGCGAGTATTGGGCGGCATACGACGTTCCCCGTCATCTCTGGCATTTTACTCCGGGCACTATACAACAATTGGCTTCCCGTCATGGCTTTATTATGGCGGCGCGTCATCCGATGCCGTTCGATGCGTTCTACGTATCCATGTTGAGCGAAAAACACCGTGGCAGTTCGTGCAGTTTCCTGAAAGGGATGTTTGCCGGAACGTTAGCGTGGTTTAATGCTTTAGGACGGAAAGAACGCAGTAGTTCCATGATTTATGTATTCCGAAAAAAGAGATAACGCATGGGAAATCAAAACAAATATAAGTCAGGGTCAATCTTCGACATGCAGTTCATCACGTCGAGTATCAGTACGACACTGGTGTTGCTGCTGTTAGGACTGGTTGTCTTTTTCGTGTTGACGGCGCACAATCTTTCCGTATACGTCCGCGAGAATATCAGTTTCTCCGTTCTTATCAGTGACGATATGAAAGAAGCGGATATACTGAAACTTCAGAAAAAACTGAATCAGGAACCTTTCGTGAAACAATCCGAATACATCTCTAAAAAACAAGCATTGAAAGAGCAGACGGAGGCAATGGGAACCGACCCGGAAGAATTCCTGGGCTATAACCCCTTTACCGCTTCCATCGAAATCAAGCTTCATTCCGACTATGCCAATTCCGACAGCATCGCGAAGATAGAGAAAATGATTAAAAAGAACACCAATATTCAAGATGTGCTCTATCGAAAGGAACTGATTGACGCTGTGAATGATAACATACGAAATATCAGCCTGGTGCTGCTCGCTCTGGCAGTGGTGCTCACTTTTATTTCTTTTGCTCTGATAAACAATACAATAAGGCTGGCCATCTACTCGAAACGCTTCCTCATTCATACAATGAAACTGGTAGGGGCGAGTTGGGGATTCATCCGAGGACCATTCCTCCGAAAGAATGTATGGAGCGGAATACTGGCAGCCATTGTTGCCGATTCCGTATTGATGGGAACCGCCTATTGGGCGGTGACGTACGAGCAGGAATTGCTTCAGGTCATCACGCCTGAAGTCATGTTGATTGTCTGTGCAAGCGTATTGGTATTTGGAATTGTAATAACGTGGCTATGCGCCTATTTCTCGATGAATAAATACTTGAGAATGAAAGCAAACAGCCTGTACTATATTTAGCGGATGGCGAACGGCTGATTGCAAACCTGTGTTTGTGTGTGGTTAGCATCCGTAACGCCCGGCTGATAGATTAAGGGAATGATTGTAATTAGTAATTTGTAATTAAATAAACTATGTCTGACAAGCAGAAATTTGCCTTTGATAAAGTGAACTTTATCTTGCTCGCGATAGGGATGGCGATTGTTATTATCGGCTTTCTATTGATGACGGGACCTACATCGTCCGAAACCTCTTTTGAACCCGATATTTTCAGTGTACGCAGAATCAAGGTAGCGCCGGTTGTTTGCCTGTTTGGCTTCTTGTCTATGATTTACGCTGTATTACGCAAACCTAAAACACAAAAAACAGAAGAATAAAGATGGGGGATTTAACGACATTTGAGACGATTATTATTGCTATTGTAGAAGGATTGACAGAGTTTCTTCCGGTTTCTTCTACGGGACACATGATTATTACGCAAAACATTTTAGGAGTAGAAAGTACTGAATTTGTAAAAGCGTTTACTGTCATTATCCAGTTTGGCGCGATTCTTTCAGTGGTTTGTCTTTATTGGAAGCGTTTTTTCCGGTTGAATCATACACCGGCTCCTGCGGGTGCTTCCGCATTGAAGTGTTTTCTGCATAAATTTGATTTCTACTGGAAATTACTGGTAGCTTTTATTCCTGCCGCCATTTTGGGATTCCTGTTCAGCGATAAGATAGACGAGATGCTGGAGAGTGTAGCAATAGTGGCAGTGATGTTGGTGATTGGTGGTATATTCATGCTGTTCTGCGATAAGATTTTTTCGAAAGGAAGCGAAGATACGGTGCTGACAGAAAGAAAGGCATTCAATATCGGTTTGTTTCAGTGCATTGCCATGATACCGGGGGTATCCCGTTCGATGGCTACCATTGTCGGAGGTATGGCCCAGAAGCTGACTCGCAAGGATGCTGCCGAGTTTTCATTCTTCCTTGCCGTGCCAACCATGTTTGCGGCAACCGGTTACAAGGTGTTGAAACTCTTTCTGGATGGCGGTACGGAGATTCTTGTCAACAATATGCCGGCACTTATTATAGGTAATGTAGTAGCTTTTATCGTCGCTTTGCTGGCTATCAAATTCTTTATTAGCTTCGTTACGAAATATGGCTTTAAGGCATTTGGCTGGTACAGAATTATTGTTGGCGGAACCATTTTGGTAATGCTGCTGCTTGGATACAACTTAGAAATTGGCTGATGAATTTTAAAAAAGGAGAAGTACTGTTTTTCAATAAACCTTTCGGATGGACTTCATTTAAAGTAGTAGGGCACGCCCGCTATCATATTTGCCGTCGGATCGGAGTGAAAAAACTAAAAGTCGGGCATGCCGGAACACTGGACCCTCTTGCAACAGGGGTGATGATTGTATGTACAGGCAAGGCAACCAAACGAATAGAAGAGTTTCAATATCATACGAAGGAGTACGTAGCAACGTTGCGCTTGGGCGCTACTACCCCGTCATACGATTTGGAACATGAAATAGATGCCACCTACCCTACCGAGCATATCACAAGGGAACTGGTGGAAGAAGTGCTGACGCACTTTATCGGTGCCATCGATCAGGTCCCCCCTGCCTTCTCTGCCTGTATGGTAGACGGCAAGCGTGCTTATGAACTGGCCCGGAAAGGAGAAGAAGTCGAACTAAAAGCAAAACAGCTTGTTATCGACGAGATTGAATTGCTGGAATGTCGCCTGGATGATCCGGAACCGATGATTCAAATCCGTGTCGTATGCAGCAAAGGGACTTATATCCGCGCCTTGGCCCGCGACATCGGCGAAGCACTCCATAGCGGAGCTCACCTGACAGGATTGATCCGTACCCGTGTAGGTGATGTCCGGTTGGAAGACTGTCTGAATCCCGAACACTTTAAAGAGTGGATCGACGGACAGGAGATAGAAAATGAGGAAGAAAATAATTAACGTAATAAGGAATAGATATGAAATTATCACAATTCAAATTTAAGTTACCCGAGGATAAGATCGCTCTACATCCTATGAAATATAGGGATGAGTCTCGTTTGATGGTATTGCATCGTAATACAGGTAAGATTGAGCACAAGATGTTCAAAGATGTGTTGGACTACTTTGATGATAAAGATGTGTTTATATTCAACGATACGAAGGTATTCCCTGCCCGCTTGTATGGTAACAAGGAAAAGACAGGTGCTCGTATCGAAGTATTCTTGTTGCGTGAGTTGAATGAAGAGCTTCGTTTGTGGGACGTATTGGTCGATCCGGCACGTAAGATACGTATCGGTAACAAGCTGTATTTCGGGCCGGACGATTCAATGGTGGCTGAAGTGATTGATAACACCACTTCTCGCGGACGTACGCTCCGTTTTCTTTATGACGGACCTCATGACGAGTTCAAAAAGGCACTGTATTCTCTGGGTGAAACTCCACTCCCCCATTCTATTATCAACCGTCCCGTAGAACCGGAAGATGCTGAACGCTTCCAGTCTATTTTTGCAAAGAACGAGGGTGCGGTGACTGCTCCGACTGCTAGTTTGCACTTCAGCCGTGAGTTGATGAAACGTCTGGAAATCAAAGGTGTGGACTTTGCATATATCACTTTGCACGCTGGTCTGGGTAACTTCCGCGACATCGACGTAGAGGACTTGACGAAGCATAAGATGGATTCGGAACAAATGTTTGTAAACGAAATGGCGGTGAAAACCGTGAATCGTGCCAAAGATAACGGTAGAAATGTATGTGCGGTAGGTACGACAGTGATGCGTGCTATTGAAAGCGCAGTCAGCACTGACGGACATCTCAAGGAATTTGAAGGATGGACTAACAAGTTTATCTTCCCTCCGTATGAATTTACCGTAGCCAATTCAATGATTTCCAATTTCCACATGCCGCTTTCTACCTTACTGATGATTGTAGCTGCTTTTGGTGGTTATGACCAGGTGATGGATGCTTATCATGTAGCATTGAAAGAAGGTTACCGTTTCGGCACGTATGGAGATGCAATGCTGATTTTGGACAAATAATGGCAAAAGTTTATCTGGGACTCGGCACTAACCTTGGGGATAAAGAACAAAATCTTCGGGATGCCGTGCAGAAAATAGAAGAGCAGGTGGGGAAAATCGTTTCCCTGTCTGCTTTTTACATAACTGCCCCTTGGGGATTTTCTTCCGATAACAGTTTCCTGAATGCAGCGGTTTGTGTAGATACCGAATTGGCTCCCATAGACGTTTTACAGAGAACGCAGGCGATTGAACAGAAATTGGGACGTACGAAGAAATCCGTTAACGGCATATATAGCGACCGCCTGATTGATATTGACTTGTTGCTTTATGATGATTTGATACTTTCCACCACTTCTCCTTCAGGAGCAAAGTTGATCCTCCCCCATCCGTTGATGGCAGAACGTGACTTCGTCATGAAACCACTGGCGGAAATTGCTCCCGGATTAGTGCATCCGGTACTTGGAAAAACGATAAAGGAGCTTACTTCTTCTTTTTCTCCGCAATAAAGACCGGTAAATAGGCAATGCATCCTATCAATACTGCATACAGCAAATGAATCTCCTGAAACGGCTTGTCGATGAAATGGCAAACAATGGCGTAGATAGCAATCGTGAAGCCTATATAAAGAGCCAGCACCAAAAGCGTTTTTAATTTCTTATTTAGAATCATTATAAATCTATTTATGTGTTAAATACAGGGCAAAGATACTCATTATCTCCGAAATCTCTTTATCTTTGCAACCGAAATGAAAGTGTGGACAGATTTGAGTAGCTTGCAACCACGGAAAAAAATGCTAAAACACGTCTGATTGACGCCTTTCGGTTTATCCTTTGCAGCACTCGCCTCTCCTACTCTCTCTCATTTTTTAATTTTCAATTTTTAATTCTTAATTTAAAAAGATGGGATACTTATTTACATCCGAATCGGTGTCAGAAGGACACCCCGACAAGGTAGCCGATCAAATATCGGATGCTGTGCTTGACAAACTGTTGGCTTACGACCCCAGTTCGAAAGTAGCTTGCGAAACACTAGTGACTACCGGACAAGTGGTGCTAGCGGGTGAAGTGAAAACAAAAGCGTACGTTGACCTCCAGCTCATCGCGCGCGAAGTGATTAAGAAAATCGGTTATACCAAAGGAGAGTACATGTTCGAAAGTAACTCTTGTGGCGTACTTTCCGCTATTCATGAGCAAAGTCCTGATATCAACCGTGGTGTAGAGCGTCAGGACCCGATGGAACAGGGTGCAGGCGACCAGGGTATGATGTTTGGCTACGCTACCAATGAAACGGAAAACTATATGCCGCTTTCTCTTGATCTGGCACACCGCATTCTGCAAGTGCTGGCCGACATTCGTCGTGAAGGAAAGGTGATGACTTACCTCCGCCCCGATGCCAAAAGCCAGGTTACTATCGAATATGATGACAACGGAACTCCTGTTCGCATCGATACAATCGTTGTTTCTACGCAACATGATGACTTTATCCAACCGGAAGATGATTCTCAAGCCGCCCAGCTGAAAGCTGACGAAGAAATGCTGTCTATCATCCGCCGTGATGTGATTGAAATTCTGATGCCTCGTGTCATTGCTTCTATCCATCACGATAAAGTGTTGGCACTGTTTAATGATAAAATCATTTATCATGTGAATCCTACGGGCAAGTTCGTAATTGGTGGTCCTCACGGAGATACCGGTTTGACAGGTCGTAAGATTATCGTTGATACTTATGGTGGTAAAGGTGCTCACGGTGGTGGTGCTTTCTCCGGAAAAGATCCTAGCAAGGTAGACCGTAGTGCAGCTTATGCAGCACGCCATATCGCAAAGAATATGGTTGCGGCAGGTGTAGCAGATGAAATGCTTGTACAGGTGAGCTATGCTATCGGTGTGGCTCGTCCGATCAATATTTTTGTAGATACTTATGGCCGTTCCCACGTTAACATGACGGATGGTGAGATTGCCCGCGTTATCGATCAGTTGTTCGATCTTCGCCCGAAAGCAATCGAAGAACGTCTGAAACTTCGTAATCCTATTTATCAGGAAACAGCCGCTTATGGTCACATGGGACGTGAACCGCAAGTGATAACGAAGAAGTTTTCTTCTCGTTACGAAGGAGATAAAACAGTGGAAGTGGAACTCTTTACATGGGAGAAACTCGACTACGTAGATAAAATTAAAGCTGCTTTTGGTCTGTAAAACAGTCTGAAAGCGAGCTTAGCTCATTCGATAAGAGCCACAATCTCAACTCCTTCTAGTAGGATATGAGGTTGTGACTCTTGATTTTAAATAAGTTATATTTAAATAAATATCTTTTGGATATTAAACTTCTTTTGCCAGAATTTGCTACTTTTGACCTGTAAATAAACGGACTGCCTAATGAAAACAAGATGTTGTTATCCTAAACGCTATTTATTGTTGTTCTTTAGTTTACTTGTCAGCGTAGGTAGCATTCTGATGTCTGTCTCTCTATCTTCCTGCTCTTCTTCGGTGAAGAGTCCATTGCTACTATCTGCTGACTCATTGATGGAAATATATCCTGATAGTGCATTATCCATTTTGGAATCAATTTCCTCCCCACAGAAATTACCATGTGCTGACAGAGCACTTTATGCGCTATTGCTTACGCAAGCAAGGCATAAAAATTATATTGCTTTAGGAGATGACTCGCTGATAAAAACGGCTGTTGAATACTATGGTGATAAGAAGAAAAGTGTACGTGCTGCAAAAGCTCATTATTATTGGGGAGCTACTTATGGTGAGAAGGGGTATACTTCATTTGCTGTAGACGAGTATCTGACGGCAATTCGGTTGATGCCTGTTAGGGATGAATTCTTAGCAATGATTTATGATAATCTTGCGGACTGTTATGAAAAAGATGAATTAGATAATGTAGCAATGGAAGCTTATCGCGCTGCTTATCAGATATTAAAAGGAAAAAGTGGACAAATATATCCAATGCGAGGTATTGCGCGTATGTTTTTGTTGCAAAATAGGAAGGATAGCGCATTGTTTTATTATCAGCAAGCGCTTGATTGTGCATTGGCGGATAAAGACTCTAGCTTGATAGGGGCTCTTTATCATGATTTTGCTATGGTTTATAATGAAAAAAAAGATTATATTCTGGCAAATCAATATGTATCGAAGGCAATTATGATACAAGGGGAGGGTGCTGTTAATGCTTGTTTGTCAAAAGCCCAAATTATGTTGAACTTGAATCAGCTTGATTCTGCCAGCTATTTTTATAATAAGAATATGAGCCAACTTGATATTTATGGAAAAGCCGTTTGTTATGATGGAATGTATCAAATAGCAAAGAAAAAAGGGGAGTGGAAAGTTGCAACAGAGAATATGGATATATACAAAGTTCTTTATGATTCAATTCAGATAATGACCGATAATGAGGAACTTAATCGGCTTATGGATAAACATCAATTAGAAGAGCATAAAAGGTTATTGTCAGAACATGCTAAAACGTTGGTTTTTACTTTAGTTGCTGTATTTTTCTTTTTGATGATTATATGTGTCTTTTGTTTTATGTGGAATGATAGAAAAAGAAAGAAGTATTATATAGCTTTGCAACATGAATTAACTCAAAAGAGAGTCGATACTATGCTGTTGAAAGACGAAGAGGTTTCAGAATCTAATAAAGAGCATATAGATAAGAAAAGGTCAGAGTTGACAGAACAACAAATCCAATTGTGTGTATCGGTACTGAAAACTACCGATTGCTACGATCAATTAGAGACATTGGAAAAGGCAACTCCTAAACAGTTGTTGGCGATGCGTAGTTTAAGGAAGGATATACGTTCTACTATTTCTAATGCATTTGTTGATGTGATGGTAAATTTGAAAGAGCGCTACCCAACATTGACTGGTGATGATGTCTTTTATTGTGTCCTTTCATTGCTTTATTGTTCAAAAACTGTCATGATGGAGTTGATGGATGCAACTTCAGATGCTCTTAAAACACGTAAAAATCGCATAAAGAATAAAGTCGATGCTCAACTTTTCGAACGTGTATTTGGAGCTGATAATCAGTGATATGTAATGCTTAATCTCTGCTTATCTTTTTTTTAAATAGGGTCTTGTTACCATTGTTACCACGTAAAAATCGTTTCTTTTGCTGCATCTGTGTATTTTTGGAGCTAAATTTTAAACCCATTTATTATGAAAGCTAAATTTTTACCTCTTTTATTGTTGGCTATTTTACTTCAAGTAAGTATGTTCTCTTTTGCGAATGAAATGACATCTGCGCGTCGAATCAGACTAAAAAATAAAACTGAGGTACAACATCGGTCTATCCCTGTTACTCCTGATGCTTGTATTGAAAACTCATTGTTGTCTATTGACCTTCTTTCTACTGTTCCTACTGTAACTGTAATTATAAAGAATGCAGAAACAGATGAAGTTGTTTATACATCTACTGATTTAAATGTAGATAAGGTTTATATTGATCTTACAGGTGAGGAGAAAGGTAAATATACTTTGGAGATACAACTTCCAAAGGAGGCTTTTACTGGAGATTTTGAATTAGAATAAATCTTTGAAATATATATTATTTGCAACTAACATAATGATGATATACCTAAATCATTAACTGATGAAGCCCCGCTGTTGAAATATATGGCGCATTGCTGAAATGACGATTTAGATGACCGAAAGGGGAAAGAATCGGTTAACTTTTATTCGTGGGCTTAATAAGCCTTGTGAAAGGCCCATTAAGGTATATTGAAACGTAAAATTAAAATCACTTTTTTTAATTGTGTGCTGAAATACTACTGGTAGGGTGTTCGAACGATTTTATAGTTCGGATAATAAAGTTCATTCAGCAACAATGTGATACACCTGTTAGTAGATGAGAAATCTGTGATAGATGTATTCTCTGTGAGAAAAGCTCTTGGACTTCTTATTTTAGAAGTCCAAGATTTTTTTTAGAGAGAGTATGATGGAAGAAATGGCTGACGAAGAAAAAGTGTCTTTTGAACTATTCAAATATATTATTTGGATTATTTGTGAGGTAATTTCTGTGTGTTACCTCTTGTTACTTATTTTGTGTGATACTGTTACTTCTGTTACCAAGTAAAATTCGTTCCTTTCCTTATACCTGCATACCTTTGGCATAAATCTTTAACACACAGGCATTATGGAAACGAAACTTCTATTCTTTTTATTGTCAGGTATTTTATTCCAATCAAATATAGGTATATATATGATGGAGCAAACCGAGAAATGTCAGGTTACTTTGAAGATTGCTATTCAAATGCACTCGCATTCTATTTCTATTTTTCCTAATAACTTCTGGAGGAGTTCGTAGATGTTGCTTAGTTGGCATTTACATTAACTGTTATTATGACTATTCCAAAAATGTAGAATGGGATGAATAATTAATTTATCCTGTTAGATGGATATTGTCATTATGTATTTGGGTAAAAATACTTTTCTGAGTTTTCTCTCTTAAATAAAAACAAATCTAAATTTAACCAAGATGAAAGAAAAATTATTGATTTTGGGAGCAATGGTGGCTTTGTGCTGCTCTTGTGCGGGGAATTCTGTATTATTAGATACGGAATCCGAATTGAACGGCTTGAACAATGAGTATGAGCTAGGTACGTTGGAAGTGAGTGATAATGGTCTAAAATGCGAAACTTTGGGTGATGAAGATTCTATTCAGGTTTTGAAGGACAATTATATCGCGGAAATTATGGGACGTATGGAAGTTGCTAAAGAGAAGGTAATGCGTACGGCTTATGGTGCAACATCGCCTAGGGTCGGAGTTTTCAGGGTTGGTTCTTGTGGTAATTACAAGTATTTATCAATAAAAATTGATTGTGAAAACGGAAATAGTAAAACTAGCGTAAGTGGTAATGTTGGAGATACGTATGTTGATGGTGGAGATAATATGCGTCTCGAATTTTGTATGGTGGATGCGGGATTTCGTTATCCGGGGGGAGTCTTTTTGTTTGAGGATGTACCTTTAGAGACCATGACATTGGTCCGTTATCATGATACGGAAGATGGTGGTCATAATGGCGTGTGGTCTGATGATCCTAATTATTATGATGTAATGCATATTTCTGGAATGTCTAAATTAGATTCTAATGCTACATTGGCATGGAATATAAATAGGAATATGACTAAATGGGGCGATATTCCAGTGGGACCTGCAGGTATTAATTATGGGGTCATTGCTCCTGCTGAAATGGCTTCAGGTAATTTGTATTTTGATGATGAAGATCATAATAATAAGAATTGGGCACAAGTTTGGTTAGGACCCCAAAACCAATATGAACCGCATGGTACATATTATGGAGTCCAGCTGGATCGAAATACAAGATATCACGTATGCCTTAATACGGATAAAACCAATTTCACAAAATTGGTGCGATCAGCTATCTAATTATTAATTTGTTTATAATCAATTCTTATTGGTAAAACTTACCAATAAGAATTGATTTAATTAGCACATAGACATGAAAATATTGTATTTCTTTCTCTTCTCTTTTCTTTTTATTGCTTGCAATACTCCTGTTATAAATAAGAATGATGTTGTTGCAGAAGTGAATGGAGAACAGATTCTTCTTTCAGAATTGGCGTCTCAAAGTAAACAAGAGATTTTTGATATATTGAATACAGCGTATGAAATCAAAAGTCGGGTACTTGCAGGTCTGATCAAACAGAAACTGTTAGAAGATGCAGCCAAAAAAGAAAACATGTCTTTGGAAGAGTTTATCGATTGGTTTGTTCAGCAGAAAATATGTGTAGGGCAGGATAGTTTGAAAAAACGATATGGATTTAATACACAAAGCTTTTATGTAAAAGGTGAATTAATCCCGTTAGTGAAAGGTTCTTTGGAGGAGAAACTATCTTATCAACAGAAACTTCGGAGTCGGATTGTTCAGGCATTGGTTGATTCTTTATATCAAAAGGCGGATATTAAAAGATTTTTATATCCTCCAAAACAGCCGGAATGTGTTGTGAGGGATTTGTGTGTATATTATAGGGGGAATTTAGACTCTCCTGTTTCTTTTATTGTTGCCTCTGATTATAATTGTGAGCGCTGTGTACAATTTGAAAAGACATTGTCCAAGCTCTATGATAATTATAAAGAGCGGGTTAAATTTGGTTTTGTGCATTTTGCAGATGCTCCTTCGTTAGCAGCTTTGGCATGTGAGGCTGCTGGTGAGCAAAAACAATTCTGGACTTTTCATGATACTATATTTAACTATTCAGGAGTAGCAGATTCCGCTTTTATATATAACTTAGCAAAGTCTAAAAGATTGAATATGACAGAATTTGATGCCTACTTACATTCTTCTGACAAATATAAGGAGATGGATAAGGTCATCAATCAGTTAGTAGAAAGGGGGCTGATGGCTACTCCTACCATCATAATTAATGATCGTTTGGTGTACGTCACAAACAGCTATGAAGAATTGTCCAGACTATTGGAGTATGAACTATAACACAAAAGATAAAAGATGAGACTTTACTTTAATCTGAATAAGATAACTTATCTGTTTCTAATGCAGGCTTTATATCTTTGTATTGCTTGTGAGGAGCCGTTTGATGTAGGTATGCCGATCCCGGAAGATGCCATAGTATTTGATGGAGTGATAACCGATGAACCCCCACCCTATTATTTTGTATTAAGTAAACCGTCAACTAAACTGAAATACCCTGAAAATCGTAGTTTTGATAGGATTAATGATGCAGAAATTGTTATTGTTGATTTGACAACAGGTATAAGAGATACATTACAGAATGCCAAATTGACTGGTTATCAGGATTTTCGATTTTATGATCACTATAGAGATAAAGATGTTACTGTTTATATGAAATGGCTTCCTGGTGAAACGCCTGGTGGACTTTATGTTACTAATAAGATTTATGGAGTTGAAAATCATACCTACGAACTTCATATCAAATACAAAGGAAAGGAATATACAGCATGTGAGCGGATGGTGCCTAAAACTCCAATAGACAAAATAGTAATGAAACGTATTGATACTGGAGAAGGTGAACCTAATGAAACTCCATGTATCAGTTTTTATAATCCTCCTGAAGAGCATAACTATTATTTGCTTAAAACAGATTTTTGTTCTTCAAAAGTGCTTCGTGTCGCATCTGTTTATAATCTATATTATGGAACAACGAATAGTGCCGGTTGGCCATATTCTATTTTGGATGATGAATATTTGGCGGAAAATGTGATAGACTATGTTGTGAGCGAGGGAGAGCAGTTTGTACTCCCTAATCGTCCGGGGTTTAGCTATCCTGTAAGTGATTCCATTTGGATAAAAATGCAGTCCATATCTGAAAATTGCTATCAGGTGTTTGATCAAATGATTAAGCAAATACGTTCGGATGGTGGAACTTTCTCTCCGCGTCCGACCTCTGTAAAAAGTAACATTGATAATGGTGCTTATGGAATATTCCGTGTCAGTGCTATCTCTGAAATCTATTTTTATAAGAAACATAGGATTTGATGGAAAAATACCTGTTATTATTTATATTATCCTGCTGTGGAAATTTCACCATATGTAATGCTCAGACGATTACTGTCAGAGGTCGTGTGACCGACAGAAAAACCGGAGAAGTGCTCTCGGATGCTAACATTGGAGACCTGATGTCGAGAACAGGAGTAGCTGCCAATACGTATGGGCTATATTCCATTCGTATTAAAGGTGGACGTTGTGTCTTAAGATGTTCGATGCTGGGCTATGTAACCCAAATGGATACGTTGACTCTGACTGCAAATTCGGTTCATAATTTTGCTTTGATGCCCGATAACTATCAACTAAGTGATGTAGAGGTAATGGGAAATCAGAAAGCAGGAGGACAGTTGACATTGAACCAGAAAGATATTCAGGCACTTCCCACTTTAGGAAGTGAACCTGATGTATTGAAGTCATTACAATATCTTCCGGGAGTCATTAGTGGCAATGAAGGTTCCAATAATATATCTGTTCGAGGGAGTAATCAATGGGGTAACTTGATATTGCTGGATGAGGCAATGGTTTATAACCCGAATCATGCATTGTCTTTCTTTTCTGTGTTCAATAACGACGCTATACAGCAAGTGAGTCTTTATAAATCTTATTTTCCATTGAAGTATGGTGGAAGAACTTCGTCTGTTATTGATGTCAAAATGCGCGAAGGAAACAATCAGGAGAAACACCGGAGTGCTACAATTGGAGTTATCGCTTCTAAAATCCAGTTGGAAGGTCCGATAAAGAAAGGGAAAACATCTTACCTGGTAGCTGGTAGATTTGCTTATCCGGGAGCTGTACTTAACGTACTGAAACAGTTTCGTGGTACTAAAATGAGCTTTTATGATGTAAACGCCAAAATTAATTCTACATTAAATGACCGGAACCGGATTTTCTTTTCAGTATATAATGGCGGCGATCATACTTTTTTTAATCAGCTGGTACGCGGTTATGGCATGAACTGGGGAAATACTACCGCTACTTTTCGATGGAACCGCGTCTGGACAGATCAATTGTCGGGAAACTTCAGTGCTATTTTTAGTAATTATTATTATCGCTATAAATCAATAACGGATGGAATGAAGTTCTTGTGGAAATCGAATATCCAATCTTATCAATTGAAGTATGATGCGGATTATGCTGTTAATAATGCGTTACATATCAGGAGCGGACTCTCTGCGCATGTGTTTACCACAATGCCCGGAAGTATTAGCAGTTGGGGGGATTTTAGTAATGTTGTTCCCTACCGGATGGACAGGCGGTCTTTATTGGATATGGCAGCCTATGGAGAAGCGACTTATAAAATTTCATCGGCATGGCAGTTGAATGGGGGAATCCGTTTACCTGTTTTTTACACTCCTAAAGTTGGAGAACTCAAACAAAAGTGTTACATAATACCTGAACCGAGAGCCGAGTTGTTCTACTTCCCCGGAACCGGAAACCGTTTGCACGCGGCTTTCACGCAGTCTTCACAAAACCTGCATATGTTGTCTAATTCCTCTGTGGGTATTCCTTCTGATATGTGGATACCTGCTAATGGACAACTGAAACCTGCAGTGATGAAGCAAGTGGCTTTGGGATATGAGAGAAGCCTGGCGAAAGGAATGTATACTCTCTCTCTGGAGACTTATTATAGAAAGACCAACCATATCGTTGATTTTGTAGATAATGCGAATATCTTTTTGAATAATCAGATAGAAACACAGTTGACTACTGGTTACTCAAAGGCCTATGGAGCGGAATTTTATATATCTAAAAACAGTGGGCGGCTAACCGGATGGATTAGCTATACCTTTTCACGTGCCCGGAATTATATTGCTACTCTTGGAGATAAAGAATATCCGCCTGTCTATGATCGTCCACATAGCTTGAAGATATTTCTGAATTATGAGGCCGGACGTAAGCGGAGGTGTGCTTTTGCAGCTACCTTCTCGTACAATTCAGGGATGAATCTGACATTGCCTATTGCTCATTACCGGGTGAACGGTACAGCTTTCTATATCTATTCTACAAGAAATGGTTATCGTGCTCCTGCCTTTCATGAATTGAATTTATCCATGACTTGTAAAACTGGCAAAAGAGGTCGATTGATTCTTTCTGTGATGAATGTATATAACAGAAAAAATGTGTTTACTATCTATACGAGTAGAGATGACTATGATTTCTCTGATATTGGCATGCATAAAATGTATTTGTATGGTGCACTGCCATCTATCTCTTATCAATTTACATTTTAGTTAGTTTGAACTATAGTCTGTTATTCTATGTTTTTTTGTACTTTTGCACTCGTTACAACCATAAACCCCGTAAAGAGTGATGAACCAGATAAATTCCGTATGCGTATATAGCGCTTCCAGTACCAAGATAGATGCTGTTTACTTTCAAGCAGCCGAGACTCTCGGCCGTCTGTTTGCCGAACACCATATCCGTTTGATAAACGGAGCTGGAAGTATCGGTCTGATGTGCTCTGTGGCAGATGCTGTGTTGAAAAATGGCGGTGAAGTGACCGGAGTGATTCCCCGCTTCATGGTGGAACAAAACTGGCATCATACTGGACTGACAGAGCTGATCGAGGTAGAATCCATGCACGAACGCAAACAGAAGATGGCCAATTTGAGTGATGGTATCATCGCTTTGCCGGGTGGATGCGGTACCCTTGAAGAATTGCTGGAAATTATCACTTGGAAACAATTGGGGTTGTATCTCAATCCGATTATAATTCTCAATACAAACAGATTTTTCGATCCATTGCTCGAAATGCTTGAAAAAGCAATCGATGAAAACTTTATGCGACGCCAACACGGTGATATATGGAAAGTGGCGCAGACACCGGAAGAAGCAGTTCAGCTGCTTTATGAGACTCCTGTATGGGATATTTCCATTCGTAAATTTGCAGCGATATGATAGGTGATACACTAAGTTCCCAGAACACGGATACCTTGTCTCTTCTCCAGCAGAAACAGATTAGTCCGGCAAAGGCAGACAGTGATAGCCTGCAGTTGGCCGATCTTCATGCTGTACAAGAGGTTGATTCTGGCTTTGAAGGAACCCCTATCTCCTACTCTCCCCGTACGGATGATGCTATTGCGCTGACATTGCTGGTTTGCTTCTTTCTCTCCTCCATTGCCTTGGCACGTGGAAAGAAATTTCTCTCCCAACAGGTGAAAGACTTTGTGTTACATCGCGAACGGACGAGCATTTTTGATAGCTCTACGGCGGCTGATGTGCGTTATCTCCTTGTGCTTGTATTGCAGACCTGTGTCTTGTCGGGCATCACATTTCTCAATTATTTTCATGATACATGTCCTGCTCTGATGGACCATGTATCCTCCCTCCTTTTGCTGGGTATTTACGTTGGTTTTTGCCTCGCTTATTTCTTACTAAAATGGTTGCTTTATATGTTTCTGGGGTGGACGTTTTTTGATAAAAATAAGACAAATATATGGCTGGAATCGTATTCTGCGCTCATATATTATGTCGGATTTGCCCTTTTTCCGTTCGTTCTTTTCCTGGTTTATTTTGATTTGAGTCTAACGAATTTGGTTATAATTGGGTCTATTATTTTAATTTTCACTAAAATATTGATGTTTTATAAGTGGATAAAGCTTTTTTTTCATCAATTTAGCGGGCTTTTCCTATTAATTTTGTACTTTTGCGCTCTTGAAATAGTACCTTGTCTTTTACTGTATCAGGGTATGATTCAAATGAACAATATTTTGCTAATAAAATTTTAGGACGTTGAAAATTAAAAAAGTACTAGTGTCGCAGCCTAAGCCTGCGTCAGAGAAATCTCCCTATTACGACATAGCTGAAAAGTATGGCGTTAAAATAGATTTCCGGCCCTTTATTAAGGTTGAAAGTCTTTCGGCGAAAGAATTTCGGCAACAGAAAATTTCGATTCTCGACCACACTGCCGTAATATTCACTTCGCGCCATGCTATTGACCATTTTTTCACTTTGTGTACTGAATTGCGCGTGACAATTCCCGAAACTATGAAGTATTTCTGTGTGACGGAAGCTGTTGCATTGTATATTCAAAAATATGTGCAATATCGTAAGCGTAAGATCTTCTTTGGAGCTACTGGAAAGATTGAAGACCTGATTCCTTCCATCGTGAAGCATAAAACGGAGAAGTATCTCGTTCCGATGTCAGACGTACATAATGACGATGTGAAAAACCTGCTCGACAAGAACAACATTCAGCATACGGAAGCTGTGATGTATCGCACGGTGAGCAACGACTTTACACCGGACGAAGAGTTTGATTATGATATGTTAGTGTTCTTCAGCCCTGCCGGAGTGACTTCTTTGAAGAAGAACTTCCCGGATTTTAATCAGAAAGAGATTAAGATCGGAACGTTCGGATCTACTACCGCACAGGCTGTACGTGACGCAGGTCTCCGTCTGGACCTTGAGGCTCCTACGGTGCAGGCTCCGTCAATGACTGCCGCACTTGACATGTTTATCAAGGAAAACAATAAATAAACAGAGTGGGTATATATACTTTGTGTAAAGCCGAAAGGCTGAATAGTAAAATTTTGATCGGAAAGATGTTTGAAGGCGGTGTTTCTAAATCGTTTTCCATCTTTCCGATACGCGTTGTATATATGCCTGTCGAGCAGGGCGAGGCTCCTGCTTCCATATTAATCAGTGTATCGAAACGTCGTTTTAAACGGGCGGTGAAACGCAACCGGGTGAAACGCCAGATACGTGAAGCCTACCGGAAGAACAAGTCTCTTCTGGTGGATGAACTGCAACGCCGGGAGCAACGGTTAGCCGTTGCCTTTATCTATCTGTCGGACGAGCTTGTTGCTACTGCCGAGCTGGAAGAGAAAATGAAAATAGCGCTTGCGCGCATCTCCGAAAAACTATTCTCATGAAACCTCATAACTCCCGGATATCTACCGCGTGGGTATTCGTTACGGGAATTTTGAGAAAGGTATTTTCCTTCTTCCTGCTTGTTCCCATCTATTTTTACCGGATTTGTATTTCACCCCTTACTCCTCCCTCTTGTCGGTTCACGCCTACTTGTTCAGCGTATGCGCTCGAAGCAATTAAGAAACATGGTCCTATAAAGGGGCTTTATCTTGCTGTGCGGCGTATTCTGCGATGCCATCCCTGGGGTGGTTCCGGTTATGATCCCGTGCCTTGAGACAACTGAAACGAGAAATAGAAAATGAAAAAGAATGTGACTGATATTTTAGATATCCATACTCATAAACAGGAAGTTGATACCCAAGGAAAATCCATCATCAATTATCCGTTATTGGCAGACTCTCCATTGTATATGCCTCTGGCAGAGAATGTGGAAGTGGCTGTGGGTAGAGGATCTTATTATTCTATTGGTATTCATCCTTGGGAGGTGAGAGAGAGTAATGTCAGTCAGCAATTGAGCTTTCTTCAACAGCAGCTACAGAGAAAGCAGTTTGTAGCTGTAGGAGAGGCGGGGCTGGATAAATTGGCAAAAGCTCCGATGGAGCTTCAGTTAGCGGTGTTTAAGGAACAGGTAAAGTTGTCGGAAAAGCTCGGTTTGCCGTTGATTATTCACTGCGTGAAAGCAATGGAAGAACTGCTGGGTGTGAAAAAAGAATCTCGCCCCCAACAACCTTGGATATGGCATGGCTTTCGTGGAAAACCGGAGCAGGCGGTACAGTTGTTGAAGAAAGGGTTTTATCTTTCTTTTGGGGAATATTATCCCGATGAAACGATGCAGATAGTCCCCGATGAACGCCTATTTTTGGAAACGGATGACAGCTTGCTTGATATTGAAGATATCCTGTGTCAGGCAGCCAGGGTGCGTGGGGTAGAAGTGGAAGCGTTGTGTGAGGTGATTCGCCGGAATATCCAAAATGTCTTTTTTAAGGCGTAAGAGTTGTATCTTCCGAGAAAGAGTCGTACTTTTGTCGCACATGGAATTGAAATACAATAAAAACCAAATAATTAAAGAGTAATACGATGAATTTTGTAGAAGAATTGAGATGGCGTGGCATGTTGCAGGACATCATGCCGGGAACAGAAGAGTTGTTAAGCAAAGAGCAGGTGACTGCCTACTTGGGTATCGACCCGACTGCCGATTCGCTACACATTGGTCACCTTTGTGGAGTGATGATCCTTCGTCATTTCCAACGCTGCGGTCATAAGCCGTTGGCACTGATCGGTGGCGCTACAGGTATGATTGGTGACCCTTCCGGTAAATCGGCAGAACGTAACCTGCTGGACGAAGAAACATTGCGTCACAATCAGGCATGTATCAAGAATCAGCTTGCCAAGTTCCTCGACTTCGAGTCGGATGTACCTAACCGTGCCGAGCTGGTGAACAATTACGACTGGATGAAAGACTTCACTTTCCTCGATTTTGTTCGCGAAGTAGGTAAGCACATCACTGTAAACTATATGATGGCGAAAGACTCTGTGAAACGTCGTCTGAATGGTGAAGCACGTGATGGATTGTCATTTACTGAGTTCACTTACCAATTGCTTCAAGGATATGATTTTCTTCATTTGTATGAAACAAAGGGGTGTAAGCTCCAAATGGGTGGTTCTGACCAGTGGGGAAACATCACTACCGGTGCCGAATTGATCCGCCGTACCAATGGGGGAGAGGTGTTCGCATTGACTTGCCCGCTGATTACAAAGGCTGATGGTGGTAAGTTTGGTAAAACAGAATCCGGAAATATCTGGCTGGACCCTCGCTATACTTCACCATACAAGTTCTATCAGTTCTGGTTGAACGTAAGCGACTCCGATGCCGAACGTTATATTAAAATCTTCACCTCCATCGAGAAAGAAGAAATTGAAGCATTGATTGCCGAACATCAGAAAGCTCCGCATTTGCGTCTTCTCCAGAAACGTCTGGCTAAGGAAGTGACTGTGATGGTTCATTCTGAAGATGATTATAACGCAGCAGTAGACGCATCGAACATTTTATTCGGTAATGCGACTTCGGAAGCTTTGCGCAAACTGGATGAAGATACGCTGCTTGCTGTATTCGAAGGAGTGCCTCAATTTGAGATTTCCCGTGATGTATTGGCAGAAGGAGTAAAGGCTGTTGATCTATTCGTTGATAATGCGGCCGTATTTGCGTCGAAAGGTGAAATGCGTAAATTGGTTCAGGGCGGTGGCGTTTCGCTGAATAAGGAGAAGCTGGCAGCCTTTGATCAGGTAGTTACGACTGCTGACCTGCTCGACGAGAAATATCTGCTTGTTCAGCGCGGCAAAAAGAACTATTATCTGCTGATTGCAAAGTAATAATGCATGATTCATTCGATAGAATATAAAAAAGTGAACGAAATATTTGGAGGTTTGCTTGCAAACCTCTATCTTTGCACCGCTTTTTAAGAGAAAGCACATAAGTTTGGACTATGGTGTAATGGTAGCACAACAGGTTTTGGTTCTGTTTGTCCAAGTTCGAATCTTGGTAGTCCAACGAAGAAAAGCCCTGAAAGAGATATCTTTCGGGGCTTTTTCTTTTTTTGTGGATGCAAAGTCACTTCTTAAGTCATTAGAACGTTCACATACGGAACAACAACATGATGATTTCTATAGTTTGGTTGCAAAAGCGGAGGAAGATGCCTTGAAGAAGTATCTCTCTATTAGGATGTAAGAAATTTGTTATAGCTTATTTGTACGTAATATTGACTGTTTCGATGTTTGCCTTACTCATCTTTGAATAGACTTCTATATTGTTAGCAACAATATATTTACATTTCTATAATAAATCCAAATACCGTTTTTAATAAATAGTGAGAGAGTTTATTAAGAACGGTATCTGAGTTTATTAGAAACTATTTTCAGAGAATTATTGGAATATGTGGGATTTATATATACAAAATGGGAGAAAATCAATACTGATTTTCTCCCATTCGGTTCTTCCATATATGGAAATATATGTTTTGATAATGTGTTATTATGTCTTGATTTTTATATAACTCATATTGCTTTTTTCTTTTTCTGTTCCTCAAAGATACAAAATAAAAAGAGGAAAGTCAATAGCTAATCTTATTTTAATGGAAGTATAAGCAGAAAACGTGCGCCATTGGTGTAGCTCTTGTCTACTTTGACTTCTCCATGTAATCGTTCGGCTATGGTGCGGCATATATTCAGTCCCAGTCCTGATCCCTGTTTGAACTCATCCAACTTCTTGAAGCGTTCGAATACACTATCCATCTTGTCGGCAGGGATGCCCGGCCCGGTGTCGCTGACAGAGAACGTGATTCTGTCGGGATACTCGGTCAGTGAACAATGCAGATGGATTTCCCCTTTTTCTGTGTGCTTCTCTGCGTTGGTAAGGAAGTTGATAAGCACTTGTTGCAGGCGTTGTTCATCTGTGGTGATCTGGAAATCGTCTGCCACTTCGGAGGTATAATAAAGCTTCACTCCTTCCGCTTTTCGATCCATTACGGTAGAGAGTATGAGCCTGCACATTTCGTTGCAATGGCAGGAAGTCAGGTTCATGGTGTATTTGCCGCTTTCCAGTGCGGAAAGGTCAAGAATATCGTTGACAAGCGTGGTGAGCAGTTCGGAGTTGTGTTGGACGAGCGAGCTGAATTCTAGCTTTTCCTCATCTTCCAATGGCAGATCCGGGTTGGATAATAATTGTGAGAATCCTACGATGGCATTGAGCGGGGTACGGATTTCGTGGCTCATGTTCTGCATGAAATGAGTCTTCATCTTGTCTGCCTGTTCGGCACGGTCGCGGGCAATCGTCAGTTCTTCGTTCTTCTCTTGCAGTTGTCTGATTGATTTTCTGCGTAGATAAAGGTAGAGCGTGAGGGCTATGGCAAAGAAACAGAAGAATATCAGGATGAATTTCAATATCATCAGCTGGCGTTCGGATTCTGCCTGTTTAGCTACCATAAGACTCTGTGTACGTTCGGTTTCCGCTTTGAATTGTGCGAGCTCCAGGTTACGGTTTTTTAGTAGTAGCTCGTTATTTTCGGCGTTCATCTTCTCGATTTCCACTTGCGATTTCGTTTGCTGCAGTTCGAGCGTTGTCTTTTGCAGGTTTAATTGTGTGTTTTCCAGCTGCAAGGCTTGCGCTTTTCTTTTCAGTTGTTCGTTGCCGATACGCACATTCAGTTCCGACAGGTCGGCAGTCTGTATGAGTTGGTTCAGAGAATCCTGTAAACTCTGGAGCTTCTGAAGCGCTTGGTAAGCGTCTTTGTACTTCTGCTCTTTTGCGTAAATATTTGCCTGAAAAGCTATTCTCTCATGTAAGATAGAGGTGGAGTCGGCGAGAGCATGCGCTTTATCATATTGTTGGTTGAGTATATAATTGTATATCTTCAACTTATTCAGTTCATTCCTTCTGGTTTCACCATGTTTTTCGGTCGCTTTTAAACATTCCTGATAATAGCTTTTGAATTCCTCCTCCCTGTCGAGCGCGTATAAAAGTGTGCATTTACGCAGCATACAGGCATATTTGTTGGTTGAAGTCTTGGCACACTTGATTCCTTTCTCGGCATTTTCGTAGGCTGCTTCATATTGTTTCAGGTTTTGTTGGAGCATGGATATGTTCCAGTATATATAAGATATATCCTGCTCAGGGAGCTTCTCCTGTGTGTATACCAGCGATTGTTGGTAGTAATCCAGTGCCGTCCGGTTTTCCCTGCGCGCAAAGTAAATGTTTCCCATCATTCGCAGGCAAGTGGAGATACCGTAGGGATAGTCGTCGGCAAATGCCTGTTCTTTAGTCAATTCAGCCTCCTGGAGCGCACGCAGGGTATTACCTGTGTTCATCAGGTAATTAACTTTGTAGATGCTGCCAAAGTAGTAATATTGCAGGTAGTTGTTCTTTCGGGATATCTCCTGAAGCCTGCTGATTGCTTTCTCCAGTAATTCCGTTTTCCCATTATTGAAATAGTAGATTACCGGAATGGTAAGAGCGAGGCATTGTGCCTTTTTATCGTTGATCCGGATGGCTTTGGTATAGATAGTATCAGCTATTTCCAGTCCGGTTGCGTTGTTACGGTGTTTAGTTGCCTCCTCATAAAGTAGATAAAGAGAGTGGTCTATCTTGTACGGATTGTCCTGCGCCTTGGTTGGAAGGAGAGATCCGATAAAGGTGAACAACAAACATATACTGATATACCTGACTATTTTCATCTTGATTACTATGGATTTACAGTGTTCTTATTGTTTATTTATGGCATTGTTATATTCGTATTCTTTGGCGGGAATCACCCACATCCAGTTGTTGGCGTCTTCCGGGTTGATAGTTACGGCTGCGTTGGTCATGTAGTTTCCTCCGTCTTCGAAGGTGTGGCGTACGATGGTGTCTTTGCGCCGTTTGAAGTCAAACCAGCTGAATCCTTCGCCCCATAGTTCGATGCGGCGGTAGAACTTTATTTCGTCGAGCAGTGCCTGACCGCTCTTGTCGCAAGTATATTGAGGGTCGCGTCCGCTGTCGCGGATCAGTTCTTTCAGTAATTGCCTTGCTTCCGCTTCTTTTGAAGGCGTCAGGTGGCAGTTGGCTTCTGCTTCGATGAGATACATCTCCGAACTGCGGAAAAGATTGAAAGGCATGGCACCTACTTTGTCGATACACTTAAATTTGAACGACATATAAGCGTATATTTTTGCCGAAGTATTCAGGTCGGGATGCAACCCTTGGGCGTAACTGGTGAGTGCACTTCCGCCCAGACCATTGTTTGTTATACCACCCGTGTTATAAGTATATTCGAGCGGATCGAGAAAAAGTCCCCTGCGGATATCACTTTCCGGTAATGCATCGTACAGTTCACGGTTGATACAGGCCGGATAAGTGCATACAAGAGTAGAGGAGGAGTTGTATGCAAGGCGTGCGGCGAGGGATGAGTTTCCCAGCGATTCTTCTTCACTGTCATAGATACTCCATATCCATTCGCGGTTGACGGTACTGAATCCGTCGAAATATTCATCGGCATTCATAAGCGGATAACCGGCACGTGCTAGTGCAGCGTAATGGGCGGCAGTACTCCAATCCTCACGGGTGAGTGCGGCACGGGCATAGGTGGCGTAAGCGGCATTCACATTGATTTTGTGATTCTCGTCTTCTTTGCGGGCAATTCCGGATGCCTGATAATAGGTGATGGCCTGGTTAAGGTCGTTGTAAATCTGTTCGTAACAGGCCAGCATAGAAGAAAGAGGACAGTCGCCGGTAGAAGATGTATTGAGCCGGAGAACCACCCCTTCAGCACTGCCGTTTTGCGAATCGCACCAGCGTGGCGAGTAGAACTGCAGCAGTTGCAGGTAACAATAGGCACGGTAGGTTAGTGCCTGCGCATAAATATATTTGAATTTATGACTACCTTCGGGGTCGACATAATTTATAATAGCGTTGGCATTACTGATTACTTTGTAGTAATAATGCCACATATACTCCGTGTAACTACTGGTAGGTATGGCATGAGAAGCCCCGTTGAATATCGTATAGAAATTGTTGCGGGGACAATACATGTCAGCCCCCTGATACTCGGCATACATCAGTTTGACAGATCCTTCACCGTTGAATGACACGCCATCGAGTTTATTAGTGGGGTAAGTGGTTTTCATCAACTTCTCCAATCCGCTGACAGCATAGGCAGCGTACGCTTCATCCTTGAATAAATCGGCAGGAGATACCTGATTGGTAGGGGCGGTATCCAGATAGTCGCTGGCGCAGGAGTAACACAACAGCGTCAGGAGCAGGCAGAATCCTATGGAGTGATTCAGGAATTTCATGTGTATGGCTTTTTTCTTCATAAGGCTATAAGTTAATGTTGACTCCGAACGAGAAAACACGGGCGATACTCGTATAATTGTTGACGATTCCGTCAAAAGTCTGTACCGGGTTCAGCCCTTTGCGTTTGCTGAACAGGGCGACATTCTCTATGGCAGCATGCAAACGGATGCCGCCGAGTGTCAATCGTTTGCTCCATGTGGCGGGCAGGCGATAGGAGAGGGTGATGTTCTTGATGCTTAGATAGTCACCGCTTACAATATAGCGTGTAGATGCTTTCTGGCTGTTATATCCATTGATCGTTGCATCCAGATTCACTTGCGGAATACCCGATGGATCGAGACGGTTGGGCGATGTGGGCGTCATGCCTTCGGGGATTGCTGTCCATGCATTCAGTAAATCGGGAGTCAATGAATGTACGCCTACCGATGTCAGAGTCTGATAAGGCTGGTCGAAGACTTTGGAACCGCAACTGAAAATCATCAGGGCGGACAGAGTCAGGTCTTTCCAGCGGAGAGAGGTGGTGACCGAGCCGTTTATCTTCGGTAATGAACTGCCCGACCAGTCTTTGCGTGCATATCTCGGGTCGCCTGTATAATATTGTCCGTTGATGTCTACCCAACTGTCTGTCGGAATCGGATTTTTACCTTCGGTGCTCTCTTCTCCGTTTACGGGTGTTTTTCCATCCTCTCCGGCAATGTAATAAGCGTTGAAGTCCGGCAGATATACACTGCGACCTGTCATCTGGTCTACGCCAGCATACTGGTACAGCCAGAATTCATAAATGCTGTGTCCCTCTTTGAACTTCTGGAAATCTCCGTTCGTAATTCCCTCTTCCCGATCTTTATCCGGCAGTTTTCCGATCTTGTTTTTCACTTTGGAAAGGTTCAAACCTACATTCCATTCCCATTCCCGGTTGCGGATGATATCCCCGTCGGCAGAGAATTCCCATCCTTTATTGGAAACGTCTCCAATGTTTCGCCAGACGGTGGAAAGGCCTGTCGATGAGTCAGTGGCACCGGCAGATAGTGGTTGGATAAACTTGAACAGCAAGTCGTCCGAATGCTTGTTATAGTATTCGAAACTTAGGTTCACACGGTTGAAAAGACGAGTTTCCAGACCGATATTCAGCGAAGAATTCGTTTCCCATTTTAGTTCCAGGTTTTCGTTCTGCACTTTGTAGTAAGCGGCTTCTCCACCGTTGACGGCAGAGCCGTAGAGAGACATCCACTGGTACAGGCCATTACTGCTTCCGAAGTTATCGTTTCCCACTTGCCCGTAAGAAACCCGTAACTTGAGGCGGTTCAGCCACGACACGTTTTTCAGGAACGCTTCGTTGGAAAGCATCCAGCCGATACCTACGCTCCAAAAGTTACCCCAGCGATGGTCTGTATGGAAGATGGAGGAACCGTCGCGCCGGAAAGAAGCTTCGGCAAAATAAGTTTCGTTGTAGTCATACCGGGCCCGTGTGAAGTGACCCTCTGTACGATAGGTGTCTTTATATCCCTCACTGTAAGTTGTGGTGGTGAAATTTGAAAGTTCGTCTATTCCGGGAAAGCTCTCATTCTTTTTCTGTATGGCGTCGAAATTAAGCTTGTAATCATAGTTCTCGTGCCCCACCATCCATTCTACGAAATGCCTGCCGAACTGGTGTTTCCATGCCAGTAGCTGTTGCAGGGTGTATTCCTTATATTCCTGATCGATCTTGCTGATAAAACCAGTGTCCTTGTAAGCGCCTATTTCCGCATTTCCGTATTGGCTGTCCTCGATATTGCGCAGGCTGATATTGCCTTTCAATGAGAATGTAAAATCGCGTAGGAAAGAAACGTCCACATAGGCATTTCCTTGCAAGGTATTGGCAGCGTTCCACAACTTGTTCTTTTCGCTTTCCCACAGTAGATGGCGTCCATTGCTGGCGGCATCCGATTCCGAACGGCTTTCCGAACCGTCATCATATTGTTTTCCGCCTTCTTCGTTCAGGATATAATCTCCTTTGGAATGAAGCAATGAGCCGTCGCTGGCAAATACATCCTCTGTATAGTGGAGGTGCACCGGATAGATAGGTGCTATTCTCCGTGCAAAGTAAAATGCATTCGACAGGTTATTGGATTGCGCACTTCCGGCGGCTCCTATATCCCAGTTCGTTTTCTGGTGAGTGCCTCCGAGCGACAAGCCCGTTTTTAGCCATGGGCGTGGGGTGAAGTCAGCGTTGAGTGAGCCGCTAAGACGATTGAAATCACTTTTCCTGGTATATCCGTCTTCATTAAGATAGCCTAGCGAGAAACGGATCCGGTTCTTTTCATTGCCGGATTCTCCGCTTAGGTTGTATTCCTGGCGGTGACCGTTACGTGTGTAGGGAGAATACCAGTCGAGATCGTCCTTATATCCGTCCAGTATCCGGGCGTCGGATGCCAGATGACCGTTTGCATCGAAAAGGGCATTATCGGCTTTGTTATAGATGTTGATTCCTACTTTGCTGATAATGTCATTGTTGGTGGCGATGGTCGCTTCTTCGGGACTACTGCCGTTGCTGATAAGCTGGTTGCGATACCCCTGCCACATCGTTTCCATGAATTGATTGGCATTCATACGTTCGTAATCACCCTGTCCACGCGCGCTGAAGCCGTGGCGAATGTCCAGTTGAAGAGAAACTCCCTGTTTCTTCGCCTTTTTGGTGGTAATTAAAATCACACCATTCGAAGCCCGGCTACCGTACAATGCGCATGAAGCAGCATCTTTCAGTACGCTGACGCTTTCTATGTCTGCCGGATTAAGATCGGTGATCCATCCCGTATAGGGCATACCGTCTACCACGTAAAGCGGCTTATTGCTTCCGTTCACCGAACTGTATCCCCGGATCCGGACTTCCGCTTCGATACCAGGCTGCCCCACTCCGTCAATTGTCTGTAGCCCCGGTACTGCTCCGTTGAGCACGGAGATAACAGAACTGACCGGACGCATTTCGATTTGCTTACTGTCCACTACGGAAACAGCCCCGGTAATTGATCTTTTGAGGACAGTGCCATACGCTACCTGCACTACTACTTCATCCAGTTCGTTCACGTTCGGACGCAACCGGATTTCCATCATATTATGCCGGGCAGGCACTTCGATAGTTTGGTATCCTATGTAAGAAATAACCAGCATTTGCTGTCCGGGGAGGGTTGGTTGAAGACTAAACTTTCCATCCAGATCTGAAATACAGCCTTGCCGACTGCCTTTCACTGTGACAGAAGCACCTGTCAATGGTTCCCGGCTTTCCTCATCAATGATGATTCCTGTTATATTTTTTATTTGGGCATAAGTTAGGTTAATGGATAGAAGCATGTAAATGCATATCACTCCTATCTTTATTAAAGTATCTTCTGTCCGTCTTTTAATAATTGTCATAAGTTGTATATCTTGACGTATTTGTTGATTTTGCTTGCTATTTAAACATTTACAAAACTAATATATTATAATTAGTGTTATAATACATTGCCTCCTATTTATGCAATTTTAACGGTGTAGACTGCTAATTATTAGCTGAATTGGCAAATTAGATACTTTTTCTTGTTCTATATTTTATATTATTTGTTCTTGCGGCTCGAGAGATAGAGGCTTCTTTCTTTTTTTCATTGCATTAAGTAGAAATCTCTCCCAAAACGTATTATAGTTCGTTAAAAAAGTATACATTGCACGGATTCTGGACATTTTTGGTGGATAATTGGAACAAAATTGCAAGGTAAACCCGTTTTCTTTTGCTATTTTTGCATCGTGTACGTAAACGAAGTGCACGTAGAATAGAGAACTTATTCAATAACTATAAATAAATAAGGTATGAAAACGAACTATGAAATTCGCTATGCTGCGCATCCGGAAGATGCAAAAAGTTATGATACAACAAGAATTCGCAGAGATTTCTTAATCGAAAAGATATTTGTCCCCAATGAAGTAAATATGGTATATTCCATGTACGACCGTATGGTGGTAGGTGGTGCGCTTCCGGTAGGAGAGGTGCTGACGCTCGAAGCGATTGATCCGCTGAAAGCTCCGTTCTTCCTCACCCGTCGCGAAATGGGTATCTACAATGTTGGCGGTCCCGGTATTGTGAAAGCAGGCGACGCAGAGTTCGAACTGGACTATAAAGAAGCTCTTTATCTGGGTTCGGGCGACCGCGTAGTGACTTTCGAAAGCAAAGACGCTACTCATCCTGCTAAATTCTACTTCAACTCACTGACTGCACATCGCAATTATCCCGACCGTAAGGTGACGAAAGCCGATGCCGTAGTAGCTGAAATGGGTTCTTTGGAAGGTTCCAATCACCGCAACATCAATAAGATGCTGGTGAATCAGGTGTTGCCTACCTGCCAGTTGCAGATGGGTATGACGGAACTCGCTCCGGGAAGTGTGTGGAACACGATGCCGGCACACGTACACAGCCGTCGTATGGAAGCCTACTTCTATTTCGAAATTCCCGAAGATCATGCTATCTGCCACTTCATGGGTGAGGTAGGCGAGACGCGTCACGTATGGATGAAAGGCGATCAGGCCGTTCTTTCACCCGAATGGTCAATCCACTCGGCTGCTGCTACCCACAACTATACCTTTATCTGGGGAATGGGTGGCGAGAACCTCGACTACGGCGATCAGGACTTCTCGTTGATTACAGATTTGAAATAACAACTACAATAGTTTTCCTAATTTAATAACAAAAAGAATTATGAATCAGTTTTTGAATTTTTCTTTGGAAGGTAAAGTAGCTCTCGTTACAGGTGCTTCTTATGGTATCGGATTTGCTATTGCTTCTGCATTTGCAGAACAAGGCGCTAAAGTTTGTTTTAACGACATCAATCAAGAGTTGGTAGACAAAGGTATGGCTGCTTATGCTGCAAAAGGTATCAAAGCTCACGGTTATGTATGCGACGTGACAGACGAACCGGCTGTTCAGGCGATGGTTGCTACGATTGCAAAAGAAGTAGGTACAATTGATATCCTTGTAAATAACGCAGGTATTATCCGTCGTGTTCCTATGCACGAGATGGATGCTGCTGATTTCCGTCGTGTAATTGACATCGACTTGAATGCTCCATTCATCGTTGCTAAGGCTGTTTTGCCGGCTATGATGGAAAAACGTGCAGGTAAGATCATCAACATCTGTTCTATGATGTCTGAATTGGGTCGTGAAACTGTATCTGCTTACGCTGCCGCTAAGGGTGGTTTGAAGATGCTGACTCGCAATATCTGTTCTGAATATGGTGAATACAACATCCAGTGTAATGGTATCGGCCCGGGTTACATCGCTACTCCGCAAACTGCTCCTCTTCGTGAGCCGCAGGCAGACGGAAGCCGTCACCCATTCGATTCATTCATCTGCGCTAAGACTCCTGCCGGTCGTTGGTTGGATCCGGAAGAACTGACAGGTCCTGCCGTGTTCCTTGCTTCTGAAGCTTCTAACGCTGTTAACGGTCACATTCTCTACGTAGATGGTGGTATTCTTGCTTATATCGGAAAACAACCGAAATAATAGCTGATAGAAGAAATTCCGGTAAGGTGATAGAATGGCAAAGAGCATCCTCTTTTCATCTGTCACCTTATTTTTTATTATTCCCTTTGCAGGAGCTATATGGCCGATTTATTGGACATATATGCCCAACGTGTTGAACATATAGCTCCAACACGTTGGATATATATAGCTGACGCGTTGGAGCTATACATCCAACATGCCGGATATAATAGCCTCTGATTTGCAAAGTATATGTTATTCATTCAATGTAGACTAATTATGAGAAAGATATTAATTCTGTTTGTTGTAGCCTTGATTGGTTTTGCTTCTTGTGCCGACAGCAAGCAGTCAATGACAGTCACAGTGACCAATTCTTTGGCTCTTGAACGGGCAGGGGAGATGGTTGAAGTGCCGATGAGCGATGTGGTCGCTAAATTGAAACTGGCGGATACGGCACAGATTGTGGTGCTTGACGTCGACGGTCAGCAAGTGCCTTATCAGGTGACGTATGATGAGAAGGTGGTCTTCCCCGTTACGGTAGGGGGAAACAGTGTGGTTACTTATACCATTCAACCGGGCACACCGGCACCTTTTGATGTCATTGCTTGCGGTAAATACTACCCCGAACGTCTGGACGACGTAGCCTGGGAGAATGATCTTGGCGGATTCCGTGCTTATGGTCCTGCTTTGCAGGCTCGTGGAGAACGTGGTTTTGGCTATGATCTTTTTACGAAGTATAATACTACGGAGCCGATTTTGGAATCTCTGTATGCTGAAGAGCTTAATCCTGAAAAGCGTGCCAAGATAGCCGAACTGAAAAAGACAGATCCGAAAGCCGCTTCCGAATTGCAGAATGCCATCTCTTACCATATCGATCATGGATACGGTATGGATTGCTATGCCGTAGGTCCTACGTTGGGCGCCGGCGTTGCCGCTTTGATGGCAGGTGACACTATTATCTATCCTTACTGCTATCGCACACAGGAAATCCTTGATAATGGTCCGCTGCGTTTCACGGTGAAGCTGGAGTTTAATCCGCTGGTGGTCCGTGGAGATTCTAACGTGGTGGAAACACGCGTCATCTCCTTGGATGCAGGTTCTTATCTAAATAAAACAGTTGTTTCATATACCAATTTGAAAGAAGCAATGCCGGTAACTACAGGACTTGTATTGCGTGAACCGGACGGTGCGGTTGTGGCAGATGCTGCAAATGGCTATATCACTTACGTAGATCCTACAACTGACCGTAGCGGTGCAAACGGTAAGATATTTGTGGGTGCTGCATTCCCTGCACAGGTAAAAGAGGCGAAAGTGGTTCTTCTTTCCGAAAAGGAAAAGAAAGATCGTGGTGGAGCCGACGGTCATGTGCTGGCTATCAGCGAATATGAGCCTGGTTCTGAATATACTTATTACTGGGGATCTGCCTGGGATAAGGCGGCTATCAAGACTCCGGATGCCTGGAATAAATATATGACTGAATATGCGCAGAAATTGCGTACTCCGTTGGCGGTGGCATATTAATTAATGTGCTGAATTGCTTATACAGTCAAAAAAGAAGGATTGTCGAGGTGTGACGAAACGCCCTCTTTAATTTCTTTTACTCACTGAATACGCGATTCATTATTGAATATCATGCGTCTTTTCTAATAGATGAAGCAAAGGTTTCTTTTTATCAAAGGAACCTTTGCTTATTTTTATCTTTCTGAAAAAGAAAGAGAATTAAGAATGTGTCTTTCTGGAAAAGAAAGATAATGTCCTTAAGCTATCTTGTAAAAGCGTGTTGTTCGTAATATTCGTATGTCGTTCCGTCTTCTTTCTCTTTCTCACGAAGTTCATAGACTAATTCATTCTCTGTCATTGTGGTCACTGTCCACACTTCTGTGTAATTATCCTCTTCAGTGTCGATGAGAGTCAGCTTATTACCGGAGTAGCTCCATGTACCGTGATAATAATTAGTACTTCCGGAGGAGTTGTAGACATCTTTTTCTACATACGTACCATCTTCCTTGAACTCTATGGAATAACGGTTGGTTCCATTTACAAAATCTTCTTTAGAGTCACTTACCTTTTCACCATCTTCCCATTCTTGTGAAAGATAATACACTCCATTCCATGTTCCTAACAATAAATCGCGTGAACCGACAGCGTCATCGTCGTCATCGCCACAGGAATAAATGCTGAACGACAGTAATACTGCAACTATGCAAACGGTTGCTTTCCAGATTGTTTTCATAATAAATTGTTTTAATTGTTTGATTTTGAGATGATTTGTTTTTATGGGATTATTTGATAATCGTTTCCACATGTCCATTCTTGAAGAATAGGTAGAACGAGCTGGAATACATCCATTGCACTTCTCCATTTGATTCTTGAATAGTCTGCGGTTTGCCGAAGGCCAGCAGACATTCATCTTCCGTCATGCCTTTCACCGGCTTGTTGATACTGATTTCATTCCAGTGAGTGATTGGTGAAAGTTGGTTCGTTACGATGAAGTCGAACATTTTATTCAATACTTGCGATTCCACCTGTACGAAGTCATCCATGATTTCTTTGTGAGATGCTTTCTTGTCCGGTTGCAGCTTCTCCATGGGAGTGATTTTTTTCATTATCACTGCTGATGATTCTATCCGTATATTGGAAAGATAGTAGACCAGCCTGCCGTCTTTTACTTGAAACAGGGCTTTGCAATAGTAAGTATTCTTCTGATTTGAATCTGCTTGCGAGGCAAGTATCAGATCGCAACTGAAGTTTTTAGCCGGTACGTTTACCTCTGTGATCCCTTCCCGTAGCTGCGGACAGACATTTTTGACAGTCCATAACAGTGCATTAGCGTAGATGTTCTCGTCATGCATGCTGCTGAAAGGGGTAAATCCGCTGACCACATATTTATTGCCGTCTGCACTGACGGGATAGCTCTTTTTCTGTTCGGTGAAAGTCTGTGCTATCAGCGGGATAACTCCCGTCAGCAGATACATGATTGCCAGAAATTGTCGTTTGGTCATCATATTCCGTTATTTTTAAGAAAACAGCATCCACGGCCCTTTTTGCGAAGAGAAAAGATCGTGGACGCTGAATAAATAATATGGTTTATTGAGGTTTGGTTGTCCTTAGAAGGCAATACCTAGACGAATCATAAAGTTACTGGTCTTGAATCCGTCGGCATCGCTGAATGTATCTATGAATCCGCGCTGATAGGTGAGATCCAGGTTGAAACGGTCGTACCAGACTCCTACACCGATATTCATACCGGCATCGAAATGATTGTAGTCAACTTCCATGTAATCTGCGTAATCTCCCCAACTGATGCTCTCTCCGTCTGCTTTCATTTTGCTCGTGTAATCGTAGCTGGCAAAGACTCCTACATGCGGGTCGATATGAACATTGTCCGCCACTGCAAATTTCCATCCGAATGTGAACGGAGAGTATTGTATATTATGAGCCATGCACTTCGTGTCTTCCACTTTGAAACCACGGGAGCCGAGTCCAAATTCCATTCCCCAGTATCCTCCTGTGCTGCCTAAAGGCTTCTGGTAGCCAAATGTTGCGTTATATCCGATGTTTGAGTCAGCTCCTTCGGCTCCGTCACCGGAGAAGTTCATGATATTCAAACCTGCACGCAAGAACCATTGTGTGCTGCTGGCTTGCTTCTCTGTTTTGACGATTGCACTTCTGGATGATACGATTTGCGCTTGAGTTCCTACGCACAATAAGAGTGCGGCAATCATTGATAGTACTTTTTTCATTGTTATTTATGTTTTAGTGATTAATTCTTATTCTTAACGACAGGTGCTATCTGGCTTTTTCCATCCGTGGGTGATAACTTCTGCAGACGTATCCATTCATAATCGTCCTGGGTGGCAGGATGCCAGTTGACAAAGATGCCGGGATAACCTACTACTGTAACCGTGTATCCCCCTGTTTTTTCATTATCTTCCACTTTGAAAGTGGCTCCCATGATGACATCGCAGTTGTATTTGATGGTGGACAGATACGTTCCCCATGCACGGATGTTGTCAAGTTCTCCTTTCATGGCGATCTCCACTTCCTCTTTGCTTAGTGTCCATTCATCCTTGATTCGTCCCTTATCTTCCAGTATTTTCACCTCGACAACTGTGGGTTTGACACAAACTTCAGTAACTGCATCGCCTGCACGTGCCTGTGCATCACGAAACTTGAAGACCGTCTTTTGCGCATGGGCTCCGACGGCACAACCGACAACCAGAGCAATAATCAGAAATAGTTTTTTCGTTTTCATGTCCTTTTGTGATTATATGTTAATATGCCTGCAAAGGTATGCGAAAGGAGTATACTACCGGGTGAAAGCATAGTTCCAAGAACGATACGGAATTGTATCCTATTTGGATACACTGGGGAAGTTTCCGGTATTGATGCTGTCGGAAAGATCGCGGAAAAAATCATGGCCGAGGATGCAGGAGATGCGCCAGAGCAGGTGGATGTCGATATTCTCTTTCCGGAATATCTTGTAAACATTGGGGCGTGTGCAGCATAGTTGGGTAGCGAACCAGGTGACGGTGCGTCCCTGTTCGTGAAGCGTGCGTTCAATAAGTTGTCCCGCATGAATCATGTGCCTATTCTGCTTATGTGTGTCCCCCAGACTCCCGTTGGGCGGACAATTCAATCTATTGTTGACAGGAATATATAGAAAAGGCGTGGGAATCTCTCACCTTCGTCCGTTCCGTGTTCAAGGCCTTCGCAATGCCAACTATCGGGAACGAACAACGCAGAAAGCCCACGCCGATATGTACAACACCCGTAGCCTCCCTTTGTTTTCCAAAGTGAGGCACGGATGTATATAAATACACATCAGGAGGACGTCTTTGTTGCTGTTAGTCATTCCGATAGGTCAAAGTTTGCGAAGTTCTGAACACAAATGACAAACGCTTGTAAACGTCTTCTCAATATAAACGTCTCTCCCTCGCCACCCGGAGGCTTTCTGCGGAAGAGACCGTTGCAAATGTATAAAAAAATACGGTTGGAAATGGTAATGTGAATCAGAAACTTTTTGAATGCAGGTTGTTTTGCCCTCTTTTTGCCCTTTTTTTGCCCTTTACCAGGCGAAATGCGGTTGCACTGGCATCTTGTAAGAAAGAGGAGGGATCTTTCAATTTTGGGTACGAAACGGGCTTTAAACTACAAAAGCCGGGGCATAATACCTCGGCTTATATTTTTTTTCTTATCAGGGAGCTTTTTTATTCATCAGAAACCTTTTCTTTCTTATCAGGAAGCTCTGCTCTTTTCGAAGTTTCTGTTTTTTCAAAGATTATAACACCTTGAATTCATAACCTTCCTCTTTCAGGAACTCGATGGCACGGGGAAGTGCGTATTGCAGGTTACCGTTGTTCCATGACTTCAGCGAATCGTGGAAAGTGATGATAGAACCGTTTCGCGCATAGCGTTTCACGTTGTTCAGCACTTGTTCCGGGCGCATCCGCTTACTGTAATCGCGGGTCACGAGATCCCACATAATGATGCGGTAATGATAGCGCAACGTATAATACTGCCTGAATCCCATGTGTCCGTGTGGTGGACGGAAGAGATCGGAATGAATAATATCATCTACCTTTCTGGCATTTGCCAGGTAATCCGGATTGGAATATTCAAATCCACGGATGTGGTTGAAAGTATGGTTACCGATGCGGTGTCCGTGCTCTACCACCATCCGGTATTCATCCGGGTGTTTGCGTATATTGTCGCCTACCATGAAAAAGGTAGCTTTAATATGATGCTTTTCCAGTATTTCCAGTACCCAGGGAGTTACTTCGGGGATGGGGCCGTCGTCGAAAGTCAGATAGACTGCCCGCTCATTCGGGTCCATCCGGAAGATAGCTTGTGGATACAACGCCCGGAAAAGCCAAGGTGGTTGTTCTATAAACATAAGAGTCTGTGTTTTGAAGTATTAGGAAATAAGTATTAAGTATTATACCTTACGGAAAACATGCCGGAAGCTACGTTAATACTTAATACTTATTACTTCATACCTAAATTATTTCCCTTTCATTCTCGTCACGTACTCGTTGTATAGCTGATCGAGTTGCGTAGAGTAATGTTTTGCGAGTTCTTCTGATTTGTATTTTTCCATTAGGCGGACTTCGGCGTCAAGCAAACTGGCGTTGTACACGAAGTTTTCGCTGGCAATGGCAAGCTGGTTATCGTTCAGGCTAAGATACCAGATCATGTATTCGAGCGACTTGTTGGCAAGCTCGTCGATAATCTTGTTGGCTTTCTCGTTCTGTCCCAGTTGATAATAAGACTCTGCCATTTGGAAGGCGCCATTTGCCCAGTCATACGGTACGTTGATTGCCGGAATCATCTTTTCGGCGTAATCGAGTGCAGCGAGTGCCTTGTCCTTCTTACCTTCTTTGATAAGCTGTCCTACGAGCTGCGTGAAGATACGGCGGTGCGTGTAGCACATACGCATCACGTTCTCGTCGATATAGATACCCGGTTTGTCGATACCGCCGAACTTGAACTTGTTCATCAGGTTGTCGTACATCTTTTCGCTGTCTATCTTGCTGTCCAGTTTGTCCGTATCGAACGGAGTGAAGCGGTAGGCGAGACCCTCCTGTGTGAAGTGGTTGCCCATGCCCAGATGGTTTTCGCTTCCTACGGTGATTGCCATATAGATAGGACGTTCCCAGTTAGCGTTGGCAAGCATTTCGAGCATCATCAGCTCACTCTTGTAGAGGGCGCGTTTCGGGTTGCCGTTGGCGTCTCTAAGGGTGATTGTCATGTATTCGGGGATAGAGTCGCCCAGAGCTTCCGGTATTTTCATGCCGGAGCGGCGTACGGCTTCCTTATCTATCTTCATGACGATGCTGTCCGTAGGGATGAGCGGAAGTTGTATCTCTTTTCCTGTCTTCTTGAGAAGTTCTTTCAATTGGTCGTTCTTGCCAAGCATCCAGCGGTTGATGATTTCCTTCAGTTCATAAGGATTCTCACCGAAGATGGAGTGAACGAGCGACAATATGGTAGTGTCTCCCTGTGCAGCCAGTTCGTTTGCCTGTTTGAAATAGCTGTCGATAAGAGCTTTCATTTCCGGACGGATAGAGATATATTCGTTTTGTCCTTCCACGTATTCCACACGGTCCCAAGTGATAGGGAGTGACGGAGAATCGTAGGCCGGACGTTTCATCTGGTCTATATACCAGTCTGTTTGCAGGTAACTTAAGTTACAGGTGCGGGCATCCGTACGGAAACCTTCCGTTTCCTGATTGTACCACAATGGGAAGGTATCGTTATCACCATTGGTGTAGATAATCGGGTTGCCTTCTTCCTGCAAAGTCATCAGGTAGTTCTGTCCGAAGTCGCGGGCAACGAAGCGTCCGCTGCGGTCGTGGTCATCCCATGTCTGTCCCGCTATCTGGATGGGGACGAACAAACAGAGCACTGAAGCCAGAACGGCTGCCGGAAGTTCCTGCATCTTGGCATAATCTCGCAACATGCGGATGATACCTGCCACTCCCATACCTACCCAGATGGCAAAGGCATAGAACGAACCGGCATACGCATAGTCTCGTTCACGGGGTTGTGCAGGAGTTTGGTTGAGGTAGAGCACGATAGCGATACCTGTCATAAAGAACAGGAAGAATACCACCCAGAATTGCTGGATACCTCGCTGGCTATGGTAAGCCTGCCAGAAGAGTCCGATTAAGCCGAGAATCAGCGGCAGACAGTAGAATACGTTGTGCCCTTTATTGTTTTTGAGATCTTGCGGAAGCAATTCCTGGTTACCTACCAGTAGGTTGTCGATAAACGGAATACCGGTGATCCAGTTGCCGTGCTCAATTTCTCCGCTACCCTGTATGTCATTCTGCCGTCCGGCAAAGTTCCACATGAAGTAACGCCAGTACATGAAGTTTAGCTGGTAGGAGAAGAAGAATTTGATATTTTCCCATTGGGTAGGCATGTTTACCATCACCATCTCTCCACACTGGTCGTAAGGAACGTCATATCCCTTGATGTCTACCCATTGTTTGTAGAGCGGTGCGTGTGACGAACTGTACATACGCGGGAAAAGCATATTCTGTGCATATTCGTATTCCACACGTCCGGGAAGTTCGATATAAGAGTCTTTTTCGTCGGGCGAAGTCTTTTCCTTGCGGACAAACTTACTTCCTGCTTCCGATTGGCGCGGAATACAATAGCCGTCTTTTACGTCAAGTGCCACTTTCGAAGAGAAAGCAGGGCCGTAGAAGAGCGGACGGGTTCCGTATTGTTCACGGCCGAGGTATTCGCCCAGGGTGAATATATCCTCCGGTGAGTTTTGATCCATCGGAGTGTTGGCAGTAGAACGGATAACGATCAGTGCGTAAGAAGAATACCCGATTACGATCATCATGGTGCACAGCAGGGCTGTGTTCATGGTGCGGGCGGAAATGCGCCATTTCTCCTTAATCTTGGTCTGAATGTTCGGAGCAAGATAAAGACCCAGTGCAGCGATGACCAAGATTCCAATAACAATACTGCTGGCTCCGTGTCCATAGAACGGGATACCCAGTAGGGCAATCGTCAGGATAAAGGAGATAGCCATGCGTGTTTTGTTCTTTTCGGTATAGCTTTCGTATACACCCCAGATCAGAGCGGCTGCAAGTAGAATAATATAAACCACTACACCTGAATTGAACGACATTCCGAGTCCGTTGACAAACAACAACTCGAACCAGCCGCCTACTTTCACAATACCCGGTACGATGCCGTAAAGCACGGCTGCAACGAGTACCATTGAGCCGAATAACGCAATTAACGAACCTTTGGCGGTAGCGTTTGGAGTTTTCTTGTAATAGTATACCAGTACGATGGCGGGCAGACAAAGCAAGTTCAGCAAGTGAACACCGATACTCAATCCCGTCAGATAGGCGATGAGGATAATCCAGCGGTCGCTATGAGGCTGGTCGGCCACGTCTTCCCATTTCAGAATCAGCCAGAAAACAACAGCGGTAAACAGGGAGGAGAAGGCATATACTTCACCTTCCACGGCCGAGAACCAGAATGTGTCACTGAATGTATAAACCAGTGCACCGATCAGTCCGCTACCCATCACTGTGATAAGCTGTCCTTTGGTGATATTGTTTTCGTCAGTGATAATCAGTTTGCGTACCAGATGGGTGATGCTCCAGAAAAGGAACAAAATACAGGCGCCACTCATGAGGGCACTCATGTAATTCACCATTTTAGCAACAGTTGTTACGTCGGAAGCAAATTGAGAAAACAGATTCGCCACTAGCATGAAGAAAGGTGCGCCGGGCGGGTGTCCGACTTCCAGTTTATAGCCGGTGGTTATGAACTCCGGGCAATCCCAGAAACTTGCGGTCGGTTCTATTGTCAGGCAGTAGACGGTTGCCGCAATGATGAATGTAAGCCAACCCATAAGGTTGTTTACGGTTCTGTACTGTTTCATTAGCACTATCGTAGTTTATTCGTTAAAAACAAATTATGAGGTCGCAAAGATAGTGATTTGTAAGGATAATGAGGAAGAAAGTAAGAAATATTAAGTAACAAAGGGGTGATTTACTATCTCTTTCACTCTTCCGGAAGGCGGGAACTTGTGTGTTGGCAAGTAAGGAATTTGTTTTTTCTTCTGTCAGACTGACCTAAAGTCTTGATTTATTTTTCTACTTTTGCTTACTGACAACAAATGCTTGTGAAGTAATGGACAAAGACATAACACTGGAACAAGAATTCGATCTGGTCTTCAAGGCACATTATTCGCTGGTGAAGAATTTCGCATTGATGCTCCTTAAATCGGGGCAGGACGCGGATGATATAGCACAGGACGTTTTCACGCGACTATGGGCCAAACCGCAGATTTGGCAGGATAACCCCGGGATAGATAAATATATCTATGCTATGACCAAACATGCTATTTTTGATTTTCTTAAGCATAAGCGCATAGAACGGTCTTACCAACAGGCACAGATGGAAGAAAGTCTTTTCAAGGATTTGTCTCCGTCGGGTGATACACTGGACGCTATCTATTATAAAGAAATACAATTAGCTCTGCAAATGGCTGTCGAACAATTCCCCGAGCGGCGCCGGCTGATCTTTGAGATGAGCCGTATTCAGGGAATGAGTAATCTGGAAATAGCGGAAAAGCTTGATATTTCAGTGCGTACCGTAGAGCGTCAAATCTATCTCTCTCTGGTTGAATTAAAAAAAATCGTATATATTTTATTTTTTCTTCATTTCATTTGAGTAGTCTTCGCATTTGTGTCGTGCTATATATGTATTCACCACTAATAGCACAACTATATGAAGAATTATTTTCGGCAGATACTGACCTCGTTCACTAAGAATCATTATTCGGAAACGATCCGGCAGAATTTCTACGGATGGCTGACGGATAAGGAACATGCCGTAGAAAAAGACAAAGCTCTAAAAGAAATCTGGACGACAGCCCGCGCTATGGGCGAAGTGCCCCATGTGGAGAAGGAACTCGAACGGTGGAAACGGAACAACGGTCTTCACACGGCTTCTTCAGTCCCTGTAACCCCTAATCGCAAAATTCGTATATTGCGTTTCTGGCAATCCGTTGCGGCTGTATTGCTGTTGGCAGCCGTTTCTCTTGGTTATTTGGTAATGCAGGCGGAGAGAACGCAGAATGACCTTATACAGGAATTCATTCCGGTGGCGGGGATGCGGCATCTTTCTCTTCCGGATGGTAGCCAGGTTCAGTTAAATTCAAAAAGTACTTTGTTATATCCGAAACAGTTTACTGGGAAAGAGCGGTGTGTTTACTTGGTTGGTGAAGCCAATTTTAAAGTGAAGCCTGACAAGAAGCATCCTTTCATTGTAAAGTCGGATGATTTTCAGGTAACTGCTTTGGGAACGGAATTCAATGTCAGTGCCTATCCGGAGAATCAGGAAATCAGTACAGCATTGCTGTCGGGCAGTGTATTGGTAGAGTGGGGAAATCTGACCCAGCGGACCGTATTGCAGCCTGACGAACAGTTGACGTATGACAAAGAGAACCGTCAGTTTCGGGTAGTGCATCCCGATATGGCAGATGTCACCGCTTGGCAGCGGGGCGAACTGGTTTTCAATGAAATGACCGTAGAAGATATTATACGTGTACTGGAACGAAAATACAATTATACGTTTGTCTACAGCTTGAACCAGCTGAAGAAAGATCGTTTGAGTTTCCGGTTCAAGGATAAGGCACCTTTAGCAGAAGTCATGGATATCATTGTCGATGTGGCGGGCAATTTGAAATTCAAGATAGAAGGAGATAAGTGCTATATTACACGGAAAGGGAATAAGAAGTAAAGACCGGCGTGAAACCGGAATTGAAAATAGCCGAAGTGAATCATTCAATAAATCAATAACTTAAAAAACACAATTACTGCCCATGAGAAAAAAGTATCCGGAACAGAGCGCCACTCCATCCCGGATATGAAATAATCAACTTTTCTGCATCAGAGTGTTATACTCTGTTGATCTGATCTACGTGAATAACAACCTAGTTAACAAACTAATACTTAAAAGTTAATGCTACAAAATTACACATTTATAGCGGATAAGCGAGGCGTAAGAAGAAGTTTTCTACTCTTTTTCAGCTTATTTTTGCTACAAGTAACAGCTTTTGCTCAAAATGACGTGCGGATTACCATCCGTGAGAACAATATTACCGTCATTGAAGCATTGAAAAAAGTGGAAAAGCAGTCGGGATTATCCATTGGGTACAATAACTCGTTGCTGCGTGACAAACCTGCCCTCAATCTCAATCTGGATAAAGCCGGATTGGATTATTCTCTCTCTACCATCCTGAAAGGTACAGGCTGCACCTACGAATTGAAAGGTAAATACATCAAGATTATTCCTCAACCGGCACAGGAAAAGCCATCTTCCGATAAACAAATCAAAGGAAAAGTGACAGACGAAACGGGTGAGCCGCTTATCGGTGTCAATATTCAGGTGCAGGGTTCTGCCAGTGGAGTTATATCAGACATTGAAGGACGTTATTCTATCGAAGCTCCGGTGGGTAGCACGCTCAATTTTACCTATATAGGCTATACTCCTCAAAATGTGAAAGTCACAGACAGGAGCGTGTATAATGTGACGCTTGCCACTGCCGTGGAGCAACTCAACGAAGTAGTCGTGACTGCCCTTGGTATCAAGCGTGAACAGAAAGCGTTGAGCTACAACGTGCAACAGGTGAAAGCGGACGAAATCTCCGGCATTAAAGATGCTAATTTCATTAACAGCCTGAATGGTAAGGTGGCAGGTGTTACTATCAACAGTAGTTCTTCCGGTGTGGGTGGAGCCAGCAAGGTAGTGATGCGTGGTGCGAAATCTATCGAACAAAGCAGTAATGCGCTTTACGTCATCGACGGTATACCGATGTATAACTTCGGTGGCGGCGGTGGAATGGAATTCGATTCACGGGGCGTTACGGAGAGCATTGCCGACATTAATCCGGACGACATCGAGAGTATCTCCGTATTGACGGGTGCCGCAGCAGCTGCACTCTACGGTAGTAATGCTGCCAATGGTGCGATTGTTATTACTACCAAGCGCGGGCAAGTAGGCAAGTTGCAAGTGACGGTGAACAGCAATACCGAGTTTGCCCGTCCTTTCGTGCTTCCTGAATTCCAAAACCGCTACGGGACGGGAAGCCGTGGGAAAGACGGAGGTTCTACCATCCTAAGCTGGGGAGCGAAGTTGAATGACGCCTCCCGCACCAATTATGAACCGAAAGATTTCTTTGATACAGGACTGATCTTCACCAATTCTGTCACCCTTTCTACCGGTACGGAGAAGAACCAGACCTTCTTTTCGGTGGCGTCGGTCAACTCCGAGGGTATTGTTCCCAACAATCGTTATAACCGTTTTAATTTTACTTTCCGCAATACGACGAATTTCCTGAACGATCGAATGAAACTTGATATAGGAGCCAGCTACATCATTCAGAACGACCGCAATATGACGAATCAGGGGATTTATTCCAATTCCATTGTGCCCGTTTATCTGTTCCCGCGTGGCGATGACTTTGAACTTGTCAAAGTGTTCGAACGTTGGGATCCGGCACGCAAAATCAATACGATGTTCTGGCCGCAGGGCGAAGGTGACTACCGTATGCAGAATCCTTACTGGATTGCTTACCGTAATCTGCGTCTGAGTCAGAAGAAGCGTTATATGCTGTCTGCTCAATTGAGTTATGACATTACCGACTGGTTGAATATATCGGGACGTGTACGTGTGGATAACACACACACCAAGTATGAACAGAAGCTCTATGCCAGCTCTAACCTTACGATTACGGAAGAGAGTACGCAGGGACACTATACCATCTCCAAGCCCGACGAAACACAAACGTATGCCGACGTGCTTGCCAACATCAACAAGCGTTTTAATGACTTCTCACTGGTAGCAAACGTGGGTGCCAGCATTGTGAACAACCGGTACGAAGATTTGAGCTATCGTGGCCCGATTCGTGAAAAGGGAATACCGAACGTGTTTAATGTGTTCGACCTCGACAACACAAAGAAGAAAGCCCGTCAGGACGAATGGCAGGAACAGACGCAATCAGTCTTCGCCAGTGTGGAAGTGGGATGGAAGAGTATGCTCTATCTTACACTGACCGGGCGAAACGACTGGGCTTCGCAACTTGCCAATTCTTCTACACCTTGTTTCTTCTATCCGTCTGTAGGACTTTCGGGGGTTATCTCCGAAATGCTGACTTTGCCGGAATTTATCGACTATATGAAGGTTCGTGGCTCTTTCAGTTCCGTTGGTATGCCTTATCCCCGTAATCTGACATCGCCCACTTACGAATACGATGAGGCTAATCAGCAATGGAAGCCCAAGACACACTATCCTATCAAGGACTTGAAGCCCGAGCGTACCAACTCGTGGGAATTGGGGCTGGATATGCGTCTTTTCAAGGATTTCAGCCTCGGCTTCTCATGGTATTTGGCAAATACTTTCAACCAAACCTTCGATCCGAAAGTTTCCGTATCTTCCGGTTACAGCAAGATTTATTTGCAGACAGGATATGTGCGCAACTCCGGTGTGGAACTTTCATTGGGCTACGGACATACCTGGAACAACCATTTGCACTGGGAAAGTAATTTCACTCTCTCTCACAACAAGAATACGATAAAAGACCTGGTGACCAGCTATATTCATCCCGAAACGGGATTGCCTATCACACAGAATCGTTTGGATGTAGGCGGATTGGGCAAAGCGCGATTTATTTTGAAGAAAGGGGGTACGTTGGGTGATCTTTACACACAGAGTGACTTGAAACGGGACAATAGTGGCATGGTGGAGATTGATCCTTCCGGTGCGCTGACTACTGAAGACAACCTGCCGGACATTAAGCTGGGTAGTGTATTCCCGAAAGCTAATCTGGCATGGAATAACCGCTTCGAATGGCGTGGTATCAGTCTAAGCGCACTCTTTACAGCACGTATCGGAGGTATTGCTTATTCTGCCACACAGGCGGCAATGGATCAGTATGGAGTGTCCGAACGTTCGGCACAAGCCCGTGACAACGGTGGTGTACTGCTCAACGGACGTACTCTTGTGGATGCGCAAACGTATTACAGCCTCATCGGAAACAGTAGCGGATTGCCGCAGTATTACACTTACAGTGCTACGAACGTGCGTCTTCAAGAAGCCAGTGTGGGTTATACCATTCCCCGCAAATGGCTGGGAGGTGTGTGTGATATCAATGTCTCTGTGGTAGGTCGTAATCTTTGGATGATTTACTGTCGTGCACCTTTCGACCCTGAAGCGGTGGCGAATACCGGTAATTATTATCAAGGCATTGATAACTTCATGTTGCCGAGTACCCGTAATATCGGCGTGAATGTGAAAATAAACTTTTAACCCGTTAAATCAGATCGTATGAAACAAGTGAAATCTTTCTTAAAGATATTCTCCCTGGGACTTCTGCTGGTGGGCGGAGCAGCCTGTACGGGCAACTTCGATGAAATCAACCGCAAGGAGTACGAAGTGACCAAGGATGAGCAGGGACGCGAAAACTACAATATAGGCTCTACCCTGCGAGGTTTGCAAGGGTTGGTGGTACCTACCAAAGAGCATCTTTATCAGTTTATCGAGGCTTTGGCGGCAGGTCCGTTTGCCGGGTATTATGGTACAACGCTCGTGCGTACCGATAAATTTGAAACTTATAACCCGTCTGTTGACTGGCAGGATAAGACGTATGGTGATATTTTTACCGAATCTTATCCGCTTTACCGCGATTTGCAGGATCAGAGCGATGATCCTGTAGCACTGGCTCTTGCCAAATTGCTGCGGGTAGCTATTATGCACCGTATGACGGATATGTATGGCCCCATTCCTTATAGCAAGGTGATAGACGAGCAGGGTAGTGTTTCGCTTAATGTGCCCTATGATTCGCAGGAAGCTGTTTACAAGCAAATGCTGAAGGAACTTGATGAAGTGAGTTCCGTGTTGAAGGAAAATCTTACGATAGGTTCTGAAGCATTCCGTAAGTTTGACGATGTTTATTACGGTGATGTTAGCAAGTGGTATAAATTTGCCAATTCCCTGAAGTTGCGTATGGCTATCCGCATGGTGTATGTTGATCCTACTACGGCACAACAAGTGGCACAGGATGCCGTAGATGCAGGGGTTATCACGGACAATGCCGATAATGCCGAAATGAAGGTGGAGGAAAACCGTGCCGCTATGGTTTTCAACGGCTGGTCCGACCATCGGATGGGTGCCGACTTGCTTTGTTACATGAACGGGTATCAGGATCCTCGGCGGGAGAAGATGTTCACTCAAGTGGAAATCACGGAAACAGTTGGTGGTAAGCCGACGAAAGTGTCCGGCTTTGCCGGTATTCGTATCGGTATTGATGTGGTGAACAAGGAAAGCGTGATAGACCGTTATAGCAAACCGATTATATCTACTGCCAGTCCTTATCCGTGGATGAATGCGGCAGAAGTCACTTTCCTGCGTGCCGAAGGTGCATTGCGTGGCTGGGCGATGGGAGGCGATGCCAAGAGCCTATATGAAGAAGCAATTGCTCTTTCTTTTGAACAGTACGGACTTCCTGCCACGGATGCTCTTTCTTATGCGACCAATGCTTCCAATACCCCGCAAGCCTACACAGACCCTGTGAATGGAACCTATTCAGCCGGAGCCGTTAGCAGCATTACTGTTGCCTGGCAAGAGGGTGATGAATATACCGAGAAGAATCTGGAGCGTATCATTACCCAGAAATGGATTGCTATGTTTCCTTCTACGGTAGAGGCATGGAGTGAATATCGTCGTACGGATTATCCTCACTTATTGCCTGTGGTAGTGAACAACAGTGGTGGTACTATTGACGATACGAAAGCTAAAATACGTCGCTTGTGGTATCCGCCCAGCGAATATTCCGGTAACCGGCAGTATATTCTGGAGGCCGTCGGTATGTTGGGTGGCCCTGATAACGGCGCTACTTCTCTTTGGTGGGACAAGAAACCGAGACCGTAGGGACATGAAACTGGAAATGTGAGAACTAGAAAACAAGAAGATATAGAAACTAAAACAAGAAGATATGAATATGAGAATTTCCATTGCTAACATCTTCACTCATCTGTTCCTGCTGCTGGCATTGCTTGCTACCGCTTCGTGCAGCGACTGGACGGATCAGAAAACTGTTGATATTGATCCGCAGCATGCCAAAGAACAGAATCCTGAACTTTGGGCTCGTTACATGGAGACGCTGCGTACGTATAGGCAAAGCAAACACTTTGTCACTTACGGTAGTTTCGACAATAGTGCCGAAAAGTCGAAGAATGAAGGTGATTACCTCCGTTCATTGCCCGACTCATTGGACATCGTAACTCCGACGCATCCCGAAAGCCTGACCTCTTATGACTGTGAGGATATTCTCCTGTTACAGGAAAAGAGTATTAAGGTACTCTATTTGGTGGATTATACCGCTCAAATGCCCGCCTTGACCGATGCTGCCAAACTGGGTGCCTGGTTGGATAAGGCCGTTGCTGCCGCTTCCCAGTTGGGTATGAATGGGTTTGCCATTAAAGGTACTCCTCTTTATGGAGGAACGGAAGCTGAACAGGCTGCCCGTCGTGAAGCGGCCAAATTAATCGTTTCCAAGCTTTCTACCGCTGTAGGCGATGGCAAACTGCTGGTATTTGAAGGTGATCCTGCCTTTATGGATGCCGCAGATCTGAATAAGCTGGATTATGTCGTCTTGAACACTGCTACGATTACCTCTGCCGTAGATTTGAAACTCTATGTGGCAGGCGTGATAGAAAACTTCTCAATCCCTAAAGAGAAACTATTGCTCTCCGCCAAGATTAATGAAAAGCTAGTGGATGAAGAAGGTGAAAAACTGGACGCTGTTACCGAGATGACAAACCGTGTTGTTTCTTTGGGTCCTGTAGGCGGACTTGCTATCTATGCTTTGGGTGATGATTACTATCATACGAAGATGAATTATGAGACTAGTCGGCTAGCTATCCAAATAATGAACCCGTCCAAATAAGGGGCATAACTAAGAGATTATTTATTGTGAAACCTGTAAAACACTATAATGATATGAAAAATAACCCATTTAAATACTTCGTCTTTCTGATGCTGTCACTGCTGATGGTAGCAACGACGGGGTGTACTGAAGATGATATTTCCATGCCTGCCGGGCAGTTGCCGGACGAAACGCCGATGAATAGCGTCGGAGGGCAGTTATGCAGTGGAAAAACTTTTTCTAATAAGATTACTGTCAGTATGTACGAAGGTGATGGAGCTGTAACCGAAGAGATATGTTATGCACTGACAAAGCCTGCTATAACGGCTGTTACGGTAAAAGCCATTCCGTCTCCGGAGCTTGTGGCTCAATATAACAGTGATAACGAAACTGATATGAAGGAATTTCCTGTTGCTAACGTAACTTTGGGAAATGGCGGTTCGCTTACTGTGGCTGCTGGAAAGAAAGAATCCGGAACTATCAGCATAACTCTTTCTCCTGATGGATTGAAGCCTGAAACACTTTATTTGTTAGCGATTGCTTTGACACAAAATCCTGTAGGAGTAGATGCACAAGGGAATAAACAAGTAATTTATTACAGAGTGAATTTCAGGGAAAAAACTATTACATGTATACCTGGAACAACTGGACAAATACAAGATATTCCGCCATTATTACCTGAAGTGATTACAGTATTTTATGTAAATACGGAAACGTATCAACCTTTGATTGCTAGTGCATGGGGGATTATGTTGGATGACATGATTACTCGTCCTTATCCGATATATAGTTTAGGAAATATTGTAAATTTGAAAAGAGCAACGATTGGTTATGATGGTGTAAGTCAACGCGCATTGTTTGAGTTGGGTAGTGATTTGGCTTACGTATTGGAGCATAGAGATAAATATATTCGTCATCTTCAAGAATATAAGCGTAAAGTATGTCTTTGTATTGAGAATGGTGGTAAAGGTATAGGCTTTTGTAATATGAATGATACACAGATAGCTGATTTTGTTCGTCAAGTAAAAGATGTGATAGAACGTTATCAACTAGATGGAGTGAACTTGTGGGATGAGGACGGTAAATATGGAAAAGCTGAAATGCCAGGAATGAATACAACTTCATATCCTCGGTTGATCAAAGCGTTGCGTGAGGCTCTGCCGGATAAACTATTGACTTTAGTAGATAAGGGGGATGCTACTGAATATTTTTATGATGTTTCTAGGTGTGGAGGAATTGAAGTAGGCGGGTATATTGATTATGCATGGCATGGTTATTTTTCGTCAACAGAAGAATTGCAAATAATCAATCCAAATCTGGATGGAAGTGTTCAAACTTATAGTAAATATACGCGTAGGTCTATTGCTGGGTTAACTGAAACTCGCTATGGATGTGTTAATGTACCTCGTTATTCTAGTAATGATCCAAATATTAGGAATCGTGCAGCAGATATTATATGTAAGTGGAAATCTGGAGGGAATAAAAAAAGTAATATCTTGATATATGGTGATGATCTTATTGGCAATGAATATGGTGACAGAGAAAATGCAGCTAGGATAATGTTGGGCGATTATTCTCTTCTTCAATTTATGGATGATGGTGATGGCTGGGATTTTAGTAGAGATGAGCTCATATGGGGAGACGTTGTATATTCTGGAGTGTCTTTAGATCCTGGAGTAGAACATGCTGCTGGTAATACTTACAGAAAAGACTGGTAAATCTTCTTTTGAATATTATCAATAAATACTTTTTCCATAAATAAAGGAAAAATTCGTTCTTTGACATATTGAAATTACCGTTGATAGTTGTCATTTGCAGTGGATTCTTTTCGTAAAAATGTAACCGCAATCTAAACTTATTGATTACTTTTGACCCCGATATATAATATGAATAGTTCGAGGCTATTTATAACAGACATACAAGATGGATCAATTGCAGATAATTCAAAATAGAATATATGAGTTTAGAGGTCAGAAGGTGATGCTTGACTGTGATTTGGCAGAGATGTATGGAGTTCAGACAAAAGTGCTTAATCAGGCTGTCAAACGAAATATAGAACGTTTTCCTTCTGACGTTATGTTTCAGATTTCGAGTGAAGAAACCCAAGATTGGAGGTCACAATTTGTGACCTCCAATGCTATAAAAATGGAGTAAGACCTAATCCGTATGTATTCACAGAGTTGGGTGTAGCCATGCTTAGCAGTGTATTGTATAGTAAAAGCTTTAATAGTATATCAGACGGTAATTTCGGTATGTAAATTTGCCGTCTTTTTTGTGTTCGGACGGCTATATAAATAGGGCACATAAGTGATTTATGTTTTTGATTAAACTTAATATACGAACTGGTATGAAAACAAAAAAAATACTTCGAGGTATGCTTACTATCATTTCACCGGCTATCATAACTACGGCCCTGTTGTTATGTGCCATCGGCTGTGATAATAAAGACTATAGCAATGCCTCCCCTTTCGATAATGTCGTCTATTTGGATGCAGCCAAGCTAAAGGACGTGTCCAACTTTACTTTTAACCGTACCATAGAGACGGGACAAAAGGAAATTTCCGCTTTGTTGGCACGTCCTGCAGGCGAGGATATCAATGTCGGTATTAAAGTAGACGCCTCGCTGGTGAATACTTATAACGCCCGCCTTGGTGCTAACTATACCATGCTTGATGCCAAGCATTACAAACTGTCGGCAGGTCAGACTGTTATCCCGCAAGGTGAAGTCAGCTCCAAACCTGTCACTATCGACTTCTCCGGTCTTACTGACCTTGAAATTGATGCAGGCTATTTGCTCCCCATCACTATCGACCAGGTGTCGGGTGGTATGGGTACACTAGGCGGTTCAAAGACTATTTGTTATGTGGTACGTCGTTCCAGTGCCATCACTACGGCTGTCAGTTTGAAAAATAATTTCTTTGAAGTGCCGGGCTTTGATAAAGGAAGTTCCACGGCTGATGTGGTAAACAACATGAAGCAGCTTACCTACGAGGCCATTATACGTGTGAATAACTTTAAGAATGGTGTAACTGCAAGAGAAATATCTACGATTATGGGTATCGAGCAATATTGCCTGTTCCGCTTGGGTGATGCAGGTTTTCCGGCGCAACAGTTGCAATTCTCGTGCAATGAGATTAAATTTCCGAACGCTGATAACAGCAAGCTTTTGCAAGAAGGCGAATGGTATCATGTAGCGGTGACGTTTGATACAGAAAAGAAAGTGGCGGTTATCTACGTAGACGGTCGTGAACAGAGTCGTATTGAGGATTATGGTGAAGGGAAACCTATTAATCTGGGTATGCAGAACCGTGGTAAGGATTTCATGTTCAAAATCGGCCATTCCTATGGCGAACCTACCGATTTCTCCCGCCAACTCGATGGTGAAATCTGTGAAGTACGTGTTTGGAACGTGATGCGAACCCAGCAAGAGATCTTCGATAATATGTATAACGTAGATCCTGCTACTACCGGACTTTGTGCTTACTGGAAGTTTAACGAAGGACATGGCGACATTGCCGAGGATTACACCGGACATGGAAATGATGCTCATGTACATATATCGCCTGCTGTATGGCCGCAAGGCATTGAGGTGACGCAGAAGAACAAAGAATAGTTTTGGAATAAGAGAATAGAATGATAAAATGCCCCGTCAAGCAGAAATGTGAATTGCATTTCTATGACTTGACGGGGCATTTCTTTTCGGACCTTAATAAATAAGCCCTGATGTATTAGAGATAAACTTCCTTTATCCTGTTAGTGAACTTCTTTTGCCTTAATAGCAAACTTCCTTTTCATTAGTCATAAACTATAATTGCAAGTTTTGTTTTTATAAACGCAACTTGCAATTATAAAAACAAAGCTTGCAATTTTATAAACGTAACTTGCGTTTATAGATTATCCTTAGTCAAGCATAACTTTGCTATTGGAGAAGCGGAAGTTTGCTATTAAGGCAGTGGAAGTTTGCTATTAATAGCTTGGCCGTTAGGTGTTAACACTTGAGACATCAGCTGAAGTTAGAGATTGCTTGGTATTAGATAGGGAATGAACTAAAATACATGGGTTCTTGTTTCCAAAATAGGAACGTTTTTTGTATCTTTGCTATGTAAACACAAAGTCATGGAAGAGAAAGCAAGGTTTAATGTAAAATATATGGAGGAAATGAAACTTTATACTCATGAAGAAATGCTGGATAGAGTGATAGGTACAAAAGGTACTCCAGCACGCGAAAAATATGAGACTGATATTAATAACTTTCTTATAGGTGAGGCTATTAAACGGGCGAGAGAGGCCAAGAATCTTACCCAAGAACAATTAGGTGAGCTTATGGGGGTTAAAAGGGCACAAATCTCGAAAATAGAAAGTGGGAAAAGTATATCCTTTTCTACTATTGTAAGAGCATTCAAGGCAATGGGCGTGAAAACGGCAAGCTTGGAACTTGGTTCTTTGGGCAAAGTGGCTCTTTGGTAAATACTATTTTTGTCTTACCTAATAAACAGTAACCTATGTCTGTTGATGTTATAAAGCAGGAACTATTGTCGAAATTGAAGCAGGAACATTGCTTCTGGTCGTACAATGAAGATTCAATCAAAGATATTCCAGATGATATGCTGATTGAAAAAACGTTGTTGCATCTTGATTTAGAGGAAATTAATCAGCTTTTTTTGGTTTATCCTTTCAAGAAAATCAAGCAGGTATGGCTGGATTATCTCATTCCACAAGAGGAATATCTCTATACGTTGAACCGTTTTTTTGCATGGTACTATTTTAAAGCAAAGAAACCGGACGCTTATATAAAATCTATGGCTACTCGTCGCCTAAACAAAATACTTCTATGAAAGGATTAGCTCCACACACACTGCAGATTTTTGAAGCGGTTTCCCAATTGGATTGCATAAAACCTTATCTTCTGGTCGGTGGAACTGCCTTGTCTTTACAAATCGGAACTCGTCAGAGTGAGGATTTGGATTTTATGAAGTGGCGCACTTCCAAGATAGAGAAGATGGAGGTAGCTTGGTATCAGATAGAGAAAGAACTAGCTACGATTGGAGAGATTCAGCATAAAGATATTCTGGATATAGATCATGTGGAATATCTTGTGTCAGGAGTGAAATTTTCGTTTTATGCTTGCCCTAAATATTCTCCGGTAAGTGAGCCGGTAAGCTACCTGAATAATCTGAAACTGGCTGATGTGAAATCTATCGGAGCAATGAAGATGGAAGTGTTGTTGCGTAGAAGCAACTTTCGTGATTACTACGATATTTACTCCATTTTAAAATCCGGTGTGCCTGTCAATGATTTAATATCTTTGGCTTTAAGCTATTCCGGACACAGGCTGAAGTCTAAGAACCTTTTGGCAATGCTTACTAATAGCAACCGCTTTACGAGGGATTCCCATTTTGAGCAGCTTGAACCTGTTTATGATGTGACTGCACAAGAAATAGAGGGCTATATAAAGAATTGTTTGCTCTAATTTGTTTGCACGAATCTACCAATGAACTTTTTTGCACAAATAGATTCATGTAGGTCGTCTTTTGCAGATATCTTTAATGATGGTGATGATGCTCTCCTAAAACCCGGTGAGGCAATGTACCGTGTCCCAATAGCTCGATAGGGCAGTTGAAGTTCCTTTCCAGCCATTCGGTAGTAACGCCTGTATCCGGATGGTAATCCAGCGTTTCGTTGACGCAAGCGATAGATTTTACCTGTTGCAATACAGTGCCGATGTCGTGACTGACAAGGATAATGGCACATTCTTTATTGATTTCAGCCAATAACTCATAAAGGCGTGCTTCGAAACGCTTGTCGATATACGTGCTGGGTTCATCGAGAATCAATACCGCAGGGTCGGAGATGATGGCACGTCCCAACAGGGCACGTTGCAGCTGCCCGCCGCTTAATTGCCCGATAGAACGGTGTTCGAATCCTTCAAGCCCCATGCGGGAAATAATCTGTTTACCTTTCTCTTTCTGTTCGGGGGTAAATCGTGAAGTGAGCGATTTTTGTATGCTTAATCCGGATAGGATCACTTCTTCCACGGAAATAGGGAACTTCCGGTCTATACTGTTGTATTGAGGCAGATAACCCAGGAAAGTAGAAGTGGTTTTAGTAGATGCTTTTTCAGGAGTATGGAATATAATTTCCCCTCCGGTTGGCTTCAACAGACCGAGGATGCACTTTATAAGCGTCGTTTTGCCGCCTCCGTTCGGACCTATAATACCTAGAAAATCCCGTTCGTAGATGCTTAGATTAACATCGTGGAGAACAGTGCGACCGTCATATCCGGCGGAAAGATTCTTTATTTCGATTATTGGTTTCATCGTTGGAAATGGCTTGATGGGTTCTTTCTTTATACGTTTATTTTGTTGCAGCCTGTGGCGCGAGGGCTTTGGCTACATTCAGCATTTCTTCTTCCCAGTCGTAACTTAGCGGATTGATAGGGATCACTTTCGTTCCGGTTTGCTGCGCGATGGTTTCCGCATTGCGTTTGTCAAATTCCGGTTGAACAAAGATTACACGTACATCTTCTGCCTGACACAGGTCTATCAAGGCTTTCAGATGGGCGGGAGAAGGTTCTTTGCCCCCTTCTTCGATGGAAATCTGATGCAATCCGTAGTCGCGGGCGAAGTAGGAGAGAGCCGGATGATAAATCATGAAGGCTTTGGCTGCTTCGGGAGCGGAGAGTTGACGGCGAATCAGGCTGTCGGTGTGCTGGATACGCTGGCAGAGCGAATCGTAGCGGTTTCTATAGTATACCTCATTTGCCTTATCCAGTTGGCTAAGGGCTTTGTAGGTGTTTCCTGCAATGATTAAAGCATTACCGGTAGAATTCCATACGTGCGGCTCTACGGCGTGGATATGCCCGTCGTTACTGTTATGTCCGTGGGCATGGTCGTGGTCATCATTGTTGAGTATGAGGTCGATTCCTTTGGAGGTGTCGAACACTTGGATATGGGGGGTATTGTTCATCAAACGATCCATCCAGGTCTGTTCGAAGCCGATGTATCCGATGCGGAAATAGGCTTTGCTGTCTCCCAGAGACACAAGTTGTTGGGGGACAGGATCATAGGTTTCCGGGCTGGAACCTTTTGGGACCATGCTGACTACTTTAAATTTATCTCCGGCAATAGCTTCCGTGAAATAACGTTGCGGTTCCAGGGTGACGGTAATCACCGGTTTTGCTTCGTCATCGTTGCTTGCTTGGGAAGAGCGTCCTGTGCAGGCTGCCATTAGGAGGCAGGCACTAAGGAGGAAAAGGGTTCTCATATCTTTTAGTTGTTTTTTCATGACTTCTTCTATTTCGGGGTTTCTTTCTTATCTTGTTTCTATTCTTATTTTCGGGCCCGTAATATTTCCCGTTTACCACCCGGAGGTCCGGGCAGGCGTTCTACTGTGAATCCGGCTGTCTGTAACATCCGGCGGACGACACCTTTGGCGCAGTAAGTGGTCAGGATGCCGTCTCTATCTAATAAAACGTAGAGGCGGTTGAATAGTTCTTGCGACCACATTTCCGGTTGCTTTTCCGGTGCAAAGGCATCGAAGTAAATGAGGTTAAATGAAAGATTCAGGGCAGGTGATTCGGCGTTGGTTACGCTATCATTGATATTGCTCATTGTTCGTTCTCTGTTCTCAACCCATTTGTTTACGTCTGTCTCTACTTTCCGTAGGGTGAAGTGTGGAGTGAGTTGCACGTCTTTCTCCCAAGGTGATGTATGAAGTTGCTTAAACAATTCGATAGCCGGTTGCTGCCGGGCGGTCGTCGTTAATTGCTCATCATTGGAGATATATCCTAATTGCTCTATCGTCTGCCATTCCAGTGGATAGAGTTCCAATCCTGTATAGAGTATATTCCGTCTGCTTCTTTCTGCTTCTTCAAGGGTGAGCCAGGCGTTTAGCCCTGTCCCGAACCCGATCTCAAGAATACGCGGAGTAGTGGCGGAAGAGGCTTTAAGTCCCATATCGATGAAAATATGTTGAGACTCCGTGCGTGCCCCTTTCGTTGAATGATAATGTTCATTCAATTCCGGAACAAACAGGGTAGCGCTCCCGTCGTCGGTTTTCTCAATAATCCTTTCCATCATACAATCTCTAATGCTTACTGTCTAACGTCTAATACTTTTTACCTGATATTTAAAATCCTTACCCTGCTATAGCGTCCCAGGCACTTTCGAGTGCATACAGGAGAAGAATATAACGTATCAGTTTGCCGACAAACATGGAAACTATGGTGAGCCATGTGTTGCTTCGCATAAATCCCAGTGCAATGGCTATCACTTCCCCAATAGCGGGAAGAAAGGTGAAGAAGGCCATCAATGCTCCTTTTCCTTGCAGGAATTTCACCATTTTGTCTACTTTCTCTTTCTTTACCTTGAAATATTTCTCGATCCAACTGATTTTGCCCAGACGTCCCATGTAGTAGCAAGTCATTCCGCCTACTGTGTTGCCCAGAGTGGCGGAGATCAGACAGGCTATCGGGGGCAGACCGAGTTTCACCAGTGCCACCAGTACCAGTTCGGAACTGAAAGGCACGATGCTCCCAGCCAGTAAAGCCGAGATGAATAATCCCGGGAGTCCCCATTCTATGAGGAGTTGTATCGTTGAATCTATAAAAGCGTCCATATATTAAAAGCGAATAAGAGGATGAGACCGACCAATGAAATGATGAAAAACACATTCGAACTTTTACTATTGGTCAGTACAAAGAAATGTCCGATCAGGATGCTGTTGCTTATGATAAGCAAAGGCAATAGGGCACTGCAATATATCGGTTGCAGGGCAATCAGCAGGAACAGGAAAATCGTCAGGTCTATCAGGAATTGGAGATAGGCGCGTGTGCGTATCTTATCCTCAAATCCGGCGGCGATGCAATGGACGGCACTGACGATGAACATCACCAACAGATAGCCGAGTATTGCCAGTTCCCAAGGCTGGAGGATTTGCAGGTTGAAGAATTCCCCGATAGTTAGTAGCTGATTGAAAGGGCGATAGAACAACTCCATCTCGTTGTAGAAGAAGGCGTGTCCGAACAGCATCCAGTATGGCAGCATCCATCCGAGCAGCGCACCGCAGAAACTACGCGGAGTGAGCGACTGGAAACGGTAGGCTTCGAGCAACCAAAGCACCGAGAGGATGGTGAACTGTGGGAACAGAATACTTCCCGCTCCGATAAAGAAGAAGGAGTAGAATAAATAACCCGCAGCTTGAGTTTGCTGATAGCTTTTAAACAGAAAATAAATGGAAATGAGAAAGCCCAGGGCAACAATATCTCCTGTATATAGGTAATGCATTTTCGGGCAGACGGTGACCAGCAGGAAATAGATAGCTGTCTGCATGGAAGCCCTCATACGGATAATGCTGAACTGATTGTTCAGCTCTATCAGAAAGTAACCGATGGTTGCATAAATCAGGAAGCTGACAATCCGGTCTGCCCACCCCGGAAGCAGAAAATCGCGGGCGGGTTGCCAGGCAGAAGGGCTGCCTTCGAGTACGGTTGAGGCTATGGAACCGGGAAATAAAAAGTAAGTCAACACCCAGCACAGGGCGCAGATAAAGATAACGGCAGGCAGGGTCCACCGTCCTGCCGTCACTTGACTTTGTAGTCTTTTATTTCTCATGAGTTTATTACTTGTTATCTCTTGATACTATAGGTACATTCGGTTGATATTCCGGATATTAATATCCTGCATGCTTGATGTTAACAACCATCCTGTCAGCTGTTAATACCTGATTCCTCAAGTATTAACAATTGTCGTCTAAACTATTAATACTTGATAACTCAACTATTAATGCTTGACAAGTCATGGTGTTCAACGCTATGCGGAATAGGGCTACTTGCGTGCGAAACTTGAATTACAAATCGAATCCGATATCGCGGCGGAAATACTTCTTGTCGAAGTCGATCATGTCTGCCACTTTGTAGCTCTGTGCCAGTGCCTCTTCTTTCGTTGCACCGTAAGAGCAAACGGCAATCACACGTCCTCCGTTCGTCACTACTTGTCCGTCTTTCATGGCTGTTCCGGCATGGAAAATGATGCTGTCGGTAGCGGCAGCCTGTTCCAGTCCGCTGATAGGGAATCCTTTTTCGTAGGCTTCGGGATAACCGCCGCTGACAAGGATGACACAGCCGGCTGAACGTGGGTCCATCACCAGTGTTTTTTCGTTCAGGTTGCCTGCGGCAGTACCTTCAAGCAGTTCTACGAAGTCGCTCTGGATACGGAGCATCACGCTTTCTGTTTCCGGGTCGCCCATGCGGACGTTGTATTCGATCACCATCGGTTCACCTTTCACCTTGATAAGACCGAGGAAGATGAAGCCTTTGTAAGTGATGTTTTCTTCTTTCAGGCCGTTGATGGTCGGTTCGATGATGCGTGTGCGTACTTTCTCCATAAATACTTCATCGGCAAACGGAACGGGGGTTACGCTACCCATACCGCCTGTATTTAGTCCTTTATCGCCTTCACCGATGCGTTTGTAGTCTTTGGCTACGGGGAGGACTTTATAGTGTTCTCCGTCTGTCAGTACGAATACAGAGCACTCGATACCGCTTAGGAACTCTTCGATTACAACGGTTGCCGATGCAGAGCCGAACATGCCACCCAGCATTTCTTTCAGTTCTACTTTAGCTTCGTCCAGTGTAGGGAGGATAAGTACTCCTTTTCCGGCACAAAGACCATCAGCCTTCAATACGTATGGAGCTTCCAGCGTTTCGAGGAAAGCGAGACCTTCTTCGAGGTTTGCGGAAGTGATGCTTTTGTAGCGGGCTGTCGGGATGTTGTGGCGCATCATGAAGCCTTTGGCAAACTCCTTGCTTCCTTCCAGTTCTGCTCCTTGAGCCGAAGGACCGATAACGGCAATATGCTTTAGCTCCGGACGGTTCTGGAAGTAGTCGTAAATTCCTTCTACCAACGGATCTTCGGGGCCTACTACTACCATTTGAATGTTCTCTTTCAGAGCGAAAGCGCTGATGGCTTCAAAATCGGTTGCTTTGATGTTGACATTCTCGCCTACGGCAGTTGTTCCGGCATTTCCCGGAGCAATGTACAGTTTTTCAACTTTCGGACTTTGGGCAATTTTCCATGCCAGTGCATGTTCGCGGCCGCCCGAGCCAAGTAATAATATCTTCATCTTTGTGCTATTATAAGTTATACTGTTATATATGATTCGTATAGATGCGGTGGACTTCACAGGTTTTATAAGTTCTGCTCAAAGTACCGGGTGATTTTCTCGTGCAGATGTACACGGTCGCGGCCTGCTACGTTGTGCTTGTGGCACGGGTAGATAAACAGGTCGGGATAAGTGCGGGCATCTACACAGGCTTTCATAAACGACAGGGTGTGCTGTGGCACGCAGGTATCGTCATGATCGTCGTGAATAATCAACAGGTGACCTTCCAGTTGACCGGCAAGATTCTTCAGGTTACATTCTTTGTAGCCTTCCGGATTGCTTTTCGGTGTATCCATATAGCGTTCGCCGTACATCACTTCATAATACCCCCAGTCGATTACCGGACCTCCGGCAACGCCTACTTTGAATATCTCCGGGTAACGGAGCATCAGGGCGGTAGTCATGTGACCTCCAAAACTCCATCCGTGTACGCCGATGCGCTCGCTGTCTACGTAGGGGAGGGATTTCAGGAATTCAACGCCTTTCACCTGATCTTTGCCTTCTTCGATACCGAGATGGCGGAAGGTGGCATTTTCAAATGTTAGTCCGCGGTTGCTGCTACCGCGATTGTCGATGGTGAACATGATATAGCCTTTGCTTGCCATGTATGTGTCCCATCCGCGTGCGCCGTTCTGCCATCCTCCGGTGACGCATTGTGCGTGAGGGCCTCCGTAGACATATACGATTACGGGATATTTCTTAGCCGGATCGAAGTTTGTCGGCTTCATCAGGCGGTAATGCAGGTCGGTAGTGCCGTCTGCCGCTTTGATTGTTCCGGTTTCGATGCTTGGCATCTGGTATCTGTCGTAAGGATTTTCGGCTGTCAGCAAGTTGGCTGTTTCTTTGAAGTTTTTGGTGTCTACCAGGTTGATGACGCGGGGTTGGTCTTTGGTGGAATAACGGTCGATAAGGTATGTACCAGAGGCGCTAAGTGTTCCGCTATGTTCGCTTTCCTTGCAGTTCTCGAACGGCTGGCTTATCTTTCCATTACTTACGTTTACTGCAAAATGGCCGCTTCTCAAGCCTTCTACGGCAGTGAAGATGACCTCTTTACGCTTTGTGTTGAATCCCAGGATTTCGCTGACCAGCCAGTTGCCTTTGGTTAGCTGTTTTACTTTACCGGCCTGGAAATAACTACCGCCGTTGGCACTATTATAGGTTTCACCTTTCATGTTTGCTGCATTTGTCTCAAAGAGATAAAGGTGATTGTAGCCGTCACGCTGACTTTGATAGATGAACTTGGTAGGGTCCCACGGCAAAAATACGATGGGGTTTTGCGGTTCAACGTATTTAGGGTGCATTTCTTCATAGAGAACTCCCATGGGTTCTCCTGTCTCTGCGTTGTACTGGCAGAGTTTGGCATGATTCTGGTCGCGGTTTACTTCGATCAGGTAGAGGCTCTTTTCATCCGGTGCCCAGCTGATGTTAGTGAAATAACGGTCTGTCGGATCGCCTGCATTCAGATAAATGCTTTTACCGGTAGCAGGGTTGTAAATGCCTACTTTTACCTGATGGCTCGTCATTCCTGCCATCGGATAGCGTACGTTGTTCACTTCGCCTACACGTGCAGTGATGTCTACAAGCGGGTATTGTGTCACCATGCTTTCATCCATACGGTAGAAAGCGAGCAGGTTGCCTTTCGGACTCCAGAAAGTTCCTTTGTTGATACCGAATTCATTGCGGTGCACTGTTTGTCCACAAACGATGCCTTCGGGTTCATTGGTTACTGCTTTCTCATTCACATATAGATTGTTATCTATCGTGTAAGCCACATTTCCACTGGCTGCGCAATAGTCTTCATTATTTGCCCCGTCCTTTGGTTTGAAAGTGCTGATAACCTGATTGTTCTTGAAATCATATACAATGAACTTTCCTGCTATCGTGAATAGCATTTGTGCCTTGTCTGTCCATGGAAAACGGACGGAATACAGGTGTGATAATTTTCCTGCCTTGTTTTCTTCAAGCACTTTGTTGATTTGCTCGCGAGTGATAACCATTGTTTCTTTCCCGGTTTTGGGTTGAATTGAATAAAGGGTATCTACTCCTGGCTTGATACATTCGTCGCCCCACCATTGCAGCCCGTACAGGTTTTCTGCATAGCGGTAACTCTCGCCGCCCGGAATCAGTTCTTCCAGCGTCGGTTTTTTGGTTTCTTGTGCCATAACATTGAATCCGATTGGTAGTGCCAACAATAACAGAATGGCTCTTTTTCCAATTTTACTCATTGCTCTTTTCTTTATTATTTGTTTTTAAATCCTTCTATTTTTACTCTGTCCAAAGGAGTCTGTCTTGATTGGATAATTGCACTTATTTTAGCAAAGGCATTAAATAGGTCGTCAAATTGTTTTTCGTAACTTTCCCTATCAGAAGTAATATCTTCTTCGAGATATTCGATGCGTTGTTTTAATTCTTCCAACTCCTTTTTAGGTATATTGGATAGAAGATATTGGCGCATACGTACAAAAGCACGGATAATATTGATATTTACTTCCACAGCGGTCTTGGACTTGAGGACGCTGGATAACATAACTATACCATATTCAGTAAATGCAAACGGAAGATATTTGATGTTATATCCTTGTCCTGTTTTCAAGGTCGCAATTTGCGACCTTGAAATTGCAACTTCTTCTTTTGTTAGCTCGAACATGAATTCAGCAGGAAAGCGTTCAATATTACGACGTACTTGTTCCTTGAGGCGTTTAGTTTCAACTCCATACATTTCTGCCAAATCAAAGTCAAGCATAACTTTTTGCCCTCTGATTTCGTATATTTTGTTTTCTATAATAGCTATATCATCCATTTTTTTGTTTAGACAGGTTCCAATTTGTGACTGAACATTAGAACTATGATGTAAACTTGAAGTTCCAATTTGGAACTTCAAGTTTTTAATTAATTATTAACTAGTGAATTACAGGGTGAATAAGTTGTTGGGATTATAACCGTTTATTCCTCTTCCTTCTTCGGAATCCTCGGCTCCCGGTTTCCCCTAAATTCTCTTGGCCCTCTTGAATCTCTTCCTCCGCGGAATTCTCCCCGTGGTTTTCTATCTCTTTCATCGCCACCTTTGAAGTCGCCACCTTCTCTGCGTGGCTTGTATTCTCCCTCTCTGCGAGGTCTGGATTCGCCGTCCCGACGCGGCTTGAACTCACCTTCGCGGCGTGGCTTAAATTCTTTTCTTTCTCTGAATCTTGGAGCTTGTTCTCCTTCACCCTCTTTCTTCTCTTCGCCCTCTTCCTGGCTCTTGAACTCTTTATATTTTCCGTCAAAAATCTCATATTTGCGGAATTCACACTCCAACGGTCCATTGAACAAAGGAACCTTCTGGCTTGCCTTCAAGCCAATCTGGTCGAAACACTCTTCCCGATAAGAAAGCACCCATGCTTCGTTTCCTACAAATGCATGTTTCAGACGTTCGCCGATCATCTGGTAAAGACCGAGCAAATCATTCGTAGAGATACGTTCCCCATAAGGAGGATTGGTGATGATGATTGATTTCTCTTTCGGCTGTTCGAACTGCTGGAACGGTTGCAATTTTAGCACGATATCTTTCGATACACCGGCAGCTTTTATATTGTGAGTTGCAATCTCATTCGCTTTCGGATTGTTGTCATACCCATAAATCTTATGAGTAAACTCACGCTCCTGACTGTCGTCATTGTAAATCTCATCAAACATATCCGCATCGAAATCCACCCATTTCTCGAAAGCAAACCCTTTACGGAATACTCCCGGAGCGATATTCTTAGCAATCAGTGCGGCTTCTACAGGGATAGTACCCGAACCACACATCGGATCGATCAGATCACATTCTCCACGCCATCCGGTCATTAAAATCATGCCGGCAGCCAATACCTCATTCAACGGAGCTTCTACCGCTTCCTGGCGATAACCGCGACGGTGAAGTGATTCTCCGGACGAGTCCAACGACAAGGTACAGGTAGTCTGTGCAATATGAATGTTCAGAAGTACATCCGGGTTGTTGATGCGTACCGACGGACGTTTACCCGTTTTCTCGCGGAAGTAGTCCACAATCGCATCTTTCACCTTGTACGAAACGAATTTCGAATGGCGGAACTCCTCACTGAATACTACTGCATCGATAGCAAATGTCTTGTTCACATCGAGATATTCTTCCCATGGAATAGCCTGTATTTGATTGTAAACCTCGTCAGCATCTTTGGCCGTAAAGTTCTTGATGGGTTTCAGGATACGGATGGCGGTACGTAGACAGAAATTAGCCTTGTACATCATACGTTTATCTCCTGTAAATGAAACCATACGACGTCCTATTTGAATGTCGTTGGCTCCTAATGCTGTCAGTTCTTCTGCAAGTATCTCTTCCAGTCCCTGGAAAGTCTTGGCTATCATCTCGAATTGTTCGCTCATATAGATTCTTTTGATTTTATTTTTTTGCTTTAGTTTGTACGATTCTTGCTCCTGCGGGCACGTTTTCCGTTACCCAGATATTACCGCCTACGGTTGCATCACGCCCGATGGTGATTCTTCCCAGAATAGTGGCGTTGGAATAAACAATTACATTGTCTTCCAGGATCGGATGGCGGGGGATTCCCTTGATAGGTTTTCCGTCGGCATCCAGCGGGAAACTCTTGGCTCCCAGCGTGACACCCTGATATAGTTTGACGTTGTTTCCGATGATACTCGTGGCGCCGATTACGACACCCGTACCATGGTCGATGGTGAAGTGAGTGCCAATCTTTGCGGCCGGATGGATATCAATTCCCGTTTCGCTATGCGCCATCTCCGTGATGATACGGGGAATCAGAGGAACACCCAGTTCCAGCAATTCATGCGCGATACGGTAATTGCTGATCGCTTTAATGGCCGGATAACAGAATATGACCTCTCCATAGCTTTCGGCAGCCGGGTCACCGTTGTAGGCGGCTTCCACATCCGTTGCCAGTATCCTCCTCATGGCGGGTAACTTACTGATGAATTTAGCAGCAAGACGTGCAGCTTCTTCTCGTTTGGAGTCGGAGCAGACGTTGCATTTCCCCTCTATGGAAGTGCTAAAACATAATCCGGCCAAGATTTGCTCACAAAGTAAATCAAACAATTTTTCAATGTTGACACCGATGTGATAATTGATAGTCCGGCTGTTAATAGTAGAATTTCCGTAATATCCGGGGAAAAGAATGGAGCGTGAAAGCTCAATAATTTCATACAAGACTTTTGCAGAGGGCAGTGGCTCGCCATCTTTGTGCTGATGAAACAGTCCTTTATAAGATTCGCTTTCCGATAGCTCATCGACTGCCTGTGTCAAAATGTGGGTGAAGTTCAGTGGACTCATTAGGTCAGTTGCTCATATTTATATGGGCACAAAGGTATTAAAAAAATAATAAAATTCGCTGGGATTCAGGATAAATAATGTATTTTTGTCACATTCAAAACATGACATGAATAAGGGGACTGATGAATCAGAAGACTGCTATGAAACTATTTGGACTGTTGGGGTTGTTGATGTTGTTGAGTTGCGGATATGCTGATAGACACCGCAATAGCTCTTCATGCGAACAGGCGTTGGTTGATTCTCTGGAAGTTCGTGTACAGGATTCTTTGTTTTCCAATGTGCATTATTCCCGCTCACAACTGCTTGAGGCACTGACGCAGACGCAAGATTCCCTGGTTTATTATCGTCTGCTCGCCCTTTACGGGAAAACATTTTTTGTCTCTTCCGATTTTGATTCTATACTCTATTACAACCGCCGGGTAAAAGAATTTTCCCGCAATGCTTCCCAATCTTCTGAATCTCTCCAGTCTCCACGATGGAATGATGTATTGTCCGATGTCTATAATATCGAAGGCAACGTATGGATGCAACTGAACCGCCCTGATTCTGCAATTATCGACTATAAGAAAGCCTATGGATATCGCCTGAAAGGAAAAAAACTACACCTGCTTCCGGATATTTGTATCAATATAGCTGATGCCTATCTGCATCGCAGTGACTTGGCGCACACTGCTTCGTATTACCGGCGCGCCCTGTTTCTCTGTGATTCTTTGAACTTGTCCGAGCACACGAAATTTCCTGTCTACTACGGATTGGGGCAGACTTACATGGAACTGCGCGATTTCGATTTATCCAATCATTACTATGAATTGGCCGGGCAGTTCTTCGATGAAATGAACGTGAGCGAGCAATGGACCTATCTCAACAATCGCGGCAACCATTATTATTACCGGAAAAACTATCAGGAGGCTTTGAAATATATGCGCAGGGCCAATGCACTCGTATCTTCTTATCCGCAGATGGTGTTTGAACAGAACTTTATTAAAGTAAACCTGGGAGAATTGTACTTGCTGACTGACAAACTGGACTCCGCACAGATCTGCCTGGACGAAAGTTATCGTTTCTTCTCCGATATACAGCATAACTCGGCTGTTCATTACATTGAAACCCAGATGATTGAACTGGCATTGAAGAAAGGTAATATAGCCCAAGCGAAGACTATGATCGCCCGGACTGCTCCTGTGGGGCATCTTGACGCCAATATGTTGACTATACGCAATCAGTATCTGCAACATTATTTTGAGCATACCGGTGATTATCGCCGTGCCTATGAATACCTGAAACGTGATTGCCATCTGGACGATTCCATCCGGAGCGAACGGATACAGATGCGTGTTGCCGAATTGGATATGCGTTACCGGCAGGATACGATAGTGCTTCGTAAGGAAATGAAGATTCAGCGACAGGCGGCAGAGATGAGAGTGCTCAAGTTGAGCGTATCTATCTGGGTACTTGTCTGCGTGTTGCTTGTGGCAGGGGTAGTGGTAGTTGTCTGGTATATGCGTAAAAAGAGGGAGTTTCTTCGCCAGCGTTTCTTCCAGCAAATCAACCGTGTCCGCATGGAGAATTTGAGAAGCCGGATTTCTCCTCATTTTACTTTTAATGTACTGGGACGTGAGATCAATCAGTTTAACGGCTCGGAAGAGGTGAAACATAATCTGATGGAACTGGTGAAATATCTCCGTCGTAGCCTCGAACTTACCGAGAAATTGAGCGTATCTTTGCAAGACGAACTGGATTTCGTCCGTACATACATCGAACTGGAACGTGGACGTGTCGGAGAAGATTTTGTCGCAACAATCACGGTGGAGGACGGTTTAGATGCAACCCGCATCATGATTCCATCTATGATTGTGCAAATTCCGGTGGAGAATGCTATTAAACATGGACTGGCGGGAAAGGACGGAAAAAAGGAGCTAATGGTATATGTTTCCCGTGAAACAAATGGGATTCGCATAACGGTTACCGACAACGGACGCGGGTATCTCCCGCAGGTAGTTTCCGCCACACGGGGTACTGGTACAGGATTGAAAGTGTTGTATCAGACCATTCAATTACTGAATACAAAGAACAAGAGTGATAAAATACGTTTTAATATAACCAACAGAAGCGATGGACAAACCGGTACGGAAGTGTCGGTATATATCCCGTTTCGTTTTTCTTATGATTTATGATGGAGACAGAAGAAAAGTATAAGGTAGTCATCGTTGACGATGAACGTACAGCGATTGATGCTTTGCGCCGAGAGTTGGAGCCCTATCGTGAATTTGAAGTAAAAGGAATCGCAGGGAATGGTGCAAAAGGTAAAAAGATGATTATGGAGTTGCATCCGGACTTATTGTTTCTTGATGTGGAACTTCCGGATACGTTGGGACTCAATCTATTAAGTGAAATCAGGGAGGATATTTTGTGGGATATGAAGGTTGTGTTTTACACCTCTTATGACAAATACTTGCTTCAGGCGTTGCGTGAGTCGGCTTTCGACTTCCTGCTGAAGCCTTTTGAAGCAGAAGACCTGAAAGTAATTATGGACCGTTACCGGAAGGCTATGAGCTCTACTTCGCTTCCTCTTTTGCCTTCTTTTGCTTCTTCTATTAGTGCATTGATGCCCCAGCAAGGCATGTTTATGATTAGTACAGTGACAGGCTTCAAACTCTTGCGACTGGAAGAAATCGGCTTTTTTGAATATCTGAAAGACAAACGTCAATGGCAGGTGGTCTTGTTTAATCAAACTTGTCTGAATTTGAAGCGAAATACAAAAGCAGAAGATATTATCAGTTATTCACAAGCTTTTGTACAGATTAGCCAATCTGCTATTGTAAATGTTAATTATCTGGCAATGATTGATGGTAAATGCTGTCAACTTTATCCGCCTTTTCACGATAAGAACGATTTGATTATTTCCCGAAGTTATCTAAAAGAACTGCAAGAGCGTTTCTTTGTTTTGTAATGTAGACCTCATATTATGAAATACGCCACTTCTTCAGCAGAAGCGGCGTATCCTTTTGTTAGAATATTAGAATGAGAGAGAGTTTATGTTACATATTTGTATTATCCATCGTAACGGTCATTTCGGGTACCAGTACGTAGGCTTGTTTTTTAGCGTTCCATTTATAATAATTCGTAGTAACGGTCTTGCCTTCATAAGTGTAATTGATGCGTAGGTCTTTTTCCCATGCGTCTTTGCTATTGTTCCATTTCAAGGCCTCGCTTTCAATCATACGTTTGTTGTCATCGTACTTGTAGTTGTACTTCATGTAGTTGGCAAGTGTATTTCCGTCCATTTTGTAAACGGTTTGTCCCACTGTCATGCCATTCTCTTCGATTGGATTATAAATCAATTGATTATCGTAGCTACGTGCAGAAGTAGCAAGCGATACAACAAGAAGAGCTGCAGATAAAACGAACATTTTTAAAGATACTTTTGCTTTCATGGCTATTTAAGTTTTTGGGTTATACTTTCATTTGTCTACCAAATGCATTGGTTTTACGCTGCAAATCTACATATTAATTTGGTATTTATGCATTTTTGAAGATAAAAGATTGTCAAAATGTCAAGAGTGGAGGTGGGTGATAACTAGCTTTTTGCCAATATTGGTGACAAAAAAATATCCGGCAGTCAATCTGCCGGATATAGAATGAATCACTTCGTCGAAAAAGGAATCTTTTTTCTAGCTTTCTGGATACAGAGTTAAATAATGTTATTACTCATACTTGCTTTTATTTTGTAAGCGGAGGTCCCTGATAAGGTGGAGTCTCCTTGTGTAATTAGTGTCTAAAAGATAGCAATTCCTTATTGAGGTGGCCTTTATTCACTTGATGGTTTAATGTGCCTCAAGCCAGTTTTTGCCCCATCCGCAATCTGCTTTCAAGGGGACGTGCATGCGGTATGCTTTCTCCATTTCTTCGATGACGATTTCTTCTACACGCTCTTTTTCATTGACAGGAACGCTGAAATTTAATTCGTCATGTACTTGCAGGATCATTTTGGCTTGTATTCCTTCGGTCTGGAACCGTTGATAGATACGTGCCATTGCTACTTTTATAATATCTGCCGCACTTCCCTGGATAGGGGCGTTGATGGCATTTCGTTCCGCATATCCGCGTACAACGGCATTCCGCGAATTGATGTCCGGTAAGAAGCGCTTCCGATGGAAGATTGTTTCCACATAGCCTTTTTCCTGGGCCACCTGAATGCTTTTATCCATATATGCTTTCACTCCCGGATAAGTTTCAAAGTAACCGTCGATTAACTCTTTGGCTTCTTTACGATCTACATTCATTCGTTCGGCAAGACCAAATACGGATATGCCATAGATGATACCGAAATTGGCAGTCTTGGCTTTACGGCGCATGTCGGAACCTACGTCTTTCAGGTCGATCTTATAAACTTTGGCAGCAGTGGCCGCATGAATATCGTGATTGCTAAGGAAAGCATCAATCATATTCTTATCCTCGCTAAGGTGTGCCATGATGCGCAATTCAATTTGCGAATAGTCGGCAGAGAAGAAGAGGCAGCCTTCATCGGGGATGAAAGCCTTGCGGATTTCTTTTCCATTCTCGTCGCGGATAGGGATATTTTGTAAGTTCGGATTGCTTGAACTAAGGCGTCCCGTAGCGGTTACAGTCTGGTTGAAAGAGGTGTGCACCCTTCCTGTACGTGGATTGATAAGCTGAGGGAGTGCGTCGATATACGTGCCCAATAGCTTTTTCAGTCCGCGATGTTCCAGAATCTTTTCTACTACCGGATGTTTGTGCCGGAGGCTTTCGAGCACTTCTTCTGAGGTGACGTACTGGCCGGTCTTAGTCTTTTTTGCCTTCTCTACGATTTTCAGTTTGTCAAACAGTACCTCACCGACTTGTTTGGGCGAAGCGATATTGAAAGTCTCACCGGCCAATTCGTAAATCTCTTTTTCGATTTGCTCCATCTGGGCGGTGAAATGGGCGGACGACTGCTTCAATGCTTCCGTATCCAGCAATACCCCGTTCCGTTCTATATTAACCAATACGGGGACTAGCGGCATTTCTATATCATAGAACAAACGTTCTGCGTCATTTTCTTTCAGTTCTTTCTCCAATACATTTTTCAGTTTCAGAGTTACGTCTGCATCTTCGCAGGCATATAGATATACATCTTTCGGGTCGAGATCGCGCATGTTCTTCTGATTCTTTCCTTTGGGACCTATCAGTTCGTCAATGTGGATAGTCTGATAGTGCAGGTAAATTTCCGCAAGATAATCCATGCCATGACGAAGTTCCGGTTGAAGAACATAATGAGCGATCATCGTATCGAAAAGTGGACCTTTTACTGTTGCGCCATAATTTTGAAGAACAATCATGTCGTACTTGATATTTTGTCCGACTTTTAACGAATTCTCATTTTCGAAGACCGGACGGAACTCATTTACGATTTTTAACGCTTCGTCTTGGTCCGATGGTACGGGAACATAAAAAGCTTCATTCTCTGCAATCGAAAAGCTCATTCCGACTAATTCGGCATCCATTGGTTCGGTTCCGGTGGTTTCCGTATCTAACGAGAGAATTTTTGATGTAAGTAACTTTTGAATAATTTCCCGCCTTTTCTCCTCTGTATCAATAAGTTGATAGCAATAAGTGAGCGATTCTAACGTCTCTAGGTTCGATTTTTTTGCTTCACCCGGTTCATCGGGCGTGAAATTCGCAAATAAATCGCCTTGCATTCCGCCTCCTTCTTCGGGAAAAAGTGGAAGAGGAGAGGGGGCACTTTTTCCAGTAGCAACTTTGCTTCCGGTGGCAGAGGTTATTCCGTTTCCGGAAATATCTTTTTTGAGCACCCGGTCGATGAGTGTTCTAAATTCCAATTCCTCGAAAATGCTGCGGAGTGAATTCTCGTCTGCTTCTTCGCGGACAAGAGCATCCATCTCAAGTTGGATAGGGACATCGATTTTAATGGTGGCGAGAAATTTCGAGAACGTAATCATTTCCCGATTGGTTTCCACTTTTGTTTTCAATGCTCCTTTCAGTTGGTCGGTATGTTCCAATAGGTTCTCGATGCTTCCGAATTCGGAGACCAGTTTTTGAGCAGTCTTTTCTCCTACTCCCGGACATCCGGGAATGTTATCTGAAGAGTCGCCCATCAGTCCGAGCATATCGATCACCTGTGTCGGAGACTGAATGTCAAACTTGGCTTTCACTTCCTCCACTCCCATCACTTCGAAACCTCCTGTGTGTTTGGGGCGATACATAAATACTTTGTCACTTACCAGCTGCCCGTAATCTTTGTCGGGAGTCATCATATAGGTAGTGATACCCTGGCGACCGGCTTCGGTAGCGAGCGTACCTATCACATCATCGGCTTCGTAGCCTGCCACTTCCAGAATGGGGATGCGGTAGGCGCGTATAATATCCTTTATAATAGGTACGGAAAGACGGATTGCCTCCGGAGTTTCTTCGCGTTGTGCTTTATATTGTTCAAAAGCTTCGTGGCGGAAGGTGGGACCTGCGGGGTCGAAGGCTACTCCTATATGAGTGGGATTCTCTTTTTTCAGTACTTCTTCGAGGGTGTTCACAAAACCCAGTATGGCTGAAGTGTTGAATCCTTTGGAATTGATTCTTGGGTTCTTAATAAAGGCGTAATACGCCCGATATATCAATGCATAAGCGTCTAAAAGAAATAATTTATTACCTGAATCCATAGATTTAATTAATTTTTCATGGTAAAAGTACAAAAAAATACGGTATTAAGCGTTTTATTATTACTTTTGTGCTCAAATTGTGTAATAAATGGACAGTATCTCACTTATCAGAACTCCGATTGAAGCGGAACTGGGCGACTTCAAAGAACTTTTTGATAGTTCTCTCTCCAGTTCAAATGCATTGCTCGATAGCGTCGTATCTCACATACGGCAGAGGAATGGTAAGATGATGCGGCCTATTCTTGTTTTACTCGTGGCACGTCTTTATGGAGCTATATGTCCTTCCACTCTTCATGCGGCTGTTTCACTGGAACTCCTTCATACGGCCAGCCTGGTACATGATGACGTAGTGGATGAAAGTTCCGAACGTCGTGGACAGCTCTCGGTAAATGCTATCTTTAATAATAAAGTAGCGGTGCTGACGGGTGACTATTTATTGGCAACCAGCCTTGTACACGCCGAACTGACAAACAGTCATCGTATTATTCAGCTTGTGTCCACTCTTGGACAGGATCTTGCTGACGGTGAGTTGCTTCAGCTTTCAAATGTAAGTAATCACAGTTTTTCCGAGGAAGTCTATTTTGATGTAATCCGCAAGAAAACTGCTGCTCTTTTTGCTGCCTGCACAAAGGCTGCCGCTTTCTCGGTAGGTGTGGGTGAGGGGGAAGCTGAACTTGCCCGTTTGCTGGGCGAATATATTGGTATCTGTTTCCAGATAAAAGATGATATTTTCGATTACTTTGATAATAAGGAAATTGGTAAACCTACGGGTAATGATATGCTTGAAGGTAAACTGACATTACCCGCTTTGTATGTGCTGAATACGACGAAAAACGAGGAAGCGCAAGAAATTGCAATCAAAGTAAAGGAGGGTACGGCTACTCTCGATGAAATAGCTCATTTGATTTCGTTTATTAAAGAAAACGGAGGTATTGAATATGCGGTTCAGACTATGAATGTCTATAAGCAAAAAGCCTTCAATCTATTGGCTTCTTTGCCGGATTCCGATATCTGTGCAGCTCTCCGGGCTTATCTGGATTATGTAGTAGACCGCGAAAAATAGTTACTTCCGGTATTTTGCCAGAAGTGAATAGCACAATAATAACCGGTCCCAATCTTCTATCTTTTCCGATTTCATCGCTTTTCCTAAAAGGAAACTCTTGTCTATTTCTTCCGCTGTATGAAGATCTAAAGAACATAATTTGGCGGCTTGCTCTATGTAGTCCCAGGCTTTCTCTTTGGTGATGTGACCACATGCTTGGGAGGCGCGCGCCAGGCTCACAAGCAGTCCCATATCCCATCCGATAATGCCTTTTTCCAAGTCATTTATCCATATAATAGGGTCCCTTCTTTCCTCTGTATATTTCACAAATTTGTATAGATTCTTTCCTTGACGGATAAAGCGTTCCACTCCGAAAAAACGCTTTTGAATGATGTTTTCGAACTCGTTGATGTTCTCTGTAGAGAGTAAATAGGGGAGCATAATCTGGTAGGAGACTCTGTCGCCTTCGTTGATAAGGAACTGGAATAGTCCGGTGGCGGACTCATTATCGGTGCAGTGAAACTCCTCTGTTAGCAGTTTGGATAGCTTTTGCGGATGGATTCCGGTCTCTATGGAGTTGAGATAGAAGCCTTGCAGTCCGGCTTCCATATAACCGATGCGTAGCCCCTTCTTTTTCTCTGCTCCGAGGATGAGGTTCAGAGGGTTGTGATTGAATCTTAAGGTTCTTGTATATGCGTCCATCCTAATACCTCCAAAGGTTCATGAAAAGCGTGAGAACTGTTGCCATGTATTTTCCTGAGGCTTCGGCAAGCCGTTATGAGTATACAAGCAACAGTCCCACGCTCCATTCGATATATAACAAAAGTATATACATGAAGGTGCGTGAGACCCGTTTGCTTATTACCATTCATAACTTTGAATTTTGCCGAATTCCAGGAATTGGTAATAAATGAAACGTTCTCTAATATAACTAATTAGCTATATTTTCATCGCTAAACCTTTTACAAAGATAAGTATTTTTCTGAATTCTCCTGTAACTATCTTTAGATTTTCTTAAATAAAAAATACCGCGTCGGTTCCCGGAGTACGGGAATCGCGCGGTAAGGCGTATTTGATTGCTAATGTAGCCTTTAGTTTAGAAGAACTTGATTTCTTCCCCTTTGATGTCAGAAAGAAGGAGGTTGGCTAAGCGGCTGGTTCCCAGGCGGAACAGTTGATTATCCAGCCATTCTTCACCCAATAGCTCTTTTACAATTGTGTAGTAAATAATCGCATCATTAACGGTATTGATGCCACCTGCCGGTTTGAATCCAATCTTGATTCCGGTCTTCTGGTGGTATTCTTTGATGGCTTCACACATCACGTAAGCGGCTTCCGGAGTAGCGGCAGGCTGTTGCTTACCAGTGGAAGTCTTGATGAAATCTGCGCCCGAATACATGGATAGGATAGAGGCTTTCTTGATGTTGGAAGCGCTCTTTAGTGCACCAGTTTCGAGGATCACTTTGAGGTGGCGTTCCTTGCAAACTTCCTTTAATTCCTGTATTTCTTCACACATTCCTTCGTAGTCTCCGCTTAGGAATTTGCCGATGGAAATGACAATATCTATTTCATCTGCACCTTCTGCGATTGCTAATGCTGTTTCTGCCACTTTTACTTCAATGAATGTCTGTGAAGAGGGAAAACCTCCTGATACACAGGCTATATTGACTCCGTCTACCTCCAGCGTATTCTTAACGATGGCTGCAAAATTGGGGTATACACAGATTGCTGCAACATTTTTAAGATCAGGATATTCGTCGTCAAACTGATTGACTTTTTCGGTAAAGTGCATCACACTTTTGTCACTGTCTGTACTATTCAAAGTAGTTAGATCAATACAGTTGAACAGGAACTTCTTAACGTCTTCCGTGTTGTTTTCCGGCACTTTTTTCTCAATCAATTCAGCTACGCGAGCTTGAATATCTGCATCGCTCAGATTGGTATTATACTTTGCCAATGCGGCATTGTACTTGTTGGGCTGTGAGTTATTCTCTTCCATGATCTTTCAGTTTTGGGTTGTTGATATGTCTTTTATTATCTCGTTTCGTTTTCTTATCCATGCTTTTCTGGAAAGCAGTGGTTATGTCTACACCTGTCTGGTTGGCAATGCAGAGAAGCACCCATAAAACGTCTGCTATCTCTTCATCTATATTATCTTTCTCTCCCTCTTTAAAGGATTGATCTCCATATTTGCGGGCCATGACACGCGCCAGTTCTCCTACCTCTTCCGTGAGAACTGCCATATTGGTCAACTCGCTGAAGTAGCGGACACCGTATGTTTTCACCCATTGGTCCACTTGTTTCTGTGCTTCTTCCAGAGTCATAATTGTTGATGGTTAGTTATTATTCTTTGTTTTTTGTATCCATGCATATAGTAACGGGACCGTCGTTTAAAAGTTCAACTTTCATGTCCGCTCCAAAGATGCCTGTACCTATTTCTTTTCCCAATGCACCGCTTAAATCTTTGCAGAATTGTTCGTAGAGTGGGATAGAGACATCCGGCTTGGCAGCTTTGATATAGGAGGGGCGATTTCCTTTCTTGGTAGAAGCGTGTAACGTGAACTGGCTGATAACCAGAATCTCACCTCCATCTTCTAAGATAGATTTGTTCATTACACCATTCTCATCATCAAAGATACGTAGATTTACAATCTTCTTGCAGAGCCAGTCGATATCTTCCTGCCCGTCTGCTTCTTCAATACCGACTAATATCAGCATCCCTTTCCTAATGGACGACTTACAGTGTCCTTCAATGGTTACTGACGCATGGCTTACCCGTTGTATGACTATTCTCATTATTATTTATTCTATTTCATGATTAGGAAAGGCAAATTTACAAAATTCAGAAGAGAAAACGGTGTGTTGGTGGGAAAATATTGTGAATTCGCTCCGTAGTCAATAGGACTATTCGTTATTATTTGTTGTCAATTCGCTATCTTGGTAGTGATAATCAACTTATTGATTGTTATGGTTTGAAATTTAGAGCGGCACTGCTCGAACTTTCGAACAGTGCCGCCTTGGCTGACGTATTTCCTTATTGTTGTTCGTTATCTAAACCTTCTTTTACAGTCTTGGCTTTCGCTTCTCCAATCACAGCGGAAATCTCCTCAAAAGAGGCTTCTTTGATCCGTTTTACGCTCTTAAATTCTTTCAGAAGCGCTGTTTTTGTCTTTTCTCCAATCCCTTTGATATTGTCTAATGCCGATGCTACCTGCCGTTTGCTGCGTTTATCACGATGGAAACTGATGGCAAAGCGGTGCACTTCATCCTGAATCTGTGTCAGCAAACGGAATAACGGGCTTTGCTGTTTGATACCGATAGTCTGCGGAGGAAATCCAAAAAGCAGTTCCGATGTGCGATGGCGATTGTCCTTTGCCAGTCCGGCAATCGGGATTGTTAAGTTCAGCTCATCTTCAATCACCTCTCTAACGACCTCCATTTGGCCTTTTCCACCATCGGTGATAATCAGGTCGGGCAGAGGGGCGTTTTCTTCAATAGCGCGCTGATAACGTCTTCTGACGACCTCTTTCATGGATGCATAGTCGTCAGGTCCTACAACCGTCTTTATATTGTATTTCCGATAATCCTTCTTTGAGGGTTTAGCCTTTTTAAAGACAACGCAAGCGGCCACGGCATCAGAACCCTGTATGTTTGAGTTGTCAAAGCATTCAATTTGCAAAGGCGGTCTGTTCAGATGCAGCTCTTGCTGTATCTCTTTCATTAATCGCATACTTCTTTGCTCCGGATTCAGCTTTTCCGCCTGTTTTAGACGGTCGGCTTTGTATTGCTTCACGTTTAGAATCGAAAGATCCAGCAATTTCTTTTTATCTCCCCGCTGTGGAACGGTAAATACGATGTTGTTTAGCTCCAAATCAAGTTCAAAAGGCACTATAATCTCTCTGGATTGACTCTTATAGCGTTCCCGCATTTCGATAATACCCAGTGTCAAAAGTTCTTCTTTTGATTCATTCAGCTTCTTTTTATATTCGAATGTAAACGCCTGGTTAATGGCGCCGTTTGTAATATGCAGATAGTTGATGAAAGCGGAATTGGACTCGTCCTCTTCAATAGAAAATACATCTATGTTGTGCAATACAGCGCTTACTACCTCCGATTTGGAACGGTAGTTTTCTATCAGAAGATATTTCTCTTTCACCTTCTGTGCTTCTTCAAACTTCATCTCACCGGCTAATGTCTGCATCCTTTCCAGTAGCATACGGCTGATTTCTTGTGTATTTCCTTTCAGGATCTCTTTGATTTCATCAATGTTTTTGAGATAATCCTCCTGTGATTGTAGCCCGATGCATGGTCCTGCGCAGTTCTTTATATGATATTCCAGGCATACGTTAAACTTACCAGCCCGTATATTCTCCGGAGTTAGGTTTAAACTGCAAGTTCGCAAAGGATATAAATGCTTTATCAGATCCAGTACCGCATACATAGATGGTATGTGACTATACGGTCCATAATACGAAGAACCGTTCCTGATAATCTTCCTTGTTCTGAAAACTCTGGGAAAATACTCGTTTTGTACGCAAATAGAAGGGTATGTCTTGTCATCCTTTAATAGAACGTTGTAGCGCGGCTTATATTTCTTTATCAGATTATTCTCCAGCAATAACGCATCTTCTTCCGTGTTGACTACAATATAACGAATATCGGCGATTTTGCTGACCAGCACTCGTGTCTTTCCCGGTTCATGCTCTTTGCTGAAGTAGGAGTAGACTCTTTTTTTTAGATTTTTAGCCTTTCCAACGTATATAATTGTACCCTCCGTGTTCAGGTATTGGTAAATACCCGGCTTCTCGGGAAGGTTGGCTACAATCCCTTTCAAATATTCATTGGCTCTGCTTTCTGGTTCTGTATTCATAATTGTTAGGTACGAAAGATCGCTAGCTGCTTACTTTTGACACATTCTCTGCAAATAGAGGTAAGTCCTTTATAAAGACAATACCGATTCTACTTCTACGTCATCTCCGAACAATAATTTTCCATTCAGTTCTTTCAATTCGATGATGAAGTTTACATATACCTTTTTAGGCTTTAGTCTTTTCACCAATTCGCAAGCTGCTTTCATGGTGCCTCCTGTTGCCAGCAAATCATCATGTAGTAGAATTACGTCGTTTTCGTCCAGTGCATCTTTGTGAATTTGCACCGTGTCTTTGCCATACTCCTTATCGTAGCTTTCTTCAATCGTTTCTGCTGGGAGTTTGCCCGGCTTGCGGATTGGAATAAAACCGGCGTTCAGACGGGTTGCCAGAATCGGTCCCATAATAAAGCCTCTTGATTCTATACCCACTACTTTGGTGATTCCTTTATCCTTATACATATCGAACATGATATTGGATAATTCCTGCAAGCACCATGGATCTTTGAATAGAGTAGTGACGTCGTAGAACAGAATTCCGGGAATCGGAAAATCGGGTACTTCCCGAATGCTTTTGATTAGTGTTTCTTTGCTCATAATCATTGAATTATATCGTTTCTTTAAATGCTTTGTTTCACGTGAAACGTTGCCGCTTATCGTCCCGAAAGCACCAGCAGCACGTTGATGTCGCTAGGAGAGACTCCCGGGATTCTGCTCGCTTGCGCGATTGTTTCCGGATCTATCTTTACCAGCTTTTGCCGAGCTTCGGTGGAAAGGGATTGAATGGTGGAATAGTCAAATTTTCCTTTAATCTTGATACTCTCCAATCGTGCTAGTTTTTCAGCTATCATTCTCTCTCTATCAATATATCCTTGATACTTGATTAGGATTTCGGCAGCTTCGAGAATCTCTTCTTTCCGGTCTTGATCCGAACTCGTCGCTTTTTCCAGTTCGCGTTGAAACGCCGGAACATATTCTGCTATATTTTCTATTGTCACTTGCGGGCGGTTCAGAATCTCTATCAACTTACAACCTTGACGTAGGGGAGTTGTCCCTATTTTTTCGAGAGCATCGTTGATTAGTGCCGGTTTCATCGAATAGTTGCGCGCGAAAGAAATGATTTGTTCCACGGCTTCTTTCTTGCCTCTTACTAACTGATATCGATCTTCTTTTGCCAACCCAAGCTTAAACGCTTTCTCTGTTAAGCGCATATCGGCATCATCCATGCGAAGCAGAATGCGGTATTCCGCACGCGAGGTAAACATACGGTAAGGTTCATCCACACCTTTGGTAACCAAATCGTCGATTAATACGCCAATATATGCTTCATCGCGAGCCAGAGTAAATGCTTCTCCGCCGTGGCAGTTAATGTGTGCATTGATACCGGCTATCAATCCTTGTCCTCCTGCTTCCTCGTATCCGGTGGTTCCGTTTACTTGTCCGGCAAAGAACAGGTTTTTGATAATCTTCGATTCTAACGTATGTTTTAATTGGGTCGGATCGAAGTAATCATATTCGATAGCATATCCCGGACGATAGATAACCAGATCTTTGAAAGCCGGGATTTGTTTCAGTGCCGCAATTTGTATTTCCATCGGAAGTGAAGAAGAGAATCCGTTAAGATATAGCTCTTGTGTTGTTTCGCCTTCCGGTTCCAGGAATAATTGGTGCTGGTCTTTATCGGGGAAAGTAACAATCTTGGTCTCGATGCTAGGGCAATAGCGTGGTCCGATACTTTGTATCTGTCCGTTGAATAGGGGGGAATCGGGCAAACCTTCGCGCAAAATCCGATGTACTTCTTCATTAGTGTAGCATGTCCAGCATTGAAGTTGCTTTAAGTGGTGCGTGCTGGTATTCATGAAAGAGAACTTGTGGAAGTCCGATTCGCCGTCTTGTGTTTCCATCTGGTCAAAATGAACACTACGTGCGTCAATTCGTACCGGAGTACCGGTTTTCATTCTTCCGTAGGTGATACCGTGGCGGGCGATGGATTCGGTCAACTGATAGGAAGCCGGTTCGGCCATTCTTCCTCCCGGTAATTTATGACGTCCTACATGCATCAGTCCGTTGAGGAAAGTTCCTGCGGTGAGCACAATGCATTTCGCTTTGAAGGTGACGCCCCATGCGGTGACCAATCCAGTGACCTCACCGTTTTCTACGAGCAGTTCACATACGGTATCTTGCCAGATATGAAGGTTGGGTGTATTTTCCAGTTTCTCTCGCCAGGACCAAATGAACTTAGCCCGGTCGCATTGGGCGCGGGGGCTCCACATGGCTGGACCTTTCGAGCGGTTTAGAATCCGGAATTGAATGGCAGTCTCATCTGTCACTAATCCCATCTGTCCACCCAATGCATCTATTTCACGTACAATTTGTCCTTTGGCGATTCCTCCTACAGCCGGATTGCAACTCATCTGTCCAATCTTGTTCATGTCCATAGTGATGAGACAAGTTTTGGAACCTAAATTAGCAGCGGCTGCCGCTGCTTCACAACCAGCATGTCCGGCACCAATTACAATTACGTCGTACTTAAAATCCATTCCTATCTTATTTATTATCAAACGCTGCAAAGTTACAGAAAAGTTGTGAGACTTGTATCTTCAAGCTGTTTTTGCTTCTGAAAATCCGAGGAGGAATCCGGCTTAACTGAAAAAAACGTCGTAATTTCGGGTTAGAAATATGCAGATTGTTCGAAAATAGACCGCTTATTGGCTTTTGTGATTGTATATTTTGGGATGGAATGGCAATAGTTTGTCTTTTCAATCCCTTGTTTTGCTTTCTTTTTGTTAGTTGTGTGCTTGCTCAATTATGAGTGCAACTAGAGAGTAAAAGGAAAGATTTGTTGAAAATGCGGATTGTTGTGAAAATAAACGTGAGGTTTACACTCAAAATCTACCCTACGTCTTGACATAAGTCAAAAAAATAAGTCTGAATGTAATTTTTTGTATGATGGCTTTTGCTGTTTTCGCAAACAGCTATACCTTTGCAGTGTAGTTGTGAAACTACTTATATTTTAGGTATTAGAAAAAGGTAATAATTAAAAGGTATTAGTTTATAAAACTAAGGTATTAGATTTTAAGATTAGTTTTTAGGAAAAAGATTGTTTTGATTAGGTATTAGGAAAAAGACGTTTTCAGGTAAAGAGTAAATGAAAGATGAAGAAAAAGAAGAATCCCATTTATGGGGATTCTTTAAAGGTGGAGCGGAATGATTCGCTCTTTTTTTGTGCCCTTTGTTCATTCTCTTCACATTGAGATAAGTCTCAATTTATCAGTCTTTTTACGTGATTCGTTGAGTGAAAATACCTCTTTCACATCCTTCACAGTCACTACCGTGAAGGATGTGCCGCATCTCTGGATACGCCATAATAACCGGGAGCAGGCACATACATCGGCTGATTGCGCAAACCGATATTCACCAGCTTTCCTTCTCCACGCAAACGTACCAAATGCATTTTGGCCGTAGTACGTGCCAAACCACACACTTCCTGAAAATCACGGCGGGTCATCATCTGATGTTCGGCAAAATATTCTTTCAACAGCATATCAATCTCCACCTCTGACACCTTCTCCGAATGACGGACATACTTGGACTGATTGGCGCGGACACCCACAAAATGTCCTTTCAGATTACTGTCAGGGCGAAATCGGACAGTTTTGAAAGCCACCTTATTAGTCTTATGCGGAGTGCTACGAGTCACTTTCCCCGTAGCAGCCAAAGTGGGATAAAAATAGCCGATCCCCTCGATATGTACTTCTTTTCCCTCTCGCAACGACTCGCCGAGAATCTTCGATAAGTTATCAAGCACATTCTTTACATCGCCCACAGTCAACGAACTGTAGTCATGAATCTTGTAACAAAGAGTATCCGTATCCACTTTTCCATTCATAAAGATACGCGGATGCAACGCCGCTTCTTCTTCCGAAGAAGCATTAGGATTTTCATACCAATCAAACACAATAGCCATTACTTCTTATCAATTTAAATGTGTAACTTCATCATAGGACAACTTTAATCGGCTATTCGGACGATTGGAATCGGCTGTTCAGTCAACTATTGTCAGCCAACCGGACAACTCCAGTCGGCTTTTCCTAAACAAGCACTAAAGATACGACAAAGTAACGATATATCAGCATAGAAAAGCTTGTTTTTCGTTTCAGAAGAAAATAAATATTTTCTTAGTTAAATACTTGCAAACCCCATATTTCATGTTATACCTTAGCAGCATCAACCGGTCGAAAAAACAACATTTATTCATTTAAAAAACAAGAAAAATATGAAGACATTAGAATATAACTCGAAACGTTTGGCAAAAAGAATACAAGCATTGATGAAAGAATCGTCAAACGTCATCGTTTCACCGAACACTTCAAAGAACGTACCGAAAATGCAAGAAATAGATGAACAGGAAGCATATAAACAAGAAGTACATAAACACCCCGTCCTTCTAACACGACAAGTGATTGACTTTTTGAAAGTACGATATGACTTCCGCTACAACTTACTCACCGAAGAAACCGAATTTCGCCCCTCCGGGCAACGAGAAATTCCTTTCTGCCGCATAGACAAGCGAGAACTGAATACTTTCTGCCTGGAAGCCCACAAAGAAGGAATCAACTGCTGGGACAAGGACCTTCAAAGATACATTTACTCTACCCTAGTGGAAAGCTACCACCCTTTCCGGCTTTATATGAACGAACTACCTGCCTGGGACGGAACGGATCGGTTGAAGCCCTTGGCGAAGCGAGTATCCGACACTCCTATATGGATAAAAAGCTTCCACACCTGGATGCTCGGACTTGCCGCCCAATGGCTGGGAGTGAATCAAACACAAGCAAACAGCGTAGCCCCGATACTTATCAGCGAAGAACAGGGACGCCATAAATCCACTTTCTGCCGTATGCTGATGCCGCCACAACTAGCCCGTTATTATTCGGATAATCTGAAACTAACCGCACAAGGCAATCCCGAACGTCTCCTAGCCGAGATGGGGTTACTAAACATGGACGAATTTGATAAATTCGGAGCACAAAAGATGCCGTTACTTAAAAATCTGATGCAAATGTCCAGCCTCAACATCTGCAAAGCCTATCAGAAAAATTTCCGGTCGCTGCCTCGTATCGCCTCTTTCATCGGAACAAGTAACCGGACTGACTTACTGTGCGATCCGACAGGCAGCCGCAGATTCATCTGCATTGAAGCGGAGCATGATATTGACTGTACCGGAATTGAACATTCACAAATCTACGCCCAACTGAAAGAGGAATTGCTTGCAGGTGCCCGTCACTGGTTCAACAAGGAGGAAGAACATGCTTTGCAACGTCATAATAGCGCATACTATCATGTCAACCCCATAGAAGACATTGTGTGCAACATATACGCGCCTGCCATGTTGGATGAACCGGATTGTCTGTCACTCTCCGCCGCTATCATTCATCAAGAATTGAAAAAGAGGTTTCCGGCTGTACTTCGTAATTGTACTCCTATCCAATTGGCGCAGATTCTGACTGCAACGGGTATCAGTCGACAGCATACGAGATTGGGCAATGTGTATTTGGTGAAGAAAGTGAAGGGCTGTGAAGAGTGAGAATGATACTACCTGTTCACATAAGATATCTGTGAATAAGATGGTTACGCCTCTGTGACGACTGTGAATGACAGCATATATCATAGCAATCAGAAAGTAGTAAACAATCAAGTCCCGAACATATTTTGATTGGTAATGATTTTATTGCAAATAATGTTATTACTAATCGAAGTATTTCTTATTTTTATATTCCTCTTTAAAGCTTGCGCCTTTTGTGCCCTGTTGCGTTTTATTTTTTATTTTGTAAGTCGGCAAGGTCTGCGTTTCTGAAAAAAAACAATATATTTGCATTCATAAATATCGCAAAAGTAAGTAGTTACGGTGATTTTTATAAATTTTGTTCTCTTTTTTCGCAGGAAAAGTGACAGTATGAACGATAAAATTGACATCATAGTAGCGGGAGTAAACCGGAAGGATAAAAAGATGTGGGGCGATTTCTACGATCGTTTTTATACTGCTTTATGTGTTTATGTTTCCAAGATATTGCCAGTCCCCGATGCGGTGGAAGATTTGGTACAGGAAGTTTTTATTTCTGTATGGGAGGGGAAGCGTACCTTTTCTGATATTAAAGAACTTACCAATTATCTTTATCGTGCCTGCTATAATAATGCCTTATTATATATACGTAATAATCAAATTCATGATACTATTTTAAGTTCTTTGGCGGAAGAAGAAAGTATGGTGGACGAAGATACGATTTATGCACTGACAGTAAAAGAAGAAATTATCCGGCAACTCTATTGCTATATCGAAGAACTTCCTGCCGAACAACGTCGGATTATTTTAATGAGAATTGAGGGACATACATGGGAAGAGATAGCGGAACGTCTGGAGATAAGTATCAATACTGTCAAAACCCAAAAGACTCGCAGCTATAAATTCCTCCGTGAAAGGTTGGGGGATTCCATTCATTCCATAATTCTTTTTTTATTTTTCTAAAAATAAAAAAACATTCTGATACTTCTTTGTCTTTTTATTGATTGATTAAAATTTATTCTATTTGTTAAAATCAAATCTTTTTCTTCTATATAATGACATTATGATATATTTCTACCTCTAAATTCTGATTCATTATTCTTTTATCTCAAAAAAATGTCATCTTTTTGTCACCCGTTTTTATGAGTTGTGTATATCTATAATAAAGATGAATTAAACAATTGTTTAATTAAAAAAACGCAATAAGATGAAGAAGTTCGAAAATGTATATCAAGACGCTGCTTTAATGAGAAAGGTTCTTTTGGGGGAGGCTGATGAAGTGGAACAAAAAGATCTTGAGAAACGGTTGGCAGAATGTCCGGACTTACGAAATGTATACGAGCAGTTACAGAGCGGGGAGACTTTGAAAGTCGCCTTTGGAGAATATCAAAAATATTCGTCAAAGAAAGCTTATCAGTCTTTTCTTCAGAGTATCGGGCAGATGGAATCGAAAGGCCGGAAGAGTCGTTCTCGTCGGGTGGGGTGGTACGCTGCTGCGGCTGTCGTTACTTTAGCCGTTGCTCTTTCTTTCTATATGTCGAATTATATCTCATCGGAAAAAGAAGGGAAAACTTTGATTCAGCCGGGAACGCAGCAGGCACAATTGACTTTGTCCGATGGCAGCGTGATTGATGTGCATAGAAAAGAAGTAAGCGTAGTAGTAGATGGCGTTCAAGTAAAATATAAGAAAGGAGTGCTGTCTTATCAGCCTACCGTCACGACACAACATGAGGAGAAAAACATTGAAGAACAATCTGGCAAATCAAATGAACTGGTAATACCGCGTGGAGGTGAAAATACTGTAATCCTTGCAGATGGAACGACAGTACATTTGAATGCCGGTTCTAAATTGACCTATCCGGTACGTTTTGCCGGTAAACGTCGAATTGTGCGTTTGGAGGGTGAAGCTTATTTTGATGTAGCAGGAGATGAGAATCATCCATTTGTGGTACAAACTCATCTCGGGGAAATAACTGTACTTGGTACTGAATTCAACGTGAATGCTTATGCCGATACCCCTGTTTGTTATACAACCCTAGTACATGGAAAAGTGAAATTCTCTACATTAAATGCGGAAACGGTTACTCTCTCACCGGGTGAACAAGCTGTTGTATTTGCCAATAGTTCAACGAAACGCAAGGTGGATTTGGAAGAATATGTTGGTTGGGTAGATGGTATGTACATCTTTAATGACCGTCCCTTGGGCGATATAATGAAGACATTCGAACGCTGGTACGACATACAGGTTTATTACGAAACCCCTAACCTGCGCGACATTACCTATAGTGGTAACTTGAAACGCTACGGAACAATAAATTCATTCCTGGATGCACTGGAACTGACAGGAGACCTTACTTATAAAATCAGTGGCAGGAATATATTGATATATGACAAAGTGGAAGAACAGGAATGGAAAAGATAGAATATTAGAATAGTTAGAATATTAGGTACACAAAAGTTTAATTATTAATTTATGAGAGAAAAACGATGGCTGCTATGTTTTCTAGTGGCAATGTGCTGTACGTTTAGTGCATGGGCATTACCGTCACAAGACAAGACGGTGACTTTGAAACTGCACAATGTCTCTATAGAGACTGTCCTGGATGCAGTGAAAAAACAGACAGGTGTGAATATGTTATATAATTCACAAATGTTCAAGGGTGTTCCTTCGGTATCACTTGATGTGAAGAACGAGAGATGGGATACAACTCTTAAATTAGTGTTGAATCCTCAAGGGTTTGACTATGTGATGAAAGACGGTATTGTTGTCATTCGAAAACAAAAGCGTGAAAACCGTGTCCGTGGTATGGTGACAGACTCACATGGAGAGCCGATTCCCGGAGCTAGTATTATTGTTAAAGGTACTCGTACAGGTACTTCTACCAATATTGAAGGTGAATTTACTTTGGACGTAAAAAGTGATAAGGTGGTGTTGGAAGTTTCTTTTATAGGTATGAAGAAGCAAACTGTCCAAGTGGATGCTACTCGTCGGAAAACGGTTGAAATTACATTGGTGGATGATGTCAAAACATTGGAAGATGTGGTTGTGACCGGATATAGCAATGTACGTAAATCCAGTTTTACGGGTAGTTCGACTCAGATTTCGGGTGATGACTTGCGTAAGGTGTCACAGACAAATATAATTGGGGCGATCCAGTCATTCGATCCCTCTTTCCGTTTGGTAGATAACGTACAATTTGGTTCTGACCCGAATGCTTTACCAGAAATGTATATTCGTGGACGTTCCGGTTTTGGCGTTAAAGAACTGGATAAAGATCAGCTTTCAAAATCAAATTTGGAGAATAATCCTAATTTACCAACTTTTATCATGGACGGTTTTGAAGTAAGCATTGAGAAGGTATATGACTTGGATCCTACCCGTATTGAGAGTTTGACGGTTTTGAAAGATGCTGCTGCTACTGCTATGTATGGTTCACGTGCTGCTAATGGAGTGGTGGTAATTACTACTGTTGCTCCGAAAGCAGGAGAGGTTCGTGTCTCTTATAACTTTACAGGAACGTTGGAAATGCCCGATTTACGGGATTATAATTTGGCAAATGCATCGGAGAAGCTGGAAATAGAGCGTCTCGCAGGATTATTTGATAAAGGACAAGCTAACATTCCATCGACTGCGGTAGGGATGAACAACTATTATAAGAAATACGCTTTAATTCAAAAAGGAGTAGATACGGATTGGATGTCTATTCCACTTCAAAATTCTTTCAATCATAAGCACAGTATTTACTTAGAGGGAGGAACACCTAATTTGCGTTATGGTGTGGACGGTTCATTTAATATAGCAGATGGTGTGATGAAAGGTACAGAACGTAATCGCTATAGTGCAGGCTTCTCTTTGGATTATCGCATCAAGAATTTGCAAGTAAGAAACTATGTATCTTTCGGGCATACGAAATCGAAAGAATCTCCGTATGGTTCGTTTAGTGATTTTAGCGGACTACAGCCTTATGACTCTCCTTATAAAGATGATGGAACACTCCGGGAGAAACTCACATATTCGAAAATTAGCGGACGTGACAATAATAATCCGCTATATGAAGCAACTTTGGGTAATTATAATTGGAACTCTTATGATGAGGTTATTGATAATTTGAGCTTTAACTGGTACCTGAATGATTACTGGACGGTTAAAGGGCAGTTCAGTGTAACGAAGAAATATTCCAAATCAGAGAAGTTTATTGATCCGCTTTCAAGTAAGACTAGTGTTACAGGTTCAAAAGATAATAATCTTGCCGGTGATTTGTATACGACGAATGGAGAAAGTTTGGATTGGAATTCCAATGCTTTTTTATACTATACACGTAGCTTTAACAAGCAGCACAATTTGAATGTTTCAGCAGGTTGGGAAGCAGCTTCAGGTACCACTGAGAGTACCAATGCTCATTATCGTGGATTTCCGTCGGGTGAGTTTCACTCTCTGAATTATGCGGCGGAAGTATATAAGAAACCTACTCGTACTGAGAATACCACACGAAGGGTTAGCGTATTAGCTTCTGCCAATTATACGTGGAATGATATTTATTTGGTAGACGCTTCTGTACGTTTCGACGGTTCGTCAGAGTTTGGGGCGAATCAGAAGTGGGCTCCTTTCTTCTCTGGAGGTTTGGGTGTTAATATTCATAACTATGATTTCTTCAAAAGTAACGGATATATCAATAAGTTAAAATTACGTGCTTCTTATGGGCGTACCGGTAAAGTTAATTTCCCGGCTTATGCTGCAACGACGATGTATGAAACTTTATTTGATGAATGGTATATAACAGGTTATGGGGCTGTATTGAAAGCTTTAGGTAATAAAGATTTGACTTGGGAAAAGACGGATAAGCTGAGTGTTGGTATCGAAACAAAAACGTTCCATGATCGCCTGACTGTTGATTTCGAGTATTACTATAATAAGACAATTGACTTGGTGAATGATGTCACTCTTTCCCAAACTTCCGGTTTCTCTACTTACAAAGATAATATGGGACAAGTTGCCAACAAAGGCGTAGAATTAAAACTTCGTGCGGATATTTATCGTGACAGAAACTGGAATGTGGCGTTATGGGGAAATATGGCGCACAATAAGAATGAGATTCTGAAGATTTCCGACTCTCAGAAAGCATATAATGAGAGAGTGGCCGCTTATTATAAAAATGAAGCACTTTATCAAGAAACATTAGGGCTGTCTCATGGTGCGGAATATTCGGTACCACTGCCACAGTATGAGGAAGGAGCTTCTCTGACTTCAATTTGGGCTGTACGTTCATTGGGCATTGATCCTACTACGGGTAAAGAGATCTTTTTGAACCGTGATGGCTCTATAGCTGATAAGTGGAATGCTGCGCAGGAGGTTGTAGTTGGAAATACAGAACCTAAATGTAGTGGTGCTTTCGGGTTGAACCTGTCGTATAAGAATTGGACTCTGTTTGCTTCATTTCTTTATGAGTGGGGTGGACAGGAATACAATCAAACATTGGTCAACAATGTGGAAAATGCGGACTTAGTGAACAAGAATGTCGATTTACGCGTATTGACGGACAGATGGAAAAAACCGGGTGACATAGCTCAGTTTAAAGATATTAAAGACCGGGGGATGACTACTTTGCCAACATCACGTTTCGTGCAGGATAAAGCATTGGTTCGATTGAATTCATTGAATGTCAGCTATGATTTTAACCGTGACTGGATAAAAAAACATCTCCGCATGAATCTGCTTCGTCTGGAAGCTTCTACGAGCGACTTGATAAACTGGTCCTCTATTAAACAGGAACGCGGATTGAGCTATCCGAGATCTTGGAAAGTGGAATTCTCATTAAAAGCACAGTTCTAAAAAAAAGAAGAAAAAATGAAAAAGATATATACAATAATATTTGTGTCATGTCTAGCAGCTATCTCGTTCAGTTCTTGTAGTGACTGGCTGGACGTGAGACCTGCGGATGAGATAAAGGAAGAATATTTGTTTGAGACAGGAAATGGTTATCGTACAGCTCTGAACGGTATATACCGGAAGTTGGCGACTTTCGATTTGTACGGTAGTAATCTGAGCTGGGGGTTGATAGATGGCTGGGGACAGGTATATGACTTGGACAAAGCCCCCGACAGCGGTGGTGGTAAAGCTATGAAGAAATTATCGAAGTTTTTGTATAAGAACTCTGAACTTACTCCTACAACAGATGCTATGTGGAGCGCAGCGTGGAATATCATAGCCAATTGTAATAACCTTGCACAGCAGGTGGCAGAGGAAGATACAATGCTGTTCTACAAACGTACGCAGGAGAAAAATATGATTTTAGGAGAAGCTATTGCCTTACGGGCGTATATGCATTTTGATTTGTTACGTATATATGCGCCGTCTTTGGCTATGAATCCGGGAGATAGGCTTTTTATTCCTTATGTGGACAAATATCCATCTTATTTATCCGATCGACAAACAGTCGGTTACTGTTTGGAACGCATCATCGCTGATTTAGTAGAAGCGCAAAAGATTTTGAAGGATGTGGATAAGTCATCAGAGTTTACTTCGGGTAATCGTTTTACTAAGTCTCCTTCCGGAGAAGAACGTTTTGTGTGGTACAGAGGATTCCATCTTAATTATCATGCCGTAACTGCGGAGTTGGCTCGTGTTTACTTATATGCAGGACAATCGGAAAAGGCCTATGAAACAGCGAAGTTACTAATAGATATTAATGCTGATAAAGGTTATTATAAGGCAGTAACAAGTAGTTATAGTGGACCTATGAATATAGAGAATGGGAATATAAAGATGTATGAAGACATTATATTTGCATTATATTCTACAGATCAGACTGATTGGGATTTGGAGATTAATCATGCAAGTGATAATGCTACCAAACCGGATGATGAAAAGTATCTGGCTTTGAGTGATGCTGTGATAACGAAATTCTTCGGTACCGAAAGCGATAAAGACTGGCGTCTTAAGTATCAGTTAGGACCGAATACTTCTTCTTTTTATCGTTCATTGAAGTATAAAAAACAAGATGAAGGTTCTGGTTTTGGTAAAGTGAATAGTACAATGGTGCCTATGATTCGTATGTCTGAAGTATATTATATAGCTGCAGAGGCTATTTATGATACAGATAAGGAATTGGCCAAGACATATCTTAAAACTGTGAAACAAGGGAGAGGTATTAGTTCTCCTGACCTTAGCAAATCGGGTACGAAGCAAGACTTTATTAATCTGATTGTTGATGACGCCCGTCGCGAGTTTATTGGCGAAGGACAGACTTTCTTTTTATACAAGCGTTTGAAACGGAACTTGGAAGGGTCGGATGAAAAGCAGTCCGTAGAATATCCGGCGATTGAAGATAATTTGGTGATGCCATTGCCTGATTCGGAAAGCAATATTTAAATTTTGAAAGATTGAAGATATATGAAAAGAATAAGTTTTTATATAGTCATTGTATTGTTGGGAGTCTCCTTCTTTACTTCTTGTGAGGAGCAAGGATTACTGACCCATACAAATGATGTGTCATATATTGCATTTGAGAAAAATATGACAACAGATACAACAGGTGTATCTTTTAAGTTTTACAATGAAGGTGAAAATGCTAAGATATTATTAGGAGTTACCATTTCTGGAAAAGTACAGGATAAGGATTTGGAGTTTACGGTCAGTGTAGATCCGGAACGAACGACTTTGCCTGCTACCCAATATGAATTGCCAGAGAAGTGCGTAATTAAAGCAGGAGAACTAACCGGAGAAATATTGGTGGTTCTGAAGTATTACGAAAAATTGGATACGAAAGCTGAACTGCTGACGTTGCAAGTGAATGACGGTGGTGAGGTTCGTCAAGGTCCGAGTGTCTATTCACGTGCTATTATTTCCGTATCTAATTTGTTGTTTGCACCTGAGTGGTGGGCTAGAAACGACGGTGATGTGAATAATCCCTACAACATTGTTGAAGAATGGTATTTGGGGAGGTATTCGGAAAAGAAATATTTAATGTTTTTGGAAGAATTGAAAAAAGACGGGGTGGTATTTGACGGAAAAGATATGTTTATATTGCGTAAATATGCACTGCGTCTGAAAAATAGAATTAAAGATTATAATACTCAACATCCGGATGAACCCATGAGTGATGAGTATGGTAAAATGGAAATTCCTGTTGCCGGATAATTAAAAAACGGAAGAAGTATGAAAAAGATAACAGTTTATATTTTATTACTACTTTTATTGAGTAGCATTTGCAGTTGCCTGGATGATAAAAACAATTATGATTATACACCGATTAATGAACTGAAAGGCACTATTAGTAATATTGAAAAAAACTATAGTGTTGGGATAGATGAAGACTTAGTTATAACACCTACGTTTGAGTTTACAATTGATAAAACAGATCCGGATGTGAGTTACGAATGGAGACTAGACGGAGAATTGTTGAATGTAAAAGCACCTTCGTATACTTTCAATTCTCATAAGATCGGATTGTTTGAACTCACATTTTCCGTCATCGACAATAAAACAGGGGTTAAGTACTCTGCTTCAACAGACATTTTGGTTCGTTCTCCTTATCAGAGAGGATGGGTGGTTTTGTCTGACGTAGATGGAAAGTCAACACTTTCATTTATCAAGATTAAGACCTTGTATGGTGTGTCAGAAACTGTGAATATCTGGGGTGAGAAAGTGGTACGTGATTCTATCGCATATCATTCTGTCGAAAAGTATTTAGTCAAAGATTTAGGAACCAACCCCAAAGGTGTTTTTGAGCATTTGGGTTATCCTAGTACTTTCGGACAGGTAGAGACTGTATATGATGAACTGGTAGTGATGCAAGATCGTTGGGTGGAGCTGAACGGTAATACTTTGGAGCGTGAAGTATATACAGAGGATGAGTTCTATGGGGATTTGCCGGTGGGAGGCTTCAAACCTGTAGAAGCTGCCATGTCTTACTCTGCAAAATTTATTCGTGATGAAAATGGATATATTTATATGCACACGAAGCCGGTTGCAAATGATTTTCATGCTGGAGCCTATATGTCTATTCCACTGTGGAATTATACTAAATTCAGTGCTTTATATCCTGTACAGAAGTTTAAGGACAGAAATATGGATGCGGTTCTGGCTCTCCGTGAAGAGGATAACTCATTGGTAATTATTCGAAATGGAGGTGGGGTGAAGAATAGTTCCAATGATCCGACATTTTATGATAATACGGTGAAGGATACCGGAGAAATAGTTGAATTTGAAGGAGAGGATGCTAAGAACTTTCAGAATATGCGTGATGAAAGTATTGTAACAATGAAAACTGCGTCAGTTAATGTGAATGGCGACATGATGCAAGCATGGGTTGCCTTGATGAAGGGTAACGATATGTCTTATCAATTGCGCTATTTCAGAATGAAGAATAAAAAATGGGATATATATGATTATTATGAAAATGACTTGACGTCATTGAAAAATAAAGAGTATACAGATATGGCTGTATTTGAACAAAAGCAGTATGTTGTTATTGCAATGGGGAATGAATTGTGGTATTGCCAATATGTGAAAGGTGTGGCATCTGCTCCAAAATTGATTCATACATTTGACAAGAAGGTGATTGCTCTTTCATCTAATGATATATATTTGTATCCAAAATATGGAGTTTACAACGGTCAGTTAGGGGTTGCCTTGGAAGACGGAAGTTTCTTTATATATGGGGTGGAAGAGAAGGACAAGCAAGAATCTGGATTGGTTAATGATGTAAAAATAAAACAATTATACCCGAATGAGGAAAGTGAGAAGGAGGGAGATAATAATTTTGGAAAAATAGTGGATGTACTATATAAAATAGGAAATGCTAACCAGATTGTTCAGTATGACCTTTAAAATAACTTGATCTATATAGATTATGCGGGGAATCGCATTGAGTCTTGAATACTTTATGTGATTCTCCTTTGTTTATTTGAATATGAGAAAAAGAATATTATTTATAGTTTTATTTGCTTGGTCAGGCATTCTGCATGCTTTTTCCCAACAGCAGGCCAACTATGAATTGGCAAATGAATTTCAGGCTTTCGGTTTAGGGGGTAATTTTACTGCTAATAGTCTAAATCTCTGGCCGAATGAAATTAATGGAACAGATAAGTTTTGGTTTGAATTTCATACGACTGTCGGGAAGGATTACTATTTTGTAGATCCTGAACGTCGGTTAAAAGAACCATTGTTTGATAAAGGGAAACTGGCATCGGGAATTGCACAGATTACTAGGGGTGTAGTGGACAGGAATAAACTGGAGTTGAGTGATATCAAATTTTCTGAAAACCTGGCTTCTTTTTCTTTTTCTTATAAAGGTAGGAACTATGAATATAATCGCCTGACACACCAGATTGTAGAGAAAAAGAAAGAAAAGAGTCGGTCATTATTTGATCGTTACTCATGGATGAAATATTCGCCAGACAGAAAATATCTTGTGTATGTGAAGAAACACAATCTGTATGTGAAAGGTAATGGGGAGATGGGAATGGATACGACGGAAGTGCAGTTGACCACTGATGGAGTTCGGTATTATTCTTATGCGCATGATGGAGGAACGGACGAAGAAGGAGAAGTCATGTCTGATATCTGTTGGTGCCCCGATTCAAGGCATCTTTATTTAGTACGCGAAGATGAACGTCTGCTTAGAGATTTTTGGGTGATAAATTCGTTGGATGACAGGCCTTCCCTGACTACTTATCGTTATGAATTCCCTGGTGATAAGAATGTAACCCAAAATGAACTGGTTATAGTTGATGTGATTGGGCGTACCGTAAAAAAAACAGACATAAGTAAGTGGCCGGATCAATACATAAATCCTTTGTGTGTGACAAAGGATAGTAAATACCTCTTTTTTGAACGTACGAAACGTACATGGGACGAAGTGGATTTGTGTTCTGTCAACCTCTCTACAATGGAGGTGAAAGAAATAATTCATGAAGTTGACAAACCGTATCGTGATCCGCATGCTCGTAGTGTCGCTATTTTGAATGATGGTAAAGATATTCTTTTTCGTTCGGAGCGTACGGGATGGGGGCATTACTATCATTATGATGGTAATGGAAAGTTGAAGAATGTGATGACTTCCGGTGAGTGGGTGGCAGGTCAGATAGCTTCTATTGATACTTTGGGGCGAACAGTATATCTATATGGATATGGCAGGGAAAAAGATATTGACCCATCTTATTACATGCTCTATAAAGTGCATATTGATAGGGAAGGAGTAACTCCATTAAGTACGGAAGACGGTCAGCATCAGGTTAAATTCCTGAAGTCTAATAGATACTATATTGACACTTATTCAAGAGTGGATATGGAACCTAAAATCATGTTGAAAGATAACAAGGGACAAGGGATTCTTGAATTGGCAAAGCCGGATATTGAATTAGTCTACAAAGCCGGATGGAAAAAACCGGAACGTTTTGTTGTGAAGGCTGCTGATAATATAACCGATTTACATGGAGTAATGTGGAAACCGGCAGACTTTGATTCTACTAAGGTATATCCGATTATTTCTGTGGTATATCCGGGGCCTTACTTTGGTCAAGTTCCTACTTCATTTACCTTAGAAGACAGATGTTGTACCCGTTTGGCGCAGTTAGGTTTTATCGTAATTGCTGTGTCTCACAGAGGAGATACTCCTATGCGTGGAAAGGCATACCATCGGTTTGGTTATGGTAATATGCGTGATTATCCATTAGCTGATGACAAATATGCTATTGAGCAGTTAGCTCGGAGGTATTCATTTATTAATGGTAAAAAAGTCGGTATCTACGGTCATTCCGGTGGAGGATTTATGGCTGCTGCAGCCATCTGTACTTATCCGGACTTTTATAAAGCTGCTGTCTCCTGTTCCGGAAATCATGATAACAATATCTATAATCGTGGGTGGGGAGAATGCTATAACGGTGTGAAGGAAGTGGAAAAAGTAGTAAAAGATAGTTTGGGTAATGAGACAAAAGAGTATGGATACAAGTTCAATGTGAAGCCGAATACGGAGATTGCCAAGAATTTGAAAGGACATTTAATGCTCGTCACCGGTGATATGGACAAGAACGTGAACCCTGCTCATACTTATCGCATGGCGCAGGCATTGATTGAAGCCGGCAAGGATTTTGATATGCTGGTGATTCCGGGTGCCGGCCATGGATATGGTTCTGCTGATAAGTATTTTGAGAAGAAGATGTACCGTTTCTTTGCCAAGCATTTGCTGGGTGATACTCGTGCAGACTATTGGGGAGATATTAACCGTAACAAATAAGACAATAGATAAGATTTTATGAAAAACTCTCTCTTTAGATATGTGTGCCTGGTGGTTGCATTGTTGATATGTAGCTTTGCCGATGCACAGCAGAAAGCGAATTATAAGTTAGCGGAAAAGTTCCGTCTGTTAGAACAGAATCCTATAATAAAGTATTCAACAGAAGTCAAGCCAACGTTTATTAATGGTACGGACTGTTTTTATTATTCGTTTACTACACGTGAAGGAAAGAAGTATTATTATGTAAATCCGAAGAAAAAGGAAAAACGTCTTCTGTTTGATACGGCTGAATTATTGAGTAAAATTGCAGTATATACCAAGAAAGCCTATTCTTCGGCAGATCCATATTTGTCTTTCACTTTCATGAAGGATAACGAAACGATTCGTATTGATTTTGACCGTGGACTTTATACGTACAATATTCATACGAAAGCACTGAAGCAGCTTAATGAGAAACCATCTTATGGAAATAGTGATCCGTATTGGATGAAGTATTCTCCAGATAGTCTTTATTTTCTTTATGCCAGCAAGGATAATTTGTATTTTGTTGGGAATCAAAAGAAAGGGCAAGATACCATTCCTGTACAACTGACAACGGACGGTGAGCCGAATTATACATTTAACCGTGAAGATGAGGGTAAGCTGGAAGGACGCTTCGGAGCCGAATCTACTCATTGGATTCCAGGTAGCCATCGTTTTTATGCTGTTCGTGAGGATAACAGGAAAGTGCGTGATTTATGGTTAATCAATTCGTTGTCTACTCCATATCCGACACTGAAAACTTATAAAGCCGAACTGGCAGGCGATAAACATGTCACCCAATATGAATTGTTGATTGGAGATGTCGATACCCGTGAAGTGAAGAAAATCGATATTAATCGCTGGCCTGATCAGTATATTGACATATTGTATATTTCAAAGGACGGGAAGCGTTTGTATTTCCAACGTTATAACCGTCCATGGAACCAGTCGGATATTTGCGAGGTAGACGTAGAAACCGGAAAAGTGCGCGTAGTGATTCATGAAGAAAACAAACCATATCTCGATTATCAGATGCGTAATGTTTCTTTCCTGAATGACGGGAAAGAAATCCTTTTCCGTTCCGAACGTAATGGTTGGGGACACTATTACCTGTATGACACAGCAACGGGAAACTTAAAGAACCAACTGACCGATGGAATATGGGTAGCTGGTCCGGTTACCAAGATTGATACTATCGGGCGTAAGATGTATTTCTATGGTTATGGTCGTGAGAAAGGCATTGACCCTTATTATTACATTCTTTATGAAGCTCAACTGGATCGTCCGAATGCTGTTCGTCTGTTAACTCCGGAGAATGCGTCACATGATGTCAGTATCTCTCCGTCTTACCGATATATGGTAGATTCTTATTCTACTGTTTCGCAGGAACCGGTGAATGTGGTTCGTAACCGGAATGGAAAGGTGATTATGACGTTGGAAAAGCCCGATTTGCAGCCTGTCTATGAGATGGGATGGAAAGCACCGGAACGCTTTAAGGTAAAAGCTGCCGATGGAGTGACCGATTTGTATGGCGTGATGTGGAAACCTGCCGACTTTGACTCGACAAAGGTTTATCCTATCATTTCGAATGTTTATCCGGGACCGTTCTTCGAATATGTGCCGACACGTTTCACGATTAATGATGTTTATAATACCCGTTTGGCTCAACTGGGGTTCATTGTAATCACTGTGGGGCACAGAGGTGGCACTCCGATGCGCGGAAAGGCTTATCATACCTATGGATACAACAATATGCGTGATTATCCGTTGGCGGATGATAAATATGCTATTGAGCAACTGGCTGCCCGTTATCCGTTTATTGATGCCACCAAAGTCGGTATTTACGGCCATTCCGGTGGAGGGTTTATGTCGGCGGCTGCCATTTGTACTTATCCTGATTTCTATTCGGCTGCTGTTTCATCGGCAGGTAATCATGACAATCGTATTTATAATAAAGGCTTTGTTGAGATTCATTTCGGTGTAGATGAGAAGGTGAAAACGACTAGAGATAGTTTGGGAGTAGAAAGTACGATGTATGATTATAGTGTCCGTGTACGTCCGAATCAAGAGTTGGTAAAGAATTACAAGCACGGCTTGTTGCTGTTTACCGGTGCGATGGATAAAACTGTGAATCCTGCTAACACATTGCGTCTGGTGGATGCATTGATTAAGGCTGATAAGGATTTCGAAATGTTTGTATTGCCGAAATGTACACATGGATTCTTCGGTGAGTCTGAGGATTTCTTCGAGCATAAGATGTGGCGTCACTTTGCCCGCTTGTTATTGCATGACAACTCGGCTGATTCTGATGTCGATTTGAATAAGGATATGATTAAAGATGACAGGAGAAGATAAGATGAACCGGATATTTGTATATATAGGGATTATAGCAGGATTGTTGCTGGGGGGAAGCTTGTCTGTTGAGGCTCAAAAGAAACCGTTGGATATAGAAGCATGTACATCTTGGAAACGTATTGATGCACCGGATATTTCACCGACAGGCAGATGGGTGACTTACCGTATATCGTTGATGGAATATAATCCGGCTAGCAAGGAAGAAAAAAAACTGCATTTATTCGATTCCCGTACGCGGAAGGAAATATTGCTGAATGGCGATATAGAGCGTCTGGAGTTTTATAATAACGACCAGGGAGCTTTTTATCGGTTGGCAGACTCGGCAGGAGTAATGAAAACATTTTTGTTGTCATTGCCTTCGGGAGTAAAGACCGAATGGAAACATAAAGAGGCTTTTCGTCCTGTGGAAGGGACCCCTTACTCAATCTCTGTAACTAATGTGTCGAAAGATACGGTAAATCATGTTCCGGCTTTTAACAGGCTGGTGGTACGTCATCTGAAGACAGAAGTTGCTTTTCATATTGACAGTATCGGCTATCATACATTATATGACGGAGGACGTTCTATTCTTTTCATTCGTAAAAAGTCAGACAGGAACGAGCTATGCTATGGCCCTTTAGCTGGTCCATATAAGACTCTTTATCAGAGTTCTGTAAAGAGTGAACCCTCTTCTTATAGTTTTAATGAAAAAGAGATGATCGGGGAGTTTAGCGTAAATGATTCTTTGTGGTATGCTTTTTCATTAAAGAAGCCGGGTTGTAACTTGCTTTTTGACCGGAAAGAAATTGTTTTGCCTGATGGTATGTCTGTCGGACGTATTGACTTGTCTAAAAGCCATAATTTTTTGATACTTGAACTTCGGGACTCACAGCAGATTTCCCGTAGAAGGGAAGAATCGGAGAAGAAACCGGACAAGAGTTTTGAATTAGAGTTGTGGACGTGGAACGAAATGGAAGTTCCGACTTTACAAAGGGGCGGACGTTATAGGCAAGATAAGTCGGTGACGTATATTTATGATATTTTTTCTAAGAAGCTCACAGAAGTTGCTCCATTTACCGTAGATTTACTCTTACCATCGGGAGCAGAGAATTTGAACTATGTGCTTTACACAGATGAATCTCCTTATAAGATGCAGCGTGAGTGGTTGGATCGGTTGCCGTTCGATATATATTCAGTGAATGTGCATACAGGTGCAAAACGGTTGATCGGACGTAGTTATCGTACAGCTCCCAAATGGTCGGTAAATGGCAAGTGGGCAGTAATGTATGATCCGATTGCTCAAGTCTGGAATAAGTTTGATGGTGCTACCGGTAAGGTTGTTAATATATCTGATGCTATCGGTTATCCAATGTTCATGGAAAGTTATGATAAACCGGCTCCTGCTCCCGCTTATGGAATAGCAGGGTGGACGGCTGACGGGAATAATGTGTTTCTGTACGATGCATATGACTGGTGGAAGATTGATTTGACAGGAGAACGTCAGCCGGAGTGCCTGACTAAAGGATATGGTCGCAAGCATGGCAAATCTATTCGTAAAATGACGAGTAATATAGATAAGGATGTTTTTCAGAAAGACGAAAAAGTCATAGTTAGCCTTTGGGATAAAGACACGATGGATGAGGGTGTCTATCAGCTTGATATGAAAGGCCGTCTGAGAAAATTGATGGAGGGGAATTATGTATATACTATACATCGTTTTTCTGACAATCATGAGTATTGCGTTTGGAATCGTCAGAATGTATCGGAATTTAGGGATTTGTGGTGGAGTAAGTCCGATTTCTCCAATCCCGTTAAAGTGACGAATGCGAATCCTCAACAAGCAGATTATAAATGGGGTACAGTTAAACTGATAAAGTGGACTAATTATGAGAATAAGGAAAATAAGGGGTTGCTTTATCTTCCGGAAGATTATGATCCTCAAAAAGAATATCCGGCGTTGGTGCAGTTTTATGAAACTCATTCCGGTGAGTTGAATATTTATCATGCACCTTTGTTGAGTAGTGCGTTAGGGGATCCTATGTATTTTGCCAGCAATGGTTATATTGTGTTTATGCCGGATGTGCATTTCACGGTTGGGACTCCCGGTCAGAGTTGTTATGATGCTGTTGTGAGTGGAACGAAGTATCTGATAGAGCAGGGGATAGCACATCCCGGGAAAATAGGCTTACAGGGACATAGCTGGTCTGGCTATCAAACATCATATTTGGTGACAAAGACAGATCTTTTCACTTGTGCCAATATAGCGGCTCCAATTACGGATATGGTGACCGGATATTTGGGAATTCGTAATGGAAGCGGTCTGCCACGATATTTTATGTACGAGGAAACACAAAGTCGTATGGGAAAGACTTTATGGGAGGCAAAAGATAAGTATCTGGCAAGTTCAGCAATTTTGGAGGCTGATAAGATACATACACCTTTGTTGATATTACATAATGATGAGGATGAGGCTGTTGCATATGAACAAGGACGTGCTCTTTATTTGGCTATGCGTCGCTTACAACGTCCTGCATGGTTGTTGAATTACAAAGGTGAAGGACATTTCGTACTGGGAAGAGGTGCACAGAAAGACTGGACAATCCGGATGATGCAGTTCTTTGACTATTACCTGAAAGGAACAAAAGAACCACGTTGGATGAAGGAAGGTATTCATCTGCGAGAGCGTGGAATTGATCAGAAATACGATTTACTAAAAAAATAAATATTGATTTAAGATGAAAAAATTATTGATTACGGCTATGGCTCTGTCTTGTTTCGCTTTAAGCTACGGACAGAAGAAAGTAGAAAAACAGATTATCGGAAAATGGTGCAATCCTTATACATACAAGTCTACGGGTGAGTTGAAAGGATTTGAGTTCAAGAAAGGTGGTAAGTGTTCTGCTATCAATATTCCGTCTTTAGATTTGAAAACGTGGAAAGTGGATAATGGTTATCTGATTGTGGAAGGATTCAGCAAGGAAGATGATGGAAAGGTTGAGGTGTACAAAACTCGTGAGCGTATCGGCTACCTGACATCGGATTCATTGCAGTTGATAGTGAACGAAGGAACTCCTCGTTTGGCTTTCCTGTACCTAAATACAAAATCAATTAAGGAACTGGTTACTCCTGAAGTGAAGTAACTCCAAACTATTAATAAATTGACTAAATCTCTCTCTTAATAATTTAGTGTTAATTAGCATAAGCTAATGGAGTGCCTCGGCGTAGTGATTACGCCGGGGTTTCTTTTTTATGAAAGGCGAATTGAAAAGCAGTGTACGAATTGAAAGCAATGAGCGCTTATCGCAACATCCCCAATGCCTTATTCTCAGCTGCTTCCATAACTTCCCGTTCTCCGGGACCTTTATCATTAATGCCGCACAAATGAAGAATTCCGTGGATAATCACACGATGTAGTTCGTCTTCGTATGAAGCACCAAACTGTTCCGCATTGGTGCGTATCGTATCCAGGCTGATGAATAAGTCACCTGATAGACGATCGCCTTCACAATAATCGAAAGTAATAATGTCCGTGTAGTAGTCATGTTGCAGATACTGACGGTTTACCTCCAGAATTTTTTCGTCCGAGCAGAAGATATAAGCGATTTCACCGAGTCTTTTTCCGTAAGAAGCAGCTACGGTCTTTATCCATTCCGTAGTCTCACGTTTCTTGATATCAGGCATTTTTACGCCTTCTGTTTGATAAGTTACAGCCATAGTTGAATGTTATGATTTAAAAGAAAAATAAATAACTGATTAAGATAGCGGCTATGATACCCGAAAAGTCAGCTATCAGACCGCAAGTCACTGCATTACGAGTTTTGGTAATTCCTACACTGCCGAAATAAACGGCCAGAATGTAGAATGTGGTATCTGAAGCTCCGCGTACTATGCAACTCATACGCCCTACAAACGAATCCGGTCCCAGTTCTTTCATCGTATCAATCATCAATCCGTTGGCACCGCTACCGCTAAGCGATTTCATCAATGCAGTAGGCAGTGCCCCTACAAAGCTCGTATCAACTCCGCATGAGCCTACTATGTAGCCAATGCCTCCCACTAGAAAATCCATAGCTCCCGAAGTGCGGAACACGGCGATTCCTACAAGGAAAGCAACCAGATAGGGTATGATACGTACAGCTGTCGTAAATCCTTCTTTAGCTCCCTCTACAAACGAATCGTATACATTGATTTTTTTCCTGACTCCCGTCAGAATAAACAGGATAATGACACTGAACAGCAGAATATTCGCTATCAATGTAGAATAAGTACCCATATCCTCTCGTGAAACGCTTAGAAACAGATAAATCAATCCCGAAAAGAAAAGACAGATAACACCCATTAAAATGAGAATAGGCTTATTGATTAAGTTTATCTTTTGAGCGATACTGACTGCTATGACTCCTACTAAAGTTGAAATGAAAGTACTTAGCAGGATAGGGATAAATACATCCGTAGGCTGTGCAGCCCCCATTTGTGCACGATACACCATGATACTGATTGGAATGATGATAAGGCCGGATGTATTAATCACCAAAAACATAATCATCGGATTGGAAGCCGTATCCTTATTCGGATTCAGTTCTTGCAGTTCTTTCATCGCTTTCAGTCCCAGCGGGGTGGCGGCATTGTCCAAACCGAGCATGTTGGCAGACATATTCATAAAGATGGAGCCTAACACCGGATGCCCTTTAGGAATGTCCGGAAACAGGCGGCAAAGCACCGGACTAAGAAAGTGGGCCAGCGCATTAATCAATCCGCTGTTCTCGCCGATTTTCATGATGCCCAACCAAAGGGCCAGTACACCCGTAAGTCCTAGCGATATCTCGAATGCCGTTTTGGAGGAGTCGAATGTAGAGTTCATGATAGCCGTAAATATCCCCGTATCTCCCAAAACAATCACTTTTATAAGAGCGATGATAAAGGCTATGACGAAAAATCCTATCCAAATGTAATTTAGAACCATAGTTGATAACGTGTATATAGATAGTGCAAAAGTAGTTATTACGTTTCAAATAAACTAAATCTTCGTCTTTCTTATACTGAAAATGAATGTAAATCTCTATCTTTGTCTCCTACTTTCAAGAAATAAATGGAACAGGAAGATTTTAACATACGCGAACATCAGCTTACTTCAAAAGAACGGGATTTCGAGAATGCACTCCGTCCGTTAAGCTTTGAAGACTTTAGCGGGCAGGACAAGGTGGTGGAAAACCTTCGCATTTTTGTGAAGGCGGCACGTCTGCGTGGCGAAGCACTCGACCATGTGCTGTTGCACGGCCCTCCCGGATTAGGAAAAACAACTCTTTCGAATATTATCGCTAACGAATTAGGAGTTGGCTTTAAAGTAACTTCCGGTCCGGTGCTCGATAAACCGGGGGATCTGGCAGGAGTGTTAACCAGTCTCGAACCGAATGATGTACTTTTTATCGATGAAATTCATCGGTTGTCACCCGTAGTGGAGGAATATCTTTATTCGGCGATGGAAGATTACCGCATCGATATTATGATCGATAAGGGACCTTCGGCACGCAGCATCCAGATAGATTTGAATCCTTTCACGCTGGTTGGTGCAACCACACGTAGCGGTCTGCTGACGGCCCCGCTTCGTGCACGTTTCGGTATTAATCTTCATTTGGAGTACTATGATGATGATATTTTGAGCAATATCATTCGTCGTTCTGCGTCCATACTGGATGTGCCTTGTTCGGTACGTGCAGCATCGGAGATCGCTTCCCGTAGCCGCGGAACGCCCCGTATTGCCAATGCCTTGCTCCGTCGGGTACGTGATTTTGCGCAGGTGAAAGGCTCCGGTTCTATCGATACGGAGATCGCTCAGTTTGCATTGGAAGCACTGAATATTGATAAGTACGGCCTGGATGAGATAGACAACAAGATACTTTGCACCATTATAGACAAATTTAAAGGTGGTCCGGTAGGTATCACTACCATTGCCACGGCTTTGGGAGAAGATGCGGGAACCATTGAGGAAGTTTACGAACCTTTCCTGATAAAAGAAGGATTTATGAAGCGTACTCCCCGTGGACGTGAGGTGACCGAACTTGCCTATAAACATTTGGGAAGAAGTCTTTATAACAGTCAAAAAACGCTGTTTAATGACTAACATAAAGCGTCATGTGACAAGTGGTATTAACGGTATAAAAGAACTTTATAAAGCATAGTTGGATGATGAAGCAATGGACTACTTTACTTGTTTTTCTCTTTTTGAGCTTGTCTTTATCGGCTCAACAGGAATATGGGAGGGATATTTTTGTCTCTTCTAAAGGAGACTCTTTACCTTATCGGATGATTCATCCCGAATCGGTGAAGCCAGGTGAAAAGTATCCGCTCGTACTGTTTCTGCATGGAGCCGGCGAACGGGGAAATGATAATGAGAAACAGTTGACTCATGGTGGACAGATGTTTCTTAATCCGGTCAATCAAGAGAAGTATCCCGCTTTCGTTCTAATTCCACAGTGTCCGACAGACGGTTACTGGGCTTATACAGGACGTCCGAAGTCGCTTATCCCTACAGAAATGCCAGTGGGACAAGAGATCAGTCCTATATTGCAAACGCTTAAACAGTTGCTCGACTCTTATCTGGTAATGCCCGAAGTGGACACACAACGGGTTTATATTATCGGTCTTTCAATGGGAGCGATGGGAACGTATGATTTAGTCGTGCGTTATCCGGAGATTTTTGCAGCTGCAGTTCCTATTTGCGGTACAGTCAATCCAAGTCGGCTATCGGTTGCCAAGGATGTGAAATTTCGTATCTTTCACGGAGATGCGGACGATGTAGTTCCGGTGAAAGGTTCTCGCGAAGCGTATAAAGCACTGAAAGCTGCCGGTGCAGATGTGGAATATATTGAATTCCCCGGTTGCAATCATGGGAGCTGGAATCCGGCTTTCAATTATCCCGGATTTATGGATTGGTTGTTCAAACAAAAGAAGAAACGTTGAACCAATCTAAATGATAATTACTAATAAAACATGGCTGGACTAAAATCATTAGCTAAAGATACGGCAATTTATGGGTTGAGTAGTATTGTCGGACGGTTCCTTAACTACATGCTGGTGCCTTTGTACACAGCGGTATTGCCAGCTTCCACCGGAGGTTATGGAGTTGTTTCAAACGTATATGCGTTTACAGCCCTGATGCTTGTACTGCTTACGTTCGGTATGGAAACGGGATTCTTCCGTTTTGCCAACAAATCGGGAGAAGACCCGATGAAAGTATATGCCAACTCCTTGTTATCGGTAGGAGGGGTATCTTTGATTTTTGTTTTCCTTTGCTTGTTATTCCTGCAACCTATTTCCAATTTACTGGATTATGGCGATTATCCGGAGTTTATAGCGATGATGGCTGTTGTGGTAGCTTTAGACTCTTTCCAATGCATTCCTTTTGCCTATTTACGGTATAAAAAGCGGCCTATTAAGTTTGCTGCTATTAAACTGCTCTCTATCGTTGGTGGCATCGGTTTGAATTTATTTTTCCTATTGGTGTGCCCGTGGCTGAATGTACATTGTCCGTCAACGATCTCCTGGTTTTATGATCCGGATTATTTAGTGGGATATATCTTTATTAGCAACCTGATTATTTCGGTTGTCCAGATGTTCTTCTTTATTCCGGAACTGACAGGTTTTGCTTATAAGTTGGACAAGGTATTGCTGAAACGAATGGTCGTATATTCTTTCCCGGTATTAATCTTAGGTTTGGTAGGTATTCTAAATCAGACTGTGGATAAGATGATCTATCCGTTTCTTTTTGAAGACCGGCAGGAAGGGTTGGTGCAATTGGGTATCTATGCAGCAACCAGTAAGATTGCGATGGTGATGGCAATGTTTACGCAAGCTTTCCGTTATGCTTACGAACCGTTTGTCTTTGGCAAAGACCGAGAAGGAGACAACCGGAAGATGTATGCCGCTGCGATGAAGTATTTTCTTATATTTTCCTTGCTGGCTTTCCTTGCTGTCATGTTCTACCTCGACTTGCTGCGTTATCTGGTGGCAAGGGGTTACTGGGAAGGCCTGGGGGTAGTAGCTATTGTAATGCTTGCAGAGATCTGTAAAGGGATCTATTTCAACCTTTCCTTTTGGTATAAACTGACGGATAAGACCTATTGGGGAGCCTACTTCTCGGTGATTGGTTGTGTTATTATTGTCGTATTGAACATCCTGTTTGTGCCGGTTTACGGTTATCTTGCTTCGGCATGGGCTTCTGTTGCAGGCTATGCAGTCATCTTGCTGCTATCCTACTGGATAGGACAGAAAGAATACCCGATTCATTATGACTTGAAGAGCCTGGGACTTTATGTTCTGCTGGCAGCGGTACTTTACATTATTGGAGAGCAGGTTCCTATCCCTAATATAGTGCTCCGTCTCGCTTTCCGTACCGTACTCTTATTGCTATTTATAGCTTATATTATCAAGAAGGATTTACCATTGAGTCAGATTCCTGTTATTAATCGATTTATAAAGAAGAAATAACTATGAAGACAGATGAACGTAATAAGTTTGCTATCAAGTCCTTTCTGGGAGAATATCTGGACTTGAGGAAAGATAAGGATAATGAACTGGCCACAGTGGATTCTATCCGTAAGGGGGTAGAGTTCAAAGGTGCCAATTTATGGATTCTGATCTTTGCCATATTCATGGCATCACTCGGATTGAATGTGAACTCCACTGCCGTTATTATCGGTGCCATGTTGATTTCTCCATTGATGGGACCTATTATGGGAGTAGGACTGTCTGTCGGACTGAATGACTTTGAATTAATGAAACGCTCTTTGAAGAGCTTTCTCATAACGACTGCTTTCAGTGTGACTACGGCAACAATCTTTTTCCTTCTTGCCCCTATTGCCGGTTCACAGTCAGAGTTGCTGGCACGTACATCGCCCACTATTTATGATGTATTCATCGCGCTTTTTGGTGGTTTGGCAGGTGTCGTGGCTCTCTCTACCAAGGAAAAAGGAAATGTGATTCCGGGTGTTGCCATTGCTACTGCATTGATGCCGCCGCTTTGTACGGCAGGTTACGGACTGGCTTCCGGTAATCTCATTTATTTTCTGGGTGCTTTTTATCTTTACTTTATCAACTCTGTTTTTATCAGCCTGGCTACTTTCCTCGGTGTTCGTGTGATGCATTTCCAACGGAAAGAGTTTGTGGATAAAACCCGTGAGAAGACCGTACGTAAATACATCGTTCTGATTGTAGTGCTTACCATGTGCCCTGCAGTTTATCTGACATTTGGAATTATAAAGAGCACTTTCTATGAAGCAGCAGCCAATCGTTTTATAAACGATCAGTTGAGCTTTGAGAATACGCAGGTACTTGATAAGAAAATTAGCTATGACCATAAAGAAGTACGGGTTGTTTTGATTGGTCCTGAAGTGCCTGACGCTTCGATATCTATTGCTCGTAGCAAGTTGAAAGAGTATAAGCTGGAAGATACGAAACTGATTGTATTACAGGGGATGAACAATGAAGCGGTAGATGTATCTTCTATCCGTGCCATGGTCATGGAAGACTTCTATAAAAACAGTGAGCAACGGCTTCAACAACAGGCGGTGAAAATTTCCCAACTGGAGACAACACTGGAGCAATACAGAACGTACGATGCTATGAGTCGTACATTAGTACCCGAATTGAAGGTGCTTTATCCTTCCATCACAACTTTTTCCATCGCTCACTCGCTCGAAGTGCGGGTCGATTCGATGAAGACGGATACGGTGACATTGGCTGTCCTTAAATTCGCCAGACATCCGTCTGTTGCTGAAAAAGAGAAAATCAGCGAATGGCTGAAAGCCCGCGTAGGAACGAAGAAGTTGAGGCTGATTACAGAATAATGAATCTAAAAATAATAATATGAAGTTCAGACTAACCGTCTTGATAGTCTTTTCTCTCTGTCTGTCGAATGTATTTGCCGATGAGGGAATGTGGTTGTTGGGAAATCTCCGAAAGAATAAACAGACTGACCGGGTAATGAAAGAACTTGGTTTGCAGATGCCTGTGAATAAAATATATGATCCGAAGAAACCATGTCTGGCAGATGCTGTTGTCAGTTTTGGAGGCTTCTGTTCAGGAGTGGTGGTTTCTGAAGACGGTCTGGTGTTTACTAATCATCATTGTGGCTTTAGCAGTATTCAGCAACATTCTTCAGTGGAACATGATTATCTGAAAGATGGTTTCTTTGCACGTAGTCTTGAGGAAGAACTGCCGAATCCGGAATTGTATGTTCGTTTCCTGCTTCGTACGGAAGATGTTACTAAACGCGTATTGTCTGCCGCCCGGCATGCTAAAACGGAAACAGAACGCCGTGTGGCTGTTGATTCGATTATGAATGTAATCAGTATGGAAGTCTCCGAAAAGGATTCTACATTGACTGGTATTGTAGATGCTTATTATGCAGGGAATGAATTCTGGCTATCTGTTTATCGTGATTATAATGATGTCCGCCTGGTTTTTGCACCTCCTTCTTCTGTCGGGAAGTTCGGATGGGATACGGATAATTGGATGTGGCCGCGTCATACGGGCGATTTCAGCGTATTTCGTATCTATGCTAATACCAAGAATGGTCCGGCGGATTATTCTCCTGAAAACGTCCCTTATCATCCCGAATATGTAGCACCCATTTCTTTGGATGGATACAAAGAAGGTTCTTTCTGCATGACGCTTGGCTATCCGGGCAGTACGGAACGTTACCTTTCCTCGTATGGTATCGAAGAGATGATGAATGGAATCAATCAGGCAATGATTGATGTACGGGGAGTGAAACAAACCATCTGGAAACGGGAGATGGACCGTCGTCCGGATATTCGCATTAAGTATGCTTCAAAATACGATGAAAGCTCCAATTATTGGAAGAATAGCATCGGAACGAATAAAGCCATCAAGCATTTGAAAGTGTTGGAAAAGAAGTGGGTGGCTGAAGCAGAGCTTCGTAACTGGATTCAGTCTCATCCGGAAGAGAGAGAGAAACTGATTCGTTTATTTTCTTCTTTAGAGTTGAGTTATAGTAATCGCCGTGAAACCAATCGTGCGTTGGCTTATTTCGGTGAATCGTTTATAAATGGTCCCGAGTTAGTGCAGCTCGCTCTTGAAATTCTCAATTTCGACTTTGAGGCGGAAGAGAAGTTGGTGATAACCCGCATGAAAAAGTTACTGGAGAAGTATGATAATCTCGATCTTTCCATTGATAAGGAGGTTTTTGCTGCCATGCTCAAAGAGTATCAGTCGAAAGTGGATAAAAAGTTTCTGCCTGCTATGTATGAGAAGATAGATACGCTCTACAACGGGAATATTCAGACCTATGTAGACTCTTTGTATGCAACTTCCAATATAACGTCTCCTAAAGGCTTAAAACGCTTTCTGGAGCGAGATACTACTTATAATCTCATAGAGGATCCGGTTGTTTCCTTAAGTCTGGATTTGATTGTGAAGTATTATGAGATGAATCAAAGCATTTCCGAGGCTTCCGAGCAGATAGAGGAGGGGGAGCGTTTGTTCAATGCAGCCATGCGCCGGATGTATGCTGATCGTAATTTTTATCCGGATGCCAACTCTACCATGCGGCTTAGTTTCGGAACGGTTGGAGGATATACTCCTTTTGATGGAGCCACTTATGATTACTACACAACCGTGAAAGGCATTTTTGAGAAAGTGAAGGAACATGCGGGTGATATTGACTTTGCCGTTCAGCCGGAGTTGTTGAGTTTGCTTTCTTCCGGTGATTTCGGAAGATATGCCAATGCGCAGGGAGATATGAATGTTTGTTTTATCTCCAACAATGACATTACAGGCGGTAATTCCGGCAGTGCCATGTTTAATGCCAAAGGAGAATTACTAGGCTTGGCTTTTGATGGCAACTGGGAAGCAATGAGCAGTGATATCGTATTCGAACCAGATTTGCAGCGTTGCATCGGGGTAGATGTGCGGTATATGCTCTTTATCATAGAGAAATACGGTAAGGCAGCCCATCTTATTCAGGAATTAAAAATGGGTCGATGAAGTAAATATTCCGATGAAACCGCATTTTTTATCGTTTTAATATAATAACGATTACGGCAGCGATAATCAGTGCAATACCTACACCAATGCTTGTGGTGAAGGCTTCCCCGAAAAGAAAGATACCTACACATACAGCAGTTACCGGCTCCATAGCTCCCAACACAGAGGTGAGTGTGGAGCCGATGCTTTTTACGGCTCTTACTAGAGCAAGATTAGAAACTACGGTAGGGATTAAAGCTAATAGAATCAAGTTGCCGGCAGTATGCCATTTGCTGATGGGTTGAAGCTGGCTGATGGTTTCCGTTCCGATAAAAAGGAGAATACCTCCGAAAAGGAATACGTAGAAAGTAAGCAGTAGCCCCTTCATCTGTCCAATTTTTAGTTGGCTCATTGTGACGAGATAAAGCGCATATCCGAGTGCCGACAGAAGAACAATGAAAAGTCCCAGGAAAGAAAAGCTTCCCGTTTTTGTATCTCCGCCGGATAAGAAATAAACTCCTGCCACTGCGGATGCAATGGCAGCGATCCGCCAGCCGGACTTCTTTTCTTTAAAGAAGAGCATCATGATTAACGTGGTAAGCACCGGATACATGAAATGAATAGTGGTGGCAACTCCGCTAGCCATAAACTTATATCCCCAGAACAGGAATACGGCAGACATTAAATAAAGAAGCGCAAGAAGAAACAGGGAAGGAATGTCCTGCCTCTTGATGCGAAATGATTGACCATTCACCAATAAGATTCCGCCTAACGCCAGACAGGCAAACAGGAAACGATAGAAAAGTATCGATTCAAATTGCATCCCTGCTTGCATGGCAGGAATGGTAAATAGAGGGATAAGTCCAAAAGAAGCCGATGAAAGCAGCCCATATAGTAAACCATTAACTTTATTCATAGTCAAGTATATATTCGGGCCGCAAAGATATAGCTTTTTTGAGGCAAGTAGATAAAGCGTCCATACAATATTTTTCGTAAATTAGCACGCGATGTAAATATGGCATTCGATTGAAAGAAAATACAAACTAATTTTTGGATAAAATGAAACGATTGACACTATTACCGGGATTACTATTTTTAATGCTGCAAGCAGCATTTTCACAAGAGTCAGGCAGCTGTAAACCAGTGAATCTGGTTTGTGATTATTTGGTGAATCCCTTGGGAATAGATAATCCTGCTCCCCGGTTATCATGGATGCTGAATGATGCTCGAAAAGGAGCACGGCAAACAGCCTGTCAAGTCATCGTAGACAAAGACTCTCTTGAATTGATTGCAGGGAAGGGAACTATCTGGGATTCGGGCAAAAAGGACTCCGAACAGATTCTGATTACCTATTCCGGACAGGAACTTCGTCCTTTTACCAAGTATTATTGGAGAGTGAATGTATGGGATAAGGATGGAGTGAAATCTTCTTCGGCTATTAATAGTTTCGAAACGGGCATGATGGGGATGGAACACTGGCAAGGGGCTTGGATTAGCGATAACAAAGATATTAATTACCGTCCTGCTCCCTATTTCCGGAAAGTGTTTGATGCACGAAAGAAGATATGGTCGGCAAGGGCATATATTGCCGTAGCAGGTTTGTATGAACTGTATATCAATGGTGAGAAGATTGGAAACCACCGGCTGGACCCGTTATATACCCGGTTTGACAGGCGTAATTTCTACGTTACTTATGATATTACTTCCCAAATACAGAAAGGGAAAAATGCGATTGGTGTGTTGCTGGGCAATGGATGGTATAATCATCAGTCAATGGCCGTGTGGGACTTTCATCGTGCACCTTGGCGTAACCGTCCTGCTTTCTGTATGGATGTGCGGATTACTTATGAGGATGGTTCTGTTGAAGTCGTTTCTACGGAGCGGGACTGGAAAACTTCATCCGGCGCATTGATCTTTAATAGCATTTATACAGCCGAGCATTACGACGCCCGTTTGGAACAGAAAGGCTGGAATACCGTGAACTTTGACGATTCTAAATGGAATGGAGTAGGATATAGGGCTGTTCCTTCACAGAATGTGGTGTCACAACAAGTGCAGCCGATTCGTGCAGTAGAAACAATCCCCGTAAAAATCTGGAAGAAACTTAATGATACAACGTATGTATTCGATTTTGCCCGCAATATGGCAGGAGTCACCCGCATTAAAGTGTCCGGGGAAGAGGGAACTGTAGTGAGACTGAAACATGGTGAGCGGTTGTATGACAACGGACGAGTGAATACGTCAAATATTGATGTGTATCACCGCCCGGTAGACAACTCCGATCCTTTTCAAACGGACATCCTCGTTTTGAGTGGAAAGGGAGAGGATGAATTTATGGCACGATTCAATTATAAAGGTTTCAGATACGTGGAAGTAACAAGCACTAACCCCCTTGTATTGAATGAGAATAATCTGACAGCTTACTTTGTGCATAGTGATGTTCCGCAGAAAGGGATGATTCATACTTCGAACGCACTTATCAACCGTCTTTGGTGGGCTACAAATAATGCCTATTTGTCCAACTTGATGGGGTATCCCACCGACTGTCCCCAGCGTGAGAAGAACGGATGGACAGGCGACGGTCATTTTGCTATTGAAACGGCATTATACAATTATGACGGTATCACTGTTTATGAGAAATGGCTTGCCGACCATAGAGATGAGCAACAGCCTAATGGTGTACTTCCCGATATTATCCCTACAGGAGGCTGGGGATATGGTACGGATAATGGACTGGATTGGACAAGCACTATTGCCCTTATTCCATGGAATATTTATATGTTTTATGGCGATCATAAACTGTTGGCAGACTGTTATGAAAATATAAAGCGATATGTAGACTATGTGGATCGCACCAGTCCGACCGGATTGACCTCATGGGGAAGAGGAGACTGGGTGCCTGTTAAATCACATTCTTCCAAGGAACTGACCTCTTCTGTCTATTTCTATGTGGACACCAAAATACTTGCCAATGCCGCAAAGATGTTTAATAAAACGGAAGACTATAAATATTATTCTGCTCTTGCCAATAAGATAAAGAACGCGATTAATGACAAGTTTCTGAATAGAGAAACGGGCATTTATGGTAGCGGCGTTCAGACGGAACAGAGCGTTCCTTTGCAATGGGGCATTGTTCCCGAAGAGTTGAAGAGAAAAGTAGCCCGGAATCTGGCAAAACAGGTGGAAGCAGCCGGCTTTCATTTGGATGTAGGTGTGTTGGGAGCAAAAGCTATATTGAATGCGTTAAGTGAGAACGGTGAAGCCGAAACGGCTTATAAATTAGCTGCACAAGACACTTATCCATCATGGGGTTGCTGGATTGCCAATGGTGCTACCACATTACTGGAGAACTGGGATTTGAATGCCACACGTGACATATCAGACAATCACATGATGTTCGGAGAAATTGGAGGGTGGTTTTATAAAGGATTGGGTGGAATCTTCCCTGACCCCGAAAATCCCGGATTCAAACATATTCTCCTTCGGCCTAATTTCCCCAGTGGATTAAATGAGCTCGAAGCCAGATATCAATCACCTTATGGGGAAATCTGCTCTAAATGGGAACGTAAAAAGAACCGTATTGTCTATCATGTAACTGTTCCGGCAAATAGCACTGCTACCTTTTATGCACCCGACAATGTGAAAGGAGAGCGTGCAGTAAATTTGGAAGCAGGAAAACATATCTTGGAATTACCTATAAAGAGAGCTGTTTATTGAATGTCTTTCGATTGGTAATCCTGGTTGCTGTTTACCCAGATGTAAAAAACTGCTTCTACACCATTGAAACGGATGAATATATCTCTCCCCTTCCATGAATCGGGCAGAGTGAAATCCTTCCGATAGCTACCTACCGGATTGGGCATGGAAGCGAAAGTATAATCTGCCGGACGAGGCTGGATGACATTGGGCCACTGCACTCCTTTGCTATAATCGCAGAATGGATAGATCACGTTACAATAGAGAGGTTTGTCCCAATTTCGTGCTTTTGTATAGCTGCTTTATAACTAATAGATGGAGTGTTTTGAAATAAGAACTTGACAAACGACTTTTTATTTTGTATCTTTGTGATCAGAAAAGAAACTTATTGATTGGAAATTATGTGTATGAATAGTATAATATTAGAACAGAGTTGCCGACGATTTACCTCTCTTTAGAAGAAGAGGAAATTTATTATATACTAAAGGTTGCAGACTTTTGATGAGTTTGCAACCTTTTTTGTTGTATAAAATTGAATTGTTTGCAGTAGATATACTTCTTATCGTTTTTAATAAATAGGAATACCGTTTATTAAAAACGATAAGAAAGTTTATTAGAAACACAAAAGTAGATTCTGTATGAACAGTTGTCTTTTTTCAATAAGATAGAATAGGGATAATGTTGTTCCTTCTCATTAGAATGTCAAGATGGTAATTAGTTGTAACATAAAGACCTCTGACTAATAATGTACAAATCTACGGATTATGCTTGCTTCATATTTATTTCTTCTTAGGTTTTCTACGTGCCCATCCTTCTTCGCTGAAGTCAGGTTCTTTATCTTTAAAAAACTCTTGCCAGTCATCTTTCTTTTTCGGACCGCGAGCATCAGAGTATCCTCGCTCAGCACGACTAGGCTTATCTTTTTTTGTTGACTTTGAGTCTTTTGCAGAAGCATCTTTCGGTTTTCTATCCTTATTTTCATAGCGCGGTGCACGTTCGTCGCTTTTGCCGCCGAATCGTTTACCTCCCTTGCGCTCATTTGAACCGTTTTCACGTCCTTTTCCGTTTTCTTCACCGGCACCGGCAATCTCAACAACTACCTTGCGTCCGTTCCATTTAGCCCTATTCAGCGCCTTGATTACATTTGTCGCTTCCTTTTCCGGCACTTCAAAGAAAGAATAGTTCTGCATTAGGTCAATACGTCCCAACTCGATACGTCCTCTTGTGTTACTATTTAGTAGTCCGATAAGATCGCTAGGGAAGAAACTGTCTGTTTTACCCAAATTGATAAACAGGCGGTTAAAGCCCGGTGCAGCTTGGCGGCTTCTTTTTTCGAAACCACCTTCTTTGCGGTCACCCCGTCCGGTACGTTCTCCTCTGATGTCAGTCGGTACTTCTATTTCTGCACGGTTGCGATAATACTCGGCGAAACGGTTGAATTCGTGAGAAACCATTCGTTTAATCAGGTCCTCTTTGCTCAACCATTCCAGTTTACGATAGATTTCCGGCATAAAGTCAGCAATCTCTTCCTCGTTTACTTTTACTTTTTCGAGATCATCAATAACCTTAATCAGCTGCTTCTGACAGATTCCTGCTGCTGTTGGCATTTCTCCGACAATGAATTTTTTGCTGATAATCCGTTCAATTTCTCTCATCTTTCCTTTTTCACGGAGGTTGATGATGGCAATGGAAGTTCCTGTTTTTCCGGCACGTCCTGTACGTCCGCTGCGATGTGTATAACTCTCTGTATCGTCTGGTAATCCGTAATTGATAACATGCGTCAGATCGTCTACATCAAGTCCGCGGGCAGCCACGTCAGTTGCCACGAGCAGTTGCAAGTTGCGGATGCGGAATTTCTGCATAACAGCATCCCGTTGTGCTTGAGAAAGCTCACCATGCAAAGAATCGGCATTGTAGCCTTCTTGCATTAATTTGTCTGCAATTTCCTGAGTCTCTTTACGGGTACGGCAGAAAATGATACCGTATATTTGTGGGTAGTAATCGACGATACGCTTTAAAGCTTCGTATTTGTCTTTAGCCTGTACGGTATAAACAACGTGTTTAACGTTGTTGGTACTTTCATTCTTACGGCCAATAGTGATTTCTTTCGCATTGCGCAGGTAATTTTTGGAAATGCGTGCGATTTCCGGACTCATTGTTGCGGAAAACAATAGAGTGTTGCGTTCCTGCGGTACATCAGCCAGAATGGCGTTGATGCTTTCTGTGAACCCCATATTAAGCATTTCGTCCGCTTCATCCATTACTACATTGTGGATGGTAGACAAGGAAACGGTTTTGCGTTCCATCAGGTCCAACAGGCGTCCGGGTGTAGCTACAATGATGTGTACTCCTCGTTTGAGGCTGCGTATCTGGCTGTCAATAGAAGAACCACCATATACAGGTAATACTTTTAGTCCGTCAATATATTTGGAATAGTCATTCAAATCTCCTGCTATCTGGAGACAAAGCTCGCGGGTAGGGCAGAGGATAAGCGATTGTGGAATTCTGTTTTTTACGTCAATCTGTTGGAGCAAGGGCAAACCGAATGCGGCTGTTTTACCTGTTCCTGTCTGTGCAAGAGCTACTACATCATTATTTTCTCCTAAAAGGTACGGAATCACTTCTTCTTGTACCGGCATGGGATTCTCGTATCCCATTTCTTCAATTGCTCTACGTATCTCCGGAGAAACGCCAAGCTCTTCAAATGTCTTCATTAAATCTCTGTATATCTTTTATTTCGGCTGCAAAGATAGTTAATTTAGTTGATAATGAATGATTGATAGTAGATAATTATTATAGACGCCACCCTATTTTATCACTTATCAACTATTAATTATCAGTTAATAAGATGCTGCGTAACTGTTCAATTTCTTCTGCAGAAAGTCCGATTCCCTTTTTCAGATAGGTCTGTACGCTCCCGTATTCAGCCTCAATCTGTTCTTTGGCAGCGTTCAGGAAATCTTCTTTTGCAGAGTAGATGGTTGTAATGGCTTCTTGCGAATTGACCGATAACTTATATGCATATTGAGAAGCTTTGGGAATATTAAAATAGTCATTACTCAAACGATAGTCTTCCATAATGACGTCTTCGTTGACTCCAAGAGCGGCAAGCAATAAGGCGGAAACGACCCCTGTACGCCCTTTCCCGGATGTACAATGAATCACAACCGGATAATGAGTACGGTCGAGAAGGACGGTGAACAGCTTTTTGAATTCCTTTTGGTAGTTTATAACTAATTCCCGATTCATTTGTTCTACCAAACGATAAATAGTGTCACTTTTTATCTTCTCTTCCTGAATTCCTTGCAGAATTTCTTCCATGTTCCCTGTGAGAATAGGGATATGTATGATATTAAATTCATCATCATGCAATTGCGGGTAGTTGTGGCGTTCATTTTCAGAACGTAAGTCTATGATTGTCCGTATCCCCATATTCTTAAGTTCCTGGCGTGAGCAGGGAGGAATGCTGTCTATTTGTGCGGAACGGTATATCATTCCCCAGCGAAGAGATTTGCCAGTACCGGCAGATTCATATCCTCCTAAATCACGGAAATTCTGTATGCCGGGGATATTAATGTTGCGGGTAGCCACTTTGATTCGGTATTTGTTATTAAATACCATCAAGTAGTAATAGCGTTGGGACGGATCATTGGTTACGATGGTCATTTTACCACTGGAAATGTTGGTTATTGCAATGGGAGAATTTTCCGGAATAGTTTCAGGAGAAGTGGAAGTGTATACTTTTACCTGCCCTTTTAATATTGGTGCTGTTTCCCATTTGATAATACAGTTTCCTACGTTGTTTTCTTCACATACCACAGATATAGCAGGTGATGTGCCGGAACATGATGGGAGCACTAATAAAACAGTAAGCCAGCTTAACAGGTTTTTATACATAGTTTCTTTGCCTTGAATCGTATACTGCAAAGATAAGAATTACCCGAAGATGTGGTAATTCCTTTGCGATAATTAGCCAAAGTTAATAGTAATTTACGTGTTAAAAAAGGGCACATCTTCTGATGGAAGAGTGCCCTGAATGAAAAATTGTATAAATCAGCTTTATTAGATGCTGTTCAATAAATCAGTTTTTCCTTCATTTATTAACTTTAAAATTAGTTCGCCGAACAAGGTATTTTGCCATGCAAACCAAGCACGGGTGAAGTTATTGGGATCATCTTTGTGAAAAGATTCATGCATAAAGCCTGTCCCTGCGTCTGTGTTGATTAGCATTTTTACACACTCCTTGATCTCCTGGTCGTCCTGACTGGTAAATGCTTTCATCATGATACTCATAGGCCATACCATGTCATAGCCGATGTGAGGACCACCAATTCCTTCTCCTGCTTTTCCTTTGAAGAAATAAGGATTATCCTTGCTCCATACAAAACGGCGTGTATTCTGATAGATAGGATCGTTAATATCTACATCGCCAAGATAAGGCATTGCCAATAAACTTGGTACATTAGCATCATCCATTAAAAAATGATTTCCGAAACCATCTACCTCAAAAGCATAAATTGTACCATATTTAGGGTGATTGTAAGTTGCATATTTTTTTAGTGCAGTCTCTACTTCTTTTGCCAGATCTGTACATTGTTTTGCCATTTCTGCATTTTGATTTACAGTATTCAGAATTTCAGCAGCTTTCTTTAACGAAGAAACAGCAAAGAAATTAGACGGCACGAGAAATTGCAAGGTTGTAGCATCGTCAGATGGACGGAAGGCTGAAACAATTAGTCCGACAGGATTCACAGGAGCACCTAAACCGTTGTTGTTTAATGTATCGAGTGCACGTTCCGTTTTGCGTTGAAATTTATAAGGTCCTACTCCCTCCTTACGTTGTTGCTCCTTAAAAGTAGACAGGATGTTGGTGATGGCTTGTATCCATTCACTATCAAAAATACTGGCATCACCGGTCTCTTTCCAATATTGGTAGGCCAGACGTAGTGGGTAACATAGAGAATCTATTTCCCATTTTCTTTCATGTAATTCAGGTTTCATGTCGGTCAGGTCGGACATCCATTCTCCTCCCACAGCTCCGTCATTGAAAGCATTGGCGTACGGATCAATATTAATACATTTAAATTGTCTGCGGATCACTCCTTCGAGCATTTTCTTCAATTCCGGATCTTTACTGGCCAGTTGTATATAAGGCCAAACCTGTGCTCCGGAGTCACGTAGCCACATGGCATGAATATCACCTGTATAAACAAAAGTATCAGGTTTGCCATTTGTTGTGCGATAATGGACTGTCGTTTCGAGGGTATTTGGAAAACAATTCTCGAACATCCATGCCAATTTTTGATTAGTAAGTAACTTTTTCACCCTGATGATTTCTGCTTCCACGGCTTTTGATGTAAAAAGACGCTTGTTTACGGGTGGACGATTACTTTTATAAGCGGCAATTTCAGCTGCTTGATTAACCACATTGGTATGATCCTTAGCTAGGATAAGTTCTGTAGCTTTAGCATGGCCTCCCATTAATAGGGTAGTTGTGATAATGCATATTCCGATGTTTCTTTTCTTCATATCTCTATTGTTTTAATAGGGTTATTAAAAGTGATTATTGCAAATCGATTCCGCCTAGTCTTCCATACATTTCTATGAAAGCAGCTTGTGTCAAGAGCCATTTTTTCTCGTTTTTATCCGTGCCACTCCAATCTGTATGGAACAGTCCCCGTTCATCTCTGGCATGATGCCATGCGTAATCAAGACTTTTCTGGAAATCGGTTAGATAGGTCTTGTTATGGTCTATTTGATAAAGTTCAATAAAGCCTCTAAGCATAACTGCTGTGAACCAGATATTTCCTTTTTTCAGTAATTGAAATGTTTGCCCGTTTGGAGAGGTAAAATGAGTGAAAAAGTGTTTATGACATGCTTCTGCTATATTTTGAGCATCTTCCAGATAATTTCTCTGTTTTGTAATTTGGTAGAGTAGGGCAGCTGCTTGCATCATTTGCCCGCTGTTGTAGGCAAATTTGGCACGACCGATTTTCTTATTGAGTGCGATGTTGTCAAAGTATAGATGATCCTTTGGATCTTCCAGGTTCTTTTTAGTCCACTCGTATAAGTCTTTTCCTTGTTTTAAATAGGCGTCATCTTGAGTAGCCTGAAATAGCTTGAGAGCGAATACGGCTCCCGGCGCATTAGAACAAGTATTTTTAGATTCCTTCTTTTGTTCGCACCAGTAGATTCCTCCGCCAAGTACGTCATCTTTACCACTAAGGATAAACTTCCATATTAGTTTAGCTTTCTCCAGATAAGCTTGTTTTCCTGTCATACGATAAGAATCGGTAAAATCGATACCTAACCAGACGTTGTCATCATAAAAACGATCGGAGAGAGGTTGACTGCTGATATAAGATGAGTAAGCGAATGGTTCTCTTCGTGTGTCGAAGTATTCTTCCAATCCTGGTAGTACTTTGTTTTCCAGAAGTTTTTTATACTTCTTATTTCCAGTGCTCTCCAGTAATGCATTTACTGCAGAGAATGTGCCCGAATACGGCCAAAGGTAGGAATATTCATTGCGTCTTTTTGCTTGTTCTTCTGATGCCAGATAAGTTGCCTTATTGTCTTGGTTAAAAGGATAGTTCTCACGTAACAGACACGTGTTGGGTGCTGCATAGTTTTGGTAAAGAGAATCTAGGGTCTGCTGTGCTCTTTCTACGTCGGGACTGGCATTCGATAAAGTTAATGCACAAATAATATTCACTAATAAGTAATGCATGATTTTATTATTTTATAAATGATTATTGCATAAAAATATTTACTTGCTTCCACTTGTCTTCAGTATCATTCGCTACTTCTGTTCCTGGTGTGGAACGTCCTTCCTTTACATACTTTCTGATGAGTCGTGTCATTTCTTTTACTTCCTGTTTATAGCGTTTATCATGGATAATATTTTCTTTCTCTGATGGGTCTTTTTCAAGATCAAATAGCTGCATTGGAGGTAGTTGGGCCAAATCAGCAGGCTTATTGGGGTATCCCCATCCGCCTGAACCTCCATTAAAAACTAGTTTAAGTTGTGGTGTGCGTAGAGACAAATATCCTTTCCCTGATTCATAAATAAGGTCCTTTCGGGTAGAAGTCCCTTCTTTACTTAATATAGGCCACATACTGTAACTATCTACAGCCTCTTCAGTTTTTAGTTTATGATTGACCATTTGTGCAAAGGTCGCATAGAAATCGGTAAGAGAAACAAGGGAATTACTTATTTTATTCGAGAACTTCCCTTTCCAAGATACTATTAGAGGAATTCTGTGTCCTCCTTCGTAAATATCTGTTTTATATCCTCTGTAAATATAACTGGGAAAATGACCTTGCTTTTCCATTTCTTTTACGCCGATATAAGGAGCACAGCCATTATCAGAAGTAAAAATAATGATAGTATTATCCAATTGGTTATTTTTCTTCAATGTTTCCACGATTTGTTGTACCATATCATCTATCATGACTACAAAATCTCCGTAGGCTCCTATTGTTGTTTTACCTTTATATTTGTCTGACGGCAACACTGGTGTGTGTGGTGCTGTAATAGGCAAATATAGGAAGAATGGTTTTTTACTGTTACGCTGTTTGTCAATATAGTCTATACTATGACGTATTATGTTTGGTAGACAATCCTGTGGATCAAAGCCGGCTCCTGCCACTCCTCCGTGCATTAAACCGAGTCCCTTCTGCGGTTCAATGATATGGTCGGGAAGAGCAGTTACTTTATTGTTTTCTACATAAACATAAGGAGCTATGTCAAGAGAAGAAGGTATACCATAAAAATAGTCGAATCCTCGGTCTGTGGGACCATTTTTTATAGGTAATGAAAAGTCTACATCTTTCTTATTTTTCGCATTTTGAGGATATCCCCAATCCCAGCCTAAATGCCATTTTCCAATACAGGCGGTATTGTAGCCATTTTCAGAAAACATTTGGGCGATTGTCCGACGGTCGGGTGTAATCATAGCAGGCGAGTAACCGTCGAGTACACCTTCTTTTAATTTTGTTCGCCAAGGGTATCTTCCGGTGAGAATGGAATATCGTGACGGTGTTGACAAGGCGGAAGAGGAGTGGGCATCTGTAAAAGTAATCCCATCTTGAGTTAGATTATCAATGTTAGGAGTAGGAATCTTAGATTCTGGATTGAACGCTGAGATGTCTCCATATCCTAAATCGTCCGCCAATATAAATATTACATTGGGAGATTGTGCTCTTACGGCTGCTGTCGCAAGTAATGCGGATGAAAGGGTGATTAGTTTATGCATGTTTTTTTAATATGAGTGTAATATTTGCTCTAGACTTATGTTTTTAGGGGTTTGTAATAAAGGAAATTCTGGTAGTATACACATGGGTATTGCAGGATCTCCTACTTTCCAAGCTGGTATATTTGCAAAGAGTCTTTCTAGTTTTCTTCTTGATTTTTCAGCTTCGGCATTTCCTTTACCCTTTGCAATAGGATTCGTTTCTTTAGGATCTTTTATTGTATCGTAAAAATTACCATCGGAATAGAGCTTATATCGCATGTCTCTAAAAAATTGTTTTGCATTTTTACTCGCGGACGCGTTAAATCTTGAATCATAATGACAGAATACCCATTCGCGAGACTTACCTTTTTCTCCCTTTATTTGAGGTAAAAAGCTTTGTCCATCTATATCCCATTGTTTAGGCACTTTAATATTCATAGCTTCTGCAAAAGTAGGCATAAAATCGGTGAAATCTATCATATCTGCACATTCATGCTTTGTATTGTTATTTTTTCCCCAATAAACTATCATAGGTACACGTACTCCAGTATCAATTGTTAGCCCCTTCCCACCCCTTACTATTGTTCCATCTTTCATGGTTGTTCTTATGTTACGGTTTGTTCCGTTATCTCCAATAAAAATGATAATGGTATTGTTCAATAAGTTTAAATTTTCTAACTTGTTGAATATCATGTTTATGTTTTTATCCACATGTTCTACCATCTTTGTGAAATTGGCGGTATTGCGTACTTCACGCATGGAGGGATCTTTCCATACATCACTTTGAGGAGTGGGGTAAAATGGATTATGCACTAATACCATAGGATAATATATGAAAAAGGGCTTAGTTTTGTTCTCTTCAATAAAATCAATCACATATTGAGTGAATATATCCGGTCCATATTCATTGTTTGAGTAAAGCTTTATATTTCCATCTTGTTCTATTAGTGGAGCGGCATATCTTTCTTTTATCATCCTGTCATAGCTTAACTGCCAAAGGCAATAGTGATCGAAACCAAAATGATTAGGCAGATTTCTGTTTCTGCCTAATTGCCATTTGCCAGCTATCATAGTGGTATATCCGGCGTCCTTTGCTAAATGGGCAAAGGTTTTCTCCTTTTGATTTAAGTGCCCAAAGCAGGAGTAATTTTTATTATTGTATTTACCTGTCATTAGTTGTACGCGCGATGGTGTGCTTAAGGGTTGAGAGAAACAGTTGTCGAATCTCACTCCTATTTCTGAAAGTTTGTCAAGGTTTGGTGTTTGATAGGTACTGCCATAACATCCTAAACATTCACGTCCCATATCATCAGCTAAGATCAACACAATATTAGGCTGTTTGTTAGCTGTTTGGGCCATCAAAACGGAGGGAATTATAGCGAGACATTCCCATAAGAAGCTATTAATGACTTTCATTTGTTGATAGTTTTAGATGTTTATATTCTAACTTCTAGGTTTTGTTTATTGCATGAATATTTCGATTTGCTTCCAGCTATTACCAGTATCATTCGCACTCCTCTTTCCTGGGGTAGAACGTCCTTCTTCCACATACTTTTTGATCATCTGTGTCATTTTATCCACATCTTTTTTGTAGCGTTTGTTACTGATGATATTCTTCTTCTCCGAAGGGTCTTCTTTAAGGTTAAAGAGTTGCATGCTGGGTAGTTTGGCTAGATCAGCAGGTTTATTAGGGTATCCCCATCCTCCTGAACCACCGTGGAATACTAATTTTAGCTGAGGCGTACGTAGAGATAGATAACCTTTTCCCGATTCATAGATAAGATCTTTTCGGGCAGAATTTCCTTTTTTGCTTAGTATAGGCCATATACTATAACTGTCCACCGCTTCTTCATCTTTCAATTGGTAGTTCACCATTTGGGCAAAGGTGGCATAGAAGTCGGTGAGTGATACCAATGAACTGTTGGTTTCGTTCGTATATTTTCCTTGCCAGGAAACGATGAGTGGAATACGGTGCCCACCTTCATAAATGTCGTTTTTATAACCTCTGTAGATGTAACTTGGGTGATGCCCTTTATTTTCCATTTCTTCTACACCTATGTATGGAGCGCATCCGTTATCTGAAGTGAAAATAATGATGGTATTCTCTAGTTGATTGTTTTTCTTCAATGTTTCTACGATTTGCTGTACCATGTCGTCTATCATAACTACGAAATCTCCATAATCTCCTATGATTGTCTGACCTTGATATTTTTTTGCCGGCAATACGGGAGTATGCGGTGCTGTGATAGGAAGATATAGGAAGAACGGCTTTTTACTGTCACGCTGTTTATTAATGTAGTCTATACCATGACGTATAATATTGGGTAGGCAGTCTTGTGGCTCAAAATCGGCACCTGCGACTCCATTACGTATCAGTTTGATTCCCTTTTGCGGACCAATGGTGCGATTGGGAAGAGCTGTCACTTTATCGTTTTCTACATAAACGTGTGGAGCTGTTCCGAGTGAAGCAGGTATGCCGTAAAAATAATCGAATCCTCTGTCCGTAGGACCATTCTTGATAGGGAGTGAGAAATCCACATCCTGTTTGTTTTTGGCATTTTGAGGATATGCCCAATCCCAGCCAAGATGCCATTTTCCGATACAAGCAGTGTTGTAGCCGTTCTCAGAAAACATTTGGGCGATTGTACGGCGGTCGGGAGTAATCATGGCTGGAGAGAATCCATTCAATACTCCACTTTTCATAGTTGTTCTCCAAGGATACCTTCCAGTGATAATGGAATAGCGTGAAGGAGTAGAGAGCGCGGAAGATGAATGGGCATCCGTAAAGGAAATTCCGGAGTGTGTCAAATTATCAATGTTTGGGGTGTGGATTTTGGATTCCGGATTGAATGCTGAAATATCTCCATAGCCTAAATCGTCTGCTAATATGAATATCACATTGGGCGATTGTGCCTTTACGGCAGTTGCTGTAAGGAGTACAGATGAGATTGTTATTAGTTTGTTCATCACCTTTGTTAAATCTTTTGTGAGTTTTATTTTCTTTTCAATCGGTCAACGTGAGCTCAATGAACTTTCAGAATGATACAATATGAAAAATCATTGAGCTCACGTTTGCTATTTATTCTTGTACTATGACATTTATAGGACAAGTGAATCCATTTTCAAATTTTGGGTATGCCGTACCCGAATTAGGCAGTGACTCGAATATGAAAGTGAATGTTCCCGCTTTATTCAATAAGGTACCTGCATCCGCATTGAAATCGACATACGATATGAAATACTTTTCATTTAGTTTTGAATCTTCAAAGAAATGAACGATCTCGTTACTTTTCTTGTTGGCTGTTCCAGCTCCAATTTTGGACTTGTCACCGGCTACCTTTACAACATCTGGTGTGTAGAATCCTCTGAACCAATTGTTTTTGTTATCATCATGTGCTTTGAAGTTATAACCTGTTGGTACTGTAGCCCCTTCTGATTTGTATGTTGCAAACCAAATGCGCATAGCAGTATTACCTCCAAGTGCCTCCCCTTTGGTCAGTATTTTCGTTTGCTGGTTACTTTTCTGTACCAATTCGCCTCGTATTGCTTTTACGGGATTGCTTTCTGTAGGTTCCCAATCTTCATTGAAAGTCGGTACATCAGGAGTATCGGTAGTAAGGTTGGGGTTGACTATAAATCCGGATACTGGATTTTCTGTAATTGTAAATTCAAAGGGTACCCATCCTGTTTCTCCTGTGACAGGATGTTTGGGAAAATACTGTATGATGTCATTACCGGCATCTGTATTTGTATACTTGATGTATATCTTATAGTTACCTGGTTTTTCGATATAAGATTTGGGCGTTGAAGCACTGATAGTCCAAGATGCGGATGACATGGGACGTGTGCGGTTTCCGCCATAGAGTATATCAGGAGTGTTTTCGTCCCACATGCCTACAGATATTGGTTTTGAATTTGTTCCATGAAAGAATATATCATTTTCTCCCCAAACGTGACTTAGAGTACCGTCTTTTAATGTAAAAGCCTCGGGGTATTGTTCCATATTTTCTGGGGTGGGAGTAAATAAGGTAAGCGCTTTTACACCATTATCTTCGGTAAAGCTGGGACGAATGGCATTATTGGCAATCATAATGGAATTGTAACGTAGATTAGCAACGCAGTTGTATGTAAGTCCTGCAGTTTTGATTTCTGTGGAGGGACTGGACATTCGGGCATACCAAAATATTTGTTCGTTTTGTGCTCCGGTTATTGGAGCAGATTGATTTACCCAGTTAATTTCTCCACCAAGAAGAACAAAAGGTTTTTCACTGGTAGGAATGAATTCGCGTGCAGGACGTTGAGTGCCCTCAGCCCAAATCGGAATCGTTTTAGTGATGGTAGTACCAATTTTTTCTCCATTTTCAAAAATGTCAAATGAGATGGGTACCGATCCGTCTTGTGTTGGGGTTCCGCTTATCGGGAAATAAGCATATTGTTTGTCTCCCTGAAAGGAGAGTTGTACTTCTCCGTCTTCTATTTTCAATCCGGTTTCGGATGACCGGTCAACAAACTTGACGAGTAGTTTCCGGCCAAAACCATTGACGAACGGAATCCCCAAGCGGTCACCGGGTTCATTTTCATCACCGGCAAAAGCGGGAGTACCTTTAGCAAGGAATCCATCTACATAAATGGTTGATTCTTGTACGTTCAACCCTTTTTCTTGTATAATATATTCCATTCCGGGGTGTTCGCAGGAACAGAACAGACCTGAAATAAACAATATGGATAGTAATGTGGTAATCTTATTCATAATCATGTTTCCTTTCGTTTATATAACATTTGTCATCTTGCACCATAATTCTGTGTCAGTTTGGGATTGGAACGTATTTCCTGTGACGGAATTGGGAATAAGGTACAGTATTGATCAATCTCAAATTTTTCACTCTTCATATAGTAGTTGTTTACATTAGGAGAACTGTTGGAAGTATAGGCATTATAGAAATTGGTGAAGTGTTGGTTCATCACTTCTACAGCTTTTCCTGAACGAACGAGGTCAAACCAGCGGTGCCCTTCGAAAGCCAACTCCAATGTTCGTTCGTCATAGATTGCCTGATAAACTTTTTCTGGAGTATCTAAGACCCATTCTTTATTAGGGTCTCCAGACGCAAGATACGGAACAATGCCGGCTCTTTCCCGTACAAGGTTGATTGTTTTATTTAAAACGCTTTGTGACAGGATCCCGTCACTGATATGCGCTTCTGCTTCTGCCAATAACAGCAGTATGTCTGCAAAACGGAGGATATACCAATTGTCATCAGAATCATTTACTTTATACTCTGATGAGCTCATGTATTTGCCGCACATCCACTGGTTATCTGCATTAAAGCCTTTTACAGAAGCCCGGAAAGAGGTACCGGTATAAGGGTCGTAAGGATATGCAACGTCTTGCGGATAATCTTTGTTCTCATTAACCGGGAGATAAGAAATGCCGTCCGTATCTAATTTGATATTACCGTTGCTAATGCGTGTATCGGTGTAGATAATATCATCAAATTTTCGTACTTCATATTGATAATCGGGATACATAGAATCCCATTTTTTTGCCATATCCATAAAATATCCGGTCGGTGAGCATGCACCGTTTCCTTGATTTGAAATGGGAGACGGGATATATCCGTTTGAATTGGCTTTATTACGAGGTGCATAAGAAGCAGGTGAGAAAAGAGTATAGAACGGACTTCCCAATCCTTCCACTTGACCGGTTTTGTATTCCACTTCCCATATGGACTCGCATGAATGTTTGTTGGTGGATTTGAACAATTCGCTGAAATTCGGATATAATTCATATCCTCCATTGTTTATCACATCTTCCAGATAATACTTGGCAGCTTCATATTGCGTAGTAGTTGTTTTCGGATAAAATACGGTAATATTCGGATTAATGGATATATCTTTCCATGTTTCTACATCGGGGTAAGCGGCTTCCGTGATGTCGTTTGGCATAGATAGGAGTACTTTTCCCAGTAAGGCTTCTGCCACATATTTGTCAACTCTTCCTGTCGGAGTTTTTTCTCCGCTGTTTGTCGATCTATAGAGGTTGTTCGATTCGATGGCAGAAGTCAGATCGGTGAGAATCCGTATATAGACCTCTTCTGCAGATGCACGCAGATGACCTCTGGAATCGGTGTATTCTTGTGGAATATCCATGATGATGGGTACTCCACCGTAAGCGCGAACTAAGTTGAAATAGAAAAGGGCACGTAGTACTTCGGCCTCTGCAATGTATTTTTGAACGGTTTCATCATTCCCGAAGAGTTCTTTCCCTTTTTCGATGACTGTATTGGCTCTTATGATTCCTTTGTAGTGATGAGCCCAATAGTTTTGGTTTCCACTATTGTTGGCAGATATGGTAAATTTTTCAATTTCATGTCGGAAAGTATTGGCATAGTAATTAGTTTGATTTGGAAATGCAACATCCGAACGCACATCACCGAAAAGATAGATGCTGGCCGAATACAGCCCGTTATCTCTCAATGAAGAGTAAGTTGAGTACAATGCCGAACGTATATCATCAGGTGACTTGTAGAAATTTTTACCCGTTAAAGTGGTTTCCGGCTCGATATCTAGAAAACCGGTACAACCGGACATGCAGGTGGCGATCAATGCCACTGTAAATATATTCTTCAGATTCTTCATATTCTTTTTCATGCTTTAGATTTATAATGTAGCTTTCAGCCCTATGGTGAAATTTCTAGATAAAGGATATCCGGTACGGTCGATGCCCGGTGCGGTAGCCGAACGGAATGTGTTGGCTTCAGGGTTCATACCGGTATATTTAGTGAAAGTATGCAAGTTGTCAATATTGAAACTTAGTACTAATCCGTTCAGAAAGGTTTTTCGGAGCATTTTCTTGTCGAATGTGTATGAAAGCTGGATGTTACGGATGGACAGATAAGAACCGTCTTCGAGATATCGGTTGGTAAATTTACTCATTTCCGTGGTTGGACGTACATCATTGGAGGTGTAAGTACGGTCTGCTAAGCCGTTACCCGGCGATTCGGGCGAACGCCATCTATCTACTACTTTGATGGAAAGGTTGTTATTGTTGTTTCCGCGCAGTGTCTCACGTAATGTATAGTTGTAAATCTGATTTCCGTATTGTCCGTTCAACTGAAAACTAAATGAAAAGTTTCTGTATGAGAATGTGTTGACCATACCGGCATTGAAACGTGGGTAAGGATTTCCTATAATAGTACGGTCATTGTCATCATAAAGTCCGTCACCGTTGAGATCGTACCATTTACAGTCTCCCGGCCGAACGTTCGGGTCGAAAGCCAGTCCTGAATAAGGGTCATTCCGCAATGCTTGAATTTCTTCCATTGACTGATAAATGCCGCCGAATACATTTCCGTAGAACATACCTATCGGATAGCCTACTTTAGTGATGTTTGATTCTGCCACTCCATCAGTGATGGCTTCAGAATCGAGTCCTAGTGCCAATACTTTGTTCCGGTTGGCGGAGATGTTGAACGTAGTTGTCCATTTGAATTTGCCGGTCAGGTTGCGGGATACAATATTGAACTCGATACCTTTGTTTTCAACGGAACCGACGTTTTGTAACATGCGTGAAACTCCTAAAGTGCTTGGAACGATTGTATTCAGAAGCATATCGGAAGTGATAGACTTGTACAAATCAAGTTGCATGAATATTCGGTTGTGGAAAAGTCCTATGTCTACACCTAAATTAGTCTGTTTGGACACTTCCCATTTCAAGTCCGGATTCGCAATGTTTGACGGAGCCCAACCACTTACGACAGAACCATCGACTATATACGATTGCTGTGACATTTTGGTCTCATAGTTGTAGTCTCCGATAGCATTGTTGCCAGACAGACCAAAACTACCTCGTAATTTCAGTTCACTAAGTACTTTCTTGAGTGGCTTCATGAATTTTTCTTCCGTCATGGCCCATCCTGCGGAAATGGAGGGGAAATAACCGTATTTGTTGTTCTTTCCAAAACGACTTGAACCATCTGCACGAAATACTCCCTGAATCATATATTTTCTTTTGTAGTCGTAGGTCAGTCGGGCTATATAGGATAGCATACGATCTTCAGTCTTATCATAAGAACCTCCGTTGACTACACCTCCGTTGATGGAAGGGAGAGATTCTGTTGCAAAATGGTAGGCGGACGTGTAAAGCTTGTTGAGTTGGTTACTTTGTATAGTGACACCTCCTACAGCACTGATGTTATGATCTCCGAATTCTTTCTGATAGGTCAGTATATTTTCGTTAATCCACATGAGTTTGCGAGTCATAGTGGTGGAAGCCTCAGAGTCGGTACGGTTTTTGCCAATGGAAGCTGGGTACCATATTGAGTTCTCGGATGACATGAAATCAATGGCCAATGACGGTTTAAACGTTAACCCTTTAGCCAATTTCAATTCGAAGTTAAGCCCACCGATAATACGATTCTGACTCGTCTCGTTTTTGTATTCGTGAGCGATTCTGACTGGATTGTCTTGATTGTCGGCCAATGGCGAATCGGAAAGCGTTGGGAAGGCACCGGTTTCGGGGTCTCTTGAATCGGCTATGTTAGTTGGGGCCAAGTTGTACTCTAATGTAGAGAAATAATCTCCATTAGGAAGTTTGACCGGGAAAAAGGGATACATGGAGATTGCAGTTCGGATTACGCTGTTTGATCCTTCTCCACCTTCTCTTGTTCTTTTCTGATTGATAAATGTAGGAGCAAAGTTGACAGTTACTTTTGCCCACTTATTTAATTCGATGTCGAAGTTGGAACGGAAAGCGAATCGCTTCATTCCGGTACATATCAGGATCCCTTCTTGGTCGAAATATTCGCCTGAGATTCGGTAACGCATATTTTTACCTCCTCCAGCGATAGACAGATTGTATTTCTGCTGAATGGCATTCTGGAAGATGGCATCTTGCCAGTCAGTGTTGAGATTCTCGTCGAAAGGGAAATAGTCTTGATTTTGGTTTGTCGTGTAACGAAATCTTTCGTTCAGATTCTTATCCTTATAATATTCCAATAATTGGGCTGTATTCATTAATTCGAATTTATGTTGTATTTGTGCTATGGTGGTTGAAGCATTGATGGTTACTGTCGGTTTGGTACTTTCACCGCGCTTGGTAGTGATAAGTATTACACCATTGGCACCACGTGAGCCATATACGGCAGTTGAAGCGGCATCTTTCAGAATCTGAATATTGGCTACGTCATCAGGATTGACAGCAGACAGGCCGCCTTCCATCGGTATTCCGTCGACAATATATAAAGGTTCCGAGCCTGCAGTAACGGTACCGATACCGCGGACTTCTACATTGATATCACCACCAGGAGTCGCGTCGGAAGTCTGTATACGAACTCCGGGGACTAAACCTGAGATGGTTTGTTCGATAGAAGAGCCTACATATCCAGATAATTCTTCGGATTTGATGGAAGTCATGGCAGATGTTATCGTTCTCTTTGTTTGGGTTCCATAGCCGATAACTACGGTTTCATCCAACATATAGCCATCTTCAATCATGACTACTTTAATAAGCTTTTTGGGGTCTTTGATTGTGATCTCCTGTTTCTGAAACCCGATGAACGAAAATTCAAGAACTGGATTCTTACCTTTTGTTTGAATCTTGAAAGTTCCATCGATAGTGGTGGTTGTTCCATAATTGGAGTTTTGGCAAAGGACATTCACACCTGGTATGGGTTGTCCTTGCTCGTCAACAACGGTTCCTGTTGCAAATGTTCGGGCATTCTGTGCGTATGTATTTCCACCTGTATATGAAGAAACTTCAAATATGGAAAATACAATAGTTAAAAAGAGAATGCGGATAGAAATCATATTTCTCATATAGTAGTAAATTTAGTTATGCCACAAAAATACAATCAATATGTATATCTCCTATGGTATGTAAAAGCTAAAAGGAGAATTTGTAAAAGAGATAATATTTAACTTGCTTATTAGTAGTATGTTATCTAAAATATTTGATGATAAAATGTAATGACTATGTGAATTGTTTAATGCTGATGGATGTACTGAATATAAGATGGTAGTGCTTTTTTCTTTTCCTTTTTGTAGCTACATAATTGCTATTTAATTATATTTTATGTTGCTGATTATTAGCATGATACCTTTTAAGCTACTTATATTTTTCATCAAAATAAAATCTAGGAGGTTTCAATGGAATGAGCATTTCGTATATTTGCATGAAATAAAAGTATTTGTTTTCCTTTCAACAACCAAATTCGCATAAAATTATGAAGAATCACTCGAGACATTTCGTAGCCGCTACTTGTGCTTTAGCAGCATTTTCTCCCGTTGAAATGATGGCCCAAAAACAACCAAACTTTGTCATTATCGTTGCAGATGATATGGGGTATGGTGATGTGGGCATATACGGCAATGAGTATATAAAGACCCCGAATATTGATCAAATGGCCCGGGAGGGGATGATGTTCACAGATTTCCATTCGAATGGTTCAGTCAGTAGTCCGACGCGTTGTGGGCTTTTAACTGGGCGTTATCAACAGAGAGCTGGCTTGGAGAAAGTTCTTTTGGTACCCCGAGATGATAAAGATAAGGAGGTAGGACTTCAGTCGGAAGAAATAACTTTTGCAAAAATCTTGGGAGACAATGGATACCGGACAGCTTTGATTGGTAAATGGCATTTAGGATACTTGCAGAAACATCATCCGATGAACTTTGGCTTTCAGAAATTTGTAGGTTTTAAATCCGGAAATGTCGACTATCAGAGTCACCGCAACCGTTATGGAGATGTGGACTGGTGGGACGGTTTGGAAATGAAAAATATGCCGGGATATACAACAACCTTACTAACAACGCTTTCCGAGGATTACATAAAAGAAAATAAGGATAAACCATTTTGTCTATATATAGCGCATGCGGCTCCTCACTCTCCTATGCAGGGACCTAATGAAAAGGCGATCCGTACAGAGGCTACTCTGGAAGGGGATAAAAACTCCGACAGGCCAAATAAGGAAATTTATAAAGATATGGTAGAGGAATTGGATTGGAGTGTGGGACGGATTCTGGAAACGTTGAAAAAATATAAATTGGACAAGAATACGTTCGTTGTCTTTTTCTCTGATAATGGTCCGGTGATAAATAATGGAGGTTCTACCGGAGGGTATAGAGGTGCGAAGGGAGCTCCATGGGAAGGAGGACACCGTGTCCCTGGTATTTGTTATATGCCTGGAACTGTCAAAGGAGGAACAATGTGCAAACAGACCGTGATGAGTTTCGATCTTTTTCCGACTATGCTGGACATGGCGAACATTCATTATGATGACTCGAAGAAGAAGTTGGATGGAGCTTCTCTGGTACCTTTGTTTAAGGGGAAGGAGCTTTCTCAGAGACTTTTGTTTTGGGGAAATGGTAATAAGACTATCTCTGTGAGAGATGGCAAATGGAAGCTGGTTCGTTACAACCAAAAGGGAAAAATTACATTGCATTTGTTTGACCTGGACAATGATCCATACGAGGAAAATAATATGAGTGAGCAGGAACCTGAATTAGTTAAAAGACTGGATGAACAGATTACTCGCTGGGCCAAGTCCGTCTATTCAGAAGTTCCTGACCAGTTTGCTCGAAAAGTACGACGTACGAATAAAAATAACACTTAATATGCATAGTAACTATGAAGATAGAAAAAATAGCCTTGCTGGCATTGGGAACTACTATGACTTCCGGTGCAGCTTTGGCTTCGAATACGGTTGATAAAGCTACTCCCAATGTTTTACTGATTCTTGTAGATGATCTTGGATTGGGCGATTTGTCCTGCCAATATGCTAAAGATTTGAGTACTCCAAATATTGATCGCATCTTTGAAACTGGAGTGCGTTTGGATAACTTTTATGCTAATTCATCCGTGTCTTCTCCTTCGCGTGCCGCACTGTTGACCGGACGTTTTCCGGCTATGGTAGGAGTACCAGGGGTCATCCGTCCTTCCATCGATCAAAATTGGGGTTATTTCGATCCGTCTGCCGTCACCATGCCTGAGGTACTTAAAAATGGTGGCTACAGAACTGCACTAATTGGCAAATGGCATCTAGGCTGGAAAAGTCCGAATCTTCCGAATGAGAGAGGATTCGAGCATTTTCATGGTTTCCTTGCAGATATGATGGATGACTATTACACGCATCAGCGGCAGGGAGGAAATTACATGTATCTGAACGACAAAGAAATTACCCCCAAAGGTCATGCTACCGAATTGTTTACTTCATGGAGTGTGGATTATATTAAGAAAGAGGCAAAAGAGAAGAATCCCTTTTTTCTTTATCTTGCCTACAATGCCCCCCATTCTCCTTTACAACCACCGGTAGAGTGGGTGAACAAGGTACAGGAAAGAGACAAGTCGTTACCGGTCAAGCGTGCACGGCTGATAGCCCTGATTGAACATTTGGATGATAATATAGGTAAAGTGATGCAGGCTCTCGAGGAAAGCGGTCAGTTGAGTAATACATTGGTAATATTTGCTTCTGATAATGGAGGGGACCGGGGAAGTATGGCAAACAATGGACCTACCCGGGGTGCCAAAGGCGATATGTTTGAGGGAGGTATCCATGTCCCTTGTGCTCTGAATATGCCAGGAGTTTTCGAAGGCGGTCGACGTGACAACCATTTTGTTGTGATGATGGACCTTATGCCTACTATTTGTGATTTTGTGAATGTACCGGTCAGGCATGAGATAGATGGTATTTCTGTATTGGATGCCATTAAGAGAAAGAAACAGAATACAGAAGATCGTTTCGTTTTCTGGCTTCGAAATGAAGGTGGTCCGCAATTTGGGGGGAAGTCGCAGAGTGCGGTGAGGTATAATGAGTACAAACTTTTACAGAATCTTCCCTTTGAAAAAGTACAGATGTTTAATTTGGAGGAAGACTCTTTGGAAACTACTCCACTACCTTTGCAAGGAGATATGTTTCGAAAATTGAACAATGCAATGACTAAGCATTATCGTGCTTGGGGAGCAGTCCCTTGCCAAGCACCATCTAAATAGAAACTTAAATCATAAAATAAAACTAGTATGATGAATTTTAAAATGAAAAACAAGACCCTATTCCTATGCCTTCCGGCAATGTTGAACATACCTTTTGGAGGCTCTTCTGCATTCGGAGCGAATTCAGAAAAAGACAATAAAGAGAATAGCCCGAAACGCCCCAATGTACTTGTATTGCTAACGGATGACCAGACATTCAGCACTATCCATGCTTGGGGTAATAATGAAATTCAGACTCCGAATATGGACAGACTTGTCAATCAGGGTATGTCATTCACCCAAACTCATGTAATGGGTGGACTCAACGGTGCCATCTCGCAGCCCAGTCGTGCGATGCTTCTTACCGGACGCGGTCTGATGGACGTACACCGCAACGGACAAGTCATCCCCAAAAATGAGAAAACATTTCCCGAGCTGTTCCGCGAGAACGGCTATACAACCTTCGGAACCGGCAAATGGCACAGTGACAAAGCTGCATTCAACCGTTCGTTCTCTACGGGTGCGAACATTTTTTTCGGAGGAATGCATCCCTATGGAAATGAAAAGGAAGAAAAGGGACACCGATGCCCTTATCTGCATGAGTACGACCCGACAGGGAAATACAAAAATGGTCAATGGGTAAACGCATCACTCAATACTTTCTCGTCTGAGTTGTATGCCGATGCCGCCATCAAGTTCATTGAAACAAATGCATCGAACGATAACCCGTTTCTGATGTATGTCGCATTTACTTCGCCGCACGACCCGCGTAATGTGTTACCTGATTACGGGCGCAAATATGATAGCAAGGAAATTACGATGCCAAAGAATTTTATTACACAGCATCCGTTTGATAACGGTGATCTCAATGAACGCGATGAAAAACTGTTGCCTACTCCGCGTGTACCGGAACAGGTACTTGCCGAAAGAGCCAACTATTACAGCATGGTGAACGAGGTAGATGTTCAGATAGGGCGTATCCTTGATATGCTTGAAAAAAGCGGCAAGGACGATAACACCATTATCGTATTTGCAGCAGACAACGGCCTTTGTGTCGGAGAACACGGACTGCTGGGTAAGCAGAATCTGTATGAAGCGGCGGTGAGAGTACCTTTGGTGATATGCGGACCTAATATCCCGAAAAATATGATGAGTGATGCCTATTGTTATCTGTACGACCTTTATCCCACCCTCTGCGATTTATCGAATATAAAGGTACCGACCACTGTTAAGGGAATCTCATTGGCGCAAACCATACAGGATCCAAATGTGAAAAAGCGCAAGGATATACTATTAACATACATCAACCTTCAACGAGCTATCAAGAAGGATGGCTTCAAACTTATACTTTATAATGTAGACGGTCAGCGTCATCCGCAGCTTTTCGACCTTAAGGCCGACCCAATGGAAATGAATAATCTTTATGATAATCCTAAGTATGGTAAGAAACGTGAAGAGCTTACTAAATTACTTTATGCCCGAATGGCATCTGTCGGTGATTTCTGTGACCCCACTAAACCTGATTGGGGCTATCCGACGAAACTGAAATGGGAACAGATTGTCAAAGTCAATCCTTGATGTAGGCAGATGTGTGTAAAGGGCTTTTTAGCACCAATATGAGAAAATATTATTCCCACTGTAATGAGAGAAAACAGCTTATTATAGTGGGTGTTTTTTTATCATGGTGAGAGTAGCCTTTTATTGCCCGATACGTCCCACTCTTTCTTCGAAAGAGTTACGGTCGCCAATAGCTTTGTTTCTCATTTTCGAGCGGTAATTGTAAATGGTAGACAGCGAATATTGCAAGAAATGGGCTATTTTTACACTGTCCGTGATTCCTAACCGAATTAGTGCGAAGATTCTTAATTCGGGAGTTAGCAGTTTGCCAGTGCCGGGTATTATGGCATTTTCTGGTGATAAGAGTGCATTAAAGTCTGCTACGAAGTTTGGGAATAAGTTGAGGATTGCTTTGTCGAAATTATTATAAAACTCTGCCAAGTCTCCTTCTGTATTTAGCGAAGACTTGAGGAAAGAAACTACTTTATTGATATCTTCACTCTTTGCTATTTTAAGGGCTCTTTTCTTGAAACTGTCTATCTGAGTGATATAGTTGGTATATTGCTCCATATATAATCCCACATATTCTTCCTTAATTTTACTGCTATCAGCCAGTGCTGAGTTTATGTTTTGTATTTCATCCAAATGATATGACAGGCTTTTATTGGCTTGTTCCACTTTTTTCTTTTGCTTCTTTAGTTGGGTGAAAAGTATAAATAATAGGATACAGACAAGGCACAGCGAACTAAGTAGGCTACTAATAATAACAAATTTGCGTTTTTCTTTCTCTTGAAAAGCCTTGTCGATGAAGAGGTACATATCCGAGGCTTCGATTGTATTGATTCTGGCATTACATAAGATGGCATCTTCCATTGCATTTTTCATGTATGCGTATGCCCGATCTATGTCTCCACTCTCAAAAATAAGTTTTGCCAATATTCGCAAAGAACGGTTCTCTCTAGTTCCGCTTATTGCATCGGATATGGCAGATATGGCAAAGTACTTGATTGCATTCTTAGAGTCACCTTTGCCTTGATAGGCGGAGGCTAATGAATAAGCTAATATACCGGCATTCCGCGAATATTGGGGATAGCTTAAATAAGCGCTGTCAAGCATATGGATGGCATCATTATATTTCTTTTTGTGTAGCAGGATAGGAGCAATTGTGAAAGCCCGTATATTGGAAGGGACTTCTGCGCATTGGAGTAAGGAGTCGCGATAAGTTTGTTCTATCAAATCATTCTTGCGTGATTCTATTTCACTGGAAGCAAAATTCTTCTGGTGATTGTAGATAGTGGCTTGCCCGAGGAAGTATTCCACTTTAAGTTTGGGAGACAATAATTGATGTTGTATGGGATTGACGATGGACAATGCCTCTTTGAAAAATCCCATGGAAGATAAAATACGTGCATAGTCTAGCTTGGCTTCTATGATAAGCTCTCCATCTCCACTTTCTTGAGCCAACTCATTCATATGAATAGCATAGGTTAAAGCGGAATCTTTTTGAAAGGAAGAATAGGCGAAACATAATAATTCGGCTATTTGTACTTTTTTGCGTATTTTATGGTGTAACTTCAGTTCTATTTTCAGACTATCTATTTGCTCTTGCTTTTGTTCTGCATAATCTAACTTATACTTTAGGGCTTTATCTAATGTTTTTAGTAATGAATTGATTTCATCGTTAGCTGTAGCCGGATTGATAAAAATAATGCAGAGTAATACAGGTAAAATGAACTTTCTCATGATTATATTAGATTTTATCGCTAAAGTTGAATTTGGGATAAAGGTAAATATAATATTTGATAAATGCTAGCTTGTGATTTAATTCTCATGTTTGAGATTTATAATTCCATACCGAACCGTAAAAGTAAATATCGGTTTGATATGGAATCTTTTTCAGAAATGCCTATATAAAATTAGGAAATAATTGTTATTTGTATTTTTGTGCAAACTCCACCGATACCGAATTACTGAAACTTCGGCAAACTTCAGCTGCGAAGTCTTTTCCGCATTGGATTATTTTATCCCAGATCTCTTCATTCAAGTTATTTAGATCGCGGTATCGGACATCGTATTTGAGTAATCCGTAGATCAGCCCTGCATTGAAGTTATCACCAGCTCCAATAGTACTGACTGCTTGTAATGGTTCTATCGGATAATCTTTATTGACCAGATTAGTGCGTAACGCTACCTTTTCCGCACCTGCAGTACAGATGAACCGGGGACAGTAGAATTTGATTTTATCCTTGTAAATCTTGTCTATATCCTGCATGTTATACATATATAGAAAATCCTCTAAAGAACCGCGTACAATATCCGCATATTCCAGATTTTCAATAATGGTCGGAGCCAGTTTCATGGCTTCATTCTTGTGTGAAGAACGGAAATTCGGGTCATAATAGATGATGGCTTTCTTTTCACGTGCCTGATCTAGTAATTCGAGAATCTTCTCCCTCAGAACCGGATTCAGTGCGTAATAAGAACCCACCATGACAATGTCGTCTTCCTCTAGTTTCGGAAACAGAACATCCAGACGTTGCTTCGGGTAGTCTTTGTAGAAGATATATTCAGCATCACTCTGCTCGTTCAGGAAAGCTAAAGATACGGGTGATTTTCCATCCGGGAATACATTTACATGATCGGTTGGGATATGATTCTCACGCATGAACTGCAGGATAATATTGCCTACACGGTCATTCCCGGTTTCACTGATGAAGCCGACGTTTATTCCCATTCGTCCCAATGAGACAATACCGTTGAATACAGAACCTCCCGGTACGGCGGCAGAAGGCTGGTCACCTCGAAAGATGATATCGAGGATGGTCTCTCCGATACCGATTACTTTTCGCATAGTGATCTTGATTTTTCTCCCAGATAACCGCCGTGGTGACGTTTTGAATATTCAGCGATAGTAAATCCTGTTTCCTTCATGGTTTGTACTACCAATATATCTCCAATCACTGTCATGGCAGTAGTGGATGTAGTAGGAGTCATTCCTAATACACAGACTTCTGCAGGCTTACCGGTACTTAGGCAGACATCCGATTCTTTTGCCAGCGGACTATCCGGATTTCCGGTGATAACGATAAACTTCAGATCCGGGTCCAGATTATGGGCTAAGCGGGTTAATTCCACAATCTCACGTGTCTTGCCAGAGTTAGAGATCAGCAGGAGTAGATCGTTTTTTTGTAAGATACCCAAATCTCCGTGTTGCGCCTCGCTGGGATGCAGAAAGACGGATGGAATACCGGTGGAACAGAAAGTAGTAGCAATGTTCATAGCAATCTGCCCGGCTTTTCCCATACCGGAAGTTACCAGTTTTCCCTTTTTCTGATGTATTTGTTCTACAATCAGTTTCACCGCTTTTTCATAAGCGTCTGTTACGGGGATGTTGAGCACAGCTTGTGCTTCCTGTTGCAAAAGTTGTTTGATGGAGTCTATCATATAGGATCAGTTTATTTTTTCTTTTAATTCATTTAATGTGTTTGCTACTTCGTAATAGGTTGAGAAAGGCTGTCGTGCAAAACCTTTGTCCTCCAGGGTGTGGAGCGCTTTTAATAGCTCGTCGTAAAAACCATGTTCATTGTAGAAAATGACCTTCTTTTGGTGATATCCGATAGAGGCAGCGGCTATTACGTGGAAAATCTCATCAAGAGTACCGACGCCTCCGGGGAGTGCAACCAATACCTCCGACTTCTCCGTTATGATATCTTTGCGGTCACTCAAGTTACGGGTATGAATTTCTTCATCTAACAGAGTGCTTACCTTGCCATTCTCTTCCAGTTTGGCAGGAACTACTCCAATAACCTTACCACCATTTTCTTTCACGGCACGAGCTATGCATTCCATTAATCCGAGGCTGGCTCCTCCATATATCAAGGTTTTGCCTGTCTGCCCCATCCATTTGCCTATTTGGCTGGCGCTTTCGAAGTACATTTTGTCAATGTTATCGGAGGCGGAACAGAATATTCCTATCTTTTCCATATACGTTGTTGCTGTTATAGTCCACAAATATCTGCAATTTTCTATAAACAGCAATAAGTTTTATTGTATTTTTGTGGCATTAATTCAATAAGGAAGTATAAAACGATGCAAGGTAACGAATATACATTGCCAAATGGCCTGCGTATTATCCATGAACCAACCCTCTCAAAAGTAGCTTATTGTGGTTTTGCGATTGATGCCGGAACCCGTGATGAGGCGGAGAATGAGCAGGGAATGGCCCATTTTGTAGAACATCTGATTTTTAAGGGAACGGAGAAGCGGAAAGCCTGGCATATCCTCAACCGGATGGAGAATGTAGGTGGTGACCTGAATGCTTACACAAATAAGGAAGAAACTGTTGTCTATGCCGCTTTCCTGAAAGAACATCTGGAACGTGCGCTTGAGTTGTTGGGGGATATTGTATTTCATTCAACCTTTCCGCAGCATGAGATAGAAAAAGAAACGGAGGTCATTATCGATGAAATCCAGTCGTATGAAGATACTCCGTCGGAACTGATATTTGACGATTTTGAAGACATGATCTTCCGCAATCATCCACTGGGAAGAAACATTCTTGGTAAGCCGGAACTTCTGCGGAGTTTTCGCACGGAAGATGTTCTATCGTTTACCCGCCGTTTTTACCAACCGGGAAATATGGTGTTTTTTGTTCAGGGGCAATACGAGTTCAAGAGAATCATCCGTCTGGTAGAAAAATACCTGTTGGATATTCCTGATGTGAAGGTAGAGAATCGCCGTACACCTCCGCCTCTGTATGTGCCGGAACATTTGACAGTGGCCAGAGATACACATCAGGCGCATGTTATGATCGGTAGCCGTGGCTATAATGCGTATGATGACAAACGTACTGCACTCTATCTGCTGAATAATGTCCTTGGAGGTCCCGGAATGAATAGTAAACTGAATGTGTCCCTTCGCGAACGCAGAGGATTGGTCTATAATGTCGAATCCAATCTGACTTCCTATACGGATACGGGAGCTTTCTGTATTTATTTCGGGACGGATGTGGATGACATGGATACTTGCCTGAAATTGACCTATAAGGAATTGAAGCGGATGCGTGATACAAAGATGACTACCTCCCAGTTGGCGGCAGCGAAAAAGCAGTTGATCGGGCAAATCGGAGTAGCGTCCGATAACTTTGAGAATAATGCGTTAGGGATGGCGAAAACATTCCTTCATTATCATAAGCATGAATCATCCGAGCTTGTTTTTAAGCGTATAGAAGAGCTAACAGCAGAGATGTTGTTGGAAGTTGCCAATGAGATGTTTGCAGAGGAATATTTATCCACATTGATTTATAAATAATTGATTGACAGATTTGCTTTCATTGCCAGAATTCGTATTTTTGTAGCAGATACGTATGTGATAACAATCTAATAGTAGAAATTGTATGTTGGTGACGGGCAGAAAACTCCCTATCGGGATTCAGACTTTCGAAGATATCCGCAATGACGGATACTTGTATGTAGATAAGACCGCATTGATGTGGACTATAGCAAACATCGGTAAACCTTTTTTTTTAAGCCGTCCGCGCCGATTCGGAAAGAGTTTGTTAATTTCTACGTTTGAAGCCTATTTCAAGGGACGGCGTGACCTTTTCACGGGACTTGTCGTGGAACAATTAGAAAAGAAGTGGGAAGAATATCCCGTACTGCATCTGGATTTGAATGCCGAGAAATATGATTCACCGGACAGATTGGATGCTATTTTAAGTAACCAGTTAACTCAATGGGAAGCTATATATGGCAGGGGAGAAGATGAAACCACTTTGTCTTCCCGCTTCTTGGGTGTCATTCGTCGTGCCTCCGAACAAGCAGGCAGGGGTGTTGTAGTCCTGGTGGATGAGTATGATAAGCCCTTACTACAGGCTATTCAGAATGAACCGCTTCTCGATTCTTACCGTTCTACTTTGAAAGCTTTCTACGGTGTGTTGAAGAGTGCAGACCGCTATCTTCGTTTTGCTTTTCTGACAGGTGTCACCAAATTCTCGCAAGTAAGTGTGTTTAGTGATCTGAACCAATTGAATGACATCAGTCTGAATTATGACTTCTCTACTCTTTGTGGAATCACCCGCGAAGAACTTCTTGCTAATTTTGAACCGGAGATTGCAGCTTTATCGCAAGCAAATGACATCAATACGAAAGAAGTTGTGGAAACAATGACCCGGCAGTATGACGGTTATCATTTTCATCCTAATGGAGAAGGAGTGTTCAATCCATTCAGTGTTCTGAATGCATTTTTCAGTAAAGAGTTCGGTAATTACTGGTTTCAGACCGGAACTCCTACTTTCCTTGTGGAGTTATTGAAAGAGAGCGATTATGATCTTCGCTTGCTGATGGATGGTATAGAGACAGCTGCTTCCGCTTTCACTGAATATCGTGCTGATAGGAAAAATCCTATTCCGTTGATTTATCAAAGTGGTTATTTAACCATTAAAGACTATGATAAGCGTTTTAAAATGTATCGTCTTGGTTTTCCTAACGACGAAGTGCGTTATGGTTTTCTTAACTTTCTACTACCATTCTATACGGCGGTTACAGATGAGGAACGGAGTTTTTATATCGGTAAGTTCATCCATGAATTGGAAAGTGGCAATGTTGACGCTTTCATGCACCGCTTTGAAGCTTTCTTTGCAGATTTTCCTTACGAGTTGAATGACCAGACTGAACGTCATTATCAAGTCATCATATATTTAATATTCAAGCTGATGGGACAATTCACGCAGGCAGAAGTACATAGCTCACGGGGACGTGCAGATGCGGTTGTACGAACCCCGAAGTTCATCTATATTTTCGAATTCAAGCTGAATGGGACTGTTGAGCAGGCCATGGAGCAGATTGAAGAAAAAGGTTATGCTTTTCCTTATACGGCAGAGGATCAACAAGTGATAAAAGTTGGTGTAGAGTTTAGCGCAGAGAAACGAAATGTAGAGCGCTGGATGGTAGCGAAAGAAATTTAATATAAAATTGATTATGAAAAACTTAATACGAAATGTCTGGGTTTGCTTGGGGCTGATGGTGCTTCCCTTCACAGCCTCCGGACAACAAAAGGATAACATTACCTATGTGCCGGCTCAAGAGCTTTTACTGGTAGGCAAAGCAACTACCGAAGGCGAATACTTCCATCGGGTAGATACAGCCAAGTATCGTACAATGCCTCCCACAGTGAAGAAACTATTCACAAACTCTGCCGGTCTGGCTATCTCTTTTACAACGAATAGCCCCGTCATAAAAGCCAAATGGATGGTTCCTGATAATTACCAGTTACCCAATTTGACCAGAGTTGCTCAGAAAGGTCTGGATTTATATATCAAACGGGATGGAAAATGGCAATTTGCCGGAGTAGGGATACCGGGTGGTGTGACTACGGAAAAAGTGCTTGTTGATAATATGGGTACGGAAGAGAAAGAATGTTTGTTATATCTGCCTTTATATGATGAACTGAAAAGTCTGGAAATAGGTGTTTCTTCTGATGCACACATACGTAAAGGAGAAAATCCGTTCAAAGAAAAGATAGTGGTATACGGGTCCAGTATTTTGCAGGGAGCATCTGCCAGTCGTCCCGGGATGGCTTATCCGGCTCGTTTGTCCCGTAGCAGCGGATATAATTTTATCAATTTAGGATTGAGCGGAAACGGCAAGATGGAGAAAGAAGTTGCCGAGATGTTGGCGGATATTGATGCGGATGCTTTCATTCTCGATTGTATTCCTAATCCTTCTCCCAAAGAGATAACCGACCGGACTGTTGATTTTGTAATGACGTTGCACCAGAAGCATCCGGATACGCCTATTATTGTGATACAGACATTGATACGTGAAACAGGTAATTTCAACCGGAAAGCTCGTGAGAATGTAAAACGACAGAACGAGGCCATCGCTGAACAGGTAGAAGTATTGCGAAAGAAGAATGTCAAGAACCTGTATTTCATAAAAGAAGATCAATTCTTGGGAACAGACCATGAGGGGACTGTAGATGGGACCCATCCGAATGACTTGGGATTCGACCGAATGTTGAAGAAATATAAACCGGCTATCAGTAAGATTCTGAAGATCAAATTCAAGGCTGAATAACAGGAATGAAAGATTATAACAGAGACAGATAGAAAAAATAAAGGTCAATTCATGGGGGTGAATTGGCCTTTTTCTTTTGCAAATGTGTTAAGTTGCTGTTGGTATTTTATAGTTTCCTTAAACCTTTATCTTCTAAGTATTTGATTAATTCTTGGGGACGATCAGTTTGTATCATAGTTGCCTTATGTTCCAGTATCCATCCCCAATGCTTATCTTTACCTTCTAATAGGGCGTTTTCGTCATCATGTCCACCGCATAGACTATCCCATAGAGTATTCATCCATACCCGGCTACCAGATTGTACAATTTTATCAATAACCTTTAAATTTGAAGTCTGTTCGTCTTTGAAGCAGAGTTCATAGGCTATTGGCGTAAAGTCTTTAATAAAACTTTCGGTCGCTTTTATATCTTCTTCTTTCCATAAATGAATGATAGGCATATAGAGCATACTGGTATTGGTTCCATATTCCTCTTGAACTTTCTCGACAGGATACCTTCCTTTTATAATCACTTGTTTTTCCATTCCACATTTTCGAATGATGGGAAGAATCTCCTTTATATATGTTCCGCCTTTATCTATATTGACCAGAATACGATCTTTACATGTCATTAACGCTTCTTCTAAAGTGGGTATGGATCGGCGGGTCTTTATACCGTTTCCACTTTTCAGCACAAATTGTTTTAGTTCTGTTGTCGTATAGTTTTTAATGGCGCCTTTTCCTGTTGAAGTGCGGTCTAGCGTTGCGTCATGCATACAAATAAAGTTGTTGTCTTTGGTTTGCTGAATGTCAAGTTCCACCATGTCTGCTCCCATAGCGATGGCATTCTCTATACATTGTATGGAGTTCTCCGGAGCATTCCTCCAGTCGCCACGGTGAGCTATAACAAATACATATTGAGAATTCTTGTCGTGAAGATTCCTCAATAGTTTATCAATTCTGGATTCTGCTTCAGCAGATAATGAAACCAGAAGAACTGATAATAGAAATATAATTTTCCTTGTCATACGTGCTTTTCTTAAATAAAATGTTTTGATCTATATTTGGTACCTATGAAAAACTATCCTATAAAGTTATCTTAATCCTTTTTCTTTTAAATAAGAGTTGACAAGATCAGAGTAATCAGTTTGCACAACTTCTATTTTGTTATCTATAAAAGTTTGAAGGTGCGAATATTTACTATTCAGTAGATCGCTATCCCAATCTAAATGATTGGCATAACTTACTAACTTGACATCTTTAATAGCTCCCATTAGTTCAGTGAGAGATGCATTGTCTATTCCGAATTGTACCATTTGTACTTTACTGTAATATTTGGCGAGGACTTTTACTTCTGCCGCAGTGGATACCCATGGAAAAGGAATGGCTCCAGGGTTAATAGTATTCATTTCTTCAATATATGATGTACTGGAACCAGTATAATAGCAAACCTGGTCGATCATCCCTTTTTCTGCAACCGTTTTAATGATTTTACCTAAAAGACCCTTCTCTTTTACATCGACACAAACATAGATTTTGCCTTTCGCAGCATCCAATACTTCCTCAAGTGTAGGCACTTTGTATTCAGTGATACCTTTAGAACCTTTTAAAAAATATTGATAAAGAGTTTGATAAGTCATATTGGCTACAGCACCAGTTCCGTTTGTTGTAGCATTAATGGTTGTATTGTGCATATTTACGATTACTCCGTCAGAAGTAGCTCTAGGGTCTATTTCAATCATATCGGCACCGACTTCTATTGCATATTGGATAGCGGGAATAGAATTTTCAGGAATTCCGTCACGTATTCCCTTATAGGTGTTGCTACGATGAGCGCAAGTCCACATTTTCAGACTTGTGTTGCTGGAAAGATTCTTTAAGTCGGTTGTTAAACTTTTAGTGTCAGGTTCTTCACCTGGGTCCTCCGGGTCTTCATTATCATCCGGAGGAGTCGGCTGATTTTTGTTTTCATATTCATCATTGGAAGAGCCGCAACTGGTACACATCACTTGCCCGGATACAAGTAAGATGATTGCCAAAAGAAAAAATACTTTCTTCATAGTCTTTTTATTTTATTTATTAGATAATGTAGGATAGGCTATCGAAATAACCTATCCTGTTTGATTTGAATTATTTTACTGTAGCAGTGTGTTGAGCGTCTTTTGCACGCATCGGCCAGCCTGTTGTTGGTAATCCTTTCACATATTTGGATGACAGGGCCACTAATAAACTTTTCGATTCATCTTGAGTGTTAGTAATGGCCACATAGATAGTCCCGTCTGCATCCACTACCGGTGAACTCCAGAATTTGCCTTGTGTTGCAGCCCATTCGGATGCATAAGCACTTTCGCTGTTAGCAATTGCTCCGGCCACATCAAGTACGGCAATAGCGTCAGTACCATTTGCGTCAAGGATATAGAAATTACCACGTTCCGTACCGAACAAGATATGTCCATCCTTATCAATAACAGGAGTACTGCTGACACTTTCTGATATCTCATATTGCCATTTGATAGTTCCACCTGCTGACAATGCAACAATTCCGCCAGGCATATCTCCCTGACTTTTCAATGAGGCATATACAGTGCCATCTGTGCCGATAACGACTCCTCCCTGATCTTGTTTGCCGGTATTCTCAATAGGGGTAGTCCAACGTACACTACCGTCACTGGCAACGGAATAGATGGTAGTAGTCAGATCAGATGTATAAATCATGCCATATACATTTCCTTCATTGTCTATGGCCATTGATGCATGACAGCCGCTGTTCAAACCACTGTCAAATGCTCTCCATGCCCATGGGCTGAAAGTATTGTCGTCTTTAGCCATAGTAGCTTTTGCTACACCAAACATTCCGTAGTTGGTACACATGATATACATCATTCCTTGTTTGGAGATAACAGGACCTGCATAAACACCTCCGGCAGGACCGCTGGTACCATCTGCGTTAGTTAAATAGCTAACACGGTTTCCTGTTGTTTTGTCTACTGCGATCATTGAACCGGTGCTTCCCCCATTACCACAGTATACATATTTATCATCAAATGCTGGTGACACGCTACGCATTTTGGCATTGGCGGCGTTACCTTTATTCCAGAAACCGGTAGTCGGATCATTGAAAGTAATCCATTTCTTATTTCCATCAGGATTGATAGCAAATAGTTTACCATTGCTTCCGTCACCTGTGCCAATGTAGATTGTACCATCCGTATCTACAGACGGTGTCATGTTTGAGCCTCCTGTTGCCTGCGCTCCCCAAGATGGATCAGTCATGTCGAATGACCATTTTTCAATACCTGAAGTTACATCATAACTATGTAATATGTGGTCATTACTATTGATGTAAACCGTTTTTTCATCAGGAGAAAGAGCGGCGGAATTGGAAACTAACTTGGCTAAATGAGTGGAGGAGGTCCATAGTAATGTAAGGTCTCCTTTTTCTACTACTTTATCGGTAATTTCAATTGTTTTCCGGTAGAGGTTCGATCTTCCACTGCTGTCGGTTATGGTCAAACTAACAACAAATATACCTTTCTCATTGTACACGTGCTTCGGGTTTTCTTCGGTAGAAGTCGTTCCATCCCCGAAATCCCATACATAAGTAAAGTTGCCACTACCTCCATAAGATGCGTTAGTGAATTGTATTTCACCTTCTATTTGCCCTCTTTCGGGAGCGATTGAGAAAGTTGCGGAAGGAATGTCTTTCCCGGCATTGTCTTCGTTGCTGCATGCGGCAAATAATAAAAGACAAACAATATATATGAACGGGCATATCCGTACTTTATTTTTAATAGTTGTCATACACATAATAATCATTTAAGGTTTTGTTATTAATTTCCTGTATATCCCGCATATCCGGGATTTTGTGGGTAGGCTACCGTACCGGCCATGTCAATCTCATCTTGAGGAATCGGATAATACATCAGATAAGTACGACCATCAAGTGTTTCTAGCAATTCTAAGCGATTTGTACGTTTGATGTCCTGCCAGCGCATGCCTTCAGCATAAAATTCACGACGGCGTTCGTCCAAGATCAATGTCTGATATTCTTTGTCCGATAGAGCTTTGATTGCTGCTTCACTTGGAGCGGTAGTATATCTTTTTTTCATATATTCCACTAATGCGGCGGCTCCGTTCGTTTTTCCGAGAGCTTCGGCTTTTATCAGATACATTTCTGAAATACGGGAGATTACTACCGGTGTGCAGGTATAATCTGACGTTTCCGCCAATTGATAAGTTCCATTCGGATATTTGATTACGCGGTTGGCATCTTGGCTGGTGAATGTGGCTTTTAACCGTACGTCTCCTTTGCGTGAAAGAGTATTATCATCAGCAAAAAGACTATTATAACACCAATCAGATGGAGCATAATTCCATGAACCGTCCGTGTCATTAACGTATAATGTGAAGTTTAGAGGACTGGATGCTCTTGAATTATTAACATAGGCAAATATAATTTCCGGACTTGAATTTCCTGCAACCCAATTTTTAGAGAAATCCATAGCGGTGGATGCGAGCGAGAAACTGGAATTAGCTAATACTGCTTCTGCATAGTTTGCAGCATCCGTCATCTTGTTCTGGAAAAGAGCTACACGTGCAGCAAGTGCATTTGCTGCGTCAGAAGATACGTACCATTTGGAATCTGCTTTTGACAGTAAGCGGATAGCTTTACCCAAATCTTCTTCGATGAATGTCCATACTTCAGCTTCCGGAGAGATAGGAACCACCTCTTTTGAACGTTTACGCAGGATGGGGACATTTCCATAATGAGAGGCCAGACGATAATAAATAAATGCACGGAAATAGTAAGAGACACCACCTACTTTTTTCATAAGAGCACTTTCTTTATTTTCGGAAGCTTCATAAGTTTCTACGAGAAAATTGACCTGATGCAATGTTGTAAATGAGTTTCTCCAAAAGGAGAGAATGTTAATTGCCTGATTGGTATACGAGGGAGACATTTCGCATGGGTCTGTAATTTGACCTCCTCCGGGACCTGCTTTGAAATTTTCCCCTTGTATATCATCCAACCACCAGAAAGTGAATGTATAATTTTCCATAGTGGCGTATACTCCATTTAATAGCTTTTCGAGATCATCATCCGTCAAGGCTGATTGAGGAATTGCATGTCGGGGGCTGATGTCGTCCAGCCAGTCAGAACAGCTCGTGCCGAGTACAGTTATGGTCATTAAAACCAGAGTGAATAATAGTTTTATATTTTTCATATCGTTAGTTTTAGAAGTTAATGCTTGCACCTATGATAAAACTCTTTAATGTGGCTTGTTCTCCGAAATCTGCTCCGTAGCTGTTGCCTGTCGGATTACTTTCGTATGAGAATTCCGGATCATATCCGGAATATTTGGTCAGTGTAAAAAAGTTGTCGAGAGAAACAAAGATGCGAGCTCCCGTTACATGTATTTTTGACAACAGAGAATGAGGAAGGCTATATCCCAATGTGATGGTTTTGAATTTGAAATAAGAAGCATCTTCCAGATAGCGGGTAGAAACAAGATTGTTTCCGAAACCGCCGGTGAACGTGCCTGCCAAAGTAGGGCGTGGAACAGTGTTGCTAGTTCCTTCTCCCCTCCAGTAATGGTTGGCGGCATATTTTGATATGTTATAGAATTGTTCCGAATCGACCAGTGTGCCATTTTTGTAACCTTTGATACTGCTGGACGCCAAGCCGAGATGTTCCGTACCTTCTGTTCCCCCGCAGCCTTTCCATGCTGACAGGATTTTACCTCCGGCTGCAAATTGGCAGAAAATGGATAAGTCGAAGTTTTTCCAGTTCATAGTCGAAGTGATACCACCATAAATGTCAGGTGTAACCTTTCCTACATACATGCGGTCATCGTCTGTGATGTCTCCGTCATTGTTGTAGTCAAAGTACTTACAATCACCGGCACGTACTCCTTTTGCGTAGAGTTTGCTTGGTACTTCCTGGTCGGTTTGATAAATACCATCCTGACGCAACATATAGAAAGCACTAACCGGTTTACCTACCATTAAAGCATGCATTACTTTACCGGTATTGGCACCACCACCGTTGATTTTCATATCAAGTACTCCATCCAATGACAATAGTTTGTTTTTTGTATAGGAGAGGTTAGTAGCAAGCTCCCATTTAAAAGGACCATCGAATATTTTACCGCTCACCATCACTTCCAATCCTTTGTTCTCCAGCGAGCCGATATTGGCTGTCCGGGTAGTATATCCTGTTGTAGCAAGTGTACTGATATTATAAAGTAATCCGCTTGTCTTTTGATAGTATCCGTCTACAGATAGCGCCAGTCGTCCGTTGAATAGCTCTGCGTTGATTCCGACATTCACCTGATTAGCTTTCTCCCAGATAAGATCCGCAGCATCTGCTCCGATTTTAAAACCGGATGAACCATTATAGGAATTTCCTCCCGAAGTTACTAATGACATAGCTGCCCAGTTACTGATACCATCCATACTGCCAGTCTTACCCCAACTGGCTCGTAGCTTTAAGTCATTCAGTGGCGTGCCTTTAGGGAAAAAAGGTTCGTTGATAATCCGCCACGCGAAAGAAGCAGAAGGAAATGTTCCATAACGTTTATCTTTTGAGAAACGTGAAGAACCGTCACGACGCATCGTTACATTTAAGATATAGCGATTATCCCAATTCAGGGCGGCACGTCCGAAATAAGATTCGAGTGCATATGCATTATATCCGATACTACCTGCGTAGATGTTAGAACCGGAATTTATCAGACCGAAGTTGGAAGAAGGATAAGCACCGTTTGCGTAATTATCACTATAAGCCCCAAAAGTTTCATAATTATACTCTTCGTATGAGTGACCAAGCATTGCTGAATAAGTTAGTTTATCCCAACTATTTTCATACGAAATTACGTTGTCTATAACATATCGGTAACTTACATTTTTCTGTTCGCTAAGTGCGCCCCATCCTGCATTTTTGGAACGTGCGTCATGTTTCTCTGAAATTGTTTTCTTTTCTTCATCAAGAATACCGTATATGCTGAATGAGGGGGTGTATTTGAGTCCTTTGATAGGAGTAATATCAAAACTAAGGGCAGCTACTCCTTGTTTCTTATGTACAGTCCAGTCTTCTTCATTAATCAGCATAACGGGATTATGACGACATAATTCTGTTGACATCACTGTATAGCCTCCATCTTCCCGATAAGCTCCAATCCATGGTTGTTCTTCACGGGCAGTACGAATCACTTTCAAACTGGTAGATGACTCTTCCACTTTATCGAAACGGCTGTAAGATCCTGTGAGATTCAGATTCAGTTTAAACCATTTGTTCAGCTGATGAGTAAATTTTGCCCGTAGGTTGGTTTGCTGGAATCCGCTGGTACGGATGATACCTTGTTGGTCGTTAAATCCCACAGAGGTGAAAAAGGTAGTTTTCTCATTACCTCCCGAGAGATTGATAGATGCCGTAGTAGAGTGTGCTATATCACGTTGAATGAGTCCGAGCCAGTCTGTTTCGGTAATCCGGTCGGGGATAAAGAATGATTTTGTGTCCTTCTTCTGCACATTCCAATTATCTACGGCTGCTTGCATAGTACGAGTATATTCTGCTACATTTGCCATTGGTATATCGTTGGCAATCCATCCAAGGCTGTGGCGTACACTGGCATTTACGCGTGTTTTACTGTTGGTGTTCCCCGATTTTGTGGTGATGATGACAACACCGTTGTTAGCTCGCGAACCATAGATGGCAGCAGCTGAAGCATCTTTCAATACGTCCATGCGTTCGATGTCGTTGGGGTTTAGCATAGGCATTGATTCACTGGGAACTCCATCGACCACATACAATGGGGTGCTGTTACCTGTGATGGATGCAATACCGCGTACCCGTACACTCGGTTGTTCACCGGGGGTACCGCTGGCAGAGGCTACATTTACACCAGGAGTACGACCTTGCAGCATTTTAGCTACATTGTAGTCACTGCCTTGGTCCAGATCATCCACTTTCAGGCTACTGATAGAAGTAGTTACTAGTTTTTCGGACTGGGAGCCATAGCCGACTACAACTATCTCATTTAATGCAATGCTACTTTCTTTCAAATATATTTTCAGATTGTTTTTATTGCCGGCTTTCACTTGTTGTGAGTCAAATCCAATATAAGATACTGTTAGTGGTTGGTTAGGATCTGCTACAATGGTAAAGTTTCCGTTAATATCTGTAATGACTCCGGTTCCTTTTCCTTGCATGACATTGGCGCCAATAATAGGAATTCCACTTTCATCTAGTACGGTTCCTTTAATCGCTCTCTTTTCATTACTTCTTTGTTCTGTCTCCTGCTTTACCAATACGATGGTGTTGTTGGTAAATGAATAAGATATATTCAAAGGAGTAAATACCTGTGAGAGCGCTTCGCTGATAGGTTTCTTTGTGCAGCTAATTGTCACTTTAGTCTGATCGTTAAGAACATGATTCCGGTATACAAAAGTATATCTCGTTTGCTGTTCTACTTGTTTCATGAAAGTTTTTACCGTGCCATTTTTGATATGAATGGACACATTTCCTTCTTGGGCAAACACTCCCGAAGGGAATAAAATTATAGCAGCGGATAAAATGGTAAAGTTTCTAAAAATAAGGCTGTTCCGCAGTTTCCTTCTCAATAAAAATGTTAACTTTGTGATATTCATAGTTGATAATGTTTTGATGTATAAAATTTTATCGACTTCCATACAACCAAAGGATTGGGCGATTCTTTGGTTGTTCTTTTTTGATTTTAACTACTATGTGTTTTCCATAAGCTCCTTTCTTTTAAATTAGTAAATAGTTATTATATCTTTATGTATCTCGTACTTAAATCCGTATTGTATGCTTAAGGATCTTATGACATTCTGTATACTTTCGTTTCGGAAAGATCCCGATAGTAAATCTTGTGCGATTTGCTTATGATGCAATCTGATTTCCACCCCATACCATCGTTCTATCTGGGCTATTACATCAATTAATGGTGTGGATTCAAAGATGAGGTAATTATCTCTCCATCCGGCTTCAACATGGGCATCCGCTTTGCTTATTCGTAGTGTTCTGTCCATAGCGGAATAGGTTGCCTTTTGTCCAGGTGAAAGCGTATATTCATGGGGAAGTGAACCACCTGATATTCTGATTCGTCCGCTAAGTAAAGACGTTTCTACAATGTCTTTTTTATAGGTCTTTACATTGAATGAAGTTCCTACTACTTCAATTTGCAGATCGTTGATTATTACCTTGAATGGGCAATCGGGATTCTTGGCAACATCGAAAAAGGCTTCTCCTGATAGTTTGACGAGGCGTTGCTTGGAGTTGTTTACATCATATTCCAGGTTTGTAGCCGCATTTAGATGTACAAATGTACCATCAGGGAGAGCCATTTCTGCTTTACTGCCAGCTCTAACTGTTACAGCAACCATTTGACTTTCCGGGTTATTCATCCATGTATAAAGTCCAAAAGAGGATGATAGGATGATAGCGATAATGGCAGCATATTTCATATATTGCAGCCAACGGCGTCTCCAAATGATTTGTTGTAGTTCCTTTCGAATTTGCTTTTTCATCATAGGAGGCATCTTTATCTCTACTGTGTCGTTTTCCATATCTATCATGGTATTCCATAACTCTTCGTCAGGTATGTTGTTGAGTTCATTTCTGAACTTTCCAATATCGGAAGAGGTGATTCCTTTTTCGATGTACTGGCAATATAACTTTTTAAATTGTGGACTCATATTATTGGTGTTTCTATAGGTTATACGTAAATACATAAAGGGAGTACTAGACTTTTTTTATGTTGTAGAGCATAGAAAAAGTTAGGAATAGTAGGTGTTTGTAGAGTTTTGTGGAGTTTTAATTATTCCTACTGAAAGTGTTATTCTTGTTACAGGAAGAAAATAAAGAGAATATTATATTTCATCATTTCGCTGCGAAGAATCTTCAGGGCGGAAGTCAGATAGTTTTTCACCGTTTGTTCGGAGAGATCCAGTTGTTCGGCTATTTGCTTGATGGGGATATGTTTCTCCCTGCTTAATTCATAAATCTCGTGTTCCCGTTGTGACAGAACTTTCTTCGATTGTTGAAGTTGTTGCAGGAATTCGTCGTACAATAAGATATCTTCCGGCGATACGTCAGTTGCCTGGTTCTCGCAATACTCCATAAAGTCTTCGAATTGCAGTTCGTTGACTTGTTTGCGGAAATAATCGATTACCTGATGTTTGGCAATAGTGAAAATAAAGGCTTGCAGATTGCCGAAGCTATTCAACTGGTTACGGTTGTCCCATAGGCGTAAAAAGGTATCCTGAACAATATCCTGTGTCAGGGAACGATTTTTTAGTTGTTTAAGAACAAAGCTGTAAAGTCGGTCGGCATAGGCTTCATAAATCTGTGTAAAAGCCTGGTAGGAGCCGTTGCGTAGTTCTTTTATGCACTGTATTTCGTCTATTTTCATCCTTTCTGCAATAGAAGTAGGTCGGGCAAATGTACTGAAATAATTTAGAAATCAACAAATCTATGTGAATAAATAAAGAGAAACCGATGTCCGGTAGTTGGCAGATGAATTTTATTTTGCAATCATATATTGAGCTTTATTGTGCCGTCTCTTGCTTTCCGCTAATTAATTTTGTATCTTTACTGTTTTTTACCCTTGTAAAGACAGGTGGTCACCTTATGCAGTGATAAATATCACCTTATAAGGTGACATTAGGCTGTTTACAAAGTGACTATTGTCCCGTTACAACCGGACAACTACCCGAGTGCATAAACAATGATAAATCTCTGCACTGAAAATCTTTATTCTCTGCACTGAAAAGTCTTAAATATAACAATAAGATTATGGCCTTTTACAATTTAAAGAAAAAGCCTGCCTTGACTACTAAGGAAGGAGAAACGGAAACAATGTATGCCGACATTGTCTACAGTGGAACGATTCCGGCAGAACGATTGATCCGTGGTGTTGCTAAGAGAACCGGATTTAAGGAAGGAGTGATAGAAGGTATCCTGATGGAACTGAAAGACGATGTATTGCAATATCTGGGTGAAGGATACCGCGTCGAATTGGGAGAGTTCGGCTTCTTTTCAGCCAAAGTGAAAGCTTCCCGATTAGTCGCAAATAAGAATGATATTCGTTCTGAATCCGTAGCTTTCAACGGGGTGAATTTCCGTGCTTCCAAGAGTATGCGTGTAGGTATTCGCGGAGATTTGGAGCGTAGAAAGTGTGTCGATTTCAACACTTCGCGTAAGTGGGGCAGAGACAATCTGAAGAAACTCGTCCTGCAATATATCGGAGAGCATGGCTTCATCACAAGAGCCACTTATACGCAACTTACAGGACGCCTGAAGAATACTGCATTGGACGATCTTAAATCTTTTGCAGCCGAAGGCATTATCAAGCGAGAGGGACGGGGTAATCAGATGCATTTCATTGCACCGCCACGAAAGGAACCGGATGGCGAGTAGTGAAATCTAACGGAATATCGATGGAAACCTTTGTCGTACAAGGTTGGAGATTGGGAACAGAACAGAGAAATGAAGAGGTAGTATCTACCCGAATGGATTGAATCAGTGCAAAATGTGGTATAAGTATAATGTATGGCTAAAAAAATACAGTACCTTTGGCTGTGAATACAGGTAAAACGGTGATGAGGTGTCTATGAAACAGCCTTACAGTGGATTTCTCGTCCGAATGTTGTTTGACCGATAACACAGACTATAATATGTTGGATATCATATACTACTTCAATATCTTCGGTTGTCTGACGATGGGGATGGCTCTGCTGTTGATTCAAACAGCCCCACAGCTGATAAACCCGCACTACCGCAATGCCAAACGATTCCTGGGTATTGCATCGATTATCGTGGCTCTGTGCAATGCGCTTATCCTTTACAACAGGGTACAGGAGAGCGTTGCCGAGATATTTGCAATGCCTGTGCTCGTTGCGGCACAGTTGCAGGCGGCGCTTTTTACTTTTATCGTGCTGATACTTTTTCATTCACCATACGTTTGCCGGCAAAATATTTTGCGACACCTCTGCCCGACATTGTTTTTTGTGGGACTCTATCTATTAACGATACTTCTATTTCCTGATGTGAGGATCTATTCGGTGGATGAGTATATAGCGAATATCACGAATCCGGTTCTTTTGTTAAGAACTGTATTTGCGGCTACTTATCTGACGCAGATCGTGATTTACGTCCGTTTATTCCGGCGTGAGCAACGGAATTATATAGCCAAGATTGAGAACTATTTCTCCGACACCGACAAATATGAATTCCGGTGGGCTTCGAGACTGTTCTACGAGGCTGCCTGCATCGGTATTGCCGTTCTGGTGTTCAGTATATTTCCTGCCCCGTTATTCGACGGAATAATCACGGTGGTGATTACAGTGTACTACTTTGACTTTGGAGTGAGGTATATCAACTACCAATACAAACTTTACTATGAGGCTTTGCCCGCGATAGAGGAGAAGGAAGAGTCGCAGCTGACAAAGGAGAGTGAAGGAGACAAGGAACTGGAAGATGAAAAGGCAAAACTATTATTGTATCTCCAGCAGGGTGTTGTGCTGGGCGACTATGCCGAGGCTCTGCATATCCCGGAACGGAAACTATCTGTATTCATCAATTCGACTTACGGGGTGAGTTTCAAACGTTGGGTGAACAATAAACGGGTAGAATACGCCACAGAGCAAATGGCGAAACATCCGGATTATACAATGGAGAGGATTGCCGAGCTTTCGGGTTTTGCCCACAAAAGCCATTTCTGTAAAATCTTCCGGGAGATAACGGGGGGATCTTTTACCGAGTACAAAAATAGATAACACCTCCAAACTGTTGTATATTTGGCGATACAGCTTGTTCCAACATACAATAAACCCACAAAAAACACTTGTGTTGCACGTTTCGACGTCAGATATGCGTAAATGTGCACCCATCATCCAAAATTTTCATTATATTTTTGCTGCGTAGGGCATAAACCGCTCTGCGCTTTTTTGTTTTCCCATGAATATTAATCAAATATAAAACAACATGAAAAAGATTTTTTCTTTGTTAGTGCTATGTGCAACAGTAGTCTTTGCTTCGTGCAGCAAGGACGATCCGGTAACGGATCCCGTGCCGGAAGGTATCGTCGTCACCACCTACGAAGCCCTGCTCGACGCCCTGCAGACGGGCGGCACCTCGGCCGATGCCCCGACACTCATTACGCTGGGCGGCAACATCACGGTACCCGCGGGAGGTGACTACGACACCCCTCCCATAAACGGCAGCGGCCACTTCAAGATAGACGGCGGCGGCCACACCATCACCTGGGAAAGCACCGCCAACAACCACCACCTCCTCGGCAATACCAGCCCCGACGCCGATGCCGTTTATATCGAACTCACCAATATTAATCTGGACCGACAAGATATGAACGCCGCAGTAGGTGTTTACAACGGCAAGATTACGCTGGGCAAAGACGTGGCATTGAGTGGGCAAGATGGAAACATGATTCTGGCTAACGGCGAGAAAGCGGCATTGGAACTGGGTGACGGCTGCGAATTGTCTTACGCGGCAGGCAGCAGCCCGTGCTGTGCAAGCGCCTGGTTTGGCGCCATCCTCGTGCTGAACGGGGGAAAGACCGCTGCCGGGGCTTACATAGGCCTGGACTGCAATTTTTACCCGGCCGTCTCCTATCCCCTTATCTCCGTTCCGAAAGCCCTCACGGGTGATGTGCACCTCCTTCTCAAAATGATCGGTACAACCCCCGTCGCCCAAGGCATTGGCAATTACCAACTGACGCAGGCGGACTGCGACCGTCTGAAAGTGAATCCGGAGTCAACGGTCAGCCTCTATATGGGACAGCGTGATAAGTACGACGGCAACTTCGAGCTTCACCTCGACCCTGCGGCAAGTTTTCAAATCAAGCTTCGCCCGAAGAATTTCACACCCCCCACCTCCGGCAACATCGACGTGACCAACATGACCGACGTCGTGGCGCAGATAACCATCCGGGCAGCCCTCGAAGCAGGCCACACCGACCTCAAGCTGACGGGCGAACTTTCCAAGATAGGAATAGGCGGTCAGTGGGGTACATTTGCCAATAATACACAAATCACGACATGCGACCTCACCGAAGTGACGGGCTGGGGTACAACGCCAACTCTGCCCGAACTCGCCTTTAAGGATTGCACCAAGTTGCAGGAGGTGACGCTGCCCGATGGCGTGCAGGTAATTGGAGAGTATGCCTTTATCCGTTGCGCCGCGCTGACTACGGTGAATCTTTCGCAGGTCACCCGGATTGATGAATACGCATTCTGGGAATGCACTTCATTGACCGCACTCACGCTGGATAATGTGACAACCATAGACCATGATGCTTTCTACGGATGCACGGGCCTCGAAACGCTCAAAATACCGAAGTGTACCTGGTTCGGCAATTATATCGTAACGGGCTGCAAAGCTCTCACCCGGATAGAAGCCACCGCAGCCGGAAATTTCGTTGACATAAGTGATGGTCGCAGCAGTATAGAGCGCACCGCCGTTTTTCACAACAGAACCGCTCATTCCGGAGATAACGCATTCGACCCCGCCAAGTGCGACCTCGTGCTGAACCCCGACAAGTACGAGAATGGCGGTGCCGTTCCCACAGCCTCTGCCAACAATGAATGGACTGTGGCGCAGCATGGCGGCCTTATGAAATGGAAGAGCATCACGCCACCGTAATCCGCGCCTTTCCCGAAGTTGAACTTCAAGGCGGTCTGATTTATTTTTTGAAATCCAATTTTATGCCTGATGCGGTAGACGACATATGTTGTCGTAAAAAGATTATATCTTAATTAGTAGTCGATTAAAAACGCTCTGCCATCGGCAGATTACAAAATATATCTCCGCCCAACTTGCAAAAAGGGTCCCTACTGTCAAATTGTAGGGATCCTTTTGCTTTATACAATTTACTCCGCATGACTTAGGAAAGCTGTCCTCTGTCAAAAGGAAGATTATCGAATAACGGAGTTTTTTTATTGTCGAATTGTATAAAAACCGGTCGTGAGTTTGTTTCCTGAGAGAATTTTGTTACTTTTGTATTCGAAAGAGTTACTTGAAGATACTATTCTGCAAATCGCTAAAATGCGCACAGTTACCAAATTGTTATCTCTCAACTCCCCAAATTATGCAAAGTGTTTATTCTTCAATTGGTTATCTTAACCGCGAATAATCTAAAATAAAAAAACGATGTTTCAGAAACTTGTAGCTATAGAGCCGATCAGTCTGGTTCCGTCGGCCGAAAAAGCGTTGTATTCATTTGCCGGTCAGGTGGTGATGTATCCTGACATACCCGTGAATGATGATGAAATTATTACCCGTATCGGAGATGCTGATGCGGTGCTTTTGAGTTATACCTCCCGTATCAACCGGTATGTACTTGAATGTTGTCCGAATGTGAAATACATTGGAATGTGTTGTTCACTCTATTCTCCCGAAAGTGCCAATGTTGATATTCGTTATGCCAATGAACGGGGTATCACGGTAACAGGTATCCGGGATTATGGTGACGAGGGAGTAGTGGAATATGTAGTCAGTGAGTTGGTGCGCTGTTTGCACGGCTTTGGACAGGAAACGTGGGAAGATTTGCCTCGTGAGATTACCGGATTGAAAGTCGGAATAGTCGGACTGGGTAAGTCTGGCGGCATGATAGCGGACGCCTTGAAATTCTTTGGTGCTGATATTTCATATTATGCCCGCAGTGAGAAAGAAGCGGCTACTGCCAAAGGATATCGCTTTTTGCCATTGAGGGAACTCCTGGCAGAGAGTGAAGTCATTTGTTGTTGCCTTAATAAAAATACGATTCTGTTGCACGAAGAGGAATTTAAGCAGATGGGTAACCGGAAGATCTTATTCAATACCGGTTTGTCGCCAGCATGGGATGAGGCTGCTTTTACTGAATGGCTGGAAGGTGATAACCTTTGTTTTTGTGACACGATAGGCGCATTGGGGGGTGAGCAACTGCTCAATCATCCGCATGTACGTTGTATGCAGGTGTCTACTGGCCGCACGCGTCAGGCGTTTGACCGCCTGAGCGCAAAAGTGTTGGCCAATCTGTCAGAATACAATGGGTGAAACGATATTAATCAGGGTGCTCACTACTGACCACCCTGCAATATCCGATGTGGCACTATAAATGTCTACTACGGCATGCACTTGGTCATTTTTGATTTCTACCCTTTGCGTATCTCCCACAAATCCGGGGGTAGATTGTATGGATACCTGCATGTTCTCCGGACCGACAGAAGCTCGTGAGGCGGCAACTGTAACATTCACTTTGGTTGGAAAGAGGCGAATAGCTTCCGCAGCACTTCCGGAGAAAACAGTACGTTGCTCCGTTTGCAAAGAATCATCATAAACGGGAGTTCCTTTGAGTGCGTTAGGACCTTTTTCATTGAAGAAGCGGGCCGTCGTATTTCCCATCAGAGAGGCAGTTCTTAAAACATCGAATCCACCGGTAGCTCCGGATGCGATATAGATTCGTGTGCCATTTACCTTGGCGGTTTCTGCCACTTCCCGATAGAATGTCTCGTCTGCCAAAGCACCGATAGACAAGGTAATGACAGACGTTCCGTTTTTCAATGCCGGCAAAGCCAATTCCCGCATAGCGGCAGGAGAGGCCGATTCCACCAGATAATCTGGTTTTAATGCCAATAACTCTTCCAATGTGGCGCAAGCAATGCAAGGCTTGCCATGTTGCTGCATTTTATGAACGATGTGCGCTGCTTTTGATGCCGTACGCGAATAGACACCTACCAGATTATAATCTGGCAATAAGCCTTTGACAACTGCATCCGCAACGATTTCTGCAAGTCGTCCACATCCTACAATGACTAACTTTTTCATGCAACAAAGATAATACTTTTATTGGTAAGAGCTTCGGTTGGTAATATGGTATTTATTTTCATCAGGTATGTATCCGGGGTTGTTCCTTTAATTTATGAACTATTTGTAATAAGATTACGAAGATTTTCTCTACATTTGTCTTTATTAATCTTGTAATCTTCTATTAAAGTTTAATACTCCGATGAAAAAAAAGTACCTGATATTTCTTTTACTTCTCTCTTTTCCATTATATACCCGGGCCGATAAGACCCTGGACTCACTGTTGAATGTGCTTGATTTGACGATTCAAGAACATGAGACGTATGTGGTTCAACGTGAATCACGTATCAAGCATCTTAAAGAACTGACACACGGAATAGAATCTAATTCTGCGGAACAGTACAATCTGAACAGTCAGATATACAAAGAATATAAAGCCTTTATCTGCGACTCTGCAATTCACTATTTGAATGAAAATATCCGGATTGCAGAGCGCTTGCGTGATACGGACCGGAAGATAGAAAGTCAGTTGCAGCTTTCGCTATTATTATCATCAACTGGAATGTATAAAGAGTCTCTTGATGTGCTGGAATCGGTAGACCGTCGGAAAATCATTCCTCGTTTAATAGCCGATTATTACACCTGCTTTGACCATGTGTATGGCGAGTTGGGCGTTTATACACAGGATAAAACCCTTTCGGGACGTTATTGGAGTATTTCACAGGCATATAGAGATTCATTATATGCTATATTGCCTCCGGAATCGGAAGAATACCTGCTGATGCGTGAAGCATCATTTCGCGATCAACGCCAGTATGAGGATGCCCTGAAAGTGAATGATCTCCGGTTGACGAAAATAGAACCATATACTCCCCAATATGCGATGGCTACTTATCATCGTTCTTTGATTTACAAGTACAGTAATGATAGTCTGGGAGAGAAACGGAATCTTTGTCTTTCTGCTATATCGGATATTCGTTCTGCCATTAAGGACCATGCTTCGTTGTGGATGCTTGCCCAATTACTTTATGAAGATGGTGATATGGAACGTGCATACCAATATATGCGCTTTTCCTGGAATGCGACAAAGTTTTATAATGCCCGTTTGCGTAGTTGGCAGAGTGCTGACGTGCTTTCATTGATTGATAAAACCTATCAGGCAATGATTGAAAAGCAGAACGACCGTCTTCAACAGAACCTGCTGCTTATCACTGCACTGTTGGTGTTGTTGATTGTAGCTTTGGGATATATCTACCGTCAGATGAAAAAGCTGGCAGATGCAAGAAATCATCTTCAGGTAGCTAATAAGCAGTTAAACGGATTGAATGAGGAGTTGAGGCAGATGAATAGTTGCTTGTCTTCTACCAATATCGAACTCTCGGAGTCCAATCAGATCAAGGAAGAGTATATTGCCCGTTTCATCAAGTTGTGTTCTACTTATATCAACCGTTTAGACGCTTACCGGCGGATGGTGAATAAGAAAGTGTCTGCCGGACAAATTGCGGAATTATTAAAGATAACGCGTTCCCAAGATGCTCTTGACGAAGAGCTGGAAGAATTGTATGCAAACTTTGATACAGCCTTTTTGCATCTCTTCCCTAACTTTGTGGGAAAATTCAATGACTTATTACAGGAAAATGAACAGATTTTACCGAAGAAAGGCGAGTTATTGAATACTGAACTGCGCATCTTTGCTTTGATACGTCTGGGTATTGAAGATAGTTCACAAATTGCGGAGTTTCTTCGTTATTCAGTGAATACAATTTATAATTATCGGGCGAAAGTAAGGAATAAAGCCCGTGGATCGAGAGAGGATTTTGACGATTTAGTGCGAAAAATTCGCTAATTCGGACTGTAAAACAACCACTTTTTTAGGTATACGTTCTGAATGTAAATAGATGAAAATAAGTGGATTATCGTTTTGTATGATCCACTTATTGCCCCCTCCTTGTTAGCTCACTTTAATTTCTTTATACTTTTGACCTGTGCTTCGAAAGTAATGAGAGTAGCCCATTGCTGACGAGCGTCTTATTATTAACTTTAAAACTTAGTACGCATGAAAAAAAACAGGCGAAAAATCCTTTCGGGGAGTCGCAAGATTTTCTTTGCTATCTTGGCAATGTTTTTATCTTTGAGTGCATCCGCACAGCAAATTACTGCATCCGGTCAGATCCTGGATGCTCAAAAAGAACCGCTAATCGGTGTTAGTGTACAAGAGAAAGGTACGTCTAACGGAGCAATAACCGATTTAGATGGCAACTTCACATTAAACGTTAAGCAAAACGCCATTTTGATATTCTCTTATGTGGGTTATAAGTCGCAGGAGGTAAAGGCAGCCCACCAGATGAAGATCACACTTCAGGAAGATAATGAAGTGCTTGATGAAGTGGTGGTCATCGGTTATGGTTCGGTGAAACGGAAAGATGTGACTACCGCTATCTCTTCCGTATCTACCAAGGATTTGGATATGCGGCCTATTGTTTCGGCAGGACAGGCCATTCAAGGTAAGGCAGCCGGTGTCTCGGTGATTCAGCCTAACGGTACGCCGGGCGGTGAAATGTCTATCCGTGTTCGTGGTACTACTTCAATGAATGGTAGTAATGATCCGCTGTATGTAGTAGATGGAGTGCCTGTAGACAATATCAAGTTCCTTTCTCCGAATGATATTGAGAGTATGCAGATATTGAAAGATGCTTCATCGGCATCTATCTACGGTTCGCGTGCTGCTAACGGAGTCATTCTAATTACTACGAAGGCCGGTGCAGCCGGTAATGCCAAAGTTTCTTTGACAGCCCAGTTCGGTTTGAACAAAGTAGCCGATAAAGTAGAATCCCTGAATGCAGCACAATATAAAGAATTGCAGGATGAAATCGGACTAGTGTCTTTGCCGGACGGATTACCCGACCGCACCGACTGGTTTGATGAAACGTATACGACCGGAAAGACTCAAAATTATCAGGTAGCTGTATCCAATGGTAATGAGAAAATGAAATATTACCTTTCTGCGGGTTACCTCAAAGAACAGGGAGTGTTGGACATCTCTTATTACAAGCGTTACAATTTCCGGGTAAATTTGGAAAATCAGGTTCGTAAATGGCTGACAGTAAGTGCCAATATCTCTTATTCAGATTATACAAGCAATGGAGGCGGAGCAATGGGAACAGGCTCGAATCGGGGTGGTGTTATTCTGGCTGTTATCAATACACCGACTTATGCGCCGGTGTGGGATGCTTTGAACCCTAATCAGTATTACAATAACTTCTATGGAGTGGGTAATATCACCAATCCATTAGAAAATATGGCCCGCGCGAAAAATAACAAAGACAAAGAAAACCGCTTGTTGGCATCGGGTAATATATTGCTGACTCCATTTCCGGAACTGAAGTTCAAGTCTACTCTTACTCTTGACCGTCGCAACGCCGTTAATACCACTTTTCTTGATCCGATTTCTACTGCTTGGGGCCGCAATCAGTACGGTGAGGCTTCGGACAATCGGAATATGAACACAGTGCTGACATTTGATAATGTATTGACTTATAATAAAAATTTCAAGAAACATGGCTTGGAAGTAATGGCCGGTTCGTCATGGACGGATTCAGACTATTCAAATAGCTGGATCAACGGCTCTCACTATCGTAGCGATCAGATTCAAACATTGAATGCTGCCAATAAAATATCTTGGGATAATACAGGTACGGGTGCATCTCAATGGGGAATTATGTCATTCTTCGGACGTGTAGCTTATAACTTCGACAGTAAATACTTGGTAACAGCTAATCTTCGTGCCGATGGTTCTTCTAAATTACATCCCGATCATCGTTGGGGCGTATTTCCTTCATTCTCTGCAGCCTGGCGTATTTCTTCGGAAAAGTTCATGGAGAACCTGACATGGATTGACGATTTAAAATTGCGCGGTGGCTGGGGACAAACCGGTAACCAGTCGGGTATTGGTGACTATGCATATTTGCAGCGTTACAATATCGGCCGTATCGAATGGTTTAAGAAAGGCGGCGAAGGTGATTCGACTGATTATGCAAATGCTGTTCCTACCATTAGCCAGGCCAACTTGCGTACATCTGATTTAACATGGGAAACCACGACACAGACCAATATAGGTCTGGATCTGACCCTATTGAATGGACGGTTGACGTTTAATGCCGACTATTATTATAAGAAGACCAAAAACATGTTGATGAATGTGTCATTACCTGCCGGTGCCGCAGCCGCTACGTCTATTGCCCGTAACGAGGGTGAAATGGTAAATAAGGGTTTTGAGCTTTCTATTAGTTCGAAAAATCTTCGTGGAGGAGCATTTACATGGGATACAGACTTCAATATCTCTTTTAACCGGAATAAATTGACAAAGCTGGAATTACAGAAAGTTTATTACGATGCTAAAACTGCGGATGTGGTGAATGACTATGTTGTACGTAATGAGCCGGGCCGTGCTTTGGGAGGTTTCTACGGTTATATAAGTGATGGGGTAGATCCTGAAACCGGTGAATTGATGTATCGTGATTTGAACAATGACGGTAAAATATCATCTTCCGACCGTACCTATATCGGTGATCCGAATCCCGATTTTACCTATGGTATGACTAATACCTTTTCATGGAAAGGCTTTAATTTGAGTATCTTTATCCAAGGTTCTTATGGAAACGATATTTATAATGCTTCACGTATTGAAACGGAAGGTATGTATGATGGTAAGAATCAGTCGGCCCGTGTACTGAATCGTTGGAAAATACCCGGACAGATAACAGACGTGCCTAAGGCTAATTTCAAATTACTCAATTCTACCTATTTTGTAGAAGATGGCAGTTATCTAAGATTGAAGGATGTTTCCTTGTCCTACAACGTTAAAGGTAAACTGTTGAAGAAATGGGGAATTACCCGTTTGCAACCTTACTTCACGGCTACTAACCTGCTGACATGGACCAACTATTCGGGAATGGACCCGGAAGTAAACCAATGGGGTAACAGCGGTACGGTACAAGGTATTGATTGGGGTACTTACCCGCATTGCAGATCATACGTGTTTGGTATTAATGTTGAATTCTAATGAAAGGAAAGATTATGAAACTAAGAACTATATTTTACGGATTAACCTCCGGCTTGCTATTGGGACTTTCTTCCTGCTCGCTGAATTATGAGCCATTAGACACCTATTCGGATGTGACGGAAGGGGTGACAAGTGATGGTACAAAAATCGTATTCAAGGATAAAGCTGCAGTTGAAAGTCATCTGACAACGCTTTATAATCAAATGCGTGACCGTCAGGAACATTGGTATGTGGATTTACTTTTGATTTCAGACTCCCATTCGGATAATGCTTATGCCGGTACTACCGGAGCGGAAGTTGTCCCGTTTGAGAATAATTCGATTGAAGGTTCCAATTCTGTGTTGGAACGTGACTGGAACCGTTATTTGGAGGATGTGGCCCGTGCCAATAAACTCATTTGTAACATTGACCTGGTGACAGATAATTCGTTGACTACTGCCGAACGGGCGCAATACAAAGCAGAAGCGAAGATATTCCGTGCCATGGTAATGTTTGACATGGTACGTCTGTGGGGTGATTTTCCGGTGATTACAACGGTGGCTGATGATATTACTTCTGAAAACATTGATGAGGTATATCCGCAATATTTCCCCAAACAAAATACGGAACTTGAAGCTTATCAGCAGATTGAAAAGGATTTGTTGGATGCAGTATTGTATGCTCCGGACAATACGCCGGGGAATAAAACGTTGTTTACCAAATCTGTAGCTCGTACCTTATTGGCTAAAATATATGCCGAGAAACCTTTGCGTGATTATACGAAAGTTATTCAATATTGTGATGAGGTGAAAGCAGACGGTTTTGATCTGGTAGATGATTTCAGTGATTTGTTTGGAATGAATGCTGCGGGAACAGATGCAAAGATGCGTAATACAAAAGAATCGATTCTTGAAGCACAATTTACATCCGGAGCAGGTAACTGGTGTACATGGATGTTCGGGCGTGATCTCGTGAATTGGAATAACAATTTCACGTGGGCGAAATGGGTGACTCCGTCACGTGACCTGATTAGTGCTTTCAAACAGGAAGGGGATGAAGTCCGTTTCAAAGAATCAATAGTCTATTACGATTGTAATTGGAGCAACTATTATCCGTCTGATAATTATCCGTTCATGTATAAATGCCGCTCTGCCAACAGCAGTATCATCAAGTACCGTTATGCCGATGTCCTGTTGCTGAAAGCAGAAGCGCTGATTATGCAGGATACGCCGGATTTGGAAGGAGCCGCCGATATAATAGATAAAGTTCGCGACCGTGCCAAATTGGGAGCACTTCCCACCTCTGTCCGTTCAAACAAAAATGCCATGCTGAATGCTTTGCTTAAAGAACGTCGGTTAGAACTGGCTTTTGAGGGACAACGATGGTTTGATCTGGTCCGTCTGGACAAGGTAGAAGAGGTGATGAATGCAGTGTATGCTAAGGATTCAGGTCGCAAAGCGCAGATTTACACTTTTGATAAGAACTCTTATCGTTTGCCAATTCCGCAGTCGGTAATCGACGCGAATGATAAGATTCACCAGAATCCGGGTTATTAATTCAACTAAAAACATAGAAAACTTAAGATTATGATAGACATGAGAAATATAGCATTGACCTTTTTAGGATGCTTCACCATATTAGCTGCATGCAGCAACAGTGACGATGCGGAGAAACCGGTTACACCTGTTCCGACTGGAGATGTGACTATTTATGCGACCACTAGCAGCCTGACTCGCGATTTGACCCGTGATGCCGTTAATTTCAGCTCGAAAGATAATTTGGCACCTACTTCAATCACATTGAATCCGACTGAACAATATCAGACAATGGACGGCTTCGGAGCTGCTATCACAGGCGCCACTTGTTTTAATCTTCTGCAAATGAAACCGGAAGATCGTCACGCCTTCCTTACGGAAACATTCTCTGACGACAAAGGCTTCGGATTTAGCTATATCCGTATCTCTATCGGCTGCTCGGACTTTTCATTGAGCGAATATACCTGCTGTGATACGAAAGGTATTGAGCATTTTGCTTTGCAAAGTGAAGAGAAAGACTATATCCTTCCGATTCTGAAAGAGATTTTGAGCATCAATCCTTCTATTAAAGTCATTGCCGCCCCTTGGACTTGTCCAAAATGGATGAAAGTAAAGAGTCTCACAGATCTTACTCCGCTGGATTCATGGACAAACGGTCAGCTGAATCCAGCCTATTATCAGGACTATGCCACTTATTTTGTGAAATGGGTACAAGCCTTCAACGCCGAAGGCATTGATATTTATGCTGTAACTCCCCAGAACGAACCGTTGAACCGTGGTAATTCCGCTTCGCTTTATATGAGTTGGGAAGAACAGAGGGACTTTGTGAAAACAGCACTCGGACCTAAATTCAAAACAGCCGGACTGGCTACGAAAATTTATGCATACGATCATAACTATGATTATAGTGATATTGCAACGGAAAAGAACTACCCCGGTAAGATGTATGAGGACGCAGCTGCTTCCCAATACCTGGCCGGAGCTGCTTATCACAACTATGGCGGGAATCGCGAAGAGCTTTTAAATATACATAAAGCCTATCCTGAAAAGGAACTTCTTTTCACGGAGACTTCTATCGGAACATGGAATAGCGGACGTGATTTGTCGAAACGATTGCTGGAAGATATGAAAGAAGTAGCATTGGGTACGATCAACAACTGGTGTAGGGGAGTTATAGTGTGGAACCTGATGCTTGATAATGACCGTGCTCCTAACCGTGAAGGCGGTTGCCAGACTTGCTACGGAGCGGTGGATATCAGTAATAGCGACTATAAGACAATTATCCGCAACTCGCATTACTATATCATCGCCCATCTCTCAAGTGTGGTGAAACCGGGAGCGGTACGTATCGGTGCATCCGGCTATGCTGATAGCAATATCATGTATTCCGCTTTCGAGAATCCGGATGGAACATACGCTTTTGTACTGATGAATAATAATGAAAAGACTAAAAAGATAACCTTAAGTGATGGTAAGCGTCATTTTGCTTATGATGTTCCGGGCAAATCTGTGACTTCCTATCGTTGGGCAAAGTCGGAATAAGAACCTTAAAACGATCAAGACAATGAAAAAAAACAGTTATATTATATTGGCTTTGGCAGGAATGTTATCCATGAATTCCTGTAATGATGACGAATTCTTGCCCGGTAATCCGAGTATGGAAATCAAAGCAGAGAATGCAGATGCTCTTTTTGGTGACAGTCTTCCGTTTACGATTAAAGCCTCGGATGTGGATGTGCCTCTTTCTACGTTGAAAGCACAGCTTTTTTATGGAGAAGAACAAGTGTCTGAAACGGTCATCCGTACAAAGACAAGCGGAAATGACTATACTGGTAAAATTTTTGTTCCTTATTATGCTAATATTCCTAATGGAAAGGCAACTTTGAAATATATTCTTCAGAACATTCATTTTACTACTACAGAAATGACGAAAGAACTCGCTCTGGCACGACCGGACTTCCCCTATCTGACATTAGTGGATGAGGAAGGAAAAGAGTACCGGATGGAACGTCAATCCATGTACAAGTATAGTGTGACAGGAGACTTCTCGCAAAAGATGAAAGCGTATATCAAGACTCCGAAAGTGGGAGAGAATGGGAACGAATTGACTTTCGGCTGGGAGAATGGAACGATTGAAGCCGGTTCTACGAATGCTATCTCATTTTCTAATACGGAACCGGGAAATTATGCTATCAAGTTTAATACGTTGACTTACGAGGCAGAACCATTTGCCAAGTTAAAGGTGAACGGTGAAGATATGGAATTGGTAGAGAATGATATCTATGCAATCAAGTTGACTTTGAAGAAGAATGACATTCTAGCGTTTGAAGGGGTGCCTGATTATGATAATTGGTGGATAGACCAGGATTATTTTGAAAAGCAGGAAGATGGAACATTGAAATTCCTGCCGATTGACGGAAGTTACCAAATAACAGCCAATGGTAAAATGAAGTATTTCTCTGTCATTGCTTTGAAGAATGGTGAGGCTGCCAAGTTGCAGGATGATGGAACAGGTGCTATCTGGGCTATTGGAACAGGAATCGGTAAACCGTCGGTGGCACTTTCTGAAGTAGGGTGGACTCCGGAAAATGGTCTGTGTATGCCACAGCTTACTGCGAAGAAGTATCAACTGACATTTATAGCTGGCGTTACCATGAAAGTGGATGATATTAACTTTAAGTTCTTCCATATCAATAAATGGGACAACGGCGAGTTTAAGGGTGATGCTATTTCTACAACGAGTGAATTGGTTAAAATCTCATCGGACGGAAACTTGGGACTGGAAGAAGGTCAGAAGTTCGAAAGAGGAGGTATTTACAGGTTTACAGTTGATGTGACGAAAGGCAATACCAAGGCTGTGTTGACAGTGGAGAAAGTAGGGAAGGTAGATTTACCTGCACCGGATATTTTCTTTGGTAATGATAAGATGGAGGTGACAGATACTGATATATATAAGTCGGATCAGGCGTTTACACAAGGACAAATGATAACTGTTACAGGCATTGATAATTTGAATGAATGGTGGATCGATCCTGACTTCTTTGAGAAACAAAGTGATGGTGCATTGAAGTTCCTGCCGATTAACGGAGATTATCGGGTGACAGCTAATGCTGTTTTGAAGTATTTTTCTGTAATGGCTTTGAAAGATGGTAAACCGGCCAAATTGCAAGATGACGGAACGGGTGCAATCTGGGCTATCGGAAAAGGAATCGGTAAGCCTTCTGTTACGTCTTCCGAAGTAGGTTGGGAGCCAAGTAAAGCGCTCTGTCTGGCGCAAGTTGCTTCTAAAAAGTATCAGCTAACCTTGAAAGCCGGGGAAACGTTGAAGACTAGTGGTGACCCGGAAGTGATTAGTTTTAAGTTCTTCCATCAAAATGATTGGGGAGGAGAATTCGGCAATTATGCAAGCTCTATTTTAGTGGAACAGCTTAAACTTGCAGATTCCGGAAATTTGGAAATGCAGGATAATAAAGCATTTGAAGAAGGAGCTGTCTATCGATTTACCATTGATGTAACGAATGGCAATGCAAATGCTGATCTGAAGGTTGAGAAAATAAATTGATCTGAAGATTAATGCCGGATTTTTATTGAAACTATCCTGAAAGGGTATGATGAATTGTACCCTTTCAGGATTCATCTTTGGTCGGAATAATGTAAAAAACATTAATAAACTCGTCCGCAACTAGGAAATATCCCCTGTTTGGGAGTCTATATAAATAAAGTATGAACTTATTTCTTATATCATAAATGAACATGAAATTCAAAGCAATGTTACTTGGCTTGTCTGTGATAACTGCGTTGCCTGCCTTTGCGCAGAAGCCCGTGTATCTGGACACTGGTAAGCCTATCGAAGAGAGAGTGAAAGATGCATTGAACCGGATGACCCTTGAAGAAAAGGTGAAGATGATTCATGCACAGTCTAAATTTAGTTCGGCAGGCGTTCCCCGCCTCGGAATTCCCGAAGTATGGGCTACCGACGGTCCTCACGGTATCCGTCCGGAAGTGTTGTGGGATGAATGGGATCAGGCAGGATGGACAAACGATTCCTGTATTGCCTATCCGGCACTGACGTGTCTTTCTGCTACATGGAATCCCGAAATGTCGCATCTTTATGGAAAAAGTATCGGTGAAGAGGCACGTTACCGCAAGAAAGACATCTTGTTGGGGCCCGGTGTGAATATCTACCGTACTCCCTTGAACGGACGTAACTTCGAGTATATGGGAGAAGACCCGTATCTGTCCGCCACTATGGTGGTTCCTTACATCAAAGGTGTACAAGAGAACGGGGTAGCTGCTTGTGTGAAGCATTATGCATTGAACAATCAGGAGTTCAACCGCCATACCACCAATGTGCAATTGAGTGATCGTGCTCTTTATGAAATATACCTGCCTGCTTTTAAAGCGGCTGTTCAGGAAGGTGGAACATGGTCGATTATGGGCTCTTATAATCTCTATCAGGGAGAGCACGCCTGTCACAACAAACGCCTGCTTCGAGATATTCTTCGCGATGAATGGGGCTTTGATGGCGTCGTAGTGTCCGACTGGGGTGGTGTGCACAACACCGAACAGGCTATTCACAACGGCATGGACTTAGAGTTTGGTTCATGGACGAACGGACTGTCTGCCGGAACGAGAAATGCGTATGATAATTATTACCTTGCTTTCCCTTACCTGAAACTGATAAAAGAGGGTAAAGTAGGAACAAAGGAACTGGACGAAAAGGTTAGTAATGTCCTTCGTCTGATTTTCCGTACTTCAATGGACCCGCACAAACCATTCGGCTCTTTAGGTTCTCCCGAGCACGGGCAGGCCGGACGTGAGATAGCTGAAGAAGGAATTGTGCTGTTGCAGAACAACGGTAACGTATTGCCTATCGATTTGAATAAAGCGAAGAAAATCGCAGTGATCGGTGAAAATGCGATAAAGATGATGACTGTGGGCGGTGGTAGTTCTTCTTTGAAAGTGAAATATGAGATTTCTCCGTTGGATGGACTGAAAAGCCGTGTGGGTTCAAAAGCGGAAGTGGTATATGCCCGTGGGTATGTAGGCGATCCGACGGGAGAGTATAATGGTGTGAAAACCGGTCAGGACTTGAAAGACAACCGTTCGGAAGATGAACTGCTCGCTGAGGCTTTGCAAGTGGCTAAAGATGCCGACTATGTTATCTTCTTCGGTGGCTTGAACAAGAGCAATCATCAGGATTGTGAAGATTCGGACCGCGCTTCTTTAGGTTTGCCTTACGCGCAGGATAGAGTGATTAGTGAACTCGCAAAGGTGAATAAAAACCTGATCGTGGTCAATATCTCCGGCAATGCTGTGGCTATGCCTTGGGTAAATGAAGTGCCGGCCATTGTACAAGGCTGGTTCCTGGGTTCGGAAGCCGGGACAGCTCTTGCTTCCGTATTGGTAGGAGACGCCAATCCTTCGGGAAAACTTCCTTTCACCTTCCCGGCAAAACTGGAAGATGTAGGGGCTCATAAATTGGGCGAATATCCGGGCAATAAGGAAGAACTGGCACAGTCTAAACATAGAGGAGATACGATTAATGAAATCTATCGGGAAGATATTTTTGTAGGTTACCGTTGGGCGGATAAAGAAAAAATCAAACCGCTGTTCCCGTTCGGACATGGATTGAGCTACACTACTTTCGCTTATGGAAAACCCTCGGCCGACAAGAAAACTATGACTGCAGATGATACCATTTCTTTCACAGTCAATGTGAAGAATACAGGCACTCGTGAAGGTCAGGAAGTTGTTCAGCTTTATATCAGTGATAAGAAATCCTCTCTCCCTCGTCCGGTAAAAGAGTTGAAAGGTTTCCAAAAAGTGAAACTGGCTCCGGGAGAAGAGAAAGCGGTAACGCTGACGATTGATAAGAAAGCATTGAGCTTCTTCGATGATGCTAAACACGAATGGGTGGCCGAACCGGGTAAGTTTGAGGCAATCATCGGTAGTTCATCCAGAGATATTAAAGGTACTGTACCATTTGAGTTGAAATAGGTAGATGTTTGGTTAGAGATTTTTTAAGGAGATGACAGAGAGTCTGGGTACTCGGAAAACGCTAAGTGATTGCAACAAATTGACTTAGCGTTTTTTTATTGCCTAATTTTCCCTGCGTTTGCAAAAAAATAGTAAGAAAGTAGTCGTTTCGCTTGGTAAAGTGTTGTATCAGAAGTAATTTTGGGAAAAATAACAATTAAGGTAACCTAATTATGGAAAAAGGTATTTGGCTGGAAATAGAGGAACTGTATAAGGAGTTTCAGCAACTCGGTATCAGTCAGTCGGTGGACTATGAGAAGTACTACCTCTATTCTCTTATTACCCATTCTACAGCCATTGAGGGTTCTACACTAACCGAAATGGATGCACAGCTTCTTTTCGATGAAGGTGTAACAGCTAAAGGAAAGCCGTTGGTATATCATCTGATGAATGAGGACTTGAAGAAAGCATACGAGCTTGCTAAAAAGGAAGCGCAACGCAATACTGTTATAACTCCTGCTTTTTTGCAGAAGTTAAACGCTACTTTGATGCGGACAACAGGGGGAAGGCATAATACAATAGGCGGCTCTTTCGATTCTTCCAGAGGTGAGTTCCGTTTGTGTGGCGTTACGCCTGGTGTAGGTGGGCGTTCTTATATGGATTATCAAAAAGTACCTGTTAAAGTAGAAGAACTTTGTTTCTTGTTGCAGGAACGGCAAAAGAATGTGGAAACGTTCCGTGAACAATACGAATTAAGTTTTAATGCTCACCTCAATTTAGTGACTATTCATCCTTGGGTGGATGGCAACGGGAGAGCAGCTCGCTTATTGATGAACTATATTCAATTCTGCTATCATCTTTTCCCCGCTAAGATTTTTAAGGAGGATAGGGCAGATTATATCCTTTTTTTACAACAAGCGCAAGATGATGAAACCAACCAGCCTTTTTTGGATTTCATGGCGGTGCAATTGAAAAAATCACTGTCTTTGGAAATTCAAAAATATAAAGCTTCTCACAATAAAGGATTTAGTTTTATGTTTTAATCTTGTAGGGCTTCTTTTGATAAGACTTCCACCCATTGTATATTGTGTTGTTTTTCATTAACGAAATCACCATTACAGTAACGGCGGTTGCATTTATTAATATCGAACTTATGTAATTCTCTAATAGTTTTAAATAAAGGTTCATCAGTTTCACCGTTAGCTGAATAGTTATAGACCAGATATTTATGGTGGAAGGAAACGCAAAATATAGAAATATTCATCCTTCACACTCTTCACCGTTCGTAAGCGTCTCCGCGATTCTATCTTGTCGCCCTTTTTTCATTCTTATATTTTTGCTATGTATAAAAATGAAGCATTATGGATTTA